>Ga0082335_1000018_pt1 | contig 593938 bp, 530 predicted proteins | sample Subgrocontami58m_FD_72375 | JGI IMG/M metagenome (GOLD analysis project Ga0082335, IMG submission 72375) | Subsurface groundwater microbial communities from S. Glens Falls, New York, USA - GMW37 contaminated, 5.8 m (SPADES assembly) (version 2) ... | reverse complement strand
AACAGGCTTATCTTGCCCAAGAGTTCACATCGACGGCAAGGTTTGGCACCTCGATGTCGGCTCGTCGCATCCTGGGGCTGAAGCAGGTCCCAAGGGTCCGGCTGTTCGCCGGTTAAAGCGGCACGCGAGCTGGGTTCAGACCGTCGTGAGACAGGTCGGTCTCTATCCGTCGTGGGCGTCCGGAGATTTGAGGGGAGCTCTCTCTAGTACGAGAGGACTGAGAGGGACAGACCGCTGGTGTTCCAGTTGTCCCGCCAGGGGCATTGCTGGGTAGCTATGTCTGGTTCGGATAAGCGCTGAAAGCATCTAAGTGCGAAGCCGGCCTCAAGATTATATCTCCTGTTCCTGATTCGTCAGGAAGTAAGACCCCAAATAGACTATTTGGTTAATAGGCCGCAGGTGTAAGCGCAGTAATGCGTTCAGCTGAGCGGTACTAATGGTCGAGGGCTTGACCTGCTTCAGAATTGATATTAGGCATGTTCGATTGTTAAAAGAAGTTATAGTTGTAAACCGGAGAGGGGCTTTTCAGCCCCTCTTTTTGTTTTCCTCTGTCATTGCGAGGAACGAAGTGACGTGGCAATCTGGGCGGGGTTACCGCCTCCCCCGCCACTTCCGGTAAATCTCAAGCAGTGAAACATTCAGAATAAGTGATAGGACGGCCGGTATCGCCACCACCCAGACGTTCTTATCGATGCTGATTCCCAGCCGCTGGCAAATGCCCAGGACGATGAAGGTCAGCGCTACCCCCACTGCCACGCACCCAGAAGCCAGAAAGATGTACTCCATAACCATAGGCTTACTTTGGGGAGTCTATTGTTTTTTGTAATCTTTACCTTGGCTAAAACCCCGACCGAGACTAGTTCCGATACTCCAGTACATATTATCCATGCAATATATCAAGGGATTTACTTTTTTCGTATTAGCAATTCCATTTGTAGTACAGTCTTCTCTGATGAAAGTCTCCAGTACCTCTGCGATGAATACTTCCATTTTATGTACTCCGAGAGTCTCGATAACTCTGCAGGTCATATTTACAGGGCAATCCGGAATCATTGGAATCTTATCATTGTTTTCGTAGAAGCACTCGAAGACTTTGGATTTGTCGGTATTGCGTCCCGAAACCAGCCCGCAGTAATCAACTCTTTCAATCAGGTCAACGGACGGGATGTTAATACTGAAGACGCCATGTTCCTTGATTCCGTTGTTAGTATAGTTGGACTTGTCAGAGGATATGTATATTACGGAAGGATTGACGCTGACTATTCCACAGTTACCTAAAGTCATAAAATTGGGCTTTTTGTCTACGATAGCTCCCACGAGCACCGCTGGCAGGGGATAAACAAGAGGATAATTCCCGTATTTCACCCTTTTCATTCGTATCCTCCTTTTGGCTCATCTCCTTGTCAGTAGTTTACAGCAGTCGCGAAACAAAATCTATGTCACATTCCGCACTTACCTAAATACGCATTTGCGCAACAGCGCAAATGGAATGGCTACTTTTCCGGTTTTTGAACGGCCATGATAATATGGCTGCCGGTATTGACTAGCCCGGGATTCGTGTTGACCCTGCGCTCAAGCTCAACCACAGTAGACCAAGCTGGCTCCTGCGCTATTTCTTCAGGCGTCTTCAGAAATTCAGAAAGCGTCACGCAGCAGCCCGCAACTTGCAGGACTTCGCAGACCTCGAAGAGCCCTTCAAGCTCCTTTGCTGTGTACATGTGCATCGGGGCGTGCATAAGCCCGTTGCGGGAAGGGAATCCAGGCAAATCGCCCGTCTCAAAGATGTCCCAGAATGAAGCCATGCCCGGCGCATCTATGTCGCGCTTGTTTGGTTCTCTGAGATAAGGCATGTCAGGAGATTTGACTACTCCCAGCACGCATGCAAGATTGCTCATTACGCTGACCAATATGGTCCCGCCCGGTTTGGTCACCCGCATAAGCTCATCGGCCGCTTCCTGCCTCCGCTCGCAAACATAAGAAAGCGCCCCTCCGAAGCAGACCACCGTATCGAAAGATGCGTCGCCAAACATCGAGAGGTCTGTAATATCGCCTCGAATGAACCGGTCGATACTGTCCAGCATTTTAGCTTCCGCGAGTTTCTTCCTGGCGAAATCGAGTTGGGTATCCGAGATATCCAGCACCGTGACCCTTGCTCCCAGCTGGGCTAAAGAGATGGCGAAACGGCCCGGCCCGCTACCCGCATCAAGGACTCGGCTACCTGGCATGACATAGCGCTCCAAGAAGTCATTATGAATAACTGCTTCGAGACGGCCGTAAGGCGAGCGCTCTAAGCGCGACCATTCGGCATCTCCATAGGCGTTATAAAACTTTCTTACATAATCTGAGTCGTACACGGAGCGTATTATACCACGAATACAAGAGCCGAGGGGAAAGCCATAGTATTACGCATAACCGTAACTGAGCAACTGCGCAATTACGCTATGTCAACATACCGCCTAGTTGAATTCGAGTTTCGATATACGGTCTAAATGGGTTCGTTTTTAGGTCACCTTCATCCACCATAAGAACGATTTTTAAGAAATCCAGCCTAAACCCTTGACCTCACGGAAACTTAATGCTACACTACTAAATGTGGAGTCTGAACCGACCGGTTTAGATTCCGCTTGTCAGCCAAAGTGAATAGGTGAAGTCCTCTGGTGGTTAGAGCGGGGTGGACCCACCCGTTCCCATCCCGAACACGGAAGTGAAACGCCCCAGCGCCGAGGATACTGAGGGGGTAACCCCTTGTGGAAAATAAGCCACTGCCAGGGGACTTCACCAAACTTTCTAACAGGCTGATAGCCACTTCAGCCTTCAGCCTTTGAAATTATTTGCTGGTTGTACTATAATTATTTTAGTAGTATATATCGGCTACGCAATGGTAGCGATTTTAAAGGAGGCGGCAGAATGCCCAGCCGATTTGAGAAATTTTCAGAAAGGGCTCGACGCGTCCTAACTTCCGCCCAGGAAGAGGCGCAGAATTTAAACCACAGTTATATTGGTACCGAGCACATCCTGCTCGGTTTAATCCGTGAAGAAGACGGCATGGCCGCCAAAGTGCTCACCAACCTCGGTATCAGCCTGCCCAAGGTACGCTCCGCCGTTGAGTTTATTATCGGCCGCGGCGAGAAACCGGCCGTGGGAGAAATCGGTCTAACCCCGCGAGCTAAACGAGTAATCGAACTGGCTATTGACGAAGCCCGTCATCTCGGCCATAACTATATCGGCACAGAACACCTCTTGCTCGGCTTATTGCATGAAGGTGAAGGGGTAGCAGCCGGCGTGCTGGATAGCTTCGGCATCACCCTGGAGCAAGTTCGCACCGAAGCAAATAATGTCCTCAGCCAGGGAGCCGCTGCAGGCGCGACCACCAAATCAGCCCGGCCCGCCCGCAGTGCCAGCCGCACTCCCACCCTTGACCAGTTGAGTACGGACCTGACCGCGGCAGCCCGTGCCAACAAACTCGACCCGATTATCGGGCGGGAAAAAGAAATTGAGAGAGTCATTCAAATCCTCAGCCGCCGCACCAAAAACAATCCGGCTCTCATCGGGGAACCGGGTGTGGGCAAGACGGCTATCGTTGAGGGCTTAGCCCAGCGCATCGCCTCAGGGGATGTCCCTGAGACATTGGAGAACAAACGGCTGGTCACTCTGGATATTGCCGCCGTCGTCGCCGGGACCAAATACCGTGGTGAATTTGAAGAACGCCTCAAGAAAATAATCGCCGAGTTAAAAGCGGCTGGTGACTGCGTCCTTTTTATAGATGAGTTCCACACTATTGTCGGCGCCGGAGCCGCCGAAGGGGCCGTCGATGCCGCCAGCATCCTCAAGCCTTCGCTGGCCAGGGGAGAACTGCAGTGCATCGGCGCCACCACCCTTGATGACTACCGCAAGCATGTTGAACGTGACCCGGCCTTGGTGCGCCGTTTCCAGCCTGTCCTGGTCGAAGAGCCTTCCGTCGACCAGACCCTGGAGATATTACGCGGCATCAAGCACCGCTATGAAGAGCACCACAAACTGACCATCAGCGATGAAGCTCTACAGTCAGCTGCAACTTTGGCTGCCAGATATATCCCCGACCGCTTCTTGCCCGATAAGGCCATCGATGTTGTCGATGAAGCCTCTTCAAGGGTCAGAATAAAGCATGGCTCCCTGCCTCCGGCTCTGAAAACAGAGAAACAGACTGAAGACAGCTTGCGCAAGGAAAAAGAGGCGGCTATAGCCAACCAGAAGTACGATCTGGCTGCCGAACTGCGCGAGCAGGAACTGCAAAGTCTGGAGAAGATAAAGAAACTGAAGGAAACTCATCAGGCAGAAATGGAGCAGGAGAAGCCTGTCGTCGGCCCTGAAGATATTGCCCAGGTAATCAGTATGTGGACGGGCGTACCGCTCGTCCAGTTGAGTGGTGATGAAACCAACCGTCTGCTCCAGATGGAACAGGTGCTGCGCAAGCGCATTGTCGGCCAGGATGAAGCAATTGATACTATTTCCAGGGCGGTCAGACGGGCAAGGGCCGGTCTCAAAGACCCGCGCCATCCCATCGGTAACTTCATCTTCTTGGGACCCACCGGCGTCGGCAAAACCGAGCTGGTCAAAGCCCTGGCCGAATTTATGTTCGGCAGTGAGGATACTCTCATCAGGCTTGATATGTCGGAATATCAGGAGAGACATACTGTCTCCCGCCTGGTCGGCGCTCCGCCCGGATACATCGGCTATGACGAGGGCGGTCAGCTAACCGAGGCTGTCAGACGCAAACCGTATTCCTGCATCCTGCTCGATGAAATAGAGAAGGCGCATCCGGATGTTTTCAACATCCTGCTGCAAATCTTCGATGACGGACACCTGACAGATGCCAAGGGCCGGCGGGTTGATTTCCGCAACAGCATCATAATTATGACCAGTAACATCGGAGCTGAGCTTATCCGCAAGGGCAGCGCCATCGGTTTCGCCTCACGGACTAACGATGCTAAGTCCCAGGAGACGGACTACGAGAAAATGAAAGGCAAACTGCTTGATGAGCTTAAGAAGAACTTCAAGCCTGAGTTTCTCAACCGGCTGGATGACAAGGTAGTCTTCCACTCCTTGAATAAGGAGCACATCAGAAAGATAGTCGATTTGATGCTGGCGATGGTCAACAAGCAACTGGCCGAAAGAGACATTAAAATCGAGGTGACTGAAGCGGCTAAGGACTTGTTGGGCGAAAAGGGCTACGATGAGGTCTTTGGAGCCAGGCCGTTGCGCCGGACAATTCAAGATTTAATCGAGGACAAGCTCTCGGACAGTCTTCTACGGGGACAGTTCCGCTCCGGTGATACCATCACGGTTGACCGGGAAGGCGATGAGATTGTCTTGCATGCCGCAGCCGTGGCGGCCCTGGCGGGGGATGCGTAACGTAAAATATAAATAACGGGTGAGTCCGTGGGCGATTGAAAGGGCGGGGGATTGATTTTAAAGAACCCGCCCTTCATTTTGCCAGTTGTAAAGAAAGAAAGTCCTGCCTGGCAGGAAAAAGGAGCTAAAAAATGCCTAAAGAAATTGTCGAGGTACCGATAACAGGTAAAATTATCAGCACGGAAGTAAAGGTGGGCGATAGCATTAAAGAGGGCGATGTTATCTGCTTCATCGAGTCGATGAAGATGGAGAACCCCATCCTGGCCCCTGTATCCGGTAAGGTCACAGAGCTGGTAGTCAAGGTGGGTGAGGTGGTTGAGGCAGGCAAGCCCCTGGCTACCATCGAATACTAAAGAGCGGTGTCATTGCGAGTCCTTCTTGAAGGACGAAGCAATTCGCCTCTCTTGTCATTCCCGCGAAAGCGGGAATCCATGGAAGAATCTTTCGTAATCTCAAAATATCGCTAATCAAGTCAACCATTCCGTGCTTGACACGGAATCTAGTCCTAGACTACGTCTTCTGGATACCGACGGAAGTCGGTATGAACGATTGGCCGTGAAGCAAGACATTCATTATTGAGTGTGGCGTAATTGCGCAATTGCGCCACTAACTTTTGCACTTCCCCGCAAAATCAAGTAAAGTTAAGCCATGCCTAAATCTGATAAGTCCCGCTCAAGGACTATCTTTGTCTGCCGGCAATGCGGCCGGGAAGAGCTGAAATGGCTGGGACGCTGCCCCGGCTGCCAGGAGTGGAACAGCCTCGTCGAGCAAACGGTGACTCCTCAGGTTCGCTCCCGTAAAGCGGCTTCCCCCCTCAACCCCCCCCAGGAACTTTCTCAGGTAAGTATCGAAGAGACTGACCGCCTGGCCCTCCCTATGGCTGAGTTTAACCGCGTTTTAGGGGGCGGTCTGGTGCCAGGCTCTCTTGTACTCACCAGTGGCGATCCGGGCATCGGAAAATCGACCCTGCTGCTTCAGGTAGCCTCTCTGGTGGCGGAACGGGGCACGGTAGTCTACGTCTCCGGTGAAGAAACCCTGCGCCAGACCAAACTCAGGGCTGAGCGCCTTGGCATCAAGGGCGATAATCTCTATCTGCTTGCCGAAACTGACCTTGAGATTATCCTGAACCAGATTGAAGGTTTATCTCCCAGCCTGGTTATCATAGATTCCATTCAGTCTGTTTGCCTCCCCGAAATCGATACCAATCCCGGCAGTGTCAGCCAGGTGCGCGAGTGCACCATGAGGCTGATGCACTGGGCAAAAGCCAGCGCCGTGCCCGTTTTCATTATCGGCCATGTTACCAAAGACGGGGCAATCGCCGGGCCGAAGGTGCTGGAACACATCGTCGATGCCGTGCTCTATCTTGAAGGCGAGCCTTTCAGCGATTACCGCTTACTGCGCAGCGTAAAGAACCGCTTCGGCTCAACAAACGAGATAGGTATATTCGAGATGAAGGGCAAGGGACTGGTGGAGGTGGAGAATCCTTCTAAAGCATTTCTCTCCCAGCGTCCTGGTGAAACTATCGGCTCGGTTGTCGTGCCCGTATTGGAAGGCAGCCGGCCATTGCTGGTCGAGGTCCAGGCTCTGACCAATCCTACCAGCTTCGGCTTGCCCCGCCGTACCGCCAACGGAGTGGACTTTAACCGTCTCCTGCTGATTACCGCCGTGCTGACCCGGCGTCTCGGCTTAAAGCTGGGCAACCAGGACATTCTGGTCAATGTTACCGGCGGGCTGAAAATCGGCGAGACGGCGGCTGATTTAGGTATCGCCCTGGCGATTGCCTCCAGCTTTAGAGATGTTCCTGTCGACCCGGAACTGGCCGTGGTAGGTGAGGTCGGCTTGAGCGGCGAACTCAGAACCGTCTCACAGTTAGAGCGGCGGGTCAGTGAATGCGTCCGCCTCGGCTTCAAACGCTGCCTGGTGCCGAAAACCGGCAGCAATATCAATGTTCCTAGTATCCGTCTCATCCCCGCCGGCACTCTCAGGGAGGCAATCGGGGTGGGGCTAGAAATGAAGGAAAGCAAGAATGGCTAGGCTCTAATGACTGCCCGTTATGCGGTTGCCCTGATTCTTCCCCAGGAAGTCGAGGACCTGCTTAATAGGCTCAGAGGGGTCCATTGCTCACAGATGACCTTTATCAGTATCCCTCATATAACTCTAGGTTATTTTTTAACAGACGTTGAGCTAACTATTGTCAAAAGGGCTATAGAACAACTGGCGGAAATGACAGTACCATGCACCTTAAATCTGAACGGAATCGAATACTTCGAAGGCGATCTCAACACTGCCTACGTCGCTATTGAAAATACAGAACCAGTCATAAGCCTACGTCTGAAAATATCAGAGCACTTGCAGAGAGCAGTCGGAACTAACATCGGTGAACACTCTGACTCGTATTGCTATCATCCGCACGTCACCATCGGAACAAACATTTCTGCTTTAGCATTTCCCGCTATTAAAGAAATGCTGTCTCAGAAGGGAGTTAGGCTTGAAATACTGGCTGACACTCTTGCCCTTGGCTCAATTGGTGACGATGGAAAATCGCGGATAGAATCCTTGTTTAAGCTTTTGGGATAGCTCTTATCCACTCCCCCACCTCGCCGTAGCTTTGGTCTTGATGCCGCCCCTCTCGTTGTATTCCGCTTCTATCGTCATCGAGACCGGCTGAAGCAGATTCACTAAATCATTCAGGATATGGTTGACGGCGTGCTCCTGGAGGATGCCCACGTTGCGGTAGGAGGTCAGGTAGTATTTCAGGGACTTTAGCTCCACCAGCGAGCTATCCGGCACATACGTTATCACCAGATTGGCAAAATCGGGTAATCCAGTCCACGGGCAGACGGCGGTGAACTCATCCGTTTCATAAACCACCTCGGTAGCCGAGCCGGGAAAGTCGAACGGAATTGCCTCCAGCACCGCCACATCGATAGCATTCTCACTCTCGACATCGAACCTCTTTGAAGCATACTTATCTGTTGTCATTGGACTTTACCTCCTCACTTGGGCTAATTTCCCCCTTTGGTAAAATGGGATTAAGGGGATTTTAATCCCTCTCACTCTCCCTGTACAAAAGGAAGAAGTCCTTGTTCCAATCCGTATCATTCCGTTATTACGCACTTGCGCAAATACTCTTATCTACTTAATCTCACTTCTTAAAATCTCATAAAACCTGCCCCGTGCCTGCCGTTCCAGCCAGGGAAAATGACCGCACTTCTCTAACAGGATAAAGTGGAAGTCTTTAACAACACGGGCAAGAGGCTCTTTAACCCCTTCAGCAGGGTGAGGGTCATAGTCGCCATGGATAGCGACCACAGGGCACTTTATTCTCTTGCCAAGCTCTAAAAGCTCCCCGCTGCCCCTCAGCTTTTTAGCCCCCTCCATGACATTCATATTAACATTATACTGGACTTCGAGAACTTCATCCTCAAACGGCAAGGGGTCGTATGAGTCGGCCTTTGTCCATAATAATTTAACCAGCCGCTCCAGAAGAATATCTTTATCCTTCCCGGCCGTGTCACTTAGCCTGTCCAGCAGCGTGAGCGCCTCGATTCTTTCTTCTTCATTCAGGCGCATTAAGCGGGTTGTTTCAATCTCTTCAGCGTATTTATCCTCGAAGACCGCGCTGCTGACCATTATCAGCTTCTTTACCAGCGCCGGATAGCGGGCGGCCAGCATAAAGCTGAGCATGGCTCCCCAGGAATGGCCGATTAAAGTTACCGGCAGGGCGGCGTTTTCCTCTAAAACGGCCTTCAGCTCTTGAACCTGACCCTCACAGGTATCGGCTGCCTGAAGCGGCTCCAGGATGCCCCGGATGGAGGCAAGCTCCCTGGCTAAAGGCGCCGCTTCTCCGGGCGCCCCCGGCCCCCCGTGAACCACGGCTACATTAAACGGCTTGGCGCCGTATTTTCTCAGTTTTTTCATATCAGTCAGATTCTAACACGATTTGGCGTGGGGTAAAAATCCCCCTTAGTCCCCTTTACGAAAGTGGGATACCTAAGTGAAAGGGGGGTAACAATAAGGCATCTCCCTTTAGTAAAGTCCCGATTCACGTCGTTCATATCCCGATTCCTTACGGTCATACGGGACGCCGTATGAGGGAACCGAATCGGCGCGGGATTCCGCATGAGTTTACGAATCGGAAGGAGAAAGAGAGGGATTTAACGGCAAGGTTGATTAAGAACTGAAATATGCTTGCCCTGAGCTTGCCGTAGGGTGTAAACTCAATTACACTTCAGAAAAGGAGATGCTTTGAAGCTCATAATTCATATCATTATCGGAATCATCATTGCCGTTATGTTGATTGGCATTTTGCTTGTGCTGACTCTGCCCATTTCCGGCAAAGCCCAGCTCACTTTGGCCGCCTGGGGTATCTTGCTGGCTATTATCGGCGCCATTATCGGGGCTATCTTCGGGGCCAGAAAACGGGAAAAGAGTTAGTATGGCGGAAAGACAAAAGGTGGGCGCCGTGATTGCCGCCGCCGGCTCGAGCCAGCGTATGAACGGACTGGATAAACTGTTTACCCTTTTGGGTGATAAACCGGTTCTGGCCCGTGTTGTGGATACTTTTCAAAACTGCTCTTCTATCGACCAGATTGTCATTGTTCTCAGCCGGCCAAACCTGGAAGCGGGCGAGCAGCTGGCTGCCGGGCAGAAGTGGTCCAAAGTTACGGATATCTGCCCGGGCGGCGAGCGGCGCCAGGACTCGGTCATCGCCGGGCTGAACCGGCTGAAAGATTGCGGATGGGTGGTTATTCACGATGGCGCCAGACCCTTCGTAGCTGAAAAGCTGATTGAGCAAGGGCTGGAAACGGCTCAGGTCACCGGCACAGCCATCGCTGCTGTGCCGGTGACCGATACTATCAAGATAGCGGGCAGCGACCAGATTGTGCAGGGCACTCCGCCGCGAAATAATCTCTGGGCCGTGCAGACACCCCAGGTCTTTCGTTTTGATATAATAGCTGAGGCTTACCGCCAGTTGAAGTACGAGGTAACCGATGACTCCAGGGCAGTGGAGCAAATGGGCTATAAGGTGAAACTCTATAAGGGCGCTTACAATAACATCAAAATAACCAACCCTGACGATATGGCTTTGGCTCAGGTCTTGTGGATGAAATATGGCAAGTAATTCTCATTTCCTCTCCCCTTTGCGGGAGAGGATTAAGGTGAGGGTAAGGACAGAAATCACCCTCATCCCTCACGCTTCACTCAGGGCAGGCCTAGCCTTCTCCATTGAGGGGAGAAGAGACAAGAACGACCATAAGTTAAGTGTAGTTAATTATGAAACAGGACAGTAGAATTCGTATCGGAATAGGTTATGACGCTCACCCGTTGGTGCCGGGGCGGAGGCTGGTGCTGGGCGGCATAGAGATACCCTTTGATAAAGGACTTTACGGCTGGAGCGATGCTGACGTGCTGACTCACGCTATCATCGAGGCTTTGCTGGGGGCGGCCGCCTTGGGAGATATCGGCAGCCATTTCCCGCCCGGCGCACCCGAATACAAGAATATTTCCAGCCTGAAGCTGCTGGAAAAAGTCAATGAAAAGCTTGCTGAAAACGGCTGGTTAATAGATAATATTGATGCCACTGTTGTCGCTGAGCGTCCCAGGCTGAGAGAATATATAGATACGATGCGTCAACAGTTGAGCCGGACACTGGGTATCCAGATAAGCCAGGTGAGCGTCAAAGCCAGCACCTCTAACGGGTTGGGTTTTGAGGGGCGGGGAGAAGGAATCGCTGCTCACGCCATCGCTTTAATAAGGGATTCGGCAGGTTTACTCTAAAGAAGTTCTACAGGCACACCTTAAAGGAGAAGACAGGTAATGAAAATTTTTAATACCCTCTCAGGACAGAAAGAGGAATTCGTATCTCAGGATGAAGAGACCGGCGGAAATGTCTGCGGCATCGTGCCCTTTCCTGAGGTCAAAATGTATGTCTGCGGGATTAATGCCTACGCCGATTCTCACATCGGGCATGCGCTGAGCTATATCACCTTCGATGTTATCCGGCGCTACCTCGAGTTCCGGGGTTACAGAGTGAAGCATGTGGAAAATGTCACCGATGTTGAGGATAACATCATCGCCACGGCCAACCGTCTCGGCATCCCCCTCAAGGAACTGACCGAGAAGTACACTCAACGCTATCTGGAGGATATGGATGCCCTGAATGTCTTGCGGGCACATGTTTATCCCAGGGCGACTGAGGAAATCCCCAAGATGATTGAGATAATCCAGAGCTTGATAGACAAGGGATATGCCTATCCATCGAAGGGTGATGTCTATTTCCGGGTCAGCAATGTTCCTGACTACGGTAAACTATCTAACCGCAATCTGGAATCTATGGTGGCCGGGATTCGTATCGAGCCTGGAGAAGGCAAAGAACACCCGATGGACTTTGTCCTCTGGAAGACCTCCAAGCCCGGCGAACCATCCTGGCCGAGCCCTTGGGGTCCTGGCAGACCGGGCTGGCACATCGAGTGCAGCGCCATGTCCATAAAATACCTGGGAGAGACCATAGACATTCACGGGGGCGGGCAGGACGTGGTTTTCCCTCACCATGAAAACGAGATTGCCCAATCGGAAAGCTTTACCGGTAAGAAGCCCTTCGTCAGGTACTGGATGCACAACGGCCTGCTCCGTCTCGGCGAAGAAAAGATGAGCAAGTCCCTGGGTAACCTGATAACGATAAGAGAAGCCCTGTCAAGGCACAGCTCCGATGCCCTCCGCGTCTTCGTCCTCAGTTCTTATTACCGCGCCCCGATTACTTTTACCGAAGAAGCCCTGGAAGCCGCCGAAAAGGGTGCCGACCGGCTGCGGCTTCTTGCTCAATGTGAGTCCAAAGGGGACAGGAGCGAAGGGGGGATAGACACTTCTGCTTATCGCAAGAGATTTATAGATGCGATGGATGATGATTTCGGTACTGGTAAGGCACTGGCAAGCCTCTTTGATTTAGCCAGGGATATTAACAGGCTTTGTGATGCCGGCTATAATATTGCCCCTGCTAAACAATTGTTCATGGAACTCACTGGTGTCCTTGGTCTAACTCTTAAAGCGACGGAGAAACAAATTAATTCTGGCGAAGTTGATAAAGAAGAAATAGACATCGCCAAAAACCGTGGAGAAGCACTTCGCCAGTTACTTGATGAAATAGAAATGGTTGCTAAAGACCCAGGTAGGGACATTGAGGAAGTACGAGGCAAAATCAATCTAGTTCGGGAAGTACGAAATAGCCTACGTAAAGACAAGCAGTTCCGCCTCGCTGATGAAATAAAAGATAGGCTGACAAGATGCGGGTTCACCGTAAAAGACACGCCAACTGGTACTGATTTGACCTTCAAACGCTAAGCTTAAGTCAGAGGCAGGCAAAGAGGTAGCTCAAAATGGCGAGACTCCCGTTCAATGTGCTGGTTTACCCCTGCATCAAAATTGGCGATGGGGAGTTCGAGTACGCCATTTTCAAGAGGTCGGATTCGCCGCTCTGGCAGGGGATAGCCGGGGGCGGCGAAGAAATTGAAGGGCCTCTTGAGACTGCCCGGCGGGAATCCTTTGAGGAAGCCGGCATACCCCTCGACTCCTCATATGTTCAACTATCTACAGCCTCCTCGGTTCCGGTTACCGTCTTCAGGGAAGATTTCCACTGGGGCGATAATATCTATGTTATCCCTCAAGTCTGCTTCGGCGTTATGGTCACAACAAAGGAAATCAGCCTCTCCGCCGAGCATACCGAATACCGCTGGTTGAAATACAATGACGCCCGCAGCCTGCTCAGGTTCGATGGCGATAAAACCGCTCTCTGGGAGCTGAATAGAAGACTGAGAGGTCTCGGGCCAAGAGACTAACCATCTAAAAACAATTGAATTCTTCACATAACCAGCAGTATAATATGAGTCGACCCTACTCGAAACAGGAGGGAAATATGGAGAAGAGACTCTACAGAAGCCGGAGCGACCGGATGGTATGGGGTGTATGCGGGGGCATTGCCGATTATTTCGGCGTCGATACCACCATTATCAGGGTGCTGGCAGTCTTGTTAACTTTCCTCAGCGGTGGTGGCGGCATTCTGGCTTATATCGTTCTGGCAATCGTTATCCCGCTGGAAAGCTCCCAGTCCACAGAACCCAGAGACGTAATAAAGGAAAATGTCGAAGAAATAAAACAAACCGCCACCAAATTCGGTGAGGACGTGCGTTCTACCTTTGCCCGGCATGAAGGAGAGGTGAAAGAGATGAGCAGACAAGGCATGCATCATGGTGGTTATTTTATAGCCGTGATTCTAATTGTTATCGGCATCATTTTCTTATTGGCCAACTTTAATCCGTTCTGGTGGTTCAAATGGCGCTATCTCTGGCCGGTCATCCTCATCGCAATCGGGCTGATAATAATATTCGGTAACCGGAGAAGATAACGGTGTCTTGTACGAGACAGGGCTGCGGAATATTCCTGATTGGTATCGGAGCTCTTTTACTGCTGAGCAAACTAGACTATTTCTGGTGGCTGCGCTGGCATTATCTCTGGCCGGGCCTCCTCATCGTCATCGGTCTGGCAATAATATTCGGCTCGCGGAGAAGATAGACTGTTGCATGGATGATGTATTCACGGTATGAGAGGTTAGCTATGGCGGAAGAGAAAGTAATTGTGGATGAGGAAAGGCCGCGCAGAAGAAATGATGTTCCGGTAGGAGGTATCTTTTTACTCTTTATCGGAACTGTGCTTCTCCTGCAAACGCTGGATGTCCTCCCCTGGGCGCTCTGGGACACGCTGTGGCGCTTCTGGCCGGCGCTTTTGATTATTACAGGGCTGCGAATATTACTCCGCCGTTATAACGCCTGGTTGGTCAGCCTGCTGCTTCTGGCGATACTCTTCGCCTGCCTGGCCGTTGCCGCCTGGCAACAGGACAAACCAATACCGCCAGGTTCCAATGCCGGAGCCTACTCGATGCCTTCAAAGAGTTCGATACTGGTATGAGCTTCTAAGTCACCTCTCCCTTTCGTAAAGTCCCGATTCACCCCATTTATATCCCGATTCCCTGCGGTCATACGGGACGCCGTATGAGGGAACCGAATCGGCGCGGGATTCCGTATGTAAATCGGAAGGAGATAGAGAGGGATTTTAAATCCTGTTATAGCTATTTCCCCGTCGCCCATCCCCAGAGGTAATCAAAAATTTTCAGTTTGACCAGCCCGACGGGCAATTCTAACTGGATTTTTTCACTTATCGGGAAGTCGTTTATTCGGTCGACCTCGGCCTTGATAGCGGCCAACTCCTCCGCCTGATTATTCCCTTTTAGAATTTCGTCTATGCGGTGCATCATTGCCTGGCCTTCATCGAGGCGTTTTATCCCCACCTCGGCCAGTTCTTTGGAAACGACGCCGTACTTCGCCTTCAACCGGATGAGCCGGCGGATAGCCTCATATGCGCTATCGGCAATCTCATCACGGGTCATCCAGTCCGTCTCATAGTTCAGAGAATACTTCCAGCTTGGAGAAACCAAAGCCTGTCGGAAATCTTCCACTTTTCTGAATAAAACTTTATATCCGTAGCGCTCCGGATGCTCATAGGCCAGACTGCCGGGGTCGAGGAAGGGCGATATCGGTGCCAGGAAATGGGACAGCCGATTGTCACCCTTGAACTTTTCCAACTGGTAGCCGCAGTAATCGACTGTATCCATCACTGACTGGGTGGTCTGTTTTGGCAGGCCGGTCATAAAAAAGATATCCAGCCTTCCGCAACCGGCATCGAGGGCGTCAGCTACAGTCTGCTCCAGCGCCTCGTTTGAATAGTTTCTGCCCACGATTTTCCTGATTTCATGGTCGTGGGATTCGGGGGACATCTCAAGGCAGAAATTAGGAGCGACCTTGCCCATTTTATGCAAGACAGCCGAAGGCGCAGGGGCGAAGAGTTCAAAAATGAGCTGGTTCTTGACCGGGTCTTTCTCCAGCAGGTTTAGAATCTCATTGGCATAGTCTTTCCCGTGCTGCATCAGGTCGCCGAGGACGAAGATGGGTCCCTTGCTGAAACGCTCGATTCTCTTAACGTTCTCCACCACCATTTTGGGCGTCCGGAAGACAGGTTTATCCCGGTGATGGATAAGCTTGAAGGCAGCCGCCGAACCTCCGCAGATGATGCAGTTATGGGTGCAGCCGCGGCAGGTCAGCACGGCAGTAATCGGATACCGCAGCCAGTCTTTAAAGGGAATGTAGCTGGTCAGGTCGCGGTATCTCAGGACGGATTTTATTACGCCGTCGTAATGCTTAATCATGACGTTGCTCAGGTCGGTCGGGATGTTCGTGAAACGGTTTTCCCGTGTCTTGCCGTCGCTGTCTTTCCACACCAGATTGGGCACGGTTTTAAGCTCGGCCTTTGATTTGAGCAGGCTATCCATCAACTGCTTAAAGGCCTCTTCGGTAGAATCGCCTCTTATCACGAAATCAATTTCGGGATACTCGATGAGTTCCTTGTAGAAATAAGAAGAGGAAAACCCTCCGAATACCAGCTTGGAATCAGGGTGATGCTTCTTTACCAGTCTGGCAATCTCGATAGCCCCGTGGCAATGCACCATCCAATGCAAATCGATGCCGAAGACAGGCGCTTTGAGACGCTTTATCATCGCCTCAGCGTCGAAGTTCCCGGCGCTCATCATGCGCACGGCCAGATTGACGATGCGCACCCGGTAGCCGGCTTTCTCCAGATATTCGGCGATGCTGGTCAGGCCGATGGGGTACATCTCGAAAACAGGCGAGGGCGGAATCAGGTCGCTGACCGGGCCGTAGAGGATGGTCTTCTGGCGGAAGTCGTAGACACTGGGGGCGTGAAGCAGAATCAAGTCAGTTCGCATTGAGCTGCTCCAAAACGCAAACGGTAGTCTTCCGGCGGAAGTCATAAACACTGGGAGCATGCAGCAGAATCAAGTCTGGTGTTGACATCAGGCTATTTCGAAGACCTTTGCCGGAATAAAGCGGGCGTGTTGACAATAATTAACCATTGTTTCATATTGACTTCGGTTATTATGCCACAACCAGCCTCTTAATTCAACAGCCAAGAGGCGATTCGTTCTTCTTTATTTACTGAAATATTGTTACCGGGAAGGGGACTGTTTGGTGTTTGTTTCTGAAAAAAGGGCTATAAGTAAAACAAAGGAATCAAATGGTACGCTCGATTATTTTTATTCGGAATTACCACTAAATCCTGATAACAAAGCCGAAATTATACCAGCGCTTGCGCACCAAGTACAGGCAAAGATTAAGATAGCACATGCGTTCTAGTTTTGGCAAGGGGAATTTGTCGCGGGGTGAGACGCAGCCGGGGGAGGGGTGGGGAGTCAGATTAGTTTTTTTGGCCTGTATTCATCTGCTGGTGGTGGCACATGGCAAACCCTCTGTAATTCATCAAGTGGTAAACTACGCCTGGAAATATACTGGTTGAACAATGTATCCAAATCGTCATAAAACATGTAATTGATTTTGTTTTCGATATATTGGGGATGCCCGATATAAGATGAGGCCGTTAGCTCCTGCGTAACTTTCCTTCGCCTTGTCTTTGGCGCTACTATAGTTAACTGGCGTTTATTTCCCATCTCCGGTATCACTGATAACAAGGCGACAAAACGTTCCAGGGCACTAAGAACTGAGGTGCTGTCTTCCACTTCAAAAGCCCAGACAGGGGTAGCATCTGACGTTGCCCAGATTAGGTCAATCTGCTCAATGCGCTTTTGTTGAACGGGTTCAGCCTTAATATTCAGGTAGGTTAGTGATTTAACAGTTGCCAGCAATGGGTCGTTCCTCTCCTTTTTTCCAATATAAGGAACAAGCCCCGCTTTCTGGCAGAGTAAAGCGAGACGGTAAATTTGCTGGTTATGAATAGTGCTGGCAGGGATTTCAGAGGTGGATTCCTCGTCTTTGCCAGAGATGATTGTGGACAAGACACCTTGCACTGCTAATTCGCTGGGACTCTTTAGTTCCCAATTGATGCCGTCATGCGAAACGGCTATCTCCTTAAGCACGTCAGCAATATCATCACTGGATGGCTGATGTCCATTTGTCAAAAGAGGGAGAACGGTAGTTACGATACTGTCAAAATCAGCTTTGCCCAGCTTCCGTAAATAACTTATGACGTAATATTGAATACGCAGTTTAGGCGGTAGGAAACTACCTACCTGATGACCACCTTTGATTTGCCACAGGTTATCTTGGCCAAGATCAAAGTCGCTTTCCATGATTCCCAGTATGTCACCCATTTTTTTAGATGCAGCGTCAAAAAATAGGTCGTTGTCAAAAAGCTCTGGCACAACTTCCCTCATTATCTCTTCAGTAGTTGCTCCGCCACCCTCCAGAATGACCCTTTCGGCAACGTTCTTAATTATGTTAGCCATAGGTAACGACATGGGTTGGGATATCTTCCTCGTTGCCGTCTTTTGAAAATTTACAATGAGACTTTCGCCGAGGACACGTAGCGGGTTATTGACCTTATGGAAAGTCTGCTTTGCCAAGGGTTGGGCTACTGTATTAACGTACGTGAAACCAGCATAGCGCAGCATGTCCCTAATTGAATACCATAGGTTAGTTTCTTTATGGTGAAACACGAGAGAGAGCCACGCCTCATTTTTCAATGCGAAAAACATCTGCTCAAATGATTGACCTAAGACGTCGAGATAATGCTGTTCATCAAATTGTTGTTCTCCACCCTCAATTGCTTCTCCGGCCCGGTTTTCATCCGTAATCTCAAATCCAAGCCAGGCATGCCACATAGTGCTTAAATCCAGATAGGAAATATGCGCTCCGTAAGGTGGGTCCGTGTATATATAGTCCACAGTATCTCTGTCGACATATTTATGCAAGTTCACTGCAGAATCGCAGAAAACATTGAATGTCTCCCCCTCACGAACAAAATCACCAAGAAGAGCGTTACTTTTCTTCTTGGCACTCGCCACTAGTCTTGCCCTAGTGGAGAATAGTCCCCACACATCACGATAATCAGGATTTGGGGGCACCCAATACCTGTAAACCTTGAAGATAGAGCTATCTCCACCACCTTCATGTTTGGAATCAAGTCGGTAAGTAATACTTGCCCTAGCCAATATCCCAGAAAAAGTAAGTAGGAGTAATTCCTTCGTTTGAACGGTTTCGACCTTCATAATTGCAGAATGCAAATGAGCTAGGGCTATCAACTGCGCTTTACCAAAGAGGTCTTCAACATGGCCTCTGTCTGCGTTAGATGGGAGTTTCACGCCTTTGGGATACCATTCCGTAAGGGTGTAATTTCCCAGGTCTTTGGCTGAAGCACTACGCACGAATTCCACGACTGGCCATATATCCTGTTCTATCTTGCGGTAAGCTTCCCAGTATGCATCAAGGTCAACAGGAGCCAAACAGGTTTGTCGGGTGATAAAAGTTGCCAGCGGCTCAAGGTCTAGGCCAATTGCCCGCCGTCTATTAGTCAGAGCTTCAACGGCAGTAACACCGCTACCAGAGAACGGATCAGCAACAAGTCCACCCTCGGGGCAGAAGTGCCGGATGTATTCACCCACTACGTTGGATGGCTGCTTGGTGTAGTAAGGGTGTAATTTATAATGCCATGCTTTTGCTTTCTCCGCCGGGAAGGCTCGGCGAATGGGTTCAATTATCATGACAATACTTTAGTGAGATAGGGGCGGGGTGTCAAGTTTGGGATTCACCCTCACCTACGCCTCTCCCATCAAGGGAGAGGGAATTAGAGGTTTGGACGGATTTGAGGTCTGGATTCCGTGTCGCAGCACGGAATGGCGGGGGTGGGAAGGTGGGTGGGGGAATGATGGAGTTAATAAAGGGGACGCCTTGCTATGGAGAATAGGTGGCAAGGCGTCCCCTTTGGAGACCAGTCGGGGTGAGCAAGGGCGTGCGGGGATTGATTCAGCGGTTAAAGCAGGGCTATCTCAGTACGCCCGATGTCAGAGCCTTTTGGAACGACGGTTACGCCGGAGTCCGTAACAGTGCAGCCTCTGGCTTTGTCTATCTCGCGGTTAAACCCGACAGAAGCGCCGGCCCGGACCATGCTTTCCTTATCGATAATAGCCTTTTTTACCCTGGCGCCAGGCTCGATAACAACATCATCGAAGATAATCGATTGCTCGACCACGGCGCCCCTCTCTACGACCACACCCGGCGATAATATCGAGTTCCAGACTGTCCCGCCGCTGACGATAACTCCTTCAGAGACGATAGACTCCGGGACGTGCCCGCCGAGGACGCATTTGGCCGGGGGCAGCGGTCTCTGATAGGTTCTGATAGGCCATTTGCCGCCGTATAGATTAAAGGCCGGCTCCACGCCCACCAAATCCATGCTTGCTTCGTAATAAGCATCGATGGTGCCGACATCCCTCCAGTAGCCGGAATCATGGATTCTATCGACTAAAATTCTTTCTCTTCGGCCCTCTTTAACCTGGATGATATAATCCTCGATTTTATTTTCTTTCTCATAGTCATAAACAAATACATCCGAGCGCTTGCCTATCATTCCGGGGATAATATCCTTACCGAAATCATCCTCATTTCCCTGCAATGCCTCAAGCAGCGTGCCGACCTTGAAAATATATACGCCCATGGAGGCCAGGCAGTGCTCCGGAGCCTCGGTCATCGTCTTGGGATTGGCTGGCTTTTCCTCGAATCCAATCAGCCTGTTATCAGGGTCGGTTTCCATTATGCCCAGGCTGCTCGCCTGCTCTTTTTTTACTCGGATAGCCGATATTGTCAGACCTGCTTTCTTCGTCCTGTGATAATTCAGCAGTTGCTGATAGTTCATCTTGTAGATATGGTCGCCGGAGAGAATCAATACATTTTCCACATTAGCCCGCCTGGCCAGGTTAAGGTTCTGCCGGACTGCGTCCGCCGTGCCGCGGTACCATTCGTTGCCGAGCTTCTGCTGGGCCGGTACGCAGTAGATAAAATCGCCCAGTCCGGCGCTGGAGATGCTCCAACCGTCCTGAACATGCTTGTTCAAAGATTCCGACAGGTACTGTGTCAGGATGTATATCTGGCGAAGGCCTGAGTTGACGCAGTTGCTCAGGGTAAAATCGATGAGACGGAACTTTCCCCCGAAGGGAACTGCCGCTTTAGCCCGCTCCCGGGTAAGAGGTTGTAACCTCTCTCCGGCTCCTCCCGCCATTATGATGGTTAACAGCCCATCCATTTTACCCCTCTTGCTATTATCGGTAGCCTGATAATGCTATTATGTGTTCTTCCAGCATGACTGTCAATCTTCTTACGTGACTGGTCTGCTAATCATAGAGACATTTAGGGCAAGAAAACGATATAATAGAGAGTCAATAAACAAGGCGGAAGGTAGTAGAATGAGTTCCGTTCCCTCAGGTCTAAGCGTGGCGATGGTGTCTCCTGAAGTAGCCCCTTTTGCCAGAAGCGGCGGCCTTGCCGATGTGCTAGGCTCGCTGCCGCTGGTTTTGGAGCAGCTTGGTCTCCGTGTTTCCATCATCATGCCTGCCTACCGGAATGTCCTTCAAAGTAGTTTCAAGGTAGAAGATACAGGCATACGCTTCTCAGTGCCCGTCTCATCCCGTCAGGAGGAAGGGGCGGTACTCAAGACAACCGCCGGGAAAGCTGTTACCGTTTATTTAATCCGCGCTGACAAGTATTTCGGCCGTGATAATATTTACGGCACTGCCGAAGGTGATTTCGCGGATAACGCTGAAAGATTCACCTTCTTCAGCCGGGCGGCCCTCGAGGTGCTGAAGGCCGACCCTCACGATATTCTTCACGCTCATGACTGGCAATCGGCCTTATCTATCGCTTTCCTCAAGGCTCAACCCCACCTTTACCCGCAGATTTCAAAGATGAAAACTGTCTTTACCGTGCATAATCTGGGCTTTCAGGGTCTTTCCCCGGCACAGGACTGGCACCTGTTGAATCTGGACCGGAGTTTTTTTACTTCCCGCTACCTGGAGTTCTACGGTAAAATCAACTTCCTTAAGGGCGGCCTGATTTTCGCCGATGCCATCAGCACAGTCAGTCCGAGCTATGCTGGCGAGATTAAAACAAGTGAACAGGGATTCGGGCTGGAAGGGGTCTTTCGGGAGCGCGCCTCCAGGCTGACCGGCATTCTCAACGGCGTTGACTACGACGTCTGGAATCCTGAGACAGACAGGCTGATAGCTCGAACCTATGGTGTGGATGACCTGGCGGGTAAGAAAATGTGCAAAGCCGACCTTCAGTTGGCCTTTACTCTTCCCAGGAACCCGGATGTTCCCTTAATCGGTATGGTTTCCCGCCTGACCCCCCAGAAAGGTTTTGACCTTATTGAGAGGGCACTGGACCGCTTGTTCGCGCAAGATATCCAGGTCGTTCTACTTGGAACCGGAGAAAGAAAATACAGAGAGCCGTTTCTGAAAGCCGCCGCCCTGTATCCTGAGAAACTGTCGGTTAAGATTGACTTCAATGATGCGCTGTCTCATAAAATCATAGCCGGGTCTGATATGTTCCTGATGCCCTCGCGCTATGAGCCGTGCGGATTGACCCAGATGTACAGCTTAAAGTATGGAACGATTCCTGTTGTCCGGGCATGCGGCGGATTGAAAGATACGGTTGATGAGTTCGATTCGCGGGCGAAAAAGGGGAATGGTTTTGTGTTCAGTCCCTATGAGGTCGCCGACCTGTTAGCGGCCATTGATAGGGCGCTGGCCGTTTTCCAGAAAAAGAGTAAGTGGCAAACCTTGATGAAAAATGCTATGGCCTGCGACTTTTCCTGGACCAAATCCGCCCGGGATTATGTTAGCCTTTACAGGAAACTCACTGGTTAGATGGTGTAAGGACTCTTTCTCTCCTGCCATTCTCTGGCTTCCCTGGCTTTAGCCTCGAACCCTTTTCTGCCCATCATCCCATAAATGTACTGCTTGCTGGCTTCGACCCCGGGCTGGTCCATTGGGTTGACATAATATAGACCACCGGCAAAAACGGTTTGCACCTCCAGGAGAAAAAGAAGCTGCCCGATGGTGAAGGCATTTATTTCCGGCAGTATCAGACTCATATTGCTCCGCCCGGCTTTGGTCAGGGCAAGCTGGGTGGACCGGGCTTCGATTGTCATTAATTCTGCCAGACTGTGGCCTCCCAGGTATGCAATACCTTCCGTGTGTTCCGGCTGAGGCGGTATCGGCATCATCTGGCCGTGATTTTCTACCAGCAGGAAGGTAATCAGTTTGTTAAAAGGCCCCTCTGAATACAGTTGGAGCTGGCTGTGCTGGTCGGTGACTCCTGAAGCCGCCACCGGGGTCTGCCCCACATTTATTGCTCTTCCTGATAAATCCTTTGCCTTCCCCAGGCTCTCCGCCCAGAGTTGGCGGAACCAGAAAGCTGCCTGGATTAAGGCGTCGCTGTAGGGCATCATCACGGCGATATTCAGCCCTTTTTTTACATCGGCCAGGTAGTGAAGCGCCCCGCTCAAGTAGGCAGGGTTCTGCCAGAGTTGGTTTGTCCGGCAACGCTCATCCATATCTCGGGCCCCGGCCAGCAGTTCGGAAATATCGGCTCCGAACATCGCGGCCGGGAACAATCCCACCGCGCTGAAGACGGAAAAGCGCCCCCCCACATTCTCCGGAATCGAGAGCAGGGGATACTGCTCTCGCTCAGCCAAAGTCCTGAGTTGTCCGGACCCGGTAGTTACAACGATGTGTTCTTTGACTGACTCTTTCCCGATTCTATCGGCGAGCATCTTCCTGACAATCAGGAATTGGCTCAAAGTTTCAGCGGTTGAGCCTGATTTAGTAATGACATTGAAGACTGCCTTTTTGGGGTTAATAAAATCGAGGACGCTCTTGAAGGTTGCCGGGTCGATGTTATCCATGACGAAGACGCGCGGCCTACCGCCTCTCTCTGATTTTGAAATCAGGTTATGCAGGGGATGACAGAGGGCGCGGAAAAGAGCCGTAGCTCCCAGCGCCGAGCCGCCTATCCCCAGAATGACGAAATCATCACATTTGCCCTGAAAGCTGTCCGCCAAGCTGGTAACGGCGCCGGCGGCTTCCGTGTCATATGGCAGCTGGTAAAAGCCCAGCTCACCGGCTTGCCTTCTGGCGTCGATATCAGCGGCAATAACTGAGGCCCTGGGAGCAAGCTCATCGATTTCCTTCCGGGTGATGCCTCTCTCTTCCCCGACGAATTCAGACATCATATTGCTGAAGTCAAGACGGATGCTCTGGTTTGCCATACTGCTCCCCGGTCTGATTTACGCCCCGATTTTGAGGGTGACTATCGAGATAATCACGAAGAGGACTGCCAAGACAATAGTGAGCTGGAACAGGGTCTTTTCCACGCCTCGCTTTGTCCGGTAAACGCTTTCGGATTGCCCGAAGATACCTCCCATCCCGCTGCCGCCCTTCACTTGGAGTAGTATAGCCAGTATTAAAGCGACTGCCAGGAAAATCTGAGCGATGTACAGATAAGTTTGCATTATTATTTCCTTCTCCTGCCCGCCGTCCCCCGGGACTATGGCAGGCCCGCCTGTTTTTTCTTTATCAGCCCGCCAACCATTTTGAGACTATGGCAGATGGGCCAACTTTTTATTTATCAAATCGCCAACCACTTGCGGATTGGCGCGGCCTTTAGTGACTCTCATTACCTGACCGACCAGAAACTTGGAGGCGGATTCTTTACCGGCTTTATAATCAGCCACGGCTTGAGCGTTGGCGGCGATTGCCTGATTGACTGCTTCCTCAATCTGAGCGGTATCGCTAATCTGGCTGCGCTCACCGCTTTTGAGCAGCGCGTCCGGGGATTTGCCGCTGCTGAACATTTCTTCAAGCAGAGATTTGGCCGTGGCAGCATTGATAGTCCCCTGAGCACTCAAAGCTGTTAACCTGGCTAGCTGCTCCGGGCTGACTTTTTTCCCGAAAGCAGTAATATCTATGCCGTCCGCATTCATAATACGGCTAACTTCACCAAGAATCCAGTTACTGCCCAATTTAGCCTTTTCTGATTTGGCAATGTCAGCCGGTTCCTTGCTGGCTACAAATGCCTCGTGGTAGTCAGCCATCTCTTTAGAACCTGTCAGCAGGTTAGCGTCATAGAGAGGCAGCCCGTATTCAGACACAAACCGGTTCCGTCTGGCTTCGGGCAGCTCGGGTAATTTCGCCCTTATCTCCTCGACCTGTGCCCGGCTCAAGGTCAATGGCGGCAGGTCAGGCTCAGGGAAATAGCGGTAATCGTGAGCGTATTCCTTACTGCGCTGGGAGACGGTGATACCTTTCTCCTCCACCCAGCCCCGCGTCTCCTGAGTAATCTTTGTGCCTGTCTCGGCTGCCTTTGTTTGCCGTTTGACTTCGTATTCCATAGCCCGGTAGACAGCTCGGAAGCTATTCATATTCTTAACTTCGACCTTAGCCAGCAGTTCTCTGCTGCCCTCGGGACGGATACTGATGTTGGCGTCACACCTGAAGCTGCCTTCCTCCATATTGGCTGTGGAAACATCCAGGTAGCGCAGGATGCTGCGCAGCTTAATCAGGTATTGCCTGGCTTCTTCCGGGGTACGCAAGTCAGGCTCGCCGACAACCTCCATCAGAGGCACACCGGAACGGTTAACATCCACAAGACTATAGGTCTCGCCGTCAGGAGCAGTCCGGTGCAGGAGCTTGGCGACATCCTCCTCAAGGTGGACGCGGGTGATGCCTATCTCCTTCTCCTTACCATCCACATCGATAGCCAGGCGTCCCCGCAATCCAAACGGAGCGTCATACTGTGATATCTGGTAGCCCTTCATCAGGTCGGGATAAGGGTAATTCTTACGGTCGAATTTGGTGTATTCGGAGATAGAACAGTTCAGAGCCAGGGCAGTCATAATAGTATATTCCACCGCCTGGCGGTTTATGGTCGGCAACACCCCGGGCATGCCCAGGCATACCGGGCAGACATGGGTATTAGGTGGTTCATCGGCATAAACGGCGCTGCATCGGCAGAACATTTTGCTCCGCGTGCCCAATTGAACGTGAACCTCTAGCCCGATAACAGTCTCGTAGTTCATAATTTATTTTATCCTTGAAAGCCCATTCAGTATAGCAATAATGTTGCTAGCTGACAAGAAATTGTTCTTGTAGCAATCTGCCGCTGACTGCAAGAAAGAGATATGTTATAATCTCTCTGTTGACACGGGGCTGTAGCTTAGTTGGGAGAGCGCTGCGTTCGCAATGCAGAGGTCAGGGGTTCGAATCCCCTCAGCTCCACTTTAACGGTAATGATATTGACTCAAGTCAGCTCGGTTAAGAGCGCCTTCGATACAATACTTTCGTGGTGTCCAGGTTTGTTCCGGGTCTTAGCAATCGTAGAGTTATCGCCACGAGGGGCGTTCACTGCTCGCAGCACCTCGAGAAAGCTTTCTTTGTCCGGCTGGCATCAGCATTGGTGACGTAGATTTCTTTAGTTATCGTCGCGACCAGGGACAAAGACAATTTTACCCTTACTTGGAGTAGCGTAGGCTACGGCTTTTTGTCTCCATCATTCGCTGATACAACCTGAAATTTAAACTCTTGTGCATTAGGATTGCCTAAGGTATCAGTCAATATGAATTTTGCTACATGGTCACCAATTGTGGGTGTATTCTTAAATGTGAGCAATATTGAGTACCAACCATATTCCTCATGGATGATTTTATAATCTGCGGCGCCTCCCAGGTCATAGATTTTAAGGCCTGAATTAAAGTTTTTGCCATTATCTATTACGCGAAAAACAAATAAAGCTGATTGGCTTTGTCCAACAGTCACGTTTGAGTGCCACCATTTGTATACATAAGGAGTTTCCCAATCATCAGGCACTCGTGTGCTATCTAATAGCTCTGCCGGTTCGAGAGTCATACCCATTCTATTAGCTATGGATTGTGCAAACTCTTCATCGAATAAAACTAATGGATTGACTATCCGAGTTGGGGTTCCTGGAGAAGTTGTTATTGTATTAGGAGCTAGCGCCACCCGTCGCCTATTATCTCGCGTGCCGAACGAGAAAACAGTTCCAACAGTAACTGCCACAAAGATCACAGCCACAACACCGACTGCTACGGACACTGTTATTCGCCGTTTTCGTAGAGAATACGGTGAAGGATCAATGATAGCTGGTCTATTGGATACCGGGTCGTCATTCGAGAGCCATGCCTGAGGAGGGTCGAGAGCCATCTTATAGACCAACATCCTCATCTCGTGCTTGGCCTGGACGTCAAACGGTCCATCGAATATAGCTTTGCAGCTGGGGGAATAGGGAGCGCCGGAATAGCAGGGATTGTTTGAGCCGATGTACTGCCTGAAGGCAGTATCGGAAAATAGGGTCTGCCGAGGATTAGCGGCATCCATTACTCTTTGCGTATAGTTGATTGCATCGCCAACGATGTTGGTTTTGTTATTGATATCGGTAACTAAACTGATTTCACCGACATGAACGCCAGTCCTTAAAGATACATCTGCTGATTTCGCCCATTGTTGAACACGGTATATCAAACCCATAATCGTTGACGAATCCCAGGGTTGCTGCGGTTTATGCAAAAATGCCAGAGCCATACCATCGCCTGTGGGCATGGCTACAACATGAGGAGCTCCACTCAGTGGATTTATCAGCGAACTGAGACTGGAAACAACCTCCAGGGTAAAAGAATCTATCAGCTCTATTTGCCGGCTGTTTGGATTCATGGAGAAACCTACCATGTCCATGAATAGAATCGTTGCGGCTGGCATACGTTTATCGCCCTCGCTGCGGTCCAGTTCTCGTGTCTTTGACTAATGAACTAAAGTCCATAATCACTGCCGCGTACAGGTGGAGGATTTGACTCTGATAAACCTAATATAGGTCTTGCGCAAAATCTAGTCAAGTATGAGTAAAGAAATATTGCCGGTCTATCTACAACGGGAAGGTCACAAAACGCTAATTTGTTATTAACGTTTTGATGTCTGCAAAAGAAATACCGAAGACAGCTCGGGAAATTGTGAGTTAAATGTCAACCAGGATTTGTTGCAGCTTCGGAATCAGTTCCTTCTTCTCAAACAGCAGTTCGGGAACTGTTCCGAATGGCCCACCAGAGGGTTCAATAGGCAGAACCGAAACCCTATCGGATGTCTTACCGTGGGGGTGGCATGGCAACGTATAGGTTACCTTGCTTCATTGCCATTTATTTCGATCGCCCCAACAACCAATAAAGGTCTCTAAGGCTTGGGACTTAGAGACCTTTATTGTGTATCTGACGCAAGTTCCACACACAGCCACTATTAAATTAATGTCAACATATTACTACGGAGTAATTTGCTCGCTAACATCAAGATAGACTAACTTGCCGTCTTTATCCGTATAGTAGAGAACCTGACAACCCGATATGAAGTCACCGTGTTCCAGAGCCGCCTCCACATCTGCCAGGCTGCAAACCTCGTTATTCAGGAAGTGCCCGGTCTTGGCGTCAACCTCGAAGGTACGCTCGCCCTTGTCGGTCGTGATAGTCACAGTAGACTTTTCCACGTCAACTTCTTTAACAGTACCTGTGCCCTGAGTGAGATTCGGCGGATTAGCGATATCGATATAGAGCGCTACACCCTTGGCATCAGCGCTGTAGATGACCGTGCAGGGAAGTACTCCACCGGCATCCACCAGCGCATTTACCAATTCCAGGCTACAAGCGACACCGCCGATGATAAGACCGGTCTCCGGGTCGACATCATAAACCTTATCACCTGAGGCGGTCTTGACAGTAATTGTGGAGTCCTTGATATTGACATCACTGATAGTTCCTGTCACTGAGGCTGGCGTTGGCAGCCGGTAGACATTCAGGGCATAGACTTGGCCTTCGGCATCATATACCACAGTACAATCGAAATTCTCGCCACTGGCTTCCAGCTCAGCTAGCTGGTCCAGCGTGCAAGCCTTACCCTCAAATGTAAGCGCGGTGCTCGGCGTAAGCGTGAATGGCTTTGGCCCCTGTGGAGTCTCCACAGTCACAGTCGATTTCTGAGTGTTTACCTCGCCCAACGTCCCCTGAACCGAAGTCACATTCGGTTGCCCGGCAGACGTAGTTGTTGCCGGTGACGTTGTGGTTGCCGGAGTTTTCGGCGTGCAGGCCGCCAACGCCGCGCCGACACTACCTGCCGCGACAACCGCGAGAGCTGCCCCGGCGCTACTTTTCAGGAATGCCCGTCGGGTAATAGACCGCTCGTTAAGCCGATTGTTATTCTCTGCCATTACTGTGCCTCCTTCTTATTCACCCGCATTGGCGAACACCCCTATATTTGTAGAAAATAGACTGCAACTTGCATTTGGATAACCCCTCTCTACATCATGCTAACTTTCCTGATATGAGAATTGTCTTACCACCTTCTGTAATTAATTTTGGACCTCTCGTCTTAGAAATAAATTAATGGCAGATTAGAATTTGTTAAGAAATACCTAACCCAGTGCTATATCTATGGGTGACGATGATTACCTGTGGTTCACCGAATACAAAGAGAATAAAATCGGTAAGGTCTCAATCACAAGCGGAACTATCTCCGAGTATCCTGTTCCCACTACTGATTAACTGTATCGAAGCCATCAAATTACCCTTATATTCTTAGCCACACGGTAAAGGTACTGCCCTTTCCAGACTCACTAACTACGTTAACCTTACCGCCATGCTGTTCAGCAATTCCTTTGACAATTGCCAATCCCAAGCCAGTGCCGCCTCCGGCTCGGGAACGCGCCTTGTCAACCCGGTAGAAACGGTCGAACATGTGTGGCAAGTACTCCGGAGGTATGCCGATACCGGTATCTCTCACTTCCAAACGTACCCACTCCCCATCCCGGAACAAGGAAAGGGTGATAGTACCTCCATCCGGCGTATATTTGATGGCGTTGTTCACCAGGTTGCTCAGGAGCTGTTTCAACCGGTACGCATCTCCCGTTATCGAGATACTTTCCAGCTGCCCGGTCATGATTTTGTGATTACCGGCCAGCGGCTGGGCTCGTTTCGCCTCATCCAGTACCAGCCCTCTGAGAGATACCTTTTCCGGCGGTTCCGTCTGGCCTGATTCAATTTCAGCGAGAAGGAGAAGGTCGCTTACTATTTTAGACATTCGGCTGGATTCACTCTTGATTGCCCGTAAAGACTCTCGGCGGTCTTCCTCGCTCATATTACGCTCGAGGAGATCCACGTTACCCCTGATAACGGTCAAAGGAGTTCTGAGCTCGTGGGAAGCATCAGCCACGAAATTCTTCTGGGACTGGAAGAAGCGGTGCAGGCGCTCAATCATCTGGTCAAAGGTCAGCGCCAGTCGTCCAATTTCATCTGCCGGGCCGGCATAACCCACTCGCCGGCTGAGGTCTGAGCTTCCACCGATGCTGCTTGCCGTCCTGGTTATCTGCTCGACCGGGGCCAGGGCACGCTGTACAAGGAGGGCACCCAATAAGACTGATAGCAGCAAACCAGCTGAGATACCCCCAAGCAGGGCCAGCCGCACGTTCTTCAGAGTGTCCTCGATGGGTCTCAATGACTGGGCGACTTCGAGTAGCAGGGTCCTGTTTTTAAGGAAAAGTGGAGTAGCCATAATACGGACACTGGCGTTGTCACCTGCGGCAACCGTCTCGATATCGGCAATATCTCTGAAGCCTTCTTCGATTAACGGTGGACTTATGGGCAGTGTCTGCCGGGCAAGATTGTCTGATTTTACGACGACATTACCGCTCGCATCTATAATCTGGATGTATATGTTGGGAGAAGCGAACTCGTTTACCGGCGGCAGCCCGGAATGTATCATGTTGAAATCCATCGGCTGCGGGTCCAGGTTAAGGGCAAACAGGCCGTGGATTCGTTCACTATACGCTTTCAGATTGTTATCTACGGTGTTGTTGAGATAGCTCCCCAATAGGGTATATAACACCACCCCGGAGAGGACAAGGATGGCGAAAAGTATCAGGGAGAACCACAGCGTCAGCCGCCAGCGAATCGTCATCCGGTTACTCCTTCAGCACGTACCCGACGCCGCGTATGGTATGAATCAGCCGCGAACCGCCGCCAGCCTCAAGCTTTGTACGCAAATACAGGACATAGACTTCGATTACGTTAGACTCGCCGCCAAAGTCGTAACCCCAGACGCGTTCGTATATCCGCTCCCGCTTCAACACCTGTCGGGGGTTCCTCATGAAAAATTCCAGAAGGTCGAACTCCTGAGCGGTCAGGGTAATGCTTTCGTCTCCTCGTTTAATTTCACGGGTTGCTGTGTTGAGTGAGAGGTCGCCGAACTTGAGTACCTCTCCGTCACGGGCCTGTCGCCGCCTGAGGCGAGCCTTAATTCTGGCCAGCAGTTCGTCAAAGGCAAAAGGTTTAACCAGGTAATCGTCAGCGCCGCTGCCAAGACCGGCGACGATATCAGTGACGCTGCCCTTGGCAGTAAGCATAAGTATTGGAACATCGCCGGCCTGGCGCAGCCGCTTGCTGACTTCAAGACCATCGATACCAGGCATCATAACGTCAAGTATGACAAGGTCTGGTTCATGGTCGCGGGCTTTAGCCAGCGCCTCGGTGCCGTTGGCGGCGGTTTCCACAGTGTATCCTTCGTAGGACAAGCCTCTCTTAAGGAGACCTGTTATTTCCGGGTCATCATCAACGACTAAGATTCGCATTCGCCTTCCTTGCCTAATCCTGAAGCATTACAAATACATCAGAATTCGTGTCAATATTAGCTCTGTGTAATTAATTGACGCCGAGAGACAGTCTTCAGTATACTATAGTATAGTATAGTAGTCCAAGAGCTCAGACTTCCGCCTCGGGCTTCTTTCATGCCAGGGTACTGAACTTCAGGATAACCCAAACAAACGTGATTGCTTCTTGCGGCATAAAGTTGCTATGTGAAACGATCAGTCCTTATAATTATTGTGGAGTCTAATTAAAATGGGGAGGGGCATGAAACGTCTGCTGTTTATGGTCGGTGTGGTGGCTCTGCTGGTATCCGCCTGTTCACAGAGTGCTCCCGCCCTGACACCGGAACGTGAAGTAACGGTGGATGGGAAAGCTTATCAGGTTATTACTGTTACCCAGCTTAAGTCGATGCTGGATAATAAGGATTTTCTGCTGGTGAACGTGCATGTTCCTTATGAGGGAGAAATCAGGGGAACCGATCTGTTTGTCCCATACAACGAAATCGAGCAGAAGCTGAGCAAATTGCCCTCTGATAAGGGTGCTAAGATTGTAGTCTACTGCCGCTCGGGCAATATGAGTGGTATCGCTGCCAAGACACTCACCCGCCTGGGTTACACAAATATCCGGGACGTGGATGGCGGCATGATAGCGTGGGAGAAACAAGGCTATCCGCTTGTTCAATCGCCTCAGTAAATGATGGTTAGCTAGTATAATCAAGCCGTTACCCATCGGAGGCCAATGTGAGTTATCGTCGAGTTCTGGTCATCAGCTTTGTCACCGTTGCCATCATGAGATTTCCAGGTGGTGATAGTGATGGCTGACGAACATAAGGCTATGGGACACGAGATGCATACGGGGCATGACATGGGAAGCAAATCCGAACCCCAAATGGCAACCGGGCTAAGGAAACCAAGAGCGCATGCAGACCACCAGGCGATGATGATAGACGACTTCAAGAGGCGCTTCTGGATATCATTGCTCTTCACTATCCCTGTTCTCCTACTTGCCAGGGATGTTCAGCAACTACTGGGAATCAGGGAAACTCTCAGATTCACCGGTGAGTCTTATGTTTCGTGGGCACTATCTTCGTTCATCTATTTCTATGGCGGTCATCCGTTTCTAAAAGGTTTCTATAGTGAAATAAAGTCCAAAACCCCTGGAATGATGATACTGATTGCAGTAGCTATTACAACGGCCTATGTTTACAGTAGTGCCGTTGTATTTGGTCTTAGCGGGAGCGTGTTTTTCTGGGAACTGGCAACCCTGGTCAGCATCATGTTATTGGGTCACTGGATAGAAATGAGGTCAATCCTTGGAGCTTCGAAGGCTTTGGAGGAACTCGCAAAGTTGATGCCATCAGAAGCTCATAAGCTTATGCCTGACGGTGATATTAAGGATGTGCCGTTAGAAGAATTGCTGGTCGGCGATAAAGTCGTTGTAAAACCTGGTGAAAAAATACCAGCCGATGGAGATGTGGTCGAAGGTGAAACTTCGGTTAACGAAGCCATGTTGACTGGTGAATCGCAGCCGGTACGTAAAAAAGCCGGTTCGAGAGCTATCGGTGGCTCAATCAATGGGGAGGGTTCAGTTACTGTAGAGGTTAAAAAAACAGGAGCAGATTCTTACCTTTCGCAGGTAATTGAACTGGTTAAACAAGCTCAAGAAAGTAAGTCAAAAACTCAGGACCTTGCCAACCGGGCTGCTCAGTGGTTAACCATTATAGCCCTTGGTGGCGGAGCAATAACCCTAATCCTGTGGATTACTGTATTGAAGGCTGATTTCGCCTTCGCTCTTGAGCGTATGGTAACGGTGATGATAATTGCCTGTCCTCATGCTTTAGGGGTGGCTATTCCACTGGTAGTCGCAAGGTCCACCGCTATATCGGCCAGAAATGGATTACTAATACGGGACCGGAGTGCCTTTGAGCAGGCCAGAAACATTCAGGCAATAATATTTGATAAAACAGGTACACTTACCGAAGGTAAATTCGGCGTTACCGATGTCTTTGGCTTCAAAGGAAAGGCTGATAATGAAATCCTGAAATATGCGGCGTCGGTAGAAGCCTATTCAGAACATCCGATTGCCCGTGGAGTTGTATCGTCGGTTAAAGAAAGATTCCCAATAGACAGTTTCCTGGCAATTCCTGGCAAAGGAGCCGAGGCTAAGGTAAATGGGAAGGATGTAAAGGTAGTGAGCCCGGGCTATCTCAAAGAAGCTGGAATCACTGTTAATGATGACAGGGTTGAAAAACTAGCTTTACAGGGTAAGACGGTAGTATTTGTGTTGATTGGTGAGGCGTTAGATGGAGCCATCGCTCTGGCAGACATCATACGTCCTGAATCTAAGACGGCTATTGCCCGGCTTAAGGGAATGGGCATCAAATGCATGATGCTCACCGGAGATAACAGGCTGGTAGCTGAATGGGTGGCTGAGGAAATAGGGTTGGACGAATATTTTGCCGAGGTCTTGCCTGAACAAAAAGCAATTCGGGTGAAGGGCATCCAAGCTAGAGGGTTAAGCGTAGCCATGACCGGTGACGGGGTCAATGATGCTCCTGCTCTGGCACAGGCGGATGTAGGTATTGCCATAGGTGTGGGAACCGATGTTGCCATTGAAACAGCAGACATCATACTTGTCAGAAGTAATCCTCTGGATGTAGTGACTATTATCGGTCTGGCAAAGGCAACTTATCGGAAGATGTTGCAGAACCTGGTGTGGGCGACGGGCTATAACGTGGTTGCACTTCCCCTGGCAGCGGGCGCTCTTTATGCTTATGGCATTCTCTTGACTCCGGCGCTCGGAGCCGTACTCATGTCTTTGAGCACCCTAATTGTTTCAGTAAACTCTAGATTCCTCAAAATAGACCCAGTATAGATGATTTATTAGAAGAAGACAGGTGCCTTGTCTAATGGACATACATCAGGGGGAAGCCCATCAAAACCGGTAAGATACTGTTTATTGTATTTGGGGCGCTTTTAATAACAGGCGTTGGGGCAGCTCTCTTTGCTGCCAGCCAGGTTCCAACCTCAACACTGACTCGATCCGCCACTTTCTCCCCAAAGCCGGCTCCCGATTTCAAGCTAAAACTGTTTTCCGGCCAGACCATAACTCTGAGAGATTTCAAGGGCAAGACGCCGGTCGTCATCAATTTCTGGGCATCTTGGTGTCCACCATGCCGTGAGGAAGCTCCCACATTGGCGAAAGTCTCAAAGATGTATGAAGGCAGGGTTAAATTTATCGGTATAGTCACAAACGATTCTCAGTCCGATGCTCTGGCCTTTATGAAGGAGTTCGGAATATCGTACGACAACGGCATCGATTACTACGGTATAGGCACGAAGTACGGTATAACCGGCATTCCCGAAACTTTCTGGATTGACAAACAAGGACAAATCGTCGGCCACTGGATTGGCGCAATCGACGAGGCAAATCTGACTTCTCGTACCCAGAAGCTGATTCAGTAACAAGTTAGGTTTGTCGGTCACTCTGTCTTTTAAGTCCTCCCCAGCAGCGAAAGCAGGAAATCAACATAAAATCACATAACTTCTCCATAATTTCTACACACTATCGCCCTATGATAGTTGTGTAAGGTCCATTGAAGGACCGGAGGAGGAGAAAGATGAATAGGAAATATAAGCTCATGATTGTGGCATTAGGCGTGGTCGCCATTTCGATTGCGGCCGTTGCCACCACGGCATTAGCCGCGCAGAAGGTGAATATTCCAGGCGCTGCCGCACCGACCCAGGCCGACTATCAGGCATGGGGTTGTCCGGTGGTTAACGGCAACTACGAAGCCGTTGCAAAGTTGCTTGGTATAACTTCCCAGGAAATTGAAAGCCAACTGGAGCAGGGTAAGAGCCTGGTGGAAATCGCGGCTTCAAAGGGAGTGAGCGAGGACAAACTGGTAGCGGTTATCTTTGACTCGATGAAGCAATATATGCAGCAGCAGGTTAAGGCGGGCACGTGGACTCAGGCGCAGTTGGACAGCTATCTGAAACAAGCTGAGCAGCACATCCGCCAGCTCGTGAATGCCAAGGGCATCGGTACCGGTTATGGAGGCTGTGGCGGCGCGGCTGGCGCTGGTGGCATGATGGGCGGCTGGGGAGCTAACAGTGTGATTCCCGGCAGTCCCAATGGGGGAGTTTATAACGGTGATACCTTTGGGCGTGGAGGCATGATGGGCGGTGGTTACGGCGGGAGGACGGGTGGCTTCGGAGGTATGATGGGTGGCTCCTACTAGACCGGTTCCCGGCAAACGATAAGAAGGGGCAGATAGTTATCTGCCCCTTCTTATTCAAACCAGCTAATCACCTGTGTTATCATAAGGTTGAAATGACTAAAATACTTGTTGTCGATGACGAAAAGAAAATAGTTGAAATCGTGAAGGCTTATCTTGAAAGAGAAGGTTATGAGGTGAGCGCTGCTTATGACGGCAAATCGGCGCTTGAGGTAGTAAAGCAGCAAAATCCTGACCTGGTAATTCTTGACCTGATGCTGCCGCAGGTAAGCGGGTGGGATATCTGCCGTGCCCTGCGTGTTAACTCAAACATCCCCATCATCATGCTGACAGCCCGTGACGATGTTACCGATAAAATCGTCGGCCTGGAACTCGGCGCCGACGACTATGTAACTAAGCCGTTCGACCCCAAGGAACTGGTATCCAGAGTAAAGGCGGTGCTCAGGCGTACTGCCGTGAACCGTACGCCGAAGGCAGTGCTAAAAATGTCTGACCTCGCAATCAACACGGAAAAAAGGGAGGTACGCAGGCACGGCGAAAGCATTGAACTCACCCCAATGGAGTTCGACTTACTTGCCACGCTGGCGCAAAACCCAGGCCGGGTGTTCAGCCGCATGCAACTTCTGGACACGGTACAGGGAGTTGCCTATGAAGGCTACGAACGGACTATCGACAGCCATATCAAGAACCTGCGCAAGAAGATTGAACCCGATGCCGGCCAACCCCGATACGTAATCACCGTCCACGGAATCGGATATAAGGTACCGGAGACCGCCGATGCGTAGCCTGAGCTGGAAACTGGCCGGCGCTCTCCTGCTCATCGTGATAGTGTCCATAGGGATGATGGCTTATCTCACTAACCAGAGCACTACCCGCGAGTTCCGTGAGTACGTCATACAGGGTAATGCCATGCATGCCCCCGGTGTCGGAAATAGCCTCGCAGGTTTTTATTCGCGTCAGGGTAGCTGGAACGGTGTACAGGTGGTATTACCCGGCTTGCTGAGAATGAATGACGACCGTCTTATCGTGGCCGACACTAACGGTTTGATTGTTGGCGATACTGACGGGAACACGCTAGGAGATACTGTCAGCAAACTTGGGCTTGCCGGTTATGGTACACCGCTGACGGTGTCCGGGCAGGAAGTCGGCAGCTTTTACTTCCTCTATTCCGGGACCGGCGGGATGATGGGTGGCATGATTACCATGATGGGTGGACAGTCCGTTCCGGTAAGTACGAATACCGCCGAGGCGGACTTTCTCAGCCGGGTTAACCGTTCGCTGTGGATTACCGGCCTGGCGACAGCAGCCATTGCCTTGCTGGTCGGCTTGTTTCTCACCCGGCAAATCACTAGTCCGGTCCGTGCACTGACGAAAGGCGCCCGCGAGATAAGCCGGGGTAATCTGGCTTACCGGGTGAAAATGGAATCGGGTGATGAACTCGGTGAACTCATAGGGTCATTCAACAGTATGGCGGCTAATCTGGCTACAAGCGAGCAGTTAAGGCAACGTATGACCGCTGATATTGCCCATGAATTACGCACTCCGCTTACGATTGTCGAAGGTACAGTAGACGGTATGTTAGATGGGGTCTTCGCGCCGGACTGCGAGCGCCTGACAACAATAAAAGAGGAGATGGCTCTGCTTACCCGGCTAATCAGCGACCTGCGCGACCTGTCTCTCGCAGAGGCCGGGCAACTGAAGTTGGAAGTAGCCCCGGAAGATATCACCCGCCTTCTTCAAGACAAAGTCGAACAAATGAAGGTAACCGCTCAAGATAAAGGCATACTGCTAAAACTAGAAGCCGAGGGAAAAATGTCGTTTATTGAAATCGACCATATACGCATCGAGCAAGTGGTTACCAATCTGCTGACTAACGCCTTTCGTCACACACCGCCCGGTGGTAGTATCACGGTCTCAGTTAAAGCCGTCACTCCGTCTGCTGATAATCAAAGAGGCATATTGATTTCGGTGGCGGATACCGGTGAGGGCATTGCCGCCGAGCACCTGCCGCATATCTTCGAGCGTTTCTACCGAGTGAGCGATTCGCGCGCCCGTAGCGAGGGCGGCACTGGACTGGGGCTGGCCATCGTCAAACACCTGGTGCTGGCCCACCAGGGCAGGGTGTGGGCCGAGAGCGAACCGGGCAAAGGCAGCTTGTTTAGCGTATTCTTACCTCTGAAAACCACCAACCCGTCGCAGAATGTCTCCAGGCCGTAGACCGCTAACTTCTTAAGTTCACCTGCATCATTTCCGGCAAACTCTAATCCATTTCCAATTATCCCCTAATACTGCGTTAAGCTTTGCCTGATTAAATAGCTAAGGAACGGTAGATTGCTGTAATTCAGAAAGTCGGTCGTTTTGGTCCAGAGACGGCCAGATTCAGGAGACAAACGTGAAGAAGACAGTCGCATTAATTAGGACTTTTACTATCCTGGGTTTATTCCTCGCAGTGGCCCTCACTGCTTCGCCGGCGATGGCCGCATCGGACAGTCCGCCGGCTATTAAGACTATGAAGGTGCAGGTATGGCCGGAATACGATGACCCCCGTGTAATGGTGACATACCAGGGCGAGTTCAAGGACGGCTCAATTTTTCCCCAACCAGTGAAATTCCCGGCGCCGCTGGGTTCGGAAATGGCCATGGTGTGCGCCCTGAAACCGCCCGACGACGAGCACCTGTGCCAGCTTTACGACACACTGACTGGATCGGATGCTCTTTCGGTATCTTACACGCTGCCAATCCCCACGTACTATCTGGAATACTACTGGGACGGCATCAGGACGGAAACGGGTAAGTCCTTCAGTTTTAACTACGTTTCTCCCTACGCTATCGATACCTTGGAGCTTGAAGTACAGCAGCCATTGAAGGCCACTGACTTTAAGCTGGCTCAACCCTATGCCTCTGCCACCTCGGACGGTCTGGGTATGAAGTACTACAACTACATGTTCAAAAACGTTACTCCCGGCCAGACTATAAGTATCGATGCTTCTTATGCTAAACCTGACAACAAGCCATCTGTGCCTAAGAAGACAAATATCGGCACCAGTACTGCTGGTGCTGGCTATGAATTCAACTTTATCGGCACTGGCGCTGCGCTCTTGGTTGTGGGCGTCATTGGATTCGTGCTGCTTAGAAGAAACCGGGCGGCAGCAACTGTGCGTGTGTCTGCGTCACGGAGGGTGGCGAGGATTGATGCCCGGCGCGCTCTGTCCCAGCCTGCGCAGACCCAGCATGCAGAGTCACAGCAGGGACGCCGGCCTGTAACGGCTAAGCTCCCCAGGCCAATTCAGGTGAGACCCAGACAGCCCACTCAGCCCACTCAGATAAGCGCCAACGCCGTCTTCTGCAGCAAATGTGGCACAAAACTTGCAGAGGAAGCCATCTTCTGTCATGCCTGCGGCGCAAATGTGGTTGCCTCTGGCTGATAGCGATCAGGCTAAAACAACAGCCTTACCAATACAGAACGGAGATATATTTATGACACAAATTGGAGAAATTGCCCTGGTTATCGCGTTGCTTATCTCTGTATATTCGGGAATAGCAATATTTATCGGCGCCCGGCGCGGCAGAGCCGAGCTTATGACGAGCGGGCGGTGGGGCATACTCGTGGTATGCGGACTCGTCACTATAGCTTCGGTGGCACTGTGGTATGCATTCCTGACGCGTGACTTCCAGGTAAGCTACATTTACCAGTACAGCTCGCGCGGGCTTAGTACCTTCTACACTATATCGGCCTTCTGGGCCGGACAATCAGGTTCGCTGCTGCTCTGGGTATTGACGCTCGCCATCTTCGGCGCGATAGTGGTGTTTCAGACCAGGAAGCGGAATACCGACCTGGCGCCATATGTATTAGTCGTCATAGCGGCGGTCGAGGTCTTCTTTCTCTGGATATTGAATTTCGCCAGCCAGCCATTCGCCAGGTCGGTTGCCATACCGCCGGACGGCAACGGCCTTAATCCAATGTTAACCAACCCCGGCATGTTCTATCACCCCACCACGCTTTATTTAGGCTACGTTGGCTTTACAATCCCCTTTGCGTTCTGCATTGCCGCTCTGATAACCGGCAAGCTGGGTGACCAATGGATAAAAAGTACCCGCCGCTGGACGCTTTTTGCCTGGTTCTTCCTGAGCCTGGGCAACCTCGTCGGGGCGTGGTGGGCCTATAACGAGTTGGGTTGGGGTGGCTACTGGGGCTGGGACCCTGTGGAAAGCGCCTCGTTCATGCCCTGGCTGGTGGGTACGGCCTACCTGCACTCCGTTATGATACAGCAGCGCCGCGGCATGTTAAAAGTGTGGAATGTAGTACTGATAGTGATCACCTTTGTCCTCACCATCTTCGGCACTTTTCTGACCAGGAGCGGCATCCTCTCCTCGGTTCATTCCTTCGGAGAGTCGAACCTTGGCCCCATGTTCGTAGGGCTTATGATGGTCATAATTATTGGCTCGCTGGGGCTTATATGGTACCGTGCGCCGCAACTTAAGAGCGAAAACGAGCTAGACTCGCTCTTATCACGGGAAAGCAGCTTCCTGTTCAATAACGTGATTCTGGTAGGGGCGGCCTTTGCGGTCTTTTTGGGCACAGTATTTCCCCTCATTTCAGAGGCCGTTCGAGGTGTAAAAATCACCGTTGGCCCACCCTACTTCCAAAGCGTGACCGGACCACTGTTCCTGGGCCTCATCATATTGATGGGCGTCTGCCCCCTCATCGGATGGCGCCGCGCTTCCCGTGACAACATGCTGAGAAACTTCCTGTATCCCTTTGGTATTGCCATAACCGGAGTTGTAGCGCTATTCTTGTTCGGCGTGCGCGAACCAGCCGTGCTCTTGGGACTCGGAATTACCACCTTCGTGGTGTTCACTATACTTCTTGAAATAGCCCGAGGCGTCCGGGCGCGGCACCGCACTTCAGGGCGTAACTACCTGTCTGCCTTCGGAAGCCTGGTGTGGGGCAACAAGCCTCGCTATGGCGGCTACGTTGTCCACCTGGGAATAATAATGATGGCCATTGGGATTATCGCCTCACAGGCTTACCAGGTGGAAAAAGAAGTCACTTTATCGCCAGGAGAATCAGCCCAGATTGAGGACTTCACGCTGGTATACCGGGGACTCGACTATTTTCCCGCAGTGAACCGCGAGGTAATTACCGCTTCCCTAGATGTTTATGACGGCAGCCAGCGTAAGCTGATAACGCTCACTCCGGCCAAGACATTCCAGGGAAAAGATGAAAACGGCGTGAGCGAAGTGTCGATAAGGACTACGTTAACAGGCGACCTATATACAATCCTGACAGGCTGGGAGGACCAACAGGCCTCATTTAAGTTCATTATCAACCCCATGGTGTCCTGGATTTGGCTCGGAGGACTGGTGCTGATAATGGGTACGACGATTGCCTTCTGGCCCGACGCGAGAGAGGCGAAGAGGGATGCGGTAATACTAGCGGAAGCCAGTGTCGCAGTAAGGGAGGTGGTGTATGAGACTTAGAGGGCTAACCGTCCTGCTGGTTACCATGCTGGTAATTATTGTGCCTGTGACTCCTGCGTATGCGTTGTCTTCTAAAGACATTCAGAAGGAGTTGATGTGCCAGTGCGGCTGCACCATGATAGTGGATGTATGCGACTGCGATACGGCTAACCAGATAAGGGCGAAGATTACCGAGTTTATGGACCAGGGCCAGGGTAAAGACCAGATACTGGCTTACTTCGTAGGCCAATACGGGGAAAAAATGCTGGCTTCTCCGCCAAAGAAGGGCTTTAATCTTGTCGCATGGATTCTGCCCTTTGCCGTTGTAGCTGCTGGTAGCGTCGCCCTGTTCTTCATCCTGAGGACCTGGTCCCGAAAGGGAAAAAGGGGGACTGAAGAGACAGTCACACTGTTGCATCCGGTGTCTACACAGGAGACGGACGAATATCGTGGGCGGCTTGAAGAAGAACTGAAAATGTATAAGGAAGAGGGTTCCGCATGAGTACTTTTCTGGCTGTGATTATGGTACTGATTGCAATCGGCATAGTTTCCTGGCCGCTGCTAAGGAGAATTAGCTTAAAAACCCGCCCTGGGTTGTTTGAGGACACAGAGGTTAGTGAGTTGCTCACCCAGAAAGATGCCACGCTCTTTGCCATAAACGAGCTTGAGTCCGACTATGAGATTGGCAGCCTTTCGCAGGGCGACTATCAGGAGCTTCGGAATAAATACGAGGAAAAAGCAGTTGCCCTCATCAAAACCGTAGATGAACTGAGGAGCGAGCGAGGGCTTGATGTAGCAAGCCAAATCGATGAGGAGATTGAGGCCAGAGTTTCAAGCTTGCGCGCTGCCGGAAGCTCAACTGAGGCTATTATCGAAGCTCGGGTTGCAAAGTTGCGCCGTGCAAATAACGAGAGGCCGAACGGCAAATCATGCCCAGCTTGCGGCGCGCAAGTCGAATCTGATGCCCAGTTCTGTTCTCGCTGTGGCCTTACTTTAAGTATGAAATGTCCGGGTTGCTCCGCTCAAGTTAGCGCCGAAGACCGCTTTTGTTCCCGTTGCGGTACGGTGCTAAGTACCTGAGGGAAGCGCAAGTGGCTAATTAGAGGATACCGATGAGCCGAAAGCGTATTATCAGTATTACCGCCCTGGTTGTTATCGTGATGGGTATGATAATAGGGTTCAAGGCGTTCACAGCGCCAGGCGCTCCGGGAGGTATGCCGGAGCATATCACCATCGCTCAGGCCACCGGGGAAAAAGCAGGGCAGGAAGTAAAAGTAGGTGGGGACGTCGTTCCAGGGTCAATCATCTGGGATAATGCCTCCGGCTCATTGAGATTCATACTTACCGGCGATGGGGACAGGATGCCGGTGGTGTACCCTGACCTGGCACCGAAAGATTTTAAACCAGGCTTAGCCATGGTAGTAGAAGGCACGTATGCTCTCGATGGCATATTTAAGGCGACGTCTATTACCACCAGAAGTTCCCCTCTTTGCAAGGCCTGTCACCAATGAAGCGAAAGGAGTCGAAATTGCTCAGAGTATTAAGATTTACGTCAGCCATTCTGGTCGTAGCCGCCATCATAGGCTTGGCAAGCCCGGCACTGGCCGCCGGGGATGGCGTCATTTCGGGCCAAGTAGTGAATAGGACAGCTAATGGCTCTGCAGTAAGCGCGGTCGGAGTCACGCTCACCGTTTACTCCACTGGTAATGCGACATCCAGCCAGCAGAAGGTCATCGCCGACGCCGCCGGCAAGTTCGAGTTCAAGGGTTTGTCTACTGACAATGGAACTGCCTACACGGTTAGTACCAACTTCCAGAAGGCTGATTACATTTCCGATGATATTGTCTTAACCGCCGCCATCCCTTCGCAGTCAGTAGAGTTGGACGTATACGATTCCACAACGAGCGATGAGAATATACAGGTGTCTAATGGGCATACGGTGGTATACGTGGAACATGGCGACCTCGAGTTGTTGGAGATATGGAGATTCAGCAACATCGGCGATAAGACATTTATCGGTACGACGGGTAACACAAGTGGAACTACGCTGCGCTTTACCCTTCCTTCTGGGGCCACCTCCCTTTCCCCCGGGGCAGGTTTCCCTGTTGAGACGACTGCTACCGGAGCAGTCTCTAATGTAGCCGTTCCGCCCGGAGTCACCGACGCAACCTTCAGCTATTTCATTCCCTACCAGGGGGCGAGCATGACGATATCGCGGCGGACAGACTATCCCATCGCTAGTTTCAGTCTTCTGGTCCAGGATGCAGGGGTTAAGGTTACCAGTACAGCACTGACTCCTGGTAATCCGCAGATGATAAATGGAGCCAACTTTCTGTACTTCACTGCCAATAACCTGGACAGAGGAACTGAAATTGACGCATCGTTATCCGGCATAATCAACCCATCCGCAGCAGCCTCTCCAAATACGTCCGTCGCCTGGCCATGGCTGCTGGCTGGAGTTGTTATGCTGGGACTTGTGGGGGTAGTTGCCTATCCCCGCCTCAAGAATAGACAAATAACTATAGACTCGCCAGCCCCGAAGGATGAAATAGAACTTCTTGGGGAATTAGCACGGCTGGACAACGCCTATGAAGCCGGTAGGATAGGTGAGAAAGAATACCGCGCACAACGTGCCCGGGTTAAAGCCAGCCTTCTTAAATTTTATGCAAGCTCCCGGAAGCCATATTAGGCCAAGTGATGGTCGGGAGGGGAAAACATATATCGAATATAGGGGGAGGTACACAGTTATGATTCGCTCGCGTTCGCGTAGGTTAACTCTAATAATGCAAATTGTCATAGCAGTTACCACTGTTGTTTTGATACTCATGATGGCTATAGGCTCACTTATGCAGGGACAGAGTGTCTAATCTACACAAGGTAAAGGTCGTCAAGGTGTCTAAAGAAAATAATAAAGTATTGCTAAAACTAGCTTTATTCATCGCGGTTCTCCTGGTTCTGCTAGTTGGATTGCAGACCGGCTGTGCCCGCGGCGCGGCCCAGGTACAGGCTAACGTGTCTCCATCTCCCCTTTCGCAAGGACCGACCAACGGGCTTGTCCAGACCAGTAACGGGGGCGGCGTGACCATTGACGTTGAATGGCGTGGGCTTAAGGGCGGCTCGCTGGTATTCGGCATAGTCATGGACACTCATTCCGGTAGTGTTGACCAGTACAACCTGAGAGACCTGGTAATTTTAAGAGACAGCAGCGGTAAGGAATACAAACCAAGCAACCCGGACATCCCCCCCGGCGGCCACCACCGCAGTGGTCTTTTAATATTTCCAATTTCAGACCCCTCCAATCCGCTAACGGCAAGATACTTTGATTTGATATTGAAAGACATCGCCGGGGTTACAGAGAGGGGCTTTAAGTGGCAATTGAATTAACAACCGGGCATCATGTGGCGATAGTCCTGTGAACATAAGAAAACACATAATCATCGGGGTTGCTGCCGGAGTTCTGTTGCTCCTGATTTATGCCGGTGTTATCACCCTGGCACAGGGCGCTCAGCACATGCTTGAGCAGACCGCCAGTTTGTGGTACTGGCTGATGGCGCTGGCCGCAGGATTCGGCATTCAAGCTGGACTGGTCTCGTTTATCAGGCAGGCTCTCCGTGAGCACAGGGCATCGGCCACGGCCAGTGTTGCTGTTTCAGGCGGCGTTTCCTCAGGCTCGATGATTGCCTGCTGTGCCCATCACCTCGCCGATATCCTGCCCCTTATCGGGGTAGCCGGTCTAAGCGCTCTTCTAATAAAGTACCAGACCTCCTTTAACATTCTTGGCGTACTATCGAATATCGTGGGCATAACTGTTATGCTGGAGACTATCCAGCGCCACAGCCTGTGTCCCTGGGTGGCCGGTTGGAAGTGGAATATGCGCCGTGTGGAAAAGGGTGTGATAGTTTCGGCAGCGCTGGTCATCATCATCGGCGGTTTTCGCATTCTATCAACGCGTTAAAGGCAATATGACTATGGAGAAAGGTATCCAAGCTCCTTGATTGTCATCTTGCTGTACTGTCTACGCTTTGTTCAGAATTCCTTAACTGCGCGCTCTAATAGAGTCGCGCCGCCCTTACCTTCGATACTGAGCCAAACTACTCTGTTACCATGTCCCGGAGATTTGTAGAAGTAGAAATTGCCCCCGGTTCCGTCAGTCTGCCATATATCGCGGCCGGCCACTTGCACCTGTCGGGGATTACTGAATCCGGCGCCTCCCCGCTTTATGCCCTCGACCATCCGGTTTATCAGGTCGTCTGCCGCCGCTTCACTCCTGGCTTCCCCGACCCAGACCATCAGTTGTTCACCTCCATAAGGGGGCTGATATTCGGCAATAAAGGCGTTTTCAAGGCTTATGCTAGTGCCATGTAACTTGTTAATTTGGGATTGGGCCTCCGCGCCCTCGACCAGGCTGGTGAGCTTCAGCGATCCGACATATTGCGGTGCGGAGGATGACGCCGGCGGCGCCAGGACATACCTGCCAAAGCCATACACTACCAGCCCCAGTACGACGACAAATATTGCTATCTGGAAGAGGCGGGGATGCCTTTTCTCATTGTTAACCTCTTTTGTTGTTTGGACCAAGCTCACACTCCTGAATATTAATCTACGTTGTGGGAAGATTCTTTTTCGGTTGGTCATCGACCGGCTCATATTTAGAAGGGCACTTAGCCAGGAGTTCTGTCGCTTCGAAGATGCCATCTGAGTTGAGTTTCCCCAGTACCACCGCCTGAATTCCAGCCTTGAACGTATCAGGAATAACGCCTTTATAAACTACATTCAGGTCATTTGGACCGTCACTCATCGTGAATTTCAGATTAGTGCCTTGCCTTTCAATCGTTCCTTCTGTCACATTACCCGCAACGCGCACATTCTTGTCGGCGAACGTGCTTTGCTGTGTTGCGAACTCGCCCACGGTATAGTAGTAAGTGGCTGAAGACAAGAAACTCTGGTATCCCAATGCGCCCATCGCAATAAGTATAATAACCGCCCCGATGATGAATTTAGGTTTCAAAGACATTCCCTCCCAACTAATCCCTCATATTGCTACGCACATCTACATTTTATCGGATGTAGCTTATTCTCGCATTAGAGTACCCTTAACAGCGGATTAGAGTCTTACCAATATCAATGTCATCCGGAGACAAGAACGAGGCTGATATGTAGTCTTTCAATTCCAAGTAAAGAGTATTCTTGCAGCTGCTCGAAGTACGGAAGAAGAACCTGAATTGATTCTCAACTGGAAGCAATGTATAATTAATAAGTGAAAAGCATCCTTTCTAAGTCCGTCGGGTTAGTAATCCTTATCGGTATCTTTTTACTTGCTTGTTCTTTCCCTGTTTTTGCGGAATCCTTGGAGGCGAAAACAAACACCTATCACTCCGGCCCTTACCAGGAGGAGCACGCGATTCCGCAAGCGTCTAATCACCCACCTTCTTACTGTATCTCTACTAATGTAATTTTACCTCCAAATCGTCCTATCCTGGACACTATTATTTATCTGGTTTGGCATCCTGCAAGCCAGATACCCGAGCCTTCTTTTAATCAAATAGGGACATCTCCACAAAATCTAACACAAGAATTACCTCCTCTTACTACCACATACCCCTGTCGCAACAGTCTGAATTCCGAAGAACCCCCTCAAGTCTAACTGCCGGATAGCGTCCCCACCCTATCACCATATTGGTTGCAGCAACTGTTTATCCTGCTGCGTCTTATTTGCGTGTAAATATAGGTTGGGATAGCTATGCCACGTTGATGACTTCCTCAAGGAATCTGAAAAAACATCACAATAAATAATGGAGGAAAGCACATTTGAGGGTAATCAGTATACTAATATTGTCATTAATTTTAATTTTGTCAATTGCGAACCCGGTATTGGCCGATGCCGGCGAGGCTCGTCACGAAGAACAAAAGGTCGATGGGTACGATGTAAAACTAACTTTTGTCGAAGGCGATGTGCAAATGGGACACAATGAGATAAGCATTCAGATTAATGACCCGCAAGGTCAGCCTGTTACAAATGCATCGGTAACCGTTATCGCCGAATTGTACGGAGAAAGCCCGACCGATACAACCAGTACCGGAAATGGTGGGATGAATATGGGCAGTGCTGAGAATAGTGCCAGTCCCGCGGAAAAACCGATAGAGACAACAAAGGTGAAACTTAAGGCCGGACCAACTGCCGGTGAGTATGAAGGCGAGGTGGACTTAAGCCAGGCCGGTCACTGGATGATTACTGCGGTTATTAAGCTGCAGCAGATGGAAAAGTCTGTTGAGTTCGAGGTCGAGTTAAAGAAAAGCGGACCTAACTGGTATGTTCTTTCGGGGTTCTTTGGCATCATAGTCGCCTTTATCGTTGGAGGGGTACTGACAAAAAGAAAAACGAATAGTGTCCCCGTGGCGGAGGCAGCGAGATGACAGTATCCGTAAAACAAGCCCCCAGACCGGAAGAGAAACCGGTACCTGCAGAGAAGCCCGTATCTGGCGGGGATCTGCTGAAGAACCGTTTTGTCGCCGGAATATTCAAGAGCAAGTGGTTCCCCGGTATTTTGCAATTTCCTACGGCTCTGGTGTTTATATTCATCATGTATATCTTATTATTTGGCCCGACTCTGGCGCACAGCAACTTCGGTACTGCCCTGACCTGGATCCTGTGGTGGCCGCTCATCCCCATCATCTTCGTGCTGATGGGACGTTTCTGGTGTGCGATTTGCCCGTTTGGCACCCTTAATGACGTGGTGCAGAAGTACGTGGGGCATAATCGTCCCATTCCCAAATTCCTCAGGAATTACGGAATCTGGGTTATAGATGGGATGTTTATCCTGATTACCTGGGGCGACCACGTTTTTGGTATGGTTGAGTCTCCCTGGGGTACTGGGGTCCTTATGCTCATGATTACAACAGCAGTGGTAGGCACCGCCGTCTTATGGGAACGCCGCAGCTGGTGCCGCTATCTGTGCTTCCTGGGCGGACTCTCCAGTAACTATTCCCAAACGGGTATGCTGGCATTACGGGGCACTCCAGAGAAGTGCTCAAAATGTAAAGTCTCGGCGTGCTACAAGGGTAACGAGGAAGTCCCCGGCTGCCCCATGTTCGAGTTCCCCAGAACGATGGACAGCAACGCTCAGTGCAACCTGTGCGGCTATTGCGTGAAGTCCTGCCCTAACGATTCAATCACTCTGAAGACACGCATCGTGACCAAAGAATTATGGTCGGTCCGCAAGCCTCAATTCGCAGCTTCCTTCCTCGCCGTGGTCATTATGGGAATTGTGTTCGTACAGAACTTCACAATGCTTGAGGTGTGGCAGTCTATCTTAGGCTGGCTGGAAAAAGTCCTTGGCACGGACAGTTTCTTTGTAACCTTTACTGTAACTTTCCTCGTTGCCCTCTTGATACCCATTATCTTACTAACCCTGGTCAGTTTCCTGGCTAAAAAGGCGAACGGCGCCTCGCTGGTGGAAAACTTCACCAGGTTCGGTTACGCCATTATCGCTCTGGATGTGGCCGGGCATATTGCCCATAATCTCTTCCATCTATTCGCTGAGGGCGGGACTCTTTATATAACAGGTGCGGCGTTTTTCGGCAAGACGGTGGAGAACGTTTCGCCAGCTATACTTGATGATATGACCATTCAGATACTCCAGTATGGTCTGATCGCCCTTGGCGTAGCCGGTTCGCTTTACACGGCCTATCGGATCTCCAAAAGCAATTACCCGGACAAGAAATGGGCTACGCTGCTGCCTTACGGCATCTTGATTCTTTTCCTGGGTGTCATCAACATCATCTTATTCAGCCTGCCGATGGCGATGCGGATGTAGTGGGACATTAGCAAACTTGACTGACGCTGAATTCCTGAAAACAGGACGATGTAAGGAGAGGGGGACTTTTAAAAGTCCCCCTCTCCCCTATTTGGCACGTATCCGCTAAGCCGGCGGTCGTCTAGCTTAACACTATGCCCTTGATGCTACGGTCTGGAACTCCGGGATATGGGAGAGGTAATTTACCGTGGGTTCCATTTCAGATACGGAGTTTGATTTTCGAAGCGGCAGGTCTTATAGTTAAGTTAGGAGTTAATGGAGTGAAGAGGGGAATGAAAAGCCTGCTGTTTCTGGGGGTCGGTGTTGTAGCTCTACTGGCATCCGCTTGTGCACAGAGTGCACCTAACCTCGCACCAGGCGGGAAGTCACCGTGGATGGGAAGTCTTATCAGGTTATCACAGTCACTCAGCTTAAGTCGATGCTAGACAATAAAGATTTTCTGCTAGTGAATGTGCATATTCCTTATGAGGGAGAAATCAGTGGGACCGACCTGTTTGTGGCGTATAACGAAATTGAGCAGAGCCTGAGCAAACTGCCCGCCGATAGGGGTGCTAGGATTGTAGTTTACTGCAGGTCGGGTAATATGAGTGGTATTGCCGCCAAGACTCTAACCCGCCTGGGATATACAAATATCCGGGACGTGGATGGCGGTATGTTGTCGTGGGAGAAAGAAGGCTATCCACTCGTTCAGTCGGCGCAGTAATTGATCGTCGGCACATGCAGCCAGGTAATTAATTCACTGGAGCGGTTTAGCTTTTGCCGGGTCATCCACTCTTATCCCCTTTAGGACTCTTCCTGCTCCAAGTAATACTCGAAGTTCTTCTTTTATATCTATACCTGATTTTTTTAGCAGCGCTTCAAAGTCGGATTTTATAAATCTGGAATAGTATTCGCGCTCATATAGACTAACAAAGTGATAGATTAAGAATTTGCCAATTTTGTTCATTGGCAAAGCGTAGTCAACAATTATTATCATTCCTACTGGTTTTGTCACTCTGGCTATTTCTTTTAGCACCTTTTCTCTGACAGTCAAAGGCATATCGTGCAGGGCAAAAGAGACGCTAGAAACATCAAAACTCTTGTCCTCAAACGGCAGGTTCGTGGCATCAGCAACCTGAAATCTCACATTCTGGAACCTATTCTTCTTAATGGCCACATCCAGCATCGCCTTCGATAGGTCGATGCCCGTAACATCATGGCCTTTCTGGGCAAAGGCGAAAGCCTGTTTCCCAGTTCCGGTAGCAACATCCAGAATTCTTGAGCCTTTTTCCGCGCCGGTAAAGTCGACTACTCTACCCCTTAACCTTGAGATAGGCGTGCACACCATATCGTAAAAAGGGGCCAGTATATCAAATACTTTCTTTACGAGCGAGTAATATTCTCTTTCATCATCAGATAGTTGCGCCATGTTACATATCCAAAGCCCACGGATTTATTTTATAGCCAGACAGAACTGAACGCCACGGTGCCTCGCTTCCAGTTTAATAATCCTAAAACCTGCCTCTTGAAGTAAAATAGGCAGTTTCCCCTCGATGTTATCTTTCATATTGGCACGTCCATCAAATACACTTCCCGTATTTAGAAGAAGCTTGGTGAGAGTGCTTTCCGGTTTGCCAAAGTCGGCCAGTAAGAATCTACCCTTCTCTTTGAGGACACGATAAATTTCTCTGGTTGCTTTTACTTTAACCGGCGAAGATAGATGGTGAAATATCAAAGTGCTGATGACCAGGTCAAAGGATGCTGAAGGGAAAGGTAACTCCTGGGCGAATCCTTGCACGAGCCTGGCTTTCAGACCGGCTCGTTCAAGCTTACTTTCTGCAAGCCGCAAAATCTTCTCATCGGGGTCTATGCCTGCAAGATCTGAATTCGGATACCTTGCCTTTGCTTCTATTAAAAGTGTCCCCGACCCGCACCCAACATCCAGGACTTTTTCGCCATCCACGATTTCAGATAGCTCCAGCGCCATCCTCTTGAAATTCTTTCCATAGCCCATCATATTGCAAACCCCATCGAAGAACGGCGTTAGGACTTCGTAGGCTAGTGGCGGCGTAAATTTACTACTCATTTATCACCTGAAGATTACCAGTCCGGTTATTTGAACTCATGCTTCAATCCTTGTATTCACACCGCCTGAATTTTTAGCTGGAAGCTCCGTGGTCATATTGGTCCTGGTCTTTCTCCAGAGATATACAAGGGTTGCTACTGATACCAAGAGAATGGCTATAGCTATCACCTGGGCTTCCTGCAAGCCCCAGAACCATATCTTTTCTTGACGTACAAATGTAAATACGAATCGACCTACGGCATAGATTGATAAATAGATGAGGAACAGGATACCATCTGTCTTCAAGTATCGGCGAAGCTTCAGCGCTACGGCTAAACCCATCAGATTCCATAGCTGGTCATAGACAGGGTAAGGATGGGTAGGCACTCCTAATAGACCGGCAGGTACCATAGCGCCGGGATTAATATAAGTGAATGCCCATGGTAAAGTAGTAGCGCCGCCGGCGGCATCCCCATCTATAATGCAGGCAAACCTGCCGATTATCTGCCCGACCAATAAGGCCGGTACCAGAGCGTCGGCAAGAGGGCCGACCGATATCTGCTTTAGCCTGGCGAAAATTACAGCTGCCAAACCTCCCCCGGCCAGCGCACCCCAGATAGCCAGACCGCCTTGCCAAACCGCAAACATCTGAAGAGGATTTCCCATGTAATAGTCCCATCGGTCTATAACGTGGAACAGCCTGGCTCCCGCAATGCCCCCAATCAAAACCCACGGCACTAGGGAATAGATTTCCTCGGTTGAGATACCTTTTCTTTTGCCCTCTTTAATCAATATCAGAACTGCGGCAATGATTGCCAGTATGACAATGATGCCGTACCAGTTCAGCATAAAGTGACCGAATCGCAATATGGTCGGGTCTATGTTAATGACAATACCGTTCATTGGTCCTCTCTCCTCTTTTCCGTATCGATGCGTGCCACCACTAACTTTATTCCTTCCAGATACGCTACCTTGACCTTTTCACCGGGACGCAAAGTCTCATCACTTCGGGCCGTCCATAACTCGTGTCCGGCTTTAACCAGGTACTTGCCATAGCCCTGATTGACCGTAGAAACTACCATCGCTTCTGTACCAATCAAGCTCTTGAAACCATCCCTTGGTGAAATCATCATTGCCCTGACCACTTTAAAGCCCAGTAGACCAGAGGTTATCCAGAGCACGATATTGATAGGCAATGCATATCCGAGCGGGAGTATCCAGAACAATGGTATCCCCGCCAGAGGAACCAGAAAAACCAGATGACACATATCCTATTTTCGCTCCCTGTGAACCAACGGGCTACGGCAGATGAATGTATTAGTTCACGTCATGATTTGCCCGGTTGCTTGCGATGTCGTGGCCAGCCGAGGCATGAACATAGGCACATTCTGCCGGTAGGCCACATATTTGTCGCCAAAATGGTCTTCCATATCCTTTTCTTCCCGGCGAGCTAACCGATAGTACATAACCATCAGAATTGGCCACATTATGGTCGTAATGATTGTTGGCCACTGAATCAGCATACCCACCGTAATCAAGAAGAGTCCGAAGTATTGAGGGTGTCTCACCCGGTCATAAATCCCGGAGGTCACCAGTTCTCCGTTAGCTTTGTGTACCTGTTTCCAGGCGCTACTCATAATTATCAGTCCAACAAGCATGACTGCCCCGCCAAGAAACATAAACAAGCCTGAAAGGAACTCAGAACCACCGAAGAAAACCGCCAGCAGATTGCCGCTAACATGACTGAAGGGATTTGTGGCAGGATAACGGCTCCCTAGTATTGAGGTGAGCATGTAGACGGTCAGAGGAAACCCGTACATCTCGGTGAACAGGGCGACCGCAAAGGCGGTAAACGCCCCCATCGAGCGCCACTCCCACCGTTTCTTCGGCTTCAGAAAGCTGAAAACAAAGAAGATAAATATACCGGCGTTAATCATTACTAATGGCCACATTCCGTAAGCATAAGATTCTCCCATTGATTCCTCTCTTAGCTCTTATCTATCATGTACACTGCGCCTCTTGAGTTAGTTCAAAAAATCTCAAGAAACAGCGGGTTGTACTTCAAATTGCTTAGCTAGAAATCTGTTCCCCAGGGCCAGATTCCGACCCGCCGATTGAAGCCATCGCCACCCCAGGGCCATTCGTTGTCCTTAACCTTCCGTGGGTCATTTGGGTGCCTGCCAAAGTCTTGCCCGTGCCCCGGTACATACCAGAGGCGCGGCTGGGTACCCAGTTCCTCTTTGTAGCGGTAGGCGTTATTCTCGTCCAGGAATTTGGACAGCATTACTATTTCTTTCCCATTTGTAGTCATATTTTCAGCCAGGTCACCAAAATAGAGAGCTTTCATAGGGCAGGCGGTGACGCAGGCGGGGAGCAGACCATTTTCATATAAATGAGGGCAGAATTCGCACTTGATGACCGTGCCCCTTATTGCTGGCCAGGGGGCCTCCGGAGTGTATTTCTTGAAATAAGCCTCGGGAGGCAGCTTTGGCTCGCCCCAGTTGAAGAAGCGTCGCTGGTAGGGGCAAGCCGCCATGCACATCCGGCAGCCGATACATCGGTAGGCATCGATGAGTACGACACCCTCTTCATTATGATAGGTAGCTCCCACCGGGCAAACGTTAACACAGGGGGCGTTCTCACAATTGTAGCAGAGAGCGGGCATAAAATAGCTGCCTCCGCCGGGAAGCTCCTTTTCATAGATTTGAATCCATTTTTCACCTTTGGGGATGTAGTGCGTCTGGATACATGCCTGGAGACACTGCGGGGGCGTGTCGATGGTAACGCAACCCTCGCATTTTCTCAGGTCAATTACAAAAGACCAGGCGCGGCGTCTGCCCTTCGGGTGGACGGCATCGTTATTCGCCGCAAGGGCTTTGCCCATTGCCCAAACCGGTAGCCCCGACGCAACTGCCGCGATGCCCAGTCCCATAGCTGCCTTCTTTACGAAATCTCGCCTGGTTATGCCTGTACCTTTAGCCATAATCACTTTCCTCTGACCACGATGACGGGAGAAGAGGCGGTAAAATCTAATCCCTCCAGACTCAAACTCTTCATAACAAAACCCTTGATGGTGATAAAGAGAGGATTCTCGCTTCGTTTAGCCATATCAAAGACTGGCTTAGCTAAATAAATCGGAATTCCTGCCTGGGTATCTACTTTGACAAAACCACTACCTGGCTTCCCGCCGTCAACCATCATTACATTGACACAGGGAGCGCTGGTACTGGAACCACCGTCACAACTCTCACCACCCGACCTCGTGCCCAGATTTACCAGTATCATTGGTTCTTTGATTCCTCTCGATTGTATGAATTTTAGAGCCTTATCTTCAATTTGAATGTTTACACTCTCATCAGATGCCATTTACTTTCTCCTTCCTTTCCTCCAGGTTAACCCTTAGCCAAAAAAGCTTAACTGAAGTTACTCAATAAAGAGCGACCTCTAACTGATGTTACAGAACAGAGCTTAATCCCATATTAGGAAATGCTTAGTATGGGATTATAATTTGCCGAAACGAGCGGTCGGACTTTAATCAAAGGTGTTACTAATGACGTGTAAGGTCACGGACGCTCAGCAACCACAAAGCCTAGCATGGGAACTGAGCAAACCATCTTAAGGGGCACACTGAACATTCCATCGGAATGTTATCTCGGACAAAGCTTCTGCCACTGCACCGATCAGCTTTCAGTGGCATAATTAGACCGTGGCAGTGAATGGCTCAAATGGTAAGAGCAAAAGACATCTCAAAAGTTCTGCCTATTGTCACCACAGCTCCAGTCCGAGGGATACGGACCTTTTCCCAGTAATTCACGGAGCGTGCTGTGACGCCATTCGCCGGGCGCACTAACCAGCATGTGCTTTACCGGATTGTAATGAATGTAGTTGGTGTGCTGAGTCCTTCCGCGGAAGGACTCAGCACACCCTTGCAACTTGTTAACGTAGAGGATGGTCTGGCCGCCCTCGGTCTTCACTACTCTGTTGCCATCACCGTCATAGACGAAGGTGGTGGTGCCGTTAGCGGTGGTAATAGTGAACGGGCGGTTCTCGGCGTCCCAGAGCCTGCCCCTTGACCTTTTCTCGATTGTCGATCAACATTTACTTGGGAGTGACATTGCTTTGCGGCAAGAGGTCACCGTTATTAAGTTGTCTCATGCAACCCCTTTTCGACTAAGGTATTTGGAAGCAATAATTCAGCAACTACCCGATTGCCCTTTAGCTTCACCTGGCTTAAACTACTTCTAGGTTTCCCCAGTAAGATAATTATAAGAGAACCGGATTAGCAAATCTAAGGAGGCAATGAGATGAGCAAGCGGATTCTCTGGTTAATGGTGAGCGGCTTGATGGCGCTATCCCTGGTGATGGCAGCCTGCGGGCCGGCAGTTACCCCAACCACGCCAATTACTCCGACCACTCCAGCAGCCCCCACTACCCCCACTACTTCGACTACCCCAAGTACTCCAACTACCCCTGCTGCCCCGGCTGAGAAAGAGGCTGTGACCCCAGCCCCCGCAGTGGCGAAATACGGCGGCATACTTACCCTCTCCCAGAGCGGAGACATCCTCGGTTTTGATAGCAGTATGCAAACCGCGGGGAATGCTCCCAGCCTCGTCCTGACTAACCAGGAACTCTGGATGGGCGACTGGGCCAAAGGACCCGCCGGCGGCTACGGCACTCGTAAGACTGACTGGGGAGATGATTATGATGTGTTTAATCTCAAGACGGGCTATATCGCTGAGAGCGTAAAGTGGACAGTCGATGAGGCGAAAAACCAGGGAACTATCATTTACCAGATTCGCCAGGGAATTCGCTGGGCGCTTAACCCGGCCAGCGAAGCCAGCCGCCTTGTCGGTGGGCGAGGACTTACGGCTGATGACGTCATCTCCGAACTAAAGCGGGCCGCAACTAACAATAGGTCTTATATCTACAGAAGTAATGTCACATTGAGGAATGCTGAGATTACTAAAACCGGCCCCTGGGAGGTTACGGTCAAGGTTGCCATTGAAGGTCTGATAGCAGGACTAAGCCTGTTTGGGGATGCACTCTATATGCATCCTCCAGAGGTGGTGGCGAAATACGGTGATGCGAATAGTTGGAGGAATTCTGTCGGCACCGGCCCGTACATGCTTTCTGATTACATCGCCGGCAGCGTTGCGATTCTGGTCAGGAACCCAAATTACTGGATGAAGGACCCGGTAGGGCCGGGCAAGGGCAACCAGCTACCCTACCTGGACAGCGTCAGGTTACTCATTATACCTGACGCATCTACCAGGCTAGCCGCCCTGCGGACAGGCAAGGTTGACCAGATGAGCGGCCTTACCTGGGAAGATACTGCCCAGTTGAGAAAGACGACTCCGGCTTTGCTGGAAGCTCCGGGCACCATAATGAGCGGTATAGCGCCAATATACATCAATACGACCAGGAAGCCCTTTACCGATGTCCGGGTTCGCCGGGCAATGTTGATGGCTACCGACCTTGATAGGATACGCAAGACTGTGAATGGGGGTCTCGGTCAGATCCTGACTACCCCATATCCGTTAGTCACGGGATACGAAGCTCTCTATCTAGGGCTTGACGACCCGGAGATGCCTGCCTCAGTCAGGGAGCTTTATACCTATAACCCCGAGAAAGCAAAGCGGCTTCTCACTGAGGCCGGGTATCCCAACGGTTTCAAGACCACCGTGCTGGTAGCCTCCACCGATGCCGATTACTACTCGATAATCAAAGATATGTGGGCTAAGGTAGGCATCGACCTGAAGCTTGATGTAAGGGAGACTGCCGTCTTGAATAACCTCAGGGGACCGGGGGTCAGGGACTACGACTTGTCACCGGGACCCCATGCGCCCGTATCGATATATTACAGCGGCTCGTGGTTTTGGGGGCTGGATACCTCGTCAAACTTGCCCCAGGTTAACGACCCCTATATTAACAAGATAATGCCTGAGATAAATAGAGCAATCGTCATACAGGGTGAAGCCGTAGCCATGGGGATGATGAAGGAACTGATGAAATACGTCCTTGACCAGGCATATGCCATCCCGCGCCCCCGCTATAACCTGATCACTATGTGGTGGCCCTGGGTAAAGAACTACTCCGGTGAATACACTATCGGCTACCATAACTATACGACTTGGGCGCAGTGGGTCTGGCTTGACCAGGAGCTGAAAAAGTCCATGGGATACTAGGTCAGCATGGGAAATAGCAAGGAGGAACGAAATCAGGCCGGGTGAGAGGTGGAGAACAAGCAGGAGTAAAGCTCATTAGCACAAGTAAGTCAAATGACTAAGATAGAGGAGAGTAAAATGGCGAAAAAAGATAATGTGTATAAATGTCTCAATCCAGTCGGTATTTATGAGCCTGTGGAGACCTTCCCCCTGGCGCCGCGTCTTGATACCCTCAACGGCAAGACTATTCACTTTAGTATCTGCGGTGAGCCGGATATCACCATACCCCTGGAGAAACGCTTGAAAAGTGACTATCCCGATGTTAATTGGACGGTAAAGAAAACATATGATACCACTCCCATCCAACTATCGGAAGAGGAAATGAAGACAACTGACGGTGTGGTACTTGGAGTGGCGTGGTGAAGCGGCGCTGTGTGGAGGCAGTTGCCTTACATAGCTAAACTTGAGAAAGCCGGTATCCCCTCGGTGCTCCTCGATCTGGAAGACCAGCGGCATATGATTAAGGAATGGGCATTGTTACAGGGTGTCCCGATGATACGGTCTATACATGCTTCTCGCACACTACCCGGTCCGGAAGATGTTGACTCCTTCTTTCAGCCTATGATGGAAGCCCTGACCAAACCCTTGACCGATGGTGAAAAGAAACGCGGCCAGTGGGAGCCGCCGAATCAGCAAAGAATCCTCTTTGAAGGCACACTGGACGAGGCCCAGGAATTCTACCAGCAGACCGAGTTTATCCCCTCGCCGGTAAATGCGCCCATCACTATCTATACGGATGGTTTTCCGATAATCGTGCCGACCGAAGAACGGGTGAAGGAGATGCTGACCGGCACCAGCCACAAACCAGATGAACTGATAGCTCTCCAGGCTGATAGACAGGCGCCGAGCAATGAAGCCAGGGTAACCGGCAGGAGCAACACGCGGTCAATAACCAGAAAGAAGGGTGAGCCGGTGTTGTTCAGTCCCACTAACCGGATGGCTACCGTAGAACAGGTGGCGGTCAATGCCGTCATGGCCGGCTGCAAACCACAGCACCTGCCCGTGGTACTGGCAATTGCCGAATCGGGATGCTCTATCGGCACTACCCATAACCTGGGCCAGGCGATATGTGTCAGTGGTCCAATCGTCAAAGAGATAGGGATGAATGTCGGCTGCGGCATGTTTGGCCCGTGCAATCCAGCGAATTCGACGGTTGGACGCGCTTTTGAACTCATTGCGCGTAATCTTGGCGGGTCTATTCCAGGGGTAAACCGGATGGCCAGCCTTAACAGCCCCTTTGCCAGGGCCGGTACCTGTTTTGCTGAGAACGCAGATGGGCTGCCGCCAGGTTGGAAGGGTCTGAACGAAGAGTTCGGCTACAACAAAGGCGAGAGTGTTGTAATGATTATGAATGCAGGGGGCATGCAGCATCAAGGCTTCCGCCCCGGCGGTTACCGGGCGCTTCAGAAGAGCGGACACGGGGGTATGGCCAGACGCCTTGGTGTAAAAGGAGTACCTGGACCGCACAACTGGCTGGAATACATCCTCCCCGGCCTCTTTTCCCAGCGTGAGCACGGCTGGACATTCGTCATGATCCCGGAGATGGCTCGACACCTCTATGAATATGGCTTTAAGTCCAAGGACGAGATATACGAGTGGCTCTATAAACAGAGCTTCGAACCGGTGGAAAAGTTCAAGCTTCGCTCGGGTCCCGATGTCGAAACCAATGGCTGGATGGGCATAGAGAAAATTTCCGGGAAACACTGGAAAGAGTTGCCCGATGATTACAGGGTGCCAGTTATAGACGACCCCAATGAGAGCTGTATTATTGTCGCCGGAGGGGAGGAAGAGGTAAGCCAGCAAATGGGTGGCCGCGGCCAGGCCTACAACGTAGATGCCTGGCGCTAGAGTTGGCTCCATATTTAGGTCTATAATAATTTGCCAGACGCCGGCATAACCTTTGGGGGAATAATGCCGGGGCCTGGCAAACTTATCCTTGGAAGTTTCAGCCTGTTAAGGAAATACCATCTTGCCCGTATCACGATTGCTGTTGCCACCCTGAGCCTTCCGCTCTACGGGTAAATATCTTTTGAGGGTCGACCTCTTCCCTCAGCAGGCGTAACTCTTCATCGGTAGGAGGCTCGGTATCCGTTAAATCGGTGGCGACCTTGATATCCCAGCTAACCTCAGCCTTGACCTGCTCGAGCGTCACCCCTAAATCACTGTGAATTGACTTAAGAACCATCTCTCCGTCTTCAAAGGTATATATGCCCAGGTTCGAGATTACCACAGACGGACCGGTATTTGGAGGCAAGCCTATTTCCTCCCTCCGCCCGGGTCTGCCGTCAAGATATCCAGGAGAGGTAATAAAATCGACCTTCTCAAGGAATCTCCGCTTGCTTTGCCTTATCGTAACGATCGTCCGGTGACAGAAGCTGATTACGTCGTTGCCGCCGCCACTGCCGTTCCACCGGTGTTCCGGCTTGTAGAAATCGCCGACTATGGTAGTGTTTATGTTGCCGTATCTATCGATTTGCCCGGCACCCAGGAAACCGGTGTCAATGTAGCCTGCCTGAGCCAGGCAATTGACGTAGAACATGCCCGGCAATTGGTCAGCCATCGTTTGTACATCCGTACTTTCATTCATTGGAAACCTGGTCACTCTGACTATGCCATTTTCGGTGATAGTAATGCAGTTAGGGGCATGAGTATATTTGGCTAACAATGTCGCTACCATCGGGACTCCCACCCCGACATAAACGACTTCATTGTCTTTGATTTGATGCGCCGCCGAGACTATCATCTGTTCCCCGGCGTTATACCGGGCTTCTTTTTTCTCCTGAGCCATATCACTCCTCCTGCTAGGAACCTGTAATAATCGGGTCACTCATCACGGGTTTCTTTAGCCTGATTTTGTCAAAGAAATCCTGACCTTTGATGGTTTTCACTTTTTCAATGTATTCGTTCCAATCGGCTGCCCCATACACCAGCTCCCTCACATACTTCTCAAAGCCTTCCTCATCAGTCCTCATAACGCCGGTTCCGCTATTGTAGCAGCCAGCCAGGCGCGCCGGGAAAGCGCCGAATGGTTGTTCAACAACAGCGCTGACCCGGAAGCCGGGTATGATTGTCCGGTTCGGGTCCCGCCTGATAACATCAGAATCGACAATCTTTTCTGTAGTAACTATTATCTTCCGAGAGGCATTGATGCCTTCCATGTCTACGCCAACACTCCCCCACTTTTGAGCGTTCCCGTCAACATCAGCTCTCTGTACATGAATAATGCCTGCATCAGGTACTACTGCCCTGATTAAAGCTACTTTACTTCCTGTAAAGGGACAGTCTGACACTTTAATGTTCTTATTATATTTAGGCATATCGGAACCAAGATGACCTTTGGTGGGTATGTAGGGTATGCCCATATAGCCCGCGAACAGCGCCAAAGATATCCCAAAGTGAGAATACTCTTCGAAAATTGGGAGCCTGTTCAAAGATTTAGCTTTTGAGAGAGGGTAAGATTCAGCAGGATCCTGCGCCGCATATCCGGTAATCATCTTGTCCACTAAACCTTCTCCGATAAGCAGCGTGGATTGCGCCAGAACAGATACTACAGCTAGATGGTCAATCCTCTGTCGCGTTATCTCATGTATTGCAGCGTTTGGTGTTCCGTGCTGTGCTCCGGCGACGAACACTGTATCGCCACTCTTAACATACCTTGAGACCGCTTCTTTCATCGTCATTACTTTGTTCACTGATAACCCCTCCCCTCAGTTATAATCACTCTTCGCAGCGATTGGTTCCACATTCTAAAAAAAAGAGTTTCTTCCGTTCGTTTATATTGCCTGGTACTATTTTATCAGGCGGTGTCAGGTGAAACTCATATCAATTTGATTGAGTTTCGGGTCTAACGCTGCCTTAATACCTGCACCTTCGATGACTCCGATAACTACAACGACCTTAATTGAAGTGATGGTTCCCGGCACAAGGTGCCCTCCCAGGCTGACAACTTTGTCGTCAATTACGGTCGTGGTCATAAAGTGGGCATGAATATTAATCTCGTTGCCGGCGGTTGTTGCTATCCATCCGGAAAGAGAAACAAGTTCCAGCGGTTTTTCGATATTAAGAAAAAGACGGTGCTTGTCTTCCACTTTATAATCGGGCGGGATTTCCTTCGCGTTTCGGAATACCCCGCGTTCCAGGGCTCCGATTCCAGACAGGATTACCCCGGCTCTGATATTTTCGCTTTTGGCAAGTTCCTCAATCCCTTGAAGGATATCTATCCCTATCTTCATTTTTGCCATTACAATCCGGTCCATCCGGGCTTTCGCAAGGCCTTCTAAATACTTATAACCGTCCGACATCTCGTAATCCTCCTGAAGAGCGTGGTTCCATAGTTAAAAGACCGAAAGGTCGTTTCTGCCAGAGACTCTACCGCCAGGCGTCTATACTGTAGGCGGTGCCATGGCCGCCGGCGAGTTGAACGGATGCTTCTTCCTGCCCACCGGCGACAACTATGCAGCTATCGAATGGGCCGGGTACAACCGGCACCATATAATCATCGGACAATTCTTTCCAGTGTTTCCCTGATATTGTCTCTATGCCCATCCAGCCATTTGTACGGATATCAACCCACGAGCGGTTCCTGTAGTTTTTCAGCGGTTCAAAACTGGCTTTATAGAGCCACCCGTAAACCTCATCCTTAGTCTTGAAACCAAAGTCATACAGGTGTCGGGCCATCTCGGGCACCATGACAAATGTCCAGCCGCCTTCTCTGCTTGCATACAAGGCAGGTACGACGTACTCCAGCCAGTTGTGCGGCCCTGGGGTGCCTTTGACATCCGCGCGCCTGGCAAGTCCACCATGACCGCTCTTCTGAAATGCCCGGTAACCGCCCGGCGAGAATTGGGAACCCACAATACCACCGCCTATTTGCTGTACCATGACGACGCTCTGGTTTTTCTTGAAGCCATACTCTTCATTCAAGCCTTTCCAGCCAGGCGGCAGCCCATCGATATTTTCACCATAGCATGTGCCGCCATTATTAAGGGGGCTGCCCTGGCAACCCATGCGGTTTATGCCTGGGACAGCGCCACCTAGGTTAAGAGCCATGAGTTGGAAAGTGCGGCCGATAGGCCCGTTAACCGTACTCCCCGGGCCAAGATGGCCGCAGCCGGTGTTCATCCTTATCTCCTTGACGATGGGACCGCTTAGACACACCGCCTGACTGGGGAAGTTAGTCGTGCTGGTAGGGCACCCTGATTCGGCGATAGCCAGTACCACAGGCAGATGCTCCGGCTTACAGCCGGCCATAACGGCAATAGTCGCCACCTTCTCCACGGTTGCCGTCCACCACCTGGGATAGAATTGCACTGGAGTACCTTTCTTTCCTATCATTTCAAACAGTCCTGAATTATCCCTTTGCATCAGTTTTTGATCGGACTGGTGAGTTATCAGTTCATCTGGTTTGTGGCTGGTACCGGCCAGCATCTCTTTAACCCGCTCTTCCGTAGGTACTATTATCGGAAAACCATCAGTATATACAGCGAGAGGAGCATTTACCGGCAAGGGTATCTCCCTCGTCTGCTGGTAAAAAGCCTGGGCTTCGTCAAGGGTGCCTTCGAAGAGTACCCTCGGCTGCGGCGGTGCCCACCGGCCGCCCTCTTTCTCCTTTTTGGTTAATGGTTTGGTCAGGCCTTCAATGATGTTGCCAATAATATTATCAACATCTTCCGGTCCGGGAAGAGTACGCGAAGCATGTAAGAAGCGCGCATTTGGAAGGCCGCTTTCCAGCGCCGTCTCCTTGAGTAATTCATCCTGGTCTTCAAAATCAAGAACTACTGTCGGTATTCCGGCTTTCTCAAGTTTTGCTAAATATGGCAACTGCCCCCATGCAGCGCCGCTTCACCAAACTACCCCTTGTATCAGACCATCACAGGTTTTCATCTCCTCATCCGTTAGAGGCACCGGATTGGTTACATACGTTTTCTTTATTTTCCAGTTCACATCGGGATAATCCATCTTTAATTTCTTCTCCAGGGGTATGGTGATATCCGGCTCACCGCAGATGCTGAGATAGACCTCTTTACCATCGAGGGTGTCAAGACGCGGCGCCAGAGGAAACGTATCTACCGGGTTCCGAATGCCAACTGGATTGAGACACTTATAGACCTTATCTTTCACTGCCATTTTTACTCTCCTTAACTTATCTAATTCACCATAAGTTGTCAGCTATGTATACTGCCCACACCCCGTTCTATTCCTGTGTCAGTTTAATATCCCATCGACTTTTTCAACGCCTGGTCCATCCAAACATACTCTGCCCAGCCGTTGCCGTTATAGTAACCAAGACTGAACTCACCGCTGTAGTTCTTTATCCAGGGCCACCAGAAGATTTTCTTAACACCGAGGACATCCGGGATGACGAATGCCTGGTCAACGACATATTTCGTCAGTTCCTTCATCTGCCCCATGGCTTTACTCATATTTGTCAGGGAAGTTATTCGTATCTCATCCATTGCCTTGTTAATAACGGGGTCGTTAATCCTGCCCCCGTTTGCCGCGCCTTCCCCGAGAAGGTGCGGAGAGGTGTAAAATATAGCTGCGGGACTTTGACCGCCCTGGGCTGACAGCCCATCATATGCTCTATTCTGAGAGAGGGTAGTGGCAACCGCATTCTCCTTGACATCCAGCGTCACGTCGACGCCTACCTTAGACCAATAATCTTTCAATATCGCCATGTAATCAACTTGTGTGCTGATGAGGAGCATCGTGGTTTTGAAGCCATTAGGATAGCCGGCTTCTTTCAGAAGTTGCTTTGCCTTATCCGGGTGATAGGTATAAAGCTCCTTAGCTGATTCAGGGAATTCCGGGGCGTCAACATCGAGGTAGAGCGGGTCGTAGTCCTTGACATACCTGAATGGGAAGCTCTGTATTGACTTCATCGAACCGAACCCACCATAGACGTTCTTGAGTATCGCATTAAAATCAACAGCCATCATCATCGCCCGGCGAACCCGAATATCGTTAAAGGGTGGTTTGTCCTGGGTCATGGTTACTTTAGCTACTCCAATGGATTCAGCGTCTGCTTCCTGTAATGCCGGAGTTGTCTTTCTCAACTGGGCCGCATCTTCCCAGCCAACGCCCGCCATCTGGTCGATTTTACCCGTGCGCAGAGCGGCTTGCAGAGTGGATGCATCGGGTATGACAAGATACCTGACACCATCAAGATAAGGTAGCTGGTTACCCTTGCCCGGGCCTACCGGGTACTTCTCCCAGTATCCTGGATTCCTGACCATTACTGACTGGCTGCCTGCCACGTAATCAGTAAGTATGAAGGGACCAGTGCCGACAGAATTCCTCCAATTTTCTAAACCACCGTATTTCTGCACCACCTCCGGCGGATAGATGGGGTGGTTATCGCCAAAGCGACTTAAGCCTACTATCAGCGCCTCAAGCGGAAGCTTGACAGTAACCTCCCTGGGGCCGGTCTTAGTGACCTGAGCGACTCTCAGTTCGGGATTGGCTTTGTAGATATAGGCCTTAGGGTCAGTAATAACCCGCTTCAGGTTGAAGATGACATCATCAGCAGTGAGTTCCCGCCCACCGACCAGGCGGCTGGCCTCGCTGGCCGGGTTAAGAGCGTAGCGTACTCCCTGGCGAATCTGGTAGATGATAGTTCCCTGGTTTTTGGCAGTATCTATTGTCCACTTCGTACTCTCAGCGATAAAGCCTGTTTTTGTGTCAAACCTATCGATGCCGTTCATTTCCCAGCGGGACTCATTGGTGCCGTAGCCGCCGGCAGCTCCCTTTGCCCAGTCGCCTGCCCAAAGCTCCTGGTTAGTTTGCTTATTAGTATCACCGCTGCCTCCCGCTGTCAGGTGGCTGGCATCAAAATCCGATGGGGCTGAGGACAAAGAGAGTCTCAATACCCCGCCGTATTTAGGCACCTCAATAGTGGGTTTCGCCGCCTCTTGCTTCGGGTTTTCCACTGCTGGAGCAGCTGGAGAAGCCGGAGCCGATGGGGTGGCTGGGGTAACCGGCTTGGTCGGGGCAGCAGGAGTGGGTGACGTTGACACCGGGCCGCAGGCTGCCGTTGCCAGCGATAGCGCCATCAAGGCACTTACCACCAGCCATAGAATTCTCTTGCTCATTTGCCAACCTCCTTTGTTTTTGTGAACGTATCTTCCATCGGTATGCTGTAGTAGGGTGCTCTTTGACATGACTTCTTTCGGCATTTGTTTCAGAACACTAAGGATTATGGACAAAGTGTAATGTAAGTGACTACCAGAAACAATCGGGTAATTGCTGAATTCTGACTTCCAAATTCCTGATTATAGACGCAGGAAAGGTATTAGATTTCTAGACAGCCATGAAGTCGTGCTCAAATATATGTTCGTTATTTTCGTGGCGAAGGTCAAAAAGATGAAGACTGCTATCCTATATAGTAAGGCTAAATTCCATCTCAAAAGTTCTGCCTGTTGTTACTCTATCTCCAGTAACTCTTCTGTTGAAATTTCGGCCTTGTTCCCTTGAGTCCTGTAGGTTACAATTGCAGATATGACAAACATACTACAAGCCATACGCCTGGAATTAAGTCAGCAGGCGGAAGCTGCGACTCAGGCAAGTTTTCAGAGGTTTTTTAAAGAAGCGGTCACCGCTTACGGCGTCAAGACGGCAACCGTGACTAAAATTGCCCGCAAGTATTTTCAGGAAGTAAGGCCGCTTGGCAAACCAGGCGTCTTCGCTCTCTGCGAGGATTTGCTCAAGTCCGGTTACATTGAAGAAGCCGCCATCGCTTTTGAATGGGCTTATCGCCTGCGTGCTGAATACGAGCCGGATGATTTCAATGTATTTGAATTGTGGCTCAGTAACTACGTCGATAACTGGGCCAAGTGCGATTCTCTGTGCAACCACACTATCGGCTCGTTCATTGAAAAATATCCCCGATTCATTGAGAACCTCAAGACCTGGACAAAATCGGAAAACCGCTGGCTCAGGCGGGCTTCGGCAGTCACGCTTATCGTCCCGGCCAAACAGGGCAAATTCCTCAAAGACGTCTTTGAAATAGCCGGTAGCCTGCTCCGGGACAAAGACGACCTGGTCCAGAAAGGCTATGGCTGGCTGCTCAAAGAAGCCGGCCGGATGCACCAGCAGGAAGTGCTCGATTATGTCTTGCGGAACAAGAATGTAATGCCCCGGACGGCCCTCAGATACGCCATAGAGAAAATGCCGCCGGACCTGAAAAAATTGGCGATGCTACCTTTGAAAATCGCCCCAAAAAACCCCCCGTCCTTGTGCTATAATTAGACAATACCCCCCGCGGAAAGGTCTCCATGTTTGCTCACCTCCACGTCCATACAGAATACAGTTTGCTTGACGGTATGTGCCGCATTAAGCAGCTTGTTGAACAGGCTAAAGAACTGGGCATGGACAGCTTGGCCATCACCGACCACGGTGTGATGTACGGCGCTATCCAGTTCTACCAGGAAGCTCTAAAGGTGGGCATCAAGCCCATCATCGGCTGTGAGATATACATCGCTCCCAATGGCCGCACCGCCAAGACCGCCGCCGATAAGAAGAACTTCCACCTTGTCCTGCTGGCCAAAGACCAGACCGGCTACCGCAATCTCATCCAACTCACTACCAAAGCCCACCTGGAAGGCTTTTACTACAAACCCCGCGTGGATAAAGAGCTGCTTGCCCTGCACCATGAAGGCCTTATTGCCCTCTCTGCTTGCATCGGCGGTGAGGTGCCCCAGCTAATTCTGGAAGGGAGACTGGATGAAGCCAGACAAGCCTCTCGCTGGTATAAGGACACCTTTGGCGATTTCTACTTTGAGATACAAAGGCACCCCATTGCCGAACTGGAGCAGATAAACCAGCAGCTTATCGCTATGAGCAGTGAGCTTGATATTCCTCTGGTTGCCACCAACGATACTCACTACCTCAGGCAGGATGATGCACCGTATCATGACTTGCTCCTCTGCATCGGCACCAACACTACCATCAATGATGAGAAGAGGCACAAGATGGCCGGCGACTTCTTCTATTTCAAAACCCCTGAAGAGATGGCCGCGCAATTTCAGGATATTCCCCAGGCTATCGAAAATGCCGGGCGCATTGCCGAGATGTGCAACCTCAAGCTTGAGTTCGGCCGTCTTCACTCGCCCCAGATTGGAATCCCTGATGGCAAGACGCCCGATGAGTTCCTTGCTGACCTTTGCTATCAGGGATTGCCTCAGTATTACCCTGACCCCACTCCGGCAATAAGAGAGCGCCTTGATTCAGAGCTGGCTGTCATCAAGCAGACCCAGTTTGCCAATTACATCCTGGTCGTCTGGGACATCACCTCTTTCGCCCGCCAGGCCGGCATCCTCTTCAACGTCAGGGGCAGCGCCGCTTCCAGCATTGTCCTTTACTGCCTGGGTATGACAGAGATGGACCCTGTGGAAAATGAACTTGTTTCCGAACGCTTCCTCAACTTGGAGCGCATCGAGATGCCTGATATTGACCTTGACATCCAGGATGACCGCCGTGATGAGGTGATTGCCTATGTCACGCGGAAATACGGGGCTGACCACGTCGCCCAGATAATCACCTTCGGCACCCTGGGCGCCCGGGCTGCCCTCAGGGATGTCGGGCGGGCGTTGGGGATGGCTTATGGCGATGTCGACCGTGTAGCCAAGCTGGTGCCGGGCGCGCCAGGTATGACCCTGAACCGGGCTATGGATGAGAACGCCGAGCTTAAAATTATCTACAATGAAGATTCAACCATCCGCAATCTGGTGGATTCGGCCAGGAGGGTGGAGGGGATTTCTCGCCACGCCAGCACCCACGCCGCCGGTGTGGTCATCTCTCAAGAGCCTCTGACCCGGTATGTCCCTCTCCAACAAGCCAGCAAAGGCGAAGACAACTCCGTTGTCATGGCTCAATTCAGCATGGATGACATCGCTCAGATTGGCCTTCTGAAAATGGATTTTCTCGGTTTGGCCAATCTCACCATATTGGGCCGGGCAAAGGAAATCATTCGCCGGAACAGGGGCATAGATATCGACCTGCACCACCTCCCGATGAATGATAGGAAAACCTATGAGCTTCTCTCTTCGGGGGAAACCACCGGTGTCTTCCAACTGGAAGGGTCGGGCATGCGCCGCTATATCAGGGAGCTGAAACCGACAGTTTTCGGGGATATCGCCGCCATGGTCGCTCTCTACCGCCCCGGCCCCATGGAGCATATCCCCGAATTCATCAGCGGCAAACACGGGAACCCCGAAAACATCAAGTACATGGACGATGCATTAAAGCCAATCCTTGAGCCGACGTATGGGGTCATCGTCTACCAGGAGCAGGTGCTATTTATCTCCCGGGCTATAGCCGGTTTCAGCCTGGGGCAGGCTGATGTCTTGCGTAAAGCAATGGGCAAGAAAATAGCCGAGGTAATGAAGAAAGAAAAAAGTCATTTTCTTGACGGGGCTAAGAAAAAGGGCTTTTCGGCTCAGCTTGCTGAAGAAATATTTGCTCTCATCGAGCCGTTCTCCGGCTATGCCTTCAATAAGGCGCACGCCGTCAACTACGCCTTCATTGCCTACCAGACCGCCTATCTCAAGGCAAACTACCCGGCGGAATATATCACCGCTTTTTTGATTGCCCATGCCGGCCAACCGGAGAAGGTTGCCGGCGCCGTTGCCGAATGCCGCCGCGTGGGTATCTCCATGCTCCCGCCCGATGTCCAGAATAGTCAGGAAAACTTTGCCATCGAGAAGAGTGACGAGCAGGCTGCGGCAATTCGCTTCGGACTGGCAGCCATCAAGAATGTCGGCCCTGGAGCCGTCGAACCGATTATCGCCGAGAGAAATAAGGGAGGCAAGTTCAAATCTATCGAGGATTTTTGCCGCCGCTGCGACCTGGGCAACATGAACAAGCGCGCGCTTGAATGCTTGATAAAGGCAGGCGCTTTCGATTCTCTGGACAACCGGGGCCGGGGCACCCTGTTCAATAGCCTGACAGGTATTCTCTCTCTAGCCCAACGGGAGCAACGTTTGAAAAACACAGGCCAGTCGACTATGTTCGACCTGTTCGGCCAGACCACAGCTATGCCACTGCCCACTCTGGAAATGGAAGCCTTTGAAACCTCGCCCAAAGAATTAGCTCTTTGGGAAAAAGAGTTGCTGGGTATCACCTTTTCCAAGCAGGCATTCAGTCCGGTCGCCGGCTCCGTTACCACTCTCTGCGGCGAAATTGAACCTGAGATGGCCGGTCAAAGTATTACTATTGCCGGTGAAGTGGCAATGGCTGTCCCATCTTTCACTAAAGCCCATAAGCCCTTTGTCAGCGCCACTCTGGAGGACATCAGCGGCCAGGTGGAAGTGGTCGCTTGGTCGAATGTCTATGAGGGCACGCAAGAACTCTGGGAAGAAGGCAATGTCCTGCTGGTCAAGGGCAAGGTGAGACTGAGGAATGATAAAGCCCAGCTAAACTGTGATGAGGTGGCGATATACCGTCCGGAATCAGCCAAGATTATTAAAGAAGCCGTTCCCGTTCCGGCTGATGCAGTCCCGACTCCCGTTGCCAAAACCCCAACTCAAAAAATGCCGATTGACATACGGCATCCCGCATCTATCGGGACTCCCGAAACTCCAAAAACTCCACGAACCCAACAAACTCCACAAACTCTAAAAACTCAAGAAACTCAAAGAACTCAATCCCGCCGCCTGGTCATCAGCCTGGCTCAAAGCGATGATGAGGAAAACGACCTCGCCCGCCTGTATAAACTGAATGAGATTATCAAGACTTTCTCCGGCAAGGATGAAGTCATTCTGCTGCTGGGCAGCAACGGCAACACCGAGAAACTCCGCCTGCCCAGTGCCGGCTATTGCCCCGAGCTTTACAAGCAACTTGTAGGGCTTGTGGGGGAGGGTGGGGTGAGGGTGGAGACGACGGGGTAGAGCAACCTGGATGTTCAGACAATCACAAAAGTAGAGGCTCAGCACTTATCTTAAGAGCATCCGGATCAAATACGATACGTCGAATACTTCGTTTGTCGTCGAGCGGAACCAAGAATTTCCTTTCATTAACCGCTAGCTTAAGAATGTCTTCTGTGAATGGCAATGCGCTCTGATAAGGTTCATTCACTGTTCCCTTAAAACGCACGTACGCACCATAGTCAATTACAAATAATTCGTATCTTTCACCTGGCCGGTCTTTATGCGAGTAGAATCCTGATAGTTTATGCAAAACGCGCTCGTTCAACAGCCTAAGTAATACTGGAGACTGGACTTTAGAATCTTCTACCATAAAAGTTCGAGATTTATACCCTTTGATTATGTTATTCAAGATGAATGTCAGGGTTTTCTTTGGAGCAGCTTCATCTCGAATGTTGACATACTTTTCATGGTCGAACCAGCCAGATGCTGCTTCGTGTATGTGGGGTATACTAATGGCAATCGCATTCCCTTGAAGTCTATAACCCTCCCAAAATGCTTTGCTGAAGATGCACAAATAGTCTCTGCAGTTACCTTCGGCTGCTCGTACGAGTTCAATAAAAGAATTCTGCTGAGTGAATATGCTCGTTATCCGTCCGGCTTTCTCTTCTCGTGTTACCTTCAGGTCCCAACCTAATTCTGCTCCAAGGTGGTTGTACAGAACCTCCGAGAAGAAATTCACCACCAAATCTGGATTTTCATCGTAAATAAGGTAGGAATCAAAATCCAACACGTCAGGTATATCTGAACCCCGCTGAATTCCTATGACACCTTCTTCAGACTGTTTAGAAGTTTGAGATTGATAGTTCAAAGCAAGCAATTTAAGGCATATTCCTGGTATTGTCAAAATGGCCCTTTTTACGTATTCAGCAACGTATGGCTGTACTGTTGTTGGGATTTGAGCCCACTCGTCCAGAATCAGAAACAAATAACGTATTTGTAAGTCGGCCAAAATCGCCTGCAACGACTCTCTAATCTGTCTGTAGTTAAAGGTAGTGTATCATTTTGAAATGCTTGAGCGTTGACAATGCTTGAGCGACACATTACACTTAAATCATGGCAAAGCGAATGAAAAAAGAACATGATTTTGCGGTCAATGCTTTCAGGATAGTCCAAGAAGCTACAGGACAAACCGAAGAAAAACCAGTTAAAGAGTTTGACGCTAAGGCTCTAGGCCGTGCGGGTGGCTTGAAGGGTGGCAAGGCTCGTGCTGAAAAGCTAACATCGGAGAAGCGGAGCGAGATAGCTAAGAAGGCGGCCCAAGCACGGTGGCAAAAGGATAGCTAGGTAACTGCCTTGCCTCTTTTTATCCCATCAAGTTTGATATATGGAATCAGCTGTGGGTTAGTGAATTGCCACCAATAATTGTGTTTTAGTCCTGTCCTTTTTAGTACAGCCCCACGCTTAGTCTCACAGAATTTTGCCAAGTGTCCTTGGTAAGCTATTGCCTCTAACTTCGGTCTATTTAATATTATACGCAAAGGTTTGCGAAGTGCTTTAACTTGAAAGCGTCCTCGATGGTCTTTTTCGGCCATTGCACAAGCTAACAATACATCTTTAAAAAGATTATCAGGTTGGTGTGAATCAGTTGCTGTATCGTATTCGTGTCTAATTCCGCCAGCAACATTGTCCAGTGTAAAAGGGATAGCCTGGTCAAGGTCGTCAAAGGTTACTGTAGTGTGATGAGCCTCAATAGCTTTCCGACCAGCCCACAGCCCTAACAAATGTGTGTAGTGAGGATACCCCTGAGATAACATCGCTATTTTAGCATCAATGCCATTTTCATATGCCAAACCGCTATTGGAGTATCCTTTTTGAATTATCTCTGCCAATTCAGCATTTTCCATTGGCTCTACTTGAATCTGTGCTATATTCCTCGATATTGATGCGTGCTCAGCAAACAACTCGTCTATTGATTCAGCAACCCCCACTAACATGATAGATGCATCCACATTCATATCGGAAAACAGTTTGATTGTATCTGCCATCAGTGTCTTTGCGTCAGTGGTGGATGGCATACGGTCAAATTCATCTATGATAATGACGACAGGAAAAGAGAATGACTTAATCATCAACCGTACATCGTTTGGCGATTTGATGGTTTCACCCACGTCCAAATTGCCCACCACTATTGCCGCATTCTGTTGAGTGAAGCCTAGTTGCCTCTGTGCAAGCAAGACTTCTTGGAAAACCTTATGCCATAAAGAAGAAAAGGTATCAACTGAATCAGCTGACACCATAATTACTCTCTTACCATCTTTCCGGTTTGGTTCCTGAATTGAGAAAGCAATAACCTTAGCCAATGAAGTCTTCCCTGTTCCTCTGTCGCCCCATAGTATGACGTGTTGACCCTGAGTATTAAGTGCGTCCTTAATTCTATAAAGAAGTCCCATTCGTCCCGACAGATACTCAGGGAAGTCTATCGGTTTATTGGGAGTAAACCATTTCCCTAGCCGGTCTGCCGCCAGCATTTCATTAGGATTCGCCATACGCTTTTTACCTCCAAGTACTATTGTAACACTGCCAATGCTCATTGTAAATACCTTTTTTTTTATGCCGCCGGACTATTTTTGGTTAAAGGCTATTGACAATGCTTGAGCGATAGTATATAATTTAGTCAGTTAGGTTGAGATGAGACGGTGAGACGACATGAACAAACTGAATTTAGAAAAACAAGCCCAAATCATCAAAGTCCTTTGTGAAGGCAATTCAATTAGAAGCACGGCTCGGATAACTGATTCTGCTATCAACACAGTGGTCAAACTGTTAAAAGAAGTCGGAGCCGCTTGCTACGAATATCAGGATAAGAACTTACGCAATATAACCTCAAAGAAACTACAGTGTGACGAAATTTGGAGCTTCGTCTACGCCAAAGCCAAGAACGTCCCTGAACAGCATTCTGGCAAGTTTGGTTATGGTGACGTTTGGACATTCACGGCCATAGATGCTGATACCAAGTTAGTACCTTGCTGGCTGGTAGGGCAACGGACTTCTGCTTGCGCTATCGAGTTCATTCAGGACTTAAAAGATAGACTCGCTAATAGAGTCCAACTGACTACCGATGGTCACAAGGTTTATGTCGAAGCGGTTGAGAGGGCTTTCGGCGGTGATATTGATTACGCCATGCTAGTAAAGATTTACGGCCAAGAAATAGAGAGCGAGAGACGATACAGCCCGGCCATGTGCATCGGAGCTAACAAACAGATAGTCAATGGCAAGCCGGACACAGGTGATATATCCACAAGCTTTGTAGAACGCCAAAACCTGACAATGAGAATGGGTATGAGGCGGTTTACCAGACTAACCAATGCCTTCTCAAAGAAGCTAGAAAACCATGAATATGCTTTGGCTCTTTACTTCATGCACTACAACTTTGTTAGACCTCATAAGACGCTGGCTAACCCCTATCCTAGAACGCCAGCTATGGCATCTGGAATAACTAACCATATTTGGACTGTTGAGGAAATTGTGCGTCTAACGAAATAGGTTTACGCAGGTAGATAAATGTCGCCCTTGTTGTCAGCGTTTAATATATTATCAATAAGAAGTTCTGACTCGCTTTTGTCAATAGGGCGTTTGGCAAGTGTGAGCGGTACGTCATTATTCTGTTGTTCTTCAATAAGCGCATCAATTGGATTGTCTGGCTTCTTCTTGAAATAATCAGCGACGTTCATTTCTTAGCCTCCAAGTCCAATTTATTTATTTCCGGAACCATCTCTTTGTACAACACACTAGTCTTCTCTTTGTGGTGTTCATGAATAGCGTCTAATTGCTTAATAACATCACTTCCATCATGATAGCTGACTGCATTCTTTCCCTTATGGAGGATATATATGTCTGTACACTGACCCACCCCGCCGGCGATTTCAGCACTCTTCTTAGCTCTGTAGGCAAAATATACTGCCTCTTTTAATGGGGTATCTCTCGTGTATCCATTGACCATATAGAAATTGGCCGCATGAGGTTCGCCAATGCCTATTGCAACATATCCGATGGAATGTGCAGAGTGAAACACTCCATATTCGCCGACAACATACAGTTTTGGTTGTTCATTATCGTAGCCACATACTATGATTGAAACGTTCAATTTAGCCTTGCCCAAACCATCGTAAACTTTTTGTTGAAGTGGCACTGGATAAGCGGTAGGGTTCTTGTTAAAAGTCTCAAGAGTCAATCCTACAGACTCTAAAAGCACTCTACTCACGATTTTATTGCCATACTTGATGTAAAATGCAGAGAATTCGTCAATGAAATCTCTCACAGTGCCCTTCTGGGTATTCTTGTATTCATGTGAGATAATATCATCGCCATAGGAAGTTGTTCCCGCATAACCAAGCAAATAGCTACCAATAACCCTGATTTTAGGACTATCATGTTCAAATTGGTAAGATAGTTGGCCGCGTGCCAACATCCGGTCTGACGCCATCACAATAGCATTGCCCTTGTCGGCTATTGAAGCTAAAACGATAGTCATTAGATAACGAGCCTCACTTAATTGCTCATAATGTTACATATTACAAGTGTAACTTGTCAAGTAGAAGGTCTAAACGACTAAAGTCCCATTAGCAGAATGGTTCAAAATGATACACTACCTAGTTAAACGTGGACTTGACATTATCCTCTTGCCCAGATGGTTCCATCTGCGTGGTTAAACCCACTAGCGTATTCACCACCTTCTGTTGAACGCCTGGTAACGGTGCTTCCATATGCATGGCCATGTCCAACAAATTGGTGCCGATTTCATTTAGAAGAGTTCTAAAGTATTTTGCAGCTGTCCGTTCTGGTGCTTCTGTCAAACCGACTATCCCACTGCCCAAAGTCCGGCAATCTACATAAAAAGTAACCTCGCCTTTGCGGCCAAGCATTTCTTGTAAATAGCGAAACATGTGGGTCTTACCGGTTCCTCGTCTGCCCAAGACCAATTGTGGCTCATGCGTTCCAGCCCGTAAGGCTAGGTCAGTATGAACATATGTGTCAACTAACTTCGCCCAGTCGGTCTGATTCTCAGCACGTTTCTGAATTGCAGTTACGGCTTTGGCGAAATCATCATTAAGTATCGGTTTTGTCCAGTCTGCCATGTCTACAAACCCTTCATTGATCTTATTGCCAGCCAGCCATCGATAACTTCAGCCAGATTATGCCGGCACTCCTCCAGCGTTTTACCGCTAGCCCAAACTCCTTCGAGTTCGGGGACTTCTCCGTAAAAAGGTTCTTCATCCTCGATGATTTCATACTTTGCCCGGCTCAATGCGGCTTCGATATATTCTGTAATCAATTTTCTCACCTCTTACACGTCACTCAAAAGTTATTATAGCTTGACTGGAATTATGTAACAAGTAAAAATCTGGAAACACTCCATCCCTTAGTGCTAGAATGGGGCAAAGAGGAAAACTCTATGACATCTGAAGCCAATGAATCCGCCGGGCACAGGAAAAGGCTGCGGGAAAAGTTCCTCAAGTCGGGACTTGCGGGTTTCCACGATTACGAGATTATCGAGTTGCTTTTGAGCCTGGGCACCCCCCGCCGCGACTGTAAACAGCAGGCAAAAGAAGCCATTAAGCGGTTCAAGACTTTAAGGGGCGTCCTGGAAGCTCCATTAGAAGAGCTGCAGCAAATCGATGGCATCGGCGCCCACAGCGCCTTCGGCATCAAGCTGGCTCAGGAAGTAGCTCGCGAATTCCTCAAAGAAAAAATTATCGACAAGCCGGTTTACAAGTCGGCCCAGGAGATTTTTGATTACCTCTACCACTCGATGCGCGACCTCCGCAAAGAGGTTTTCAAGGTCATTTACCTGAACAGCCAGAACCAGATTATGGAGACCGAAGACCTCTTCGAAGGCACGGTCAACAGCAGTTCCGTCTCACCCCGCGAGGTTATCGAAGGGGCGCTCAAACACAACGCTGTCTCGCTTATTTTCGTCCACAACCACCCCTCCGGTAACCCTGACCCCAGCCAGAATGACAAAGACCTGACCAGAGACCTGGTTTATGCATCGAGTATCATGAGGCTAAAGGTCCTGGACCATGTCATCATCGGCAATAACAAATATTTCAGTTTTGCCGGCGCCGGGCTTATCGAGGAATCGGAATTGAATTTTCTGAACCTGAAAATAAAAGGCGTCTCCGATGCGAAGAAGAGACTCTACAGGGCTAACTTATCTTCCCCCTTTGAAAAAGAGGGATAGAGGGGGATTTAAACCCTCCATCCTCAGCAAACGCTTCTTCATATCCAGACCCCCGCCGAAGCCGCCCAGCCCGCCACCGCTGGCGACTACCCTGTGGCATGGGACGATGACAAGCAGGGGATTTCTACCCAGAGCCTGCCCCACCGCCCGCGCCGCCTTTGGCCTTTTAAGCTGCTCGGCCACCCACTGATAACTCCTGGTTTCACCGTAAGGGATGAGCCTGGTTTGCCGCCACACAGCACCCTGAAATGGTGTCGCCCCTGAGAGGTCAAGCTCATCAGGGAAGGTTACCTTCTCATTATTGAAATAAGACGTCAGGCGCTCTGTTAGGTCAGCCAACCGGTGGGGAGACCACTCGGCTTTATCGGCTCTGCGGCCTAATAGCTGCCGAGCTTCCGAGACTGATGGCTGGGGCAGGGTGGTGGCCAGCAATCCCTTTGCCGAAGCCAGAATGCCTACCCAACCCATCTCTGTCCGGAAAGTAATGTAGAATAGCTTTTCAGTCATCGTATTGTCCTACTAAAGCATAGTAACATTGCATTGTGCGGCAACCTCATCTACTGCTTGGATAACCTCTCTATAGAAAGCATTTTTGTCAGCGGAGGGTGTAACAGTTGGAATCGGTGCAGCCATTGTAAAAACGTCATTATATATCAATCTGGCCCTGTCAAATGTTGACCCAGGTCCGGCGAATCCAGACGCTCGCTGCCATTGTTGAACCATATCAAAACGAATACGACGCTTGACAATAGCCTCGAGACGGCCACTAACTTGATTTGCAAAACGGTCAAGGATCTTCCCCGCCTCTTCATCACTTATTGGTGACCCTTTCCATCCAATCGGGCTTTTTATCAATGTGTATATTCGTTCCCGAAGCTCTCTCCACAGATCCCCAATCGGTGCCAGTGTATTATATTCTTCAGCTGTTCCGTCCGCGAACCGCCTATTGAGAGCTTTTATCTTAGCCCAATGAACTTTACTGGTGCGAGTTGCCACAGCTAGCCCCAATAATCCGCGCCAGTCGTTATGGAACATCTCGGTAGCATCTCTAATCGCCATGGCCAAATTAAGCCTATCAAACATTGGACTAGCTTCACCTAATATGATCTGGCTGCCCATGGATTCTACGGCATTGATAAAAAGCTTAAGTGCTTCCTCAGTTCTCTTCCCTGCTTTTTTTGTAAGATCGAGGTTTTTGTTGATTCCTTCAAAATAGAATGACGCAAACTCGATCCGCCGTCGTAAATCTCTTTCGGCTTGTGCCCCTAGCTGATTACCAATGTGCCTGATCGCATTCTCTGCGATGCTCAGGACTTGATTCTGTCGAGCCGTAATTCCTTTCAGGTTTGGAGCATCAATCTTATCAAACTTGGTGAACGATATGATTAGTTTATCCACGTTGCCGGAGGAAAGGATCGCTCGTAAACCTGCAATGGGAGCTGCAAGCATTGGTGATTCAGCATTATCAACGAGCACGATAGCGTCAACCACATCGAACCGCTCAATCAATGCCGAAGGTATGGTTGATGACGACTCAGCCGAATGACCAAGACCTTCGCCGTCAATTAGAACCAAGTTGGGTCTCGCTGTTAGCCACCCGGGACAAAACGGTCCAGCGACGCGGATTCCATTCACAAGAGGAGTCAATAACGTACCGAACCACGGAGCGTGGTTGCTATAAAACCGTCTAACCTCTCTTAAGAACCTTTCCCGATCATCAGTTTGCCAATGCCACAATGTTGGCCAATCCTGCCGAGAATATTCTAGGCATTCTTCATCTAGCAGGTCGAAACGCTGTCTGATTTCCTCCATAAGTGTGTCGCCAATTGCTTGATAATCTTTATCGTCTTTGAGCAGGATATCAAGTTCTTCTTCAAACAAATCATCTACAACTCGCTGGTCTCTTTCTGATTTTACTAAATCCTTTTTGAGAACTGTGGCGTGCCGCTCCGCTACCAGTTTGACTTGGTTAAGCACAGCAGTTAGGGTTTCGTTCGTTGATTGTAAATCAGTTTGAACGAGCAATCCGGCGTCCTCTCCCGAAGAAACAAATAAACCTTCATCATCGTCGTCTTCTTCGTCATCCGCTTCAATACCACCATTACCTAACACATAATTAAACCTAAAACGTAAATCAACATGGGTCAATATCTTACGCATGATTTCTGTATCTGGTAACTTACGATACGCAGCTATTATTGCCGAAGCTACGCACTCGTCTATCGCCTCTCTGATTTCTTCCCTAGAGGAAAACGTTACAACAGCTTTATATGGGCCATCAGCAAGAATGATTTCAGTATCTGCTGTGGTAGTTCTCCCAGCACCTGTAGCTGGAAATCGTTCAACGTCAGGATCAGTACCTATAAGCTGACGTACGAGTGTTGTTTTTCCGGCTCCTGTAGTGCCAATAATCAACACTCGTTTGTAATCGTATTCTGATGATGGCATAGGTATCAGTTTTTCTCGGTATTGAGCGTAGCTTACTTCCTCCGGCATCATGGGAGAAAAAAAGATATCAACTATTCTTTTTTCAAAACGTGTCTCTGCTTTCGGGCGAGCAGCTAAATTCCAATAACTCTGGTCTGCAAGGAGTTCATTAAGGTCATTGGCCATCTTACTTGCTAATGCTTCCACCGGAGTTCCAAGCCCTCGCTTGATTCTTAGCGGTGGCTGTCCAGTTGCAGGATCAACTAATACTGGATGCCTAAATATTACGCTCCAGCCTGCTCTTCCTGAATTAGTAATGGTGGCTACGTATTTTCTGGACTGCGATTCTGATGTCATATATCCTCCTATCCTGTTTTTTGTGATACCAACGTTGTACCAATGATTATATACGACATCTTTTTCTTTGTCAATAGGCAACGGTACTACATCGGTACACAAATATTTTCCTGGAAACATTATGGGTGAGGGCCATAGGAAGCAATAGTGTCCTTCATAATCAGAATAGTCTCATACCATAGCGGTAAGGGGCGTGATATAATCGTTAAGGAGGGTGGTAAGATGACAGTCATAGCTAAGGATGAGCCTCTCGCCCTATATCCCCTTCGCTATATCTTGATGCAATTGCTCATGTTAAGGGGTTCTGTCGCGCTACAGAATCCAACAGGCTAATGGCTTAAATCCTCAGAGCCGTCCGGTAAGGCCCATGCACGTTGGCAATGTAATCGATTTGAATTGACTTGGCATCGCCTATCAGGTGGAGTTCAGGAACCTTGCCTTCCAGAGCTTTGTAGAGCTTATTATTGGACTCATAGTCCGAGGTTATTATTGTATCAGCCTCGATGGAGAGTTCCTCCCCGTCATAGTATATAATGAGACCTTTCTGGTTTACTTCTTTGTACCGGCATTTTAAGAATGCCCTGACGCCCATCCTTCTCAAATCTTCCACAGTGGTATAGTGGTGATATTCGACATCAGCCACCCGTTCAGCCGTGGTGACAATCGTCACGTGCCTCCCGACCGGCCTGTTTGCCATTGCTTTGACCAGCTCCGTTGTGTGCTGAGGGCTCCATCGGGTGATGTAAGCGGCGACATCATCCCGGAGGCATGCAGCCCTCGCCGTAAACTGTGCGGTGAAACTGCCGAGACTGCCTAAATCATGGTCGACTTCGGCATCTATAACCAATACCCTTTCACCTACATCAACACGTTCGAGGAGCACATCCTCGGCGGATACTACATGGGGATGTTTTTCAATGCCGGGTATCGATGGCAGCTTCGGGCTGCAGCCGGTGGCAATCACGGCAACATCCGGCTTCTCTTTCTCGACCAGCTCTACGGTGACCTCCTGGTTGCATATGATGTCTACCCCCAACTTCTTTACTTCACTCGAGAAATATCTTCTCATCAAGTCCATATCAGTTCTAAACGGCGCTAGACTCTGGACGTAGAGCATGCGGCCCAGGTTCTCTTCTTTCTCGTACAGGGTGACCTTGTGGCCTCTCAGTGCAAGCGCTCTGGCGGCTACCATACCGGCCAGCCCTCCGCCGACCACGAGGGCTTTCTTTACCTTGTCAGCCCTGGTCATCCTTAAACCCTTCATCTGTTCAGCGGACTTGTAAAAGGGTGATTGGGGGTTTACGGCGCAGGTAGAGCTTCTCATACACCAGACGCACCCGGTGCAGGGCACGATGTCATCGATACGGCCTTCCCTGATTTTGTCAGGCCACTCCGGGTCTGCGATAAGCTCACGGCAAACGCTTACGATATCACAATCGCCGTTTCGTAAAAGAGAGGCGGCGAGCCAGGGATTTTGAATCCGGCAGGCATTCATAATGACTACCTTATCGTAAGGCGCGCCCAGCGAAGCCAGATAGCTTTTCACTGTGCGGGAGTACCAGGCGAATGCCCCGGGAGGGACTACCATCTGAAGCTGCGGGACTTGTGTGGAGAAACCGGCCTGCACGACATCGATAGCGTCTATCCCGGCGTCTACATATTCTCTGGCAACCAGTTTAGAATAGTCGATTCCGTAACCGTCAGCCATATACTCGACGGCGCTGATACGTATTAAAACAGGGAAGTCTTTCCCGCAGGCTGCCTTAATTTCCCGTATGATTTCTACTGGGAAGCGGACTCTGGCTTTCAGGTCTTCACTATAGCCCGGAACTCCGGGATTTCTGATTTGGGAGACCAGAATGGCAATCAGGCTTTCTCTGGTGCCAGCTAATTGCACCGCATCCGCCCCTGCTTTCTTAGCCCGTACAGCCGCGGCGACATAATTCCTTTTTTCCTCTTCCAGAACCTCAGGAGTCATACCGGCTTCGTGCCATGTGGGCATAACCAGTTGGGATACTCCCTCTCCGCGTAAGGCCTGCGTTTTTGCAATCCAGCTGGCGTAGCTGGAGAGTTGGGGGACAACCTTAGCGCCGTGCGCATGACAAGCATCGACTAATTTCACCCAACCGGGTATCGTTTCATCACTGGAAATCGTCTTTGTGGGTCTTCTCATTCCACGGTCTGCATCGGTCGAGCTTCTTCCGGTCACGTTCTGTAAGGCGCCCTGCGACCCCGGTGTTACATCACACTCGCCGAGGACTATCAGACTGGCGCCGCCTTTGGCAATCGCTTCATGGAAAATAATATGGGTGTTGTGCATGTCCGGCCATACGCTTTCAGCAGGAAGTCTCTGGATTGGTGCCATCGCTATTCTGTTCTTGAGTTGCAGCTTGCCAATCGAAATCGGCTCCCACAATTTCTCAAACATTTTATCCTGAAACGGGTGTTCCACATGATGACTATCTCTTGATACTACTTTCATTTGAAACCTCTACAAAACTGAATTTCCTTTTCCAGTTTACAAGCACATATTACCATAACACGGCTGCTGATACCGAATCATATTGCCCAAAGGCTGTCAAATAATCGTGCCTGAATGTCTGCCGCGGAAGAGTATTTGTAAATGCCGCTTACTTAAGGATAATGTTTTCTAAGGGGCAGCCTATCAGTGATTCGAGCTCTTTCTTGACCCCGAGAGCGCGAGCCTTGCGCCGGGCGATATTGGTTTCAATCTCCGGGGTGGCGGCGAACTTGTTACCGGCTATCTGATACCGTGCCTCGACGGGAACCAGATTTGTCCCACTTACGAACTTGTCCGCCAAATAGACTATTTTTGACTCCCGCGTAAATTCGGTATTTTCATTCCCCAGGTCGGTATGAACAGCGACTATATCTCCTATGTAACCGAAGCCCAAACTTTGCAGCATCCGTCCCCCGGCGGCGTCGTGCTCCGGCTGGCCTTTGGCGATGTCGTGCAGCATTGCCGCCGCCTGGATTACCTCCAAATCCGCCTTGTGTCCGGAATCGTTCAAAGCTTGGCCAATCATCCTGGCCACCCCGGTAACTTTAATACTGTGCTGACGAATACCGTGAGCTACCCCGCAAATATCGTCCAGGATGACATCACACTCGGCAGTCGTCGGGATATGGATTCGCCTGAAGCGCTGCAATAATACCTCGTAATCCTCAGTGGTATCGACATCGAAGAGGATGTTGCCGTCAGGCACGGCTACCTCAACGGCTCTATTTCCATGCGCCGAAAGAACAGCTTTGAGCCCGCCATCCTCGTTCCATGCCAGGATTGATGGAATCAGACTCGATGGAATGAGGGGCGGGTGCCCCCGGCGCTTACCGAAAACCGGGTATATTATCTTGTCCGGATATTTCTCAGCTTCTATCAGAAGTCGGGCTATAGTGGCCGGTCTCACAAGGGGAATGTCCACAGGCATTATAAAGAACGCTTTGCAGTCGAAGCTCAGGGTACGTATTCCCGCTTGTACTGAGGTGAACATTCCGCGCTCATAGTCCGGGTTTTCTATAATGTTGATGTTCTTGACAGCCGCTCTCACCTCATCCCGGCGGTGGCCAACCACCAGACAGACATCAACCTTATTTTCCTGAAAGACGGATATGACCCGGGCGACTATCATCCCATCGCCCAGAGGTAGGAGCGGCTTGAAGCTCGCGGAACGGCTGGAGAGTCCAGCTGCCAGTATAATGGCGGCGCTATGCCCGGTGTTCATCCCGTTGCCTAGCCCTTTCCGCAATTAGTTCGGCTACGATGCTGATAGCTATCTCCTCAGGCGTCTCGGCCTTGATTGCCAGCCCGATGGGGCAATGAATAGAGTCAAGCTGTTCCTTTGAGAAGCCCTGAGACAGTAAGGTTGCGTAGATGGTGTCCCTCTTTCGCTTGCTGCCCATCATTCCGATGTAGCCTGCATTTGTCTTCAACGCCTGTTCCAGGACTATCCTGTCAGAATGATGTCCCCGAGTCAGAAGAAGGATGAAAGAGTCTCTATCGATAGCGAGTCCCTCCAGAGCTTTGCTGAAATCTTTAATTACGAATATCCCACTGGCAGCCGGGAACCGTTCCTCATTGGCAAACTCGGCGCGGTCGTCCACGACCATAACGCGGAAACCGGACAGGGCAGCTATGTGAGCCGTCGGTAAAGCGACGTGCCCGGAACCGAAGCAATATACTGTCTTGACTCTGCAGATAGGGTCGACCACGGCTGTAATATTATCGAGAGGGAGAACCATAATCGAGGAGGCGTTTTGCAGCTCGGCCTTCACAGTAGTGATATTCTTCTGCGACCAGGCGAAAGTGCCTGAGACTGCTCCATCGCGGGGCAACAGGGAGTGTCCCACGACAGCAACCTCACCGCCGCTTTCTTCGAGAAGAGTCAGAAAATGGAAATCATCGCCTTTTATAACGGCGCCGTGAAGGCCCCGGAAAAACCCGATATTTTCCTTAGCCGGGGGAACGAAATCCAAGAGCAAAGTGGCTTTACCACCGCAAATCGGAGCCTGGGAAAGCGCATTTTCTCCCAGCATTTCAAAACTCAAGAACCTTGAATACCGGCCCGAAAAAGCAACCCTTGACTCCTTAAGCGTGGTGGCTTCGATTATGCCTCCGCCAATAGTACCGTAAAACCTGCCGTCTGCGGCTATGACCATTTTCGTTCCACTGTGCCTCGGAGAAGACCCCTTGGAGTTGATTATGGAGGCCAGCACTACCGCCGAGCCTGAATCAAGCTGCTCGCATATTATCCTGGCAAGGTATTCATTCTCATTCATCGTTATTTATCCTCGGAATAAGGCCTATTCTTATCAGGAAACCCCTGTCCGGTATCGCGTGATTCCTCTAATGCCTTTTGCTGGATTGCCTTCAAGCCGGTTGTTGACCTCTTCAGCGAACCAGTACCGGCTTCGCCCTCCTCGGCAGGCTGGGAACTCAGAATAATACCGTGAGACAGCTTCTATTACCTGTCTGGGAACGAGCGTGGTGCAGGCATTATCGAGGTAGACCGGGGGTCTGTCGTTCCTCCGCCCCATTAACGCCGGGAAATCTTCTCTCGTTGATTCTGGCAACCTTCTGCTGACCACCGCTTCCCCTTCCTCTGGAGAGTGCCAAGAGTACCTATTAACATAATAGTCTAGAATAGCGCAAACGGCAAGCATCCCGTCAACGTTAAGGGACGCTTGCCGTTTCTCACTTATTTAGATTTTAGCTTGGCCAGAGCGGCTTTTATCTTTTCCGGCGCGGCCGGCAAGTCATGAATTCTGACGCCGCAGTCATAAGTCAACGGGAATTGGGATTCGGCACGGCGCATTAAAGGGGATGATAGTTGTTAAAGGTCTTGCTTTTTAATTTTTTCGACCAGGGCGTGATATACTTAGTATCGGAGAATTAGAGTGACAGTCATAGCCAGGGATGATACTCTTCAAATCGAGAGGCTGACATTGGGGCCTTACGGCACCAACGCCTATATCGTGGTCTGCCTGAAAACACTGGCCAGCGTTTTAATAGATGCCCCTGCTGAGGCCGGCACGATTATCGGGAAATTACGGGGCAGCAAACCGTGTTACATATTGCTGACTCATAACCATCAAGACCATACGGGCGCTCTCTCAGAATTACACTCCCGACTGAAAGTCCCCCTGGCTGCTCATGCCTCAGATTTGGGGAATCTGCCGATAAAGCCGGAGATGTTGCTTAAAGATGGCGATGAATTGTCAGTGGGAGACCTCAAGTTTGCCGTGCTGCACACCCCGGGTCACACTTCAGGCAGCCTGTGCTTTAAGGTTGGCCGCCACCTGCTATCCGGGGATACTTTATTTACAGGCGGGCCGGGCAGGACAAGAAGACCGGCTGATTTAACGCAGATACTCGAATCAATCACAGGCAAGATTATGGTCTTGCCTGATGATACCCTGATATATCCCGGACACGGCGATTCTACGGCGCTAAAAAAAGAGCGAGAGGAATTTGGTTTCTTTTCCTCTCGCTCCCATGGCCCGAATCTTTGCGGGGATATCGTCTGGCTGACTTCCTAGCTACTTCTGCTCAGGTGGCGGGGGTGGAGTCGGAGGCGGCGGTCCCATCATGTTTACCTTGTGTAAAGACTCGCCCAACTCGAAATTCTCCTTTTCAGCTTGCTGCTTAGAGCGTTCCCTCATCCGCTTACCCCTCTCGGGAGTCGGCTCGCCGAACTGGGTAACATGGCAATGCAGGGCAGCCATTTTGGCATCGAACGTTTCAGTAATATCCAAACAGCAGTTCGACTCCTCAGCGCCCCAGAGCAGCATCTCCTTGGTGCGGTGAAGCTCGAGGCCTTCTTCAAAATACAGTTCGGGGAAAGCATACAAATTATGTGAATACAGGGAAACGGCGTCCAGCACTACCCGCCCGGTATTCCGGTGGTCGGGATGGGTCATATAACGCCGTCCCGGGTCGGTTGTCGCTACAACTTCAGGTCTATACTGCCGTATCAGGCGTGCAACTTCCCTCCTGAACACGGGCTCGTCTCGTAACTCCTGGTCAGGGTGTCCCAGGAAGATGACCTCCCTTACGCCCATACAGGCGGCGGCGGCTCTTTGCTCTGCCTCACGCATTACTATAAGGTCCGCGGGCTTTATCTTGGGGTCGTTCGTGCCTTTATCCCCGTTCGTGCACACTACAAGGACAATGGCTTTGCCTTCCCGCGCCCAGCGCACCATTGTACCGCCGATGCCACCCTCGGCATCGTCAGGATGTGGGGCAAAAATCAAAGCATAAGCCTGCTCAGGCAGCATAATCTAACCTCCATATTTTGACTGGTAATTATATAATTATATGCCTTTTACGGGATTGAATCAAAGAAAAACGGAGGACGGCAGGTATGCAGGGTTACGATACGGGGGCCATAAAGCTATCCATCACTGCCTGAAATTCACCGGCCATAGTCTCGGCGATGTTTGACCAGTTATACTTGCTGATAGACGCACGTATCGAGAGAGCGGAGTTAATATCAGGGCTTTGCTTTGAAAGCAGCAAATCTATTTTCTCGGCAAGATGATGAGGCTCATTATCGGCCACTACATAGCCTGTCTCTCCCTCACGGATGATGCTCTTGGAGCCACCCACATCGGTAGCTACTACCGGCGTGCCGCAAGCCAGGGATTCCAGAGCTACCAGGCCGAAACTTTCATAGTAAGAGGAAATAACACAGACATCCGCAGCGCTGTAATAACAAGGGAGGTTGTCCTGCTTTACAGAGCCGGCAAAAGTAACAGCGTCCTCGATATGAAGCTCACGGGCGAGTTTGAGCAGCTTTTCCGTTTCATGCTGGCTGTTATCATCACCGCCGATGATTACCAGCCGGGAATGCCTGTTTTGGAGATATGAAATTGCTCTCAATAGCTGTTCGATGCCTTTTACAGGCTCAATCCTACCCACGAATAATATTATCTTCTCATCACCGAAGCCCAGTTCCCGCTTTGCCTTCTCTTTTCCCATCGGTTTAAATACTTCCAGATTGACTCCGCAGGGGATAATGCTAATCTTTTCTGGAGCAGAACCATAATGTAGAACAAGCGCATCTTTTTCTTTTTCCGTCGGGGCAATAATATGATAGCAGCTTCTGGCCAGTTCCTTTTCCGTCTCGATACGGAGTTCCGGCTCATCTTCTCCGATGCCGGTGACATTCTTCACGGCGCCCAGGGTGTGGAACATAGTGATATGGGGAATGTGCCACCACTGCTGGAGGTACTCACCGACCCAGGCAGAAAGCCAGTAATGACTGAACACCAGGTCATATTGGAGATTGTTCTCCTTTCTGAACGCCTCGATGCCGCAGGCAAAATCAGGCAGATAGGAATATACTGCCAGCTTGTGTATCTGCTCATCCTCGCCTGCTTTTAGATGAATAAGCTGGACATCCTTGCCCAGCGCATAGATTTGACGGTCTCTGGGGTCGTGGACACGGGTATAAACATCGACTAAGTGTCCCAGCTTTCCCAGGGCGCTGGCGAGTTCCACAATATAAACGCTCATGCCGCCGGTATCTCTGGTGCCCAGCGTCCCTACCGGGCAACTGTGCACGCTGAGCATAGCTATTCTTAGTTGCTTTTCCGCCATTGTATTTTCCCTCTCCGGTTACTTGAAAGTTATCTTACAATTAGACAGGATAACTTCTTTACCCCCAAGATGGTATTTATAGGCCTCATTCCCCTTGAGAAAATCGTATTTTCTCTTCCCTTGCTTAATACACTCCTGGATGCAGAGCACCTTACTTATCAAACCTACGCTCAAAGAAGTGTATTCCGGGTCATAGCCGCTGTTGTAAAGATAAGCGCCGTTTTTAAAGTCGAAATATAAAATCATCGCCGTCGGCCTGGTGTCCAGTTCAAGAACGCCCATTCTGAGCAGTTTGACCCCGCTCATGGTTTCCGCCAGCGATCTGAAAAAGGATTCTTTCTGACTGGTCAGAAAGGCTGCTTTGTCAGACCTGCTTTCAGTAAACATCTTCAGGAAAATATCCATGCCTTTACGAATGGCGGCGTTATCTTCGAGAATTTTGAATTCTATCTTGCCGGTTTCCGCCAATTTGCGCAGCTTGCGTTTCACTTCATGGCGCTGCTTGGTATCCAGCCCTTCCAGATATTCGTCAAAAGTAGAGGGTAAATCCATTTCGACGGATACATCCTCAGGCTGGGTAACAACCTCATATCCCCTGGTACGGGCAATATCTACCAGTCTGGTGAGCACGGTTGATTCCGGTCTCAAACAGCTCAGATTCAGCCGTTTTATACCCTTCTGATTCAAATCATCCATCAGTGTTATGAAGAAATGATTTTCCTCGCCGGGAGCAATTACGAAGTCAAGGTAATCGCAGACATCGACACTGCCGATGAAAGAAGCCCCATCGTCTTTTAGCTGTAAGGGAGCTATACCGATAATTTGCCCATCGCGCCTCACCGCACCCAGATAGAGTTCAGTCTGTGGTTTGAACTCAGTCCACCAGAGCTTTAAAAAGGCAGGAGAGACAAATACTGAATTCCAGTCCAAACCGTGTTTAGGGTCGCCCCACAAAGAGGCAAGGCTGTCAAAAGATTCCAGGGTAACGGTGTAACTCATATCTTACTACCAGTGTAGCACTTTGCCCGGCCAGCATTCAAACTTTGAGCTATCGACGTTGTTCTCGTTACTCTTGAGGAAGCTCAAAGGGGCTTAAGCCCCTTTGAAAACCAATTCCCCCTTCCCATTGGGAAGGGGGTCAGGTGAATGGGGTTTATTAATTGTCCTGATTTATGGTACGTATTCGAAGATTTTTACGGATGGTATAGTCGTTCCGTCACCCAGCGATATTGTGTTGCTATCTGAACTATGAATAAGCTTGTAGTGTTCCAGCGCCTCTAAAGGTACAGCGCTCTTGAGCGGGGTAGAACTGACTATTCTGTAACTGCCGGCCGGCTGGCTGGCCACGAAATCCTCTGCTTCTTGATAATTCGCAAACTGTTTAGCGCTGGTGATTATTTTGTAAGATTGACCGGCGTTATTCTTGTTCTCCGAGAATGAGATTGCCAATATATTGTCAGGGGTTACTGCCTTACCGTCAAAGTTAAACATCCTGACTGCCATCGAGCGGAAGTATGCCGGATAGTAAAGTATGACTTGCTTCAGACTTTGGTCTTCCTGCTGTACCAGGTAGCTTTCAAAAAATTGAGCTGTGTCTTTCCCTCCCCAGGTGATAATTGCCCAGAATTTGCTCAAAGTTGTTTCGTGGTCGATAACTACGTAAGCCGAGCCTAATTCCTGCCGTAACCCGGCGGATGCAGGCTCATCCTGCGAGGTGAAGAAAGAGGCCACCTTGATCTGGGACAGGCGGTCCTGACTGGGGTTAACATTTGGTATGCGGTGAGCGATACGTGTAATCCAGTACCCGTAATCCCACCAGGCCAGTACCCCATAGGCAGATGAAGGGAATGGATAATCTTCTCCGGGCGCCAACGCCGGCTGGATTTGATAATAGGCATCAGGACTGCCGAGCGGCTCCGGGCTATTGTCCTTCAACCAGGTAAGCGAACTTACCCATGCATCACTCGGTGCGTAAGGCGCTGAGCTGGCAACGGCAATTGCCGGCTGAATATTCCAGAAGAAAACCCCGAAGAAAATAACCAGGACAGCTAAGGCGACGACCACATGGTTAACAGTTAACGGGAAAGCCCGCTTTTGCCTTGCTCTTCTGGAGGCTAGTCTTCTCGCCGCTCCCGCACTCTCTGTAGCCAACCCTTTGATAGCCAGCTCCAGGGCTTTCCAGCACAGGTAGCCGGTAAGCAGAGCCACATTAACGGCCAGGTAGTAACCGAAGCGCCTTTGTCCCAGAGTAGCCACTAATATTACCAGGCTCCATACCAGCAAAAGAACCTTCTCAGCATCACCTTTCTTAATGAGAAGATATAAGAGAATAATGAGAGAGATAAAGCTCAGGAAAAAGCTGATGTTGAAATTACCCCAGGCTATAGCAAAAGGATTGCCATAGATGCGGCTGATGAGGGGTTGCATCTCAATGGTGGTCAACTGGGCGCCTGTCGGCCTGAAAATACTGAAGGCGCTTAACATTGTGTCGAAGAGAGACCGGTTAACGAAGTAGAGCAAGCCCACCGCAACTCCTGCCAGCCCTAGCAGAGACAATGGATAATACACAACATGTATCTTTTTCCTGGCCATCGATGCGGAAATACCGCTTAATACAGGCATGGAAAGCAGGGCAATAAGCAAAGAAGCTATATAAAGCATACTGGAGGAAATCGACAGCGCCATAATGATTGCGACAAAGAAGAAAATGACGCCCACGAAGCATAGGTAGTCAGTGGATTTGTGCTTCAGATGGTCAACGATGAACTGGATGATAAAGAAAAGGAAGATTATGAAGACAAATAGCAGCGCTCCCAGCCAGGTGAAGATGTAAATTCCGAGTGAAATAGCGGCCAGCAGACTGTAGATAAGCGGCTTTCTTATCATTGCCCAATCCCGATTCTTAAGATGGCTAAAAGTCAATTGCCGCTGGCCGGCGGTCTTGATGGCCAGAACCAGGAACATTATAACCACTGCAGTGAACAGAGATTCGGCAACATGGTTGTCTGTAAAGCCCAATATAGACCGTCCCAGGAACTCGCCGGGGAGTATTGCAATAAGACCGGCTGAAAGCACCCCGGCCCAGCGGTTAAACAGCTCTTTGCCGATAAAATAAACGGGGATGACGGTCAGGGCGCCCATCACGGCCGGTAAATATACACCGACAACGTCGACAGTGTGCTGACTCGGTGAGCCAAGACCTATAATCCAGGCGGAGACAGCAATAATCCAGACGAAGAAGTTGATGCTCGTTGTGCCTGTGGCAACAGGGTAACTGATGTATGGGTCGACATGCGTGTGCCAGGGGAAGTTATGAATAAGGTTGTCAACCAGACGCATGAAGAAATATGAATCGTTGCTCGTATATTTTATCCCCACGCCAGTAAAGACCTGGTCATAAGGCAGATATGCCCGCAAGAATAGGGCAACGGCAAGAAACAGTCCTATAATTATCGCGGTAATCAGTTTCGGATTGATTTTCATCCCGGTTACTTGTTTACCCGGCGTTGCAGACGCTCCGGACCTGGCGCCCTGCTTCACTCCCGCAGACTTGCTTATCCTAGGCTGGTGAGAACTCATATCTTTCTTGCTTGCCCCCTTGCTGGCGTACCGGCAGCATACCGGCACATAATGGTTAAGTATTACACAGTGTCTTAACCGTTGGCAAGAGCATTTCTCTTTTCCCTGTTCATGAATTGGTATCTTAGTGAAGATATTTGCCTGAGCTTTCGATTAATGCGGGCATCCCCAATCATATGAACGAGTACAACAGGTTGACAGCCCCTTGTATCTCAATTAAAATTACACTGGAAGTAGTAGGGTTTGCTATTCCCGTTTTCCCATTATAATTCTGTTGTCGTGATGCTAACGTGCCTTTGTAATAAGAAGGAGTAGCCATGTTTAAGATTTCCCTGATGCCCCGTGAAGAGAAGTTTTTTGATTTATTCGAGGCGAGCGCCCGGAATGTGGTAAAAGGCGCCCAATTGCTAAAGGAACTGGTTGATAACTGGGACGATGTTGCCGAAAGAGTAAGCAAGATAACCGATCTTGAGCACGAAGGAGACACCATTACACACCAGATTATGGAGCAGCTTCACCGCACCTTTGTCACCCCCTTTGACCGTGAGGATATCGCTCTGCTGGCTCATAGCCTGGATGACATTATTGATTTTATCCAGGCCGCCGCGGATACCATGCTGGTATATAATGTGGAGCGTCCCACCCAGGCCGCCAGGGAACTGGCTGACATCATCGTGCAGAGTGCTGATGGAGTAGCGAGAGCTATGCCTTTCCTGCGCCGGAACTCTAAGTTAAAGCAAATCCTCGAGCCATGTGTGGAGATTAACCGTCTTGAGAATGTCGCCGATGGGATATACCGCACGGCTCTCGGTGAGCTTTTTAATGGTACGGATATTGCTGAAATTATCAAGTGGCGCGAGATTTACGAGCAGATGGAGAGCGCTACCGACAGGTGCGAGGACGTAGCTAATGTCTTGGAAGGGGTAGCCCTCAAGCATGGATAATCTTACCCCCGCACTGATAGTCGTTTTACTATTAGTGCTGGCAGCCGAATTTGTTAATGGCTGGACTGATAGCCCCAATGCCATCGCTACGGTAGTTTCGACCCATGTCCTATCCCCGGTTAAAGCAGTGATTATGGCGGTCAGCCTTAATATGCTGGGTGTTCTCATCACCGGCACGGCTGTTGCAACCACTATCGGTAAAGGTATCGTAAAGCCAGAAGCTCTTGACCTTTCTGTAGTAGCAGCAGCAATGATCACCATTGTCCTCTGGAGCACGCTTGCCTGGCGCTATGGCATCCCCACCAGCGAAAGCCATGAGCTAGTTGCCGGACTTGCCGGGGCAGGTCTGGCTGCTGCAGGGCCTTCAGTTCTACTATCGGCAGGCTGGCAGAAAGTGCTTATCGGCCTGGGTTTTTCCACCTTCCTAGGTTTTGGTCTCGCTGTCGGGATAATGTTAGCTCTCTACTGGCTGCTGCGAGGCACCCGGCTGTCATCTGTCCGTAGTGTCTTCAGCAGGTTACAGATAGTTTCGGCTGCATTTATGGCCTTTAGCCACGGTAGCAACGACGGGCAGAAGTTTATGGGTGCCTTTTCCCTGGCGCTAGTGTTGGGCGGGGCCATGGCAAAGTTCACCATTCCTATCTGGGTAATGCTACTTTGTGGGGCAGTAATGGGGCTTGGTACCGCTTTTGGAGGGTGGCGCATCATCCGCACCATGGGTTTTAAAATTACCAAACTTGAGCCGGTAAATGGTTTCGCTGCCGAGAGCGCCGGGTCATTAGCTATCCTACTGGCTTCACGTTTTGGCATACCTTTAAGTACGACTCATACCATAGGTACTTCTATCATGGGGGTCGGAGCCACCCGCCGGTTTTCGGCGGTGCGGTGGGGAATGGCACGCGAGATTGTGACAACTTGGATAATAACCTTCCCTGCCTGTGCTATCTTGGGCTATGTGTTTACCCTGTTAATTAGATTTATCTTCTAGCCTATAGAGTAATTTGCCCCGGAGCTACCCGGCATTTTTCGGCAGTTATAATGGCCTTAATATCGGCTACTGCCCGGTCGATTTCACCCTCTCGGTTGAGGACTACATAGCTAAAGTTTGGTAGCTCTTTCATTTCTGACTCGGCAATATTGAGCCGGCGGGACATGTCAAAGGCCGATTCCGTGTGGCGATGTTTCAGTCTCTTTTCAAGCTCGCCAATGGAAGACGGCATAAGGAAGATAGATACTGCCTGAGGAACGATTTTCTTGATATTGGCCACTCCCTGGATATCGACTTTCAGCATTACGTTATGTCCCCGGCCCAGGGCTTGTTTAACCGGCTCTTTAGGCACGCCGTAGCGGTTGCCGTAAACCTCCGCCCACTCTAACAGCTCATTGTTATCTATCATTTCCTGGAATTTCTCTGCTGAGATAAAGTGGTAGTCAACATCGTTTTTCTCGTTGACACGCCGGGGGCGTGTAGTTACGGTGGTGACAAATTTAAGAGGGTAATCAGAGGCTTTCAAGCGGGCTAACACGGCGTCCTTGCCTACTCCTGAGGGGCCGGAGAGGATAAAAAGCATCGGTCTGGTCGGTGGTTTAAACACAAATAGGCACTCCTGGTATGCGTTGCCTCGTTCCGGGCTGGCTCCGGTATCAGGGCTGGAGTTCCTCGGGCGATGGCGCCTTCGGGTCTACCTGCCTGTATCTGCCGGCGATAGTCTCGGGGGTGAGAGCTGATAAAATAATATGGCCGTCATCCTGTATGATGACTGCCTTGGTTCTACGACCGTTAGTCATATCGATTAGCTTTTCCCGGCTTCTGCCTTCCTGGATAGTCCGTTTTATAGGGGCTGAGTTGGGTGAAGCTATAGCGATAACCCGGTTCACCGCGATTATGTTACCAAACCCGACATGAAGCAGTTCTATGCTCATCTTTTGCTCACCTCACTCAGTAGTGTTAATACTGCAAGTCTTTATATCTTATACCCTGGAGTGTCACTTGGCAATGGGTAAATTAAGGTTTATGGAACCATATCCCCTTAAATCCCCTTTCCGTTTGGAAGGGAAATGAATCTCAGACACTCTTGTTTGAGAAGCCGGAGAGGGCGTAAGCACGTTTCTAGCTACATCTTGGGGAACCCTGAAGGGGCTATGCCCCTTCAGAAACCTTTCACCCCCCTTCCCTTTCTAAGGGAAGGGGGCAGGGGGACAGGTTGCATGACAAACCAGTCTTGACTACTCAGGTCAAGTAGCCTACCATAAGGTATCTGTATCAAGATGAAGGAGTAGAGATGAGAAGTGCTGCTTTAATGAACGGCGGACTGATTGGGTTCGGACTGGGCTTCATTGCCGCCAGTCTGGCTCTTCACCGAATTGTTGCCGATTACCTGCCTGAGTATGCCTCGACCTGGCAATTCCGTGGGGTGATTATAGTCGGCGGTCTCGGTTTGGTTTTCGGCGTCGGCTTTGAAATTTATGAGAGAATGAGGCTGAAGAAAGAGGCTGAGGCCGAAAAAGAGACGGTTGAACGTTAGCTGTGTGTCATTCCCGCGCAGGCGGGAATCCACTGGATGAGGTGTTTCTGGATTCCGTGTCAAGCACGGAATGACAATATAATTGACACTATCCGCAAAGCTGGATAATATAGGTCGGAAAATTCCACATGAGGTAATTGACAGAGAATGACATCATTTGAACGCATTAACAAACTGAGACTAGAGAAGCTGGAGCGGATTAAAGCTGCCGGGATAATGCCTTACCCGAACACCTTCCAGCGAAGCCACACTGCTGAGCAGGCCGTCTCTTCACTGAAACAAGCTGAAGACAGCCAGTCAGAAATGCCTTCGGTTACCATAGCCGGAAGGGTTATGGCCAGGCGTAAAATGGGGAAAATATCCTTTATTGATTTACGAGATGGCTCGGGCAAGATTCAGCTTTTACTCGGCGATAAGTTGAACCCGGCAGGGATTGGACTGCTGGCTGAGATTGACATCGGCGATATTCTGGGAGTCACCGGTAGCCTTTTCCGCACCAGGACTAATGAACCGACCATTGCCGTGGCCGATTTTACTTTATTGGCGAAATCGTTGCAGCCTCTGCCGGAAAAGTGGCACGGGCTGGTTGATGTTGAGGCCAGATACCGCCAGCGCTACTTGGACCTTATCAGTAACCCGGCGGTTCACCAGACCTTCAAAGTACGCTCGCAGATTATCGCGGCCATGAGGCAGTTCTTTAATGAGCGTGGATTTATCGAGGTGGAAACGCCAGTGCTGCAACCTTCTGCCGGGGGCGCTCTGGCTCATCCTTTTATCACCCATCATAACGCCCTCGACCAGGACTTCTATCTGCGCATAGCCACTGAGCTTCACCTGAAGAGGCTGATTGTCGGCGGGTTCGATAAGGTTTATGAGATAGGCCGTATCTTCCGCAACGAAGGGATCTCTACGACGCACTCGCCTGAATTCACTATGCTGGAAAGTTACGAGGCCTATGCCGATTATAAAGACGTCATGAAAATGCTGGAAGAAATGGTATATCAAATCAGCATGCAGGTCCTGGGCACGGCCGAGGTAAAATGGGGCAATGACGTCATTAACTTAACGCCGCCCTGGAAGCGGATGACCCTGCGTGAAGCCGCCATTGAGTTCAGCGGCATTGACTTCGTAAAATATCCCAGCGCCGATGAACTGAGAGCAAAGATGAGTACGTTGGGCGTTAAAATGGACCCCGCGTTAAACTGGGCGAAGCTGGTCGATGAGCTGCTGAAAACCTTCATCAGGCCGAAGCTTATCCAGCCGACTATCGTCTATGATTATCCGGTCTCTATGTCCCCGCTGGCTAAGGCCAAGCCGGGAGAGGAGCGGGTGGTCGAGCGCTTCCAGGCTTACGCCGGCGGAAGTATCGAACTCGGCAACGCTTACAGTGAGCTTAATGACCCGTTGGAACAAAGGGAACGTTTCGTCGCCCAGCAGCATGAGCGTCACGGTGCCGATGAGGAAAAATGGTCGATTGATGAAGACTTTTTGCAGGCGCTGGAATACGGTATGCCTCCCACTGGCGGGCTGGGCGTCGGCATCGACCGGCTGGTCATGCTCCTCACCAACCAGCAATCGATACGAGAGGTAATCTTGTTCCCGCAGATGAGGGAGAAAGCGCCAGGGAGTTAACAGGGGGTTTGTTTCTTTTGATTTACAAACCCCCGCTTTTTTCTCATTTTCCGGAGAGATAGTAAAAACGGAGAGAGGTAAACAAAATGTTAGACCTGAAATTTATCCGTGACAATATCGAATTAGTTCGTCAGGCCATGAATAACCGCAATACTGCTGCCCCGCTGGACGAGATTTTACAGCTTGACGGCGACCGCCGCCAGAAGATAGTCGAGCTGGAAGACCTCAGGCACCAGCGTAAAGATGCCTCCAAGGAAAGAAAAACAGATAAGGTGTCCACCGAGGAAGGGCGTGACCTGCGTGTCATGATAAAAAGCCTGGAAGATGAGGTCAGGAACCTTGATTTGCAACTAAATGACCTGCTTCTTCAGGTGCCTAATATCCCTCATTCGTCGGTGCCGGTAGGAAAAGACGGCAGTGAGAACATCATTATCCGCTCATGGGGCGAGCCGGCAAAATTTGATTTTAAGCTCAAGCCTCATTGGGAGCTTGGTGAGTCACTGGGAATCATCGATTTTGAGCGCGGGGTAAAAATATCAGGCAGCCGTTTTTACGTACTTAAAGGGATGGGCGCCCGTTTGCAGCGGGCCCTTATCGCCTTCATGCTTGATCTTCATACAAAAGAGCACGGCTATCTGGAAGTCTACCCGCCTTATATGGTAAAAAAAGAGACTATGGTGGCCTCGGGTAACCTGCCTAAATTCGCCGATAATCTCTACCGCGATGCCGAAGACGATCTCTGGATGGTACCTACCGCCGAGGTGCCGGTGACCAGTCTCCACCGGGATGAAATCATTCCGGCTGGGTATTTGCCTATCTATTATGTCGCTTATACCGCCTGTTTCCGCAGGGAAAAAATGTCGGCCGGCAAGGATACCCGGGGGATAAAACGCGGTCACCAGTTCGATAAGGTCGAGATGTACAAGCTGACCGATACTGAAAGCTCCTGGGAGGAACTGGAGAAGCTGCAATTGAACGCCGAGGATGTCTGCCGCCACCTGGAGTTGCCCTACCGGACAGTTTCTCTTTGCACCGGTGATATCGGCTTTCAATCGGCCAAGACTTACGATATCGAGGTCTGGGCGCCCGGCTGTGAAGAGTGGCTGGAGGTCGCCTCGTGCTCGAATTGCGGTGATTTTCAGGGACGGCGGGCAAATATCCGCTACCGCCCCACCCCCGAAGCCAAACCCCAGTTCGTCCATACCCTCAACGGCTCAGGACTGGCCTTGCCCAGGGTCATGATTGCCGTTATGGAGAATTACCAGCAGGCTGACGGCAGCATCCGCGTGCCTGACGTGTTGCAGGACTTCGTCGGGGCGAAGATCATAAAGTAAAAAATTTAAATATCAAAATCCAAAGTTCAAGTGAAATCCAAATGCTTGAATGACATATTTAATACAAGGATTTTGTGTATCTTGGGCTTTTGATTTTATTTGAGCTTTGAAATTTGAACGTGTTTATTATTTAGGATTTAGTGCTTAGAGTTTACTAGCATTCTCGCTGCCTTCTGAGTATAATACTTAGGCGTGGAGGGGTGTCCGAGTGGCCGATGGTGACAGTCTTGAAAACTGTTGTCGCCGCAAGACGACCGTGGGTTCGAATCCCACCCCCTCCGTTTTCCCCCGTTCATCCTGCCTGTATTTGAGTCTAGCCGAAAGTGAGCTTGTCGAAGGATTCACCCTTCTTGATAACCTCGAGTTATTGAAATGAGCCGAAGTACCCTCTCAGATAAAGTATGGTTTTTCTATATTCTCAGGTGCAGAGATGACTCTCTATATTCAGGCATTACCACGGATTTAGAAGGTCGCTTGAAAGAACATAACAAAGGAAAGGGAGCAAAATATACCTCCGGACGGCGGCCTGTGACCCTGGTTTACAGCGAAAGATGCGGTACTGTTTCTGAAGCGAGGAAACGAGAAGCCCAGGTTAAACGCTGGCCCAGAAAGAAAAAAGAGCAACTGATAAAAAAGCTTCTAGTTGATATTAAAATGGAAATACCAAACAACAAATCCAAATTTTCACTTAAACAACACAAAGACGAGTTTTTAGAACTTGTAAACAAAACTGACCACAAACCATTGGCCGTCTGGGCAATTGATTGTGCTGAGCGTGTTCTGCCCTATTTTGAGGAAAAATGTCCGGACGATAATCGACCTCGAAAAGCTATCGAAACACTCCAAACATGGATCAATACAGGGGTGTTTAAAATGGCTGTCATACGCAAGGATTCGCTAGATGCTCATGCGGCCGCCCGTGAAGTCGGAGAGGATAATGCGGCTCGCTCTGCTGCCCGTGCCGCAGGTCAAGCGGTGGCAACCGCACATGTTCCCACTCATTGTATCGGTGCTGCCATTTACGCATTGCAGGCTGTCTATAGAGCCACTAACTCCTCAGATGCCGATGCTGCCGTAGCCAAAGAACGGGATTGGCAATACCAGCACTTGTTAAGATTAAGAAAAAAAATGGCTTCGGAATAAAAACGTAAAGGTTAACATGGCCTGGATTATTAGTGGGCTTCGACCGATACCTTGCTCAGGTCTACCAGTCCCATCGGATTGAGCTTATAGCCTTTGACATAGGGCTTGACGAGGATAAAGTTACGCCCGAACCAGAGGGGTATCACGGCGGCGTCATCCACCAGCTTCTGCTCAACCTGCTGGTAGAGAGCCAGGCTCAGTTTGGTATTCTGTTCGAGGCCTGCCCGCTTGAGCAGGCTATCTACTTGAGGATTACTGTACCCGCCGTAGTTATTTTCGGACCTGCTGCGGAAAAGAATATCCAGGAAATCCTGCGGATGAGCGTAATCGGCAATCCAGCCCATATCGAACATATTATCCACTTCATCTTTCAGGTGATAGTAGTATCGCTCCGGTTCAAGCTGCCGTACCTGTACATCCACCCCCAGGTTCTGCCGCCACTGGTAGATAATAGCTTTTAAATCAGTCCCTATCGAGTTTCCCCAACCGACGGTGGTAACAGTAATGGGGGGCAACCCGCCCACGCTGCCGTACCTTGATTCTGCGATTAGCCTTTTTGCCTCTGCAGCATCATAACCCAGTCCGGATAAATCCTTGTTGAAGCCGGGGATGCCGGGTGGCAGGATGCCTCTGGCTGACTCTATAGTATCTCTGAAGACCAGGGAAGCCAGCTTATCATTATCTATGGCCAGGGTGAAGGCGCGGCGGATATTGGCATCGTCAAAAGGAGGCTTGCCTGTATTGAAGCCGAGATAGTAGAAACTTAGCTCGGGGGTTATGGTCAGCTCAGTGTAGAATGGTCCCGCTTTATCGGTAACCTTGTCCATATCCGCAACTGAAACACCGGTGACGTCAATCTGTCCGGTCTCATACATGTCCATCGGCACGCCGGCCAGGATACGATAGACGACGCTATCAAGCTGGGCCACTTTACCGTAGTAAAGAGCATTTTTCTCCAGAATCAATTGGCTGCCTTTAGTCCAAACTTTTAGTTTAAAGGGGCCGGTACCATTGGGCTTGAGCCACCAGTTACTGCCCATCTTCACATTATTGCTATCGACCACAAAAGTGGTGGGGTAGGTCAATTTAGACAGAAAATAGGATTTAGGAGCATCGATAGTCACTTCAAGGGTATAATCATCGATGACTTTCACACCGCTGATTTCCTTTGTTTTGCCCTCTAAAACGTCTTTCACTCCGACGATGTCACCGAGATAAGTGATGGCGGTCAGCGAGCCTGTTGCAGGGTCAGCAGCGCGCTCCCAGGAGTACTTGAAATCGCCTGCCTTAACGCCTCTGCCATCCTGAAACCGGACATCTCTGCGCAGGCGGAAGGTGTATGTTTTACCCTCATTGCCAGCCCGCCAATCGGTGGCGATGTCACCGGCCGGTTCCAGAGTATCATCAAGGGCAAGGAGACCGCTGAAAATCTGGGTGACATACTGGTGGGAATTACCATCGCCTGAAATAGCGGGGTCGAGCGTCTGTGGGTCGATGCCGGAGAGGTTTAACACTTTCCCCGAGACAGGTATGATTTGGATATCCCGTGTTTGGGGTGGCAGGCAGCCGGAGAGAAGGCTTAGCAGCCAGACTGTTGAAACGGCCAGATATAGAGTCTTTTTTAACATAATATTACTTCACTCAGGCTATACTTCTTCCAGCCTGGACTTTTTCATATCGGCTATCTTGGCTTCCTTTTCTGCCTGCCTTTCATCTTCTTCGGCTTTTCTAGCCTCTTCAGCCTCTCTCCTGGATTCTTGCATGGCTGTTATCCTGGCTTGCCTCTCCACTTCCCTCGCCATTTTAGCTTCTGATGGTGTCTGCCTTGACTGTTTCCGTAACGTTAGCTCAGCCTTCTTTTTAAGCGTAATTTCAGACTCCCTGGTTTGTTCGGCTGGCTCTGTTTTCTGATTCGCTCGCTCTCTTATAGCTGCCTCTGCACGGTTCTTAATCGCTTCAGCTTCCCTTTTTGCCTTCTCTATGGCGTTTAGTCTAATCTGTCTGTCTACCTGTCCTGCCAGTTGAGCTTCTATCGCATTGTGTTTGGCTTTTTCTCGGGCATCTGTCTCGGCCTGTTTTCTGGCGATTTCCTCTTGTTTAGCCTTTTCTCTGGCGTCTATCTCAGCCTGTTTCCTGGCTAAAGCTGCGGCCGCTCTGGCCTTCTGCGCTTCCAAGGTGTCATGTCTGGCCTTTTCCCTAGCCGCAATTTCAACCTGCTTTCTGTCTATGAGTTCCTCTTGCCGGGCTTTATTAGCCTCAATCGCCAGCTCCTTAGCCTTCTCCATCGCTGTAATATCAGCCTGTTTCCTGTCCCTGATTTCGTCTTCTCTGGCTTTTTTTTCCGCTTCAGTATCTTGTTTAGCCTTCTCCATGGCGGCGATTTCAGCCTGTTTTCTGGCTATGAATTCCATTTCCCGGGCTTGGCGGACCTCTAGACTTTCGAGTCTTATTTCATCCCTTCTCTCTACTTCAGGCTGTTGATGGGTTTGGCTGTCCAATTCCACAGGTTTCACAGGTAGTCTGAGTTTGCGGATTGAAAACATTGGGCGTTTGCTGATGGCGTAATCACACCACTTGCAAATGTGGCTGGCTGTTTTTTGCCCGCAGTTGGGGCAGGTTATCATCGGCATTTTAGAACAAACCCTCCCTTTTGAGGCTCAGAAAGTTTTTATCACCGATAATAACATGGTCTATTACCTCTATGCCCATAACCTCTCCGGCTTTAGCCAGTCTTTTGGTTAACTCAATATCATCTTTTGAAGGGTGAGGGTCGCCGGAGGGATGATTATGTGCGAAAATAACCGAAGCGGCGCTGGCCGAGAGTGCCTCTTTGAATACCTCCCTGGGATGGACGATAGTGCTATCGAGGCTGCCGGTGGAAATCTCGGCGCTTTTTATCAACCGGCTCCTGGTATCCAGTAAAAGAACCAGAAAATGCTCCTTCTTTTTGTCCTTCAAGTCCCCTTTTATCAGGTTAAATACCTCATCGGGTGTTCTGACTATGGGCTTGCTGTCAAAGTCTTGGGGATTGTCCACACGCCTGGCCAATTCAAAAGCAGCTTTAATCTGCGAGGCTTTGGCCAGCCCGATTCCCTTCACCAGTGTTAGCTCCTCCAGGCTGGCGTTGCCTATGCCCTTGATACTGCCGAACTGGCTAAGCAGTCTCTGAGCGGTTACAGTAACCGACTCTCCGGCGATACCGCGTCCAAGAATAAGAGCCAAGAGTTCCTGGACTGACATTTTTTCTGCCCCGAATTTCTGCAGTCTCTCTCTTGGCCGCTCTGAAGCGGGTAAATCATGAATTGTAAATGAGCTTTTCACTGATTTCATCTCCATGCCCCGCTCAGGAAAGCTAACCGCGAGTCCGGGACAAACCCGGCAGCAAACTCATTTACCATCCGTATAAAAAGCGGCGGTAATGAGGCTGTTTTCGGCTGGGCTATCTGGTAACGCTTGAAAACATAAGGGAGCCATAATGCATTCAAACCGTCCATATCGAAGCCGTAAACCTTTTTCAGGGCGCTATCATATGCGCTGCCTTGACTGAAGGTGGTCAGCAGGTCAAGCATCCTGGCCTGTCCGTAAGTAGTGACCAGGAATTCAAGCAGACTGTAGCTCTGGGCATACGATTGCAAGGCGGTATTAGTATTAGCCGAAAACGGACTGGCCAGGCTGCGTACCGAGATGAGGCTGTTATTAGCCAGCGCCAGTTTGAGAACACCTACAAAGCTGGCATCGAGCGTTCCCTCGTTATACATGGCTAAACCCTCTTCAAGCCAGGTGGGCAGGTTGATATAGGGATTACGTGTCACCTGGTGGACGACCTGGTGGGTCAGCTCATGGGCGAGGGCGCCCTTACCCCAATCGAGTCTATTGCTGTCTATGCCGATGGTGATAATGCCAAATTCGGGGAAGTTAGACCCTCCGGTCCACTCTTGGGGGAAAATCATAGCTCCCTGCAAGTCCCGGGTATTCGCGTAAATGTATATTTTAACCGGCGCTTTAAGGTAAGCTCCCGTATCTTTAGCCAGCCGTGTCAGCGCTTCTTGAGCGGCCGACATCAGCTCCCGTGCGAAAGACATATCCCCGCTGTACCAGTAAATGGTTAATTTGTTTTCAATTAAGCTATTCCAGGCATACCGGTTATCATCAAAACTGATACTGGCCGGAGCTGTCTCGACTTTATTGCCGCTGATGTCTTTTACTGTCCACCAGTATTTTACACTTGCTCCGGTGGGCAATCCGCCCGTTTTCCTCATATCCCATATCCATTGGGTGTTAACGCTGGTTCCTGGCACAAAATCGATATAGACTTCACTGGTTATCCGTGCAAAACTTTCCTTATCGATAACGTAATGCAGACGAATGTCACTGATATTGGCAGGCCCGGCGGCTTTTATTTTGAAGTTAAGCAGGGCCGGAAATGACGCCTCAACCGAGCTATCGAGCACAGTAAGCTGCTTGACGGTCACCGGTACGACAGGATTATCAGCCTGAGCCGGCGCTGAGTTCAGCAAGATAAAAGACAGGAGAATTACTGAGATGCCCAGAGAGGCTTTCTTAATCACTCTTCGGCACCTATCCTTGACCTGAGATAAGCTGTCATAAAATTATCCAGTTCCCCGTCCAGCACGGCTTCGGTATTGCCTGTCTGGTAATCTGTTCTGTGGTCTTTTACCATTTTATAGGGATGAAGGACGTAGCTTCTAATCTGGTTACCCCACCCGGCAGCTACGTGTTCCCCCTTGATTTTAGCCCTTTCCTCGGCTTGCCTGGCTAACTCCAGCTTCAGCAGGCGCGCCTGAAGAATCATCATTGCAATCGCCTTGTTCTGGTGCTGTGAACGCTCAGTCTGGCAGGTAACCACCAACCCCGATGGCAAATGAGTTATCCTGACTGCGCTGCTAACCTTCTGCACATTCTGCCCCCCGGCCCCGCTAGACCGGAACACGTCTATCTTTAAGTCTTCGGGTTTAATCTTCAGGTCGGTATCGGCTTCAGCTTCAGGCATGACCTCCACCAGGGCAAAAGAGGTATGTCTGCCGTGGTCGGCGTCAAAAGGCGAAAGGCGAACCAGGCGATGAACGCCATGCTCCGATTTTAAGTATCCGAAGGCATAATCACCGCTGATTGCGAGGGTAACGCTTTTTATCCCGGCGACGTCCCCCGGGGAAGTCACCAGCGTTTCAGTCTTATAGCCGCGGCGTTCAGCCCAGCGAAGGTACATTCTAAGCAACATCTCCGCCCAATCCGCAGATTCGGTTCCCCCGGCGCCGGCATGGATGCTCAGTATGGCATTTCTGGAATCATATTCACCGCTAAAAGCCAGCTCCAGTTCCAGGTCATCCAGGCTCGTAACCAGCGTTTCTATCTCATCGGAAAGCTCTTCTCTAAATGAGGTATCTTCCATCGCCAGAGGCAGACTATGGTTGATATCGGTTAACTTATTCTCCAGGCTGCGCCACTGTTCAACCGCCTTTTTATGCCCGGCCAACCGGCGCATTACCTTTTGGGCTGTGGTCTGGTCAGACCAGAAGCTCGGTTGTGCCGACTGTTTTTCCAGGCTGGCTATTTCCCTTTCCTTAGCCTGGATGTCAAAGATGCTCCATGGTCGCCGCGATTCTGGTCTGTAAGTCCTTTAATTTATCGCTAAGTTCTTGCATAAGCTACCTCCCTTGTAGGCAATGGGGCAGTACTTTTCGCTGCATGATGGGCAAGGCGGGTGGGATCGGGTAGACGGTACCCTTTGCAGCAGTTCAATACCCAATGAATAGCGGATGGCAGGTCTATCTTGTGACCGATGGAAACAAAAACCGGTTTTACGCCTGATTTGGTACGCAGCGCCGCCCCGATTGTCTCGCCCTTATCTGTGATTGCGGCGTAATCGCCCGGCTCCAGGCCGGGTGTTTCGTGTAGTCCGCAGAGCAAAGATTTGGCGCAGCCAATGGTTGGTATATCCAGAAGGAGTCCCAGGTGAGAGGCGAGTCCGATACGGCGGGGATGGGCAATGCCCTGTCCGTCGACCAGAATCAGGTCGGGAGTGATGTTTAACTGCTCGAAGGCAGCCAGGGTGAGGGGTATCTCCCTGAATGACAAAAGCCCGGGAATGTAAGGAAAATCAAGCTTGCCCCGGGCTATTCTTGTTTCCACAGCCGCAAGCTCAGGATAGCTCAAGACAACCACGCTTGCGGCAGCCATCTCCTGCTCACGCCTTACCGATATGTCCACGCCGGCGATGAAGCGAGGGTTGATAACAGTATTTGTTCGGGATACTTCGGCTGCCAGCCGCCGCTGCATTTCTATAGCCTGAGCCGGGCTGAACTGCCAGGAGTTTACCCTGATTTGTCCCGAGCGACTTGTCCCGGGCGTCGTCGTGGGAAGCCGAAGGAGTGAATCCGAATGGTGTAGTGCCTTTTTTGCCATAAAACGATTATAGCGATTAAGCAGTATTTTGACAACCTTGCCGCTCATTTCATAATGGATAGGGTTTGAATGTTTGGTGCTGGCTTCGGGCTAGTTTATCCCCTCGAAGAGGTCTTTTTCCTGCCGCCGTCCGTTGGGAATCGGGAAGCCCCGCATGAAAAAATCTCGAGGTCCCTGAATTCTGTTGACCATCTGCATGATTCTGAAAGGATTGATGAGAGGTTGACCGCCGCCTCGCGGTCGGCCCGCTCCCGGAGGCCGTCCGCCGCCCTGGCTTGCATGACAGGCGGCAGCTTTATTTCTCATCCTGACGGATTGTTTGCTTAAACGTATGACGGCGTGAACCGGATATTCCGTACCGCTTTGCCTGGTGAGGTCCATGTCCCTGTTACGTCCGAAGCGGCGGGGGTCTTGTCCGAACAGAGGCATAAGTTTTATCATCAGTTTCATGGCGCCGCGGGGGCGCACCCCGAAATAGAGCTTGCTGGGACGGAATGCGGGGCCGGCTTGCGGATACTGAGCCGGGTCAGCGGCGGCATGGAACGCTTTCACCGTGGCATTATGGGTGGCAATATGGTCCGGGTGCCCGTATCCACCGCCGGCATCGTGGGTAATCAGAACATCCGCTTTAATCTGCCGGATGATTTTAACGATTCGCCACGTCACTTCATCCAGAGGCGCCGCTGCCAGACATTCCGGGTGCCTGTTATCTTCCGAGCCGGCCATGCCTGAATCACGGTAGCCTAGATAAAAGAGACCGGTTAAACCCAGGGCTTCCACAGCGCACTTTAATTCGGCGGCACGCAGCTCTTTAATCGAGGTGTATCCCTTCATATGTTCAGGGGCGACCGTGCCTGCTTCGCCGCCTGTGGAGCAGACATAATAGACCTTGTACCCGGCGGCAGCATACTGGGCCAGCGTAGAGCCGATGCCGAAACTTTCGTCATCGGGATGAGCGCCGAAAAAAACCAGGGTTCTCTGTTTCTTCATAGTTTATTGGAAAGTGGTGACTGCTGATAAATATGATAGCATTGTGGCGCCGTTTCTAGCAAGGCGAAAGGCTGTTGGCTCAGCGCCGTCTTAGCAACACTAACAGTACCACTACAGCCGCCAGCAGTAGTACTATGGCCATCATCATAGCACCGGTCAGGTAGGGAAACCAGCCGGGCAAAGCTGACTGAACCGGATTTGGGGCTGCCGGTGTCTGTGGCTGAGGCGGAGATGACGGCTGTAGCGGCGGCGATGCAGGCTGCGTGGGTAGTGGTTGGGCTGGTGAGGCAGGTAACGGTGCCAGTGCCGGGTTTGCTGCCACAACCCCCTCTGTTGGAGGAGGCTGGGTGATGAAAGCGCCGACGGCGCTCCATGCGCTGTAGCTGGCGGCGCCGCTGGCTCTCACCTTCCAGTAATAGGCGGCATTGAAATCCAGGTTTATGTTGCTTTGCCAGGCGGTATCGGGCAGAGAGAAATCGCCCGCCTTTACGATTACCGGATTCTTGAAAGAGACATCGCTCGCCACCATCAGCTCATAGCTGCTGGCTCCGCCGATGGCGCTCCACTGAAACAAAGGTTTTAGGGGCACGCCCTCCGCCCCGGCCTTGGGACTGTAAAGCTCCGGAGCGACGACCTTGGTGCCGAGGCCGGTAGTAAAAGAGCCGATGGCCGACCATGAGCTGAGCGCCGGTTTGGTGGCTCTCACCCGCCAGTAATAGGTTGTGTCAGTATCGAGTGCGGGCAGCCGGGCAGAACTGGCTTTGGTAACGCCTTCAAAACCAGCCGGCACGGTAGAAAAGTCCGTATCATAATCAAGTTGCCACTTGTATTCAGTGGCTCCGCTTACCGTCTGCCATCTGAGGATGACATTGCCTGTTCCCGTAGCCGGGGCATTATCGGCCGGCGATGTGAGAACGACCGGTTGGGCGAGGCCATCTAAAATGGTCATCAGCCGGGTGTTTTGGGTATCGATGGACCATAATTGGTTTCCCTGCAACCATAATCCGTTCAGATTGACGCCGTCATCGAGTCCCTGAACTACGGTCTCGAAGGTTGCCTCCGGGGAGTCTGCCGGGTTAAGAGAACGCTCGATGCCTCCCCTGGTTGCCGTTGTGTTAACAGATTGTGAGTTGGCAGAATACAGCCCGCCGCCGGGGGAGACTGCCAGATGGCCTGTCGCGCCGCCAGCGGGCAGAGTACTATCTACCCTTTCCCATTTGGTGCTCTTATTGAGGATAAAGCGGTAGATGCCCTTGTTTGCTGTGTTGCTGGCGGCATAAATTGTGTTATTTATGGCGAAACCGGCGTCAAAGGCAACGTTTATCAAGCCTGTCAATGGTGGAGAGGCGGCATCTCTTGGTACCGGCTTGAATGAAGTGCCGTTATCGCTTGAGAGGTAAACCCAGCCATTGCTATTGCCGCCCAGGATAGTTCCGTCCCGCTCATAATTTGGGGATAAGGCGATAGATTTCAACGGTTGGCTGCCGGCGGCAGCGCCTGCGGAATAGAAGAACCCGCTATTTTCGGTGTTATAGACCAGCCCGCTGGTGCCGTTATAGGTGCCAAAAAAGAAGCTGGTGTCATTAATTACAGTAAAGGCATCGATTGGAGATGGAGCGTTCCAGCCCGTGAAAGTCTGACCGCCATCGGCTGATTTCCACATAATAGAGGTCACGTTGCTTGTACCGGTCAGGAAAACTGTCCGGCTGTCGAGACCGTATCTCGGTGAAAGCTTGACCAGTCCTAAAGTAGTCACATTAGCCAGATTGCCTGAGAATACCCGTTCCCATTTTTCGCCCCCATTCCGGCTCCGCCATAGACTATGCCGGGTAGATACGGAATCGAAGGTGAGCATAAAAAATGTTTCGTCCCGGCTGTAATTGGGCGAGACTGCCAGGTCGAGGATACCGTTACTGCTTATTCTGCCATCGATCAGGCTTGCCTGGTTCCATGTAGCTCCGCCATCGACAGTACGGGAAAAGGCGCTTTCAACTCCTGAGGTCGCTGCGTAGGCCATGCCGTTACCTGTGAAATTTGTCGATAGCAGCAGGTATGTCTTCGATTGTCCAGTCGGCTCTTTACGGCTTCTCGTCCAGGTAACTCCGCCATCGGAACTGATATAGACGCGGGAGCTGTTTGCAGAACCGGCCATCAGGGTGGATACAGGGGTGTTACCACTTACCGCTAATCCCGTAACATCGATATTATTCAGATTGTCGGCTTGCCCGATATTGAGGTCGGTAGCCGTGGAGTTTTCCGGCGTCCACCTGCCCTTGATTTTGTAAACATCACCGTTATTGCCTCCCGTATCGATGCCCGCGAAGAGTGTACATTCTTCGCTATTGATGTCGTAATCTGATGGGAAGGCAATCACCGCTGCTCTGGCGGCCTTCCCGGTTATGGCAGCCCTGCCGATAATCTGGTTCCAGCCGCCTGTGCCGATTCTGGATGTGACAAAGGTGTCGGTTTCATTGGTGGTCACGGCCAGCAGTTGATGGTCGGTGGTGTAGTTCGGAGAGAAGGCTATGGCGCTGACATCGTAGCTGCCCAGGCTTGAATTTTGCCAGTCAGGGAGGAGTTTGCTTTCATCGAGGGTGTAGATGCCGCCGTATTGCAGGCTATCGCTATCGGCGGTGCCGATGGCGACGAGGCTTTTACCATTGAGCCTGGCAACATTAATAGAGGTTATTGTGATGTTGCCGCTTCCTGTCCCACCCGGCCCCGGCGGCAGCGGGCTGAAGCTCTTTCCCGCGTCTGCGGACTTAAAGACGGCGGAGGCAGTTGCGTAGTAAATGATTTTGGCGTCATCAGGAGCGGCGCTGATACCAACGATGGCATCCCTGACCTCGCCGGTGGGAGACCAGCTATAGCCTGCGTCCACTGATTTGAAAAGGGTATAGTTTGTGCTTGACGGGTTGGCGTAGGCGTAGAGGCTGCCATCCCTGGCCATAGTCAGGTGTTTTACGTCCGAGCCGGCTGCCAGAGACCAGTTGCCGGCTTCGCCGGCGGCAGGAATATTGACCGGGGTCCATCTCATTTCATCCGGAGCCGCCGCTGCCGGGCTTGCGCCTGAGAGCGGTCCAAACAGACTTACGAGTAAGGTCAAGGCCAGAAATGTTTTGGTCATCACTGCTTTGATTCGTTTAGAATTTGGTCTCGCGTCTCTACTCTACTAATGGCGCCACCAGAATATCTGTCGGGGCATAATCGTCAGTCAGCAGGATTGGTCTTCTGTCAGCCAGATACTTCTCCAATGTCGTCTCTTCGTAAGGAGTGCCCACCAGTCTCTTTGCTCCATTTTGGGTGGCAAAATTCGTGTAATCAGTAAAGTCTAAGCTGGTCTCGGTAGCTGCGATGACGAAGGTGGTGATTCCTTTACTCGGCCCGTTGCTAAAAAGATAGACATGCTTGAAGACCTGCCTGAGCGTGTGGAGGAAAGACGGCAGGTATCTGCCCTGCTCGTAATCATCGATGATGTTTATCAGGTACAACCCATCCGTTTCTAAATTGGCTTTCACCAGCCGGTTGAATTCCACTGTGGTCAGGTGGTAGGGAATGGAGCGGTCATTGAAGACATCGCCGAGGACAATATCATATTTGTCTCCTGTTTTCCGCTGAATCAGGAAAAGGCGAGCATCCTGGTTGTAGGTCGTGACGCTGCTTGTCAGGGGCAGTCCCAGCTCATGGCGGGCTGCTTCCGTTACCGCCGGGTCGATTTCCACCACGTCATTAATGCTGCCGGGATAGACAGTCTCCATATATCCCGGGAAGGTATACGCCCCGCCTCCCAGGTGCAGGAGCCTCAGCTCCTTATTTTCTCTGGCCGAGTACCTCGTTATCTCCTGGAATACTTTGAGATAGTCGTAGACCAGTAACGTTGGGTCGCCCGGTTTTCCAAAGCCGTGAACCAGGCGGTCGAGGCGCAGCATCTTGACGTTGTCATTGCCCACAGAACGCCAGGAAACCTCAATGGTATAGTAGTTAGATTCCCTGGTGTATTCTTCCTGCCCGGTTTCTATCGATCGGAAGAGAAAAACGGAGGTGAGGACTATTTCTATAATCAGCATCCAGATTACCAGATTTTTCAAAGTGAGTTTCCATCTGCCGGGCACGCTCCAGGAGAGCCAGGTGATTATCCCGGTCAGGATTAAAACGGCAGCCACCAGCCAGACTATCATCCTGATGCCGAACCAGAGGATGAAGAAGAAGCCGGTGGCAAAGGTGCCCAGGATAGCCCCCGCCGTGGAAACGGCGTAGATGGTGCCCACGGTGCCGCCCGTTTGCCCCAGGTCGCCCAGAGTCAGCTTGATAACCATCGGAGAAACCATGCTCAGGACAACGGCCGGCAGGAAGAAGATGGCCGAGGTTTTTAAGGTTATATTCAGCATTATCGGCAGGTTGGCAAACCAGTCGCCGGTGGTAACCACCTTGACTACCGGCAAGATTGCCAGGGTCAGCAGACCGCCGGTCAGGAACATCGCCGCCAGCAGCAAAGGCGAAGGACGCCTGTCAGCCAGCTTGCCTCCCAGGTAGTTGCCTAGAGCGATACCGGCCAGAATCACTCCGATGATGCTCGTCCAGGTATAAAGTGAGACGCCGATATAGGGTGCGAGAATCCTGGCGGCTATCAGTTCGATGACCATGACGCAGAAGCTGGCGGTGAAAACAATTGCATTGGCTCTCCATAACGGGGGAATACGGCGCATTGGCGAACCTCCGGTAATAGTTGACGTATCTTAGCATTAAGTCAGGGTGGCGGGCAATGTTCTTGATATAAAAGAAGGGGGGCCACGATTTTCATCGTGACCCCCCTTTTATCCAGTCAGGTTTTATCCCTCAGTCTAAACCTGGGTGGTAGCTTAGGCTACGCGCCGGGTTCTGACAATCAGGACAATCAGGGCGACGACCAGAATCGCACCAATGACGATGATGGTCATCAGCATCCAGTTCGGGATTGACTGTTGTACAATCTTCTCCACGGGTACCTGGATGATTTGGGCGGGAGGAGCCGGAGGAGCCGGTTTCTCGATGGTTATCACGGTTGGCTCGGATTTAGTAGGTTCAGCCATCGTGGTGAACGCACCGGTCATGTAGGGGCCGGAAGGAGTGATTACAGCAGTGCCCTTCACGAACGGGTCGGCGGTAACGCCTCTAACCCTCCAGTAATAGGTCGTGCTGTACTTCAGGGCATCGACGACTCCGTAAACGGTGCCGACGACATTGTGGCTCCACTCCGGGATTGCGAAGGTCGGGTCCTCGGATACGGTAACTTCGTACCACTTGGCGCCCTTGTAGGCGCTCCAGCTCAGTATCGGCTTAATCGAGACATCGGTAGCCCCGACGGCCGGTCCGGCCAGAGCGAACGGAGTATCAAGGCTGCCTACGCTGAAGCTGCGGGTTGCAGACCAGGGGCTGTCGAACGGAGCGGTAGCCCGGACTCTCCAGTAGTAGGTGGTGCCCGAGTTAAAGTTCGCTCCGGCAAATGATACGGAGACAGGTGATACTGCCGGGTCAAACCCAGCTGTGACACCCACGCCGAATGTTAAGCCTCCGCCGGCAATGGCTACCGGCTGGTTGAAGGCTGTGTCATAGGCTATCTGGATTTCATAGTTGGTAGCCAGTGACGGGCGAGCGAAGGAGAAGGCGACGTTGAAGGTTAAGCCACTGACAGGGTTGACAGCGATAACTGCATCGGCGGCGGGGCTGGACAGAGTTGGGCCAGCCGTGGAGATGCCGTCCGTCAAGCTATACACTTCGTCGTTTACAGTGGTGGTGGAATCGCCGGATTCTTCACTGATGGCGAAGTCACTGTCGATTGCCCACAGGGTGTTGCCAGCGGTCGCTGTGCTTAGCTGAAGGTTGCTGGTGCGTAAGCTGCCGGCTTTGGTAGTGGTGAAATCAGGTGAAGTGGCAGCCGTCACACCGGCCAGACCAGCGAGGGGAGAATCGAAGAGCACAGAAGTTCGGGCGACCGTCGGGTTTATAGACCGCAACAGGTAGCTGCCCAGTTCATCAGCGGTGCCCTGCACCCCATCAGCGCCTGAGTCGAGAGCATTGACGTAGAGAACACCGGACTTCAGGATGATACCGGTATACTTTATGTTGACCGAGATGGGGGTTCCTGAAATCTTTTCCCAGACATTGTCCGGGGCTACGGAGCCAATCTTGTATCTGTAGATGACATTGTCCGCAGCGACGCCTGCAAATCCGCCGTCTCCAGCGGCATAGACAAAGTCATTGGTGGCCAGCGTGGTGGCAGTTGCCTGGATGTTGCCGCCGCCGGTAAGTGTGCCCAGTCTGGTAAAGCTGAGGGTGGCAGCGGTGGAGTAAGAGACTACGCCGGCAGTGCTGGTGACCATCACCAGGTTCGTGCCCAGGCTCTTGATGCTAAAAGCAGTGCCGGAGAGGAGCGACGGTATGGCCGGGTCGCTCCAGAGGAAGCCGGCATTGACTGACTTGCGGACGCCGCCACCGGCGTTTACATAGTAGATGATGTCGGCGGTTTCTACTGACAGGTCGGTGACAGCTTCATTGGTAATGCGGGTGGCCCAGTTCTTGTCGCCGCCGTCATTGCTGTAATAGAAGGTGGTCGTTCCACTATTGACCAGGTATACGACATTGCTTGCAGCGGCAGTCGGAGGAATACGGAGGGAGTAAGGTGCGGCTGCGCCCACAATGGACATCAGTCTCACCCAGGTGGTGCCCGTCTTGCTCCAGACGCTCGTGTCAGCGCCGCCTGTACCGTTGCTGACCATATACCATTTGCTGCCGTCCGCGGCCACGGCGATATTCAGGATGTTGACAATCGTGGTATTTATCATGCTGATGTCGTTAAAGTTCGCCCCGTTGTCCGCGGAGGAGGAGAAGGCGCTTTCATTACCGAGGGTTGAGGCGACTACGTTAGCGCCTGCCCAGGCAACCATAGTGTTGGTAACCACTGTGGCGCCGGGACTGCCGCTCGGTCTCTGCGTCTGGGTTGTAACAGCGAAGTCCGGCGTGCTCGCCAGAGCGTTGGAAGAGCGGTAGATGGCGTTGTCAATGACGCGGCCGGCTACCAGGGTAGTGCCGTTATAAGCGGCGCTCTGGAATCTCATGTTGGCATCGCTGATGAGCTTGGTGGAGGCATCGGTGGTGCGGTAGACGCCGCTGCCGGCCGTGGCCACGCCTCCGGCATCGATGGACACGAAAGCGATGCGGGAAGCTGAGTCAAGTCCGGTATAGGTTGGAGACAGCGAAATTGTCGCTGTCAGGAGGGTAGCTGGCGCAATGCCAGTCACCGTGGTAATCAGACCGTTACTGGCGCCTGCTGCACCGGAATAATCAGGGAAGGCGGGAGCGTTCCAGGCCCCTGATGTAGCCGTGTTGAAGCGGGCCAGGTTGAGGAAGGTGGTACCGGCTGCTGAATCATTGCTGATGGCAACCAGGACTCGGTCCGAAATGTAGTTCGGTGAGAATTTCACCGCGAAGACAGATGTCGTTGCAGTGGCTCCAAGAACGCCTGTTTTAGCTCCACCGTCATCTGCAAAGGTTGCTGTTACATCGGTCCAGGTAGCCAGGGTGCCGCCCAGGTTAAGGGCAAAAACACCCGGGGCTGCGGCCAGGCTACCGGCAGCAACGACTTCGCGGACACCGGACACAGCCGGTGATATGGCGAGGTCGCGGAAGATTGCCAGGGCGCCGATAGTGCCGGCGGAACTCCATGAATCAGCGTCGCCAGTAGCGGCGCCATTGGTGCTAATCCAGACGGCAGGGGTGGCTAGTACTGCTGTAGCACCAGCGCCCGCGCCGGCAAAGCCGACACCAGCTGTGATAGTGACAACTGGTGCTGCAAAGAGTGGGAAACTACCTGCGGCAGTTACCGTCAGGCTGGCAACAGTTGTAGCGGTTAATGTTGCTGTAGCAGTAGCGCCCGTGCCGCCGCCACCACTGATGGTGACCGTCGGCGTGCCGGTATAACCACCGCCCGCGACGGCAACCGCGACACCGGTGACGACACCAGCGACTACTGTTGCTGTTGCCGTGGCCTGAACTGGGCCTGCGCCTGTCGGTGCGGAGACTGTGACTGTCGGCACAGAGGTGTAACCAGCGCCGCCGGCGACAACTGTGTAGGCGGCAACGCTAGTAGGGGCAAGAACTACGGTAGCTGCTGCGGCTACGGTGCCGGCAGGTGCGAAGGCGGCGGTCGGCGTTCCGGTGTAACCAGCGCCTGCCACGATGGCCGTGAAGCTGGCGATACCGGGAATGGCGTCACCGATAGCCACGATATCCGGGCTATCCGGGGCAACGGCCACTACGTCCGGGGCAGCGCCGCCAAGGGTGGTGAGAGTCTTGGAAGACCAGGTGGCGCCGCTGTTGGTTGATTTGTAAAGGACGGCGGTTCCGCCGTTTACGGCGTAGATAGTAGTGCCATCACCCGCCACGGCATAGTCAGTGAGACCACCTGTGGCGGTTGCTGTGTTGGTGACAAATGTGATACCGCTCGGCAGTGATTCAGTCGTGAACTCAAGAGTTCCGGCTGAGGCCGGGGTAGCCACTGTCAGGAGGCTGGTCAGCATAGCGATGGCTAAACCAACACCCATAATTTTAGATATTTTACTTGTTTTCATATCGACCTTAAAAACTCCTTTTTACTCGGGATGTCCTTCCCCTGTGGCGAAGGACATTTTATCTATGTCCCCATATTTAAAAATTTACTAGAAGATACCTATCTTCCTTTTAAGTATGGAGACCAAGTTTTGTCAGCTATTTTCCGAGTTCTAAAAACTCTCCCCTTTTAAGGGTTCGCCCTATAGGTTAACCCATAAGGGATATGTCCACAGCATCACCACCTTTCAATAATATTATCTGCCTGATGACAGGCATGATTGCTAATATCATAACATAAAACGCACTTTTGTCAAGTTTTGGGCAATCCAGTCTTGCCGAGGCATCTTTTCCTCTGCCATTAACGACTATTATAACGCATGGGGATGGGGAAAGGTTAGGCCTTTGGTAAAATCCCCCTTAGTCCCCCTTTAACAAAGGGGGAAACCGCGTCCTCTCCCTTTCGTAAAGGGGGTTTTGTATCAAAAGTGACTTTGTCCTGTCACCCTGAGTCCTTCCGCAGAAGTACGAAGGGTCTCACGTGAGATTCTTCGCTGCGGCTCAGAATGACATTTGATACAAGACCCGTAAAAGGAAATTGCGTTAGGATTTTGCCATTTGGATTTGTTTAGAGTTTAGAATTTAGGGTTTTAAGGCTTTGACCATATAGTCCGCCTGTAAGGAGTAGCCGGATTCGGTGCGGTAGTATTCACGGGCGCCGACTCCGCTCAAGACAGCTATTTGAGTCGCCTGGAATTCTTCCCTCGCAATCCGCTCTGCTTCGGCCAGTAACGCTTTCCCCAGTCCTTTATGCTGGGCGACCGCCGGCCCTTCCGTCGGTGGATGCTCCTTCAGGGGTAGTTCCGGTCCATATATATGCAGTTCCCTGATAAGAGCCGCCGGGCTGCCGGCTGGTTGTCCCAACCCGGCTAACGGCTTGGTTTGAATCCTGAGCCGAAGCAGGCCGAACAACGTTTCTTCCGCATCTTCAAAAGAGAGGAATATTTCTTTACCCGCCGAAGCTTCATAATCTTTTCTTACCAGAAGGGGTTGGCCGGGTCGGCTGCCTGTCCTGACGCGGTGGCCGTATTCCCGGCAGCGGATACAACGGCATTCTGTGCCGAGTTGCTTCATCCTCTGTTTCACCACATCCCGCATGGACTCTTTTAATCCGCCGACGATAAACTGCGAAGGGATGTCCCGCAGCACACGGGAAATTCTGACGTAAGGGGGGACGATTGCTTTAATGCCGGCTACCAGCGCCGTCATTGTTTCATCCGGGTACGGATGGTAGCGCCCCTCACGGAACCATTGCTCCAGCTCGGTGCCTTCCACAACCATAGTCGGGTAAATCTTAAGCCCATCCGGCCTGAAGCGTTCATCGTTGAAAAGCTGCTCAGACAGGCTTAAGTCTTTCTCGGGAGTCGAGCCGGGCAAGCCCGGCATCCAGTGATAATGCACTTTGAAAGCATGTTCCCTGAGCAGGCGGGTGGCCTTGACTACATCCTCCACCGTGTGCCCTCTTCTGACCAGCCGGTAGATTTCATCATCCAGCGTCTGCACGCCAAGCTCCACCCGTGTCGCCCCAAAATCAAGCATCCTGTCTATCTGCTCCTGTTTACACCAGTCGGGCCGGGTTTCTATGCAAAGCCCGGTGCAGCGGTGGACGGCTTTCTCGTTAATCTGTTTTGCTTCCGCCAGAGTCGCCGATTCCACACCGTTCAAGGCGTCATAGCAGCCCTTGATAAACATGTACTGGTAGTCCTCAGGATAAGCCAGGAAGGTGCCCCCCATCACTATCAGTTCAATCTTATCCGTGGGGTGCCCCATTCCAGTCAGGATTCTCAGCCGCAGTTTGACCTGCTCTCCGGCGTCAAAGTCACAACCCCTGGCGCGGAGCACTGCCGGCGACCTTGGCGTATAGCTGCGGGGCGTCTCCGGAAAGGTGGGGCAATAAACGCAATTTCCCGGGCATTGCAGCGGCCGGGTCATTACCGCCACCGGCGTAACCCCGGAAATGGTTCTTGTAATTTTTCTCATACTGTGCTTCTCTGTATTATATAATGTAAGGATTCGATATATGACGACACTACGAGAAGTATACGATAAGATTGCGCCCGGACGCTATAACTTCCGCTACCACACCAGATTCCGTCAGGAGCTTGAACCGCTGGCCGAGCGGTGGCGGGCAGGCCGGCTGCTCAACCTGGGCTGCGGTCATGGGCCTGACTTTTTGCCATTTACGAGCGGCTTTGAACTATACGGTGCCGATTTCTCTGCGGTTATGCTCGAATTGGCCCGGAAGTACGCTGAAAAGTTTGAGTTTTCAGTAAATCTGGCTCAGGCCGATGTCAGCCGCCTGCCTTTTACCGATAAATCATTTGATTGGGCGATTTCGGTAGCCACTTACCATCATTTGGAAAGCGGGGAAGCCAGAGCCAGGGCTTTCAGCGAACTATGGCGTGTATTAAAGCCGGGCGGGGAAGCCTTTATCACTGTCTGGAACCGCTGGCAGCCGTGGTGGCGGGGAGGCAGAGGGGTGAATACCTTCTGGTTCAGAGGTAAGGAAGCCAGCGTGCCCTGGCAGACAGGCGATGAGACCCTCTACCGCTACTACTACTTTTTTTCATATCCTGAACTTGAGAAGCTGGCACGGCAAAGCGGCTTCCAGGTATTGAAATCTTTTCCGGAAAACTCTTACCGCTTTCCCCTCAAATATTTTTCCAGGAACATCTGTCTGCTGGTAAAGAAGAGGGCTTAACAGAGATGTTCTGGACGTAAGGCGCTCCTTCTCCATGTTGCTTGATTGACATTGCCACTGTCCGCAATTATTATGAAAAGGCGGGGCGTGATTAACCTTCAAGGTTCAGGATAAATCATACGAGGCAGGGAGGAGTAATTCAATGGATTTTAAGGATATTGGGGCAAATCTGCCATTCATTATTGGGGCTATCGCCCTGGTGGCAATTCAGTATTTTCTCAGAAAACGGCGCGGACCGGAAGCAAACCAGCAGGAAATTGTTCAGAACCTGCTCGGGGAAGTCAGGCTTGATATCAGGCTCGCTGAAATATTCTCATTTCAATACCAGGCAAAGCAGTTTTTAACTACCACCTGGCAGCTTAACAAGAATAAGCTCGACTTTCTCGACCCGAGGTTGCAGGAGAGCGTGAATAACGCCTTTGAGATGGCTGAGGATTTTAATCAGCAGATAGCCGCCGCTAAAAAGCACAAGTCGAACGCATATATGGCCAGCATACACATGGACAAACTGAAGGCAGCGCTTACAACGTGTCAGCAGGGACTTGAGCAGTGGCTGCTCTTAAAAGTCGGTTCCAAAAACCCCCCTCTAAAAGAGCAAAGCATGTTTGATAACCTGATGGGCAAACGCTAAGGGATTTCTACTTTTCGGGGAAGGTTACCGGGGTGGAGTTGCCTTGTTTGTAATGGCTTTGCGTCGGGAGTGGGCATCCTTCAATTGTTGAAAGCGGGACTGAAAAGGCGCCGAGGTAATCTTATCGGTGGACATGATTATGGCGTCTTCCCTGTTATCTGTGTAATAAGCCTTGCGCAAGCCAACCTGGGTGAAGCCGTACTTGGAATAAAGAGCCTGTGCGCCGGTATTTGAGACGCGCACCTCAAGGGTCAGGATGCTGGCCTTTTGTTCCAGAGCTAATTCTACGGCGGAAATAATGAGTTGTTCCCCGATGCCCTGTCTGCGGTAGGTTTCCCTCACAGCTATGCCTGTGATGTGAGCTTCATCAGCCATAATCCAGGACGAGACAAATCCGACTATATGATGTCCGTCCGATGAAGACAGCTCATTCCCGGAGGAACGGCTGATGCTGAACCAGCGTCTTAATCTGGCTGCCAGCCCGGTAGCGTTTTTCTCCGGTGCGGCGCTTACAGTTTGCCGTTCGACCGGTTTCTCGTTATCACAGACCACGGAAACGTGGGCCATGTGATTTTTAAGTTCACTTTGGTAGTTAGGCGGCGGCCACTGGGTGGGGAAGGCCTCGCGGTCGATTTCGGTGACCTGGTCTATATCGTCCTTGCACATCCGGCGCACATAGCAGGACACGGTTTCTTCTCCTATTTGATAAGACAGTTAAGAAAAGTCTTGCCCAACCGGGGAACGTTTACTTTTAATATTGATTCTGTTTTAGTGCCTATTTATTTTAGTGATTATTTATTATTGTAACACATTCCCGAATTCAAAATAAAAAACCAAACAGCTAAGGGACGGTAAATGGGAATGGTCAGAGAAAAAGAGTTCCTGCACTAGCCCGCTACCGTCTAAAGTTATATAATCACCCTAAACCATGAATTCAAAATACGCGATAGAAACAATCGGGCTGACCAAGAGATACCCGACTGCCCGCGATACCAGCGAAGGCATGTATGGCAGACGGAGCAGTACGGACTCTTTCATAGGCATATTTGATGTCCTGCGGAACAGGAAGCGGGGCTACATCGAGGCGCTGCGGGGCATTGACCTCCAGATTAAAAAGGGGGAGGTCTTCGGCTTGCTCGGCCCGAACGGCGCGGGCAAGACCACCTTGATTAAGATTCTCTGCACCTTGGTAATCCATGATGAAGGACAAGCCTACGTTAACGGCTTCGATGTCAAAAAAGAGCCGGGCGAGGTGGTTAAGAATCTACAAGCTGTCCTACCTGAAAGCCGCGGCTTTAACTGGCGGTTGACAGGAAAGCAGAACCTCGCCTTTTATGCCCTGCTCTACGGTATTCCGGATAAGATAGCCAGGGAGCGGGTGAACTATCTCCTGGATTTGACCGGGTTGAGGGACCGTGCCAATGATGGCTACCAGCAGTATTCTACAGGCATGCAGCGCAAGCTGCTGCTCTGCCGGGCGCTGCTCCGCAATACGCCCGTGCTGCTCTTCGATGAGCCGACAGCCGGTTTAGACCCCACCGCGGCGGCGGACTTCCGCAGCCTGGTGCGTGACAAACTTTCCCGTGAAGAAGGCACGACAGTGATGCTCAGTACCCACAATCTGAATGAGGCTCAGGATATCTGCGACCGCATCGCGATACTCGACAAGGGCAAGATAACAGCCTGTGATACGCCCGGCAAAATCCAGCTAACCATTATGGATGAGAAGGTCTTTAATATCACGTTTATGGATTCCGTCTTAACGGACGAGGAAAGCCGGAAAATGATGACCGCTCTCGAGGCAATAACCGGTGTTCGCGCCGCTACTCCGGACATCGATAGAGAAAGAAACTTCCGGGGTTTATCTCTAAGGGTGGATAAGAGCATCGACCTTTCCGGCATCCTGGAGGTAATTCTGAAAAACGGATTGAAGATAAGCAGAATCAATACTACCGAGCCAAGCTTGGAGGATGCCTTTATGGCGATAACCCGGAGGCGGAGTTAAGTTAAGAAGAAGCTTTAATGAAGGAGTCGTTCGAAAAATTGGTTCAGGAGCCAGTAGCACAGGCGTCCTCGCCTGTACCCGAGACCCGCAGGCAAGATGCTTGCGCTGCCAGCGGGTGACGACTCATTCTTGGCTCAGCTTCGTCTACAACGGAGGACAGGTATAAAATGGAACTACCCATTCAGTTAAAACAAATTATCGCCTTCACCAAGCGGGACTTCGCTAGCTGGACTACCTACAAAACAGCTATGACCACCCAGCTCATCAATATTCTCATCGGGGTTTTCTCCTGGGGGGTAGCGGCTAAGTATGTCCAGAAGCCGGTTACCGAGATGTATAACAGCGATTACGTCTCATTTTTAGTCGTCGGCATCGCCATCGGCAACCTTGTCATGCCCCTGGTGCAGGGAGTCGAGAGGCAACTGAATCCCTGGACGCTTGAGACTGTCCTGATGACCGGCATCAGCATCCCTGTCTTCGTCATCGGCAGCGTCGCCTGGAACTATATCTTCTCGGTGCTCACATTTATCCCATATCTGCTCATCGGCACCTATGTCTTCGGCGCCAATCTGGATGTTAACATCCTCTCGGCCATCCTGGCCTTCATCATATCCGCCGTCATAATGATGAGCCTGTCTTTTATCTCCACCGGTTTGAGAATTGTCACCAAGTCCACGGACCCTATCACCTGGGCGATAAACATACTCCAGAGTCTCTTCGCCGGGGTGGCTTTCCCGGTCGTCTATCTGGATACAATCTTCTTTCCGGGCGTCTCTACCTTTTCCTGGTTTCTGCCGCAAACCTGGGTTTATCACCTGTGCCGACTGGCTATGCTGAATAATGCCTCGCTCACCGACCCGAAAGTACTGATCGATTTCGTGAAAGGCTCTCTCTTCGCCATAATCCTTTTACCTGTCGGCTACAGGGTTTTGCGCTGGGGAGTAGCCCGCTCCAAGAAGGAAGGCACCCTTGGCTGGTATTAATACCTCAAACATGCATTTCCAATTTTCTTGACTTGCAGAACCTTCAGTTGTAGACTGAAGCACCATGAGGTAAGCATATGTCAGCCGCAACAATCATCTTCCTGGACATAGTAGGCTTTTCTAAGAACCCGAACACCCGGCAAAGAGAACTGGTGGATTCTCTTACCTCTGAAGTCACGTCCAGTCTCAGTTCGCTGATAAATCCACCGCTGGAAACTCCGCACGTTGTCGCTATGCCCACGGGTGACGGCATGGCTTTAGCATTTCTGCATCATCCAAATCAACCCTGGGATATATCTACGATTATGAGCTTGATATACCGCGTTAAGCAATGGGCAAAATCAAGAGATGGAGCCTTAAGAATCGGTGTTCACGCGGGTGAAGTTGAGTTTATTAATGACGTAAACAAGAAGACCAACATAGTCGGCGATACAATCAACTACACCCAGAGAGTGATGGATACCGCAAATCCAAAGCAGGTGCTCTTTTCTGATGTTGCCTTCAGACAGTACATCGGCTCGAATAATCCGTCCTATTCTGCCTCTCCCTACGGGCCCGGTTACAAAGCCGTCTTTGAGGGACCCTTTGACGTCCTGGCAAAGCACGGAATGAGGATGTTAGTCTACAAGATGACTCTCGACCCTCCTCAAGAATGGCTCTCAAATGATGACCCTGTAGCCCACCAGTCCCCGGAGTCAATCGTGACCGGCAAAGAAACAACTCAACAGATGCCGGCTGACACACGGCCTCCCGCGTCTATCGGGACTCAAAAAACTCCAAAAACAGTTGCAAATCCTATTTATCGCCGCGTCTTCGTGGGCAGGGAGCCGGAACTGAAACAGCTCCAGAGCGTTTTTGACAGCGCCATCTCGGGTAAGGGCGCACTGGCTGTAGTAGTCGGAGAGCCGGGCATCGGCAAAACCTCCCTGTGTGAGCAGCTTGCCGCCTATGTCACGCTGAGGGGCGGTAAGACCCTGTTCGGCCAGTGCTATGAAAAAGGCTCTCTATCTCTCCCCTACCTGGCTTTTGTGGAAGCCTTGCGCTCCTATGTTCTCAACCGTCCGCCTGACGACCTGCGCAAAGAGATGGGCGCTGGCGCCGGCGATGTCGCACGCATCATCCCCGAAGTAAGGGAACGGCTTAACATCGACCCACCGAAGGTGGGCGGCGACCCTGAGGAGGACCGCTACCGTTTGATGCAGTCGGTGACCGATTTCCTGGTCAATGCCTCGGCAGTCCAACCCCTGCTCATTATCCTTGAGGACCTCCACGACGCCGATAAGGGCACACTGGAGATGCTCACCCATATTGGACGCCACCTGGCCGGAGCAAGGCTCCTGATTGTCGGCACCTACCGCGATGTTGAAGTTGACCGGACTCATCCTTTATCCGGCTTTCTGGCCGAACTGCGACGGATATCCTCTTTCACCCGGGTCGCCCTGCGCGGATTAACCTCTAACGAAGTGCAGAGGATGCTCCAGAATGTTGTCCTGAGCGGAGCCGAAGGAGTGGTGGAGCAGGATATTCCCTGGGGACTGGCCGAACAAGTGTACCGTCAGACCGAGGGCAATCCCCTCTTCGTGCAGGAGGTCTTGCGCTATTTAGTGGAGGAGGGACTTATCGGCAGGAAGGACGGACAAGGGAAGGCAGGCAGCCAGACCACGATTACCATAGCCATCCCCGAGGGACTGCGGGATGTCATCGGTAAACGGCTCTCCCGGCTCAGTCCGTCATGCAACCGGGTTTTATCGTTTGCGGCCGTTGTCGGGCGGAATTTCAGTCTCGTGATACTGCAGAAAGTAGTGACTGCTACTGAAGATGAGCTTTATTCGGCCTTAGAGGAAGCCACCTCGGCGGGCGTACTCGATGAGCGCTCTGCGGTGGGCAAAGGCAGCAGTTTCTTTTTTGCCCACGCCTTCTTCAGGCAGACCCTTTATGAGGAGCTATTCGCTCCAAGACGCATCCGCACCCATCAACAGGTCGGGCGGGCGATGGAAGAAGTTTACGCTCAACGCCTGGAGGAGCACGCCGCTGAGCTGGCCGCCCACTTTAGCCAGTCCACTGAATCAAGCGACCTGGCTAAAGCCGTGAAATATGGGGAGCTAGCCGCCAAGCGCGCTATCTCGGTCTATGCCTACAGCGAAGCCGTGCGGCTCTACGAAGAATGCCTCAAAGCCCAGGAGGTGCTCGACCCCGATGACAAGGCTAAACAATGCGATTTGCTCCTGGCTCTGGGGGAAGCGCTTTTTATGGCTGGCGAGCCGCGTCGCTGTATTGATGAGGCAGCGACCAAAGCTTTTGCTTTAGCTGAGGCGATGTCCGACAACCGGAGAAGGTTCTCGGCTAGCCATTTGGCCTATGAAGGACTCGGAAGAATTGGTCAGCTATCGGCAGTGAACACGCCCGAAGGCAAACTCTGGGTGGAGCGAGCCGACCGCTATGCCACGCCTGATTCCCGCGATCGGGTCTGGGCAGATTTGATTCTAGGTAATTTGAAGCGCGCTCAGAACCAACGCAGGGAGGCTCGTAGACTGTACAAGCACGGTATGGACCTTGCCCGCCGGTTGGAAGACGATGAAGCATTTCTGCGTCTTGCCGGGCAGTGGCTCTTTTACTCCTCACAACTCGCGGATTCCGCGGAGCGGCTCAGTCTAGCTGAGGAAGCGGTCAGAATACCACGTGCTGGATTAAGCATAGTCTATTTGCCGGGTGTCTTATCAATTCTGGCAAATGTTTTTTTACAGATGGGGCAACGGCAACGGGTAGAAGACCTCTTTAGCGAGCTTCGTACGGGTGCTGAACGGACCCGTCAAGTGAGCATCATTTTATCAGAGATGCGAGCACGGGTGATACTGGCTACCATCGAAGGGCGTCTGGAGGAAGCCATTGACATCATCCAGCAGATGCTTGCGAAGGGAATTGAGATGGGCATAGCCCCGAGTGTGACTGTTCAGCTCTTAAATGGACCCGAGAGAGCGCTATTGGAGTTTGGGCAAGTAGAGCAAGCCCTTGGCCTTGTTCAAGGATTCGCGCCAGATGATTCATTAGTACAGGTAGCCACGGCTCTTTTCCAAGCACATATCGGACGGTCTGCGGAGGTTGCGGAAATTCTGAGTGGACGGGTTCTCGCCAACACGGATGAGACCTTCAGCGCCGACACTAGCGAGTTCGGATTTGACCTAAAACTGCTGGAGGCATCTGTGTTGATCGAGCATAAAGAGGCGGCGACCCAATTGCTTAAGCGTTTCAGAGGAGATGCGCCACCGCCGTTTGCCTCACAAAGTCTAGTCTGTACCTTTCGCCTCCTTGGCGCCGCCAAAGCGCTCTTGGGCAAGAATGAGGAAGCCCGAGCTGACTATAAAGAAGCACTGAGGGTATCCACAGATTTCAAGTTCCGGCCGGAGGTCGCCCTAACCAGGCTCGGGATTGCCGAACTATTGCTGGCGCACTACCCGGCTGAGAAGAAGGAAGCCCTGGAGCACCTGGACTTCGCTATCAAAGAGTTTCGCGAGATGAAGATGCAGCCGTCACTGGAGCGGGCGCTGAGGCAGAAGACGACACTGAAGGCATAGGGCATTTTAAGGGGACGCCTTGCGAGGCAGGGCGTCCCCTTTAGAATTCGGAAGGAGGGGACTGCAAAATGGCAAAGAAATACTGGAGACAAATAAAGCGCGGGCCTTTTTACTTTGAGGCAGAACCAGGAATGACCGGCACATCGGTTTGGGCACACCATGACGAGTACGGTTCGGGCACCACTTTAGGTTACCATTGCATTTCCAAGCCGGGCTATGCCGTTGAAAAAACTCATTCCCACGATAACCATGAATTGCTTTGCTTCTTTGGGGGAGACCCGACAAACATAAATGATTTCGGCGCTGAAATCAGCATCTGCCTGGGTGACGAACTGGAGGAGCATATTATCACCAGCCCCGCCATCGTCTCCATCCCGCCAAACTTAAAGCATTGCCCTCTGGTTGTGAAAAAATGCACTAAACCCATCGTCTTTCTTGAGATATCGACAACTAAGGAATATAAAGCCACCGGAACTGATGGGAAGAGAATCGATAGCGCCGCCACCTAAATTCCAGTGTGTCTTAGAAGGTATCGAGAAGTTCCTGTTTCCCCGTTCAACTCAAATTGAAAGAACAGGGGCATTATGCTATACTACATTATTATTATCTACTGAAGACACGGGTATTTTCCATTTCTCTATTGAGGCAAGTTAGAAAATGACCTACCGACAAGACGCGAATACCGCTCCGCTTCAGATTTTCCGCCGGATAGTAATACATTTTTGCGGCTAACCTACCCATCCGTATCACTCTCTTAAGCACACTGAGTATTTATTTATAGCGAGCTTGCGAAACTAAAGGCATACCTGTTCATATCCAAATTTGCGCAATTTTATAATTACCAGGCAGACAGGTGAGCGGGAGGAACAGAAATTGACTGATAATTTGAAACAAATACGCGCTCGTTTAGAAGCTGAAGACAAGCGCTTACGCGATGAATTAACTCAATTGGAGACCGAAGCCCAGCCCTCAGAGACGAGGCGTGAGGGCAGCCCCTTTGGTAAACGGGAGGAAGAGGCTACGGAAAGCTCTGAGCTGGAGAAGCGGCTGGCCATGGAGAAGCGCATCAGCGGTGCGATGATTGAAATAGAGCATGCTCTTCGTAAATTGGACGCGGGTACCTATGGCTTATGCGATAGTTGCGGTAAACCCATTTCACCAGACCGCTTAGAAGCGTTGCCCCAGGCAAGCCTGTGCGTCGATTGCAAGGCAAAGGGCGCCAAGGGCAAAGTCTCCACTGGGTAAACCCTTCGATTTTACTCAGGGTAAGCGGCTTGCCCTGAGTCCTTCGGTGGAAGGATGGTGGCAAATGCTCTTCTTCCTTACAGCCTTGCTTGTGGCAATCGCCGACCAACTTACTAAAATCTGGATAAGGTCTCATTCCGAAGGACAAGTTATCTTTGAATCCGGCTTCTTCAGCATCATTCATGTTAACAACAGCGGCGCTGCCTTTGGTATCTTGCAGGATAAATCCTTCTTTTTAACCATCGCGGGCTTCACAGGCATTCTCCTCATCCTGCTCTTTGTTTTCGTTTTTTCTCACCGCTCCCCTTTTTTAAACGGCAGCCTCGGCAAGCTGGCTCTCGGCCTGGTGCTGGGCGGCACCATTGGCAACCTGACTGACCGCTTGCGCTACGGCCACGTAACTGATTTTATCAGCGTCGGTATCTGGCCTACATTTAACATCGCTGATTCGGCAATATCAATCGGCATTATCTTGTTCGCTTATCTTTTTCTCTTTTCGACTAAAGCTGAAAGGACAGTACCACCTCTGTTGCCGAAGGAGCAAAACCGATAAACAATCCAAAAGTCTTTAACCTTGTGGTGGATGAGCCGGGCGTCCGTCTGGATAAATATGTTACCGAGCACTGCGCCGGGCTTTCCCGCACTCAGACTCAAAGACTGATTATGGATGGCTATGTCACGGTTAATAACAGCCCGGCTAAATCAGGGCTTAAACTCAATCTGGGCGACAGGCTGACTGTCAACCTGCCTCCCCCCGCTTCCACCACACTCACACCCGAAGACATCCCGGTGCATATACTTTATGAAGATGACGACCTGATTGTGGTGGATAAACCGCCCGGGCTGACCGTTCACCCCGCCCCGGGCCACCCCGACCACACCCTGGTAAACGCTCTCCTCTACCACCTGCCCGGCCTGTCCCGATTGAATCGGGATGACTGGCAGAGGCCGGGCATTGTCCACCGTCTGGACAGGGATACCTCGGGGGTGATGGTGGTAGCTAAGAATAATGCCGCGCATACGAATCTGGCCGCTCAGTTTAAAGCCCGTACCGTGGTTAAAGTCTATCTCGTGCTGGTAAAAGGTCGACTGTCTCCAGTCGATGGCGCTATCGAGGCTCCAATCGGCCGTGATTCCTCTCATCGGGAGCGTATGGCCGTAGTAGCCGAAAGCCGGGGCAGGGAAGCCCGCACCGATTATCATGTAATCGAGTACATCGGCGGTTACACCCTGCTTGAGGTCAAACCTGAAACAGGCCGTACTCACCAGATACGGGTGCACCTGGAGGCCATCGGGTATCCGGTAGCCGGTGATAGAGTCTATGGAGTCAAAGCGCCTCCCCTCCACCGCCAGTTTGTCCATGCCGCCCGGCTTGGTTTTGTTCTACCGTCCACAGGCAAATACGTGGAATTCAGCGCGGCTCTGGCCCCGGATTTGGAGGACGCGCTGGAAAAACTCAGAACTGCTGTAAAATCATAATATTCACACGATTATTGACACCTTACAACACTTAGTGTATGCTGGATTTAATTGAATACGTAGACGGGGGCGCCCCGATGCGAATCGGGGACTAACTGGATAGCAAGCCGGTGAAATTCCGGTACGGCCGCGCCGCTGTAAATCCCGCTGTAAAGCGGGAAAGTCAGAACGCCAGCCCCCTATTTCTCTACAGTCTCCGCAGGGAGAGGTAGGATTTTTTGTTGAATCTTAATCCCCCTCATGCGTGAGGGGGATTTTTTATCGGGTATTTTAGAAGGGAGAAGGCAGTATGAACACCACTAAAGGGCGTGTCATCGTAAATACCGGCAAGGGAAAGGGCAAGACCACGGCAGCAATGGGAATGATGCTCAGGGCATGGGGTCACGATATGAAAGTGGTGGTGCTTCAGTTCGTCAAGCACGCGACTGTCGGGGAGCACCACGCAGCGCAGCGGATGAGCGTGGAAATGGTGGCCGGGGGCGCCGGTTTTACTTTCCGGGGCAAAAATATAGAGAAGAATGACCAAATGGCCAGGGAGCTATGGGTGGTAGCGGCTGAGAAAATCAATTCCGGAGTCTATGACATGGTGATTCTGGACGAGATGACTTATGCCCTTGAGTACGGCTGGCTTAACATAGACGAGGTACTGGATACCCTCAGGCACAGGCCTGAGAAACTGCATGTGATTATCACCGGCCGCAACGCTCCGCAGGCTCTTATCGATTTTGCCGACACTGTAGTCGAGATAGCGGATATCAAGCACGCCCACAAGCAGGGCGTCAAGGCGCAGGCGGGAATTGAGTATTAAGGTGGGGATAAGATATTGAAAGCAATAGTTATTGCAGGCACAGTCAGCGGTGTCGGGAAGACCACCATCGCCACCGGGCTAATGGGGGCATTGTCCCGCCGGAAACTCAGGGTACAGCCGTTCAAAGCCGGCCCGGATTACATCGACCCGACTTACCATACCTGGGCGACCGGAGTGTCATCCCGAAACCTGGATACCTGGATGCTGCCTCATCAGGTAGTGGTGGAACTCTTCAACCGCGTTATGCAGGGGAAAGAAATCGCCGTTATCGAGGGGGTGATGGGTCTTTATGATGGGCGCTCGTCGACAAGCGACGAAGCGAGTACCGCTGAGTTATCCAAGCTGCTCGGTGTGCCGGTGCTCCTGGTGGTTGACTGCGCGAAAGGCGCCAGGAGTGTGGCGGCAATAGTTGCCGGATACAAAGGTTTCGATGCGTCCCTTCGCCTCGGCGGGGTTATCCTTAATGGCATCGGCAGCGAAAGACACTTCCAGTTATGCCGGGAAGCAATAGAGCATTATACAGGCGTCAAGGTGCTGGGCTACCTGCCCCGGCGTGAAGACCTTGTGCTTCCAGAACGGCATCTTGGTTTGATTCCTACCGTGGAGGGCCCGGTGAGCCAGGATTTTCTTGAGAACTTGATAACTCAGATTGAGACCACTTTTAATATAGATGAGATATTGCAGGTTGCCGGACAGGCGGCAGTTCCCGAGGCGGGGCCGGCATTGTTTCCGAAAATAAAAAAACCGCCTGTGGTGAGTATTGCCGTCGCCAGGGATAAAGCCTTCAGCTTTTATTACCAGGACAGTCTGGACTTGCTGGAGGGGTGGGGAGCTGAAATAGTGCCGTTCAGTCCCTTACAGGATACCCGTTTGCCGGAAGGCGTTTCCGGCCTTTACATCGGGGGCGGATTCCCCGAGCTTTATGCCGAGCAGCTCGCAGGCAATATTCCTATGAAAGAAGCAGTTGCCGAAGCTGCCGGCCGTGGGATGCCTGTTTATGCGGAGTGCGGCGGGCTGATGTATCTGGGGGAAAGTATCCGCGACCTACAAGGAAAGGAGCATGCGATGGTAGGCGCCCTGCATGTTTCTACCCGAATCGATAAGCCGCGGCTCAACCTTGGCTACCGGACCATCCAAGCCCTCGCCGACGGCCCGGTCTTGCGTAAGGGGGAGGTTGCCCGCGGTCACGAGTTCCACTGGTCGGTGCTGCGGGAAAGCGCCGGCCCGCCGAACGCATACCGGATTACGGACAGAGATGAACGCATCGAGGGCTTCCAGAAAGACAACCTGCTGGCTTCTTATATGCACTTTCATCTGGCTGCTTTGCCCACGATGGCGACACGCCTGATAGATTGCTGCCACCGGTTTCAGGAAAACAGCGATTCATCGTCACGAAAATGATTTGAAGGAAAGGATGAAAAGGATGGCAAAAATTCCGCAGCGGATTGTTTCTCTTGCCCCGAGCAATACTGAAATACTTTTTGACTTGGGTCTAGGCGCTAAGGTGGTAGGTGTTACCCGCTATTGCAATTATCCCGAAGGGGCGAAAGAGAAGGAAATAGTAGACGGCTTTATTAATCCAGACCTGGAGAAAGTAATCGCTTTAAAACCAGACCTGATTCTAGCCTATAGTACTTTGCAGAAGCCCCTGGTTAGCAAACTTGAAGAACGAGGGCAAAATGTATTTTGGTTTTATACCCATACCGTCAATGACATTCTGGAGTCCTTTGAGAGAATAGGAGAGGTCACCGGTAAAGGCGAAGCTGCTCAACGGTTAAGAAAAGATGTAGAAGCAAGAGTCGAGGCAGTCCAGGAAAGAGTCAAAAACATTCCCGAGCAAGAAATACCTTCAGTATTTAGAGTGCATTCAGCCCAACGTGGGACTATTGGAACTATTGGTGGTGATGCTTTCCAGACTGACGTCTATCGCCTTGCCGGGGGAAAGAATATTTTTGCTGACACTACAAAGGATTACTTTAAGATCGATCTTGAAACCCTATTGAAACTCGACCCGAATATAATTGTTGTCGCCGGTGATGATGAGATAGAAACTAAGTCTAAAATAAAAAACCAAGATGGTTGGGAAGGTTTAACGGCAGTAAAAACGGATAGAGTAGTTGTTATCCCCGCTGAGCTAATCTGCCGACCTAACCCGCGCATAGGCTTCACAATTGAAAGATTGGCTAAAGAATTCCACCCTGAGCGATTCAGGTAATTGCGGCGGCTGATAGATATTTTTTTATAAGAAACAAAAGATATACGAGACAGAAGATATAAAAGATAAAAAGGAAGGAAAGAAGGGAAAAATGGAAAACAGGTTCAAAAAGGTAATGCTCTTTGGTCTGGGGTTGGTTTTGGGATTAAGTCTGCTGGCCGGCTGTGCGGCGCCGGCTGAAACGCCGACGCCTGCAACACCGCCTGCAGGGGCGCCCTTGACGGCAACACAAACTCCGGTTACGCCGTCTCCGCTTACACCGCCTCCAGCGGCACCCTCTCAAGTAGCGTCTCCTGGCGCAGCGCCCTCTCCAGCATCATTATTTCCGATGGAGATTACAGACCAACTGGGCAGAGTGGTTAAGATAAAGAAAATGCCGGAAAGGATTGTTTCCATCGCTCCAAGCAATACCGAGATACTCTTTTCTCTCGATTTGGGGGATAGAATAGTCGGTGTCGACCAGTATTCCAATTATCCGACCGCGGCTACTACTAAGGCTATTGTCGGCGGTTACAGCACGGCTAATGTCGAGAAAATAGTCGCCTTAAATCCTGACTTGGTAATGGCTACCAGCATTCACCAGCCCAAGGTAATCCCGGTGCTGGAGTCGCTTGGTTATACAGTGGTGGCTCTTGACCCCAAGACCCTTGAACAGACGCTGGACGGTATTACCCTCGTGGGCAAAATTACCGACAACCAAGCTGAAGCTACCGAAGTAGTAAACGGTCTAAGTAAACGGATTAAAGCGGTTACTGACAAGACAGCCGGCCTCACTAGTGCCCAAAGGCCCAGGGTTTTTTACGTTGTCTGGTACGACCCGCTGATGTCATCCGGTAACACTACCTTCCAGGCTGACCTGATTCAAAAAGCCGGCGGCGCTAACGTTGCTCAAGGACTCAGCGGCTTTGCGACGATAAGTTTAGAGGCAGTGCTTACCGCCAACCCTGAATTGATGATTGCCGGAGATATGTCTGCCGGAGGAGCCAATTTCCAGTTTGTTTCCAATGAGCCGCGATTAAAAGACACCACTGCCCGTAAGAATAATGCTATTTTCACAGTAAATAGCGACCTTGCCAGCCGCCCGGCTCCGCGGATAGTCGATGCTCTGGAAGCGTTCGCTAAGCTAATACACCCGGAGTTGTTTAAGTAGAAACGAGAAGGGACAATTACCATTAAGTCCCTTCTCCCTTGAGGGGAGTAGGTTAGGATGAGGGTGGTGCTGAGTCCCCCTCACCTTAATCTCCCGATTCCATATCCCGATTCGTTCCTCATGCGGGATGCTGTATGAACAAGTGAATCGGCACGGGATCCCGCACGAAGTCGGGACTCTCCCTCAGGGGGAGAGGAGACTGGAGTTACGATTTTCGATGGAATGGTAAAGTCGTCTGGAGTACGTTATTGAAAATGTCTTTAAATCAAATCAAACCACCTCAAATGGAGCCGGTAGCGCCTGTGCATTTGCCTCACTGGCGACGGCGATTGTATGCCATTCTGGGGCTTTCACTGGTGCTGGCAGTAGTAATGGCTTTCGCTGTTACCATCGGCTCCGTGCATATCCCTTTTCTGACCACCAGCCAGGTATTACTTTCAAAGTTACCCCTGGTTAAAATAACCCCGACATGGACTGACACTACAGAAACAATAATTCTAGCCATGCGCTTGCCCCGTGTCATCCTGGCCGGGCTAGTCGGCGCCGCCCTGTCCATAGCAGGAGCCACATATCAAGGTCTCTTCCGTAACCCCCTGGCCGACCCATACCTTATCGGGGTGGCTCAGGGGGCTGCCTTGGGGGCCGTCATCGGCTTCGTGCTTCCTTTTCACGGACAAGCAATCAATTACAGCATTACCCCGCTGCTGGCCTTTGCCGGGGCAGTGCTGAGCGTGGCAATTGTCTATCTGCTGGCCCGGGTAGGCAAGACCTTACCGGCAACTACCCTTATCCTGGCTGGTGTGGCTTTGAGCGCCCTATTCGGGTCGATAACTTCTTATCTCATCATCACCAGCGGGGATGCGGCGCAAGGAATTATCTTCTGGATGATGGGCAGCTTCTCTTTAAGCTCCTGGTCAGAGGTAAGAGTGGTCCTGCCCTATGGGATAGCCGGAACCGCCGTCATCTTGCTTTACGGCCGGTCGCTGAATGTGATGCAGCTCGATGAAGAGCAGGCTCAGCAACTGGGTATTAATGTTGAAAAAGTAAAGCTGATTCTACTGGCTGCGGCGACCCTGATTACGGCCGCCGCTGTTTCCTTTGTCGGCACCATCGGCTTTGTCGGCATAATTATCCCTCATATCGTGCGCCTGATGTGGGGGCCGGACCACCGCCTTCTATTGCCTATGTCCGTGCTCACCGGGGCTGTTTTTATGATTGCCGCCGACCTGATAGCCCGTACTGCCCTGTCGCCTATGGAATTGCCGGTAGGGATAATCACCGCCTTCTGCGGGGTGCCATTCTTCCTCTATTTATTGAGGCGCAAGCAGAGGGCCGTGTTTTTTTAGGAGTAAGAAGAAATCCCCCTTAGTCTCCTTCCGATACTTTAAACTCATGCGGAATCCCGCGCCGATTCGGTTCCCTCATACGGCGTCCCGTATGACCGTAGGGAATCGGGATATGAGCGAAGTGAATCGGGGCTTTACGAAAATGGGATACCTAGAAAATGGGCAGGCGATAAAGGCATCTCCCTTTATTAAAGGGAGATTGAGAGGGATTTAGTCATGATTACGCTGAAAGTAGAAAACCTGAGTTTAGCCTACGGCCGCCATGTGGTAATGAAAGACCTGACTTTTCAAGTGACGCCCGGAGAAATGGTCGGGCTTATCGGCCCGAACGGCTCAGGCAAGTCGACTGTCATCAAGGCCATAAGCCGGGTCATACCCCCCTATTCGGGAAAGATACTCGCGGATGGGAAAGACGTAACTAAAATCCCCCGGGCAGAACTGGCCCGCCTGATTGGCGTCGTACCCCAGATGCCGCTGCTGCCGAGCACCTTTACCGCCTTTGAGATAGTGCTGATGGGCAGGAACCCTCACCTGGGCCTTTTCCAGTATGAAGGCGCCGGCGATATGGAGATTACCTGGCAGGCAATGGGGCGGACGAATACTCAGTCTCTCGCCGAGCGCCAGGTAGGACAGCTTTCCGGCGGGGAAATCCAGAGGCTGGTGATTGCCCGCGTCCTGGCCCAGCAGCCGAAATCAATCCTCCTGGATGAGCCAACTTCAAATCTTGATATCAATCATCAGGTAGAAATCCTCGACCTGATTAAGAGCCTCTGCCGTGAAGAAAATCTGGCGGTAGTAATTACCCTGCATGACCTGAATCTGGCGGCGCAATACTGCGACCGATTAATCCTGATAAATCATGGCCGGGCCCATGCCCAGGGGACGCCGGGGGAAGTCATCAATGCTAAAAACATCGAGGAAGTCTACGGCGCCGGTGGCTGCGTCTACGCCCACCCTGTCAACGGCCTGCCCACCGTCCTTCTCCAGGCTGGCAATAGCCGGGGTAACAGGTAGTATCGGTTTTGGTTTGTCATTCTGGCGAAGGCCAGAATCCAAGTCTCCACGCTCCGCTAATGGATTCCTGCCTGCGCTGGAATGACATCTATAGTGGTTACTTCTCACAATGACATTAGCGCCCAAAACCGAATAGTACCCATAACGGCTAGAAATGTTGCGGGGTGGGGTGGTAGAATGAGCTGAGGTACTTTCATGAAAACTGGTATTATAGATCTATATTATTCATTTATTAAAGAATTGGGTTCAGAAGAAGAAATAAAAGAAAAGTTGGCCGTATTACAGCTTGGCGGCAAGCTCGAAGATTACCTAGTAAAAGAGTTTCTTTATCATATTTACCAGTCAAGTGGAGGGAACATTTTTGCTCTAACAAACTTTGGGAGGAAGGCTGATGGGAGGAGGATTGATTTAGTTCTAATTAAAGGCAAGACATTAACGGAACCGCAGGTTTTTGCTCTTGTGGAAGCTAAATATCTTAGAAATATCCAAAGATTTGATGTATATGCCGATGCTACTGATGAAATTTCCTCATCCTTTGTCAGCCTACGGGAACAAATTGGACCCTTTAAATCAGAAAAATATGGCGGCTACAGCGTTCAGCTAAGGGCGCTGTCAAAAAACGTATACGGCTTAGTGTTCGCTTCTTATGTAACAAAAGAAGAAGGAAGTAATTCGAAAAAAGAAGAATTCTATAAAACAATACTGGACAAGGCAGAAAAAGACTTCAGGTATCATGATTTAAAGAAACCATACTTCAAAACAATATGTGAAGACATTCCTGCTAAACTAATAGGCGAGAATTTTTATGTGTCATTAAGAGCAGGACTATGGAGAAAGAGATGACCCAACCAGTTCGAGTTCGTTTCGCCCCCTCGCCCACCGGAATGCCGCACGTAGGCGGTATCCGGACGGTCATGTTTAACTGGCTGATGGCCCGACATTATGGAGGGACCTTTATCCTGCGCATCGAGGATACCGATGTCGCCCGCAAAGTAGAAGGCGCCATCGAATACATCATGGAGGGTTTGCGCTGGTTAGGACTGGATTGGGACGAGGGGCCGGATAAAGGCGGCGATTATGGACCCTATACCCAATCTGAGCGTCTAGATTTGTATCAGCAGGCCGCTGAGCGCCTTATTAAGCAGGGAGACGCCTACTATTGCTACTGCTCGCCCGAACGTCTCACAAAAATGAGAGATGAGCAGACTGCCCGAAAACAGCCTCCCGGCTACGACCGCCTTTGCCGAGCCTTAACTCCTCATGAGTGCTCTGAGAAGGAAGCTAACGGAATCAAGCCTGTAGTGCGCTTCAAGATACCTCTTGAGGGACAGGTAATCCATGACGACATTGTTTATGGCAAGGTCACCTTCGACCTGAGCACGCTGGACGATTTTATCCTGCTCAAATCGGATGGCTACCCTACCTACCATCTGGCTAATGTCGTCGATGACCACGCCATGAAAATCAGCCACGTTATCCGGGGAGAGGAATGGATTTCCAGCGTGCCCCGCCACTTGCTCATTTACAAAGCCCTCGCCTACGAGCCGCCGCAATACGTTCACCACGCCCTGCTTCGTGGGCCTGACCATTCCAAGCTGAGCAAACGGCACGGCGATGTGTCTATCCTGGAATTCCGGGATAACGGTTACCTGCCTGAAGCGATGTTCAATTTCATCGGCTTACTCGGCTGGTCGCTAGATGATAAGACCGAGATAATGACCCGCCAGCAGTTCATCGACAACTTCTCGCTCGAGAGAATCGGCAAGACCGGAGCTATCTTTGACCGTAAAAAGCTGGAATGGATGAACGGCGTTTATATCCGCGCCTTAAGCCCGGAAGATTTCATGAACCGTTCTCTTCCGTTCCTGGAACCATTTGGGAAAAGCGGCTTACCTCCTGAGGTGGAAAGGCCGTTGGATAAAAACTACCTTATGCAGATGCTGCCCCTTGTCCAGGACCGAGCTAAGACTCTTGCCGAAGTATCTGAGCTGGTAAAGTTTTTCTTTGTCGAGGAGTCGGACTATCCTTTGGAATCGCTTGTCGGTAAAGGTATGACAAAGGAATCAGCGATTAAAGCACTTGAAGTTTCCCGGCAGCGAATTCTAAAGCTGGAGCAATTCGATACCGAGACCTTGGAAATCGTACTCCGACCGCTGGCCGAGGAGCTTGGCATGAAGACAGGCCAGCTTTTCGGCACGCTCAGAACGGCAGTCACCGGCCGCACCGCAACCCCGCCCCTTTTTGAAACGATGGCCGTGCTGGGCAAAGAGCGCTGCCTGGAACGTATAGACCACGCACTGGCAAGACTAAATCAAAATTCATCCCGATAGAATCGGGACAAAGGTCAAAACCAAACCTAATACTTTAATCCTTGAGCTATTCTTGATTTTAACTTTTGACTTTTCAGTTTTGAGGTGATATGTAATGCCTGATACCGATTTGCCGGCTCTGTCCGCGAAAGACCTTAATGATGTCTGCTCCCGTACTATGTACACCATCGACGGCCTCTGGTTTCTGGCTGTCGAAGAACAGTTCGGCTTCGAGGCTGCTTTTGAACTGAATCAGAAGGTCTGGGCAAGATGCAGCTTCATTCATGGCCGGCGGCTGATGAATAAGCTCAATCTGGATGGCAAACCGCCGCTGGAGAGGCTTACAAGTCTTCTCTCCGCCGACCCCATGATGTCTGTCCACAAGGGTCAAATTACCACCCCTGGGGACAACATCCTTGTCTTCCGCTGCATCGATTGCCCTATCCAGGTAGCCCGGATAAAGGCCGGTAAGGGTGTCTACAACGGAAAACCTGGCTGCTCGCTTTATTTTAACGCCTTCGCCAAGCTGATTGACCCGCGTATCGAGACCACCTGCCTCGCCTGCGCTCCTAACCCCGAGAACCCAGAATACTGGTGCGAATGGCAGTTCAAACTTGCGGAAGATAGGAAATGAGCGCCGACCAGCCCGCTTTTGAGCCTGGTTATCTCACTCTCGACCGCTCCGGAGAGCTGGGACGCAGGGCTAAAGCTCTCGAAGCCAAACTCTCAGCTTGCGATATATGTCCCCGTGAGTGCGGCATCGACCGCATTAATGGGGAACGCTCATTTTGTCACTCGGCTTATCTACCCATAGTCTCTACAGCGTGCGCCCATCACGGAGAGGAGCCGGTTATTTCCGGGAGCGGAGGCTCGGGGACAATCTTCTTTGGCAACTGCAATATGAGATGTGTCTACTGCCAGAATTTTCAGATTAGCCAGGACTCTGAAAAGCAGAAAAATAAGGAGATGGATTTTAAGACTCTGGCTGGAGAAATGCTCCGCCTCCAGAACATGGGTTGTCATAACATCAACCTCGTTTCACCCTCACACTTCGTTCCCCAGATTGTCATGGCGGTGCAGGAAGCAGTACCGATGGGGCTGCGGCTGCCCCTGGTCTATAACTCAGGCGGCTATGATTCATTAAAGACAATTAAAGAGCTGGACGGGATAATCGATGTTTACCTGCCTGACCTGAGATATGCTTCAAACCAGTTGAGCAAGCAGTTTTCTGAAGCTCCGGACTATGTCTCTCACGCCCACGCGGCGATTCAAGAAATGTACCGGCAGGTGGGCAATGTGGTTCTCGATGAAAACGGCATAATTCAGAGAGGTTTGATTGTGCGTCACCTGATTCTGCCAAACGGCATAGCTGGCTCGCGGGAATCACTCACCTGGCTGGCTCAAGAAATATCGCCTGATGTTACCGTGAGCATTATGTCCCAGTACTACCCCACGCACACCGCCTCCCAAATCCCCTTGCTTGCCCGGAAAATTAACCAGGTTGAATATAACGAGGTAGTCGACCTGCTGGAAAGTTTGGGCATCGAAAATGGCTGGCTGCAAGAAATGGATTCTTCGGAAAACTACTTGCCGGACTTTGAGCGCGACGGCCACCCGTTTGAGACGGTGGCTGACAAGCCGAAGTAACTGGAAAGATTGAGAGGATTTTAACCGGGAGAGTTTAAGAGAGGCGAGCCTCTCTTAAAAAACATTCTCCTTCCCCTTAGCAAGGGGAAGGAGATAAAGTGGATAGGGTACTCAGAATATTATTTTCTCTTCCGCTTGGTAAACGAAAAACGGATCTTTAGACCGTTGGTCTTATCCTTTTTATTTATATTCTCAACGAATGTCTTCAGGTCAGTCTGTTTCTTCTCAGCCATTTAATTTTAACCTCTTTACAATAAATCAGCGTTTAGTAGCCTATTATAGCATATCCGGAAGCGCGGACACAAAATCAGGCATGACCTAGTTGCCTTTTTGCAAAAGCACGATGAACTAATAGCAAATTACGTAGCCCCTACTCATAATAATAGGGTAGTTCACTGACAGATGAATACCCAGAATATTCCGTAGAATAACGCAGGCAAAGAAAGTATAGGATAGGAGGTATCCAAGTGAAAATGAGATTCCTGTGGTCCCTGGCAACAATACTGGCAGTAATATCACTGCTGGGCGCCTGCGCGGCACCGGCCCCAACAACGCCGGCGGCGCCGCCAACACCATCATTGCCCGCCAACACGGTGGGAGCCGTCAAGACCGACACGGCTCCGGCGATAGACGCTACGGTCGATACCGCCTGGTCGAAGGCCAAGCCGCTCACCATCAACGTCAGTGGTGGGCAAAATCTACCGAATGGTTCAACCACTGTGGAGCTGCGCGCTCTCTATACTGCCGATACTATTTATTTCCTCGCACAGTGGGCTGACCCAACTGATACTGTCAGGCGGGCTCCCTGGCAGAAACAGGCCGATGGCAGCTGGACAAAACTGAAAGACCCCAACGATAAGGGTGGGGACAACAACCTCTATTACGAGGATAAAATGGCTTTTATCTGGAACATCAACGATTCTATAGCTGGTTTTAATGAGCAAGGTTGTATGGTTACCTGCCATGTCGGCGAACCCGGCAAAGCATTCGGTAACAAGTATACTGCCAATGCCGGCGAGACGGGCGATATCTGGCACTGGAAGAGTATCCGTACCGGTACCGTAGGTCAGATTGACGACCAGTATGTCGACAACACTCGCTATGATGCCGCGAAATCACCCGAGGCCGGCCGCAAGAGCGACCCCAAGACCGGCGGCGGCTACATCGATAATCAGACTGACGATAAGAAACTGCCGAAGTTTGCCCTAGCCGGTAACAAACCAGCCCCGCCTTACTGGATTGCGGATAGTGCGAAGGCGGCTTTTGAGAATGCCAGTTACAAACCGAACGATGAAGTTCCCGGTATCATTGTCGCTCCTTTTACCGGAGACCGTGGCGACCTGGCATCAAAGAACGCCTACAAAGATGGCAAATATACTCTTGAGTGGAGCCGCAAACTCAATACGGGCTCTCAATTCGATGTCCAGTTCTCTGACCTGAGTAAGACTTACGCATTTGGCGTAGCTGTCTTCGAAAATGCCCAGGTCCGCCACGCCTTCAGTGGTGGGGCAAGCAAGCTCGTCTTCATCAAGTAAATTGCCAAACTCATACATAGCCTAACAAAAAAGGGGGGGGGTAGCACTACCCCCCCCCTTTTTTGTTAGGACTGGTGAGAACCCATGTCTCTATGACAAAAAATTGGCAAAAGGTGAGTCCTGTGGTAGACTATTTGTTACTAGAGTAGGGTTGTTAGATTGCCTCATCGCGAGTCTAAACAGGTCATTCCGGACAATGCCCGAGTTTTCAGCGGAACTGACGGGATTGGTTCAGGTATTAAGGGATAGGCACTCCAGTCAGAGGAACAAATGGCTTGGACAAAAGTGTTGTCTGGTATCGTTCGTCTAGCCCGTTCGGGAATCGATTTTGTCAGCGTCCTGATTCATCCTTTTTGCGGGTTCGTTTCAAACAAGCGCATCAGCATTCTGTGCTATCACAGAGTATGTGATTTACCAAGAACACATGATGTAATGAGCTATCTTAATGTGCCTCCGGTGGACTTTGAACGGCAAATGTCCTTCTTGTCCCGTAAAGGCTACAACGTTATCACACTGGATGATTTTCTGACATGCCGGGATAAGGGCGTCAAACCGCCAGAGAAGTCGGTCATAATCACTTTTGATGACGGCTATGGGGATAATTACCTTAACGCGTTGCCTGTTCTGGAGAAATATAATTTTAAGGGAACCTTCTTTATCGCCACTGATTTTATTGGCAGCAATCAAATCTTTCCGTGGCTGGAACTTGACGAAAAGTCCAGTGCCCGCTCACCGGAAAATTTGCCATACTGGCGGCCCCTCGGGCAGGAGGAGCTAACCGAGATGAGCCGCGGTGGAGCATGCCTGGGTTCTCACACCAAAAGTCACTGTGCCCTGAGCGATGTTGACCAGGTAACGGCCCGTGAGGAGCTGTATGGCTCAAAAGCAAGCCTGGAAAATATACTGGGCAGGGCGGTAAGATGTTTCTGTTATCCCTATGGCTCTGTCAACGGACAGGTAAAGAAACTGGTGAAAGAGGCGGGATATGAAGCGGCGGTCGGTAGCCGTTGGGGCAATAACACCGTCGGGAGTGATTGGATGGAACTGCGGAGGAAATCTATCGAAGGGACTGACTCCATCGGCCGGTTCATCAGAAAAGTGGACGGCGCCTATGATTGGTGGTTTGGTTATGTGCTACCGTTAGCTATGAAAGTTGCTTTTCCCAGGCAGCGGAGCCAATAGTGTCAATAATGTACAGGCAAGCCCTCCGTGAAGATATGCCGGCGGTTTCAGAGTTCCTTAAAAGGTTCTTTGAACCAGACTCATCGATAAGGTCTCACGAGCTGGAGTATTATGATTGGAAATGTTACCGGAATCCCGTTCAGACAGGGGAAGTGTGGCTTGCTTATGACGGTTCGGCGTTAGTCGGCGTTAAGAGCATTACTCCCAAACGGATTAAAGCGCTTGATGTCGTGGTAGCGGGCGGTGAGACGGGAGATACTTTTGTCCATCCGGACTACCAGAGAAAGGGTATATTGACCACGATGTTTCAGAGGGCCAGAGAGCATGGCCTGGAGGGCCGCCTGAATTTGATTTACGGCACTCCCGGCAGGAACTCTCTACCTGTTTACGAAGTGAAGCTGAATTACGGACAAGCCCCGGTGAGACTGCATGCTTTGACCAAACTGTTGTATCCCCGCCAGGTCCTGGCCTCAAGGCTGCCTTCTTTTATAGCAAATGTTGCCAGCCCTGTCGCCAGGATAGTTTCTGAGGCTATGTTCCAGACTGGAATCAGAGGCATCGGCAGGAGCGATGTGTTGGTCTCCCAGGAGTCGAGCTTTCCCGATGATATCGGTTTACTTTATGAAACCGTCGCCGGGAATTACGATGTCATGGTGGTACGCGACAAGGCTTATCTGGAATGGCGCTACATAAATAATCCGGACAATTACTCGATTCTCATCGCAAGGAACCGTGATGGAGCCGTCCTGGGGTATATGGTGACCAAAATTGCCGTATCTGGGAATATATCAACGGGGTTCATCTGCGACTTTCTGACGATTGAGAGCGACTTCAGCATATTTAAACATCTGCTTGCCTTTGCTGTGGTCGATTTTAGCCGGAGAAAAGCAGGTACTATCGTGACGTGGGCAGTGGAGAAGAGTCAGTATGATAGAATATTCCTCCGGCTTGGCTTTCTGCCAAGGGCAAAATTACCCCTCATCTGTTACAAGAATAAGTCCGGTAACCAGGCTCTGGAGACTCGTAAATGGTATTTTACCCTGGGGGACTCGGATAACATCTAGTTGTATTTTTCCGTTATGCTGGGACATATTTCTTTGTAAAATACACCGAACAAATTTGGAGGGAACCTGTGAAAAAGCGCCGCTTTATTCTGATTGGAATGCTGATTCCGGGAGTCCTTATGCTGGCGGGAGGGTGTAGCAATAAGCTGGATGAAGGACGGGCAGAGAAAGGCAACATCGTTCAGGTGGAGTATACTGGCAAATTGACCGACGGCAGCGTATTCGATACCTCTGTCGGGCGGCAGCCTCTTGAGTTTACTATCGGGGCAGGCCAGATGATTGCCGGGTTTGACAAGGCTGTCCTGGGGATGAAAACCGGAGAATCGAAGACAGTCACAATCCCAACCGCAGAGGCTTACGGCCAGCACCGTGATGACCTGGTAATCGTAATTCCTCGCTCCCAGCTCCCGGAAAGCTTGAACCCGGCGGTCGGTCAACAGCTACCGATGACACGGAACGACGGCATGCCCGTTACAGTCACTGTCACAGCCGTCACAGATACATCAATCACAGTAGACGCCAACCATAAGCTGGCCGGGAAAGACCTTATTTTTGAGATTAAGCTAATCAGTATCAAATAAATTAGTTTTATAGTTGCCGGTTGATTTAGGGTAGATAGGTAGCCCTGGCTAAAGAGCGGCCGCTCTCGGTAAGGAACACTCTCTCGATGATGTTTACCAGTTTATCCCTGTCCTGAATATCGTACTCGTCTTTTAGATTAACCAGCCAGTCAGCATCATAGAGTATTTTGAAGTTCCGGGTGTTTATCTTGCCCGGACTGTGGTGATGGGCGATAATCTCACAAATTTCGTCAATTTGGCTCTGCTCGAACTTTAATCCGGTCAGGATTTCCCGCGCGATGGGCGGTCCTTCTATCTCCTGGTACTTACCGCCGGGGCTGCCGTGCTTTTTCTCCGCCATGTGTATGCCGATGTCATGGAGAACGCCTGCCCCGATAACCACCTGGTAATCGCCACCCTCCAATTCCAGAAGCTGCTCGGCATAAGCCGTCACCCGGTGAGCGTGATTTATTCTCCTGTCATCTTCACCGAAGTAGCTTTCCATTGCTTTGATTAGCGCTTCTTTGGTAGCTTCCATTTTCATACCCGACCTTAAAAGAAATAGTGAAACATCAAATCAAGCCGGCCATGTTTTACCAGATACAGGCCGGAGAATTTCATCACTTCCCGCATCCTCTCGCGGTAGCCGGGAGCGTAGCAGTGAGTCGTGCATTTCTTGCACATCGGCTTGGGGTCATGGGGGCATTGAAGCAGTTTGGCAATGCCGTGATTCAGCAGCTTCGTGCAATCCGTGCATAGCTCCGTGCCACCGCCATTTAATATGAGATGCAGCCTCTCGTCTTTGCTGATAAACAGGCTTTTCTCTACATCGCGGTGATTCTCCCGGCAGAAAATGGCGACAAAATCAGCTACGACCCTGATGTCCTTCTCTTTCTTGCTGGTTAATCTATCGAGCAGCTTGGGCATTATTGGTTCTCGTCTTCCCTAGAAGCAACCCAACTGGCAGTCAGAAACTCTAATGTTGAGCTTGCTGGCGGTATCACCTACTTTCCGGCGTCCCACTTTGAGCTGTCTGGCTAGGTCATGGGCGGTTTTGCAAGGAATTTTACCATCAACGAGGGATGACTGGATTGCTTCCGCCACAGCGGGAGCAATCTGCATATCCTTTAGCTCTTCGTGTGTAGCCTTTTCCTTGCCGAAGCAGCCTAACTGGCAATTACTCACTTTTATCCCCAGCTCATCTGCCTTTTCCCCGACCAATCCCAGTTTAACATCCAGCTTTCTGGCCATCTGGAATGCTACCGGGCAAGGCAACCTTCCCTCAGTCAGAGAAGCGTTGATTTCTTCTGCCAGTACACGGTCTTTGTCCCTGGTATTCTCAGGCGTTGCTGTTGCCATCGGTGCCCCCTCTTTCTTTAGTGCTTATCCATTTCATGGAAAAGCCTGGCGACCTTATCCATTTGTCTCTGGTCAAGATGCATATCCGCCATCATAAACAGGATGCCGTCTTCCTTGTTGATGTGTTGTCTCAGGAAGTTGACAAAATGGCTCCCATTATCGGAAATTATTTTCTTGGTTGCGGCATCATCCGCCCCTTTAAGATAGCGTGCGATGGCTTCCTGCATGACATCATTGGTATCCCGGAGCACTTTATGCTCTTCCAGCATTACTGCAATAGGACCGGCGCCGTGCGGCATAAAGCTGTCAAATTCCGGAAAGAGGGCTTTTTCCTCTTTATCGAAGTGAGTCCAGAACTCGGATTCGAAGAAAGCGGCTAGCTCCTTCAATTCAGACGAGATTACCTCTCTTTTGTCCAGCCGGGTGATGTCATTTTCCAGGGCGTTTAGTTTTTGAAGCACCGCCTTGTGCTCGTCCTTTAACATCTCAGTAGGTTTTTTTGTTTCTGCCATTGATAATGTATTCCCCTCTTAAATATTTTTTATTCCAGCCATCCAGTCCCTAGACCTTCTTAAATCTTCTTTATTCTGACCATCCAGTCCTTGGGACCTTGCTGGTCGTATACCCACTCATATTGGCCCTTATACTCTGCCTCGAACTGGTAATGCAGCGGCTTGGGGTCATGGTCGTTGATGATTTTCAATGTCTCGCCCGGTTTCAGCGCATCCCATTTCTGGAATATCAGTACATGTCTCTCGAAGGGCATTATCGTCCTTAAATCTAACTCTACCACTTTACTTTCCTCCTTAAACAGGCCTGGCTGACTTGCCTGAAGCTCTGTGAGAGATTCTGTCAGCGATTTCTTATCATCTTTTTTAGCAATTCGGGTTACCCGCAGCACCCACTCGTCGGGTCCCTCTTTTTCATAGGAGACCTCAAGCCCTCCCTGTGACTTTAAAAGAACAACTAGAGGCTTCGGATTGAATTCGACCACTAGGCGGGCGGTTTCTCCAGGCTTGAGCGCCTCAATACCGGGGAAAATCATCTCATGCTTCTGTGCATGGTCAAGTCCTTTAACATCGATTGTTTTTACTGCACTCATTTAATCACTCCTTTATGTATTTCTGGCTTATACAGCCACCAGCTCTTTGATTTCGGGCACCTCGCTCCTGACCACCCGCTCCACACCCATTTTTAAGGTCATCGTTGACATCGGGCAGCTACCGCAATGGCCGGTAAGTCTGACCGTGGCTACTCCGTCCTTAACATCCACCAGCTCGACATCACCGCCATCGGCCTGTAATGCCGGCCTTATTTTATCCAGGGCTGCTTCTACTCTTTCTTTCATTTCTTCCTCCTATTTATTTATGGTTTCTATTAATATTTATTTGTTTCTGCTCTTGGGCAGAAATTCAGGATTTAACAGAATCAGCCGTTTCCAGGCTAACCAGTTTCCATTTGGCTGTGAACTCTTTAAGCTCCGCCTCGTCAAGCAAGCCCTTAGCCATGGGCAACAGAGACTCGTTCTCTTTCTTGATGTGCTCTTTAAGAAGATGTTCGATGCGGCCGCTGATTCCCTGGACTTGCTCCGCAGTAGCTTCCGCAGACTTGCAAGAGCCTGCCTGTAATTCGCCTAGCTTCTCTTTCAACTGGTCGACCGACTGCCAAATGTCATTGTGGTCATCCAGTAATAAATGGACAGGGCTTTTTTCAGATGGAAGATGCTTGGCAAGCAGGGGGAACAGGACTTCCTCCTCACGTCTGAAATGCAGCCTGATGTCCGTATCGATGAAGTTGATTACCTTAGCCAGGTGGTCGATTCCCTTGCCCCAGATTGGCGAGCCGCTTGTGGCGGCGCCCAGCTTGAGACAAAGGCTGGCAGCCCGCAGCAGGCTGATTTTTTCCAGGGCACGGTCATGCTCCCTGCGGAGAACTTCCAATGTATTATCGCCATCATCCAGGTCTTCCGAGGCTCCGGCCATCAGCCTTTCGTAAACCTCGGGGCCGACGCATTCTTTGGCGTGCGGGCACCACTCGATACATGAAGCCTGCTGAGCGCGTAATACTTTCGTACCGCAGTTCGGGCAGGTCGCTTTCAGTTCGTCAGTCCAGATTTCTACTTCTTTGCCGCAGTTCGGGCAGTTCATAGATTCCGGCCTCGGCTCGCGGATGGTGCGAGACCCAGGACAAGATTTATCCATTGTCATTTTACTACCCTCTTTTCTCGTCTGTAGTTGATCTAACACAATCAATATACCACCGCTCCACCCTGCCTGATACGACTTTTGTCGTAAGCTAATTTTACCTGCGAGCTAGCCTTATGGTAAGATTTCGATGATACCTGTACCGGAGAGAATATCGCTTATGCCGTCATTAGCTGGTTTCTTAAGTTCGATTCCTTATTTCAGCGCCCTGAGCCAGGAAGAAATAAAGCGAATTGCCAAAGAGACACTGGAACGCTCCTACGCCAGAGGAGAGGTGCTTTTTCTGGAAGGTGAGCGATGCCAGGGTCTTTATGTAGTCAAGGCAGGGCGGGTGCGCATCTTCAAAAGCTCGCCGGAGGGCAGGGAGCAGGTGTTGTTGACCGCCGGCGCCGGCACCACTTTTAATGAGGTGCCTGTCTTCGATGGCGGGACTAATCCGGCCAGCGCCTCGGCGCTCGAGGCGACCACCGTCTATATCATCCCCGAAGAAACGATGCTATCTCTGCTGAAAGGCTGTCCGGCCGCCCAGATAATCATAAAACTATTCGCAGGCAGGCTGCGTCACCTCACCACTGTGGTCGAGGACCTGTCCTTCAGGAGCGTGGTCAGCCGGATTGCCCGCCTGCTGCTGGACTTAGCCGTAGTTCAGGAAGGCTCGAAGCCGGTACCACGGCTGACTCAGGAAGAAATGGCGACCATGGTCGGCTCGGTCCGGGATGTGGTCGGCAGAGCTTTAAGAACGCTGGAGAAATCAGGGGCTATCAAGCTCGAAGGGCAGCGCCTCCTTGTGATTGACCCTGAGAAGCTGAAGACAGCCAGCTAGATTTACGACAAATGTCGTATCCGTCAATCCGTGGAACTAATAGAATTAGGAGTAAGTAAATGAGCATCCCGAGGAACGCAGGAGGAAACTTAATAATGCCGTCACCCGAAGTCAATCTCGATATCTGCACCGGTTGTGGAGATTGCGTTAATTTTTGCCCCACCGGCGCAGTGGCTATTGTCAACGGCAAAGCCTCTGTAGTTAAACCCGATGCCTGCACCTACTGCACGGAGTGCGAAGCATTATGCCCTTCGGGAGCCATCCGGTGTCCCTTCGAGATAATCCTGGTACAACAGAAGGACAAGAAGAAATAGTCTTGCACGGCGATGGCACAGGCGGGGACGCCTGTGCCACCCGCAGGTATTCAGCGCCAATTAGCTTTCCTTCCACTCGACTTCAACCCTATCCGGCACATCAGGATTCCCCGCTTGAAATTCGATAAAGCGAAACTCTTTACCGCTATCGTTCAAGACGCCGTGCTTTTGTTTGGTCGGAATGAAGAGAATATCATTCGCTTCAATAGGGATTTTCTTGCCCTCGACCAGCTCTTTCGCCTTTCCGCTGACGACTATTAGTATCGATTCACGTTTGGCGTGGAAGTGGTAGGGAGTTGACCCGCCCGGCGGCAGGACAATAAACATCCCAACCATACTCTCTGCCTTCTTTTCTAAAAGCTGGACAGTAAGTCGCTCGTCCGGTTTCGGGTTTACTTTCTTAATGTAATCGCCAATCTTGAATAATTCCATGCAAGCCTCCTGTATTTCCTGCTCGTAATAATAGATTATATCCCTTTTACCTTCAGAATTACTACCAGGGGCTAAAGCTGGCGGTGAAGAATCCATTTCTTAAACTCAGGGCGGTTGAGGTTGACGCCCCGGTCGTAGTAGATTTCAAAAATCTCGCCGCCGGTAGTCTTGACTCTGTAATAGTTCCGGTGGTGGCGTTGCCACCACCGCTTGCGTCCCAGGGTATTGTTCCCAAAACCATAATCCGGCCAGGATTCCAGTATCTCGGTGATGATATACTCCTGCTCGCCGAGGCGGAATGAGACTGGCACTTTAACCTCGCCGCTCGCTGTAACCTCAATCTCCCGGCCGAAAAATTGTGATGGCATACCAGTATGGTAATTCCCAGAGCAAAGGCTGTCAACGAAAATTAGACGAAATCCCCCTCGCCCCCCTTAATAAGGGGGGAAGAACCCACTTCTCCCTTCGTAAAGGGAGATTGAGAGGGATTTTTTCTGTCAGGGTGACACAGGAACGAAAACTCTAGTAGAATAGACTAACTATGAACGATGCTTCCGCCCCGATTAGAAAGCAGTACCTCAGCATCAAACGAAGGTATCCCCAGGCGATTGTCCTCTTCCGCATCGGTGATTTCTACGAGACCTTCGATGATGACGCCAGGACTGTTTCTAAAGAGTTGGATATTGTCTTGACCTCGAAGGAGATGGGCAAAGGTCACCGGGTGCCACTGGCCGGCATCCCTTATCACGCCCTGGATAACTATCTGGCAAAACTGGTCAATAACGGCCATAAGGTGGCCATCTGCGAGCAGACTACTTTACCCGGCGCCTCTCGTGGTCTGGTGGAGCGGGAAGTCGTCCGCGTGGTTACTCCGGGCACCGTCGTCGAACCCGGCCTGCTCGATAGCAAGACAAATAACTATCTAGCCAGCCTGGTTTTAGGTGATGATGAGGTCGGCGTTGCTTATGTCGATATTACCACCGGCGAGTTCGCTGCAACCCAACTGCCCCTCTCACGCGCCATTACGGAACTGGAGCGGCTCAAACCATCGGAGATTATTGTTTCCGAAAGTTCCGACCTCTCCGGCTGGGAACTGAAGGCGCTGACCAGAATCGATGATTATCATTTTGAGGCGGAGATTGCCCGCCAGGTGTTGCTCGACCACTTCGGGGTAGCCACTCTCGATGGCTACGGCTGCGCCCGCCTGCCCCTGGCGGTAATGGCTGCCGGAGCGATAGTCTACTATGTTCGGGAGACGCAAAAAAGCTCCGCGGGACAATTGACCGGTCTGACCACCTACTCCACCGAGTCATTTATGGCACTGGATATGGAGACTCAGAGTAACCTGGAGCTTTTCCGCTCCCACCATTCCGGCACAACTGACGGCTCGCTGCTCTCGGTTATAGACCTGACCAAAACCCCGATGGGAAGCCGTTTGTTAAAAAGGTGGCTCAGCCAACCCCTTCTCGATATCGCCGAGCTGGTGAAAAGACAGGATGCCATCGAGTGGTTCCATGATAATACCTTGCCCCGCACCCAGACCATTACACTTCTAAGCAAGATTTCCGACCTGGAACGGCTGATTAACCGGGTGAAAAGCAGCATCGCCCATCCCCGCGAGCTGGTCGCCTTATGGCACAGCCTTGAGCTAATCCCAGAATTGTTAGGTGTGCTTCAGGTAGGGGCGCAGCATGCTGCGCCCCTACTCGGATTAATTGATAACCTCAAACCACAACCCGATATTGTCGCTCTGATTACACAATCAATAGCGGATGAGCCGGCTAACGTTCCGGGCGAAGGTAATGTGATACGAAAAGGCTTTTCCGAAGAACTGGACAAATTCCGTTTGGCATCTCAGGACGCACGGCAATACCTGGCCAACCTCGAACGCCAGGAACAGGAAAAGACGGGCATCAAATCTCTTAAGGTGGGCTATAACCGGGTCTTCGGCTACTACATCGAGGTCTCCAAAGCCAACCTGCCCCAGGTGCCTGCCAGCTATATCCGCAAGCAGACGCTGACCAACGGCGAGCGCTATTTCACCCCGGAGCTAAAAGAATACGAGTCGCTGATTCTGAACGCCCGTGACAGGATTGCCGAGCTTGAAGTCAGCCTCTTCCAGCGGGTCTGCCAGCAGGTGGCCGCCTCAAGCGAGCCTATTCTGGCTCTCGCCGGCGCTCTGGCGAATCTGGATGGCCTCTCCAGTCTGGCTGAGGTGGCGGTTAGAAACAGCTATGTCCGCCCCGAACTGAATGCGGGCAAAGAAATATCTATCAGCGCGGGACGGCATCCTGTCGTAGAGCAGACCGTCACAGGCGGCAGTTTCGTGCCTAATGACACCCTCTTGTCTAATGACGATGCCCAATTGATTATCCTGACCGGCCCCAATATGGCCGGCAAATCCACCTACCTGAAGCAGGTTGCCCTGATTGTGCTGCTGGCCCAAATTGGTAGCTTTGTGCCGGCCGCCTCAGCCGCCATCGGGCTGGTCGACCGCATCTTTACCCGCATCGGCGCACGGGAAGACCTGTCCGCCGGGCAGTCCACATTTATGATGGAGATGGTGGAGACAGCCAATATCCTGAATAATGCTACACCCCGCTCCCTGATTATCCTTGATGAAATCGGGCGGGGCACCAGCACCTATGACGGCCTGGCTATTGCCCGTGCTGTGGCTGAGTATATCCACAACTATGCTGGCTTGGGAGCAAAAACCCTTTTCGCTACTCACTATCATGAATTAGTTGAGTTGGCAAGTATCCTGCCCCGGGTGAAAAACTTCAATGTGGCGGTAACAGAGGAGAGGGGCGAGGTTATCTTCCTGCGCAAAATTATCCCCGGCGGAGTGGATAAGAGCTACGGCATCCACGTCGCCCAGCTTGCCGGGCTGCCCAAATCGGTGGTACAGCGCGCCCACCAGGTGCTCGCCGACCTCGAAGGCGCCAGCCTTCAAAAAAGAACGCCAATCAGAGGAATCCTCCCCAAGAAAGAACCGCCTCCCCAGATGTCCCTCTTCGGGCAAAAATCACCCGTTCTCGAAGAACTGGCTAAGCTGGACATCAACTCCCTCACCCCCCTCGAAGCCCTGACAAAACTATATGAATTGCAGAAGAAGGCGGGTGAGGAGGGGTGAAACTAGCTACTTGGTCAACGTGAAAGAGATTACCTGAGTTTTAGGAATGGTGATGGTCTTTAATAGGTTATTCCGAGACTTAACAAAAAGGAAGTCTTTATTTTCAAATATCAGGTACTTATCATCGCTAGTGTTCGATGAGGCGGAAGAGACCGCCTCATCGAGTCCATTGGCAAGAGGCTTTGAATAGATTATATCAATATGATTGAAATGAGATGAGATACTCCTTGGAGAAATTCCTAGCCCGCCTGTATAAACGCCCCATGAAAAAGCACCATAATGCGGCATTACCACTAGAACAATTATAGTGGCAACATAGAAATAATTTGTAAAAAATCTGACTGCCCGAATAAAAGACAAAACAATCTTGTCAAACCACATAGCAATTATTCCAAATCCGGCGGTCAGAAAGACGAGCATGATTGTGGTAATTGCTATGGCAGTTTGGGGAGGGAATGGCGGGGACGACTTAGGCGGAGATAATTCCCATAAGAATACTATGTAAATTAAACCTACAGTTCCAAATCCAAACTCGTACAGAAAAAACACAACCGTAAGAATATTCTTTCGTGACTCCTTTTGTTTCAAGGCACCGGATAATGCCCTCCAAAAAGATACTTTCTTAAGATCATTAAAGCCATCTGTTTCTATGGCTTTCGTATTCGCAAAACGGTACAGGCCAATCAGTAAAAAAACAAACGCTATTGCTAAGAGGAATTGAATTGGATGAGCTCCCCAGTAAATATAATCGTGAAACTCAAGTTGCAGTGAAGAAGAGGGTATTCCTAGCACATCGTAATATCCTTCGATATATCTCCTTCCTATGTAGTAGAGAAGGTAACCAAAGTAGGCTAGCAATATAGCAATATCAGTTCTCTTCAAATTCAAGTTAAATAGTTTCATGAAATTCATTCTCCACGTAACACTAGTGAATTTACACTAGTTCATACTTTCCGGCAACTATGTTTTCCTCCCATCCCCCTACCCCTCCACCGCGGGTTGTTTCTTATCCAGGCGGTCCTCTGGAGAGGCGGGCATCATGAAGATGTCGCTTGTGGGAAATCCTTCAAAATAAGAGGTTATCAGAGAATACATGAAGAAGGCGATAGTGCTTGATCTGCCAGTTGCATTGTGATCAAACCATCGTAAGTGAGCTCATTAGATGAGCTTATACCTCAGCCATCGCCTTTGGTCTGACCGTTGACCGAGTTGAGGAATCGGAGTGAGGCACCAATTCAGTAACATCGGTCACCAGACTCAAGCCAAGCACTGCCAGCATGGTGCCGATTCTCCCCAGGGTCGGATTGGCTTCGCCACCCTCCAGCTTGGCGATATAGGCTTGAGACACTCCAGCCTTGTCTGCCATCTCTTTTTGGGTCAGACCTGCTTTTGCCCTCGCAATTGATAAAGTTATCGCAAAACTTGATTTAGCTCGCGCCTCACCAAAATACTTGGCGGATTCCGGGTCTTGAAGCTCTTTTTCTAAATCGCTTTCAAATGTTCTGGCCATAGTCTTACCTCCTTGTTTGATATTCACGGAGCCTTGAATGGGCAGTCTTAATCTCTTGTTTTTCTCTCATACGTTCTTTCTTAAATCCGTGTAATAGAATGAAAGTATCGCTGATTTGCTCGTGGTACAAGGCAATTCTATATTTATCATATTTAATCTCGTAAAAACCGCTCCCATAACCCTTGATAACTCTCATCATGTTGGTCTTGAGAAGCAATAACCCGTGTTGTTTTAATAGAGATATTTTATCTTGCAGATAATCTCGTGTCCTCTTATCTAGGCCATCTAACCATTCAGCGACAGGCTGACGCCCGCGTGATTCCGTATGGTAAGCTATTTGATACTCTGTCATATTATAACCTGTCAAGTTATATTAGTCAATAGTTATTTTGTAGCTGGTTTCTGAAAAGACATCCTTAATGTGTGGAACTTGGATTCCCGATCAGGTTGGTTATGACAGCCGGTCACTCCACAAACCTACAGCTTTATCACCAGCTCGGGGTTACGTTTCCTGACATCCTTGAACGCCGCTTTGATGATTTCTTTGCCGTAATCGCAGTTGGCCTTTATTGAAATCTGGGTGTTGTCTTCCGTAAACACAACAGGGTGTATCGAGCAGACGATTGGCCGCACCGGATAGATCCGGCAGGCGCCTGCTTCGGCATCGTGATAAGGGCATGGCAGCGGCAGCCACCTGGTGAAAGATAGCTTCGTCGGGTCCTGGAATGGGTGAGGCACCACTTTGCTCCTGGTTGTCCTCTCCTGCAATGTTTCAAAAGGCAAGCCCGTATGTCCGGCAATCTTCTTAAGCTCTTCTTCAAATACCTCGACGCCTGGGTTAGTGGGGTTCATCGGGTTTGGTATACAGCACCTCCCGCAATTCCGGCACCGGGCATAATCAAGTATCTTCTGCACGTTATAAGGGGTGCAGGGTATCGGTATATAAAGCGAAATGTCTTCATTACCTAACGCGGTCAGCAGTTTATCCATATCCGGTTCGGACAAGGCAAGAATGTTGCTGCTCTCCAGATAGGCCAACCCGTATCTGGCTAAATCAAGCCTGTCTATGTCCTGGGGGTCCCTTCTCTCATCTACCATACATGTTCCCTTGTTCTATTTTTTATTAGGCTGTCCTATCGTACCTCAACCCCGCCTAGATTCCGTGTCAAGCACGGAATGACAATGGTATGGAATCCCGCAATTTTTGTATCGCTTCCTTGACTGTCTGTTTTGAATTGAAGACCGCCGACCCGGCTACCAGCACCCGGCCGCCGGCTGCCACTACCCGGGGAGCGATAACAGCGTTGATGCCGCCGTCCACTTCCAGCTCGGTGCTGAGACCTTTTTTATCCAGTTCGGCCCTTATTATGGTTATTTTCTGAATCGAGTCTTCAATAAAGGACTGCCCGCCGAAGCCGGGGTGAACTGACATCACCAGGACTAAGTCTAACAGCGGGAGGAGCTTAATGACCGAATCTACAGGAGTTTCCGGATTTATCGACACTCCAACCTTAACCTTTAATTCTTTGATTGCTTCGATGACGCCGGCGATACCGGTACAGGCCTCAATGTGCACGGTGATGATACCGGCTCCGGCCTGGGCAAACTGCTTGATGTATTTCTGAGGGTTTTCAATCATCAGGTGGACATCCAGGGGCAGGGCGGTGTGGGGGCGGATGGCTGCCACCACTGCCGGGCCTATGGTGATATTGGGCACGAAGTGCCCGTCCATCACATCTATGTGGATGTAATCCGCTCCGGCGGCGGTCACTTCCATCACCTGCTCCCCCAGCCGTGCAAAATCCGCCGAGAGGATGGAGGGGGCGAGCTTGATTTTTGGTTTTGCTATTTCTGGCATGAATTAGAATCCTCCATCTCAAAAATGTGGATAGAGTTGTCGATCGTTGAGGTCGTATTCATATGTCCAAGCAGGCTTTAAGTCGCCACCTTTTAAAACCAAATACCCCTCGGACGAATCAATGTCGAACACGCCGACCCCAATATTTTTTGTATCAGGATACATTCGGTCCTGAAGTCCAACCAGAAAACTACTTGGGAACATGAAAAAGTGGTCGGAATTTGCTGCCAAATAGATTACCCACTTCACTTGCGGAAGCACACTAAATGAAACACTGTACCAAAAGCCCTTACCGCCGGCGATTGCCTTTGAGTTTCCCCTGCTTCGGATATTCACAAGTTCTCCGTCGATGCGGTAAACTTGAGGTTTCTTAGAAACTGGCTCTATTTCGTATCCCCGTGATTCTAGCTTGTCTATGAAACCCTCTAGCTTTTCCTTGGCCGTGACCATCTATGGCCTCCTTCACAAACTCATCGTCTTCTTAGCTTTGGCGAGTGCGGCCGTCACCCGCTTCGGAGAGCTGCCGCCGAGGCTGCTCCGGGCAGCCAGAGACGATTCCACGGTCACTGACAAAACATCGTCGCCGAACAGGGGAGAAAACTTCTTGTATTCAGTCAGTTTCAGGTCGCTGAAGTTTTTGCCTTTTTCGATGGCGTAACTGACCAGCCGTGCCACAATGTCATGGGCGGTGCGGAAAGCCTCGCCTTTTTTGACCAGATAATCAGCCAGGTCGGTGGCCAGGATATAGCCCTGTCCGGCTGCCAGTTTTGTATTCTCTGCCTTAATACGGGCGGTGCTTATCATACCGGCGAATACTTCGAGGCTGGCAAGCAGGGTATCCACGCAATCGAAGAAGCCCTCTTTGTCCTCCTGTAAATCCCGGTTATAGGAAAGTGGTAGGCCCTTCATCGTCGTCAGCAGAGCCATCAGATTGCCGTAAACGCGTCCGGTCTTGCCCCGCACAAGCTCGGCGATGTCGGGGTTTTTCTTCTGGGGCATAATGCTTGAGCCGGTAGTGTAGGCATCATCGAGCTCGATAAAGTTAAACTCGGCGGAGGACCAGAGAATCATCTCCTCGGCAAGGCGGGAGAGGTGCATCATACAGATACTGGCGGCCGCTTCATATTCGATGAGAAAATCCCTGTCGGAGACGGCGTCCATACTGTTCCGGCTAATCTGACTGAAACCAAGTTCCTGAGCCAGGAACTCACGGTCGGTATCATAGGCAACACCGGCTAAAGCCCCGCTGCCAAGAGGCAGGACATCAGTCCGTTCCAGACAATCTATAAAGCGGTCGATGTCCCGCTGAAGCATTTCAAAATAAGCCAGCAAGTGATGAGCCAGCAAAACAGGCTGCGCCCGCTGTAAATGGGTGTAGCCCGGTATTATCACCTTCCTGTTAGCTTCCGCCAGGCTGATTAAAGCCTGCTGGAACTTCTTCAAACCGAGCAGCGTATCCGTGATGGCTTCTTTGGCGAAAAGGCGCATATCCAGAGCCACTTGGTCGTTGCGGGAGCGGGCAGTGTGGAGCTTGCCGCCGACCTCACCCACTTTTTCAATTAACCGGGCTTCGATAGTCATGTGGATATCTTCCAGCCCGGCTTTGGGTTGGAGTTTACCCTGTTCTATTTCCTGGCCGATTTCAATCAGCCCATTGGTAATTGTCTTTGCTTCCCGCTGAGAAATGATACCCTGTTTAGCCAGCATACGGGCGTGGGCAATGCTGCCGGCAATATCGTGAGGATAGAGCCGCCAGTCAAAAGAGACTGAGGCAGAAAAGGCGGCTGCGGATTTATCAGCGGCTTTCTGAAAACGCCCCCGGATATGGCTCATATTAGTACGGCTCCGATTCTTTCGGTTCTATAATGCTGAGCGGCCCCTCAGTATCTCCGAGCAGTTGCACCTGCGCCTGCGTCTTGACAGGCAGCCCCCACAGGTGAATGAAGCCAATGGCGGCGCTCTGGTCGAACTTATCGCCCTCGGCATAAGTGGCCAGACTGAGGTTGTAGAGTGATTTGGGCGATTTGCGCCCGACGACTGTGGAAGTCCCCTTGAAAAGCTTCATCCGGACTGTGCCTGTGACATAGCGCTGGGAGCTCAGGATATAAGCGGACAGGTCGCGGTTCAACTGGCTAAACCAGAGTCCGTTATAGATGAGGTCGGAATACTCGACGGCTACCTTTTGCTTGAAACGGAGCTGGTCTTTGGAGAGGGTCATTGATTCCAGCGCCTGGTGAGCCTGCAGCAGGACAGTGGCGGCCGGAGCCTCATAAATCTCTCTTGATTTGATGCCGACCAGGCGGTTCTCGATGTGGTCGATTCTGCCCACGCCGTGCTTACCGGCCAGTTCGTTTAGCTGTTGAATCAGGGCTACACCATCGAGTTCCTGACCGTCGATAGCAACCGGAATACCTTTATCAAAGCTAATTTCAAGATATTGCGGCTTGTCCGGAGCCTTTGTTGCCGACTTCGTCCAGGCATAGGCGTCCTCAGGCGGCTCAGCCCAGGGGTCTTCCAGAGCGCCGCATTCGATTGCTCTGCCCCATAAACATTCATCTATCGAAAATGGGCTGGAGACGGTTACCGGCACGGGAATCTTGTGACTCTTGGCATACTTAATCGTCTCTTCCCGGGTCATCTTCCATTCCCGGGCCGGGGCGATAATCTTTAATTCGGGAGCCAGGGCATTGATGCCGACATCGAATCTGACCTGGTCGTTGCCTTTGCCGGTGCAGCCGTGAGCGATTGCGGCGGCCCCTTCCTCATGGGCAATGTCCACCAATAATTTGACCATCAGAGGCCGGGATAAGGCCGTGGCCAGGGGATATACTCCTTCATACATGGCGTCTGCCTGTAGAGCAGGAAAAATGAAATATTTGACGAACAGGTCTTTAGCATCGCTGACAATGGCTTTTACAGCGCCGACCTTGAGCGCCTTATCCTTGACGGCTGCAAAATCCTTCTCATTGCCGACATCGATGGTGACAGCAATAACGTCCATCTTGTATTTCTCTTTAAGCCATTGGACGGCGACCGACGTATCCAGCCCGCCGCTATAGGCGAGGACTACTTTTTCAGGCATAGTTAATCTCCTTTTGTCCCAATCTCCTCTCCCTTGAGGGGAGAGGATTAAGGTGAGGGTTGTACGATTTTACACCTCACTACATCTCTCCCGCAAAGGGGAGAGAAATTGATACGGTTATTATCAGATTGTAACCTAGAATGTTTCCACTTTCCCGCATACGTCACAGACTCTTCGACCCCCAAAACTCTTCTGCCCCCATTTGTGGCTTACGCAGGGCTTGACTTCCTTCTTGGAGTACGGGTTTATCTTACTCTTTTTCTTAGCGATATGGATGCTTCTCCTCGTATGGTTTTGAGCGTGCAGCACCTGTGCCCCTACTCGGGATTGGCAAAGTCAGGATCTATATAGTCGCCCAAACGTCTCAGACTGCTGATGCGCCCTGATTCCCAGCGTTATGCCCGCAAGAAAACCGCCGACCCAGATAACGGGTATGCTTCCAACGATAATCGTAAGGAGGGCGAATGCAGGGGCGGCAACTGCAGCGACCGCCGTCCAGAGCGGGCGGAAAGTTTTCCATCCCAACCAACGCCCACAGACGGGGCACTGGATGCCTGCTTGGGAGCGTCGGTAGATTTTGCTGCATTTCGAGCAGTACGGCAATTCATAGCTTCTCATTGCTCACCTACTATATTCCATCCCCGCCATTGTCCTCTCCCGGGCGGTGATTTCCAGGCGGTCAAATCCTATTTTACACCTTTTTTACTTATGTCGGACAGGGCCTTGTCCAGAATGTCTATCGCCTCATCCACTTCTCGTTCTCCGATAATGAGGGGAGGTATCAAGCGCAAAGCATTAGGTTTCACCCGGTTGACCAGTAAGCCCCTCTCCATGCAGGCGTTCAGCAAGTCTTGCCCGATATCGGAATTGAACTCGATAGCCACCAGCAGGCCGCGTCCCCGCACTTCGGTAATAAAGGGGTATTTGTTTTTTAACGTTAGCAGTGCCTTCATCAGGTACTCGCCCACCCTCTTAACGTTGCCGGCAATATCATTGTCGATAATGTATTTCACGGTAGCGTGAGCAGCAGCAGAAGTGAGAGCGTTGCCGCCGAAAGTAGAACCGTGCTCGCCGGGTGCGAAGACGCAAAACTTTTGTTTCGCCATAAAAGCGCCGATGGGCACGCCGCTGCCCAACCCTTTAGCCAGCGTCATAATGTCCGGCTCGATGCCGTACTGCTCATAGCCGAAGAGAGTTCCCAGGCGGCCGATGCCAGTCTGGACTTCATCCAGGATGAGCAGAATCCCTTTTTCGTCACACCACTCCCGTACTGCCTTGAAATAGCCGTCGGCAGGGATATTGACTCCACCCTCGGCCTCAATCAGTTCCAGCATGATGGAGCAGGTTTGCTCGGTTGTTGCGGCTTTGATTGCCTTGATATCGTTATAGGCGACATTCTTGAAGCCGATGGGCAAAGGCAGGTAGGGGTGTTGGAATTTCTCCTGCCCGGTTGCCGCCGTCATCATCAAAGTGCGGCCGTGAAAGGAGTTGATTGCCGTGATGACCTCGTAAGCGCCATTGAGTTTGAGGCTGCCGTAGCGCCGGGCCAGCTTTACCGCTCCCTCGTTGGCTTCAGCGCCGCTGTTACAGACATACACTCTGTCCAGGCAGCTATGTTCGACGAGCAACTGGGCAAGTTGAAGCTGGGGTATTGTGTAAAACTGGTTCGAAGTCTGGATAAGGGTGTTCGCCTGTTTGGTTAGCGCCTCAACCACGGCCGGATGGCAATGCCCCAGGCTATCGACGGCCCAGCCGGCGACAAAATCCAGATATTCCTTACCCGAATCGTCCCAGACCCTGGCCCCCTTACCCTTGACAAGGGTGAGAGGTGTGCGAGGGCTGATTTGCATGTAATATTTACTTTCCAGTTCCTGCCAGTTAGTCATATGCTTCTCCATTACCTTATCCCCTCTTCGCCCCCTTACTAAGGGGGGTAGGGGGGATTTTTCTTCGAGAGGTTAAATCCCTTTGTTTTTGCTAGATACCTTCCCCGGGTTTTACCCATTGAATGTCTTTGTACCAGTTGGTTAGCTGGAGGCTCTTCAGGTGGCGCTGGAAGTGGGCGAACCGCTGCAATCCCCAGCCGAGGGTTACAGCCGCCAGGATAATCAGCGATACGCCACCTGCTGTGGTTATGAGCGAGTCAAAGAAATGTATTAGCGAGCCTCCTGCTGCAGCCAGAGCAACGGCGGTGCGTATGAAAGACATCAGAGTGCGCTCGTTAGCCAGCGCCGTGCGGTCTGCCGCCAGGTAGTCCCGCAGGATAAGCTCCTCTTTTTTGAATTGAACGTAGGCGCTGTAACTCATTGTTTCCTCCCTAGCAATCTCAGGCTTTTATTACCGTTCCACCGGCACCGCTGGTTATTTCTTTTAACAGGATGTGGGGCAGCCTGCCATCTATAATGCAGGTGGTCGAGCCGGCAGATAAACCGGTGAGACACGCCCTGATTTTGGGAATCATCCCTCCCGAAGCCTCCCCGGAAGCAATCAGAGCCTCAGCCTCACCTTTTGAGAGACGGGGCAGCAGCTTGCCTGATTTATCGTTAATGCCTGGGACATCGGTGAGAAAGATGAGCCTCTCGGAGCCAATGGCAGCGGCGATTTCACCGGCGACGACATCGGCATTGAAATTGAGCGTCGATGGGGCATCAGCCGGCTTTTCAAATGCGTTAACGCCTATAGGCGCAATTACGGGAACATAACCCGCTGTCAGCAGCGATTCGAGAATGCTTGTGTTTACCTTGACGACAACGCCGACATAGCCTTTCTCCATATTCCCAATCTTGCCCTCGATTAGATTTCCATCTACGCCGCTGATTCCGACGGCTTTACCGCCTAGTCCGTTGATAGCCGCAACGATGTCTTTATTGACCAGGCCGGCCAGCACCGCCGTGGCTACCTCAAGAGTGGGCTTATCGGTCACCCGCTCGCCATCGACAAATCTCGTGGAGATGTTTTGTTTCTGAAGCCACTCGGTTATCAGCTTACCGCCGCCGTGAACAACCACCAGCGCCTTACCATCTTTTTGCAGTTTGACGATGTCCTCGATGGTAGTATCATGACTGCCTAACGTGGAGCCGCCTATTTTTACCAGAATTGCTTTACTTAATATTTTTGACATTTGAGTTTTGACATTTGAATTTGTTTAGAGTTTAGTATTTAGTGTTTGGTATTTTACCCCTACGTCATATACTCGCTATTAATTGTGACATATTCCTCGGACATATCGCATCCCCAGGCCGTCGCCGACCCGGCGCCCAGATTCAGATTGACGCTTATCGGCACTTCCTCCCCCTTGAAAATCCGGCTGACATCTTCTTCCTTATAGTCGAGGGGCTTGCCCCCTTTCAGAACAGCAATCTTGCCGATGCTAAGGTCGATTTTAGCTTCGCTCACCTCAGCCCCGCTCCGCGCCACAGCAGCGATGATTCTGCCCCAGTTTGGGTCTCCGCCGTGCACCGCCGTCTTCACCAGCGATGAACCTATAATAGTTTTAGCCGCCAGTCTGGCTTCATCGAGGCTCTTCGCCCCGCTGACGGTGGCCTCGATGAGCCGGGTCGCCCCCTCGCCATCACGGGCCAGCATTTTGGCAAAATGAATGCAGATACTGTCGAGCGCCTGCTGGAAAATTTCCGCCTGCGGGCTGCCGGCAGTAATCGGCTCATTCTTTGCCAGCCCGTTAGCCATTAAGAGCACGGTATCGCTCGGGCTGGTATCTCCATCGACTGATATCATATTGAATGAAAGGGCAGCCGATTTTTGCAGAGCTGCTCTCAGAAAACCGAGTTCCACAGAGGCGTCCGTGGTCAGAAAACAAAACATGGTTGCCAGGTTGGGGTGAATCATGCCCGAGCCTTTAGCAATGCCGCCGATGATGAATCTGCCATCACCGGTCTTCACAGCCAGAGCCGCTTCTTTCGGTACGGTATCCGTGGTCATAATCGCCCTGGCCAGGTCATGGCCGCCGTCCTGTGAAAGAATAAGCTGGCTTATTCCCTGCTCTATCTTGTCCATCGGCAAGAGCTTGCCGGTGACACCCGTACTGGCGACAAGGACATCCTTATCCGATAGGCCGATACCTTTAGCAGCTATAGAAGCCATTTCCTCAGCATCGGCCAGGCCTTGCCCGCCCGTATAGGCATTAGCGCAGCCGCTATTGACCACAATGGCTGACGCTTTACCATCCTGTAATTTCTTCTGGTTGATAGTTACCGCGGCAGACTTAATCTTGGCCTCTGTGAACATCCCGGCGGTAACACAGGGCGCTTCGGAATAGAGTATGCCCAGGTCGAGGCTGTCTTTAGCCTTCTTTATGCCGGCGCCGGTCGCACCGGCGTAAAACCCCTTCGGGGAAGTAACTGTGCCATCAGAAATGAACTCGATTTTCTCAGTTTCCATAGGAGTTAAAGTATAGCATACTGGCTAGATACGGGCAACGAGATTAGGGATGATGAAGTAAGGCGAGGCCTTACTTGCAAACAGGTGCCCGATACCGCTAAACTGTGTGTTATGAAAATAGTACGTTTTGCTGTTGACGGTAAGGTAAAATACGGGATATTGAGTGGGCAGTCGATTCAGGGTATCGAGGGCAAGCCCTTTCGTTCTGCTAAGCCGGCTGGAGACCTCTACCGGTTGAGCCAGGTGAAGCTGCTGGCCCCCTGTCTGCCCTCAAAAATAGTGGCGATGGGCTTGAACTACAAGAAACATGCCGAAGAGGTGAAAGCGCCATTGCCAAAAGAGCCTTTGATTTTTCTGAAACCGCCCACTTGCGTCATTGGGCCGGAAGAAAACATCGTCTACCCGCCATCTTCTACCAGAATCGATTTCGAGGGCGAACTGGCGCTAGTCATCAAGAAGCGCGCCTGGCAGATATCCAAAGAAAAGGCTTTTGATTATGTCCTGGGCTATACCTGCCTGAATGACGTTTCAGCGAGAGACCATCAGAGGGATGATGTGCAGTGGACCCGCGCTAAGGGGTTTGACACCTTCGGTCCCATAGGCCCTTGCATTGAAACAGAACTAGATCCAGACAATGTCATGGTTGAGACCTACCTCAACGGCGAACTAAAGCAGCATTCCAGCACCAGCGACCTCATCTTTCCTGTGGCTGAGCAGATTAGTTTTATCTCTCACGTGATGACGCTGCTGCCGGGTGATGTTATCACTACCGGCACGCCAAGCGGCATCGGGCCGATGAAACCTGGTGATGTAGTCGAAATCAAGATTGAGAAGGTAGGCACGCTGAGGAATTACATTGTCAATGACGGCGCTAAAAAGTAGCTTAGTCGTCCCCACCACACATGAAGTTTAGGAGGAGGCGCCTCTCCCCCTGATAATTTGTTAAATGTGCGTATCGTATTTGACAAAAGGTTAAAATAAGGCTAAACTTTCGGCTAATAGGCGGCGTAGTTTTAGTCTCCTCACCTGCCGCAAGTCAATAATCCACCTTTAGTAACAACAGGAGGTACTGAGTAATGAGCAACAAGGTAATGTCGATGAAGGAAGCAATCTCAAACAACGTTAAAAGCGGCAACCTGCTGTTTGTCGGCGGCGCCCAGCACGGGTCGCCGAACGCGGCAGTACATGAGATAGTGCGCCAGAAAATCGACCATCTTACGGTCATATCGTTGCTGGCTAATGGTCCCAACCTGCTTATCGCCGAAGGTCTGGTCGATACAGTACTGACAGGTTATTTCCAACTGGATGAAAAGCGTTCATACCAGCTGCAAAGAGCCAGGGCAGCGGGCAAATTTCCGCGCTTTGTGGAATACTCCCACTTCGGCATCGCCCAGGCGCTTTACGCCGGCTATATGGGAGTTCCTTTCATGCCGACAAAAAGCCAGATAGGCTCCGATATGCCCAAGTTCAATGAGAACATCAAATCGATAAGCGATCCCTTCGGAGACGCTAAAGTCGGCGTTATCAAGGCGGTTGTACCGGATGTCGGCATACTCCACGTGCAGAGGTGTGACGCGGAAGGGAACGCCCAGAGATGGGGCACACTGGGAGTGGACCACGAGGGAATCAACGCCTCGAAGAAAATAATCATCACCACGGAGAAGGTTGTAGACAGCTCGGTTATCCAGCGTGACCCGAACCGCACTATCATACCCGGTTTCAGAGTCAGCGCTGTCGTCGAGCAGCCTTTCGGCGCTTATCCGGTGCACCTCGCTGGCTGCTATAATGACGGGCCAAACGCCTTCGGTATGATGGGAGACGAGGAAGCTTATAATGCCTACCTTCAGGCGGCCGTTTGGGGTGTGAAAGACTGGAACGAGTACCTGGAAAACCTGAAGAAAACTAATGGTGCCGATTTCCTGGAAAACATTAAGATAAAAAATCCGGCCAGGAGTGAGCCGGTTATTACCGGCATTTAGTGAGTTGGTTCAAATATGACAAATAGAGCCACCAACCCGTTCACCCTGAGCTTGTCGAAGGGTAAATGTGAAATACCGCTCATGGTTCGACAACCTCACCAAGAGCGGTTGTTGAACAGCCTATTTTTAATATTAGTTAATGATAGGAGGTAACAAATGACTCAGAAAAAGTACGCTACAGATTATACCACCGCCGACCAGATGGTCATTTCAGCCGCCCGTGAGATTAAGAATACCGATACCGTGTACGTCGGGGTGGGTCTTCCCATGCAGGCGGGCGTTTTAGCCAAGAACTTTCACGCCCCGGAATGCACAATCATCATTGAAAACGGCATCGTCAGAGCCAGCCTGTTTCCATTACCCAGAGCCACAGATACGCTTGGCTCGCAATCATACGCCGAACAACTTTCAGGCCTGTTTTACGTGAATTGCCTGGCGCAGGCTGGCTACATCACGACAGGCTTTATGGGCGGCGGGCAAATCGACCGCTATGGCAATGTCAACGATACGGCAGTAGGCGATTACCGCAAGCCGATACACCGCTGGCCGGGCAGCGGCGGTGGTAATGATGTGATGAGCTTCTGCGGGCGCACTATCGTCATCCTGGAACAGAGCAAGCGCAGATTTCTTGAAAAAGTGGACTTTAACACCTGCCCGGGCTATCTGGATGGCAAACCGGGGCGGCGGGAAGAGATTGGGTTACGGCCCAACACCGGCCCGGTTGCTGTCATTACAGACCTGGCAACCTATACCTTTGAAAACAGGGAAATGACGCTGAAAACGGTTCATACCGGCTGCGGCATCACCCTCGACCAGGTTAAAGCCGAGCTTAGCTGGGATGTCAAGGTAGCTAAGGATTTAAAAGATACCGAACCGCCGACTATTGAAGAAATGCGGGTATATCAGGAAAAGATTGTCGCTGCCAGAGCCATGCCTCTTGGCGCCAGACCGCCCGGTCCTCCCCCGGGGAGGTAAGAAACCTCGTCCTGACCTCAATAAGGCGAGGCCTTGATTAGCAAGGCCTCGCCTTATTCATCCGGTTTTGGTTCTTAATGGCATCAAATTCAGATTCGCCCTCTCCTGAATAATAGTGAGGGGGAACTGTTTTTTGAAGGTACACAGAAATGAGAAGGTGCTCCTATATTAATGTGAAGGATAGGAGAGAATACGATGACTACCCCATTGAAACCGTTCAAATGGTACCGGAATCTAGCCGCCAGAAAAGGTCGGCTGGAAGCCGGGGCTTTTATAGTCGAAGGGGATAGAGCAATCAGGCAGATAATAACCAGCCAGCCTGACGAGATAATGGAGATTCTGGCTTTGGGCGAGCCGCTGCCCGTTTACAGCAATTACCCGGTGCGGCAGATAACCGAGCCTCAGCTCCTCTACATTTGTAACACCAGAACACCGCAGGGTACTCTGGCAGTCGTAAGGGAGCCAGCAGATATTTATTCCAGTTCTCTACCATCGGAAACCGGTGATAAAGTCCTCCTCCTTGAAGATATCCAGGACCCCGGGAATGCGGGTACTCTTATCCGCACTGCCGCCGCCTTCGGTTTCTCCGGAGTCATCATGTCTGACAAGTGCGCTGACCCGCTTTCGCCCAAGTGCGTCCAGTCAACCGCCGGCGCCGTGCTGTCAGTATGGCTAAGAAGGACTGCCGGCTATCTTGAAATGGCCCGAGCTTTAAAAGAGGCCGGCTACTTTCTTGTAGAGACTGATATCCACGGTGAGACGGAGCCGGCGATTCTCAGCAGTCAAAGTAAACTGGCGCTGGCGTTGGGGAATGAAGGGTCCGGCCTTTCGTCCGGGCTGCTCGCAATGGCTGATTATCTCTTGAGGATTCCCATTATTACGGAGAAGGCAGAATCGTTGAATGTGGCTGTTTGCGGCGCAATCTGCATGTATTTAAGCTCACAAAAAAGCGGGTAGAGATTTAAATCTCCACCCGCCTCGTCAATAATGATATTAGTGTAAATCAGGATGACCGACTACCCAGCTCTTACTTGACCTGGATGGAAAGAAAGACCTGGATTCCCATCTGGTTAATCTGGTCGGTGACGTTTTCGATGTCATCGATGTGTCTGTCTTCGTCATTCAAGATATGCTCCATGATTTCCCGGGTGGCATAGTCCTTAGCATCACCGCATATTACGATAGCCTCGTTATAGCCCTTGATGGCTTCGTCTTCCAGAGCGTGGTCGGCCCCAAACATCTTGGGCACATCCGCCTGAATGTGCATCTTGCCGAGTTCGCTCACTATAGGCTTGCCTTCGAGGAATAGAATTCGCCCGATTAGTTTTTCAGCATGCTTCATCTCTTCTATGGCACGCTTCTGAATCACTCCGCCGAGCTTCTCATAGCCCCAGTTTTCACATATTTCAGCGTGCACGATGTACTGGCTAACCGCCGTCAGCTCATGGCTTAAGAGTTCGTTGAGAACCTTGATTACTGCGGGAGAACCTTTCATATTCCTTTTCCTCCTGTGTTATTGTTGCTTATCATAACCTGCACCGTTTTTATTATAGCATATCCGTTGAGACCGATTAATACTCAGTAAGTGTTTTCAGCTTGACCAGACCAAGCTGGCTGTAAACAGCGCCGGCTCTGCTTAGCTGACTCCTCATCAGGCTGACGGCATCTACATTGATATTCCCCGCCTCAAACTTACTCTCGCTGACCAGTTGGCCGAATCTCTGTTTTTCCTCAGTGGACGCCCCATCGTTGACCCGGGCCAGGGTCAAGTGAGGCGCGAAAGCACGTAACTCGGCAGGGAAGCCAAGCGGTTCCAGGTTAGTTTCCAGGTTCTTTTGCAGTTGGAGCAATTTATCCACCTCCCCGCTCAACCCCACCCAGGCCACCCGCGCCCGTTTCGGGTTTGGAAACACCCCTGTGTCTTTCACCTCTAGCACAAATGGGGGTATTCCCCGGGCAGCTTCTTCCATTGCACAGGTTATCTCAGGGACTCTATCGGCAGCGATGTTCCCCAGGAAATTAAGCGTCAGGTGGATGCTGTTCGGGTTGACCCACTTCACCTGGGTTTGCCCGCTTGTTTTCAATCTGGTCTCAAGCTCGCCGAGCTTCTGCCTTAAATCATCAGGCAGCTCGATGGCAATGAAAGAACGGATTTGGTTTTCCAAGAAACCCTACCCCCTCTATATTTTAAATACGGGTATCACAGGCGTCCCCGCCTGTGCCAGGTTTGGCAAGACACTAATACTCACTAGATCCCCAGTAGTTTCTTCGCAGTCCCCGATAAAATCAGGTTCTTGCTCTCCTCCGCTAAGTCCAGAGAGTCAATCTCTTTAAGCAGCCGGCTTGCCGGCATTAAAGGGTAGTCGCTCCCGAAGAGAATCTTTTCCGCCCCGACCAGTTGGATGACCTGGTTGTATACCTGAGGGCTATAGAGAAACGGAGAAGCCGCCGAATCAAAATATACATTGCTTAGTGCCTTTTTCACCTCAGGCATCAAGGCGTAGAAGGGCAGACCGCCGCCCCAGTGAGCGCAGACAAGAGTCAGGTCGGGGAAATCAGTTATAAGAGAATAAAGCCAATCCGGGGTAACCACCCCCTTGCCCTGGTACTGATGGCCTACTGGCTCGGATGAGTGGGTGAGCAGGATTAAATGATGCTTCTTGATTGCTGCGACAAAGGGACTCATCATCCCTGTATCCTTGAGGTCAATTTGCTGGGAATCCGGTCTTAGCTCCCCGATTCCCTTCACTCCCCCTTTGGCGCAGCGCTCGATTTCCTTTAACGCCGGGTCAAGGGAAGAAGGCTGAACGGAACAAAAACCTACCAGTCGTTTGGGGTAACGGTTAACAGCTTCCAGAATGTAGTCGTTAGTCTCGACACACAATTCATGGCTGGACCAGCCCAGGTTGAGCGCCACAGAAATATCGATGCCGTTTTTATCCATACTCTCGATAAGGTCTTCTGCGGTGGCCAGTTTTGTTTTCTTATAAGCATAGAGCGCCGCAAAACCAGGGTCGCCCTGAATATACTTGCTGCGGTCTGCCTTTATTTTAGGCGAAAATATATGGGTGTGAAAATCAATAACCACGTTCCGATTATAACAGAAGGCTCTGCGTAGCTTCAACATATTTTGTGTACCACTGTATTTTAGAGCATATCGGCGTTTGAAGAAGTTATCAGCATATTTCAGGCACTTCAATTATTGTTAATAGCTGTATATAACTGTAGATAAGCGCCTGTTTAGTTGCGGCAGATGTCTATCTAGGCTATTATATATTAGTTAGCAGTCTAATGCTTGGAGTGCTAATCATTGAATCCTTTGTTTTAAGGATTGCGTAATTTTAGGAAGAAGGAAGGAGGAACTAAATGGCGAAAAAGCTTGAACCCTTATCGGACAGGATAGTAGTTAAACCCATCCAGAGACAGGAGATGACCAAGGGAGGGATTCTGCTACCCGATACCGCTAAGGAGAAACCACAGGAAGGCAAGGTACTGGCTGTCGGCCCGGGCAAATTGTCCGATGAAGGCAAACGGCTGCCCATGGACATCAAAGTGGGTGATATCGTGCTTTATCCCCGCTACGGCGGTGTAGAATACAAGCTCGATGATGAAGAAGTAGAGATATTCCACCAGAGTGATATTCTGGGTGTTATCTCTGGCGCACCAAAATCCAAGTAACAAATCAGGAATGAGAGGAGGAGAACAAAATGGCAAAACAAATAATATTTGGTGAAGCTGCAAGACACTCCCTGAAGAAAGGGATAGATGTTTTAGCTGACGCAGTCAAAGTAACTCTGGGCCCCAAGGGACACCCGGTTGCCCTGGACAAGAAATGGGGAGCGCCTTCGGTAATCGATGACGGTGTGACCATCGCCAAAGAGATTGAGCTACCCGACCCGTTCGAAAACATGGGCGTCCAATTAGTCAAAGAGGCCGCCAGCAAGACCAACGATGCTTGCGGTGACGGCACCACCACCTCCACGGTTTTAGCCCACGCTATCATTACCCACGGCTTCAAGAATATCGCCGCCGGCGCCGAGCCTATCTTACTCAAGAGGGGCATCGAGAAAGCCACCGCAGCTATTATTGAAGAGCTTAAGAGAGCCTCCACCGAGGTAAAAGGCAAAGGGCAGATCGCCCAGGTTGCCAACATCGTTGCCAAAGATAAGAAAATCGGCGACCTTATTGCCGAGGTAATGGAAAAAGTCGGCAAAGACGGCGTTATCACCGTCGAAGAGTCCAAGGGTCTGGAATACGAGACCGAGTTCGTCGAAGGTATGCAGTTTGACAGGGGCTACATCAGCGCCTATTTCGTCACTAACGCCGAAAAGATGGAAGCGGTACTGGAAGACCCCTACATTCTTATCACTGACAAGAAAATCTCGGCCGTATCTGATATACTGGCCGCTCTGGAAAAGATACTACAGGTTTCCAAGAACCTGCTTATCCTGGCCGAAGATGTGGATGGGGAAGCCCTGGCTACCCTGGTGGTTAACAAGCTGCGCGGCACATTGAACGTGCTGGCAGTCAAGGCACCCGGCTTTGGCGACCGCCGCAAGGATATGCTGAATGATATCGCCACCCTCACCGGCGGCACCGTCATCTCAGAAGAAGTAGGACGTAAGCTGGAATCAGTCACCGTAGAAGACCTGGGCCGGGCTCGCCGGGTGACCTCGGACAAGGACAATACAACTATCGTCGATGGCAGAGGCTCTGAGGACGTAATCACAGCCAGAATCAAACAGATTAAGGCTCAGATTGAAGAGACCACCTCCGATTTCGACCGTGAGAAGCTCCAGGAGAGACAGGCCAAGCTGGTCGGCGGCGTAGCCGTGATTAAAGTCGGCGCTGCTACCGAGACAGAGCTTAAAGAAAGAAAGCACCGGGTTGAGGATGCCTTATCCGCTACCCGCGCTGCCGTTGAAGAGGGTATCCTGCCGGGCGGCGGGGTTGGCCTCCTGAATGCCCTGCCGGCTCTGGACAAACTCAAAGTTACCGGCGATGAAGCCGTTGGCGTTGATACTGTCAGGAAAGCCGTCGAAGAACCGATTCGCTGGATTGCCCAGAATGCCGGTAAAGATGGCTCGGTAATTATCGATGCTGTCAAGAAAGCCAAAGTCGGATTCGGTTATGACGCCGAGGGTGATGACTTCGTTGACATGGTCAAGAAGGGCATCATCGACCCGACTAAGGTAGTCAGGTCGGCCTTACAGAATGCGGCCAGCATCGCCGCTATGGTGCTGATTACTGAATCCCTGGTCGCCGATATCCCTGAAAAGGATAAAGCTCCGGCAATGGGTGGTGGCGGCGGCGGTATGGGCGGTATGGGCGGCATGGACGGCATGTACTAAACTTCTCCTTTCGGGGGGTTCTAAGGGGGGCTTGCACTGCAAGCCCCCCTTTTTATATTCCATTCCGTGCTTGACACGGAATCCAGAAATACCCTCTAACCCGTTCATGGTGAGCCTGTCGAACCATCCGTCTCCCCCGTCATTGCGAGCGGCAGGCATGTTCTCCTCTTCATCCCCGTCCTTTTGCATTCTGGAACGAAGCGAAGAATCTGGGGGGAGAGAGGTCTTCCCTCTCCCGTCGAGGGTGAGGGTGAACGAATAGCATCTCTACAAATTGGAGGCATCTCACTTTAATAAAGGGAGATTGAGAGGGATTTCCCTTGTCATTACGAGACCATTCCGCTCATCCTGTGCTTGTTGAAGGAAACGGAATGGGAAGTAATCCGTATGCCGGAATGGGACACCCCGCTCACTCCCCCCACTCCGCCAAAGCACGACAAACCACTCTTGTTAACCGGGCATCTCTGTGCTATTTTAGATGCAGATACTGTAGGGCGGGTGTAACCCGCCAATATCATTACTTGTTTCTCTAAAATAATAATTTCATATGTCTTGTCTGGTCAATCCGCTTTGTTTCCTTTGATTTACTAATGGCTCATTTTAGGGCAAACAAAGCCTGCCGTCTCGTAACCTACCCGTACTCGATACGGGGGTGAGGGATAGCCTCAGTTTCACCCTCATCCCAACCTTCTCCCTCCGATTCGCCTACAGACTCATACGGAGTCTGCGACCTCAAGGGAGAAGGGGTTGCCCTACAGCTTGAGCAGCTTGTCCAGAGGCTCGTCTTCAGCGCACGGACCGACTACTGCCAGCCGCAAGCGGTCGCCTACCATCAGCTCATCGGCCACTTCTTTTAGCTGGGCGGTGGTGATGGCGTCGATGATAGCCACGGTCTCATCGACAGTGACAATCTTTCCCGTAAGAATCTCCTGTCCCCCCATCCAGCCGGTCACGCTGCGGGTATCCTCCATGCGGAGCAGCAGGCGTCCCTTGGATAACTCCTTGGCTTTGGTCAGTTCGGATTCAGGGATTGGCTCCTTCAACTGGGCAAGCTGTTCGGTCACCGCCTTGATGGCCACCGACAGGTTTTTAGGCTCCACCCCGGCATAGACAGTCATGGCCCCTGTATCCTGGAGGTGGTCGATGTAGCTATGAATGCTATAGGCAAGACCAAGCTTATCCCTGATTTCGGCGAAGAGGCGGCTGCTCATTCCCTCTCCCAGGATAACATTCAGCAAGCCGAGTACGTAGCGTTTGGGGTGAAAAAGGGAATATCCGGGCAACGCCAGGCAGAAGTGAGCCTGTTCGGTTTCCCGTGTTTCAATCATAAGACGGGGGTTGGGTTGGTCCTGGTAAGGTAAAAATACCGGGCAAGGCTGGGGACTGCTCCAGCTGCCGGTAGCTTGCCTTACCGCTTCGACTGCCACCTCGTGCTCGATATTACCGGCGATGGCAACTACGGTATTCGAGGGCAAGTATCTGTTTTCCAGGTGGTTCAGCATCGTCTCACGGGTAATGCCTGCCACCGAGGCGTTAGTGCCGGCAATATCCCAGCCCAGCGGGTGGTTGGGCCAGAGAATTTCATCTATCAGCATGTGCACCTGAGAGGAAGGCGAATCTTTGGTCATGTGCATCTCTTCGATGATAACCTGGCGCTCTTTCTCTATCTCTTCAGGTTCAAAACGGGAATTTAAGAGCACATCCGCCAGCACATCTAAAGCCAGAGTGAAGTGGGGTTGAGCCACCCGTGCCCAGTATATAGTGACCTCCTTATCAGTGCCGCCGTTAAGCGAGCCTCCCACACCCTCTATTGCCTCTGAAATTTCCCGGGAGGTCGGCCGCTTGGTGGTGCCTTTAAAGAGCAGGTGCTCGATGAAATGGCAGATGCCCGAATCTCCCGCGCTTTCATATCTGGAGCCTATACCGATAAAGAAGCAGACAGATACAGAGCGGGTATGAGGCATTGTAGTCGTAACGATTCTTAGACCGTTATCCAGAGTTGTTTTTTGATGCAAAATCCACCCCTTCTATTACTAATCCTTTAATGGCTAATAGGGTATATTGTAAAGGGTATTCACCCCTTGGTCAATCACATGGGTTTGTAAAAACCTATCTTTTCCCCATTTCATTCGTCATACAGCTTAACCGGATTTTAATAATTAGCCACTACAATATTATTAAGAAATCAAAAAAAATGGAGAAGGAGGTTAAATAGAGATGCGGAGAAATAAAAAAGTCCTGATTATCGCGCTGCTGGCTACCGTAGTGCTGGTGGGGAGCATTGGCGGGATTGCTATTGTCCAGGCGGCAGAGGGCACGACAACTGCCAATGTGACTCAGCCCAAGACGCTGCTGGCCAGGGTGGCCGAGAACCTGGGCATCGACCAGACGAAACTTGAGGCCGCAGTTACCAAGGCTAATAAGGACATGCAGCTAGAGGCCTTAAAGACACGGCTTAAGAACCTCGTCGCCAATGGAAAGATTACCCAGGTGCAGGCTGATGACTACTTGAAGTGGTATCAGTCCAAACCGGACACTGCGCCATTCCAGAAGCAGCTCAAGGACTGGCAGCAGGCGAAACCAACCCAACCGCCAGACCTGAAGAACTGGCAGCAGTCCCAACCCAAGCTGCCTCAGACTCCTGTTCCGGGAGGCCAGGGCCGGGGTATGATGAACGGCCGTGGTAATATCGGCCGGGGCGGCATGATGAACGGCCAAGGTAATATCGGCAGGGGTGGAATGATGGGCGGACCGGCTCTGCCGCAAGGCACGATTCAATAATCCCGATTGCCGCAAAAGAAAGTAAAACGAAAAGGAAAAGATGAGTCCCGATATTATCGGGACTCATCTTTTTGACTTGTCCTTTCCCGGGTTTGGGGAATCGGTCGGGTACTCTTTGCGTGGATGCCCCGATTTAATCTGGTCAAGAGGGAGTTTACCATTTTACTTGTTATTCCATTCGCTACATCGTGGGCTGAATTGAGAAGAAAGCATGGTTAACAATTTCTTAATATTCGTGGTATAACATTAAAGTAACATATTTTATATTCAAGAAGAATTATAAATGACGGGTAAAAGAGTTCTGGTAGTTGACGATGATGTCAAAACAGTAGAACTGGTTAAGCTCTACCTTAACCGGGATGGCTACCGTGTGCTTACTTCTCATGACGGGCTTGAAGCTGTGCGTCTGGCCCATGAAGCCCACCCCGACCTGATTGTGCTGGACCTGATGCTGCCGGGTATGGACGGGCTTGAAATATGCCGCACTATACGGGAAGAATCCGACGTGCCGATTATCATGCTCACAGCCAGGACCGCGGATGAAGACAAGCTGGCAGGCCTGGGTCTGGGAGCAGATGACTACGTGACCAAGCCATTCAGTCCGAGAGAGCTGGCGGCCAGGGTAAGGGCAGTGCTGAGGCGGCTGCCGGGCGAGCGGGGTCCCGATGAAATCAAGCATGGCAAGATTACGGTTAATTTCCGTAAACACGAGGCATTCCTGGAGGACGAACCCATGAGCCTGACTCCGGTTGAGTTCAAACTACTGGGCGTACTGGTGAAAGAGCCGGGCAGGGTGTTCAGCCGTGAGCAATTGATTGAAGAGGCTCTGGGTTATGATTTCGAGGGTTTCAACCGTACAATAGATGTTCATATTCTGAATCTGAGACGGAAGCTGGAACCTGAGCCGGGTCATCCCAAATATATCAAGACGGTATATGGAACGGGCTACAAGTTCTTAGAGGTGGGGCGTGATACATAGTTTGCGCTTCCGCCCCCTTGTGGCTTTCACTCTTGTTAACCTGACAGCCGGGGTGAAGCATGATACATAGTTTACGCTTTCGCCTGCTGGTGGCTTTTACTATTGCCATCCTGGTCGCTATCGGTTCGACTTTCTTCTTTGTCAACGGAGCAACTAGGGGTGAGCTTGAGCGGTATGGGGCGAGGGTCGATACGGCCCGAGTTACCCGAATGCAAACTGAGCTAACCCGTTTCTATTTCATCAGGCGGAACTGGAATGGCATTCAACCATACATTGAGCAATGGGGTAATCTTTATGAGCAGCGGATTATACTCACCGACAGCGCCGGGACGGTAGTAGCTGATTCTCAGGGAGAACTCCTGGGGCAACACAAGAACCCTGATTCTTCAGGCAGACCGCTAGGCATTGGGCAGACGATGATGGGCCAGGCAAGAGCAATCGGAACTCTATATGTGACACAAAGACCTTCCCAGGAGCTTGGCTTGTCATCACTCCATGTTCTTTTCGGGGCCATCGGTCGTTTTTTTATCTGGGGCAGTCTGGTAGCGGTGGCTATCGCCCTGGTGATTACCTTTTTCCTGTCGCAGCGTATTTTATCCCCGGTAAGGGCGCTGACTCTGGCCGCCAGGCGGCTGGGTCAGGGTGATTTGTCGCAAAGAGTGGCGAGCAAAGACAAGAGTGAAGTGGGAGAGCTGGCTCAGGCTTTTGACATCATGGCTGAAAATCTGGAGCGCACCGAGCAGTTACGCAAGAACATGGTGGCGGACGTCGCTCACGAGCTGAGGACGCCATTATCGAACATAAAGGGCTACCTGGAAGCGGTTGGTGACGGGGTGATACGCCCGGATGCGGATACTATCCGTAAGCTCGATGAAGAAGCGACGTTATTGGCGCGTCTGGTAGAAGACCTCCAGGAGTTGAGCCTGGCTGAGGCGGGGACGCTGAAATTAGTCTGCCAGGCGGAGAACATCGCCGGGTTAATCAATCAAACGGTGACGGTCGTACAGGCAAAAGCATTGGCGAAGGGGCTAACGATATCGGCAGTATTGTCTGAGATGCTTCCACTGGTCAACATCGATGCTCACCGGATAAGCCAGGTATTACGGAATCTCCTGGAGAATGCCATTGCTTACACTGCCTCCGGCGGCTCTATCACGGTAGCGGTTAAGCGCCAGGATAACCGTATGATAGAGGTAAGCGTAACTGATACAGGTCAGGGTATTCCGGCCGAGGAATTGCCCTTTATCTTCGAGCGTTTTTACAGGGTGGATAAATCACGCACCAGAGCTACTGGCGGCAGCGGCCTGGGGCTTACCATCGCCAGACGCCTGGTCGAAGCCCACGGGGGTAAGATTACGGCTCAAAGTGAGCAGGGAAAGGGAAGCCGGTTTTCTTTCACTCTCCCGGCCCTGGAGTAATGTATTATTAATCAATGCGCCTATTAGCTTCATAAGCGCTTAATATCTCATATAAGACATAAGGGATATTGGAGGGAAGGAAATCAATGAAAATCTCAAAAATAATACCGATAGTCATGTTGATAGCCGGCATCAGCACCCTGGCGTTAAGCTGCACGCCCAAAGCCACCTCTGCCGCCACCACAACAACCCAGGTATTGACCGTTGGGCGGGGTAATCTGAACCTGTCTATTACGACTGTCGGTAATCTGGCATTATCACAGAAGGAAGAACTGGCTTTTGAGATACCCGGCACCGTGGAAGAAGTCCTGGTGAAAACCGGGGAAAGCGTCAAAATTGGCCAGGTGCTGGTCACGCTGGATACCACCCAATGGGACACCCAGGTGACGGCATTACAACGCGCGGTAACAACGGCGGGGCGGAAGGTCACCTCGACTCAAATGGCATTAAGAAACGCCCAAAACGCCATGGTCACAGCTAATAATTCGGTTACGTCCAAGCAGTTTGCCGCGCGCTCGGCTCAACTCAGCCTCCAGTCAGCGAATGATACATTGAATCAGATAAACGATGTCAAAAAAATACGGGATGTGATAGACGCCGCCCAGCTAACCCTGGATATCGCCACAATCACCATCGGAAAACCGGTAAATGTTGACAACTATAACTATTGGAATAATGTGGTGCGTGACACTCAGTTAGCGCTTGCCCAGGCCAACGCGGACATGAAGGCCCTGGTGGGCGGCACAAATCCTACTACAACGAGCGCCGTGGCTCTATCTGTGGCGAAAGCCCTGCTGGCAATTGACCAGGCTCAATTCGGGATTACTACTGCCGAGTTAGATTTACAAAGCGCTCAACTGGCTGTAGCTGATGCCCAGAACGCCATCGCTCCGGCCCAGGAAGACGTCCAGAACGCACAGGACGACCTTAAAACGGCACAAAAGAACTTAAGCGATGCCAAGAGCAACAGTCCGGAAGTAAAGGCTCCCTTCGCCGGATTCATAACCAGTGTCAGTGTTAAAGGCGGCGATGATGTCAAGAAGGGCACGGTGGCGGTGACGATTGCCGACCCGACTAAATTTCAAGCTGATGTCCTGGTCAATGAAACTGACATATCAAAGGTAAAGATGGGAGGCACAGCTACGGTAGCCCTGCAGTCTATTTCGGGTTCAAGCCTGTCAGCAAATGTGACGAATATTGCCCCGACAGCCACAATTCAGCAAGGGGTAGTCAACTATAAAGTTACTGTCGAACTCCAGTCCCTCCAGCCGGCCTCGCAGTCATCGAGGCAATCATCATCTAATCTCACTTCCGTTAACGTTTCACCGGGGATACCTTCAGGAGGCGTCAGACAAGGCCCGGGCAGCGGTAATCTGACTCAGGAGCAAATCAGCCAGGCAATACAACAAAGGCAGCAGGCCCTGGGCGGGCAGGGTGGGCGCGTTGGTAATCCTGCTTCAGGTAATGTTTCTCCAGGGACGCCTTTCGGAGGAGGCAGGCCAATCCTCGGCGGCGGTAATCTGACTCAAGAGCAGTTTAACCAGGCGATACAACAAAGACAGCAGGCCCTGGGTGGTCAAGGTGGACGCGGCGGGCAGGTAACCGGTAGCGCTAACCAGAGCCAGACGGTACAACCGAGACAGCCCGCCGCTGGTAGTGCTAACCAGAGCCAGACGGTACAATCCAGACAGCAGTCGGCCGGCAGCGCTAACCTGACCCAGGCCATACAACAGAGGCAACAGGCAGCCGGTCAATTCAGCAGACAGTCTCAGGCGGCGGCAACTTCCGCGGCAAACCTCAAGCTTGCCGAGGGGATGACTGTTACAGTAAGCATACTTGTGGATAGCCGGACTAACATAGTGCTGGCGCCCAGCGCGTCTGTTTCTACAAAGGGCGGCCAGTCTTCTGTCAAGGTGCTCAAGGCCGATGGCACTACCGAGGACAGGGTGATACAAACCGGAATTACCGACCGTCAGAATACGGAAGTAATCAGCGGTCTCACCGAAGGCGAAAAGGTGCAGGTAACAAGGACTACGACCACCCCCGGCACTGCCACAAACCAGCAGCCTACCACCCGGGTGGCAATACCGGGAGTGGGAGGCCTTGGTGGAGGGGGAGTATTCGGCCGATGATACGGTTTGAGAACGTAACCAAAGTCTATCCCATGGGCAAAAGAAAATTGACCGTGCTCAACGGGGTAAGCCTGAATATCGAACACGGCGAGATGGTGGCCATCATGGGACCGTCAGGCTCTGGTAAATCGACCATGCTCAACCTGATTGGCTGTCTCGATAAGCCGACTTCAGGCAGCTATTACCTCGATGGCAAAGAAGTCGGCTGCCTGAATAGCGGTGAGCTGGCTCAGGTGAGAAGCCAGAAAATAGGCTTCATCTTTCAGTCTTTTAATCTGCTGCCCCGGCTTTCGGCGCTGGCAAATGTCGAGCTGGGTATGAGATATGCCGGCGGCATCGACCGCCAGCGGGCCAGGGAGGCTCTGAACAAGGTGGGTCTTTCCGACCGCATCGGCCACCGTCCCAGCGAACTCTCGGGCGGTGAGCAGCAGCGGGTCGCTATCGCACGGGCCCTGGTCAAGAATCCGCCGCTGGTTCTGGCGGACGAGCCTACCGGCAACCTGGACAGCCGCTCCGGTGAGGAGATAATGTCCATTCTGACATCTTTACACTCTGAGAAGGGAATCACTCTGGTTATGATAACTCACGAGGCTAAAATAGCCCGCTATTGTCAACGCATCATTCACTTTAGCGACGGGTTAGTCGTCAGAGAGGAGAAGGTGGTATGAAGAAGTGGTTTGAGCCTTTAACTACGGCGTGGGAGGGGGTGATTACCCATAAACTGCGCAGCTTCCTGACTATCCTGGGCATCGTTATCGGCGTTGCCGCCGTAATCACTCTGATGTCAATCGGCAGAGGCGCTCAGCAACAGATACTCAATAACATTCAAAGCCTCGGCTCAAACCTGCTTACCATCCGGCCCGGGGCGGCCACCTTCGGTGGGGTCAGCCAGGGCGCCGGCAGCCGTAATACCCTCACTCTTGAAGACGCCGCCGCAATACGTGAGCAGGTACAATACGTGGCCGCGGTGGCGCCAGCCTATTCAGCCTCCTTCCAGATGATAGTCGGCGCCCTGAATATGAGGTCCCAGGTGACCGGCTCTACCGTGGATTACCAGACGACAAGTAATTTGAAGCTGGCAGAAGGCAATTTCTTTTCCGATTCCGATTACGAGAGCAATGCTAAAGTGGCTGTGATAGGCTCTAACGTGAAAGAGACTCTGTTCCCTGATACCGACGCTCTGGGTCAGCAGATAAGAATGGGTAATTATGTAGTTCAGGTGGTCGGTGTCCTGATGAGCAAGGGAACATCGATCTCCAGCCAGGCCGATGATGCTGTTGTTATCCCGCTAACGGCTTTGCAGCTAATGTCGGCTCAAACCCGCACCACGCGCGGCGACCGGGTGGTATCAGCCATAGCATTGACGATTAGCGATGAAGAACAGACAGCAAAAGTTAAGGATGATGTCATCAATCTGCTTCGTACACGTCACAATCTCTCAGCCTCAGCCAGTAATGATTTCCAAATTGTTTCCGTGCAGGAGCTGGCCGATACAGTCTCACAGACGATAGGCACAATGACTCTCTTGCTGGGGGCTATCGCGGCTATTTCGCTGCTGGTGGGGGGCATCGGTGTGATGAACATCATGCTTGTTTCAGTATTGGAAAGGACAAGGGAAATAGGTATCCGCAAGGCGCTGGGTGCCAGGGAGAGGGATATCTGGGGCCAATTCCTTATCGAGGCGGCTCTGCTGAGTCTTACAGGCGGTCTGGTCGGGGTTGGCATCGGATGGTCGATTGCCTCTTTTATCAAACGTATGGGCACACTGACAACGGTGGTTTCGCCTGATATTGTTATCCTGGCGGTTTCAGTGTCGGTCGGTATCGGCCTATTCTTCGGCTTCTATCCTGCCTGGAACGCTTCCCGTCTTAATCCCATCGATGCTCTCAGGTCAGAATAGTTAATTGGGTTCGTGGAGTTTATTGGGTTTGTGGAGTAACCAATTGGCCATGTTTTCGTTATATAATACTAGAGAGGCTGAAATGCAGGAGGTAAGTAATGAAAAAGAGATGGTTATGGGTTGTAGGGCTATTGTTAATGCTTGGCATTGCTGGCTTGAGCGGGTGCGATTCAGGCGGCAGTGTCTCAGGGCAGATAACCGGGCTGGGCATAAGCAGCCAGCAAGAGGGCATCTGGGTCAGCGGCCAGGGTAAGGTAACAGCCGTGCCTGACATCGTTAATCTGAGGCTGGGTGTCCAGGCTCAGGAGGCAACGGTGGCTGAGGCACAAGCGAAAGCATCAGCAGCAATGGATAAGGTGATGACAGCCTTAACCAATAATGGAGTCGCCAAAAAGGACATCCAGACTCAGTATTTTAATATCACCAAACTGACAAGATATGATGATAAGACGCAGAGGGTAGTCGTTACCGGTTATCAAGTGACCAATACTGTAAATGCCAAGATCCGGGATACATCCAAGGCAGGCGCTATCATCGATGATGTCGCCGCAGCCGGCGGGGATCTAACGCGAATAGACGGAATCGATTTTTCCATAGAAGACCCGTCGGCTTACTATATCGAAGCTAGAAAACTGGCAATGACTGACGCCAAGGCTAAGGCGAGCCAACTGGCAGACCTGGCCGGGGTGGGACTCGGTAAAGCAACCTATATAACGGAAAGTTCCTACTCACCACCCATCCCATCACCCGTCACTCTTCAGGCAAAAGCGGCAAGCGCGCCCACGACGCCAATCAGCGCCGGTGAGGCTGAAATCAACACCACAGTCCAGGTAACATTCGCCATTAAGTAGTTTATGGGGAACCCCATCACCTAACCCTCTTCCCCTTATCAAGGGGAAGAGGGTTAGGTTTATTTTTGAGAGGGCTAACGCTCTCAAACTCTCCGGTTTCTCCTATGTTTTCCCGCCGTTGTATTCACGGATGAAATCCGCCATTGCCCGGACATTTTCAATCCTGGCCTCGTCCGGTATCCCGACATCTCCATTCATAATAAAGCCGCCATTTTTGCCGACAACATCGATAAGCTTCTTGCAGCGGCTCCTGACCTCATCCGGAGAGCCATGAATCATTACCGAGGACGGCACGCCTCCCTCGATGCATACTGTGTCACCCAGCACCTCTTTCGCCTTAAAGAGGTCGGTACGCTCGAACCAGTAGACCGCTTTGCCCCTCGGAATATCTTTAATTATCTCAAGACGGGAGGTGCAGTCGCCTTCGAAGAGCGGATTGGGGGTAAAACCAGCCTCAATGCAGGCCATCATCAGCTTCCTCAGGGAAGGCCAGTAGAATGTCTTGAACTGCTGCGGTGACATAAAGCCATCGATGCCTTTGTGTAAGGGTATAAAAACCCTGTTAACGCCTGGTGTTTTGTTGACCGATATTGCCTGCTCTATCATCGAGGGCAGTATCTTATCGATGGCGGCCAGGAGCTTATCCGGGTTCCGGTACATGTCCAGCATGATGCCGCGCGTGCCTCTGAGAAAATCACCTAGATAATCGAAGGGAGCATAGGTCGAGGAAACAAACTGGCGAGGGAAACCGAGGGATTCCATCTCCCTGGTAAAATCACGCCCTTTTGCCACAAACCTTTGACTTTCCTGCCCGGCCTTGACCAGCGATTCAAAAGCGGCGGCTATTTCCGGAGTCCCGAAAGACGAGACATAGGCCGCCGACCGGGTATACCAGGCCCAGGTGAGAGGACGCAGCTTTTTGAACGGCTCCATCACTCCCCAAACGCGCGGCAGAAAACTCCGCAGCAGGAAATCGGAGGGGTCGGCCAGGAAGGCATCATACTCTTCAGCTTTCATATATTCGCCTTCGACAAACTGGTAGGTAGCATCGGGTTTGCCGCCATGCCCGGGCCAGACGAGTTGTTTGTAATCCACGATTTCCAGGGTCGGCCCCCAGGCTAGCAGACGGAAGGTATCAGCAAAGGCATCCGGCTGAAAATCAAGAATGAATCTCTTTACTGCCGCTGCCAGCCTGTCATAATCGTGCATGCCTTCTTCAAAACTGAGGCCGGAGTACCTCACCGGGAAGAAGCTCAGGAAGGGGGCGAAAGGAACCCTGTCCGGCTGCTTCAGTTCGATGGCGCGCCGGATTCTTTCCGTTCTCTCCTGGAATAACTCTTCGGGAGATTTATTCATTGCGGGCGGCCTCCTGGAAGTGAGTGATAACCATCAGGTCAGATAAAGCTAAGACGCCAGGAAACAATCTCTCAGGCTGATATCTATCATCGAGCCTGTATATTTGCCCTGGACGGTTACCGTTTGTCCCATAGATAGCTTATTCAGGGCATGACCGTAGTTCCTGTCAAAGACACAGCGGACTCCCGAAAGCAGGAGTCTTTTCCTGGGACTGTTCAGGGTAATGGAGTAAATATTGAGGGCGTCCTTCACGTTTATTTTGTCAATTATCCCGGTTATCTTGAGGAACTTGTTGCCGAATCTGGCATCGGCAGCGGTACCATCAGTTTCGTAAGCCAAAAGCAGCTCGTCAACCGTCAGTTCCATATCGGCCGGCGATGGTTCATGTATAACTTCAGGAGGCGACGCAGGCTTAAGTTCAGGAGCAGGCTCGGTTGTGACTGCCGGTTCGGGCTGCATAACAGGTTCAGGGGGTCTGGCTGCAACCGGAGCCTTGATTTCAGTCGCCGGTTCCTGGCTTCGCGCCAGCTCAGGCGCAGGCGATGGTTCAGGTTTCTTGACAGGCTCAGGCTTTGGTTTAGAAACTGGCTCCGGTCTGGTATTCTTTACCGGTTCAGGCGCAACTTTTGGGGCTGTTTTTATTTCCTCGGTGATTGACCCGGGAGAGAGGCTTTCTTCTTTCAGTTCACGGTAAGTCTTATCAATTTTTTTGAAAGACCCGTCCGGTAGAGGATAGCCGCACCACTGGCAGACCCAATCGATAGTTCTGGCGGCTTCCCGACCGCAGTTAGGACACTTCGCCATAGAACACCTCTAGCATAAGAATAAATGAGTATACCAGTGAAGTCAATACTATCTCCCTGACCGATAACAAGATTCACACTGTGGTTTTTCCATGGTACCGGGCCACCCTTTTCCACAGGTATGGCAGTAGGATTCCTCATAATCTGGGTTCTGCCATTCTGACCATACCTTATAGCAATCACGGCAATATGGAGCATCTAAATCGTACGGTTTAGTTGCCCCGCATCGAATGCAGTAACCTACGGCGGTTCTAATCGGTCTCCTTGTCTTGCTTGTGGTCTTTGAATCGTTTTCGATTGCTGAGTAAAGTTTCGACTTAGCCTCCTTTAATACTTCGCTAAAAGCACTCCTTACTAGGCTATCCTTATTCGCTGAGTTGAGTATAGACTCTGATTCTTTCACTGCTTCGTCAAAAACGGTCTTATCCTCATTTGCACGAATTAGAACTCCCATTTCCCGATTATTCTTTTCTGAAAAGGCGTACATATTCATAGAAGAAATTACCATGTGTTCTTCATTAAAGTAACACTTGGCGTGTAGATTTTCGCAGAAGTAAAGCGACAGGTTTTTTAATTTTTGCAACTCTTCTCTTTCCTCAGGTTTAAGCTCATCTTTACCGTAGACCAAGGTTATTTTGACCTTTCGGTTGTCGGCATCCTTTAGTCTGTCAGAAAGATTTCGTGAAAGCTGAAGGTACGGTGATATCAAAAATAACCTATTCTTGGCGTTTCTGATGATATCTTCTATGTAGTACGAAGTCCCTTGTGTTGTTAAGAATTCAGCCATTTGCCGCTCCTTTCTCATCTAAAGCAAGGTGGGTTGGGGAGGTTTGTCTTTATCATAGGGCAAGCCAAGGTGCTTATATGCCAGGGCGGTGGCCAGGCGGCCGCGGGGCGTCCTCTCAAGGAAGCCGAGCTGCAGGAGATAAGGCTCATAGACATCCATAATAGTATCCGAGTCTTCGCTGATGGCCGCCGCAATAGTCTCAAGACCCACCGGGCCGCCATTGAATTTCTCGATGATTGTATGTAATACCTTTCTGTCTATCTCGTCGAGACCAAGGGGGTCGACTTCAAGCTTGGTCAGGGCTTCAACTGCCACTGCTTGGGTAGCGATGCCATCTGCCATTACCTGAGCATAGTCCCTGACTCGCTTGAGGAGACGGTTGGCGACGCGGGGCGTACCTCTGGCCCGGCAGGCTATTTCCCTGATCCCTTCGGGTTCCGCTTTTATTCCGAGAATGCGGGCTGAGCGTTTCAGTATCGACTCTATAGATGCCGTATCATAAAAATCCAGGCGATAGATGGCGCCGAAACGGTCTCGGAGAGGCGGACTGAGCAGGGCGAAGCGGGTTGTAGCTCCAAGCAGAGTGAAAGTAGGCAGATTCAGCCTCAGACTTCTGGCTCCGGGACCCTTGCCGATGACAAGGTCGAGAGCGAAGTCTTCCATGGCCGGATAGAGTATCTCTTCGACAGTGCGGTTGAGACGGTGGATTTCATCTATAAACAGGATATCCTGAGCACGGAGGTTGGTCAGGATGGCAGCCAGGTCTCCAGTGCGCTCGATAGCCGGGCCGGAGGTGATTTTAAGATTGACTCCCATCTCGGCGGCGATGATATAAGCCAGGGTGGTCTTGCCCAGACCGGGAGGGCCGTAAAAAAGCAGGTGGTCGAGCGCCTCACCCCTGCCCTTCGCTGCGGCGATGGCGATATTCAGATTGTCCTTGACCCGGTTCTGCCCGTCGAAATCAGCCAGGCTTCGCGGTCTCAGACTGGCATCGAGAGGGGCGTCCTCTACATCCGGCTTGCCTGAAATTATGCGGTCTATCTTAGTTTTGCCTCCGGCTAGTTTAAATAGCCTCTGTTTGAGTAATTATACCATTGAATGACAATGTAAAAGCAAAGCCCCCGGTATTATCGGGGGGCTTTGCTTTGGAGGTTATTTCCCAGCCGTATCTCTAGTCTTTAGAATCTACTTCTTCGCCTTCATCTTCAGCATCATCGATATCTATATCCTCATCGTCCTCATCTTCTTCTATTGCGGCTAAAGGCTCCGGCCTGACGGCCACCAGTTTCGGCATACCTGTCTCTTCGCCGGTGGTCAATTTCGGCACCTCATCAAATGCCAGGGAGCGGGCCGGGATTAATCTGCCGATAATTACATTTTCCTTGAGACCTATCAGCCTGTCGGTTGCCCCCTTGACTGCGGCATCGGTCAGTACACGGGTAGTCTCCTGGAAGGAGGCGGCTGCCAGCCAGCTAACCGTGCTGAGCGAGGCCCTGGTAATGCCCAGCAGCACAGTATGGGCTGTGGTAGGTTCTCCGCCTTCGGCCAGCACCTCAGCGTTAATATCTTCATACTGGAACTTGTCTATCAGTTCTCCTGGTATCAGCTCAGTATCTCCCGCGGAATCGATGCGTACTTTATCCAGCATCTGGTGAACGATAATTTCAATGTGCTTATCGTTGATGTTGACGCCCTGTGAGCGGTAAACTCTCTGAACCTCATCGACCAGGTATTGCTGCACGGCGTCCCTGCCCAGGATGTGGAGAATTTCTTGCGGGTTAATCGAGCCATCGGTAAGCTGCTGACCGGCGGTTACCTTATCCCCGTTCTGAATACGAATAGGGATGGCAGCCGGGACGTTGTACTCACGCTCATCGGTTTCCTGGTACAGAATAGCTACGCGGCCGTCTTCAATGGCTATCTTACCGGCGACTCCGGCTACAATCGACTGGACTTCATCAGCCGGAACCATTGATTTTTCTCCGGTTTCACCCTTTGCGGCCGAGCCTTTTTTGGCTTTGGCAGGTGTGACTAAAACTGTGCCGATGTCCACCATCTGGCCGTTCTTGACGGAAATCTTCCAGCCGGCAGGCGGCGCATATTCATCACGGAGAACCTCAGAGCTGGTAATTTTTATCTTCTGCCCTTCTTCTCTGGTGATTACTTCAGCTACACCGCTCAGGTCTGAGAGAATCGCCGGGGCTTTCGGCGGTCTTACCTCAAACAGCTCTTCTACCCTGGGCAGACCGCTGGTGATATCAAGACCGACCACGCCGCCGGTATGGAAGGTACGCAGGGTCAACTGTGTGCCCGGCTCGCCGATGCTTTGTGCCGCGATGATGCCGACAGCCACGTTCATACCAACCAGCGTCCCGCGTGACAGGTCCCGGCCGTAACAATTCCGGCAAATTCCACGCCTGGACTGGCAGTTGAGGGGTGAACGGGCGTGGACTTTAGTTATCCCGGCAGCAATGATTTCTTCTGCTTTCTGTTCTGTAATGTCAGTATTCCGCTCCATGATGGTTTCTCCCGTCTTGGGATGCACGAGCTTGCTGGCGGATAACCGGCCCACAATGCGTTCGGCAAACGAGGGCAGCAACTCACCTTTTTGAGGCTCTGATATCCACTGCCCGTCAATAGTGCCGCAGTCTTCTTCAAGCGTGATAACATCGTGGGCGGCATCGACAAGGCGTCTGGTAAGATAACCGCTTTCCGATGTTCTCAAGGCGGTATCAGCCAACCCTTTCCGGGCGCCGTGGGTTGAGATGAAATATTCTAGGGTGCTCAACCCTTCACGGAAGCTCGATTTAATGGGAAAGTCGATGATTTTACCGGAAGGATTGGTCATCAAACCACGCATCCCGGCCATCTGGCTTATCTGGGAAATATTACCTTTGGCGCCGGAGTTTGCCATCATATAGATACTGCCGAAGGGGTCAAGGCTCTCGGATACGGCTTCGGTAATGCCCTCCGTAGTTTTCATCCAAACCCCAACGACCTCGCTGTACCGTTCATCCTCGGTAATCAGGCCGCGGTGGAACTGGTTTTCAATAACGGCAGTCTGATTCTCTGCGTCCTTAATCAGCTTCGGTTTGGTCAAGGGGACCCGGATATCGCTCATGGCAATAGTGGTACCTGACCGCGAGGCATATTCAAAGCCAAGCCTCTTCATATTGTCCAGTACATCCGCCAGACCTTCATCGGTGAGTACTTTAGAGCACTCGGCCACTATCTGCTGTAGCATCGATTTATCGATTACCTTGTTATAAAAACCAAGTTCGGAGGGAAGTATTTCATTAAAGAGGATGCGCCCGACACTGGTTTTGATTCTTTCGCCGCCTTTTTCCGGGTTTCTGACCTCTATCTCAGCGCTAAACTCAATGGCGCCAAGCTGGCAGACGAGCTTAGCCTCTTCAAAGCTGCCCAGGAGGGAGCCTTCGCCTTTGGCTCCCGGCCTGATGCTGGTCATGTAATAGCAGCCAAGCACCATATCCAAGGTGGGGGTGACGACAGGTTCACCTGAGCTTGGCAACATCATATTGTGTATGCTGAGCATGGTCATCCTGGCTTCTCTCACGGCTGCCCTGGAGAGAGGAATGTGAACTGCCATCTGGTCGCCATCAAAGTCGGCATTAAAAGCGGTGCAGACCATGGGATGGAGCTGGATGGCGCTGCCTTCGATAAGCACCGGTTCAAAGGCCTGGATGCTGAGGCGGTGAAGTGTCGGAGCACGGTTGAGTAATACCGGCCTGTCCTTAATAACTTCCTCAAGAATGTCATACATCTCCGGTTTAGCTCTTTCTACCAGCCTCCGGGCGCTTTTAATATTATGGGCGAGTCCCCGTGCCAGCAACTGGTGCATGACGAAAGGTTTGAACAGTTCCAGCGCCATTCTTCTAGGCAGTCCGCACTGGTGAAGCTTGAGTGACGGGCCGACGACGACGACAGAACGCCCGCTGTAATCCACCCGCTTACCCAGCAGGTTTTGGCGGAAGCGTCCCTGTTTGCCCCGCAGCATGTCTGAGAGTGATTTTAGTTTGTGATTGCTCCCTGTAGAGTAAGCCTGTCCCTTCTTCCCGCCATCAATCAGGGAATCAACGGCTTCCTGAAGCATTCTTTTTTCATTACGAATAATGATTTCCGGCGCCCCGATTTCCATCAAGTGGCGCAGGCGGTTATTACGGTTGATAACGCGGCGGTAAAGGTCGTTAGTTCCGCTGATGGCGAATTTGCCGCCATCGAGCTGGACCATCGGCCGTAAGTCAGGAGGTAATACAGGCAGCACGGTGCAAATCATCCACTCAGGTTTACTGCCCGAGCGGCGTATCGCCTCGACTACCTGAAGCTGCTTGCTTGCCTTCTTGCGGCGCTGACCCGAATTGGAATGGCTTTCCTGCAATAACTCGACGCGTAATTCGTTAAGGTTAAGTCCTTTAACCAGTTGATAAATTGCCTCGGCTCCCATGCCGGCTTCAACTACTTTAGAGTATTTATCTTTCAGGTCCTGATACTGGTTTTCAGTAAGCAGTTGTTTTATACGGAGGTCGCTTAACATGTCAATCTCGGCAGCAAGCTGGTCTTCAAGTTCGGTTTTATCTTCCTGTCCACCGCTTCGGAGCTTGTTTACTTCTTCAACGGTAGCTTCTTTGGCATCGCCGATTTTAGCCTCTAATGCTCCCTGTCGTTTGGCTATTTCGGTTGAATATTTCAATTTCAGATGCTCAATGGCTTTTTGCCTTGCTTCTTCATTCACTGAAGTGATGATGTAATGAGAGAAGTAGAGAACACGCTCCAGATTCCGTGGCGACAGGTCAAGCAGCAGCCCCAAACGACTGGGTATGCCCTTGGCAAACCAGATATGGCTTACCGGGCAAGCCAGTTCGATGTGCCCCATGCGTTCCCGTCGTACCTTGGACTGGGCTACCTCCACCCCGCACTTATCGCAAATGACGCCTTTATAGCGTATTCTCTTGTATTTACCGCAAAAGCATTCGAAGTCTTTAGTAGGGCCAAAGATTCGCTCACAGAACAGGCCGTCCCTTTCCGGTTTCAGTGTGCGGTAATTGATTGTTTCCGGTTTAGTCACTTCACCGTAAGACCAGCTCCTGATTTGCTCAGGTGAAGCCAGGGAGATACGGACAGCATCAAAATCATTAACTTCAAGCATTTTCTTTTTCTACCTCTCCAGAATTAGAGTCTTCGTTACCCTTGATTGCCGCTTCCAGTCCGGTTGGTTCCTTGCTTTCGAAAGCCGCAGCCGGCTTCTCTTCGCCTGTCCCGGTCGCAGCCGGGATCGCGCTTACTCTATTTTCAGCTTCCAGCTTGAGACCCTTGCCTGTTTCTCCGGTTAATGGTTTTTCCTCTTCGTCATTGATAACCTCGATAGCCAGACCGAGGCTTTGCAATTCCTTGACCAGAACCTTGAATGATTCGGGTACACCCGGTTGGAGGATGTCCTCATTCTTCACTATTGCTTCATAGGCTTTCGCCCGGCCGACCACATCATCCGATTTTATAGTCAAGACCTCCTGGAGATTATGTGCGGCTCCGTATGCTTCGAGAGCCCACACTTCCATCTCGCCGAAGCGCTGACCGCCGAACTGAGCTTTACCTCCCAGGGGCTGCTGGCTGATTAAGGAGTAAGGCCCGGTAGAACGGGCATGAACCTTATCTTCAACCAGATGATTTAACTTCATCATATATATTTGACCTACGGTTATCGGCTGGTCGTACGGCTCGCCTGTCTGTCCGTCGCGCAGTATGACCTTGCCTATTATGGGTGAGGGGAAGCTCCTTTCGTGGCTGACTTTGGCCACCAGTTGCTCCAGCTCCTCCGCGCCGAGGTCCCGGCTAGCCACGCCCAGGTCTTCCAGCCAGATTCGCAGGCATACATCCCTGGAAAGTACCGGATGGTCATCACTGAATACTTTATCGGCATCATAATTATGTTCTGTTACATACTTTTTTGCCGCTTCAATTTGCGTAACCGTGTTCTCACCTGAGTTATGGTAGATGAGGGCTGCTTTTTGAACTAACCAGGCTTTCGCCAGAGCGGCCTCGATAGTAACATCGGTCGCCCCATCAAAAACCGGGGTCAGCGCTTTGAAACCCAATATCTTGGCTGCCCAGCCCAGATGGGTCTCCAGAACCTGACCGATATTCATACGTGAGGGGACACCCACCGGATTAAGAATAACATCTATCGGAGTGCCGTCAGGCAGGTAGGGCATGTTTTCAGCCGGGGCGATGATAGAAACAACCCCTTTATTGCCATGCCGTCCGGCCAGCTTATCCCCTACGGCGTTTCTTCGTCTCTGGGCAACCCAGACCTGCACTAGCTGATTAACTCCGGCGGGCAGATCGTTTCCGGTCAGAATCTTGACGTTAATTACCTTGCCCCACTCACCATGAGGCACCCGCAGAGATGTATCCTTGACCTCTCTGGCTTTTTCACCGAATATGGCTCTCAGGAGTTTCTCTTCAGCCGATAGCTCTGCTTCACCTTTCGGTGTAATTTTACCAACCAGTATGTCATCCGGGCCGACGGCAGCCCCGACGCGGATAATACCGGTTTCATCAAGCTCCCGCAGGCTCTCTTCACCCACATTGGGCACGTCCCTGGTGATTTCTTCGGGGCCTAACTTGGTATCCCGGGCTTCTATTTCGTGCTTCTCGATGTGAATAGATGTGAAAGCATCTCTCTCAACCAGTCGGCTGCTGAGAATAATGGCGTCTTCAAAGTTATAGCCTTCCCAGCTCATAAAGGCGCATAGCACATTTTGCCCCAGGGCCAGCTCCCCCTTTTCCATAGATGAGCTGTCCACCATGACCTGACCTGCTCTTACCTTGTCACCTTTGGCAACTATGGGGCGCTGATTAACACAAGTACCCTGGTTTGTGCGCACAAACTTCATCAGCGGATAGACATCTTTCTCTCCGCCGTGTTTGGTAACGATAATCTGGGAGCCGGTAACTGAGCTAACTGTGCCGGCATTTTTGGCAAAGAGCACCTGCCCGCTGTGGATTGCAGCTTCGGCTTCCATACCGGTGGCTACCAGAGGCGATTGTGGGGAAAGGAGGGGTACGGCCTGGCGCTGCATGTTGGAACCCATCAGGGCGCGGTTGGCGTCATCATGCTCCAGGAAAGGCACCAGTGAGGCAGCCACGCTGAATATCTGCTTGGCGGAGACATCCATAAAATCAATCTTGTCAGGGGCTTCCCACATATAACTGCCACGCAGCCTGGCTTCAATTCTTTCATCCAGGAACTGGTGATTTTCATCAAGGCGGGCGTTAGCCTGGGCGATGGTATACTTATCTTCCTCGTCAGCCGGGAGATAAACCACTTCATCAGAAACGAAGGGTTTTACTTTCACGGTAACGGATAGCTTGTCCAGCTTCTTCACCTGCGCCGCAGTAATGGTCTCACCGGCTTTTAAGACGGTCTTACCATCATCTATTACTGCTTCATCGGTTATTCTGCCCAGCAGTCTGTTATAGTTATCCTTTACTACAGACACAACACGGCGGTAGGGAGTTTCAATGAAACCGTACTGATTTATCCGGCTATAGGTGGCCAGAGACCCGATGAGTCCGATGTTCGGCCCTTCCGGCGTCTCGATAGGGCAGATTCTGCCGTAATGAGAAAAGTGGACGTCCCGGACTTCAAATCCGGCGCGGTCACGTGACAAGCCCCTGGGACCCATTGCCGAAATGCGGCGTTTATGAGTCAGTTCAGCTAATGGGTTGGTCTGGTCCATGAACTGCGAAAGCTGTGAGCTGCCGAAGAACTCTCGGATGGAGGCTACCACCGGACGGATATTGACCAGGGCGCTTGGCGTGGCAACTTCTGTCGGCAGTGTGCTCATGCGCTCTTTGGCCACCCGTTCCAGGCGCACTAAACCGATGCGGAACTGGTTTTGAATCAGCTCGCCGACTGTGCGCACTCTCCGGTTGCCCAGATGGTCGATGTCATCAGCGTGGTCTTGACCATTGTTAACCATGATGATACGCCTGATTATCTCAACCAGGTCTTCCCTGGTTAAAGCTCTTTGACTTTCCGGAACGTTAAGCCCAAGGCGCTTGTTAAGCTTATAGCGCCCGACAAAGCCCAAGTCATAATGTAAGGGGTCAAAGAACATGCTCTCGACGAGCTTCCTGGCATTATCGATGCTGGGCGGGTTGCCCGGGCGTAATTTTCTATAGATGCTGAGCAGGGCTTCCGCCTCATCCTTGACTGACGGTTCGCGCGCCATTGTCGAAAGCATATACTGGTGGTCGGAGTTGTCATCTTCCTTGACAAAGAGGTTCAACAGTTCGTCATCACTGCTGTAGCCGATAGCCCGTAACAGCGTCGTGGCCGGCACTTTCCGCTTGCCGTTTATCTTGACAGATATAACATCCTGGCTGCTGCTCTCAAATTCCAGCCAGGCGCCGTGGTCAGGCACCAGTTTGGCATGACATAATTCCTGGCCGCTGGCAGACTCTTCTTCACCGATGAAGTAGACGCCCGGAGAACGAAGCAACTGGCTGACGACCACCCGTTCCGCCCCTCCGGTGATGAATGTGCCGTTAGTTGTCATCATCGGGATATCGCCGAAGAATATGTCCTGTTCTTTGATTTCACCGGTTGTCTTTATCAGCAGACGGGTCTTGATATAAAGCGGCGCCGAATAGGTCAGGTCGCGCTGGTTACATTCCTGTTCGGAGTAACGAGGTTCTCTGAACTCGTAGGTGATAAAGCGGATTTCCTGGCGGTTACCTGTGAAGTCCGTGATAGGGGATATCTCCTCCAGTAACTGTTTTAAGCCTTCCTGTTGAAACCATCTGAATGAATCCAGCTGAATTCTTATCAGGTTGGGGACAGACACTATCTCGGGTAACCTGGCGTAAGACTTTCTGTAACTGGCGGGATGGGTGTTTTCGGCGGGTGTTTTTGACGAAATAACCATTTACGCTCCACTCCTTAAAACAGGATTATTTCTTAGAAAAATAAAAATGAATGAAAACAAAAAAAGACCACAAAAATAGCTGTGGTTAGTGGGGGGGCTCAGTTGAATAAAAAATGTAGATTTTTTTTGAAGGCATATTGACGCAGATTAATACTACAACTATTACCGGCGGTTGTCAATAGGATGAACTATATTAATTTTCTATGCCTGTAGTTTCTGCCAGAGGTTCTTGACCTCCCGCTTCATTTCATCAAGGCTGCCATCGTTGTTGATAACCACACTGGCGCGTTTAACCTTTTCTTCGCTGGACATCTGGGCGTTAATCCTGGCCTTGGTCTGTTCTTCCGTCATCCCCCGCTGGTCTTTCATCCGCTTGATGACGGTAGCCTCAGGGCTGACGGCGACCCAGATTTCATCTACGATTTTATCCCAATCAGCATCGGTCTCGAGCAGGACGGCGGCTTCGAGCACTAATACCTGGACGCCTTCGCTCCTGAATTGGGCAATCTTATCTTCCATCATCAACCGCATGCGCTTGTGCATAATGTGGTTCAGTCTCGCCAGAGCCTCAGGGTTGCCGAAAACTACAGGCCCCAGCTTCTTGCGGTCAATCTCACCGTCCGGGCCGAGGACCTCCCGCCCGAAACTAGACACTATCTCTTGTTTAATGTCACTTCTTTTCAGGGCTTCATGCCCTACTTTATCCGCATCCACGATTGTAGCGCCCAACTCGCCGAGATACTGAGATACGGTGCTCTTACCGCTGCCGATACCGCCTGTGAGACCTATTACTCTCATTGTTGCACTCCCTTTTTGAGTTATTATTTGAATGTTCATCCGTATCAGCCCCTAAATCTCCCTGGCCATGACCAGTCCCCACACGGATTGCGCCCCGGCGGATTTCAGCGACTGAGCGCAGGCATTGAGAGTCGCCCCGGAAGTGGCGACATCATCGATAAGTATCACTTGACGGTTCCGCAACCCGTCGTTACTGCAAATAAAGGCTTCGGAGACGTTGCTACGCCTTTCTTCGACGGTAGCTGTTTTCGCCTGGGGAGAGGTGTGCTGCTTGCGGACGAGGCAATCTTCCATTACAGGTAAGTTATTCAGCTTGCCTAATTCACAGGCCAGCAGGGCTGACTGATTATAACCCCGCTCTTTCAGCCGTTTGGGGTGCAGTGGCACAGGTACCAGCACATCTCCGGGCAATGGATAACGAACCAGATAATCATCAAGCATCTGAGCCAGGGGTGCAGCCAGAGTTCTAAGATTTCGGTACTTTAGCTGGTGAACAGCGAGCCGAGTAACTCCCTCGAAGCGAAAGGGTGAGCGAATGCCGTCTATCTCAGCCTGCCATTTAATACAGCTCGGGCAAAGAATCCCGCTTAACTGGGGTCTGCCGCAAAGGGGGCAGAGAGGCGGGGCGACAATCGACAGTGAGTTCCGGCACGAAGGGCAGATAAGAAACCCCTCTTTCCCGCAGCCCAGGCATCTCTGCGGGAAAAGAAAGTCCAGTGCCATCCTCTTAAATTCATCTATCTGAGGAAGCACATTTACCGTCCGCATATTTCAAGTTTTAAGCGCCCCTCTGGTTTTATGCGCGGGGGCGACTGTTGTTATGGAGGGTTCCGCTCATAATGGGTTCATCTATATATACATCGCCATTCCTGATTTTCAGGTTATAACCACATTCAGGATTAGTGCAAACCCAGGCCTTATACTGAATATTTGCCCCCTGGCTGCCAAAATCAGATAGGGGTACCAGGTCTCCAGCCTTGCAACGTTGACACTTGGGGAAATTCGCTTGTTCCACGAGGTCCACCTCCCAGCCAGATTAAATTTTCTAAAGTATACACCACAACTTTGCCGTTGGCAAGGTTAGGAATGGTTGAGAGTCACCGCAGTTTCAGGGCGGCATCGAGCAGCAGAAGTGAGCCTTGTTCGAGGGGCAGCTTTGCCACTTCATCGATTGGCCGGAAGTCTGATTTGAAAACGTAGTCATCATGTATTATTGCTTTAGCAAAGAAGTCCCTGGATTCAGCAAAGTAGATAGGCCAGAGGAAATCAGGGTAGGGGTATGGGTAGTTTTCCGGTTTTGGTCCCAGATGGTGGAAATGCATGCCCCCCAGCAATTCTGTTTTGAGTAAAGTCCAGCCGGTTTCCTCAAGCAGCTCGCGTCTAAGCGTTTCCAGAGGTAGTTCTCCCTTCTCCACTCGTCCCCCCGGAGTGATGTACATCCGGCCGTTCTCCTGAGTGATAACCAAGACAGACCGCTCTCGAAAAACGATAGCGCGCACGGAAGAGACATATTCTAACGGCGGCATCTTGTCACACAGATATAAGGTTATCTGGAGCGGCAGCGTGCCCCATGCAACCGAGTCTTCGCTGATGAATGTTCCGCCGGCCAGGAAATCAGAGAGGTCTTGGCGCATAAAGAATTATATAACTTTCTGAACGATGGTTGCCAGTGCGGTTCCGCTTTAGGGACTCTGTGTCGGTTCAACCTGTCTTGATTCCGGCAAGGAATTTCTTGACGTAAGGTACAACAATGTCGCTGCGGAAATAGCCCTGACCGTGGTTGAAGTCAAAATCCAAGGGACAAACAAAATTCCAAATTACAAAGCCAAACGAGGGCCTGTTTTACGGAATTTAGGTTTTGTTATTTATTCTTCGTTGCTACTCCCTTCTCAACCTCGCCGCACTGGATGTCTGATGCTGCCCATAGTCAGGTTAGCCTCGGGGACCATCGGCGACGGCTAATTCCGCGCCCAACTCACTTCCTTGTGGTGCCTTTGATGTCTCCACGTTCATTAAAGTTCGGCTGAATGCCACCAGGATGACGATAATAACGGACGCCGCACCCGCGATGTAATAAACCGAACGGACGCCTATTGCATCTGCCGTCGGCCCGGCGATAGCTAGCCCTAATGGCACCACAGCCTGGGATATTGAACCGAGCACAGCGAACACCCTCCCCTGCATATCTTTGGGTACCACCGACTGAAATATCGCCATGATAGGCGCGCTCCCGAATGCTATTCCGGTCCCCTGGAAAAAGGCGGCGGTCAGACCGATAAAGAAGAGGTCTACAGAAACGAAACCTAACGCGAAGATAGATACGCCCAGGATAGCTTCGCCCGTCAGAGAAGTGACGATGCGCCGGCGAAATCCGCCCCACGCGCCCATGATAATCCCTCCTGTGACCATCCCCACCCCGAAACCGGCGTTGAGCCACCCGAGCTTAAGAACATCTCCGCCGAGATGTTCGGTCACCAGGACGGGCAACAATCTGAATGCCGGCAGTACGAAGAAGTTGAGGGCTGCGAACATGCCCATCAGCATTACCAGCCCCCGGGCATGCTGCCACATGTACTGGAAGCTTGCTACCGCATTCTTGAGCGGTGATACTTTCTCTAGCAGAGTGGTCCGCTCAGGTTGAGGTATCGAGATGAAGAGCAGACACCCAACCGCGACTAACGCCGTCACGATATCGACGGCGAGCACGCCGTACATCGGAAGCGCCTCCAGCAATAACGCTCCGGCCGGGGGCGCCGCAACCATGACAATGCCCTGCAATGTCGGGTTCAGGCCACCCACGCGAGAGAGATGTTTCTTGGGTACCAAGAGGGGGATTGAGGCAGCCATCGCGGGCATGTGAAAAGTCATACCGATAGCTCTCGCCACCATTGCGATGTAAATGTGCCAGACCTGGATAGCACCGGAAAAGAAAAGGGTCACGAGAACCAGCGTAACCATAGCTACAGACAGGTCGGCGATAATCATGATCCGCTTTCTGTTCCACCGGTCGATGAAGGTCCCGACTATCGGTCCCAGAACGATTAACGGTAGCATAGCCACGAGCATTGCGGTGGACAGAACCGTGGCCGAGCCTGTTTCCCGCGTCAGGTACCAGGCAAGGGAGAACTGCACCAGGGCGCTCCCTATTTGAGAAACCGCCTGGCTAGCCCAGAGAACAAAGAACTTCTTCATCTATGTCCGTTATTCCTTGCTCAGCCGTGAGACACCGGACGTCCGTATGTTACCCATCATGGGATTTCCGATATAGCCAAAATGAGAGTGGCCGCTGAGCCTGGCATCCAGTTTACCATCCATTCTCAGGGTACAATGGCTGACACCGCTCAGTCTGACGGCAGCATTGTGAACTGAGAAGTCGCCCAGTTCCATATGATTGGCGCCGGAGGCTTCGATGACAGCGTCCTTAGCCGAGCCGGTCAGTCTGACACGGGTCGCTCCCGATAATTCAAGTTCAGCATCGCCTGTCGTCATTTCACCACTCAGGCTGCTTGCCCCGGACAGGCTCAGCTTGAAAGCCTCCGATGAACTAAACCCGCTAACCGTTCCTCTGGTTACCCCGGATAATCGTAGCTCTTTGAGGACGGGCAGGGTGATTCTGGCTTTGGGGCGCGTGATTTGAGCCCTCCAGCCGGTATGCCTGCTGTGTCTGATTCTCAGTGTGTTTTGCTCTTTAGAAACATCGAGGTTCCTGAATAGCTCGTTCTCGGCGGTGATGCTGACGCTGTATGAATCCGAGCGGACGATTTCGACCTCGAAAGCCCCGCCCACTTCAATGCCGGTAAAATCACGGAGAGTAAATTCCTCGGTTTTCTTATGGCTCTCCCTGTGAAACATATTACTTTCGGGGAAATCGTTGAAGGGAGGGGGCGGTCCGGGGGGTGGAGGTGGTTCGTGAGCTGCTGGTGGCACAGACGCTCCGGTCTTAATGCTATCGATTTCGGCCTTCAGTTCGGACTTTACGCTAGCCATCTCCGTCTTAAGTTCTGTCTTTAGTTCAGCCTTTATACTATCGAGTTCGGTCTTAAGGCTGGCTTTGATACTTTCCAGTATCCGGTCTATTTGGGGGAACTCTCTGTTTTCCATATCACCACTCCTTTAATGAATGCTTATTTCAATCCAACTAATTAGAAAGTGGATTAGATAGTAAATCAAATATAATATCTAAATAAGAATTAAAACATAAATTTAATTACTTGTCAATAGCTGATGATGTGGTTACAAATGGGGCTGAAAATGGAAATGATAGAGACAGTTAATGAGGTGTCGCCCAACTGCGGCGAGCATATATTAGCTGGGGAATCGCTTCGAGAGAAAACCTATTTGTTCGTCAGCGCCGCCCAGGTCTGGCGGATGCCTTCCTCTAATGTTGTTTGTGTTTTGAATCCGAGCATCGTGTTTACCTTGTCGACATTTGCCTTGCTGTGCCTGACCTCACCGGCCCGGAAGGAAGCGTGCCCATAGGGCACCTCTTTACCGCTGACCTTTCTGATGATATCTATTAATTGCTTGATGGTGTGCACTTCGCCGGAGGAGAGATTGAAAACCTGGCCGACTGCAGCCGGGTGGGTGGCGGCAAGGATGTTGCCGTTGACAATATCGCTTATGAAGATAAAATCACGGGTTTGCTCGCCGTCCCCGAACACGGTCAGAGGCTCGCCCCTCAGTGTGCGGCTCAGAAAGATGGAGACGGCGTTGGCGTATTCGCTGCTGTCCTGCCTGGGGCCGAAGGCGTTGAAGTACCTCACCGTTGCCGTTGGGATGCCATAGACCTTGTGGTAGGCGAAGGCGTATTTCTCAGCCGCCATTTTACTGACTGCGTAGGGGGACTCAGGGTAGAGGGGGTGGTCTTCATCGATAGGCATGTACTTGGCCTCGCCGTAAATGGCGGCGGAAGAGGAGTAGACCAGCCTTTTGAGGTTCGGGTTATTGCGGCAGGCTTCTAATAAGTTGAGCATGCCTTTGATATTAACATCCATATCCAGGTAGGGGTCTTTCAGCGACCTGATATTGCCGACGTGGGCGGCAAGGTGAAAGATGTATTCAACCTTGGCTACGGTGTCATTGACGAGGTCTTTGTCCCGGATATCGCCTTTAATGATGGTTACCCTGTCTTTGCTTTTGACCAGATTGTTCATCGAGCCTGTGTAAAAATTATCCAGGATAAAGACGTTGTTATCCGGTGAGAGCCTGTCCACAATGTTCGAGCCGATGAAGCCGGCTCCGCCGGTGACCAGGATGTTTTTGCCTTTGAGTTCAGCTTTTTGCTGTGTCATTTATGTTTCTCCTTAATTGCTTTTTGTAGTATTGTTTCCAGTTCCTGAGCTATTTTATCATAACTGTACTTGCCTCTGACTGCGTTCACCCCCGCCTCCCCCAGCCGCCGCCGGCGCTCCGGCGATTTCAGCAGCGCGATGACCTGCGGCACCATCTCCGCCGGGCTATTGGCATAGACCAAGCCGTGAGATTCGCCCGGCAGCAGCGTGCTGATGCCGCGCAGAGCGGTGGCAACCGTGGCTTTACCGCAGGCGACATACTGCATAATCTTAGCCGGGAAAATATCCATATTTTCCTCCGAGACAAGGAAAGTGTTGATGCAGACGGTGGCCAGGTTGATGTACTCAGGCATCGACCTGTATGGCTGGAAGCCGGTTATAATGACACGGTCTTGCAGCTTTAACTCGCTGATAATCCGCTCCAGCTTGCCGCGCAGCATACCGTCACCCACAATCAGCAGCCTGGCTTCGGGGATTTCTTTGAGCACCTCAGGGAAATGGCTGATAAACTCGTCAAGCCCGCAGAAATCAAAGAGGGTGCCGACGAAGACAATCACAGGCTCATTTTCTTTCAGTCCCCACTTTTGCCGAACCTCAGCGCTATCGACACCGGGGCGGAAGAGGTCCGTATCCATCGGGAATGGCAGCAACCTTACCCTGGCTTCGGGTATGCCCATACCGATGACGTATTTTTGATATTGCGGCGTGTTCGGCAGCACAGCGTCCACGCCGGAATATACACGTTTTTCAATCAGTTTAGTTACCGGGCGCAGGGGACGGTACGGCACCAGCCTGTTATAAATCTCTATCGACCGGAAGAATATGGGAATTTTAAATTTTCTGGCCAGGCTGATTGTCTGCAAGCCGGTGGTAGGCACGGAAAAGAGGACTATGGCGTCAATCTTTTTTTCCCTGATAGTCTTACTGATTTCCAGGTAAGACGTAATAGCAGTCGAGATACGGCTCAAGACCGGAATCTTAATGAATCCGGGACGTCTCACATCCACAGATGCTCCGGGGAAGGCCCTGGAGACATTTTTGAACTCTCTGGTCTTAAGGCTGCCGAAGTCGAAAAAACTGTTTCGTTTCCACTTGTCCTCATAATCGATGGCGTATACGTGGTGCCCCCGCAGGGAGAGGCCTTCGGCCACAAAATGGAGGTCGTAGACAGGCTTCTTGATCCAATCGACCTCGTGAACAAAGAGGATGTTCATTATTTCTTTCGCAGGGTGGCAAACAGCATCGATAAGCCCTTGATATCAACTTTCAACTCGCCTATCGATGTGGTATGGCGAAGGCGCTGCCAAGCGTAAGAGGGACGCAGATAGAACTCTCGGTAGGCTCGTTTTGAACCGCGCTGGATGTCATCCCGGCTCAGCAGGTCGCTCTCAAATACAGGTGACGGTCCTTCACCCGAACCGGCATAGACGAAGTTTTCCCAGGGGATAGTAACTCCCTTCTTGCCGTGCATGTAGATGTCGTACAATTTGGTGCCGGGGAAGGGCGTGGTAACAGCGAATTGGGCGAAATCCAGTTTGAGCTGCTTGGCGAACTGAATCGTCTGGCGGATGGTCTCGGGTGATTCTCCGGGCGAGCCAACCATAAAATATCCTATCGTCTGTAAGCCTGCCTCACGCGTCCAGCGGATGGCCTCGGTAGCCTGTTGCAGGCTGATGCCTTTATCAAGAGTTTTAAGCACTTCCGGCGAGCCTGATTCTAAACCGTAGGAGACGGCATAGCAGCCGGCCTGCTTAATATGATTCAGCATCTCTTTATCGACAAGATTGACCCTGGTTTCGCAAGTCCAGTGTAATTTCATGCCTCTTTTTATGATTTCGTCACATATACCCTGGACGCGCTTCTTGTCCAGGGTGAAAACATCATCATAAAAAGCGAACTCCTTGATACCCATAGTTTTCTGGTAATGGGCGATTTCATCAGCTACTCTGGTTGGAGTCTGCGCTCTAAAGTTTCTGCCGAAGATAGGCTTGGAGCAATATGCGCAATGGTAGGGGCAGCCCCGGCTGGTGATGATGACTGCAAAGGGCAGCGCCCGGCCATGAGGAGGGTGAGGTTTATATTTCTGCCATGGCAGCAGGTGATAAGCCAGAAAAGGCAGGGAATTCAAGTCAATCAGCCGGGTATTCGCCGGGTTGCTGATTATCTTGCCATCTTTTCTGTAGGTAAGACCGTTTATTTTAGTCAACGGTTGGTTTTTCTCCAGCGCGGGCAATAGCTGAAGTATCGTTTCCTCTCCCTCTCCGCGCAGGATGATGTCTATTTCGGGGGCGTTAGCCAGGGTTTCCTCGGGGAGGAGGGTGGCGTGAGCGCCGCCGAGGATGATAGTCTTTTCCGGATAGGATTTCTTCAGGTGACGGGCAGTAGCCAGGGCGATATTGATAGAAGGGGTCATCGCGGTCAGGCCGATGACATCGGCGTCCTTCACCAACGGTGTAATCTCATCCAAAGAGAGATTCAGGGCGTTGGCGTCCACCACGGATACAGGATAGCCGGCTCTTTCCAGCACAGCCGCGATTAAGGCCAGTCCCATCGGAGGCTGCGGGTATTGAGATGACAGGTTAGGGGCTATTAAGGCTATTTTTAGCATTCGTATCTACTTCCAGTTCTAAGCATAAAGTTTTTTCATCCATTCGATGGTTTTGGGTATTCCCTCTTCCAGAGGCACCTTAGGGTCATGCTTCAGGTCCCGCCTGATTTTGGAGAAGTCCATGTGTTTGACCTTTGTCGTGAAGGGTTCTCCTTCTTTGTAAGTCACTTTAGAATCTTTTTTACCCAGGTTTTTCAGGATGAGGTCGGAAACATATTTAATATCATGCTCCCATTCTTCTTTGCCCCCGACGTTATAGACCTCACCCGGCTTGAAATTATCTACTATGTTGGCGAACGTGCGTGCCGTGTCTTCAACGTAGTCAAAAATGCGCTTGTGACCCAGGTAGACCGTGTACGGCTCGTCTCTCAACGCCTTGTAAATGAAGTTGGGGATTACTCCCCGGTAGGGGTTGTAATGCTCGTGAGGCCCGTAAGCATTGACCGGTCGGACTCTGACAGTCTCAGTGCCGAACATTTCCGCTGAGTTCAATACCTGCATTTCGCCCACCCACTTGGTCATAGCGTAATCATTCATCTGTTTCAGAGGAACTTTATCCATCACGTCTTCACTCATTTTACCGTCGAAATCTCCGTAGACTTCGGCGCTGGAGAAAAATATCATGCGGAATTTTTTCTTCTCCTGAATTCTGATCAGGTTCTTGGTGCCGACGGCATTGGTCAGCCAGAGATTTTCATAATAGTCCTCACCATTCCAGCGGCCGTATTCGGCGGCCAGGTGGTAAACATAGTCGAAATTATGCTTTTCAAAGATGCTTTCAAGCTGGCGGAATTTACTGACATCAGCCCGGATGCTTTTAACATCTTCGGCATTGGTTAAGCCGCAAATCCATACATCGTGCCCCCGTTTCCTCAATTCGGGAACCAGGTTTGAGCCGATGAAGCCCAGCCCGCCGGTAACCAGTATCTTAGCCATCAGAACCTCCAATTTGATATTAAATTATTGTTCGGCGGCTTTGCTGCCGCCGAACATACTTTGCTATTTCTTGACCGTTATTCACTGATGATATTAACTATTTTCTCGGCGGCTTTGCCATCGCCGAACGGATTCTGCCATTTCTTTCTTTTGCCCATCATTATTCGGGCACATTCGAGTATCTTGTCCGGTGAAGTGCCAGCCAGGAGATTTGCGCCGACCTCGACTGTTTCCGGCCTTTCCGTGTTCTCTCTCATAGTAACACAAGGCACCCCGATGATGCAGGCTTCCTCCTGAACGCCTCCGGAATCTGTCAGGATGAGCCGGGCGTTACTCTCCAACTGGAGAAAATCCAGGAAATCAACGGGGTCAATCAGGGTGAGCCTTGGCGCTTGTAGATTAAATTCGCTCATTTGCTTGCGGGCGTGGGGGTGGATGGGGTAAATCAGGGGTATCTTGAACTCGGCTGCCGCCCTGTCCAGAGCTTCCAGAATCGAGGTAAACCGGGCACGGTTGTCCACGTTTTCCTGGCGATGAAGGGTCACCAGCAAGTATTTCTTTGGGCTGACATGCAATTTATCCAGAATCCTGCTTTGTTCTCCGGCCAACTTTAAATTCTGGTAAACGGCATCGACAATGGTGTTGCCGGTGACTGCTATTTTCTCCTCAGAGATACCCTCACTGAGTAATATCGATTTTGCCTTTTCGGTCGGTGCGAACAGATAATCCGAGCAATGGTCGGCCAGAATCCGGTTAACCTCCTCAGGCATAGCTCTATCATAGCTTCTCAAGCCGGCTTCGATGTGTCCCACCTTAATACGTAGTTTAGAGGCGGTCAGGGCGGTGGCAAGGACAGAATTGGTGTCACCCTGAACTAGAACGATATTGGGCTTTTCCTGGAGCAAGACCTTTTCCACCCCGACCAGTATTCTGGCCGTCTGCTCGGCATGTGAGCCTGAGCCGGCGCCCACATTGTATTTGGGCTGGCGCAGTTTTAGCTGTTCAAAGAAGACTCCGTCCAGGTTATATGAGTAATGCTGACCGGTGTGGAGGACGAAAAAATCAGCCCCTCTGATTTCCAGTTCCCTGATTACCGGCGCCATTTTGATGATTTCGGGACGGGTGCCCAGAGTTACAGCAATTTTTGGTAGCATTTCTTCCTCAAGCCAGACGATAGTTGAGTTGACTGTGTCACTGCTCTTTGACGGATTTCAGTTCTTTCTCTTCATCAGCGTGTTCAGTATTATCCCCGTGAAAATACTGAAAATGCCAATGACAAGCAACAAGATTGATACCAGGGCATAGCCGGTGAGGGCGCCGCCGCCACCAATGACGATACCAAATGCCCTGATGCCGGCAAGCAGGCCAAGTACGACCAGGATTGCCCCTCCCCACCCGAAGAAAAACAGGGGCCGCCTTTCTGAAATCATAGCGATAATCCGGCTCAGGACGCCTACTCCGTGGGCTACCGGGTTGAGTGTGGAGCCGTCTGCTGTGTATCTAACCGAGATTGGCGTCTCGGTAATTTTGAGTCCTTTTTCAGTGGCTCTGGATATCGTCTCGGCTGATACGGCCATCCCGTTTTCTTTCAAATCCAGTTGCTCTATCGCCTTTCTGGAAAAAGCTCTGAAACCGGACTCGGAATCGGATAGCTCTTGTCCTGACAGGACGCGGGAAAAACGGGCGATTACCCTCTGACCGGCACGGCGGTAACCAGGGATATCGTTCTGCTGCTGCTCTCTTGAGCCGATGACAAGGTCAAAACCCTCTGTTATCGGCTTGATGAGGTTGGGTATTTCATCCGGATTGTGCTGCGAATCACCATCGAGAAGGACAAGGATGTCTATGTCCTTTTTCTTGGCTTCGGCCAGGATGGTCTTGATGCTGGCGCCGTAGCCCTGATTGCGCTCGTGTTGAACTACGGTAGCCCCGGCCAGCCGTGCTATTTTAGCTGTCTGGTCGGCGCTGCCGTCATCGACGACGATGGTCTCATCCACATATTGCCGGGTCTTGAGCACGACGGTGCCGATATATTGTTCTTCATTGAAGGCAGGTATAGCCGCAGCTATTTTAGGGTTACCCTGCCGGGAAGATTGCGATGGCTGTTTCATTTACCTTCCTTAGACTGTTTTATTATACCTTATGGGCTTGGTTTAAGGAAGACCTGCCAATCTCGTATAAATATGGCGGAAGATTTACCGTGATGCGTGAAGATGTGCGATTAGTTTATCAACCCCTCTATTTCACATCGACCAAAATGTAGACCGACCGGTAAACCTGGCTCTCCCCCGATTTGAATAACCGGAATTCTACCTTCTGCCCATCACCGGACTCGGTTGGTTTAAACGTTATTGTTTCCTGCCATTTCTGGGCTTGATTTAGAATCAGCGGAGCCGCCACATTGCTACTCATTCCGTTCAATTTCACTTCGAGCCTGTAGCTGATTGTTTCGTGCTCTAGGTTGACGATACCGATTATTACTTTGGCTTCTTGCCCCACCGCCAAAATTTTAGGATAATTGTCAGTCTTACCCTCGCTGTTAAGAACGTAAAGCTCGGTGAACCTTTCCGTGACTGGAGGCACGGCAGCAGAGTAGATTAAGGCTGAGATAGCGCTGAGGATAATCAGAACCAGGACTACAGATAAAATCTTACCAAGCAATGACGAGGTCTTCTGATTTTTCATACAAATTTAAATATACTTCAAAGCGGGACTGACGGCAATACCCTGGCGGGACAAGCATCCCCGTTTGTCCGGCACGTTATTTCTTTACAGGCTCTGAGATTTTACCCTCCGGCTGTCTGAGGAAAAGCGACTTCGGTAAAGAGAAATTCCAGCTTGTGTTTGTGCTCAAGCTCCTGTGAAGCCAGCTCTTCCAGCAGTTTTTTTACTTCTCCAGCCGGGTGAGCCTGGCTGAGGGCGAGATAGGACTCGTGAGCTGACTTTTCACGGTTGGCTGCCCTCAAAAAGATGTCTTTGAGCTGCATATCGGGCGTTATCTCGGTCGGCTCAAAGCTCTCTGCAATCTTGTAATCTATCACCTGCTCGGCACGCAGGCTGCCGGACTTTAACCCGCCCTGCAGGTAGCGTTCCAGCAATTGCTGGTGTCCCCGCTCCTCCCGAACCAGCTCTTGAAAAATGTCCCTGGCTGTCTGGCCGGTCACTTTCCGGCCCAGGTCACCATATAGCTGCTGCGCCTCGATTTCCTTCTCGATTGCTGTAGTCAAGACCTCTTTCAGCGTTAGCTGGGTTGCCATGCTTACCTCCTCAAATAGGTCTAGAGTAATTCATCCATCAGTTTTTCTACCCTTCCGGGTTCAATCTTTTGTTTTACCAGCGGGCCCATTCTCAGCGCCGGGATTTGTTCCTCATAAGTGGGGCTGTCTGCCTTGTAGATAATCCCGGTAGGTATGCGCTGTCCCCATTCCTGGGATTTGGCCAGAGCCAGTGTCCGGTTGGACGGGTCATAGCCGGCTTCCTCATCTAACTTGTATACCCTCTCCCGGTACCAGCTATAGGTATTGACATGGTTGAAAGAGACGCAGGGCTGGAGAATATCGATGAGGGCAAATCCCTTGTGTGTGATACCGGCCTTAATCAGGCCGGCGAGGTGCTCGATATCACCGGCAAAGCCCCGGCAGACCAGGCTGGCCCCGCTGACTATGGCCAGGGAGATTGGATTTATGGGTGGGGCTGCCCCATAAGGTGTAGTCCTGGTTATAAAACCCTGGTCGCTGGTGGGAGACGCCTGCCCTTTAGTCAGGGCGTAAACCTGGTTATCATGTACCAGATAGGTAATATTGTGGTTCCGGCGCATGGCGTGCAGGAAGTGGTTGCCGCCCTCTCCGTAGGCATCTCCGTCACCGCTGACGGCAATGACGATAAGCTCAGGGTTGGCTATCAGGGCTCCGATGGCCGGGGGTACAGGCCTGCCATGAAGGGAGTTAAAGACATTACTTTTCATATAATGGGGCAGTTTGCCTGCCTGGCCGATGCCTGAGACCATCAAGACCTGGTGAGGCTCGATGTCCAGTTCGACCAGCGCTTTTTTTATAGCGTTTAGAATACCGAAGTTGCCGCACCCGGGACACCAGGCGCTTGGTATGCCGGCGTAATCAGCTATGGTTGCCATACTAGCCGCCCTCCTTTTTTACTGCCTTCACAATCTCATCAGGAGTAAATGGGCGTCCGTCATACTTCAGAATATTGCCGCTCACCTTTATGCCTGTCTCGGTGCGGATGAGACGTGCCATCTGTCCGGAGGCGTTGTTCTCGATAACAAAAGTTTTCCTGGCTTTGTTAAGTATGTCAGCAATGGCTTCGCCTGGGAAGGGCCAGATTTCGTTCAGAGAGAGCGAGTTGACGCTGGCGCCTTCCTTACCCAGAATATCTACAGCCTCACGGATGGCGCCGCAGGTGCTGCCCCAGCCGATAAGCAGGGTGACTGCCTGCTTCGGGCCGTATAATTCCAGGGCGGCCGTCTCTTTGCTCAGACCGGTTAGCTTCCGCAGCCGTTTATCCATCATCTTAATCCTGGTCTCAGCATCCTCGATGAGGTGCCCGGCTTCATCATGCTCATCCGAATCGGCTACTACCAGGGATTTGCCCTGTCCGGGGAAGGCTCGTGGCGAAATGCCTGACGGGGTTATCTTGTATCTCTTATATTCTGCCTCATCGGCTTCTTTGTCAGAATTCAGCAAGCCTCTATCTATGGTAACTTTAGAGAGGTCGAGCTTCTCCACAGTAGAGTATGAGTTAGCCAGGACGTGGTCGGTTAAAACAATAACCGGTATCTGGTACTTGTCTGCCAGGTTGAATGCTTTCACGGTCAGCTGGAAGCAGTCCTCGATGGTCGCCGGGGCTAGAACTGCCCTGGGGAAGTCTCCCTGATGGGCATAAAGCACGAATTGAAGGTCGCCCTGCTCGGTGCGGGTGGGTAAGCCTATCGCCGGGCCGGGGCGTTGTCCCACCACCACCACTACCGGCGTTTCAGTCATAGCCGCCAGCCCCAGTCCCTCGGTCATCAGGCAGAAACCGCTGCCTGAGGTAACCGTCATTGCCCTGACACCGGCGTAGCCGGCTCCGATTGTCATATTTATAGCCGCTATCTCGTCTTCGGCCGGCACAACCACCAGCCCGAATTCATCAGCCCTGCCGGCCATATATTCCATAATCGATGTCACCGGCGTCATCGGGTAGGCAGCCATGAATTTGCAGCCGGCAGCGATGGCCCCAAGAGCCATCGCCTCGTTGCCATTGAGCAGCATCCTCTTTACCTTGCTGATTGGACTCAGGCGGGAATTGAAATCTCCTTTAAAATTATCCCGGGCGTATTCATAGCCGGCCCGGGCAGCTTGGACATTCTTTTCAGCGATTTCGCTGCCTTTGAAATACTCTTTTAAGACCTGTTCTAATATCTCGAAGTCATAGCGAACCAGACCCAGGCATACGCCCACGGCAACCGTGTTTGCCATCAGTTTCTCTCCCGCTTTCTCCACGGCCAGCTTATCCAAGGGCACGCCAAAGGTACTCTTCACCCCGGCAGTGTCTTTAACCTTTTCCGCATCGAAGACGATTACCCCCCGGTCGGCCAACTCCCCCTTGTGAAGGCTTATAGTTTCGCTATTCAGGGCGACCAGCACGTCAACGGAACCGGCAATGGCGGCTATTTCTGAGTCAGCGGCTCTGATACGGTAGAAATTATGCCCGCCCCTTACCCGGGACTCATAATCCTGGTCGGCGAAGATGTGGTAACCACCGCGGGCGAGGGCTTTGGCGAGAATAAAACCCACCGATTGCACCCCTTGCCCGGCTTCACCTCCAACCATAATATTTAACTGTGGCCCCATTCCATGCTCCTTCGAGGATAAACAGACTAGAACTCTTCAGGCGTGCTGGGGAAGTTTAAGCGGAATGATTTTTTACGTAATTTCGTTTGCGGCAGTCTCAATCCCACCAGGATACGGGTCCGAACTGCCCTTCAAAGCGCTGCATCAGAAGATTAAAATGCCCCATCTCCTGGTCGGCCAGGTAGGCAAACAGCCGTTTTCCATCGGCATCCATTACGGTTGCCTGGCGATACAGGTCATAGCTCTTTATTTCGATGTCCAGGCCGAAGAGCAACGCATCCCGGTCGTCAGACTTTTCGGTAACCTTCTTTTTCAGAGCATCGATACCCCTGGGGAAGAGGGGTTTGCCAAGGTCGATACTGACTTTCTTTATTTCTGGAGAGACAACCCAGCTACCTTTTTTCATCAGGGCATCGTACTGACTTTTCAGCAGGTCGTAGTGACTTCCCTCATCATCCGAGAGCGTCTTGAAGATGTCCTGCCCCTTCTTATCCCTGGTAGTTTGTGCCGCTTTAATGTAGAAATTGCGCCCTTCCTGCTCCAGTCCCATAGCGCGTTTTAATAGTTCTGTAGTAAGATTTGTTTCTTGTGCCATAGTCCTGCCCCTCCCGAGCTCTACCTGTCATTGCAGATTGGTTACTAGAAATAATTATACCATAGACAGGGTTATTTTGAGCGACATTGGATGGTGGAGAGGCGCTGGCATATCTGCTACAATGATAGGCATGAGTGATGATATTGCCCTTTATGTCCATATCCCGTTTTGCCGCCGGAAATGCAACTACTGTTCCTTTGTTTCTTTTGATTTACTAAAGGCTGATTTTTCGGTTTATGTGCGAGCCTTGAAGGCAGAACTGACGCAGCGGGCGAGTGGCGAGAAGATCAGCAGCATCTATTTCGGCGGGGGCACGCCTAGCTTGCTATCCGTTGAGCAGCTTGGGGATATTCTATCCGCTATTAAATCGTTATTTGCAGTGGATAACGCGGCGGAAATAACTATAGAGGCTAATCCGGGCACGGTGGACAAATCTTATCTCACTGCTATCAGGAAGCTCGGAGTGAACCGGTTAAGCCTGGGTGTTCAAAGTCTTAACGATGACGAACTGAAATTGCTCGGTCGTATCCACACCGCAGATGAAGCCAGGCAAGCGGTGCAATTCGCCCGGAGCGCCGGCTTTGACAACCTGAACCTGGACCTGATTTACGGGCTGCCCGGCCAGACACTATCCGGCTGGCAACGGAGTCTGGAAGAAGCGATTGGACTCCATCCTGAGCATCTTTCGCTCTATGGGCTTACTCTTGAAGAGGAGACCCCGCTGTGGAGAGCTATCGAGGAAAAGGCTTTACCAGCTATCGACCCCGACCTGAGCGCCGAGCAATATGAGCTGGCCGAAGACTTGCTGGCAGCCAGCGGCTACCGGCACTACGAAATCTCAAACTGGGCGAAACCTGGATATGAGTGCCGCCATAACCTGGTCTACTGGCAGAACCTTCCATATATCGGGGTGGGGGTGGCGGCCCATTCCTGCCTGAACGGTCACCGTCTTGCTAATACCGGCGACATCGATTCATATTTGGCTGACTCTGCTGGTAAACTGCCATTCTTGCCCGAAATGGATGAGGAAATAGATGCCGAACTTGAGCTTGCCGAAACAGTTATCCTTGGCTTGAGGCTCGATGATGGAGTTAGCGTAGCTAATATACAAGACCGCTATGCTATCGATGTCCTCTCATATTACCATAAACAAATCGGGGAAATGACTGACGCAGGTCTTCTGGAGAGTGACGGGGAGCGATTAAAACTCACCCGGCGGGGACGTTTACTGAGCAACGAAGTTTTCTGGCGTCTGCTGCCCGATGAAGTCGGAGTAATAATCAGTTAGGAAATTTTAAGATATGGACCAATCGTTAATCAGAAATTTTTGTATCATTGCCCACATCGACCACGGCAAGTCGACGCTGGCCGACCGTTTGCTGGAGTTGACCGGCGCCTTACGGCACGAGGAAATGCGCGAGCAGATGATGGACAGCATGGAGCTTGAACGCGAGCGCGGCATAACCATTAAAGCCAAGGCTGTGCGTTTGACTTACAAAGCTTCGGATGGAAAGGAATACAGGCTGAACCTTATCGATACGCCCGGGCACGTAGATTTTTCCTATGAAGTCTCGCGTACCCTGGTTGCCTGTGAGGGGGCAATCCTTGTGATTGACGCTACTCAGGGTATCCAGGCGCAAACCCTGGCTAACGTTTATATCGCCATCGAGCGAAATTTAGAAATCATACCTGTTCTGAACAAGATTGACCTGGCCAGCAGTGAGCCGGAGCGAATCCTGGAAGAGGTGAAAAACGTCTTCGGCTATAAACGGGAAGAGGTGCTTCTCATCAGCGCCAAGACCGGCAAAGGGGTGCCTGAACTGCTGGAAGAAATAGTCCGGCGGATACCGCAGCCCCATGGTGACGGAGCCAATCCGCTGCGGGCGCTCATCTTTGACTCGCGCTACGACGCCTACAAGGGAGTCATCGCATACCTCCGGGTTGTCGATGGCAAGATTGCCAAAGGGGACAAACTCCGCCTGATGGGGCAGAACAAGGAAATCGAGGTGCTTGAGGTAGGCTATTTTGCTCCTAACCCGTTTCCGGCTTCGGAACTGGCTGCCGGCGATGTCGGCTACATCGCTACCGGTCTGAAGAGCGTCGCCGAGTGCCGGGTCGGGGACACAGTAACAGCGGCGGTCAAAGGAGCTACCGAGCCTCTCTTCGGCTATCATCATCCCAAGCCGATGGTCTATGCCGGTATTTATCCCACTCAGGCAGATGACTTTCTGGAACTGCGCGAGGCAATCGAAAAATTGAGCCTTAACGATGCTTCACTTTCTTATGAAACGGAATTTAGTCCTGTGCTGGGCAACGGTTTCCGCTGCGGGCTGCTCGGACTACTGCATCTTGACATCGTGAGGGAGCGGCTGGAAAGGGAGTTCGGTTTATCCCTGGTGGTGACCACCCCCGGCGTCCAGTTTGTGATTACCAAGACCAACGGGCAAAAACTGACGATTACCAATCCCAGCCAGTTCCCCGACCCTTCTCAAATTGTGAAGATGGAAGAGCCATGGATTAAGATATCGGTTATCACCCCTTCGAGCTTCATCGGATCATTGATGGAGCTTTTCAGAGAGTCTGAAGCTATCTATAAAACTACCGAATACCTGGAGCAGGAAAACAAGTGGGGAGAACTCGGGCAGCGGGTGCGCATGGAATACCACATGCCACTGCGCTCCATGTTGACAATCTTCTACGACCAACTGAAGAGCCGCAGCCGGGGCTACGCTTCACTGGACTATGAGGTCATCGGCTATCAGGAAGCCAGGCTGGTGAAACTGGATGTGCTGGTCAATGGTATCTCGGTGGATGCTTTCAGCCGTATCGTGCCTCCGGAGAAGGTACAGGACATCGGTAAGGTGATGGTGGCTAAACTGAGAGATTTAATTCCTAGGCAATTATTTAAAGTGCCGATTCAGGCTGCTGTCGGCGGCAAGGTAATTGCCCGCTCTGATATTGCCGCCAAGCGTAAGGATGTGCTGGCGAAATGTTACGGCGGTGATATCACCCGTAAGCGCAAGCTGCTTGAGAAGCAAAAAGAAGGCAAGAAAAAAATGAAAACCATCGGTAATGTAGAAGTACCGAAAGAAGCCTTTCTGGAAATATTGAAGCTGGGGTAGTTTCACTGTCATTGCGAGGAGCGTAGCGACGTGGCAATCCATAAAATAAATTTCCTCTCCCCCAAAGGGGAGAGGATTAAGGTGAGGGGTAACCTTGATGTCACCCTCATTCCATTCGGTAGAGATTGCCCGTCCTTCTGCTGAAGGACTCGCAATGACATTTGGGAAAATGTTTTTTGAAGAGGGAAACCTATGAGTTTGAGCTGTGGAATGATAGGGGTGGCCGGGAGCGGCAAGACCACTATCTATAACGCTATCACCGCCTCCAAGGCGGCTATTTACGATGGCGCCGAGATGCACTTTTCCGTGGTCAATGTGCCTGACCCGCGCCTGCAAAAACTGACGGAGATGTATAAACCCCAGAAGCTGGTTCCGGCGAGTTTGAAAGTGGTGGATGTTCCTGCCATCAAGACAACCGGGGATAAATCGGGGAGGGGTTCCCGGCTGCTTGCGCACATTAAAGACGTCGATGCCATGTTGCATGTGGTGCGCTGTTTCAGCCTGCTTGGCGATGTGGCGAAGGACGATACTGTTAACCCGAGGCGGGATGTCGAGACGATGGACATCGAAATGATGCTGTCCGATAGCCAGACCCTCCAAAACAAGATTGAACGGCTGGCTAAGAAAGTGAAGTCCGGCGACAAGGAAGCGGTTCTACAGTCTGCTGAATGCGAAAAGATAAAAAAAGCCCTGGAGGAGGGCGTTCCCGCCCGACGCCAGGGCTTAAATGAACATGAGATGGAGAATATCTACGAATGCAATCTGGTTTCTCTGAAACCGGTGCTATATGTCGCCAATCTGAAAACGATGGCTGATATCGATAGCGCTCCGGTGAAGGCGCTCCAGGAAATAGCTAAAGCCGATGGTTCCGAGGTTATTCCCATTTGCGGCCGCGACGAGGCGGAAATCGCCCAGCTCGACCCGGCCGACCGTCTGGAATTCATGAAGGAACTCGGCCTGAAAGAATCATCCATGGCCCGCTTGATTCTGGCCGCCTACAGGAAGCTCGGTCTTATCAACTTTTTTACCGTAGGTCCGGATGAAGTCCGCGCCTGGACATGCAAAAAGGGAGATAAAGCTCCAACAGCCGCCGGCAAGATTCACGGCGATTTGGAAAAAGGATTTATCCGCATGGAAGTGATAACCTATGACGACCTTATCGCTCTTGGCAGTGAACAGGCCGTGCTCAGGGCAGGCAAGCAGCGCGTTGAGGGCAAGACCTACGAAGTCCGGGAAGGCGATATCGTGGTGGTGAGGTTTAACGCGCCTTAAGCGGTTACAATCGTTCTCAGTTAAACACGAAAGGCGAGGCCTTGCCAAGCAAGGCCTCGCCTTTTATTACTGACCTATGATTCTGATAAAGGCTTTCCCGATTCCATCTGATTTACAATTCAGGTTCATCCACTGCTTCAGATATGCCAAGCTTTGTATCCAGTTCCATCCCCGCCTCTTTAGAATATTCCTATTTACTAAGAGCCTCCTTTTTGGCGGCGCCGATGGTGCGTAGGCGCTGTGTAAAACTGAGCGTCTTTTTTCTTAACCGGATATGCTCCGGGGTCACTTCTACCAGTTCATCTTTGTTGATAAAATCAAGGGCTTGCTCCAGGCTCATTTTCATAGGCGGCGTCAGGTGGATGGAAAAGTCTGAAACAGAGGCCCGGATATTTGTCTTCTTCTTTTCTCTACAGACATTTACCGGGATATCCTGGAGACGGGAATTCAAGCCTACTATCATCCCCTCGTAGACCTGGGTGCCGGGTTCGATGAAGGTTTGACCCCGCTCCTGGGCGTTGTTCAGTCCGTAAGTGATGGCAAAGCCCGCTTCTGAAGCTACCAGCACTCCGTTACGGGATGAGACCATTCCCCCGCGCCAGGGTTCGTAGCCCAGGAATGACGTATTCATGATGCCCTCACCCCGGGTGGCGGTGAGAAAGGAGCTGCGGAAACCGAGCAGTCCCTTGGTGGGTATCTGAAATACCAGGCGCACATTATCTTTTTCATCTTTGCGCATGTCCATCATCCGGGCTTGCCGCTTGCTCAGCATTTCGTTGAGAGCGCCGATATATTTCTCGCTGGTATCGATAGTAAGCGTCTCGACTGGTTCAAACACTTTTCCATCGATGATTTTGGTAATTGCTTCCGGTTTGGAAACAGCGAATTCATAGCCTTCCCGCCGCATCATTTCAATTAATATCGCCAGGTGGAGTTCTCCCCTGCCTTTCACCAGGAAGGTATCCGAGCTTTCTGTGTCCTGTACCCGCAGGCTCAGGTTAGTATCGAGTTCCTTGATAAGTCTTTCCCGTAATTGTCTTGTGGTGCAGAACTTGCCCTCGCGGCCGGCAAGGGGTGAAGTGTTGACGACGAAGGTCATTTCGACCGTCGGTTCACCAATTTCGATGCGGGGAAGAGCCTCAGGCTGCTGAGGTGAGGCAATGGTATCCCCTATGCTGGCAATTTCGATTCCGGTCAATGCACAAATATCGCCGGCTTCGACCTTGTCGACTTTCAGTCGTTTTAGACCGAGAAAAGTAAATACCTCGGCAATCTGATAAGAAGCAAGTTCTCCTTTAGCATTGATACGGACTACAGACTCACGAGGGGAAATGCCTCCGCGCCAGATTCTGCCGATAGAAATTCTACCTTTATGGGTGTCATAATCCAGGTTAGAAACGAGCATCTGAAATGGACCGGTTTTAACTTCCGGCGGCGGCACATTAGCCAGTATCGCTTCAAAAATTGGCTCGATGTCTTTCCCCTGGATTGAGGGGTCTATCGAGGCAGTGCCATTCCGCCCGACCGCATATATCACGGGATAATCAAGCTGTTCGGAGGTGGTGGCCAGCTCCAGGAAGAGGTCCTGTGTAAGCTTGATGACCTCCGGTATCCGGGCATCCTTCCTGTCTGTCTTGTTAATAATCACGATGACCTTCAATCCTCTTTGAAAGGCGTGTTTCAGTACGTATTTCGTTTGAGGCATGGGGCCTTCGGCAGCATCTATCAGCAAGAGGCAGCCATCTGCCATGCTGATGACGCGCTCCATCTCGCCGCTGAAATCGGCGTGCCCGGGCGTATCGATGATATTAATTTTGACGCCTTTATACATCACGGCCGTATTTTTGGACATTATTGTGATGCCCTTTTCCCGTTCCAGGTCGTTGCTGTCCATAATTAACTCGCCGACGTCCTGGTTTTCCCGGAAAGTGTGGCTTTGTTTGAGCAGGGCATCGACCAGGGTTGTCTTGCCGTGGTCGACATGGGCGATGATAGCTACATTTCTGATGTCATTACGATATTCCATAAATAATAATACCTTACCTTTGTTTAATCATATTTTAAATCCTGTCTGAGACACTTCCATCCCAGGAAAAAAGCACAAAATCATGGCAACGCAAAAGAGGATTCAGTGGGATAAAAAAATAGCTGTGGCTTTTAGCTGAAATCTCAGGGCAAAGCGCGATAGCTCCTTTTAGTAAAGGAACCGTTCCCGGAAGCGATGAATGTAAAAGTGGCTGCTACGGACAAACATATTGCTTAACGTTATCTCACTATAACAGTATTATACACTAAAGATTCATTTTGGGGAATTAAATATCAATATTTTGCTTTGCAATATCAGATTGCGCTTTGCATTCTGACATTTGATTTTCGTCTCATCCAGTAATAGAGTCCGAAGCATGAGCCGGCCACCATGATGGCGGCGATGACGGTCGGGAATTCGGGGATAGCCTCAGCGGTGACTTCAAAGGCATGGTTGGCGACGAGCGCCGGGGAGGCCAGGGCGGCCGTATAATTGGCTGATGGAGTGCCCAGGTCGCTATCGAAGACCACCGAGTGCCAGGTGCCGGCGACAGCGGTGTAGGGCGGCGTGTCCAGTTGGACGGTGCTGGTGAGATTACCGGAAGTTCCGGAGGTAAGGCCGCTATCGGTGGCCACTTTTTGCCCCCCGCCGCTGACTGTGCCATCGTAATAGGCGACGGCATAGGAATGGCTGAAGATAAAGCCCTGACCCAGCATATAGACTGTGGTCTCGCCGGCGGTGAAGTTATCATCGGCGACTGTGTGGGCGGCGCTATTGTAGGAGACCCAGGTTATGGTGAACTCTCCCACCACGAAATCACTAAAGGAGGTCAAACCCGTAGCCTGGGTGGAGGTGGAGGTGCGGGCGCCCATGGTGGGATAAGTCCAGCCGCTGTTGTATTTGCCGATGAAGAACTGGCTGGCGCTGGCGCTGCCGCCTATATCCGAGGCAGCGAAGGTAAAATTAGCGCTGAAACTATCGAAGCTAATACCCGAGTTGGTCAGGGTCCAGTAGCTGGTAACATCTTTACTTGAGTTAATCGAGGAAGAGGAGATGTTAGCGTGCTGTCCGCTGGTCGGCTTTGCCGTCAGGGTGCCGGCGACGGTGACATTGCCGAAGACGATATTGACGGGGTTATAGTTAGCGTTTGTGCCCACCTCGAAGGTAAGAGAGGTAGCCCCGGTTGCGGCGTACTTTTGCAGGTTGCCGACGACATATCTGGCGCTGGTGGCGCCGGTGAGGCTGCCGGTGGAGCTTAGTATGAGGGTATTACTGCCGGTAGAAATACCGCCGGAGGTCAGAGTGAGAATGCCGTTGACCGTGGCGCTGCCGCCGAGAGAGGCGTTACCGCTCGACTGGTTGATAGTCAGGTTGTTGTAGGTGACGGGGGCGATGGTCTGAGAGGCGCCGGTGTAGCTGACCGTGCCCGTGCCGGCGGTAAAGGTGCCGGTAGCGGTAAAGGGGGTGCCGCTGCCCAGGAAGCTCAATTCAAAGCTTGAAGCGAGTAATGTTGCCCCGCTGTTGATAGTGAGCGGGACAGATGCGTTAAAGGCTTTGGATGCATCCAGCGTGATAGCGCCGGTGCTGGCGATGATGACGCCGCCCGTTGCTGCAAAAGTGGTTATCCATTCTTCCGAGGAAGCGGTTCTGGCTGTGGTCGTGTTGTATTGCAGGGTAGCCGCTGAGCCGTAGGTGACGACTCCGGTAGTTACGGTAACAGTGGCAGTCCCTTCCATGGAGAGGACTCCGTTAACCGTGGGGGTAGTGGCGAATGTCTTGGCGCCAGAACCGGACAGGGTAAGATTGTGGTAGGTTGTTACTTTACCTGTTTGGGCGGCGCCGCTGTAATTGACGGTATTGCCAGTAGCGGTTGCCGTGAGCGTGAAAGTTGCCGATGTACCGCCGATGTTAAGTATTCCTGTGGCTCCATTTGTCAGCGTGCCTGCTCCCGCCAAGGTAGCGCTCACTGTAAGCGCGCCGTTGTTGGTATAAGTCCCACTGATGGACACGCTTGGAATCGAAATGGTATTTGTCCCGCTGAATGTTTTGCCGGAACCGGTAAAGGTGTGCGCGGCTGTGCCGGCAGTGAAAGTCCCATCGTTTTGCAGATTCCCGCCAAAAGAAAAGGCTTCGTTCACAGACTCAGTCCAGGTGCCGCCGCTGTTGATGGTCACATCGCCGCTGTAGGTCTTCGACCCTGTTGTGCTGCTGTGAGTCAGCGTGCCGGATACCGAAACGTTGCCGCTTACTACGACTACAGCGCCCTGGATATCGAGGTTTGTGCCGCTGCCGACAACGAGGTTACCGTTGATAGTTGGGTCAGCTGAACCGGCGACCGTTTTGGTGCCGCTGCCGGAAGTTGCCAGATTGTAGTAAGTGCCGCCCAGGGTGTTTTGCGCGGCGGTTCCCGCATAGTTAACCGTAGAACCTGTAGCTGTTGTCAATGTCGGGGTGCTTGAGAAGTTACCGCTCACATTCATTGTTCCAGCGTCCGTAAAAGTGAATTGGCAGCCGGTTGTGCCTGTGGTAATAGTTCCAGAGATGGTGACTGTCCCTGTTGAAATGGAGATGATATCATTACGTCCTGAGGTTGTTGCGCTCATTGTAAGTGAACCGGCGCTGAGGCTTCCGGCCCCTACTGCAATTGTGGTGGTTTGACTCGTTGCAGGTCTGGGCATGGTTATAAGCCCTGTGACTGTCAGAGAGTTGGTACCGCTAATTGTTATGGAGTTGCTTGCGGTAGCAAGTACAAATGTTACCGTGCTGGCCTCGGCAGCCACATCCACTGTTACAGCAATACCGCTGTTAATAGTGACATCATCAGCCGAAGTGGGCACAGCAGAACCACCCCAGGTAGCAGTATCGCTCCAGTTGCCGCTGACTGAGGCTGTTCTGGCTGCCGCATGGGCTGGCGTGGCTGTCATCAGGCTGAAGCTAAGCGTCGCCAGCAGGGCAAATAATACATTGACAAGGGTTCTTTTCATATCTAATCTATGCTATTTAACAGTGTCTTTTGCCGGACAACAGACATCCCATATCATATTCATTCCTGGGCGTCGGACAGCATCAGCGATATTGTTGTTGGAAAGCACGAAAAATCCAGGTTTCCCTTAGAAGACAGCGTTCACCTTTGTATAAATCGAGGAATGATGGAATACTATCCCGGAAGGGTGGCAGTGTCGAGGCTTTGTTGCGCAAGGGCTAGTCTGTTTGACAATAAATTTATTCTGATCCCTTTGTCTCTACGTCCTTATCAATAAAGTAACATAAAGTGAGCCTTTTGTCAAGTGGTGAGTGGGTCATTTTGGTAGCATGTCAGGATTTATAGTATACACTAAAGCTCCATTTTGAGGAATAATATCAAAATTTTGCTTTTGCAATGTCAGTTTGCACTTTGCATTTTAAACTTTAATCTCTTTCTCTTCCAGTAATAGAGTCCAAAGCATGAGCCGGCCACCATAATGGAGGCAATGACGGTCGGGAATTCGGGGATAGCCGACGCGGCGACTTCGAAGGCATGGTTGGCGACGAGCGCCGGGGAGGCCAGGGCAGCCGTATAATTGGCTGATGGAGTGCCCAGGTCGCTATCGAAGACCATCGAGTGCCAGGTGCCGGCGACAGCGGTTTGTGGCGGCGTGTCCAGCGCATACTGGCTGGTGAGATTACCGGAAGTTCCGGAGGTAAGGCCGCTATCGGTGGCCACTTTTTGCCCCCCGCCGCTGACTGTGCCATCGTAATAGGCGACGGCATAGGAATGGCTGAAGATAAAGCCCTGACCCAGCATATAGACTGTGGTCTCGCCGGCGGTGAAGTTATCATCGGCGACTGTGTGGGCGGCGCTATTGTAGGAGACCCAGGTTATGGTGAACTCTCCCACCACGAAATCACTAAAGGAGGTCAAACCCGTAGCCTGGGTGGAGGTGGAGGTGCGGGCGCCCATGGTGGGATAAGTCCAGCCGCTGTTGTATTTGCCGATGAAGAACTGGCTGGCGCTGGCGCTGCCGCCTATATCCGAGGCAGCGAAGGTAAAATTAGCGCTGAAACTATCGAAGCTAATACCCGAGTTGGTCAGGGTCCAGTAGCTGGTAACATCTTTACTTGAGTTAATCGAGGAAGAGGAGATGTTAGCGTGCTGTCCGCTGGTCGGCTTTGCCGTCAGGGTGCCGGCGACGGTGACATTGCCGAAGACGATATTGACGGGGTTATAGTTAGCGTTTGTGCCCACCTCGAAGGTAAGAGAGGTAGCCCCGGTTGCGGCGTACTTTTGCAGGTTGCCGACGACATATCTGGCGCTGGTGGCGCCGGTGAGGCTGCCGGTGGAGCTTAGTATGAGGGTATTACTGCCGGTAGAAATACCGCCGGAGGTCAGAGTGAGGGTGCCGCCGACCGTGGTAGACCCGCCGAGAGAGGCGTTGCCGCTCGAATGGTTAATGGTCAGATTGTTGTAGGTGACAGGGGCGATGGTCTGTGAGGTACCGTTATAGCTGACCGTGCCCGTGCCGGCGGTAAAGGTGCCGGTGGCGGTAAAAGGAGTGCCGCTGCCCAGGAAGCTCAATTCAAAGCTTGAAGCGAGTAATGTTGCCCCGCTGTTGATAGTGAGCGGGACAGATGCGTTAAAGGCTTTGGATGCGTCCAGGGTGATAGCGCCGGTGCTGGCGATGATGACCCCGCCGGTTGCCGCAAAGGGGGTTATCCATTCCTCCGAGGAAGCGGTTCTGGCTGTGGTTGTGTTGTATTGCAGGGTAGCTGCGGTGCCGTAAGTCGGGGCGACGCTGACGGTTGCAGTTCCTTCCACAGAAAGAATCCCGTCAACCGTGACACTGGTGGTTGTCTTGAGGCCGCTGCCGGAAAGGGTCAGGTTATTGTAGGTGCCTGTATGAACCGTCTGCGCCGCCCCGGTATAACTAACGGAATTGCCGCTGGCGCTTGCCGTAAAAGTAGTAACAGTGCAAGTGCCGCCTACGTTTAGTGTACCAGTGGCTCCATTGATGAAAGTGCCTGTTCCTGAGATAGCCGTGGTCACGGTCATTGTGCCGTTATTTTGCATAATTCCAGTGGCCGTAAGTGTGCCGGCCACTGTGATTGTTGTGCTGTTAGTCAAAGTCTTCCCGGCGGTGCTGATGGTAACCGAGCCGCTAAATGTTGTCGCATTACCGCTGACCGTCTGGTCGTTCGTAGTGAATGTGTACAGTCCGCTACCTGAAGTGAACGTATTAGAGCTGTTATTGGTCAGGCCCCCACGAAATTCTGCCGTGTCTGCCGTATACGTCCACGTTCCCGCTGAATTGATTGTAACCAGACCGCCAAAAATATTAGAACCCGTGGTGCTTGAATCAACGATTGTCCCTGTAATATTCGTTGTGCCGTTATTGACAAAAGCTTCGAGCAAAGTATCAAAAGTCCCTGCGGCAATGTCCAATGTACCTGATGCTTCAATGGTGACTGCGGATGGGGAAAGGCTGGCCGTTCCAGCGCTTTTATTAATGCGTATATTGTGAAAGTTGGCGCCCGCACCGCTGGAGCCGATACTCTGTGCGCCCGTGCCATTAAATTCAAGCGTAGCGGCGTTAGTAGTGAAGTCCGGAGTGCCGGCCGAGACCGTAAAATCGCCGGCGATATATATAGTGCTGCTCGGAAAGGTCTTGGTCGAGGAGCCGGCCAGGGTCAGGTGGCCGTAGCTAATCGCACTACTGATAGTCTGGCTGGTTCCGGAGTAGCTGATGGTGCTCGCGGCGTCAATGGAGTAAGTACTGTAATTGGTGGGTAGGGTGTTTGTGCCTCCGATGCTAAGTGTGGCGCCGCTAGCGACTGTCAAGATGCCGCCGGACGTGGCGCGGTTGGCTGTAAAGGTTGAAAGGGCAAGCGTGCCCCCGCTTACGGTTAGATCTCCACTTATCGCCACGTTGGCGCCCAGAGTTGCCGTGGCAGTACCACTGACAGTGAAGTTGCCTGTGGTAGTCAGTGCAGTCGTTCCAGTTGCTGATTCGCTCATACTAAAATTACCGGTGACAGTGGTTACGCCCGTCATCGTCTTGGCGCTCGTTACGCCGCTTAGGGTTAAATGATAATAAGTAACTGCCCGGACTGTTTGGGCGCCGCTGCTGTTGTAATTAACGGTATTACCCGGCGCGGTGATGGTAAGGGTAGTGACGGTCGGAGCGGCGGTTCCACCATAATATAATGTCGCTGTGCCTGCATTTATGAATTCACCGCTGCCGGAGAGGGCGGTGCTCACGGTCAGGTCATTATTATTAGTCAATTGCCTGCCTGCCTCCACGCTAACTGTGGCAATGCTCTGCGTCCCGTTCAAAGCCTGGTTGTTGGTAGTGAAAGTCGCTGTGCCGGTAATGGAAACCGAACCGCTGGTTTGCGTAATGCCGCCTCTGAAAACAATGACGGCACTGGCGCCGCTCATTGTGCCGCCGTTCACGGTTACTAAACCTGTCATAGTCTTGTTATTCGTGGCGCCCGTAAGAGAGAGGGTGCCTCCCGAAACCTCCGTTGTGCCGCTGACCGTCAACGCCCCCGTTGAGGTAGTAAATCCGGTGCCGCCGGAAACAACGAGGTTAGCCGTTGTGTAATTAAATAATGTCCCCATAACCAGGCTGCCCGAGCTTACTGTAGTGTTGCCGGTAACTGTGACGCTTGCGCCGGTTGTTAACGTGCCGCCACTGACGATAACGTTGCCGCTGATTGCTGTTAAGAGTGTCGTTATCGTCGCCGTGCCGCTAACGGTTAAATCTCCATTTACAGTCGTGACGCCGGTGGCGGTTTTAGCGCTCGTGCCGCTTAAGGTTAAATGGTGGTAAGTAGTTTGTTTAAGTGTCTGGGCCCCGGTTCTATTATAGTTAACCGTATTAGCATTAGTGGCGAAATCAACCGTCGTAACCGCCATGGCGCTGGTGGTTGAGCCTCCGGTATTCAAAGTAGAACCAGCGCCCTGCGTCCAGCCTCCGGTGCCCGTAAGAGCGCCGGCAATAGCTATAGTGACTATGCCGTTATTAGTCACCGTGCCGGGACTGGTAACGGTGAGGGTGTCTATCTCTATAGCATTACTGCCGCTGAAAACGGCGCCGGCGGTGTTCATGGTGACTGTTCCCGTTATCGAGACTGTTCCACTATTGGCGATGCCGGCCGCAATATTAATATTCGTGCTCGCTCCGTTCAATGTGCCGGCGCTGTTGACTGTGATAAGCCCAGTGAATGTCTTGGTTCCCGTGCTGCTGGTAAGAGTTAATGTCCCGGTGATATCGGTTGTTCCGGTCACACCGAAAGCAAAGGCTCCTGTGGTGACCAAAGCTCCTGACCCGACGGTGAGATTGCCAGCTACGGTTACGGCGGCTCCAAGGGTGGCTTGAGCAGTGCCGGTGACGCTCATATTACCGCTCAGAGTAGTCATCTTGGTCGTTGTGGTGGCCGAGCCGCTCATGCTGAAATTACCGCTGACGGTGACGGTGGCGGCGTTCATTGTTTTGGCGCCGCTGCCGGAAAGGGTCAGATTTTTGAAAGTGGCGATGGCAGGGAGCGTCTGCGCGCCGCCGTTAAAATCAACCGTGCCGGCCCCGGGAGTCAAGGTCAGGTTGGTGATAGTCCACGTGCCGCTGACCTGGAGTGTCCCCCCGTTGGTCATATCTATGCCGCTGCCGGCGAAGGAACTGGCTACAGAGGTAACTGTGAGCACATTGGTCGAACTGGCCGGCCAGTTGAGTGTGCCTGCCGAAGAGCCGCCGACTGTAAGAGCGCCGTAAGTTAGCCCGCGGGTGTCGTCGAAAGTGGCAGCGCCGTTAATGGTCAGACTATCGCCGGTAGTGGGAAGTGTGGTGCCGCCATCCCACTTGGTGACGTCACTGAAGTTGCCCGGCCCGGTAAATGTCCGTGCTGCCGCGTGAGCCGGCGTGCCCGTCATCATACTGAAGCTAAGCGCCGTCAGCAGGGCAAATAAGATATTGACAAGGGTTCTTTTCATACCCACTCTACCACCAGTTACCAGTTTCTTTTGCCGGACACCAGACATCTACGCTCATAATTCATTCCTGGGCATCGGACAGCATTAGTGGTATTGTTGTCAAGAGTGCACGAAGAATCCGGGTCGTCCTTAAAATACAGCGTTAACCCCTGTTTAAGAGGAGGAACGAGGTGACACTTTCCCGGCATGGTTGCAGTGTCGCGGTTTTGTTGCGCATTAGTCTGCCTTATTGACAATAGATTAATATGAACCCTTTTGTTTCAATGTCCCCGACCGTAGAGTAACAGAAAACGAGCCTTTTGTCCAGTGGCAGGTGGGTCAATTTGGTATCATGTTATTGTTTAAGGTCATAGCCGCTGCAAAATGATAGTTTCACCCTTTCTAGTCATTGAGTTTGTCAGGTAAACATCTGATTTTATTGGGTATGGCATACCCAATTCTTACGGTAGCGGGAGGTAAAATGGCTCCGGGCTAATAAGAGTTGGTCTTTTTGATGATCTCTGAATTACCTTAAAATGGTGAACGGCTGCTTCGTAACATGATAAAATAAATACAATTATGGCAGAAAATGAGCAGGCTCGATTTATCGTACGGGTTACTCCTAATGCCAGGCGGAACCAGTTAGTCGGTTTCAAGGAGGGAGTGCTGCGCATCCGGATTTCGGCGCCGCCGGTGGAGGGCAAAGCTAACGGTGCGGTAGTTAAATTCCTTAGCTCTCAACTGGGGGTGAGCAAGAGCAGAGTGAGTATTGAGAAAGGTCTGACCAGTAAGACCAAAACCATCATAATCCGGGGGCTGAGCCGGAGCCAGGCGATGAGACTGTTGGAGACACATAGCGGGTGAGATATCTTGTTTCCCAAACGGCAGATGCCCAGACCCAGGACAGGTTTCTAACCGTAAAAAGCAGGGGTAAGAGGAGAATCCGGATATCCCTTCTTTTGGACAGTAATAAAATGGTTTCCGGCACATGGATAAGAAGCATCAAGAAAAGAGTTAATGTCGCCCAGGGAAAGATGAGGCTGCCGAATATGGCAAAAAGAAGAACGAGCAAGGTGAAAGGGAGCTGGAGAATCATGCCGGGTCCGGTTATGCGGTCATGCGCTTTGCCCAGCCCGAACTTCCGGGTTAATGTCATGCGATAGTAGGCATAATTGTATTGCTGGCGCAGATATTCTCCGAGATTATCCTTCCAGTAGTGCCGGCTTCTGACTTCATGCTTCAGTATGAGCCGGTACCCGGCTGCTTTCAGCCTCCGGCTCAGGTCGACATCATAGCCTGCTTTGAGGTCTTCGCTGATAAGTCCGACCTCAATGAGAATCTGACGGCGGTAGGCAGTATTGGTCATAGAGAGGTTGTCTATATCTGCCGGCGCTTGACCGAGACGTAACTCGACGTCGTAGCCTGCTAGTTTCCCGATGGCGCTTCTGTTCGCCGTCACTACGCAGCCACCTACCGCGGCTACCGAAGGGTCATCAAAGGCGGGGATGATTTTTTCAAGCCAGTCCTTCTCAAGGGTAACATCAGCTTCAACTATGGCGATGATATCATGATTGGCTGCTTTTACACCGATATTGATTGCCCGGGCGGCTCCCTTATGGGGCACATCGATTGTCTTCACATTGGAGAAAGAGGCGGCGATTTCGGATGTCTTATCGGCGCTGCCGTCATTGACCAGAATTATCTCTGTCCGGCTGCTTTGCTTGAGGGCTGTGATTGACTGAAGGCACTCCCGGAGAGTGCCTTCAGCATTGTATGCAGGGATTATTATAGTGATGCCGTTCATCCGCCGGCGACAATCATGACCACCCTGGTATAGACTATCCCCATGAAGATTATTAATAGTATCCAGGTAACAGTGTTAAACCTGAGCCTGAGATTGCCCATAACGAGGACGCTTTTCTCTGCAAGCAAAGGATGGCTTAATTCCAGGAAGACGAGCAGGGCAGCGAGGATAATGGAGAAAATTATCCCTACATTGAGACCCAGGTTATCGCCGAAGGAACCATTATAGTAGGTCATAGTGGACATGAAACTCATAATCGTCGTCGAAAAGGATGCGAAACTGATAAAGCTGCTCCATATCTGCGGGGGATAAATCGGTGTCGATAGAGACTGTTCATAATCACCTTGATTCGAATGGGTCCTGACGACAAAGTTTAGCTGTTCTCCCATCGGGAGAGGGTCATTATAGGCATACTTGTAGGTCTTGCCAAAGCCAGGAATTATGGTAGTGGTTCCTTCTTTCAGAAGCTTGCCGTTGGCATAGAATTTATAGTCCGTGGCCACCGCTTCGGAGGATGGGTTGTTGAGTGTGAACATGGCTATTACAGGCTCACCCTGTCTGGGGACCTGGGGAACGACAGCCATACTTACGGGGTCGGAACTGCCCCTCACCGTTAGCCAGAAGCTGCCGAGGAGGAGTATTCCCAGCCAGACAATGATAATTTTTAATTGGATTCCAATACTTCGTTGCGTCTGCGTTTTAATATTCATGATACTTCAACTCCCTGATTCGCCATGACCGGTGGTGTGGCGATGTATTTTGGAACTCCGAACTGCCGGAAGTAGATGTAGATGAACAATAGATACCATAAGGGGAACAGGAGGTATATCGTCCAGGAGTGTGCCGTCCACATCGGTTCCTCACCAAAGTAATAAGCCACCACCATAAGTATAGACACTCTGATAAAGTTTTGCAACCATGTGCCGGCGACCCCGAGCAGAAACAGCCACGCCGCCTTCTTTGGCGGTAGCGGCATATCTAACGTCATCAAGGCAAAAATAGCCAGGAAGACGCCCATCGTTGCGGGACCGGCGCAGGCAACGGTGACGGCCACTGTTATCGGCACGCCTCTAATGTCTGTTAGATGGAGCAACTGTCCGTTGGTGGAGAAAGGATAGCCAAGGATAGTAAGAAGCCCTTTGAGCGGGAGGACGACTGTCTGGGCGTAAGCATCATTGGCAAAGTGCTCAACAACAAGCGGGAAAGAGACAGTAAAGCCATAGATAGCTATGAGGATGAATGGTATCTTGATTCCTCTGCCGAAGAAAATGGTAAAAACGCCGAGCGTCGCCAGCAGCGCCTGGAACGCCAGATAATCCAGGGAAACCGGCATCAGCAGGGCTGCCGCTGCTATCGCTGACCCTATGGGGATGAAGAAAAGACCCGGCCCCGGCCGCATTCCATCCCCGACCTCTTTTCTCTTCAGCCAAAGGAAGATAAAGCACAGGGTTAAGACTCCCCAGGGCGAAGCCTGGTTTTCTCCCAGAATGCGGGCTGGAGAAAGCATACCCGGCAAATCCCGCCAGAAGTCCCGGAAGAAGATAGCTGAGAGCGCCACCGAGGCTAAAGCCCACAGCGTCAGCCTCACGGGCAGGCTAAGGTTCAAACGCCCGGATGCAAAAATATTTCTTACTCTGCTCATTAAACTTCTTGCCGGTCTCCTATGATAAACGGAACAGATAGGGACATACTGCTACAAGCATGATATTATTTACTCCGTGAACCACGATGGAAGCTGTCAGACTCTTGGTCTTGTAGTATAATCCGCCAAGTATGAGCGCCGCCACGAACACAAAGGCAAGCTCGGGGATCGACCGCCAGGTGAGGTGCATTACGGCAAACAAGAAGGAAGCTCCGAACAAACCCCACTTAAAGCCGAAACTGGCGGTCAAATCGGTCTGAATCAGACCGCGGAAAAGGAGTTCTTCCCCTATGCCTACGAAGACAATCATATAGAACGTATCCCTGAGCAGGTATTTTACCTCAAACGTGGGGAATGATGGAGACACACGCAGGACCAGGTATTCCACAGTTCCCGTTGGAATGCCAATGGCAATGCCGATGAGGATGTATTTCAGCAGCTTCTTTTTTTGAAATCCAAAAATATTGTGTATGCTCAAGTGGTTCTGGTAGATGTGCCAGAGGCACAAAGCCAGGATGATGGAGTACACCGAAGGCAGCAGAAATTGCTGGTTAATGAAGAACCAGGGTAGTGAGGCGGTGAAGAGGATATAGAGCGGAATCAGGGCTAAAGACTCGCTGCAATCGGTTATCCCGCTATCGAATTTAAAGACCGATATCATCAGGTAGATGAACATGGTCAGAGCGAGGGCGAGAACTATGCCGTCCGCAACGTTACGGTAGGCAAAGATATATTCGCTGGCGGTGATGCCTAGTGTAATAACAACGATGAATAATATCTGCCACCATTTGAGTTTCTTCCGCTCAAATTTCTCTTCGCTGGTTTTATCCAATGCTATTTGCATATTGTCCTTGCTTTAGAATCATCGCCGGTTTCTGATACATGTTCAGTTCAGATGATAGACTACCCTCTCAAACGAGCTGGTTTCTCCCCCTTTGTAGACTGTCAGATTTACAGTGGTATCTTTCAAGGTGTTTAGATAGATATGGCGAATATGACTGTAGACTCTCCCTTTCCCCACCAGCACGTTCTCGGTAGTAATGTTTCCCGCGTTTGACCAGACTAAATTATAATTCATATCTTTATCTTCCTGGTTAATTATATCAAATTGAATTATCCACTGGTCGTCGGTCTGGAGTACGGATTCGCGGGCTATGGAGCTGTATTGCTTGCCGGTGGCAAAAGGATGGAATGCGGCAAACCCGGCCAGCAATCCCAATATTACCAGCGAGATAACGAAGACAATTCTAAGTCTGAAATCGGACATAGCTCAACCGCACCAAATCAAAATTCAAGAGTAAAAAGTCAAAATTGCAGGTTTTGGATTTTGCATTGTCACTTTGCACTTTGCACATTAAACTTTAATCTCTTTCTCTTCCAGTAATATATTCCGAAGCATGAGCCGGCCACCATTATGGCGGCGATGACAGTCGGGAATTCAGGAATAGCCGCCGCATTAACAGTAAAGGCATCGGCGACCACAAACGAAGGGTCGGCTATAGCAGCCGTATAATTTCCCGATGGGACTGAAGCGCTATCGAAGACCACTGAGTGCCAGGTGCCGGGGACAGCGTTTTGGGGCTGTGTGTCCAGGGCATACTGGCTGGTGAGGTTGCCTGAAGCATTAGCAGAAAGACCGGTATCACTGGCCACTTTTGTTTCGCCGCCGTCATAATAGCCGACTACATACGGGTGGTTGAATTGAAAGCCGTTTCCTAGCATAAACACGGTGGTCTCGCCAGCGGTGAAGTTATCATCGGCAACTGTGTGGGCGGCGTTATTATAGGAGACCCAGGTGATTGTGAACTCTGCCACCACAAAATCACTGAAGGAGGTCAGGCCCGTGGCCTGGGTGGTGGTGGAGGTGCGGGTGCCCATGGTGGGATATGTCCAGCCGCTGTTGTATTTCCCGATGAAGAACTGGCTGGTGTTGGCGCTGCCCGCTATATCAGATGGGTCAAAGGTAAATGTAGCGCTATAGCTATCGAAACTGATACCTGAGTTAGTAAATGTCCAGTAGTCATCAACATCCTTGCTTGAGTTAAACGCGGAAGAAGAGAGATTGGGATGTTCTCCGGCCGTTACCTTGGCGGTCAGGTTGCCGGCGACAGTGACATTACCAAAGGCGACGGTCACCGGGTCATAGTCGTTATTTGCGCCTGTTTCGAAAGTGATTGAAGTACCGCCGGTTGTCACATACTTTTGCAGATTGCCGGCAACGAAGCCGCTGGTGCGGGAGACACTGCCTGTGGAAGTTATTATGACGATATTACTGCCCGTGGTAATATTGCCGCTGGTCAGGGTCAGTGTGCCCCCGATAGTCTCATCATTGCTGATGGTGAGGCCGGAGCTGTTGTTCAAAGTCAGATTATTGAAGGTGGTGGCGCCGCTCATAGTTTGGGCTGAAGAGCCATTGAGGTTAATAGTGCTGCCCGTAGTTGTAAAGGTGCCGCTGTTGGAGAAGCCCCCGCCTATATTATGAGTAAAAGCGCCTGTCGTGAATGAATTACTTGCCCCGATGATAAGGCTGCCGGTAACATTCGTGGAAGCAAGCAATGTCGCCGAGGCGGTTCCGGACATGGTGAAATTCCCGGTGGTGCCGCATGCCATATCTGGCATTGTCTTGGTGCCGCTGCCGCTGAGGATAAGGTGATAGTAATGAGACGTAGTTCCGTTCGGGTGCAACACTGTCTGGCTTCCGCCATTATACTCAACGGTATTTACCATGGTGTTTGCTTCAAATGTGCCGTTTCTGGCAAACGTCCCGCCGATGCGAATGATGCTGTTGGTTTGCATGGTCAACGTTGCCCCTGAATTGATTATTATATTGGTGAAATTAGTTGTACCGGAAATTGTGGCGGCTGTGCCGGTAAAGGTTACCGTGCCTGTGCTGGGAACAAAGGCGCCCCCGCTGTTAAGCCAGGCGCCGCTGCCGCCGATGATGGTCAGGTTTGAGCTTGCCGCTGAAGTCAAAATTGCCCCGGATTGCAATGTCAAAGTGGTGATAGTAACGTTGCTGGAAGGCAGCGTCGGGTCATTAGTGACATCAGCGATGGTTACGTTATCACCTGCTACCGGAGCCCATCCAGCGCTCCAGTTCCCTAAATTAGTCCAATCAGTACTTACTTGCCCATGCCAGGTGTTGCCTGTGGTTACGGTAGCAGCTAAGGATATGTTTCTCAATCCAAAGCTTGTTTTCCAGATCGATACATCGAAGTTGGCTGTTTCCACCCAATTGTTCGTCGTGTCGTAATTAGATTTGCCTTGTTCCGCCCCTGTCCCTGGTGTAGAAGGAGACTCGGACGCCCATTTGACCAGGGCAGTCTCGTTGTTGCTGTTGAGTTCGGCATCGAGGTAGTGCAAGGCCAGATTGGCAATGCTGCTGATTCCTCCGGTGCGGACTACTTCGTAATGTCTCTTGATAGCGTCTGTTTTCCAGGCTGGCGCCGAGCCGATACTGATTTTTACGCTCAGGTCCGTGGGTAGTGTGCCCGTATTCAGGAAGGTCACTGTTGTGTATTGATTGCCAAAGGTGTATGTAGTGGCGGCCACCAGGGTGGTGCGTTTAACAATCCCTGTCACGTCTGTTCCCGAAACTGTGGTGGCTGCTGAACCCATAGTCAGGATAAGGGGGTCGGTTACGTTCAGGTTGCCGGCGGTCAGGGTGAGGACGCCGTTAACGGTGGAATTACCGGAGAGGGTGGCATTGCCGCTCGATTGATTGATGGTCAGGTTATTATAGGTGACCGCGGCGATGGTCTGAGAGGCGCCGGTGTAGCTGACAGTACCTGTATCAGCATTAAATGTGCCGGTAGCGGTAAAAGTGCCGGGAATGGTCAGTGTAAAGCTCGATGCGTTTAGCTTTGCCCCGCTGTTGATGGTGAGCGGCACGGAAGCATTAAAGGCCTTAGACTCATTTAAGGTTATATTCCCGGTGCTGGAGATGATGACGCCGCCGGTGGCGGCAAACGGGGTAATCCACTCTTCAGAGGTGGCAGTTCTGGCCGTTGTTGTGCTGTATTGCAGGGTTGCGCTTGAGCCGTAGGTGACGACTCCGGAGGTGGCGACAACTGTTGCCGTGCCTTCCATGGAAAGTATGGCGTTAACGGTGGGCGTCGTGGCGAAAGTTTTGGCGCCTGAACCGGAAAGGGTAAGATTGCTGTACGTTGTCACTTTGCCTGTCTGGGCAGCGCCGGAGTAGTTGACAGTATTGCCGGCGGCGGTTGCCGTAAGCGTGGTAATACCTGAAGTCCCGCCGATGTTCAGCGTACCGGTTGTGCCCTGCGTCACTCCGCCTGTTCCGGATAAAGCGGTAGTCGCCGTAATTGTGCCGTCGTTTGTCAGCGTGACAGTTGTGACTGTAAGCAGCGTGGCAACTGTTAATGTGCCTTTATTTACAGGGGCGGCTCCGGTATCGAATGTCACTGTTGGAATTACGGTGGCTGTTGCTCCGCTGAGCGTCTTTCCAGCTCCGCTGAAGGTATGGGTGCCGGTGTTAGCGGTGAAAGTGGTGGCGTTGTTTGTGAAGTTGCCGCTGATAGCGTAGGTAGCAACGCCCGTTTCATTCCAAACCCCGCCTGAATTAAGGGTCACATCTCCGGTAAATGTCTTTGTGCCAGTGCCTGCAAGGGTCAGAGTACCGCTGACTGAAGTTGTTCCGGTAACGCCGAGCGTGAAGGTTGCTCCGGTAATAAGGGCAGTCCCCGAGCCTACGCTCAGGTTGCCGCTGATAGCCAGATTAGCCGCTGTGGTTGCATTAGCCGTTCCGCTCATGGTCAGATTGTTGCTAACCGTAGTCAGTCCGGAGGGCAGGGTCTTGGCGCCGCTGCCGGCGAGGGTCAGGTTATAATAAGAGGTTAAGAAGGTGGCATCGACGGTTTGGGCTGTGCCATTGTAGGTAACAGTGCCTGTTCCAACAGTCCACGTGCCAGCCATAGTGATGGTAACTGTGCCGCCGAGGGCTAACGTGCCGCCGCTGGTCATGGAAATGCTGCCGGATTTAGCGCCGCTTCCGACTACCAGAGCGGTTGCGACATAGAGGCTGGATGTTGCAGCAGAGAATGCCAGAGTTCCATTACCGTTGCTGCCGCCGCTGCCGATGCCCAGATTGAGAGTCCCGACCTCAGCATTGGTGACATCGACCGTCAGCGTGGCGGCATTCTTAACTTCTACGGTGTCTGTGCTATTAGGTAGTCCGCCCGGCCCTGAGCCGCCGGTCAGAGCGCTCCAGTTGGTGTTGGCGGTTACGCTGATAGTTGCCGCGCGGGCCGGCGTGCCCGTCATCATGGTGAAGCTAAGCGCCGCCAGCAGGGCAAATAAGATATTGACAAATGTTCTTTTCATAAATATCTCCAGTTATCTGAGCCGGTGCTGCCGGATACAAGACGCGCCAAATTCCCGCACATCAGCTATAGCGTTTCCCGGCGCTCTTACGTACTATGATAACATGGAAGATTGACGAGATTCTGTCATCATCTGGGGAGCGCTATTCGCTTACGGTTTTGAGAGATGTATCTTCACAGTGTTTCCTTTATTCTTACTATTAAAAAATAGTAACATAAAGTGAGCCTTTCGTCTAGTTTTTGGCTAACTTTCGTATAGTAAAAGAGTAACTTTCGGCCATGGCGGGTGAAAATTCAGGTCGGGTTATTTGAACCAATGACCCAAAATTGATACTCCGGGTGATGGTTTTACCTTTTTCAGCAGCTAAGTTTGTCAGGTATTCCTCTGATTTTATTGGGTATGGCATATCTAATGCTCTGGCATTATACAGGACTCCGGGTTGAAGCAGGATTATTTCGGGTAAACCATACTGACTCGTTCCGATTATCGTCAGAGTGAACGCAAGGCGGCATCCAGGAAAGCCCTCTGCGACTGGATTCCGGCTTCCGCCGGAATGGACGAGATTACGAAGACTGATGTTGTGCCAGGAATACTTATCCCCTTCATCCCGATTCCATCGGGATGAAGGGGATAAGCGGGTGAGATGAGTAGCCCGACTGAATCAGTTGCTAACTGCCTACACGGGCAATCGCCTCAACGATTGACTGATTCCCAGCCATATCGGTAACCGTCAACCGGAATGTATAGGTGCGGCCATCCTGGTCGCCGGTATTCTTGTGCCTCTCGAGCGAGACGATACCTGTCAGGTTGGAGCCCAGGTCCTGACTGTAAACGCCGTACTCATCGATGAGGGTAGTATTTATCACCGATATGCCGGAGCCGAGGTCAGACGCCGTGCCATTGTAGCTGACATTGTACATCGTGCCGGCTCTCTTGCTGGTTACCTGGGCTGGAACGACAGTCTCAGTGACGGCCGGCGCCGTCTTATCAATCTTAACATCTTTCGATGCAGGGGGTGATTCCAGCTTACCGGCGTTATCCGTGGCTCTGGCCAGAACAGTGGCGATACCCTCGTTACTTAACGTTAATGGTGAGCTATAGCTTTGCCAGTTACCCCCGCCGTTCAGGCTGTACTCGAGCGTCGCCACTCCGCTGGCATTATCGGTCGCTGTCAGGGTTACCGTTACATTCGATGAGTACCATTCGTTATTTCCCAGCGTTCCGTTAAGGGAAAAACTGGTAACAGGTGCGGTCTTGTCAATCTTAAAGTTTCTTGATGCCGGGGGTGATTCCATGTTACCGGCATTATCGATGGTTCTGGCCAGCACCGTCAAATTGCCCTCGGTAGTGACGCTGACCTGGGAGAAATAAGGCAGCCAGCTAGAGCCGCCATTCAGGCTATAATCGATTCCGGCCATACCTGAGCCGCCGGGATTATCGGCGCCTTCAAACTCCATCCCGACGTTAGAGATATACCAGCCATTGCTGCCCATCGTTCCGAACAAATAGATGGTGGTGGCCGAGGGCAGCGTCTTGTCAATCTTGATTTCCGTGAAGGCCGGGGGTCCCTCGTCATTGCCGGCATTGTCCCAGGAGCGGGCTAATACCAGGGTGGTGGTCTCACTGGTGATAGTGAAATTCGAGCTGTAGGTGAGCCAACTGCCGCCGTTCAGGCTGTATTTGGTTACCGCCAGCCCGGAGCCACCCGGGTTATCCGCGGCATTAAGGGTGACAACTACATCCGACCTGTACCAGCCGTTATTCCCCGGAGTGCCGCTTAAGGAGATGCTGGTGGTCGGGGCGGTCTTGTCCGGCGGCTCGCTGAAATTGATTGCGGCATTGGCATTGACTATACCTTTGCCGAACTGGGTGTCCCAGCCGGCGGCGCCTAGGTTCTGAGCCGTGTCCCTCAGCCGGTGTCGTACATCGATATTATTTGTTACATTCGCGGCAATCAATAACGCCGCCACGCCGGCAGCGTGAGGTGAAGAACCCGAAGTGCCTGTCAGGTAACCATAGCCGCCGCCCATGGCTGTGGAGTAAATATTAACCCCGGGCGCAACTATTTCCAACTGGTAACCGGTGCTGGAAGATGTGTAACGGGCATCCGTATTGTCAGTCGCCCCGACGGCGATAACAGATTCATAACTGGCTGGATACCAGACATTGTTACCGGTGCCTCCGGCATTGCCGCCCTCACCGGCCCCGGCCACGATGACGATACCGGCACTGTAGGCGCTGTCCAGGGCGTCTTTGATTGTCGACGGCATCTGTGAGGCGCTGCCGAAGCTCATATTTATTACCTGCATATTGTTATCCCGCGCCCACTCGATACCGCTCAGTATCCAGCTCATTAATCCGGAAGCACCGGAGTCCAGAACCTTCACGGAATAAATGGCGGCCCCAGGGGCGACGCCGATGACACCATCATCATTATCCCGGGCGCCGATTATGCCGGCGACCAGGGTGCCGTGACCGTTATCATCGTCCCCATTACTTGTTCCGCCGACAAAAGTGACGTTGCCGGCTACTGCCAGGTCAGGATGGTCCAGGTCGATGCCGCTGTCAAGAACAGCTACTTTTACTCCGGTGCCATTATTGGTCGAGTGCACCAGTTCGGCGTCTATCCTGTCCACTCCCCAGGGGAGCGTTTCCCCAAGAGCATAGACTCTGATGTCTTCTTCGACAGCAGCTACAATTGGATTCCTGCGTAGCGAAGCGAGTCTGTCCGATGGGATGGAGGCAGCGATAGTCGGCACGATGTGATAGACTGTCTTGACGCTGCCGCCCGTGTCTCGAATCAACTGGGTTGCGGCGTTGCCGGGTGTCTGTTTGAAACTAACCAGAACGTCTACTGTCGCCGGCGGGGCGGCAAGGGTCAGAGTGCCGGGAATAACCAGCATTAAGGCGAGCAGTGTGCCGAGAATAATATTCCAGAATTTATTTTTCTTCATTTGTTGTCTCCTTTTTCCTCAGAAATCAATGTATAAATGCCAATAGTCCATATCTGTAGCTACCTCCTTATCAATAAATCGTGGTAATAGTGCCAGTAGTCCACAGAATAGACTAAATAACGCCAAATGTCAATAGAGTGAGAAGATCAATACTCTTATTATATTTATAACCTTCGGCTAACATAATTTACACTTTCCGCGCGGATACGGAAAGCTCCGAAAGGATAAATTTTTGAGCCAAAAGTATAAATTTGATAGGTTAAGACGGTTTCTGCGTAAGATTGTTTCTGAGAATGTGGACTTTCAAGCTGCGTCATTGTGTTATAATTGCCTAGGATTATGAACGGAACTAAACAATACCGCCACGTTAAAACAGTATGCACCCTTGGCCCTGCCAGCAGCTCTCCCGAAATCATACGGAAGATGTTGACGGGCGGCATGGACATCTCCCGGCTTAATCTCAATTATAGCACGCTTGAAGAACATGGCCAGCTTATCCGGATAGTCAGGTCTCTGAGCCAGGAACTGAAGCGTAACACAGGTATTCTCCTCGACCTCCCCGGTTCGAAACGAAAGGCCGGAAGCGTTAAGGATGTTTTTGGCGAGCACCTTCAGTTCGCAGTTTCCCACGACGTTGATTTCATCGCGCTCTCTTTTATCTCTTCCGCCCAACAGGTGGCGGAGGTCAGGCAGTTACTGACGGAAATGAAGTCTGATATACCCATCATCGTCAAGATTGAGAGAGCCAAATCTCTGGAAGCCAGTGAAGCGATACTGGATGTCTGCGAAGGCATTATGGTTGCCAGGGGTGATTTGGCTTCCGACATAAGCATCGAAAAAGTGCCTATGGCACAGAAGCACCTCATCAAGGCAGCAAACAGGGCCGGTAAACCGGTTATAACGGCAACTCAGATGCTTGAATCGATGGTACGTTCGAATACTCCGACCAGGGCAGAGGCGACGGATGTGGCTAATGCCGTCCTGGATGGCAGCGACGCTCTAATGCTTTCTGAGGAAACGACTGTCGGCAAGTACCCTGTTGAGGCCGTGGAGATGATGGTGAAAATCATTCTGGAGGCTGAAGCCGAGTTCCCTTACGGGCAAATTGTTCAATCCGGCTGGCCGGAAGTATCGCCTGAGATTAACGATGCTACAGCCAGGGCGGCTTGTCATATAGCTTCCCAGGTACAAGCTAAAGCGGTGATGGCTTTTACTACCCGCGGCACTACCGCCCTGCGCGTCTCAAAATATAGACCGAACCAGCCGATTTTAGCCGTAACCCCGAGCGAGGTTGTCGCTCGACGTCTGGCCTTGTCCTGGGGGGTGTTGCCCGTGATAAAAAAAGCTCCACCAAGATTGACTCAAATCCTGGAACTGGCGGTGGAAGTGGCCCTTGAAATCGGCATCGCCGGGAAAGGTGACATTCTTGTGATTACGGCCGGCATCCCTCCAACCGGTCACGGAGGTACTAACCTCATCAAGGTGCACAGGATTTGATGAGGTTTTATCTTCCTGACACCGATGGTTGAGTTTTTAACCACTCCCCCAAAGCACGGTTTGCATTCTCGACAAAGGCGGCGTTGTCTCTTGGCGTTATGGCGATGGTGAGTCCTCTCTTTGGGGTTATCGCCACATAGCTGCCTGTCATCCTGGTGGCGAAATTAACGCTGAGAACTAACTGGCTGGTTACCTGTATCGACTTTATTTTATCGAACCCGATTTTGACTTTAACAGAGAATGGCTCACCCAGCACTATCTGCAGGTGGTCTTCATACACCTGATAGCTACGCGGAGAAACGGTTAACAGAATTAAGCCAACAATGAACGCCTCGGCCAGCAATGCCAGTCCGCCGTCCCTTTCGCCAGAAGAAAACACTAAATAGATCGTAACCAGTAACGAGACCGGCATTATCACAATAATCAGCTTCATAAACAATCCGTAGGCTGGCTCGTCCTGATATAAAATGAGACCTTTTGAATACTTCATTGGGATGAATTGTAGCATATTGAGAATCATTCTCTCTATTCTTGGCCCGAGACCCCGCTATTTCGGAAGTTAATCAGCGACTCCCCTCTTGTTTTTCTACGCTACCTGTATTACACTTTGCCTAATTATTCTTTTGAAGCAAAGAACGCGGTCAGATGTAAGGAGGCAAAAGATGAGGGGAAAAATTATTTGGCTGGTAGTGAGTGTGTTGATGGCGGTATCACTGGTGATGACCGCCTGTGCCCCGGCAGCAACTCCCACTACGCCGGCCGCGCCGGCTACCCCGGCGACACCGGCAGCGCCAATAACCCCGGCGACACCGAGCGCTCCAGTGACGGAAAAACCCCAAAAAGAGGCGGTAGCGCCATCCGTTGAAAAACCAAAATACGGCGGTACAATCACCAGTGTTTTGAATGCCGATATCACTAACTTTGACAGCGGCACAGCAGGCACTTTTGGAGCCTTTGCAGGTGAAGTCTATCAGCAGTATATGGTGGTAGATTGGACGAGAGGCCCGGCGGGAAGCGGGGTTGCTGATTTTGCACCGCGCTCGGCTACCTCTCTGGAAGACCAGTTTAGTCCCCAGCTTGCTGAAAGTTGGCAGATGCCGGCACAAGGCGTTTGGATACTCAATATCCGCCGGGGGGTACACTGGCAGAAACCTAATACGGACGCCGGAAGGCTGATGAACGGGCGGGAATTGACCGCTGATGACATCGTGGCCAGTTGGAACCGGCTTGCCAGCGCTCCGAGTGATGCCATGCGGCGCCTCCAACCGGCAACGCAGGCTGTAACCACTGTGAATAGAACCGGCCCCTGGCAGGTAACAATCAAGACACCGATTAACTACATGACGCAGTTTTTTTACGTAATCCAAGGCTCCAGCTATAACAGGGTTTATCCTCCCGAGGTGGTAGCCAAATATGGCAATGTGGCGGACTGGCGGAATGCGGTGGGGACGGGCCCTTATATGCTGACTGAGTATGTTCCCGGCAGCATAGTACGTCTTATCAAGAACCCCGATTACTGGGAGAAAAACCCGGTGGGCGCGGGGAAAGGCGACCAATTACCTTACATCGATGCCTACAACCAGATTATCATACCCGATGCGTCCACACGGCTTGCGGCGCTGCGCACAGGTAAACTCGATTTGCTGCAAGCAAACGTCAAGGAGGACTGGCAGGGCCTGACCAGGACCAGTCCCAAGATTGAGTCTCATCCTTATATGGATCTTACTGCCCAGGCATTCGCTATGAGGACAGATAAGAAAGACAAACCCTTCTCTAATCTGAAGGTGCGTCAGGCGCTGATGTATGCCACTGATTTTGGCTCATGGGTGAAAAACTACTATGGCGGCGATGCGGATATGGATGTTTGGCCGGTGAGTAAGCAGGTCAGCCAGATGTATCAACCCTTAAGTGAGATGCCTCAGGCAGTGCAAGACCTTTATAAATACAATCCGGATAAGGCGAAGCAGCTTCTGAAAGAAGCCGGCTATCCCAATGGTTTCAAGGTATCGGTAGTTACTTCGTCAGTTCAGCAGAGAGTCGACGAGCTATCCGTCTTTAAAGACATGTGGTCCAAGGTGGGAGTAGAGCTTGTGCTCGATATCAAAGACGTGGTTGTTTACAATAGCATCGTTACTTCCCGGTTGTACGATGACATGCTCTATGGCGGGCTGGTAACCACGTTTAATAATCAGTTGTCATTCGGTGGCTTCCGCGGAACAGCTACTCTCAGTTACATCGATGACCCGGCTGGGAAAGATGCCTTTATTGAAGCGGCATGGCCGAAAGTCAACGACAACATATTTATTAACATGCCCAAGGCTTATGAAGAGTATAAGAAGTTGAAGCCCCACCTTCTTGAACAAGCCTACTACATCGTTAGACCACAACCGTTCTTCTACAACGTGTGGTGGCCCTGGCTGAAGAACCACTACGGTCAACCGGCGGGCATTAATATGGGACTTGTCAGGTATTGGTGGATAGACCAGGCGCTGAAGAAATCAATGGGTTTTTAAGCCAGTTGATAGTGGCGTGAGAGGAAAATTTTAGAATCGGGATTATCCAATTGGAAACACGTAATGGAGGAGTATTAAATGGCAACACGAGTTACTACGGAGATGTCTTCTGAGGAACAGGAAAAAAGGTTAATAGCGGAAATTGAGAAGAAGCACGGTAAGACCGTGGACCAGCTAAGGGAGGAGAGAGAAAAGCGGGTCAGGGACGCCATGCAGTTGCGGGTGCCGGACAGGGTGCCCGTGAATGTAAATTCCGGTGTCTTTGCGGCTAAATATGCCGGATTGACTGGCTCGGTAATGTACTATGATACCGCCGCCTACCGGGAGGCTTGCAAGAAGATGCTCCTTTATTTTGAGCCGGATAACGGCGGGATGGGCGTGGGCGGCACAGGACCTGTACTGGAGCTGCTGGATTCGAAACAGTACCGCTGGCCCGGCGGCAACCTGCCCCCCGATGGCACCTACCAGTTCGTCGAGGGCGAGTATATGAAGGCCAACGAATACGACCACTTCCTGTCCAACCCCTGCGATTTTATCATTAGGGTTTACTTGCCACGGGCTTACGGCGCTCTCGAGCCGCTGGCAAAGCTGCCCGCCTTCAAACGCAAGTTCGATGAAAAGGAAACGGCAGCCATCATCGGCCTGCTTTTCAGCCCGGAGTTTAGAACTCTGATTACCGTTCTGACCGAGCTTAATATGCCCGAGCTACAGGGAGTTCTGGCGATATTGAATCAGGTGGGGCAGGAGCAGATGAAGGTGGGTAAAGAAGCGGCCGCCTTCGGCGCTGAGCTGTCCCGCCTCGGCTTCCCCGGAGCGGGCGGGGGCGCAGGCGCCGGCGGCGTGGGCAGCGGCAGCAGATTCGCCCCCTTCGATACTATTTCAGACCGTCTCCGCGGCATGCGCGGCACCATGCTCGATATGTACCGCTATCCGGATAAGCTCCTGACCGCTTGCGACAAGATTCTTAACTGGGAAATGAGCGCGGCTGTGCCGGCAAAGCCGGATGCTAAAGGCAACCCGGTCAGGTCCGGCATGCCTTTACACCGCGGTTCCGATGGTTTTATGTCCCTCAAGGATTTTGAGAAGTTCTACTGGCCGACCTTGAAAAAATCCATCGATATGAAAATTAAGCTGGGTTACACGGTGACGCCGTTCTGGGAGGGTATCTGGGATGACCGTCTGGAATACCTGCTTGATTTTCCCAAAGGTAAAGTAGTCTTCTTTTGCGAAAAGACAGATGTCTTCAAGGCCAAGGAAATCCTGGGCGGGCATGCCTGTATCCAGGGCGGGGTGCCGCCTACCTTGCTTCAGGCCGGCTCACCGCAGGATGTTGAGGAACACTGTAAAAAGCTCATCAAGGTAGTCGGCAAGGGCGGCGGCTTCATCCTGAGCGCAGGCAGCGCCATCGATTTCGCTAAACCTGAAAATATCAAAGCGATGGTGGACTCCGTCAAGAAATACAGCTAAGGCTGGAAGCCTGGGTTGTCTCCCGTATTACTAAATTACGTACTCATAAACAGCCGGGACTTCGTATCAGACGAAGTCCCGGCTGTTTATAGTTCAGCTATTCCGTAAAAGCTTACTTGTCCATTCCCCGCTGAATGCCGCGAATATATGAAATCTCTCCGATATGCTGAACAAGGTGGGTTACCGTGTTTAAGAGCATCGAGGCTACGGTAAGCTCCATCGGCGGCCTGGGGGGCTGGCCGGGGGCTGGTGGCGGTCCATAGGCGGGCATGGTGAATTTCCTTTCCATGCCTTCTTCATTCAGGGAATTCAGATATTCGAGAGTCTTACCCCGGACTGCTTCAAAATAGGCAAGCAAATCCTTAGTGTCCGAGACAGCGAAAGCATTTACCTGGTCGCAGGTATAGTGGCCGCCATTGTCTTTAGCATCCTTGCCCAGCTTTTCGTACCACTTCTCAGACTCCCATAGCTCAGGTTTTTTCTGTATCCGGGCTTGTACAGCCGAATCTTCGGAACGTGCCATGTGGAACAGGATAATCTGCATCGAGTTGGCATCGGAGCGAGGCTGCCACTTCAGCTCGTAGGGGGTCAGGGTATTCAGTGTCCTATCGAGGCTGCGCTTGACACCGGCAAATCCGCCTTGAATGAGTTCCTTCGTTGGCATATTTAAAACCATCCTTTTCTCCGCTGATAATCAGTCGGCTCAGTGTCTAATATTCTAATGCCTTTGGTATGGGGCGGTCAAGGTCAGCTACGTTCGACTTAGGTATGTCTTAGGGACAGACCACCATAGAATTCTCGAAACGAAAGGGAAAGGCGTATTTAATATCTTAAACCTTACTGGAAGAATTGAATTTTACCAAAGCTTCCCAATCGATTTCGCCATTTACGCAGAACTTGTCACCAAATTCTTTGGTGAATTTATTGACTATTTTGGCGTGTTCCTTCTGGAATTCTTCGTTCTTTTCTTTGGCTTTATGACCCAGCGGCTCTATCAAATCCGTGTATAATTCGCTGTCTCCCGAGATAAATTCCCAAAACTCCTGCCCGCAGTATTTAAAGTAATCTCCTTTATCAGGTTTATTATCCCGACCATAACAGCATCCGTTCACTGCAACAACTTCCAGCTTTGAGCCGCTGGTTCTTAATACTCTCTTTGCTTTGGTAAAATCCTCACGCATACCTGAAATCTGTCGGCTATTCCCCCAATTTGGTCCGGATTTAATAGTAACAACATATCGTTTACCATCTTTTTCAAATTCTAAGTCAATTCCTTCAGCCGAGGATTTCTTTCCGCCGTACACCTTACCATTAATAAAAATTGCCAAACCTTCAAGAAAACTACCGAATATTCCCTCTTCTTGGGAAGATAGATGAGCGTCCAGAATTATCTCAATCAGCTTGCCGGATACTAAAACATTCTTTGCCTTGTATAAATACGGGTTTTTTCTTTTAAGAACGTCATTAAGTTTTAGTTTTTGTAAGCTATCTAATCGGCTTTTGTGGAATCCTCCTATATTTTGCTCCACATAGGTATTCAAATCGTCAAGGTTTATATTTTTCATCCTCTTCTGGTTCCTCGCATATGAAATATTTCTTAGGTGCGATGCTCTTTAATGCGCGATCATAATAAACCTGTTGGAGTTCAATACCTATGGAATTACGTTTTAGCTTTTGCGCTGCAAGACAAGTTGTTCCCGATCCTAAGAAAGGGTCAAGTACTAAATCTCCTTCTTCAGTAAATAGCTTTATAAACCAAGAAGGGAGTGCTTCTGGAAACGCAGCGCTGTGATTTTTATTATTGCATTCTGTAGCCAAATGTATGACGTTGGTTGGAAATGCATAATCTCTGTTGACCCAGTTAGAAACATTTTTACCAAATCCGCTACCTACTTTAGATTCATCCCTCAATTTATCAGTATCACTCAAACGGTTTAGTCTGGTTTTTGCCCAGTCACCTGTCTGAACCATCACCGACTCTTGAAACATCTTAAAGTGTTTTGATTTGTTGAGTTGTATCAACCTTTCCCAGGAATCTCTAAATCTGTTAGGCCATTTCCCAGGGTATGAATTCTTTTTGTGCCACATGTACTCTTCGGTCCAGAGCCAGCCTTGTTTTCGCATTTCAAGAATTAATTCGAGAACATAGGTATGTCTTTCCCCGTTTACAACCCGTTCTTTGATATTTAATATGAATGTTCCGGATGGTTTTAGGACACGAAGTAGCTCGTTAGAAATGGGTAAAAACCATTCAACATATTTATCCGGGTGAACACCCCCGTATGTACTTTTTCGCTGGTCAGCATACGGAGGTGAAGTGAAAACAAGATCAACAGAGTTGTCCTCCATTTCTCTTAACTTGTCGTGGCAGTCACCTAGAATAACCTTGGTATCTATTTCCATTGCGTTTCCTCAAGTTTAAAATACAACATATTCAGAGCATTGTGCAACTTCCTAAAATACGATACGTCGGACCCTTACTCTTTCCCCGCGACAAAATCCCATCGACAATCATAGAACATCTGTGCTACGATACACCCGTTAGGAGCCTGGTGAGGTGCCGCATGGAGCCTTCATCGAGGTGTGCCTGTATTTTTACAGTTCGAATCGAACTTTATGTTTGAATCATTTGATTTACTTTTAACCCTTTTTAGGACATTAAATTCTTGCAAAACGGGGATAAAGAAGATGAATAGATTATGGTGACGGAAGTCGAATCCACCTTGAAGAATACAGGGTCATGGAGTAATCTTAAATTATGCCCTGCAATCAAACGGATTTTCCTGGAGGTAATCACATGATACTGGAACGGATTAAGTCGGCCGGCATCTCTCACAATTCTTACCTGGTGGGTTCCGGGAGTGAGGCGGCCGTCATCGACCCGCGGCGGGATTGCCAAGTCTACGTTAACTATGCCCGGCGGTACGGTTTGAAGATTAAGTACATCTTTGAGACCCACCGTAACGAAGACTACGTCATCGGCTCGCTCGAGCTTAGGAATATTACCGGTGCGGAAATCTATCATGGCCCGGGCCTGGATTGGAAGTACGGAAATACTCTGACTGACGGCCAGTCATTCCGCATGGGTACTATTCAGTTGACGGCGATTCACACGCCCGGCCACACTGACGAGAGCATGTCTTATACTCTCGCTGATTTGGATACCGGCCCGGCTCCGGTATCGGTTTTTACAGGCGACACGCTGTTCGTCGGGGATGTGGGGCGAATCGACCTTTATGGGGAGGCGGAAGCGCCCCGGCTGGCAGCGAATTTGTATGACAGTGTTTTCAATAAGCTCTTACCGTTAGGCGACGGCACCATAATCTATCCTGCTCATGGAGGCGGTTCGGTCTGCGGCGCTCATATCGCCGACCGTGACGAAAGTACCATCGGCATCGAGCGAGCGCGGAACCGGGCGCTTCAAAGGGATAAGGACGCTTTTGTAAAATATAAAGTAGCTGAAAAGATGGAAAGGCCGCACTATTTCAGGCAGATGGAGAAGTATAACCTGGAAGGGCCGCCTCTGCTCGGGCGACTGCCGTCACCAACCCCGCTTACCCCAAAAGAGTTTAGCCTTGAAATGGGGAAGGGGGCTTTGCTCATCGATACCAGGGAGCCGGCTGCTTTTGGCGGAGTTCACATCGGGGGAGCTTACAGTATCTGGCTGGAAGGGCTGCCTGAGTACGCCGGCTGGGTACTGCCTTATGATAAGCCTCTGATTCTTATTCTTGAAAAGCGTGCAGACTTGAATGAGGCAGTCCGCTTCCTGCTCCGGGCTGGTTACGACATGATTTCCGGCTATCTCAAGGATGGCATCGAGAGCTGGTATAAGGCCGGGCTGGCGATAGAAAGCCTGGGTCTGCTATCGGTACACCAGCTAAAAAGCGCCCTCGATAAGCATGAAGAACTCTTCCTACTTGACGTGCGGGGTGGGGCGGAGTGGAAATCAGGTCACCTCGCCGGCGCCATGCATATTTACGTCGGAAACCTTGAGCAGAGAATCTCTGAAGTGCCTAAAGACAAGCCGGTAGCCGTGTATTGTGAGAGCGGAAACCGTTCCGGGCTGGCTGCCAGCATTTTGCTCCGGGCAGGTTATCCGAGGGTCTATAGTGTTCCCGGCAGTATCGCGGCGTGGAAGGCGGCAGGGTTTCCAGTTGTGAAAGACTGAATCTATGCCGGAATGACAATCAGGATTATGAAGTAGATAGCCATAATAGCCAGGCCGATGGGGAGTCCGATTATTGCCCATTCTCTCATGTGTATTCTTAGCCTGACCGCAGCCACTATATTCGGAATATTACCCGGAATGAGCATTCCGCCGGCAATAGATAGCCCCATAATGATGCTGGTTATCTGACCAATTGACAGTGACGGGTCAATCTCGATGGCTGCCAGCGTGGCGTTATCGAGCATTGCTGAAAGCATGTTAATCCAGTAGAGCGCGAATGCGGGTATCTTACTGAAATACCACTCGACTATCGGTCTTAAACCTTCACCCAGTAAAGTCAGGGCAACAATGAAGGCAAAAACTTTAACGGCTCTCATTACCACGCCTCGTAATGGTTCTGAAAATGCTTCCTGGCTGTCCTCTGTTTTTAAGGAAACATTTCGCCCGCAGTAGACTACGCCTAAAATAGCTATAGCGATTACGCCAGGAATCATATACTTGCCAAAATGCTGCAAAGGGAAAAAGAAGCCGGCATGATACGGCGGCCCGGCCAGCTTGAGTACCATGATTGTCGATAAAGGCTCGCCGATGGGGGTTAAGACTGCGCCCAGCGCCACTGCGAAACAAGTGACGACCACCAGCTTTACTTTGACTTGTCTCTCTACCGGCAGTGCGGCAGCAATTTCTGCTAGAATCGAGGCGGTGACAATGACTGAAATAACGCTTGACAGCAGCCCCAGCACGATTATCAGCAGGAAAATAAAAAGTTTGAAGCCGAGCTTGTTAGCCAGCCTCACCATACCGGCGTAAAAGGGTTTGTTGAAGAAATAAACGAGGACACCGAACAAGAGCACTACCTGGAAAATGCCCACCGGCAGTGACCCGATCATTAGAGGAGAGCGTAAGGCCTCTTTAACAAGGTCGAAGCTCCAGAGGCTGGAGATGGTAACCGAGATTATGCCCATCACCAGAAAGAATAGCTCCAGATTCCCCTCTATTTTTTTGACTTTGAAGGGAAGAATCAGCACCGCCAGGCCGACAATGGCAAGCCCCAGAACTATGTGCAATACAGGCTCAGGTGGTATCTGTCCCATTTATGGTTTCTTTTCCGGACTATTTCTTCTCATGCTCAATATAATAACAAACCAACTCAGAAAAGAATAGGGCTTTGCCACAAATCTCAGGGTGGGGCTGGTAGAAATAACCAAGGCTCTAAACCTGGTTGATGTGTCCGCAGCGGGGGCAGCGAACAGACGGCTCTTTGTAGCTCGGTGGTAATTTGATGTGCATGCCGCAGTTATCACAGCTTAGCGCTTTATAATTGCTCATGCGCCACATCAAGTCAGAGGTCTCCCGCTTGCGGTCGATTTGCCCCCGGATTTCTCCGGCCTTGTTTTCAGCCGATGCCTGCCGCATTTCAACAGCGGCAGATTCGGATAATGCGGACGCCGGCATAACCCGTGAAGACTTCACCTTCTCATAAGCCTGTTCATAATTAGCTAAGGAAGCCCCGGACATGGAGCGGAGAATTCTGATTCTATCTGCGATGGGCGGATGAGTGGCCATGATGTCATTGACAGACATACCTCTCTTGTAAAAGGGATTGCTGATGTACATCGGCGCCGTGGCCTTGTTAGCAGCCTTGACCTGAGTATTATTATTGGCCAGCTTTTCGAGAGCCGAGGCCAGTCCTTCCGGGTAGCGGGTATAGAGGGCGGAAGAAGCATCGGCTAGATATTCCCGCTTGCGGGAAAGGCCGAAGTAAATGAGCTGGGCCATTACCGGCGCCAGTATCATCAGAACAAGACCGACCACAATGACGACTATCATTATGGCGCCGCCGCCCCCGTTGTTGGAGTCTCTTCTCCTCCCGCCTCCGGACATGCCGCTGAAGAACATAACCCTGGTGGCGTAATAGGCGAGAATGACGATTGCGCCCAGGAGAATGCTGGCTATCAGCATGAGCTTGATATCCTGGTTCTTGATATGCCCCATCTCATGAGCGACAACACCTTGAAGCTCATCCCGGTTGAGCTTATCTAGGAGACCGGAGGTGATGGCGATGGCGGCGTGGTCCGGGCTGCGCCCGGTAGCGAAGGCATTCAGAGCCGGGTCGTCGATGATGTAAACAGCGGGCATCTTTTCCAGCCCGGAGGCGATTTTCATTTCCTCGACCACATTGTAGAGGCGTGGGTGGTCGCTGGGGCCGATTTTCCTGGCTCCGGACATAGCCAATACGATGCTATCCCCCTGGAAGAGGGCTACCAGGTCCATAATGCCCCAGACAATCAGGGCAATAATCAGGCCGGCGGTAGGGCTGCCGAGAAAGGAGTAGCCGATAACCCAGCCAATCGCGAGCAACAGCAGTCCCATGATGATTATCAGCATCACAGACCGTATCTGGTTGGAGCGTATTTGTTCCCACATAGTTTTTACTCAGTATCGAAAGTGAGGGGTAAAATTCCAGGCACCCTCACCTTAGTCTCCCGATTTCATACGGGATCCCGCACGGAGTCGGGACTCTCCCATCAAGGGAGAGGAGATTATTTAAGGTATTTACGGGACTTAGCTTTTAGGCGGAGCGCTGAAGCTGACCTTGGGGGCTTCCCTCTCCTCGGGAGCCTTGACCTCGAAGAATTCGCCCAGCTTGAATCCGCCCATGCCGGCAATGATGTTGGAGGGGAACATCTGGATTTGGTTATTGTAGCCCAGTACGGAATCATTATAATACTGGCGGGAAAAACTGATTTTATTCTCGGTGCCCGTCAGCTCTTCCTGGAGGGCTAGGAAGTTGGTGTTCGCTTTCAGGGTAGGATAGTTCTCTACCACTACCAGCAGGCGGGCTAAGGCGCTGCCCAGTTGCCCTTCCGCAGCGGCTCTTTCTCCGGGACTACCACTAGCCACTGATTGGGCCAGATTACGGGCGTTGGTCACCGCTTCCAGTGTCCCACGCTCGTGCTGCATGTAACCCTTGACGGTTTCAATCAGGTTGGGAATCAAGTCAAACCGTCTCTTGAGCTGGACATCGATTTGCGACCAGGCGTTCTCGGTCTGGTTACGTAGTCTCACTAGCCCATTGAAGATGCCGATTATCCATAGGACTAGAACAACAATAATTGCGAGAATAATCCAAAGCACAGCCATAGTTGTTTTACCTCCCTAAAAATATATTTGATAATCTCAACAGACCGTCCGTAACCTACTTTTTGATGTCCGTCCCGAGGCTGAACAGAAAGGCGCTGCCCAGGAAAGAGAGTACGTCCTGGGCAGCCTGTGTTTTAGGCGGCTCTATCTCACCCAGGACGTGGTGCAACTCGCCGCTGTCAAACCAGAGTCCGTCACCCTTCGGGCAACTGTCCACGAGCACGGTTCTGGTATTGCCGAGGCAGACCTTATCCATTTTATGCCCGCAGACGGGGCATTTCCGCCTGGCTTCGGCATGCTCAACCTCCCTGGGCGTGAGCATGCTGGTCTGAGAACCAGCTCCCTCAGATGTGAGCAATGATGCCAGCAATTCCAGTTCTCCGGAGTCAAACCAGACCCCGGAGCACTTGAGACAGTGGTCGATTTCAATCTTCTCATGCTCGACCACAATCATATCGGCCTTGTCAACGGGGCACTTCATGAGTTCAACACCTCACATGCCACTATCTATTAGTGTAAGGACAGCGGGCTATTGTGTCAATGGGGGGGAGGGAGGGAATTACCCGAGAAAGCAGGATGTTACCATTACCATTAAAGATATGATTCATACAATTTGTGTCTGCAAAGCTAGCCATATATTATTTGACACAGAGCAAAGTGAAGGGTTAAGCTTTGTTACAGGTGAGTATGTGTGATGTTTTGAGGGGGAAGAGATATGGATGATAAAATATGCAGGGGTAAAATTCCTGTAATCTTGTTTAAGGAAGGCAATAAAATCATTGCCTATTCTCCAGCTATAGACCTTTCCACCTCTGGTGACACCGAAAAACAAGCTCGTAAGAGATTTGCAGAAGCTGCAAAGATTTTCTTCGATGAAATTACGAAAATGGGCACAATCGATGAGGTATTAACCGAATTCGGATGGGGAAAAGTTACGCCTGAAGGTCCATGGTCTCCGCCAACTTACAAGCAAAAGTTCGTGCAGATTGCAGAAGGAGTTTATTAAAACAACTGCCAAGAATAACTCCTATCGATTGGAAGGATTTTGAAGAAGTCCTAATAAAGGCCGGTTGCCAATTCGATAGACAAGAGGGGGACCACCGTATTTACAAAAGGGATGATTTAAAACGTCCTATCGTATTGCCGATGGATAATGACCTGCCTGTGTTTATAATCCGAAACAATCTAAGAACTTTAGGGATTAGCGAGACGAATACTTTAAATTGCTTGAGAAGCATTAACATCGAACGATAATATCCCCGGATATTCTTTGGTTACTGCTGAGTCGAACGAAACTATATCCGAGGTTGATTGTTCCCCCATGTCAGCCGGACATCTCTCTCAGCGCGGAAATGGTGCGGTCGATTTCCTCGTGTGTGTTGAATATGTGGGCGGAGATGCGTACCGTGCCTTCGAGTTCCAGGCGGTGGTGCAGAATGTGGGCGCAGTGAAACCCGCCGCTGACGAGGATTTGATAGCGGTCGCACAACAGGCGGGCGATGGACTCCGGGCTGAACCCGGGGGCATCGAGGCTGAAAGTGGCCAGGCCGATACGCCTTTCCAGCGGGGCTGAGGCAGCCAGGATGCGCACGCCGGGGATGGAGCGTAGGCCTTCCACCAGGTGATGACCGAGCGAATGCGAATGCGCCATGACCTTATCCATACCCAAATGGCGCAGCCAGGCTACCGCCGCCGCCAACCCAATCGCCCCTTCGATATTGGGAGTGCCGGCCTCAAAGCGCTGGGGCACATCCTGCACCTCGAACCTGTCCTCTGCGCTATAGCGCACCATACCGCCGCCCGTCTGATAGAGAGCAAGATCGGCCAGCCGTTCCCGTTTGCCGTAAAGCACGCCGATTCCGGAAGGTCCAAGCAGCTTGTGGCCGGAAAAAACCAGGAAATCACAGTCCAGGGCGCGTACATCAATAGGCACGTGGCTGGCGCTCTGGGCGGCGTCTATGAGTATCGGAATATTGCGGCGGTGGGCGGCTTCGACCCACTTTTCAACCGGGGCGATGATTCCAGTAGTGTTTGAAACATGAGCCAGGGTGAGCAATTTCGTTCGAGGTGAGAGCAATTTCTCCACCTCATCGTAAAGAGGTAGACCGTCCCCGGTCATGCCGACTGGAACCGTTTTAGCCCGCAAGCTCCAGGGCAGGTAGTTGGAGTTATGTTCGGCGGCAGTCAGCACCACCTCGTCTTCGGGATGGAGACCCAGGCCGCCGGCAATGATGTTGATGCCTTCCGTGGAGTTGCGAGTGAAGACTATCTCAGATGGGGAGGCGTTGATGAACGAGGCGATTTCCCGCCGGGCGTCTTCGTAAAGAGCTGTGACCTCATCCGCCATTGTGTGAACTCCCCTGTGGACGTTAGACGTGTAGTTGCGGTAGACATTGGTGACGGCGTCGATGACGCACTGGGGTTTCGGGGTGGTGGAAGCGTTGTCCAGGAAGACAATCGGGTGCCCGTCTATTTCGCGGCTAAGGAAAGGGAACTGGTCGCGTATTGATGCACCTGGCTCAGTCATCAAAAATGCTCTCGGGATGACCTGCCCAGGATGTGCGGGCAAGCCGGAATTTGCCCGATTGCTCCGGCGGCAGGGCGGAATCACGGCGTATCTCAATCCGGGTGTTATTGCCATACAGGTTATGCAACAAGCCGGAAAGAATTTGACCCGTGTGGGCTTCCATTTCAGGTTCGGCGGCATACCTCATCATATAATTCGAATGCCCGGTCTGCTCGACTTCATAGCCAATCAAGCCATCTGCCGCCTCCAGGGCGTCATCCAGTTGTTTTAGTGTGACGACCCGACCTTTTGAATCGAAGGTGATATCGCGAGTCCGGCCTTCGATGCTTTCTATTGCGATGCCTTCCGAGCGACCGCAAGGGCAGGCAGTTCCGCGCCTGACACGGGCTAAATCCCCGACATCGAAGCGCAATAACACGAACCAGGGATTGTCCAGGGTAGTGATGAGAAGGCGCCCGACCTGGGGGTCACCGCACTCGGAACGAAGCGGCTGAATTTCCACGTGGCAGGTGGCCGTGTTCTGATGAAAAGTGCCGTACCGGCACTGGGTAAAGACGTGTCCTGTTTCAGTGGAGCCGTAAGAGCTGACCACAGGCACGCCGGGGAATGCCCGCCGAATCTGGCGGTAGTGCATGCGCGAGGGAAACTCGTAAGAGATGGTGATGCATTCCGGCTGGTGGAGATGGTGACCGGCGAGGAGACATTCCCGTGACAGAATCGCCAGGTAGGCGGGGTCGGCCTCGAGCACGGCCGGCTTGAACTGGTTTAATTCATCCGCCATGCTGCGGACGCTGCGGGCGTCCCAGGAGGTCGGGTCGAGGGACTGGTTCAGAAAAAGTATATTGCCTAATGTGCGTTCCGGCATCGGCGTTTCGCCGACGTGACATAGGTTATTCCCGCAGAGGGGCGAGGTAAGCACCGCCTCCCGGTGTCCGGCGCTGTAAATGCGGTCCAGAACAGGATGGAGCCGGGCGGCCTCACGCTCCGAGTTGTCCCACCAGGCTTGATTCCAGACGACCGAAGTGCGGTCCTCGGTAGTTCCGCTCGTGCTTACTATCTCGACCTCGCCTGAGGCGAAGCCTTCTTTGTAGCCGCATTTTTTATGAATAAAGCCGCGAGGAACGTAGGCCCGCAGGTCTTTCTTGGTAAGCACTGGGAGAGCCGCCATCCGTTCCGCCAGGGGTGTGGATGGGCCGGGGTCGCGCGCTCTCCACCGTTCATAGAATGGAACATTGGCAAGCGCTTCTTCCAAAGTGAACGTACAACGGTCAATGTTTGTGTCGGTTATTGCCATTGTCTTAACTCTCTAGATTTTTTGATAAACACACGCAATTTAAAGCTAGTTCAAAGTATGTTTGGCTACCTTGATTATACCCTCGTGGTAGTGCTGAGGCAAGCTCTTATTCTATTTCGAAGGTTACGTTCTTCAATGCATGATAGTAGTTGCCTCGGTTAGCTGTAAAACATAACACCGAATAGTCCGGGTCTTCTACTCCCAACGGATAATAGACCTCGTTTCCTTCAGTCCAGAGCATTTTTCTTGATTCTGTGTCCTGCAATATTTCTACAGTTCCAATAAGCATTAATCCTTTGAAGGGCTTTTCATCCACATAATAGAGACATGCCCGGTTGTCCTTCTTTAACTGCTGCACTCTCCGTGACGAAGTATTAGTGCTGAACCAGAACTTCTTTAACCCTTCGTGCTTTAGGTTCGTCAGCCCTTTGATATTCGGGAAGCCGTCCTCCGCATTCGTACCCAGCAGGCAAAAATTGGACGTCTCAACCAACTCTAATCCTTGAGTAATAGCTTCCTGCGCATTCAAATTTGGCCTCCTGAGTTAACTATCTGTTACTCCCGTATCTGCTATTCTATTTCGAAGGTTAAGCCCTTATTCTGCATGGCATCGACGACATTGGCTCGTTTAGCCGTGAAGCGTAACACGCACCAACCAGGGTCATCAACTCCCAGTGGATTATATTTTTCTTCCCCTTTAATCCATATCAACCTTTTTATATCCACATCCGCAATTACATCCATCAGGCCTACGAGCATCAACCCTCTGCCAAGTTTGGCATCGAGAAGATAGACACAGGCTCTGTTATCCTTCATTAGTTGTTGCACCCGCATGGAAAAAGTATCGGTCTTAAACCAGATAGTCTTGAGACCTTCATGTTTTCGATTGCTCATGGTCTTGATATTGGGGTAACCATCCTCTGCGTTCGTAGCCACCAGACAATGACGCTGCGATTCAAGGATAGCTAACGCGTGGCTGGTAGCCTCATTTTTGGTCAAGAGTGAGCCCATTTTCTTTTGGATTTCATTAGCGTTCAGGATGGATTTCTTGGCAGCATCTTCACTCATTTTTGCTCCTCCTCATACTTAACGAGATTCGACAAAATATGCTTAAGCGTAATCTCAAATTCGTCGACCTGAGTATCCGAGAGTCCTTCGTAGAACAATGAAGTCATATCTTGCGACACAACTGTATAGCGATTTTCCAGCAGCTTGCTTTTCTCGGACAAAGCAACAAGCGTCTTCCGTTTATCTCTTCCGTCCACCTTTCTAACGATGTATCCGCTTTGTTCTAACCTATCAAGCATACTGGTTAAGGTTGTTTTACCGAGAGCGGTTTGCCGTGCCAGTTCAGTAATAGGCATGTTATCGTGCTGCCAGAGTGAAAAAATTATCCTGCCCTGGGCAGTATTCAGGTCGCCGATGCCGTACTTCTTCAGCTTCTTGTCGAATACTCTCCCTGATATTTGCTTTATCTTTGATATCAGGAATCCACCTTCGCGAAGTTTTTCCAAGCCAATCTCCTATCAATTAGTCCGATATAGTATAATCCTATATAGGACTATTGTCAATACCCTGCTTAGGTCTAGTAAGAATTTTCTGAGAGGGACTCACGGTGTACATAAAGATAAGGCGGCTTAGTGGTTTGTGTTATCGGGCAGTATATCTGGTTGCCTTTGCACTCCCTCTTTATGGCGGGCATACTTGCAAATAGCGCCGCCCAGCGCCTCCACTTTACCATCAGGAGAAACCGTAAGACAGGTTCCGGAGGTAATCCCATATCCTATTGCCCTGACCGGCTTGAGCATGAGGGCCGCCTTTAGTTCTTCCCATTCCGGTTCGCCGTGGGTGTCACAGATAACCGGCGCCAATCCCAGGCACGGAAAGAGTTCCGCGCTGGAGTCATCATCGGGGTTTGTCCAGCGCACCCATTCTTTAGCCAGCATGATGCTGCCGGCTGAAATGCCGAAGAAAAGCTTGCCTTGCTGAAATAGCTCAGGGAAGATGCCGAGCATATCTTTCTTTTCCAACGCCTGCATGCCCGCCTCCACGTCTCCGCCGCTGACAAAAATGGCATCTGCCGACTGTAGAATGTCCTTCGTCTTGTTAAGGCTTGCCTTGTTACCTGAGACCGGGGCATTAATGACCCGGCAATCCCCAGCCCGCTTTATCGTAGCCTCCATGCGTTCAAAGAATTCCCTGTTATCCCCGTTAGCTGCTCCCACATAAGCAATAGTCGGCGATGTTTTGGCTATATCTCTAAAAACAGCCTGAAAAAGGGGGTCGGGGTTATTGCTTCCCCTCCCCCCTGCCAGCAGATAGACAGGTTTCTTTTTAATCACTCGTTTTTACTCCTGATTTGATTAGTCTACTAAGCGGGCGGCGCCTTGTCAACGTTGGGGAGGTTAAACTTTGTTATTGCCCCACCTCCCTGAGATGCTTCGGTCGTCCTTCCGCCGAAGGACTCCTCCAGCATGACATCCCCCGTCCTATCCAAAAATGTTATGATAATAAAAATACCATTTTCACGGAGGAAATCGTGTGGACATCATCGTAGATAATAAAGACTTGCGGATAGAACACCTGGAATTGAGTACCTATGGTACCAATTGTTTCATTGTGGTCTGCCCGCAGACCGGGAACAGCGTGCTCATCGATGTGCCGCCGGGAGCGAGAACCCTTGTCAAGCACCTGAGAGGGACGAATCTGCAATACGTGCTGTTGACTCACAACCATATCGACCACATCGGCGGCTTAAAGGCTTTTAGAGATCGGGTCAAAGGGCCCCTGGCCGTACATCAGGCGGATATCCAGAAATGGCTGCCCTTTCCGCCCGAAATTATTTTGAAAGACGGAGATGTTATCCAGGCAGGCAAGGTCAGAATCGAGGCAATCTACACGCCCGGGCACACCCCGGGCAGCACGTGTTTCAGAATCGGGGAATATCTGATTGGAGGAGATACCCTGTTTCCCGGCGGGCCGGGCAGGACGATATCGGCAGACGCTTTCCGGCAAATAGTGAAATCGATAACCGAAAAGCTGTTTGCCCTGCCTGACAGTACTCAGGTTTTCCCCGGCCACGGCGGGCCGACGACCATCAAGAAGGTAAAGGAAGAATTCGCTGTCTTCTCATCCCGGAAGCATGACCCTAACTTGCACGGGGATGTGGTGTGGCTGACGCCCTAGTTGCGAACTGGCTGTTGTTTCAGCAATCACTTAAATTTCACGGGGATGAGGCAGGGCTGAAATCTTGACCCGCTCTTCACCGGAATAAACAGACAGGTGACTGCCGCGGACATAACCCACTATGGTTATGCCCAAACCGGCGCCAACGGTGACGGCACGTTTAGTCGCCGAGTTAATCGAGGCGACTACCGGAACTCCCATCTTGGCAGCCTTGCTCAACATCTCGGAGGATATGCGCCCTGTTGTCAGTAATATCATGTCCTCGGTGGGGATTTTCCTGAGCATGCATTCTCCCCAAATCTTATCGAGGGTGTTATGCCGGCCGATGTCCTCAGCCTGAACTATTATTTTGTCGCCATCGCTTAATGCCGAAATATGAAGCCCTTTACGCACGCTACCGCTTTCTGACTGGCTTTTGGGCGCTCTTTGCATTGACTTCATGGAAGACAGAATCTGGTCCGGCGAGATACGCAGGCTTGAAGTAATCGGTTTTACGTTGGCTCCAAGGTCGAAGGATACCCCACTGCCGCAGCCCGTTGTCAGGATGCGTTTGGGAGGGGTGGGGGGTAATTCATGCTTTAACGTTACCTCGGCTATCTTGTCCGGCAAGCAAACGCGCAACAGGGTGAAGTCATTCAGACTATCGACAAAGCCCTCAGAGCGCAAGTAGCCGATTACCAGGCAGTTCAGTTTCTCAGGAGTGCAGAGGATGGTAACCAGTTCCTGGCCGTTAACATACAGGGCAAGCGGCATCTCATCCGGCAATTTGCCGGAGACGCAACTCCATTCGCCATCGATGTACTCGCTGTAAGTTACCAGTTCCCCCGGTTCCATTTCCATAACCCCCCAATTGCATAATGATACCACTTTGTTAAACGGTTAGTATAGTTAAGACAAGCTGGTTCTGTTTCCACTAGTCATTGCGAGGAGAGTAGCGACGAAGCAATCCGAATGGGATTTTATATCCCTCTCGATCTCCCTTTACGAAAGGGAGAGATTTTTCTCAGGCGCTGTTTCTATGACTCGGATTATAGAGAAGGGGGAAACATCAGTGCTTCGGTTAAAACGAACTTGGCTTGCAGCGCCTCAGTGGGGCAGAGGGGGAAGCATTCTTTGCAGTCCCAGCACTCCTTAGCGGCTATCCCGGGAACGAAATCCACCTCACGTCTCACCCCACGGTCGACAAAGCCGATGGCGTTAGCCTTCTTAACCTCGGCGCAGTATCTTACGCACAGGCCGCAAAGAATGCAGAACGAGGCCTCTTTGTCATAGCGGTCTTTATCTGCTCCATACTCTTTAGCCAGTTCTTTCAATATCGGGGAATCGGGAGCATGAGCCAGAATCAGCTCAAGAAGCGTTTTGCGGATTTTATCTACCTTTTCAGACCTTGTCTTCACCACCAGATTAGCTGTAGCGGGCAGGGAGCAGGCGGTATCGAAACTTGTTCTGCCCCTGGATTCTATTTCCACCATGCAAATCCGGCAGACACTATAAGGTTTCAGCTTTTCATGGGCGCAAAGAGTCGGGATGTATATTCCGGCTCTTTGCGCCGCTTCAAGAACAGTCATCCCTTCCTCGGCTTTTACCTGTTTGTTATCGATAGTGAGGGTAACTTCGCTCATTTTTGTTTACCTCGCTAGTGTGTTACCGGAGAAAGTATTTTGCAGACGCTTGCCGGGCAGCGTTTTCCATTAATATGAGACTCATATTCATCCAGGAAATGTTTAATGGAGCTAAGTACCTGCTTTGAGGCTTCCTTCCCTAAACCGCATATGGCAGCGACTTTTTGCATATCGGATATTTCCTCAAGGAGGGCGATATCACTCTCTTTACCAGTTCCTTCACTGATATTGGTCAGAATCTTTAACATCTGCCTGAGGCCATCGCGGCAGGGAGTGCATTTCCCGCATGACTCATTAGCCAGGAAGGTGAGATAATACTTGACCATATCCACAATGCACGTCTTGTCATCGAAGACGACCAGACTGGGGCCTAACGACCCGCCGGCTTTGCTGATATCATCAAAATCTACGCGAAGGTCGAGTTGGCTCTCCGGAAGGTATGCTCCGAGCGGCCCGCCGGCAAGGACTGCTTTGAACTTGTTATTATCCCGGATGCCGCCGCCGATGTCATAGATGACCTGTCTCAATGTCATGCCCATCGGCACCTCGACCAGTCCGGTGTTGTTAATCGTGCCTACAAGTGAGAACGTCCGGGTTCCCTTGCTTCTTTCGGTGCCTATAGAAAGATACCAGTCGGCGCCCCGGTTAATAATCAGCGGCACGCTGGCAAAAGTCTGCAAGTTATTAACGCAAGTCGGTTTATTCCATAGCCCTCTCTCAGTCGCGTGGTCATACCTGATTACGGGTTCGCCTACTCTGCCCTCGATTGAAGCCATCAATGAACTCATCTCACCGCAGACGTAGTTTCCTGCGTCTATGACAACCTTGATAGTGAAGTCAAGGCCGGAACCGAGGATATTTTTCCCCAGAAGCCCGTACTCCCCGGCCTGTTTGATGGCTATCCGGGTGTTCTCTACAGTCAGAGGGAATTCATCTCCGACATAGATATAACCATCGGTGGCCTTCATAGCGTAAGCGCCGATAATCATCCCCTCAAGAATATTGTGGGGATTAGCCTCCATCATTCTTCTATCGGCAAAGGCGCCGGGGTCGCCTTCATGGCAGTTGCAGATAACATACTTGACATCCCCATGAGCTTTTTGGGTGGCTCCCCACTTCAGCCCGGCTGAGACGCCCGCGCCGCTGCGTCCCCGGAGGGTAGATTTGTTGATTTCTGCGACTACCTGCTCAGGTGACATGCTTTGCAGGACTTTGACTAGAGCTGAGTAACCGCCTATCGCCAGATAATCCTCGATGCTCTTGGGATCGATTTTGCCGTTATCACCGATAACATGGCGCATCTGTTTTTTGTAAAAAGGTATTTCGGACTCGTGTACTGCTTTCTCGCCCGTATTCGGGTCGGTATATACAAGGCGGTCGATTACTTTCTTGCCGACCACAGTCTGAGAGACGATTTCAGCGGCATCCTCCGGCTTTACCTCGATGTAGCAGATTTCTTCAGGATGGATAACCACGATAGGCCCTTTTTCACAAAAGCCGGGGCAGCCGGTTTCTCTAATATATACCTTTGCTTCTAAAGATTGTTTCTTGATTTCTTTTTCAAAGGCGCTGATAATCTCACGGTTGCCGAGAGCGTGGCAGCCTGTCACGCCGCACACCGCAATGCAAGATTTTATTGAATCTCTTTTGGACAGGATGCCCTTCCTGAGTTCTTCTAATTCAGCCGGCGAACTTATTCTTTTGGGTGCAGTTTTATTTGGCATAGGTTCCTCTATTTATAACCTTTTAGCACATCCTCTACTTTGGCCGGGTTCATCCTGCCGTGAGGCTTTCCATCGACTACCATCGCCGGCCCTGAAGCGCAGCGTCCCATGCAGGTAACGGACTCCAGGCTGAACTTGAAATCCGGGTCAGTTTCGCCGGGTTTAATTCCAGTCAGTTCCTGGGCAGCATCGATGATTCGGGATGAACCGCGGATATGGCAGCTTGTGCCGTTACATATATGAACTTCATGACGTGCTTCAGGAACTACACTTAAGGATTTAAAAAAAGTGGCGCAATGCTGAACCTTGCTCAGAGGCACGTTCAATTTCAGGCTTACCTTCTCTAACGCTTCTTTAGAAAGCCAGTGATTTTCGTGCTGAATTTCTAATAACAAATGAATCAATGAACCGGCATCGCCCTGATGTTCATTTATAATCTTATCGAGTTTTGCGTCATCCATAGCCGCTGTCCCAACCTTTGTTTAAACTTACCATTAATCCTGTATTCGCTCTATCACCTGGCAATGGCAAAGCGGTTCTGGCTCTCATCGAACCTGACCAGGCCTTCCTTTGCCGAACTATTAAGGTGTCTCGATACTTCAGACGGGCTTAAGTCTAGTATCTCGGAGATTTCTCCCGTTGAAGCGGGTTTTTCCCTCAAAAGCAGCATGATTTGCTTTACCGCCAGTTTATCAAAGATTAACTCGTTGAAAAGCTTGTTTACCTCGTCACTGTTGAAGAATTTGTGATACTCTTCTTCAGTGTTGAAACGCACTCTCAGTCTCTCTCTTTCCACCAGCTTGATATACGGGATTAAGCTTTGTACTGCCTCAAGCTTGACTCTCAGGCCGATTCCGTTTCCATCTTTTGCCTCGTCTAATCCAATCGGGCCTAGCTCTTTTAGCTGCCTGGTAAAATCGGAAACGACATCCGCGAAGCGCGCTCCCTGAGACGCGGAAACAAATTCAAGCCTTATCCTGGCCGGGTCTATCCCAATCTGCTTCAATAATTTCCTGCAAATAAGCATCATGCTTAGCGCTTCGTAATTGCCCTGGGTGAGATAATGGCACTCACCCAGCCAGCAGCCGCCCATAAAGACTCCGTCTGTTCCGTTTGATAAGGCCCGGAGTACGAATGATATGTCAATCCTGCCCGTGCACATCACGCGGATAATCTTAAGGTTCGGTGGATACGGCAGTCTGGAAACTCCAGCCAAATCAGCAGCGGAGTACGCTCACCAGTGGCATAAGAAGCCCAGGATTCTTGGTTCAAATCCGTGTCTCGTTACCATTCTTAGCTACACTCCTGAAGAGTCCCCGATTTATTATTCATTTAATGTGCCGCTGTAAGGGCAGGAACCCTGGCCGGCTCCGGAACCGATGCGTCGATTTGGGCATTAATCTCATCATTGGTAAAATGCTTACAGAAGATAGCCGCGGTCGGGCACTTGGCATTACAGACACCGTCACCCTTACAGAGAATGGGGTTTACCCTTGCCTTCTTGCCTTTGGCTGTATCGACGAAATCTATAGCGCCATAGGTGCAAGCTGAGATACAAGCCCCGCAGGCGATGCACTTTTTCTCGTCCACATCGCAGATTGAACCTGGAGCGACTACCGTGTCACTTGCCAGGATGTCCGCAGCCCGGCCGGCAGCTCCGTAAGCCTGGCTGACGGCTTCTAAAATATGCTTGGGATAGTGGGCTATTCCGCACAGGAACACGCCGTCAGCGTCGGTATCGACAGGCCTTAATTTTACGTGGGCTTCTTTCAGGAAACCATCCGGGCTTAAAGACACCTTGAATAACCTGGCAATTTCACTGGTGGCCGGAGAAGGAATAACGGCGGCAGCTAAAGCCAGCAAATCCGTATCCAGAGCAATCTTCTTGCCCAGGATAAAGTCAGTCACAGTAACTCTAAGAACACGCCTGCCGCCCGACTCAACCACTTCAACCTGGGGCTTATCTTCAGGTTCGTAGCGGATAAACTTGACCTCTTTATCCGCCGCTTCCCTGTAATAATCTTCTCTGAACCCATACGCCCTCATATCCCGGTAAATGATGTAAACCTCCATCTGGGGATTGAGTTCCTTCAGCTTTAAGGCATTCTTGATAGAATGGGAGCAGCAGACCCGGGCGCAGTAATTCCTGTCTTTCTGCCGGCAGCCCACACATTGAATCATTACCGCACTCTGGGCATTAGTTACTTTAGCATCTTTCCCGGCGATTTTCTCTTCCAACTCAAGAGAGGTTAGCACTCTCTCATCCTGTCCATACAGGTACTCGGCTGGTTTGTACTCGTCAGCGCCGGTAGCGATGATAGTTATGCCGTGATGTATCTCTCTGGGTCTTCCTTCAGCAGTCACTCTGGTGACAAAATTGCCTACGTAACCGGAAGCTTCCGTGATGACGGCATCGGTCAATTTGTGAATGGATGGGTTCTGGTAAACCTTGCGTGTAATATCAGCCAGATAGGCTTGAACATCCATTCCTTCCAGGGTATGTTGGATTCTTCTGGCGTTTCCCCCCAGCTCTTTCTCTTTTTCTACCAGATAAATCTCGAATCCCTGGTTGGCCAGGCTCAAAGCGGCGGTCATGCCAGCCAGGCCTCCTCCGACCACTAGCCCTCTTTTGTCCACAGGCAGCTTATATTCATCCAGGGGCTGTAAAAGCGTGGAACGCGCTACAGACATCCGGACTATGTCCTTTGCCTTTTCGGTAGCATCATCCTTGTCATGGGAGTGGACCCAGGAATCATGTTCTCTGATATTGGCCATATCAAAGAAGTATTGATTAATTCCCCCCTCACGAAGTGTTTCCCGGAACAGACCCTCGTGCGTCTTGGGGGTGCAGGCGGCAACAACCACGCGGTTGAGACCCTTTTCTTTGATTGCCTCTGAAATTTTCTGGGCATTTTCTGTAGAGCAGGCAAACAGGGTTTTTTCAGCGTGAACGACATTGGGTAAGGTCAAAGCATAATCGACCACCCCGGGAACATCCACAGTTCTTCCGATGTTGGCTCCGCAGGCGCAGACAAAGACGCCAATCCTGGGTTCCTCTTCCGTGACGTCTCTTTCCAGCGGATATACCCGTTCTTTGGATAGCTTCCCACGCCTGCGAGCCAGGAGTTGACCGGCAAGGGCAGCAGCCCCGCTGGCCCCCATAACCGATTCAGGGATATCGATAGGTCCCTGGAAAGCGCCGCTGACGAAAATGCCGGGGCGGGAGGTCTCTATCGGATTGCCCGGATTAGTCTGGCAAAAGTCATGCTCATTCAGCTCGACGCCGAATTTGGCCGCCAATTCCTTCACGTTCTCAGGGGGATTCAGGCCGACGGACAACACCACCATGTCGAACTCTTCTTCCTTGACTCCGTCGCTGTCCGTATCGTATTTTATGGTTACATTCCTGGTTTCAGGAATTTCTCTGCCTAATGATACGTAGCTTCTTATGAACCGAACCCCGGGCAGGCTTTCCGCCCGCTGGTAGAAGCGTTCAAAGTCTTTTCCGAATGCCCGGATATCGTTGTGGAAAACGGTAGCCTGAATATCGATGTCATGGTCTTTGGCCAGAATCACTTGCTTCTGGGTATAGGTGCAGCAAACCGATGAACAATAGCTGTTGCCGCCGGGAATGACCTGGCGGGAGCCGACGCACTGAATCCAGGCAATCTTCTTCGGGTGTTTCCCGTCAGAAGGACGCTCTATCTCGCCTTCATAAGGGCCTGTCGAGCATAGTATGCGTTCAAATTCAAGACTGGTTACTACATTCTTGAATTTGCCGTAACCGTAATCGCCCCTCAGCCTGGGGTCGAAGGTCTCAAAACCTGCCGATAGAATTATCGCCCCTACCTCTAATTCAACCCTCTCCGGCTTTTGATACAGGTCGATGGCCTTCTTCTCACAGACTCCCACGCAAATCTGACATTTCCCTTCCTGGAGGAAAGAACAAGTCTTGGAATCGATATAGGACTTGAGCGGAGCTGCCTGCGGAAAGTAAATATGGATACATTTGCTGAGAGACAGCCCCTGGTTAAATTCATTGGGTTCCCTTATCGGGCAATACTCGGTGCAGGCGCCGCAACCAGTGCATTTATCTTGTATGACATATCTCGGAGTCTTTGTCAGGCTTACCCTGAAGTCTCCCGCTTTCCCCTCTACGGTGTTAACTTCGGTCAGGGTCATTACCTCTATGTTAGGGTGTCTGCTGATTTCATTGAATTTGGGAGATTCAATGCACATCGAACAGTCGTTGGTGGGGAAGGTCTTATCAAGCATAGCCATCTTGCCGCCGATGGCCGGCCCCTTTTCAATCAGGTAAACCTTGAAACCCATGTTGGCCAGGTCCAGGGATGCCTGGATACCGCTGATGCCTCCGCCGACAACCATGACATCACCGATATTTCTTCCCGCGAGATTGCTGACAGGCAGTCTCGCAGTCTGCTCTTTTTCTGTTTTCCCCGCTTGTTCTTCAGCCACTTATCTTTATCCTTAGTTTCTTCGGGTTATTGAATCGATTCCTGAATAATTTCCGTGATGTCCTTAATCTCGAGAGCTTCACTATCCGGCATGTTTAACCGGCTATCCTCGAAGTTGGTAATGCAGTACGGACAGGATGTCACCAGCACCTTGGCCCCGGCGTCTACAGCCTGTCTTACTCTCAGGTCTGAGAATCTTTCTTCTTTAGGAGTTTCCATCCAGATTCTGCCGCCACCGCCTCCACAGCAGAGACTGTCTACCTGTGTGTCTGCCATCTCAACCAGTTCTACACCGGGCACTTTCTTTAATGCCTCTCTGGGTTCGTCATATATGCCGTTGTGCCGCCCCAGGTAGCAGGGGTCGTGATAAGTCAGTTTCTTGGCGTATTTTTTGTTAAGCTTGATTTTCCCCTTGTTAATCAGTTCGGATAAGTATTGGGTGATATGAACCACTTCAAAATTGACCTTAAATTCTGAATACTCATTTTTAAAGGTGTGGTAGCAGTGGGGCGAAGAAACGAGAATTTTCTTGACGCCATTGCCTATAAAAGTCTTGATGTTTTCCCTGGCCAGGCGTTTGAATAACGCCTCATCACCGGCCTTGCGGATACTTTCTCCGCAGCAATTCTGTTCCGGCCCCAGTATCCCGAAATCTACCCCGGCCTGGTTAAGAATATTGGCCGTGGCGGTAGCCGTCTTTGTCAATCTGGGGTCATAACCGGTATAGCAGCAAGGGAAGTATAATATTTCCATTCCCTCTGTGAAAGTTTTTACGTTCAGCCCTTTTGTCCAATCCGTCCTCTTTTCCCGTTTTTCACCAAGCGGGTTTCCTTCAGAGCCGAGGCTGGCGCTGACGGTGTGGATAGGACCGGGAGAAATCCCGTTTTCCGAAGCAATCCTGCGTAAGGACACCTGGACGTCTATAGTCGGCACTCCGCGGGGGCACCTTTGAGGGCATCTGGCACAGGTGGTGCAGCGCCAGACATCATCACTGTCTATTTCAGGCACACCGAAATTAGACTGCCGGACCAAATTGCGGACGCTGAATTTTCTAACCCTGTTCCAGGGGCAAACGGTATCGCATAATCCGCATTGATAGCAGAAGCGGAAGCCTTCTCCGCCGGCCTCTTTTATGACACCTATTACCTCTTTATCGGGAGTTACGGTTTCCATGTTATTGAATCCTTTTCCTTACCTTACGTTGTCTTTGAATCATTGCCAGTTTTTATTTGTTCTTTGACAACCGGGCAAGGGCATCACTTACGGTCTTCATACCGTGCTTTCTGGTTAATTCTTGCAGCCCTATCTCTATCTCTTCGGGTTTCTCTTCTTCCACATTGTTTTCTACTTCCCGCTCTTCGTAGGTCAGACAACCAGGCTCGCACACCTGAACGCACATCGGCGCTTCCAGAGGAGGTTCGTTTGCGCACATGTCGCACTTCAGGGGCAGGCCGGAATCCGGCTCTTTGAAAATATCCCGGGATGGGCAGGAAGCCCCGCAAAAAGTACAGAGGCTATATTCCTGGCCTGCAATAGTGTGAACCTGTCTGCCGTTGCATTGGGCTGGTGTGTAGTCGGAGGCGTATACAGGTACATATTCATTTTTCAACTCGTTGCGGAACACGCGGATGCGGGACCGGGCCGGATTAACGATGCTGTATTTCGGCTCGGCATGAAATGCGGAGCAGGCCGCTTCGCAGGAACGGCAGCCTGTGCATTTATCAGTATTGACCCGGATTACTTTATCCTTTTTCATCTGTGAAACCCGCCTTCACTCTAGTTCTTGTGTCACCCTCACCCTACCCTCTCCCATCAAGGGAGAGGAGATCCCCGGGTATTAGTCCTTCCCGGGTAGAATGCCTCTTTTTTCAAAGTCATCGCTGACATAATTCAATCCCAGTTTGTCCAGAGTTGCCTTAGTAGGAATACCGTCATCGTTCCATCCCCTGTAGGCGTAGTAATCGCTGAGCAGTTTCTGCTCGGATTCCTCGTTTCTGCGTTGCCAATGGTCTTCGGGCGGTCTTTCGTCCTTTCTCCTCATACCTCTCCTAATATTAAGAGCCCTGACGAGGTTCCGGTTCCTTTGCCCGATTTCCCAGAGACCTGCTTCATCAAGCTCGATTCCGGTAGCCAGAGAGATTATCTCCGGTTCGTTGTGAATATGATAGGCGACCTTGCCTCCGAACTGGCCCCTGAATGATGACAGGAAGGCACACAGGCCGGTGGCGTCATCGATATAATGCATCATCTCGTCCCATTCGGTAATGGCGCAGGCAGCTTCGTTGGATAGCTGGGCGTTTCCCTGCCATTCCATGAAATACTTCTTAAACTTTTCATCGGGAACGGCAGTCCATTCCTTCACAAAGCTTTCTTTCTCTTCCTCAGTGGGGAAGGGGACTTGCGGGAAGGAGCCTTCAATCTGGGTGATGGCCATCTTCTCTCCGGTGGCAATCATCAGGAAATACCTAGGGTTAAATCTGACAAGCTTGATGGGAAGTTGCTCGAATTTCTTGGTAGTGTTATGGTCGAATTTTTCGGCCCCCTTGCCAATCTGCCGGGCCGCAGCGTAAACTCCGTTGGCTAGTACGTCTCCGATGCCTTCCCGTCGAACAATTTTGTCGAGCAGATAGTGGAATCTACCCCTCACATCGGCGGGCATCCCCGGGAAGTCTTTATCTGTCAGAATACCGGCTTCTAAAAGCTCAAGAGCGAAGGCCATAATCTGGGGCGTAGAATACGCGTCTACTCCGTACTCCTGGGCGATTGGCAGTATCTCATAGCTGAAATCCAGCTCCTGAAAGGCCGCCATGTGGAAGGTATCTTTGGCGTAGCATTTGTAGGAGAACCTCTGCCCTCCCGGCATGGTTATCACGTTATGGCATATCTTAGGGCAATTGAAGCAACCCGTCTGCCGGTCCATGTGGTCAAACTTCAACTTGGCCCACCTGTCCTCCAACTCTTTGCTCCAATAACCCCTTTGCCGAGTCCGCGCGTTGCCCCAGGCGAAGTTGTTGTGATGGAAAGAGTCGTCTTCATCGGTGGCCATCCAGTCCCCGAGCTGTTGACGGTGCTTGGCCATCTCCACGTATTCAGGGGAACGGCCTTTTTCCTTGGCAAGCTCTTCCGTTTCTTCATGCCTGGACATAATCATTTTTCTGGCGCCCATGCACAGTTCAAAGAGCTTAGCAGGTTTGGCTACATAGATATCCTTCGTTCCACGTATGGCAATCGCTTTGAGCTTCTTATCTCCCATAATCGCGCCTATGCCGCCTCGAGCGGCGCTGGCATCGCTATGGTCGATGGAAGCAGTATAAACCCTGTTTTCACCGGCCAGGCCGATGGCGGCTACCTGGGCTTTCTCCTGCCCCAATTCCGCTCTGATAAGGTCTGCTGTTTCCCGTGTGCCTTTGCCGGCGAGATGCCTGGCGTCACGTATTTCCACCTTATCATTATTTATCCAGAGATAGACCAGGTGGGGGGACTTGCCTCGAACGATGATTTTGTCATAACCGGCGAATTTCATCTCCGGCCCGAAGTAGCTGCCCATCATGGAATGAGCCATTAAGTTCGTTTGGGGGGAGAAGGTATTCACTATCGTGCGGTTGGCGCCGGGAACGGCTGTCCCGTTTAGTATTCCGGAACTGAATATCAGCAAATTATCGGGGGAGAAAGGCTCGGTCTCGGGCGGAACCCTGTCCCAGAGTATCTTGACTGCGGTGCCCTGCCCGCCCAGATAGAGCTTCGTCAATTCCGGGTCGGTCTGGTCTTTCTCGATGCTTCCCCGCGAAAGGTCAATCTCTAAATTGACGCCTGTCTCTGCGTACCTCAATTTCAGCTCCCTTCGGGTTACTAACCCCAAAATAGTAGCACTCACCGTCTACTATGTCAATCTTGATTCGCTTTCCAGTATGTCACTTTATTAACACACCGTCAAATTAATGATATATCAAGTTGGACGGCACGTCAATATCTTGATGGGAGGCGCGGCAGCGCTGGGTATAAGGCTCTGGCTACTTCACCGCCAGGCTTAAAGAGAAGGTTTTAACCGGGGCGACACCCTTCTCAAAAGGCCGGCTGTATGCCATAGTGATTGTGCTTGTGCCTGTCTTGACTGCTTTGAAAGTCCAGATTTCTTTACCACCTGCCCCAAGTGCAGAAGTGGACGGCGGCTGGTATCTGTGGCCTGTTTGCTGGGCTACTGCCTTATCGCTGATGTCGGCGTTTTCATTCCAGCTATAGCCTGTTGTGGGGTTGGAATCCAAGGTGACTGTTACTGTGCCACCGGCGGCAAGAGTAACTTCTTTACCAGCACTGGCAATGTCGATTGATAATTCTTTGGGCGCTCCCGGTGAACAGGCAAGCAAGCCTGATAAAATGATAGGCATGAGACAGGCTAAAGCCAGCTTCGCTTTCATCTCTTGTCATCCTCCTATAGCAAGCCAAATTCCTTTGAGTCTGGACCTGGCAGCAAATCAGCCCAGGAGGGCGTTGGGCACCTCATCCCATATCCGGCGTTCTTCCTCATAGGGGGCTGCTTCGACGTGACTATTCTTGCCCAGTATCATGGTGTTCCGGTTTTTCCCGTATAGAGGCCACTCGCCGAGGCCCTCACAGCTTGGGTCGCCGTTGCGGGCGAAGGCAATCCATGCATCCTGCATGTTCCCGGCCAGCTTTTCTGCCGCCGGTCCCGACCCATGAAAATTTTCATCCAGGGCGTTAAAGATAAAGCCGACATCCAGCGCGTGACAGGCGCCTAGACCGGGTACTGATGATTCCCAATTGAACAGGTAATTATAAGCTTTCACGCCTGTACTATACTGTATTTCGGCCAGCCGGACGTCTGGTATGCGGAATTGCTGGTCGGTTTGTATCGCCATCATGATTTCAGCCGGGCTGATATTCAGCCCTTTTTTTGCCCTTATAGTCTTGTATTGTGCAATGAGGGTTGAAGCGTACTTGAGAGGCAAGAGCCGTTGCAGCCGCTTCAGAAGGCCGTCTTCATCCAGGTTCTTCATTGCCGGGTTTGTCATTCCAAAGAGTTTGGCTTCTTCAAGGTTTGAGCCGGTGAGAACGGCGATGCCCTTCGCCGAGCCTTTCCTTATCGCATCGAGTGGGACGTCAGGAAGCGTGTCTCTGTCAACCACAGGCTCAAAGGCGGCCCCGCGCATATCGGCTAAAGTCAATGGCATGTCCACCAATGTTTTTGCGCTTAAAGACATCAGCTTCCCGGTGCCTCCGGCTTCTATGCCAAGTTTCTTAAGAAAACGCTCCGCGACAGTAACGGCCTGTTCAAGAGGCCGGAAGGTATTGGCGCCGCTCTGAAGGATGGCTTTTTGGAAGAGACCACTTGCCTTTGGCATTGCGAGTAGGCAGCCAATGCTCATAGCCCCTGCCGATTCTCCAAAAACGGTTATGTTTGCCGGGTCGCCGCCAAAAAGGGCGATATTATCTTTGACCCACTGAATGGCGGCTATCTGGTCCAGCAAGCCCTCGTTTCCTGTGGCAGGAATGCCGCCACCGGTGGCTTCTTTCAGACGTAAAAACCCCAACGGACCGAGGCGGTAATTGATGGTAACTATCACGATATTTCCGCGCTTTGCCAGAGTATCCCCGGGGTGCATCGGGCTTGAGCCTGAGCCTCTCATAAAAACGCCGCCGTGAATCCAGACCATCACCGGCCGGCGCAAACTATCGAGTCCGGGACTCCAGATGTTTAAAAAGAGGCAATCTTCATTCTGGGGTTCTTCCACAGCAGGCCGGCTGATGACGGCAAATAATGTGCTGTTACCCTGAGGTGGGATGGCTCCAAAATCGCGTGCTGAGCGGACTCCCTGCCATGGTTCTAACGGCTCAGGTGGCAGCCAGCGTCGCTGCCCAACCGGGGCAGCAGCATAAGCTATACCCTTAAACAGATACAGCCCGTCTTCATATCGACCCTGTAACCTGCCAGCATTCGTGTTTACAGTCGTGTTTTTTGGCTGACTCATCCGAACTCCACGATAACAGCTTTAAGACTGACGGAACTGGTTATTGCCCCTTACGGCGGTCTTGATTTTCCCTTAAAAATTCCTCGGCAAACTTTACTGCCTCGTGTCCTGACATATCGAGCGGTTCCGGATAGGGCATTTCGACATAATCCTTCTCCAGCTCTTCGATGAAGGCGTTGAACTGGGGATTCTGCTGTCTGATGAAGTCAAGCTTGCCTTCCAGTTCCCCGATTGCCTTATCAAGCTCTGTAAAATTCACGTTTAGGTGCATAAGCTGGTCCAGCCTGGTGAGGATAGCTTTTATCGATTTCGGATTGTAATCGATGGCAATGTTGTGTTCCGGATAGTAGGGTACTCTGACGGTGAAATTCGCACCATCGAGGTTTTTCTTCTTGCAAGCCTGCAGCAGCATGAGATTGAAACTGGCCGGGCCTTCACGGCTGGAAAAATTGACGTTGCACCTTTCCATCTCCTTCTTCACTTTAGCGCCGGTGCAGGTGCAGGACATTCTGGGTTCGCGAGTGTAGGGCGACCTGTCCAGGACGCCGCCGAATGTGTACAAACGGGTAGCCCCGAAATCACTTGCTAATTTGACCACCGTGTCCGCGTATTCATCCCAGTTCAGGCTTGGCTCCGTTCCCAGGAAAAGGATGATGTCATGCTCTGACGCCGGATTTGCCGCATAATAGAACTCGTTCTGTGGAAAGTGTGATTCCACTAAGATCCCATCCTGCATCTTGAATATCGGACGGAGGCTCTCCACGCCGGGCACCTGGTAAACATGGTAACGGGAGGTCGGCATTTCGGCGAATTTCGTTCCTCTGAACTGGTCGATGAGATACTTGGTACCGCCAACCGATACGTCACCCCCGTTAAGCCAGCCGTTCAAGCCGCAGACGATGTAAGGACTCCGCAGGGTTGGTTTGGTAATATATGTAAGACTGTCTTTCTGTTCCAATCTTCACCTCCGATGTTGTTATAATTACATTATAACACTTGGGGCGGCTTTAATGAATTCGGGTGCGCCGGACGGATTGGACGCAGTTAGAGTCTAGATTATCTGAGGTTTAGTTAGGATTGCCCTACTCCCGGAATGCGTTGGCGCCGGTTACCAGTCCGGGCAGGCCGCCCATCAGGAAAGCCACTGCCACGGTCTCGGCTATCTCCTGCTCGCTGGCTCCCAGGGTGCGCGCTCGCCTGGCGATGTTGGCCACGCCGTCCGGGTGAGCCAGTAGTGAGTCACATAACATCATCATCAATGTCTTCGTCTTCAGAGAGAGCGCGCCGTCTTTGGTGACTGTCTCTTGGAGGCTGGTTATTTGCTTGAGCATATCCGGTGCGTGTTTTCCAAGACTGTCCCGCCAGGAAGGAGCATTTGAAGTCATTTTGATACCTCCACATATTAATCAGGCAACATCTCCGTGCCTTTGCGGTCATTATAACAGACTGGATAACTACTGGCGAGACGACAAGGCGAGAGCCTGATAGTATTTGACATGTCTCGGCTCCGGTATTAAGATTCTCGCAGATAGTCACCTCGATTTATTCTGAATCCCGGTTAATACTCAAGGATAAGGAGTAATCCCTAAAAATATACAGGAGGCATGAGTATGGCGACAGTAAAATCCCTGCAAAAGACAGATGCTGAGAGTAAAAGGCTGAGGGACGAGATAGAAAGAAAACACCAGAAATCCCCCGAGCAGCTTTTTCAGGAAAGGGAAAAGAGGCTTTATGACGCCGTCCAGATGAAAGTGCCTGACAGGGTGCCGGTCATCTTCGGAGGCACGTTTTTTGCCTGCAAGTATGCCGGACTGCCGTATTCTGCGGCTTACTATGAACCCGTAGCCGGAAGAATGCATACAGGCAGATGCTGCTTGATTTAGAGCCGGATGCTTACGGCTCCGCGATGGTCGAATCCGGCTCCGTCCTCGCCGCTCTCGATTCAAACTATACCCGCTGGCCGGGAGGAAATCTGCCGCCGGATGTCGGCCAGCAGGTCATCGAGCAGGAATTTATGAAAGAGGACGAGTATGACCTGTTCCTCTCCGACCCTTCAGACTTCATCGTCAGGTACTGGCTGCCGAGGGTGTTTGGCATGATGCAGCCGCTGTCCAAACTGCCTCCTTTGATGAACATCAGCACCACGCTCGGCCCAATGACAGCCTTGTTCGCTTCACCTGAATTTGCCCAGTTCGCCAAGTCTCTGAAAAAAGCAGGTCAGGAAGAGGTAAAATGGAACAAAGCCATGGGCGAATTCGATAAGGAGATGGCTTCATTCGGCTTTCCCCAGGCTTTACCGGCGAGAGGCGGTGTTCAACCACCATTCTCAGGTTTTACGAATAACTTCAGGACCTTCAGGGGGGCTGTGAGAGACATGTACAGGCAGCCGGACAAGCTGAAAGCAGCCCTGGAGAAGATTGTCGAATACCGCATTGCCAGGGCGGTTCCGCCTGTCCGCAGACCGGGAAAGCCCACGCTGGGGAACTCCGGCGAAGCTCACCGCGTTTCTGATGAAATCCTCTCTCCGAAGCAGTTTCAAGACTTCGTCTGGCCTTATTGGAAGAAAGCCATACAAAAGACGCTCGACCTGGGATACGAGCACGTCTCGATGTTTTTTGAAGGCCGACGTGATAAGCAGCTTGAATATTTCATGGATTATCCCAAGGGCAGCCTGCTAATCCGTATGGCTGAGACGGACATCTTCCGGGCTAAGGAGATTATGGGCGACCGCGTCTGCCTGATGGGTAATGTTCCTATTCTGATGCTTCAGATGGGCTCAACCCAGGATGTAGAAGATTATTGCAAGAAACTAATCAAGGTGGTCGGCAAGAACGGCGGCTTTATCCTCAGATGCTCGACGGACTACACGCAGGAGGCTAAACCGGCCAACGTCAAGGCGATGATAGACACTGTAAACAAATACGGCTGGTATTGATATTGGAGTATTTTTTCTTGACATAGCGGCTCAGTATAACTAAAATAGGGTGTTACTATTGCTCTATCTATGATAAGTACCGGAATATTCCGGTTGGTTATGAAGGAGTGGATGTTACATGACAGGTGTGATAGCCGGGGAAAATGAGAGCTTTGAGAATTTGCTCAAGCGGTTCAACAAGAGAGTGCAGCAGGCTGGTATCTTATCCGAGATACGTCACGGGGAATACTTTGAGAAGCCGAGCATAAAACGCAAGCGTAAGGATGCCGCCAAGAAGCGCAAATCACAGAAAGCCTTGGCGACAACAACCAGAGCTCCAGCAGGTAGAGCCCCCATGGGTAGAGCCCCAGCAAGATAAGGGCTGGTACTACCCCGGAAGGTTAAAGTGGCAGCGAATTTAAAAGAAAAGCTAAATGACGACCTGAAGCAGGCAATGCGGGGCGGGGATACGGTGAAGCGTGAGGTAATCCGGCAGGCTCTAGCGGCGGTTCAGAAAGCTGAAGGCGACCGGCGTGCCACGCTTGCTAAGTCGGCCTTGTCTAAACAACCGAGAGCGGCGGGAGGCGGGGAACCTGAGTTATCCAGCTCCGAAATTGCCGCCATTGCCACCCAATCTTCATTTTCAGACACTGATATTTTAGGGGTGCTCGCCAAGGAAGCCAGGCAGCGGCAGGAAAGCATCCTGGCCTTCAAGCAAGGCAACCGCCCCGACCTGGCGGCTAAAGAAGAGACTGAGATGGCTATCCTTCAGGGATACTTGCCTCAGCAGGCGACCAGAGATGAGATTGTCGCCGAGGCTAAAAAGATTATCGAGGCGGCAGGCGCCAAAGGTCCCGGCGATAAGGGCAAGGTGATGCCGAAGATTATTGCGGCGCTGAAGGGTAAGGCAGACGGACGCGAGATAAACGAGGTGGTAACTGACCTACTCAAGTGATGATGTTGTCCGAAGAGACACTTCCTGTAAAAGTAACTTTTTGAAATAAGGGGCATTTAGCCCCTTTAATAATCTCTAAATTTTGAGGTTACCTCATGCAGAGAATCGAAGTCAGCCTAAAAAGCAACCAGCCGGATGCCCGGGGACAGGGGCTGGTTAAGGACATCGGCGATTTGGGCATCACTACAGTTTCAGGTGCCCGGGTTGTGGATATCTACTGGCTGGATGCTGAACTGACTCCAGATAGGCTTGATGACATCGGGCGGCAGATTCTGGCCGACCCGGTAACCCAGGAATACCGCAGTTTTAGTGACGCCTCGGTTCAGGATAATGCAGCGGGCGGACAATCCCACACCATCGAAGTAGCTTACAATGCCGGCGTCGCCGACCCCGTTGTAGATACTGTGATGAAGGCAGTGGGGGACCTGGGCATTAAGGGTGTCAGGACGGTCAGAACCACCAGACGTTATCTGTTGAAGGGTCGTCTGACCAAGCGGCAGCGTGATGAGATATGCAGCCGTCTTCTGGTTAACCCGATTATCCAGCACGTCCTTGAACCGGGTAAATTCACCTTTCCTAAAAACCCGCGATACCGTTTTAAGTTAAATCACATCGACTTGCTTGGTCTGGATGATGCCGGGCTTGCCAAAATCGGGCAACGCTTTAGTTTTACAGGAGATGAGCTAAAGGCAATCACGGACTATTTCCGTGAGCAGGGGCGCAACCCCACAGACGCCGAACTGGAAACGCTGGGGCAAACCTGGTCGGAGCATTGCGTCCACAAGACCTTTAAGGGCAAAATCTCCTTTGGTACGGCAATAATCGATAATTTACTGAAGAGCACTATCATCAAGGCCACCCGCCAGCTTGCCAAGCCGTGGTGCATCTCCGTTTTTGAAGATAACGCAGGAGTGATTGACTTCGACGGCAAGTGGGCGCTCTGCTTCAAAGTCGAGACGCATAATCACCCATCAGCCGTAGAACCCTATGGCGGGGCGGCCACCGGGGTGGGAGGTGTAGTTCGTGACCCGCTCGGTACGGGTCTGGGCGCCAAACCTATAGCCAATACGGATGTTTTCTGTTTTGGCCCCCCGGACCTGCCTTATGAGAAGCTGCCCAAGGGAGTATTGCATCCCCGCCGCATGTTTAAGGGGGTCAGGGCCGGCGTGGCTGACTACGGCAACCGCCTCGGCATTCCCACTCTGAATGGCGCCGTACTCTTTGATGAACGTTATGCGGCTAACCCGCTGGTCTATTGCGGCACGGTGGGATTGATGCCTGAGGAGCTTGGCCGTCTCAGGAAGCAGAAGCCGGGAGATTTGGTGGTGGTGGTGGGGGGCAAGACCGGGCGTGACGGTATTCATGGAGTTACTTTTGCTTCTGAACGGCTTACCGATGAATCGAGTGCCGTTTCGTATAGCTCGGTACAGATAGGCAACGCCATTGTGGAGAAAAAGGTTATAGATGTTCTGCTCCAGGCCAGAGATAAAGGGCTTTACAGGCGGATAACGGATGTCGGCGGCGGAGGGCTGTCATCGGCGGTGGGTGAAATGGGGGCTGAGACAGGGGTGAGGGTGGACCTGGATAAAGTACCGCTGAAGTATGCCGGGTTGTCTTATTCGGAAATATGGGTTTCCGAGTCTCAGGAAAGAATGGTCCTGGCGGTACCGCCGGAGCATATAGAGGAACTGCTGAAGCTCTTTGCTGGTGAGGATGTCGAGGCATCCGTCATCGGTGAATTTACCAATGATAAACGGCTTCAGCTCTTTTATAAAGGAAAACTGGTCGGCGACCTAACTATGCAATTCCTGCACGATGGTTTGCCCCAGATATCGAGAAAAGCAGTTTTGGAAACAACCCAGTTTGCCGAGCCTGATTTCGCCTGCCCGAAAGATTTGGGTGAATCCTTGATGGCAATTCTAGGCTCCTGGAACGTGTGCAGCAAGGAATGGGTGATTCGCCAGTATGACCACGAGGTGCAGGGAGGCAGCGTCCTCAAGTCAATGGTAGGCGCGAATAATGACGGGCCGGGCGATGCCGCTATTATCAGGCCGCTGCTGGATTCTGACATGGGGGCAATCATCTCTAACGGCATTAATCCCAGGTATGGTGAGATCGACCCATACTGGATGGCGGCATCGGCTATCGATGAAGCTTTGAGGCAGATTGTGGCTGTCGGCGGAAACCTGGATAAGGTTGCCCTGCTGGATAATTTCTGCTGGGGCAATCCGGAGCGTCCGGAAATACTGGGCGCTTTACTCTGGGCAGCCCAGGCTTGTCACGATATGTCTATCGATTACGGAACGCCTTTTATCTCAGGCAAAGACAGCCTTTATAATGAGTTTGAGCACGAAGGCAAGCTTGTCTCCATTCCTCACACCCTGCTCATCTCCGCGCTGGGTATCATGGCTGACACGCGGCTGGCTGTTTCGATGGATTTCAAGCGGGCCGGCAACCTGATTTATGTCGCCGGCGTGACTAGGAACGAGCTGGGAGGCTCGGCTTACTTCGGGACTCGTAATTTCACCGGTAACAAGGTGCCCCGGGTTGACGCTAAAAGTGCCAGAGAGCTGATGAGCAGTCTGAGCAAAGCCACTGAGAAAAAACTAGTTAGGGCTTGCCATGATTGCAGCGAGGGCGGTATCGGGGTCGCCCTTGCCGAGATGGCTTTCGCCGGAGGTCTTGGGGCGGTCATCGACCTGAAAGCGGTGCCGCTGGGTGAGCCGGTAAACCGAGAGGACTATATCCTTTTCTCGGAATCAAACAGCCGCTTCCTGGTTGAAGTGGCGCCGGAAAACAAGGGTGGCTTTGAGAAGGTAATGAAAGGAACCAGCTTCGCTGCTATCGGCCGGATTACCAACCGAGACCTTGTCGAGGTTTACGGATTAAGTGGTGAAAAAGCGCTTGATGCTTCCCTGGGTGAGCTAAAAGAGTCCTGGCAAAAACCCTTGAGATGGTAAAAATAGGGTTGGAATTAGATGAGTAAAGTAAAGACACTGATACTGCGGGCGCCGGGCACCAATCGTGACATCGAGACCAAGTTTGCCTTCGAGCAGGCCGGGGCAAGTGTGTCTATAGTCCATATCAACCGCTTGATTCGTCACGAAGAGCGGCTGGCTGACTACCAGATAATGGTCATCCCGGGCGGCTTTTCTTATGGTGATGATATTGCCGCCGGCAAAGTGCTGGCTAACGAGCTAAGGCTGAAGCTTGGTGAAGACATTACCAGATTTGTGGCAGATGGTAAGCTGATTCTGGGAATCTGCAACGGCTTTCAAGCGCTGGTGAAGGCCGGCTTTCTGCCGGAAATTTCACCGGATACTTCACCCCGATTGACTCTGACCGATAATGATTCGGGCAAGTTTGAGTGCCGCTGGGTCCATCTTGGAGTAAACAGGAAAAGCCCCTGCGTCTTCACCAAAGGAGTAGATAGTCTTTATGTCCCGATAGCCCACGGTGAGGGCAAGATTGTTACCCTTGGCGGCGGGATACCGGATTTGAACATAGCGCTTTACTATACAGATGAGTATGGAGACATAACCGCGGGTTATCCCCATAATCCCAACGGTTCAGAAAAGAACATTGCCGGCATTTGCGATGCTTCGGGACGCGTTTTCGGCTTGATGCCTCATCCGGAAGATCATATCCGGGGCACCCAGCACCCCCAGTGGACACGGCTGGGAGCTAATGAGTACGGGGACGGCTTTAAGATTTTCCAAAATGCTGTTGAATGGGCGAAGAGTTTGTAGATAGATGGTGCTTTTCGGAGCTTCCTACCGTTCACCCTGAGCCTTCGGCGTAAGCTCAGTCGAACGCTTGTCGAAGGGTGAGTTCTGCACCCGCTATGGTTCGACATATTCGATAGGTTCAGTGCAGGCAGGCTCACCATGAGCGGATGAATAAACAACCTCGATAGTCCTGCTATAATTGCTGGTAGCCTAGTGCTATAATTAGCATTATGGAGACGGTAAGGCACGAGGCATTGCTCTATGACAAACTGCCTGGTTCCCGGGTCCACTGCCGCACCTGCCAGTGGGGCTGCAAGATAGCTCCTGATAAATTCGGGGTCTGCGGCATGTACCAGAACAAAGGCGGCGTTCTCGATGCTCTGAATTATGCCCTGGTCTCATCAACCGCCATCGACCCCATAGAAAAGAAGCCCCTTTTCCATTTCTATCCCGGCACTTCGGTTTTTTCCCTGGGCACGCTTGGCTGTAATTTTCAATGCAAGCACTGCCAGAATTGGGAGATTTCAACTGCCGATAGTGATAACATACTGCATACCTGCCAGGAATTACAGCCTCAGGCGGCCATCGAGATGACGAAACGCTCCCGCTGCCAGGGCATCGCCTGGACTTATAATGAACCCGGCATCTGGTTCGATTATACTCTTGACTCAGCCAAACTGGCCAAAGAAAACAAGCTATACACAGTCTATGTAACCAACGGCTATTCTTCTCCTGAAGCGCTGGACACAATCGGGCCGTATCTGGATGCTTTCCGTGTAGATATCAAGGGTTTTTCGGATGCTTTTTACCGTGATTTGTCTAAAGTGCCGCACTGGAGGCGGATACTTGAGGTGACATCCAGGGCTAAAAACAAGTGGCACATGCACGTCGAGATAGTGACGAACATTATCCCGACTTTGAATGACGATGATGAGCAGCTTACGGGCATCGCTCAGTGGATACATGATGAGCTTGGTGAACTGACACCCTGGCATGTCACCAGATTCTATCCAACCTACCATCTGACTCATCTGTCCCCCACACCGGTAGCCACCCTCGAGCGTGCCTGTGAGATAGGGAAAAAGGCCGGGCTTAAGTTTATTTATGCCGGCAACGTGCCCGGTCACAGCTCGGAGAATACAAGCTGCTACTCCTGCGGTAAGCTTATCGTTGAGAGATTTGGCTACCAGACGAAGGTAACCGGTCTGGACGGTTCAAAGTGCCGCTTTTGCGGCGCCGAGCTTAATTTCAGGACGGCCGCAGAAGGGGGGAAATAATGATTAGAGAACCAGAGGTAGCCGGGCAATTCTATCCCGAAAGACCTTACGAACTCAATTCGATGATTAAAGGGATGGTTGACCAGACGTTGCCTAAAGAAGATGCCATCGGCCTGATTGCCCCCCACGCCGGGTATATCTATTCGGGAACGGTCACAGGGGCTGTTATTTCCATGGTCAAATTCAAGGATACTTTTATTATCATCGGCCCCAACCACACAGGGGCGGGCAAACCGCTCAGTATTATGACCGAAGGGGTCTGGAAGACGCCGCTGGGCGATGTAGAAATAGATTCTGACTTAGCAAAAAAAATATTGCACGGTTCTAAATACCTCCAGGAAGACTTCCTGGCTCACCAGTATGAGCATTCCATTGAGGTTCAGTTGCCCTTTTTGCAGTATTTCAAGCCGAGTGTCAAGATAGTGCCTATCATTCTGAGCTATGTCGGCGGGGACGTTTATAAGGAAATCGGTAAAGAGATAGCCGCAGCCATTAAAGAATCGGGCAGAGGGGTGGTCATCATAGCTTCGAGCGATATGACCCACTATGAGCCTCAGGAATATGCCCGGGAGAAGGACACTCAGGCGATAGACGCGATACTGGCTCTGGATGAGGATTTGCTGTTAAAGCGCATCAAGGGGCTGGATATAACCATGTGCGGCTATGCCCCGGCAGTCTGCCTGATATCGGCGGCTAAAGCGCTGGGGACGCAGGGGGCGAGGCTGGTGAAATACCAGACCAGCGGCGATACTACCGGCGATTACAGCAGTGTGGTTGGTTACGCCGGGGTGATATTCAGCGCCATGTCGCCTCTGGCGAAGCTGGCCAGGGAGACTGTCGAAACTTACATCCGGGAAGGCAAAGTCATCAAGCCTAAAGACCTTGTTCCTGAGATGAGAGAGAAGGCGGGTGTGTTCGTCACCTTACATAAGCACGGCGACCTGCGAGGCTGCATCGGCACATTTGACCCGGCAACGGCTAACGTTGCCGCGGAGATTGTCAGGAATGCTGTCAGCTCGGCTACCGATGACCCCCGCTTCGAACCGGTCTCGCCTGATGAGCTTAAAGACCTCGATTACAGTGTGGATGTGCTGACTCCACCTGAGCCTGTGGAAAGCAAAGAGCAGCTTGACCCGAAAAAATACGGCATTATCGTGCAATCGGGGTGGCGGCGGGGCTTGCTCCTGCCCGACCTCGATGGCGTAGACACTGTCGAGCAGCAGATTTCCATCAGCAAGCAGAAAGCCAGCATAGCCCCCAATGAGCCGGTAAAGCTTTACAGGTTCGAGGTCAAGAGGTACAAATAGCCTTTGACATAGCGGCATATATATGCTTTAATATATGAAAATCCTTTTCAGGAGCGACCAATGAAACGAACAATGATTTACCTTCCAGACGAAACCCACCAGGGGCTGAGGAAGATTGCCTTTGAACACAATACTTCCATCGCTGAGCTTATCCGGCGGGCCGTTGACAGAGCTTACGGGGAAGACATCGAGGATATCCGTGATGGTGAGGAGGAAATGGCGAAGTACCGGGCTAATCCTGACTCAGCGATAGATTTTGAGACCTACCTGAGCCAGCGGCAGGCTCGTGTATCACCTTAAGCTTACTTCGGGTGCTCGCCGCCAACTTGATAGGATACAAACAAGAGATGTAGAGCGTATCGGGGAAGCTATTAGGAACCTTGCAGACAATCCTAGACCACCAAGAACAGTAAAATTAAGAGGGCAGCTATACCGCATTCGCATAGGTGACTGGCGCATCATCTACGAAGTTATTGATAAGGAAAGTCTGGTTACTATCGGTAAGGTAGTCCGGCGCTCAGAGGATACGTACCGGGATATAGATGAAATATTTTAATCTGTGAAGGAGGGTTAGAATGTTAAAAGATTTAGTACTGAAGAATAGGAGCTACAGGAGATTTTACCAGGATGCCGTGAAAGAGGAGACGCTGAAAGAGCTTGTCGACCTGGCAAGAAACTCGGCCTCGGCCAGTAACAGGCAGGCGCTGAAATACATGCTCTCATGCGACCCGAAGAAGAACTCTCTGATATTTCCCCAGCTTGGCTTTGCCGGGTCACTCCCCAACTGGGGCGGGCCTTTTGAAGGTGAGCGTCCCACCGCCTATATCGTCATTCTACTGGATACCGAGATTGCCAAGGCAGCCGGCACTGACCACGGCATCGCCGCCCAGAGCATCCTGCTGGGGGCAACTGAGAAGGGGCTGGGGGGCTGCATGCACGGCTCGGCCAAGAAACCGGAGCTGATGGCCGCGCTCAACATTCCGGCGAAATATGAGATTCAGTTGGTAATATCCCTGGGCAAACCGAAGGAGAAGGTGGTCCTTGAGCCGCTGCCTGCGACTGGAAAGACTACCTATTACCGGGACGCCGAGCAGACTCACCACGTCCCCAAGCGGAGCTTGGATGAGATAATTATAGGGTAATAACCTATCCCCCTGTCCCCCTTCCCTCAGGGAAGGGGGAGTAAATTTGAGAGGGGGCTTTGCCCCCTCTCAAGATGTCTCTTCCCCTCTCCTTTGAAGGAGAGGGGATAAAGGGGAGAGGTGGGTGTATTATGATGGACATGTTCGGGCAAAAGGCCGAAGAGCAGAACAGGGAGTCATTGCAGACGAAAGACGGGCAGGCGCCTCTGGCTACCCGGATGAGGCCGTCGACTCTGAATGATTTCGTGGGGCAGAAGCACCTGGTGGGGGATGGGCGGGTGCTGAGAAAGGCAATTGAAGGCGGGAGGCTGCCATCGGTTATCCTCTGGGGTCCGCCCGGCAGCGGCAAAACCACGCTGGCTTATGTCATCGCAAGCAGCACTAATTCCGTCTTCAGTTCTGTCAGCGCGGTGAGCGCGGGCGTGGCCGACCTGCGCAAAATCATCGAGGAAGCCAAGAGCCGCCGCAGAATGGCCGGGCGGAGAACGATACTGTTCATCGACGAGATTCACCGCTTTAACAAGACACAGCAGGATGCCATCCTGCCATTCGTCGAGGATGGCACAGTGACACTCATCGGCGCCACCACGGAAAACCCATCTTTTGAAGTCACATCGGCGCTGCTCTCCCGGTGTCAGGTGCTCAACCTGAATCCGCTTAACGAGGCTGAGATACGCATCATCATTCTGAGGGCGCTCAAAGATAGTCTGAAGGGAATCGGGGCGTTGAAAGTCGAATTAGCCGCTGACGGCGTGAACCATCTTGTCAATATGTCCAAGGGGGATGCCCGCATCGCCTTGAATGCCCTGGAGCTGGCGGCTCTGAGCACGCCGCCGGATGCCAAGGGCAAGCGGCATGTCCAACTTGCCACCATCGAGGACGCGATTCAGCACCCGGCCCTGCGCTATGACAAGGCGGGCGACCAGCACTACGACCTGATTTCAGCCCTGCATAAGTCTTTGAGAGGCTCTGACCCGGATGCGGCTCTTTACTGGCTGGCCAGGATGATTGAGGCTGGTGAAGACCCGCTCTATGTTGCCCGGCGGATGATTCGCTTTGCCTCTGAGGATGTTGGCATGGCTGACCCCCAGGCGCTGGTGGTGGCGATGGCCGCCCAGCAGGCGGTGCATTTTGTAGGCCTGCCGGAGGGCAATCTGGCCCTGGCCCAAGCGGCAGTCTATCTGGCCACGGCTCCCAAGAGCAACGCCCTCTACGAGGCCTACGGCAAGGTGCAGGACGATATTAAGAAGGGTGCTGCCGATATCGTGCCGTTGCATCTGCGTAACGCGCCGACAAAGTTGATGAAGGACTCAGGTTACGGCAAGGGCTATAAATACGCTCACGATTACCCTGATGCCTTCGTCGAGCAGCAGAACCTGCCCGACTCCCTTAAAAACAGGGTGTATTATTCCCCGAGCGAGCAGGGCTTTGAGAAGACAGTCCTCGCCCGGCTGCGAAAGTGGTTCCCGGCCAAGCGGAAAGAGGGGGACGGGGAAAAGGTAGAGTAGTCAGTCAGTCCCTCGCCATTCCGGCCCCGTATCGTAGTACGGGGTAAACTCCAGCCGGAATCCAGCACAAAACGATTTTCTGGATCCCGACCCCGATAGAATACGGGGCAGGTTTTTCAACGGGATGGTCTCACGGCGGACATCTTTTTCAAGAACCGATTTGTTTTTCCTTTTTTAACGTTCTGAAAAATTCATTTGAAGTGGTTTTTTCCCTTAAAAAAGGGCCTTTAGTAAAACAAAGGAATCAAATACTCTTATAGCTGATTTTTTCATCCTTTGAATTGGCTGATGTTAAGGGTGCGTCCAGATTTCAAACGGCGGTGCGATACGGTCGCTCATCAGTATCACGATAGTAGCACCAATGTCAGATGGATGTCGATAGAGTTTTGTCGCATCTTACCCGGTCCCCAGCGTTTTTCTGGCCTGTTCCACAACCCGGTGGACGTCTGTTAGGCATCACCGCTTTTTAGGGTTCAAGGTTTCACACCGGCAGGCCCCGGTCTTCTTGGAATCAGTGATTTTTTGCTCTATCGTCGAAACGCCGCGGTGCTTTAGCACGTCCTCGATGATATCGGCGTCTGTATGGTTCCAGCAGTAGCAAATCGTTTCCATTGCTTTCATTTTAACACGAATTCCCCGGAAGGGCAGGTTTCTTGGTCAGGCGTAATAACAGCAGCGAGCGCCATTCCAGCGGAAGCCGGAATCCAGGCCCCCAAGACACTGGATCCCGTTTTTCAACGGGATGGTCACGCCATTCCGCGCTCCAGCCTCATAAATTTGACTTCTTAAATTACCTGTGATACACTTTAGAAGTAGTTTAAGTTTAGGTTAGTTCAACCCTCTTGAAATCCCCACATTTATCTCAAGCATTGGATGACCCGAGCTCTAGCTAAATATTTTAGAGAAGGAGGTCATCCAAATGATTTTTGACGACAAGACAATCCAGTGCGCCGATTGCAGAACTAACTTCACGTTCACAGCCGGCGAGCAGGAATTCTATCAGACAAAAGGCTTCACCAATGAGCCGAAACGCTGTCCTGATTGCCGCCGGGCTGCCAAAGCCAAACGCGGCGATAGCCAGAGCAGCAATTCCTATTCATCCAGGTACTAAATTTCTGATATCTTGCGGCCTCGTCCAGAAGGATTAGCCTGAAGGATAACGCCGCATAGAAGACGAAGTTAAGAAAAAGGGCAGGTAACCGAAAAGTTACCTGCCCTTTTGGGGTTTGTGTATTATTGTTTGGAGAAGTCTGGTAGCAAGTAGATTAGTAACGGGGTGCGAATTAAACTTGAGATTCTATCGTTTTGAGTATTTGCAGGTCACCAAGGAGAGCTTGATTGTGTGGGAATTGTTTCAAAGCTGCTTCTAATGTCTTGCGTGTGGTTACGAGCTTGGCCTTGACTGCCGAATAGCTTTTCTTAGCAAGAAGTGTTGAACATTCCTCTGATTCCATTTGAAAAACGAGATGAGCAATGTACGGATCTTCGTGCGGTGAATATTTGCGTAACAGTTCTTTAGCGCCGGGTACATCACCAGTACGTCGTCTAATATCTGCTAAGACTGTATCCTTGATTCTTTGTACCCTCTTTGGTAAATTAGATGGCAATCTATCTAAGTAAGTCACGGCCTTCTTAGGATTGTTCTTGACTTGTAACTCAAGAGTCGTTAAATGCAGTATGGCTTCAGGCATAGTTGATTTCAGGTCCTCTACGGCTCTTCTTGCATGTTCGTAGGCATCCGGCTTACGCCCGAGCTCATCTAAAATCATTGACATGCGATGTTCAAATGCATCTTCCTCTGGGAAGGCAGCAATTGAACCTTCCATTACGGCCAATGCATCCGCTGGTCTTCCCGTTTTCATAAGAAGGTCGGCGTATTTGGGTGCTACGTAGGGGTCTCGCGGGACTAAATTATATGCCTTCGCCAAAGTTTCTACTGCACCTCCAACATCGCCTAGCTTTTCCTGTATATCGCCAAAGTCTCTCAGAGCAGGAACATATTTTGGCCATGCAGCTAGAGATTTAATGAAAAAGGCGATAGCGTCATTATTCAGCTCTTGATCGCGTCTTAGTAGACCCCATGCATGATAAAGCTTGTCTTTTCTAAAACCATTTTTCTGTAGTTTTTCTAGTTCTTCCTCTGCATCTTTGAATCTCTCCAGTCTAGTGAGACAGCGAGCCCCAAACCAGCGTATATCATTGTCTTGTGGGTCTATTTTAAGCCATGCTTGGGCATATGTAAGGCTTAACTCATATTCTTTAGCGTAATACAGGCGCGAGCATGCCTCTCGTAGTTGCTCGCTGAATTGGTAGGCGAGTTCCTGTGCCTCTTTGTTTCTTCCGCATAGGGTGAGCATTCTATAGGCAAAAGAGCATAATCTCACCATCTCTACATCCGATAGTCCGGATTTCTTAAGCTTCTCACGTGCACTCAGGCCGTACCTTTCGGTTAATTGCTTCCATATGCCAGATTCATAAGCCCGTGACCAGAAGTAGTCTCTTATCAGCGGGTGAGTCTGCAGGAATCCATCTTGGGAAAATACTAGGAGGGCTTCGGCGTTCTTGTTAACTGCATCTCTGACTTCTTGAATATCTTGCTGGAGGACATCGGCTAGCTCGCTGAGAAGGACACCCTCGTCAACAAGAGACAGTGCTTGTAAGCAGGATGTCTGCGTATCACTCAACCCTGTTCTAATCCTGCCGAGTAGATGCTTTGTTACATCTATTCGTAGATCGGTGAAATAGCGAACTTCTTTCAATAGTGATTCAGGTGAGTGAGTCACTATTAAGTATGAAGCTAATTTTGCCCCTAGTGGATACCCATGTAGATGGGGTACGATTTGTTCTAATTGTGTACGACTGTAAGCTTGGGCACCCGGTTGGGCCAGACCAAGCCAATTCTCAAGGCAGAAAAGCAGGTCTCGGTCTTTCAATCTATCAATCTTGGAGATTTGTGAATGCTCATGGTGTTGGATAGGGAGTTTTGGTAGTTGAGTGCTACAAATAATAATGGGCGCTTCAAATTTACCCTGTTTGATATGAGCGTTGAAGAGCTTAAGAATGTATGGACTTAGCTCTCCTTCTTCAGTCAGAGTAGATTCAAAGTCATCTAATAGTATCAGTTTATTCGCAATAGTCAACATATCAATGGATTCTAGAGCAGCCACAATGAGGTCATTTTCCGTAGCTCTTGGTGAGGGTAATTGCCTTCCGGCTTGCGCTGATAGTTCTAGGCTGAGTCGCAATAAGCCATGTCCTTCAGTAAGAGAAAAGCGGGATAGCTGCATATGGAAGACCTCATCGGATGCTCGTTCCACGATGGTCGTCTTCCCTATACCGTATAACCCCCATAGATATATAAAAGCTTTGTGCTCATGCGCCGAAGTTTCTATTGAACCGATTTCATCAAAACGGTCGACAATATTACTTCTCCTTGCTGTTATTAACCTCGTGGTAATCTTCTCAGAAGTGACAGTTTGCAGGACCTGTTCTATAGAAGCAGATGGCTTCTTTGGCGTATTGATGTATAAAAAGGGAGATAATTCCCTAGGTATGGTGCAATTGTCTATTTTGGCTACTACGATTTTGTAATCTCTATCTTCAATCCACTTGATAATAGCTGAGTTGATTTCGTATTTGATCCACCTGCTTTCCATTGCAGCACCAGAGGCGATTAATACAAACCATTTTGAGCCATGTATTGCTTCTGCAATCCTATTAGGCAGCAAATCTCCAGCATCTAAGTCCCAGAAATCTACCCAGACGCCTACATTCTTTAATTTTTCCGCCATAGCGATGGCTAATGCTTTGTCCGCGCTAGAATGTGATAAGAATACATGTTTCTCTGGCATTGAGCTTTTCTCTCGTCGTTTTCTTTATGTATGCAAACTGTAAAACAAAGCGAGATGTTTTGTCAATGTGGAAGCCACTCCGCCTACTTCCCCAGCACCTTATATAGGTGTGCCAGGCTCATTTTGATGACGCCCTGGGCGCGCGGGTCGGCGGGCACCTTGATGCCGTATTTTTCGAGGAAGGCTGTGTCTTCTGAAGCCTGGTCGACGGTCATACCGGCTTTGATGGCGGCCCGGGTGGCGTCTATATATGCCTGGACGGTCTTGCTCATCACGGGGATGAAGCTTTTATCGGTGACATCGCCGTGGCCGGGCACGAGGAAATCAGCGTCGAACTCCTGATACTTTTTTAGCGATTCCAGCCACTCGAGGGGGAGCGCCTGCTGGAAATAGGGCTGCACCCGCACGATATTATCCGAGGTGCAGACAACCTTTTCCTCGACGATGTGGACGGCGACCTGGTAGGGGCTGTGGCCGGGCAGGTGAACGAGCCGGAAGGTGTGATTGCCGACATAGAGGGTGAGCCGCTCCGAGAGTGTGATGGTGGGGGCGCGGAAGGCGAAGCCGCCCAGCAGGGAGAGGGAGGCGGGTGACATGGTCTTCATGCGCTCCTTGAACTGGTCGACGTTGGAGGCGAGGATTGCGGCGCGGGTGCCTTCATGGCCGACTACCGTGCCCTGGAAAAAGTAGTTGCCGCTGAAGTGGTCTCCGTGAGGCTCGGTGTTTATCAGGTAGCGCACCATGCCGAATTTGGCAATCTCGTCCCGCCACTTGACCGCTTCATCCGGCATCTGGGGGGACTCTATCATGACTATGCCTTCAGTGGTGGTGACGAAGGTGCAGTTGGCGCCCCGGAAACTGGTTTCGGCATAGACATTAGGGGTGATTTTTTTCATTGGTGCCTCCAATTAAAGATTTCTTTTGAGATTGCCACGTCCCGATTTTATCGGGACTCGCAATGACACCACCCCACCCCCAGACCCTTCGCTTCACTCAGGGTGACAGTGAGCTGTCATTTCGCGAGCGAGGCTTCGTATTTTTTCTTCTCTTCCCGGAACCAGTCCACTCGCTCGGAGAGGGTGTCTATAATATGCAGGTGATAGGGGCATCTTGTCTCACACTCTCCGCATTCGGTGCAATCGGCGGCTTTTTCTACAGCCTGAGCCACATTTCCGCCGAAAAAGCGTTCCGGGGGCTGGCGTTTGAACATGCTCGGGGCGGTCATTACGGATGATATCTGTATATCATTGGTGCATGGGCGGCAATAGTCACACCTGTGGCAGAAACTGCTGCCCAGTTCATCCTTCAGGCGTTGCGCTTCTTTTGCTTCTGCTTTTGTATATTCATGAGACCCGTTGAGGATGCCGACAATTTCCTCGATTTCGGCTATCTTTTCGATTCCGGGGATGGCGACGACATCGGGGAAGTTGAAGAGGTACTTGAAACAGAGGTTAGCGTTATCCAGCATGCCCCCGGCCAGCGGTTTCATGCAGATGAAGGCGACATCATGCTCGCGGCAGAGGGGTAAAAGCTCTCTTTCGGCTTCGTCAGTGATAAAGTTGAAAGGGAACAAAATCGTCTCGAAGATGCCTGAGACGACCATCTCTTTAGCCATGTCCAGCGAGTGCGAAGTGACGCCGATGTGTTTTATCACGCCCGCCTTTTTAGCTTCCTGGAATACTTCCATAGACCCGCCGGGACCCATTATCTTATTATAACTTTCTTTATCAGCGATGTTGTGGAACTGGTAGAGGTCGATGTAATCCGTGCCGAGGTGCTTCAGGCTCAATTGGAGGTGCTTTTCCGCCTCAACGCGAGTTTTGGCCCCGGTCTTGGTGGCGATGATTACGTCTTTGCGGTTGCGGCCGACGATGGCCTTGCCGATACACTCTTCGCTGGTTGTATAGGCGTTGGCGGTATCAAGGTAGGTGATGCCGAGATCGAGGCACCTCCTGATGACGGCCACCGCCTCATCCTGTGTGAGCCGCTGGATGGGGATACCCCCGAAACCCAGTTTGGATATCATCATGCCGGTCTTGCCGAGTCTAATTTTTTCCATGTTTTGTCACCCTTTCTGCAGTGTAATTGAGGTTAATAATAACCTTCCGGTGGTAAGACTGTCAATTTTAGACCTTACCCCCTGGCCCCCTCTCCTTTTAAAGGAGAGGGGGAAGAGGTTTTTCTTGAGAGGGCATTCGCCCTCTCAAGCTCTCCATTCCCGAGTGAAGCCCGAAGGGGTTCAAGGGAGCGGTTTCCCGGTAAAACAATGGGGGCACTTTTAAAAGTGCCCCCATTCAAATCCAGTCTATCTCGACCCGACTCACTTATGGTGTTCACCACCGCAGCGGGTCTCTCGTTTCACGAGAACGGCCTCAAACTTACTGTCTATCGAGCCAGGTTCGAGTTTCCGCCTACCCTGCCCCCAAGGCAGGGTCTCGAATATCAACCTGCAGAACCCTCAGGAATTTGTGGAGTTTCATAATTCACCTCCTGAAGTATTCACTCGGATGTGTATCAAGAACTTCCAATATCATTGAAGCACAATTGGGCCTGGGTGTCAATATGGGGAAGGATTATTATTGGGTCAGCAAGCTATCCCGATTGGGTCAGTTTGCTAGTTCGTCTCACTGACGACGACTGCAACGGCGTATTCCTTTGAGTCCGAGAGGCTGATTGCCAGTGTGCCCAGCCCCAGGCTGGCCGCCTTATCCCGGGCATTGCCATAGAGCCGAACCAGCGGTTTGCCGCTCCGTTCCGAGGCTATCTCAATCTCTCTCCAGCCGACGCCCCTGACCCCGGTACCGAGGGCTTTCATAACCGCTTCCTTGCCGGCAAAGCGGCTGGCCAGGGGCCCCGCCTTTTTGCGGCAAAGTTTAAGCTCCAGTTCGGTATATATCCGGTTGAGGAAGCGCTCACCCCAACGGTCGATTGCCGCATGGATGCGCGAAATTTCTATTATGTCCACGCCAACTGTGTGCATCAATCACCTTTCCCACATAACTTAGAGGTATATTCTAGCATTAACCGTTAATAATTTGAAGCCCTGACTGCGCCGGGTGTAAACCTTTAGCCTGAAGATGTGGACATTAGACCTGCTTTCTTGCTAAGATTTGCTGTTACATGCGGGGAAGTGCTGGAACTGGCAGACAGGCAGGACTTAGGATCCTGTACCGTAAGGTGTGGGGGTTCGATTCCCCCCTTCCCCATGAAAACCCTCCCCATTAATAACCCAGAGTAAATAGCGTTCTCGTATCACGAAGACGGACGGTTCGATTCCCCCCGGCCCCACTTGGGGTTTCAACAGGCAGTAGTCTGGAGTCTCCCGCCGCCGGATTGAGGGGTTTACATCGCCCGGCTGATGATTGACAAACAATCAGCTTCAATCTATTATAAGCATATGACTAGACCAACCAGTCGGTCTTCAACCAGGTCTCAGCCGGCCAGGGGAGTACAGGTCGAAGCGGCCGCAGGCCGTGAAAGAATACTGGACGCCGCGCTGCAAGTGATTGCCAGGCGCGGATATTCGGCTGCCGGAGTTCAGGAAATAGTCGATTTGTCAGCCACTTCCAAAGGCTCTTTTTATTTTCATTTCCCCAGCAAAGAACAGATGGTAATGGCGCTTGTCGACCGGATGAGTGAGAAGCTGGCTAATAAGGTGCGTGACTCGGTAAAGGATCAGCCCACGCCACTCCACCGCGTGGCCGGCAGCATCGATGCTCTGATGTCCATATTTGCGCGCCAGCGCAATGTCGCCCAGGTGCTGCTTCTGAATATCGTCGGAAATGGTAAAGCAGTGGACAAGAAGTTCCTGCCGATAAGGGAGAAATTCTCGAATCTTATTCAGCAAGAGCTGGACGCGGCGGTAGAAGCAGGGCAGATAGGACCTGTGGATACCTTGCTGGTTTCCAGGATATGGGTTGGCGGACTGCATGAAGTGATATTACACTGGCTGCTGACAGGGCAGCCTAATCCTTTGACATTAGCTACCCCGGGCCTCCGCAGGATACTGCTCCAGAGTGTTGGCGCGGACCCATCCCTGGTCGAGACTGAATTCATTCCCGAAGGTAAACTATGACTAGTGTTGCATCCATGGGTTCCATAGAAAAAGTCTTGAACGACCTGCTTATCCGGGGCCAGGAAAAAGCCCAAGCGCTGAAGATACCTATCCTGGTCAGCCTGGCGCAACCGGTTTCTTGCCCGGCCGGTCCCCTGTCTCTTTTTGCCGCCTACGGCAAGACTATTCTCCATCGAGCGTTCTGGGGACGACCATCACAAGACTTCTGGCTGGTCGCCCATGGCAGGGCCGCCCAACTAAGCTCGGAAGGGGAGAACCCCTATGATGCTATAATAAATGAGCACAATTCGCTTATCAGGAACGCTGTTATAGAGTCGCCAGGCATACGGGGAGTCGGCCCGCTTTTCCTGGGTGGATTCCGCTTTGACCCGAGGTCTTCCAGAGATGATGTCTGGCGCAGTTTCCCGGATGCCCAGATGGTGCTGCCTCGTTTTCTTTTTACCTGGTCAAAAGGTAATACGTGGCTGACTATCAATACTATGGCGTTTCCTGAGATGAACGCTCACACCGAGGCCAGCGCTTTGATTGGTGAGCTGGAGTCATTGCAGGAGAGATCACCGGGCGAGACATGTCAGCCAATTATCATAAATGTGAATGAAACCTCGTGTAAAGAATGGGCGGAAAGAGTCTACTCGGGTCAGCAGGCCATCGAGAATGGTCTTCTGACCAAAGTAGTGTTGGCCCGGCGGAAAGTCCTGTGCGCAGACAAGCAGTTTTTAATCGAGAGGGCGCTAGAACAAATGTGCCGCCTCTATCCTGAGTGCTCTATATTTGCCATTGGTGACGATGAGGCGAGCTTCATCGGGGCGACGCCGGAGAGCCTGGCTCGCCTCGAAGGAAGCCGGCTCAGTGTTACTTGCCTGGCCGGCAGCACAGCACGGGGAATTAACCCGGAGGAGGACCGTGTCCTCGAAACACGGCTACTGGAAAACCCCAAGGAACGGCGGGAGCACGCGACAGTAGTGGCGATGCTGGCTTCGGCGTTGAAGGATGTTTGTCGTGAAGTGCACTGGGACGAAACGCCTCGGATTTCCAAACTTAAGAATGTTCAGCACCTTTTTACTCCCTTTTCATGCAGCATACATCAGGGTTACGGAATACTCGATATTGTCAAGAAATTGCATCCTACTCCGGCCGTCGGTGGAGCGCCCACCAGCCAGGCATTGGAATTGATTCGTCGGATGGAAGGCGACCGGGGTTGGTACGCAGCCCCGGTAGGATGGATGGACCACACAGCGGGCGGCGAGTTTGCCGTAGCCATCCGGTCGGCTTTGATACGCGGCGACAAGGCATTTCTTTATGCCGGGGCGGGTATCGTGGAAGGCTCCGACCCGGAGCAGGAGTTCATTGAGACGGAGTTAAAGTTCCAGCCAATGCTGACAGCATTGAGAGGGAGTTGATTATGCCCTTCGAAAACAAGAACTATGCCTTTGCCGAAGCCTTCGTGGACGAACTAGCCCGTTATGGATTGAGACATGTTTGTATCTGTCCCGGTTCACGGTCGTCACCACTGGCAGTAAGCTTCGCACGTAACCCGCATATCAAAAAGTGGGTTCATCTGGATGAGCGTTCGGCAGGTTTCTTCGCTCTCGGTATGGCCGAATCTCTGCATCAGCCAGTGGCAATCGTATGCAGTTCCGGCACGGCCACGGCCAACCTGATGCCTGCGGTGGTGGAGGCGCATTACTCTCTGGTACCGCTGCTGGTGTTCACTGCGGACCGCCCGCCGGAATTACAGGGCTGGGGAGCGCTGCAGACTATCGACCAAACACGGATGTACGGCAGCCATGTCAAGTGGTCGGTGAATATGCCGACTCCGGAGGTTTCCCTCGCCGTGATGGCCTTTGTCCGCTCGATGGCCGGTCGAGCTATAGCAACAGCGAATGAGAAACCGGCTGGACCGGTGCATCTGAATTTCCCGTTTCGAGAGCCTTTGGAGCCGGTCAGCGTGCCGGACGACCTGCCGGATAGCGAGGCAGTCCGCCTTCACCAGGCGTATTGCGGCCGTCCCGGCGAGAGTCTCTTTCTCGGGGTAGTTTCCACCGATACTGCGTCTGTGAGTAAAGATGTTATGATATTGGCAGCGGGGCTGAAACGATATAAGCGGGGGATTATCGTCTGCGGGCCGGACACCGGAGAGGGCATGGCCGGATGTGTCGTCGCCCTTGCCCGCAAACTCGGCTTCCCTGTTCTGGCTGACTGCCTTTCGCAAGTGAGGTGCGGCCCGCATGACCGGAGTATGGTCATTGACTGCTACGATGCCTTTATCGGGGATAAAGAGGTGGCTGATAGTTTGGCGCCTGAGGTGGTCATCCGCTTCGGCGCTCTGCCTGTCTCCAAACCATTGACCCAGTATTTGGAGCGTCACCATACTGCCCGTCACATCCTGGTGGAAAGTGAAGCGCTCTGGAGAGACCCTTTGCATATTATATGTGAAGTTTGGCGTACAGACCCGGTCCGTCTCTGCGCCGAACTGAACAACGCTATCGACAGTGAAGCCAGCCCTGGGAGATGGTACAGGGAATGGAGCAGTCTTGCTGAGGCTTCTCGTAAAGCCATAGCCGGAGAACTAGCCCGTAGTGAACAGCTCTTTGAGGGGAGAGTGTTTACTGAGCTGTCAACTCTCTTGCCAGACGGGAGCCTGCTATTTGCCGGTAACAGCATGCCGGTGCGTGATATGGACACCTTCTTCCCGTCTACGGGTCGATCTGTCCGGTTTATGTGCAATCGCGGCGCTAGTGGAATCGATGGCGTTATCTCGACTGCCCTTGGCGCCGGTTCAGTATCGTCCGGCCGGATGACGCTGGTGATAGGCGACATATCCTTCTATCACGATATGAATGGGCTGCTGGCCGCGCGCACCTTCGGCCTGAATGCGACAATCATTATCATCAATAATAACGGCGGCGGGATATTCTCTTTCTTGCCACAATCCGCTTACGAAGACGTCTTCGAACCTTATTTCGGCACTCCGCACGGGCTGACTTTCCGGGCTGCCGCTGATTTATACGGCCTGGACTATTGCCTGGCCGGAGATTGGTCTACTTTTAGGGAAGCTGTGAAAGGGAGTTTGGCAGGAACAGGTACTACCATAATCGAAGTCCCCGGCGACCGCAAATTGAACGCGCACCTCCACCGGCAGGTAAGGGACGCGGTGGCGGCTAGACTGCGCCGCGGTGAAGGAGCAGACGGTGACCCGCATCGCGCTTGACGCCCTGAATGGTCTGAAACTGGCTGTTGAAATTACCGGCGAGGGACAGTCCATCGTCGCAATTCACGGTTTTACCGGAAGCACTTCAACCTGGGCGTCATTCTCTGAGACGGCGCGGGCTGAATATTCACTGGTCTGTCCGGATATGCTGGGGCACGGCGCTTCAGATAGCCCGAACAGCCCCCGCCTCTATGATATGGAACACACGGTGCGTGCCCTGGAAGAGTTGCTGGCGAGCCTGAAACTGCAACGTGTTCACTGGTTGGGCTATTCTATGGGGGGGCGGATTGCGCTTGCCGCTGCTATCGCCTTGCCTGGGTGGACGGCCAGCCTGACACTGGAGAGCGCCTCTCCCGGACTCTCTTCCGCCGAGGAAAGAGCAGCCCGCGTGCGCAGCGATAACGCGTTAGCGGACAGACTTGAGAAATCCGGCATTATCGAATTCGTCGATTATTGGGAGTCACTACCGTTGTGGGCGAGCCAGGCGCGGCTGTCCCCGGCAGTCCGGTTAAAGCTGAGGGAGCAACGGCTGTCTAATAATCCTGCCGGACTGGCTAACAGCCTGCGGGGCATCGGTACAGGCGTACAGCCGCCGCTAGACATTCGTCTCAAGGAAATCCAGACTCCAACATTGTTCATCGCCGGGGAAGATGATGACAAATATGTCGCCATCGCCCGGGAAATGCATCGTGAAGTCCACGGCAGCCGGTTAGAAATAATCCCGCAGGCGGGTCACGCCGCTCATCTGGAGCAGCCCGCCCGGTTCAACAGTCTGGTTATCGACTTTCTGCGGAGCGTTAAGCAAGGGCAATCTATTCAACAATCTCGTGCGGGGAGCCGGCTGAACCCATGATGTTAATGCCATGTTTCCGAAGTTTAGACCCGTTTACTTTGACACCCAGACCGGGACCTGACGGCGTTTCCAGCCTGCCACGGGCGGGCAACAAAGGAGGCGATGTCAGGTCATCGGAAAACAGCAGCCCGGTGGCCAGACCTTGTGACAGAGGGGCCGGCGGCAATGCGGCGGCTATGTGTGCGCCGGCCGCTACACCGACACTCGATTCCAGAGAGGTAGTGACCACCACCGAATGTCCTGCCTTCAGTGCGGCAGCGGCTACAGCCAGGGTTGTCCTCAACCCGCCTAAACGGGCTGCTTTCAGGATAAAAACATCTGCGGCGCCGGCAGTCAGAAGACGGCGCATGTCATCATATGAGCCGAGTGATTCATCAGCGGCCACTGGTACCGGTATTGCCCGCCGCACTTCGGCCAGACCGCCGATATCCGCCGCAGCCACTGGCTGCTCGACATACTCAATATCATATTGCGCCAGCCGCCTTAATACCTCAATGGCCTGGCCGACACCCCACGCCTGGTTAGGGTCGAGGCGCAACTTCACTCCCGGACCTACTGCCATGCGTACCCCTGATACCAGAGCCTCGTCCTTGCCCGGCTCCCGGCTCCCTACCTTCAGTTTCAGGCAGGTAAAGCCGGTTTCAATGGCCTTTAACGCCTCAGCGACTGCATTTTCTATCGATTCCTCGGAGACTATAGCATTGACCGGCAGGGATACCGGCCGGCCGCCAAGCAGGGTTGCCACAGAGCAGCCATGGGCTTTCCCAGAGATGTCCAGCAGGGCTGTTTCAAGTCCGAAGCGTAATGGGGCGGGAATATCCTGCGCCGAGATAGTGTCTTCAGCCGTACGGGTGTCGCATCCCAATAATCGCGGAGATATTCTCTCAAGCACCTCTGCCGTTCTCACGATCTCATCCACGCTTGAAGTGCCTACCGGCGACGCCTCGCCGACGCCGAAAACGCCCTCACTGGTATTCAGAAACAGAATGAGACCGAAACGTGAGTCTGACCGGCTGCCGGAGGTGACATACCGGCGGCGAAAGGGTAACTCATATCCATGCCAGGTTATGCCTGTCAATCTCATAGTATCTACTTTTTCAAGGAGTCTGTCATGAACGGTCCTCTACACGGTATCCGCGTGCTCGATGTGAGCCGTATTTTGTCTGGCCCTTTTTGTACCATGCTCCTGGCCGACCTCGGCGCTGAGGTGGTCAAGGTGGAGAAACCGGGAACCGGCGACCCGGCCAGGACGCTAGGCCCGGCAGTGGGAGATGACAGCGCCTATTTCATCAGCGTAAACCGTGGTAAAAAGAGTATCACATTAGACTTGTCGGTGCAAGACGGGCAGCGATTGCTTCAACGTCTTGTACCTCATTTTGACGTACTTGTGGAGAACTTCGTCCCGGGTACTATGGCGCGCTTCGGGCTGGACTACCAGCGCCTCGAGAAGCTCAATCCGGGACTCGTTTATGCCAGCATTTCAGGTTTCGGTCAGGAAGGCCCGGCTGCGGCACGACCTGCCCTCGATATCATCGTACAGGCGATGGGGGGGATTATGAGCGTCACTGGAGAACCAGGCGGGGAGACTATCCGGCCCGGCGCCTCTCTGGGGGATAGCGTTGCCGGACTCTTTACCTCACTGGCGATTGTCTCCGCCCTGTGGCAGCGTCAGGTTAGCGGCCGCGGACAGTACATCGATATGTCCATGCTGGATTGCCAGGTGACCATGCTGGAAAACGCCTTCTCCCGCTATTTCGCTACAGGTCAAGTACCCGGTCCGCTTGGTACGAGGCACCCGTCTGCCACTCCTTTCCAGGCTTTCCGTGCCAAAGATACCAATTTCGTGGTTGCCCTTATCACGGATGATGTAGCGATATGGCGGCGATTGTGTCAGTCTATCGGTCGTCCAGACCTGGGCGATGACCCTCGTTTTGCCGACAACGCCGGCCGGACGGAACATATCGACTTTCTGTCTGAGACCTTGCAACAAGAATTCCGCAGTCAGCCGGCCTCCTACTGGCTCACCAGGCTCACTGAGGCCGGTATTCCCTGCGGACCGGTGAATGACATCAAGGCGGTCATCGATGACCCGCAGGTACGATATCGCGGCATGCTGACCGCTATTCCCCAGGCCTTTACGGGTACCTGGCAGGTCGCTAATACCCCATTCCGGCTGAGTGGAAGCACGACAGGACCGGCAGGAGCCTCGCCACGCCTGGGTGAGCATACGCGGCAGGTTCTGGAAGAATTACTGGGATTGTCCGGCCAGGAATTGGATTCTTTACGGTCAAACGGCGTGATATAGGTGTTCAGAGACCACTAATCAAGAGGAGGTAACACGATGAAAAATGACTTTCAAGATATTCTTTACCGGAAGGAGAATGGAGTGGCGAGGATGAGTATCAACCGCCCGAAGGTCCTTAATGCCTTCCGTCCCCTAACCATCGACGAGTTGAGAGCGGCATTTCAGGACGCCTGGGATGACGAGACGATAGGCGTGGTAGTGCTTGGCGGCAGCGGCCCCTTCTGCGTGGGCGGTGACGTGAAGCTGCGCGGGCAGGGCGGCTACAAGGATGATAGCGGCAAGTCACGCTTACAGGTGACTCTTTTGCACCGGCTTATCCGGGAAATACCCAAGCCGGTCATTGCCATGGTTGACGGGTATGCCATTGGTGGCGGTCACGTCCTGCACGTGCTTTGCGACCTGACAATCGCCTCCACCAGGGCAAAATTTGGCCAGGTCGGACCCAAATACGGCAGTTTTGACGGCGGGTTCGGGGCTATTTATCTGGCCCGCATCGTCGGCGAGAAGAAGGCGCGGGAAATATGGTACTTATGTCGTCAGTACTCAGCCCAGGAAGCGCTGGAGATGAGGCTGGTTAATAAGGTGGTCCCGCCGGAGGAACTGGAAGCAGCCGTAGCCTCATGGAGTGATGAGTTACTCGAGAGAGGCCCGGCAGCCTTGCGCTTTCTGAAGCACGCGCTCAACGCCGATACCGACCATGTTTACGGAATTCAGAACCTGGCTCACGCAGCGAATGCGCTTTACTATGACACCGATGAGGGGCGGGAGGGCACCGCTGCCTTCCTGGAAAAGCGAAAGCCCGACTTCTCCCGTTTTCGTAAGCATCCCTGGTAACGGGCAGTGTATTTTTTATGAAGACAGTCATTTCAGGAGCGTGAATACGGTAACAGCATCCGGGCAGCCCGGCAAGATGGCAGTAAGCAGGAGGACGGTCTGGCAACAGGCGAAGGTCTGGTACCAGGCATCGCGTCCCTTCACCCTGAGCGCCGCTCTGGCGCCGGTGCTGGTGGGGTCGTCTCTGGCATTCCGCGAAGGCATGTTCAGTCCGTGGCTCTTTGCGCTCGTCCTGCTGGGCAGTTTGTTGGTGCAGGCGGCGGCTAATCTGGTCGATGAATACTCCGACCATGACCGCCCTGAAGGTAATCAGAAACTGCTGGCTCCGTACAAAGTCATTGCTCTGGGGCTGTTATCGAGCACAGCCGTCAAGCGGGGCGCTATTGTCTATTTTGCCATCGCGACTGCCATCGGCCTGTATCTGGCGGCCGTTAGCGGTTGGCCCATCTTGGCGTTCTGCCTGGGGAGTGCGGCAGCAGCCTACTTCTATTCGGCCGGTCCACGTCCGCTGGGTACTATTGGACTTGGCCAGCCGATTGTCTTCCTGTTTATGGGGCCGGTGATGGTGCTGGGAGCCTATTATGTGCAGACCCGCGTCTTTACACTGGAAGCTCTCTGGCTTTCACTCCCGGTAGCTTGCACGGTTACGGCGATACTGGCAGCCAATGACATCCGCGACCTTGAAGAGGACAGGGCGGCAAAAAAACAAACAATTGCCACCTGGCTGGGAAGGAGCTTCGCAAATTGGGAATGGACATTGTTAGTAGCGGCGGCGTTCCTCGTCGTGTTGGGATTAGCCCTGCTGCGGGTGACCGGACCTACTATCCTTTTAGCTCTCATAGCATTACCCCAGGCCGTAGCGGCGGTGCGTCTGGTATGGCATGGCCGGGAGCGTGCGGAGCTGGCGCTTGCCCTCCGGTCGACGGCGCGTTTGCACGGGTTACTGGGAATCCTGCTCGCACTCGGAGTGTACCTGGGATGAAACGATTCGACACGAATAATAATGGTCGTCCTGATGGTCGTCCTGCTGGAAAGGCGAAAGCTCAGCGCGTTGCTGCCATGTTTGCCCGCATCTCACGCCGGTATGACTTACTGAATACAATCATGACGGCTGGCGTCGATGACCGGTGGCGCCGTCTGGCAGCCCGCCTGGCGACGGGCGGGCTTTCTCCAGGTCTTGCTCTCGATGTGGCTACGGGGACAGGCGACCTGGCTTTTGCTCTGGCGCGCCGCCCTGAAGTTACCAGCGTGGCCGGTATAGACTTCGTTCCTGAGATGCTCGTGCTTGCCCGGCATAAAGAACAACGGCTCCACCCGAAGGCACCAATCATCTGGACTCTGGGCGATGCCATGGCTCTACCTTATCAGGACAATTCTTTTATGTGCGTCACCTCCGGCTTTGCCATGCGTAATGTGTCAGACATTGGACGTACCCTCTCGGAGATGGCTAGAGTGGTGCGTCCCGGAGGCCGGGTGGTCATCTTGGAAATAACGCCTGCCGACCGGAAACGCCTTGGTTCCCGTCTTCTTTCAGCATACTTTTCCAAAGTCGTGCCCCGGTTGGGTGGTCTTTTGGCTGGCGACCGGGATGCCTATACTTACCTGCCGGATTCGGTCATCGGTTTTCCTGCGGCACCGGAGCTAGCCCGGATAATGGAGAATGCCGGGCTAACCAATGTGCGCTGGCGTCTGCTGGGCGCCGGTCTGATTGCGCTGCATACCGGCGAGGTCGTTTAGCTGCGAGATACGGTCTCGCTAGATATCCGGCGATGGAAATAAAACTAAGGAATGTAAAGAGGCGTCCCGATAAATCGGGACGCCTCTTGCTTTCTTCGTGCCAGCTTCGGCCAACACAAACTCTGTATACTATTTTCCCGCGTCTATGATGCAGGCGCGGCTACCGCCATGCATCTATGCTGTAGGCGTGGTTGCCCATCGGCGCACCACCGAATCTATCGATAGCCGTTTCCATACCGTGAGCTACGATGATACAATACCCCTCCGGGCCTTCGCCTCCGGCCGGGACCATATAATCATCTGGTAGCTCTCTCCAGTGTTTGCCGGATGTCTTCTCTATCCCCAGCCAGCCGTTCGTTATCAAATCGCCCATGCCGCGCTGTCGATAGTTTCCCACCGTTACGAAGCTTCTCTTCCATATCCACTCGTAGACGGCTTCTTTAGTCTTAAAGCCGTAGTCACACAGGTCCTGGGCAACCTGGGGAGGAATGACCAGGGTGAAGCCACCCTCGCGGCACGCCCAGATGTCTTTGGTGAGGAATTCTAGGTAATTGTGCGGGCCAGGGATGCCTTTAACATCCAGGAACCTGGCTATGGCGCCGTGGCCGGTCCTCTGCAGCGAGCGGTAGACGCCGGGCAAATGTTCCTGGCCTATACCCCACGCGTTTGGAGAGAAAGGCACGAGGATGCTCTCGTTTTTCCTGGCGCCTTTTTCCTCGTTGAAACCCTTCCAGCCTTTCGGTAATCCTTCGGTATACTCGGCAAAAATGAAGCCGCCGTTAGTGACCGGGTTACCGTAGGTCAAGCCCACGCCGATACCGGTTACAGATTCTTTCCAGCCGCCGATGTTGCGCCAGATGAGGCTGCCGGCCCGGCCGATAGTTTTGTTAGCCGGATTGCAGGGGCCGAATCTGAGATAGCTCACATTCATCCCCAGCTCTTTATAGATGGGGCCGCTGACAATAAATCCACCGCCCCATGAGCGTCCATCGCCTGTGCAGCCGCCTGATTCGGCCATCGCCAGCACCACAGGGAGGTGCTCCGGGCGGCAGCCGGCCATTACCGCGTTGACTGCAATCTGTTCCACTGTGGCAGTCCGGCTCATAGGCATAAACCGGATTACATCTCCCTTCTTCCTGTTCATCGCCCCCTGGAACGTCCCCGTCTGCGCTCTCACCTCAAAATCGCTTTGGAGGGTTATCAGTTCATCCGCCTTGTGGCTGGTGCCGGTGAGCATCTCCTTGACACGCTCCTCGGTCGGGATAACTACCGGCAGTCCGTCCGTATACATAGACCACTCGGCGTCGAGGATATTCGGTATCTTTTCTGTCTGCTGATAGAATTTCTCGGCTTCAGGAAGGGTGCCTTCAAAGAGAATCCTGGGCTGCTCGGGAGCCCAGCGTCCGCTCTTCTTTTCTCCTGCGTTCAAAGGCCGCGTCAACTCGTCGAGCACAAGCGGGAGCAGCCTGTTGGCTTCCTCTACACCACCGGGAGACTTACGGTCGGCTTCCACGAACCGCAGCTTGGGGATTCCATATATTACGGAGTCATGCTTGACTTTTTCAGTTTCTTCGACGTAATTGATAAGCACAGTCGGGATACCGGATTGTTCGAGGTCGGCTAAATAAGGCAACTGCCTGTTTACAGCGCCATGTCACCAGCAGACACCGAGTATCACAGCATCAGTGGTCTTCCTCTCCTCTTCCGTCAGTTCGTCTGGAACGATGTGAAATCTCTTATGTACCGTCCAGTTGACCTCGGGGAAGTCATTCTTGAGCCGTTTTTCCAGCGGCACCCAGATGTCCGCCTCACCGCAGATACTCAGATGTACGGTTTTTCCAGCGAGAGTATTGAGGCGCGGCGCCAGCGGAAACTGTTCCACCGGCTCATGGTTGCCAACAGGATTGAGACATTCATAAACTGCGTCATTTTTCTTTGTTGCCATTTTGTTTCCTCTCTTAAATATTTTACTTATAATTTACAGCCTTTATAGACGTATTTGCAAGTTCAATCATCCCTTTTCACCTGCGGTTTGGTTTACCCCAGTATGTTATTCGGTATTCCATCCCAGGCCGCCCGCTCCTCTTCGTAGGGGGCAGCCTCGACATGAGAGTCAGCGCCAAGCACCATCATTTTGCGGTCCTTGCCGTAGCGGGGCCATTTGCCGAGGCCTGGAGAGCTTGGGTCGCCAGTCTTGGCGAAGGCGAGCCAGGCATCCTGCATATTCTCTGCCAGTTTCTGCGCCCCTGGGCCGCAGCCGTGGAACTCCTCGTTCAGATTGCCGAAGACGAAGCCAACGTCGAGGGCGTGGCACGCGCCGAAACCGGGCGCAGCCGACTTCCACGTGAAAACGTACCCGTAGCTCGGTTTACCAAGCTTCTCCTGGAACTGGCACAAGCGGATATTCGGCATGCGGAAATGCTGGTCGCCCTGGATGGCTGCATAAATCTCGTAGGGTGTTACGGGCAAATCACGTTTCGCCAGGGCTGAGCGGTATTTCTCGATGAGACCGGCGGCGTATTGCTCCAGCATAAGCCGTTGGACACGTTTTACCATGTCCGCCTCGTTCATCTTCTCGATATCCCGGCCTGCCATCAAGGCGAAAAGCTTCCCTTCTTCGAGATTGGAACCGGCGAGCACGGTAATGTCTTTGGCCGAACCCCGCTCAAACGCATCGAGCGGTACCTCTTTGAGCACCTCGCCGTCCAGCACGGGTCCCAAGTTTCCTGCCGACACTCCGGGAGTTCCGGAGGCGGCGAGTTCTCTTGGGGCTGTAATCAATGCCTGGGGCGGAATTGCCATCAGAGCATCGACGTCCTTACCAGTGAGGCCGAGCTTGCCCACAACCCTTTCGGCCACCATAACGGCTCTATCGAGAGGCTGGGACTTGCTGGCGCCGCTTTGAAGTATGGCTTTTTGGAACAGTCCCTTCGATTGAGGCATAGCCAGTAGCGCGCCCAGGCTTTCAGCGCCGGATGATTCGCCGAAAACAGTCACGTTTTCCGGGTCACCGCCGAACACTGCAATATTATCGTGCACCCAATGCAAGGCGGCAATCTGGTCGAGGAATCCTTCATTTCCTGTGGATGTTATCCTGCCACCCGTTATCTGCTTCAAGTGCAAGAAACCCAGTGTCCCAAGTCTGTAGTTGAGGGTGACGAGCACTATCCCGCCCCGCAAAGGCAAGGTCTTGCCCGGATTATTAGGAGTGGAGCCTGAGCCGTTCATAAAAGCGCCGCCATGAATCCAGACCATCACAGCCCGCTTTCCATTGTCAGCTGCGGGAGTCCAGACGTTCACGAAGAGGCAGTCCTCACTCTGCGGCTCTTCCGACGGTTTCCGTCCCGGCATCGGAGTCGGCCTGGTATCCTGGGGGCAGATGGGACCGAACTTCTCTGCTGAGCGAGTTCCTACCCAGGGTTTTACCGGCCTGGGAGGCATCCACCTTAGATTGCCGGTGGGTGGGGCGGCGTAGGGTATGCCTTTAAATACGAAAAGGCCGTCCTCGTAAATTCCCTGGAGTTTACCCGATTTTGTCTCGACCAGCGCGCCATTTTGTCCCATTTTATACTCCCTCCGTGACGTTATAGAATGTGCAACGATGCGCTCAGTTTATCCATCAGAACAACTGTTGTCAAATACAAGCGGCATTGACAGCCTGTTTGGGTTCGGAGCTATAATACTGACGCTGTCTTCAGGAGCTAATCAAGCCGGAGAATGGTATCTCAATGCATGGTAAGCGTGATAAAACAATGAGAGCAAAGCCTGAGCCAGTCCTTTTCCAGCGATGCTGGTTAGCGCTTCAAGCAGAACTTTTGCTGTCCTCGTGTTAGCCCGTTAAGCCAATTATGCCGGACTGGCAATACCGGATTTTACTTTCACACCTTGCAGCGGCACGCCCTGCTTTAACAGGCTGCTCTGAAGTGCCGAGCGGTCTATATTTCTGGGTGTAGCGCCTTGCTTGATTGCCAGAGCCGCGGCAGTGCCGGCGGCTTGCCCGGTGGGTATACACTGTTGAATCCAGTTGAGCGAGTTATTGGCGTTGATGTCCGATGAGAAGCAGCGGCCGGCAACAAGAAGGTTGTCTATCCGGCGCGGCAACAGAGCGCGGTAAGGGATATAAACGTTAGGGAATCCTTTAGAAACTGTCTGACCGAGGTGAGGCAGCACGGCGATAGAATCATCGTGAACAACACCGGAGAGGACATCTTGCCAGGTGACGATGTGCTCTCCGACAAGCCGCCGGCTCCCGCGCGTGCCAATCTGAGAGGCAGTATCCATAATGAAGCTGTTCTGAAAACCAGGCATGTTCTGCTTTAAAAATTTGTGGGATAACAACATCGATTTCCGGGCATTGACCTCCACCCAGGTGAGGTCTTCAACACTGAGAGCGCTCAAATTCGGTATCCAGTTATTGCACCACAGGATATCCGGGTGGGAGCTTCTCCAGTAGGTGTTGAAGCCTCCCATGTTTGTTAGCTCTTTCATCAGTTCGTCATGTTTTGTCTTCTCTTTGTCTCGGAAATCGGCGTACATGTCGGCATCGACATTGGCTATTCTGAAAACCAGGGCCAGGTTGGAAGACCTGACGCTGCGGTCGATTGTGCCGTCGAATTCAGCTCCGGCAGAGGCAAACATATCCCCGTCGCCGGTTGTATCGATGGTTATTTGAGATAGTATTGCCTGTCTGCCTGATTTGCTCTCAAAAATCATCCCCTGAACTTTGTCATCTTCGGCAATAGCCCGGCTGCCCCAGGAATGAAGCAGCAGTTTTACTCCTGCCTCTTCCACCATGTCATTCATTACGCATTTCAGCATTTCAGGGTCGACGAGCGCCCCGTATCTTACTGTCCCGCCGGATGTAAAGCCGCCGTGACCGCGGCGCCTCCAGTAATTCAATATATTCGGATCTGTCGAGCCGATGTCCTCATCTTTAGGATGGAGAGCCGCTCCCATAGCATCCAGTCTGTCTATCATCTCCTGACAGATGCCGGCTATTTGTCTTGTAGCCGAGCCATCGCTCAGAAAAGGAATCAGGATTACCAATCCCCCGGTAGACATTCCTCCGAGGTGTCCGTATCTCTCCACCAGGACGGTTTTTGCCCCGCCCCGCGCCGCAGCCACGGCTGCCGCCACTCCTGAAGGGCCGCCACCCACCACGACTACCTCAGTTTCACTAAAGACCTTCAGTTCCCGGGCGGCTTCTTGAATAGTCTTCACTTACTATTACCTCCAATTAATCTGTGGCGATGGCATTATATCCTGATTCGGGTCTGACTGACCTTTAAGGTGTATTTTACTCTTTGATTCTTTTGTGCACAAGAAAATCATCCGGAGTTAGTATTTCAAGTTTGATAATGAAGCCGGGGCAGCTTCCTACCCCGGCTTTCAGCATTTAGATGAGCCGGTTTATTTGGCGACCTTTTTAACACTTACCCTGACCGAAGTCTCGATAGTGCCGCAAACCGGGTCCATGTGCTCCAGGTCCATCGGCAATAAGGTGTCAAAGTTCGTCCCTTTTCCCCGGGCGATAGGCTGCCCCACCGCCCAGTGGCCGGCCGTGCCGGCAATTCCCACTGCGAGCGGATGATGCCCTTCCAGGGTTTTGAGCGTGCCGGTTACTTTCCGCCCCAGATAGGATTCTAATTCGATGGCGTCTCCATCTTTAAGTCCCTTCTGCCTGGCGGTGCCCGCGTTCATAGTGATGCTATATGTATATGGGTTCATCAGGCTGGCTTCATCCAGCCAAGGCTGCTCCATAGTATGTGAGGCGCTGTGAAGAACATCGCGGTACGAGTAGGCGTAAAGGTCGTAGTTGGGGTCAGTGACCTTATGGTTGGTACATGGGAACCAGGAAATGAGGGGAGTATATTGCTCCGCATCCAAACCCAGCCCTGTCTCTTTGTTTATTTTCTCAACTTCCGGTTTCATATGTGCCAGCCATTCCATGTAGATGGGCACTCTCAGGTCGAGAAACCACATCCAGTAGGCCTCCTCGACTCTCTTGGGCCAGCGGATGAATCCGTTCTTCTTAAACCACTCCCAGTCATGCTCGGGGCCGAACATGCTCTTCGTAACTGCATCCCCTATCTCAGCCACTGTCAGCCTACCCTTCATGTTCTTCGGTTTGTACTCATCCTTTATCGGCCAACCTTTAATAGACCGTGCGTTAGCTTCCGCAATCAGGTCTTTACCCCACTCCTTACCGAGTCTTTCAGCTATGTCACAGATAATATCGTAGGCGTGTTTCCGCTGTCCCGCAGGTTTTACTACCTGCTGGGCGATATGGTAACACCAGTCATCCATACCCCAGGCATGGTTAAAGTTCTGAGCCAGGCCTGACGCCCAGTTATCTTTTTCAAGGAACTGGGTGTCGGGCAGGACGATATCGGCAAAACCTTCCGTCGTCTCTGTATTAAAAAGCTCTATACCGACGATAAAGGGTATTTTCTTGAGAGCGTTGGCAATGGCATCCCGGTTGCCGATGCTTAAGACCGGGTTCTTGGTGAAAAACATCATCTGAATATCGTATGAGGCTCCCAGCTTCTCCCAGACCTCGTCCCTGTCTGAGCCGCCGGTGATGTACTTAAAACCGCCTATCGGTTGAACGTCCCTCAGGCCGTACTGATGCTTCTGCGTGGGTAATGCGATGGGCCACTCCCCGTGATAGGGGTTATCTTTATTGTGTGCCCCGCTGGATGGCCCGAAACGCTCGTTTTGCAGGAATCCGTCCAGTCCTTTAAATACAGACCACTTTAGCGCTCCGGAGTCATCATCTTCGTGTCCGGGATAACCTTTAGTCACGGCCGGCCAACTGGTGGTGCCTCCCGGCACCTCGACCGCCCCGACTATGGAGCTAAGAAGGCTGACGGCGGCGCAAGCATGGTAGGAGTTCTCGTGTCCCTGCCCACCGCGGAAAATAACCGCTGAAACAGGCCTGTAGGGAAGGGTATGACCTTCGATAGTGATGGTGCTGCCTATCCTGGCTTCCGTAGCAAATTCTGTAGCGATGCGCCGGATTGTTTCTGCCGGTATGCTGCTTATGCTGGAAGCCATATCAGGGGTATATTGTTTGAGGTGCCCTTTGAGCAGTTGAAACGCGGGCTGGCATTTAATGCCTCTGAACTCGAAGTTGCCCTCAAGCGCATAGTCTTTAATCGTCGGGTCGTCGTAAACCTTGGCTTTCCCTTCACCCGCATCCCAGACCATCGGCTTGTTTGTCTCGTCATCACCGATGTAGGTCACTTCCTCGCCCATTTGAGAGTGCCCCTTAACTCCCCGCGCCGGGCCCTTCTCCCTGACATATTTCATATCCGGGCCGACCAGGTAAGGAGCATTAGTCTTCAGCTTGAGGAATGGCGCATCGATTATGCCGAGTTCGTTAATAATGACATTACACATCGCCAGGACTACTACCACATCTGTGCCGGGTATGATTGGTACCCACTCATTGGCTTTGGCGCTGGCAAAATTGCACATCGGGTCGAAGACTACTAATTTCATACCCCTCAATTTAGCATCGGCCACCATCCTGGCCGCTGCCATTGCCGAATGGCCGGAACCGTGTCCCTTGCTTGAGCCGAAGTATATGGCATAGTTGCAATACCTGAAGTCAGGGACGATAGACCATGAGCCGTGAATCAGGCCGCCTACCGGATGGGCGGCGTCACCGCAGTGCAGGCCGACACCCCCAACGAACCCGCCCATAGCTCCAAGTCCACCCAGATATGCCGGAGCTCCGGAAGGCTGTCCGGGATAGGCGGCCCCCATTTGTGAAGGAGGAATCAATTTCCTGGAATCTTCCTCGATGATTTTTTTCATCCTGGGGACAATCTCGGCGTAGGCTTCCTCCCAGGTAATCTCTTTCCATTTCGGGTCGACGCCGACACCTTTTTCCGGATTGGTTCTCCTCAGGGGCACATTAAGGCGGTTCGGGTCATAAAGCTGCTGCAGTGATGAAATACCTTTGGGGCACACCCCTCCGGATGAGCCTAAGGTACTGCCGGGAACACCTTCTATCTCGACAGCAACTCCGTTCACCCGGTGGACGCGCATAGCACAGACGCCATAGCACCTCGCGCAATGGGTATATACCCAAACATCCTCTTTGATTTCATTTTCCGTTTTTTGCATCTTTGCTCCTTACCTGTCTTGTTTACCATAGTGCCCGCGTCATCGCCGCGAAATTAATTTAGAACACCGAACTGGGGGAATAGGCGGAAGACGGAATGAGCGGGCTGTAGAGGCCGCCTTTCAATATCAGGTAGCGCATAGTAAGGTCGCCGAGCAGTTCGCAGAAGATGGAAAAATACAGGGCGCCTGGCGGCATGTTCTCGAGGCCGGTATTCAGACTGATGAGTACGACCGTCACCGGCAGGACAATCCCGAGCACAATAACGACCAGCCACATCAGTGACTTGTATTTACCCAGGACGATTTCCTGAACAGACAGTTTGCCGGTGGGATTGATGTACCTTACGCTGACGAGATAGGCGATGAGTAAGACGACATAGGCGACAAGCAACAGGCGAATCCATTCTTCCACGGAGATACCGATTGTAGTGACCTCCCCCGTGGCAAGAGCGATACCCAGGGCCAATCCGGCGCCTCCCCAGATGCCGCTGACTCCATAGAGTACCGGCAGTAAAGCCGTATTCCAGAGAGCAATGCCATTGACATAATTCATTGCGAAGCCGCCGTAAACTATGGACAGGAAGGCAAACAGGTTAGCCAGTATCAACAACACCGGTGCAGAGCCGCCGCCCCGGGTCACTATCATTTGTATCAAGCCGAGGACAAGGAAGATGCTGACGAAAATCAGTCCCCGGGAAATCCAGGAAGAGCCTGGTCTGCTGACCATACGCCAGAACCGGAAAGGATGTCCCAGGTATAGGACGTGGATGCCGCCCCCGAGGACTCCACAGATAAGCCATCCAATCAGCATAGCCTCGAAGGTTTTAAAAATACTGCCGACGAAAAATGCTCCTGCTCCCAATTCGATAAAGAAGAAGGCTAGCCATAACAGGATGCCCCTTTTTTCTATCCATTCGGTTTGCGGTGTTGGCTTGACCATCCATTCGCTTGGTTTCATGACACTACCTCCTGTCTCTCGTTCGTTTATTAATCAAGATAGTAGACCGAGGGTTCAGTACCATATTCATGATGGAGCTGGTGCCCCTTACGTTCCTTAATCAGTTTAGAGACGTTACTATTCGGATCGTCCAGGTCGCCGAAGTTCCTGGCTTTAACGGGACAGGCATTGACGCATACCGGGCTGACTTCGCGGTCGATGCCGGGCTTCAAGCCGGTATCTTTGGCTTTTTCGAGCCTGTCCATGCAGAAGTTGCATTTTACTACCGTGTTGGGCTGAAGCGGATATAATACCTCGCGTCCCATGCGTTCCAGCTCGCTTAATCCCTGCCCCGGCCAGTATTCCTTTTTCTTGTCCGCGTTATAGGTGCGCATCTGGTAGGGGCAAGCAACCAGGCAGTACCGGCATCCGACACATTTATCAGCATCTACCCAGACGATGCCGTCTTCTCTCTTCTCCGTTGCCCCGGTGGGGCACACCTTGATACAGGCCGCTTCCTTGCAGTGATTGCACAATACGGGCAAGATTTGCTTTGTCACCGTCGGGTAGGTACCTGTTTCCGAAATCAGGACTCTATTCCAGAAGACCTCCGGCGGTAGTGCGTGTGACTGTTTGCAGGAAATCATGCAGGCGTAGCAACCAATGCATCTCTTCAGGTCAATGACCATGCCCCATCTCATTTAAACGCCTCCTTTTTCTTATCTATTTTTCTTATCGTTACTCTGACGCAGGTTTCCAGGTTTCCGGCTACCGGGTCAGTGTGTTCAAAAGTCATCGGCAAGAGGGTGTTAAAGTTAGAGCCTTTGCCCATAGCAATCGGTTGCCCCTTGGCAAAGTGGCCGGCGGTTGAAGAAATGCCGACGGTCAGCGGGTGGTGTCCTTCCATCAGCTTTATCCTACCCGTTTCCGTACGCCCTAGGTAAGTCTCCACCTCGACGAGGTCTCCATCCTTGAGGCCCTTCTTTTTGCCTGTACCGGCATTCATTGTGATGTTATAGGTCCAGGGATTCATCGCGCTGGCCTCATCGAGCCATGGCTGCTCCATAGTCTGAGAGCTGGAGTGCAAGACATCACGGTACGAGTAGCAATACAGGTCATACTGAGGGTCTTTCACATTATGAATCGTGCAGGGGAACCAGGAGATGAGTGGGGTATACTGCGCCGGATCCATAAAGAGACCTGTCTTCTCGTTTATGTCTTCGACTACCGGCTTCATATGAGCCAGCCATTCGAGGTAGATGACGGGTATCCTGACAGGGAGGAACTGCAACCAGTAAGCCTCATCGACTCGCTTGGGCCAGCGGATAAAACCGTGCTCTTTGAACCATTCCCAGCCGCGCTCGGGACCAAAGGTGCTCTTGGTAAAGGCGTCACCCAGCTCGGTAGCGGTGAGGTAGCGGTTTAAGTCCTTCGGCCAGTATTCCTTGCTTATCGGCGCGTTTTTAAGGAATCTTTCATTGGCCTCTTTAACCAGGTTTCGCCCCCACTCTTTACCTAATCTCACAGCTAAATCATAGGTGACTTCATCTGCGCTCTTTCGCTGATGGCTCGGCTTAACTATGGTCTGGGTAATGTGATAACTCCAGTCGTCCATACCCCAGGCATGGTTGAAGTTCTGCATCAGTCCCACATGCCAGCTGTCCTTTTCCAGGTAGCAGCCGTCCGGCAGGACGATATCAGCGAAACCCTCGGAGGTCTCGGTGTTGAAAAGCTCCGAAACAACAACAAAATTTACACTTTTGAGCGCATTGGCCAGAGCATCCCTGTCGCCGATGGACATAAGCGGATTTCTGCTGATGAACATCATTTCGACATCGTATGTCGCGCCGAGTTTCTTCCAGACCTCATCCCTGTCGGAGCCGCCGACAATATACTTGAATCTGCCCGCCGGCTGAATATCGATAAGCCCGGGCTGGTGCTTCCATTCCGGGAATGGGATAGGCCACTCCCCGTGATAGGGGGTGTCCTTGTTTGACCTGCCGCTTCCCGGCCCGAAGCGTTGATTTTGCAGGAAACCATCCAGTCCTTTAAATACCGTATATTTGAAGCCGCCTGGGTCGGAATCTTCCCTGCCCGGAAAACCCTTGGTCACGGCAGGCCAGCCGGTAGTGCCACCGGGTGTTTCGATTGCTCCTACCAGGGCGGAAATCAGGTTAACGGCAAAGCAGGTGTGGTAAGCGTTGCCGTGCCCCTCTCCGCCGCGGAAGATAATTGCTGCTACCGGGCGGTAGGGTAAAGTATGCCCATTAATTTCAATTGTGCTGCCTATCCTGGCTTCGTTAGCGAATTCCGTGGCGATGCGCCGGATGTTGTCCGCCGGTATCGAGCTAACCTTGGAAGCCATATCAGGCGTGTATTCTTTGAGATGCTCTTTTAGCAATTGGAAGGACGGCTGGCACTTCACCCCTTTGTACTCGTAAGTGCCTTCAAGCGCATAGTCTTTGATGGTCGGGTCGTCATAGACCTTGGCTTTGCCTTCTCCGGCGTCCCAGACCATCGGCTTGTTGGTATCATCATCACCGATGTAGGTCACTTCCCGCCCGCCATCCGCGCCCCCTCCAGCGCCGGCAACGTGTCCTTTTACTCCCCGTGCCGGCCCATTTTCACGGACATACTTCATATCCGGGCCGACCAGGTAAGGGGCGTTGGTCTTCATTTTAAGGAAGGGCTTATCTATCATTCCCAGTTCATTGACTATGACATTACACATAGCCAGAATCACAGCTCCGTCTGTGCCGGGGATAATAGGTACCCATTCGTGAGCTTTACCGGCAACCGTTCGGCACATAGGGTCGAAAACAATCATTTTCATTCCCCTGGCTCTAGCATCGGCAGCCATTCGGGCGGCTATCATTGCCGAGTGTCCGGCGGCATGGCCCTTGCTGGCTCCGAAATAGAGTGCATAGTTACAGTATTTGAAATCCGGCACGACTGACCAGGAGCCATGCAGGATACCCCCCACTGGATGGGAGGCGCCGCCGCACTGGAGGCCGCCGCCCCACACGAAGCCGCTATACGGTCCCATACTGCTTAGATATGACGGAGTGCCTGTTGACCATGAAGGGCTGGAACCCCCTCCCCACTGGCCGAACGAGACTTTCCTGGGGTCTTCTTCCAAAAGCTTCTTGAGTCTGGGCACAATTTCCGCGTAAGCTTCTTCCCAGGTAATCTCCTTCCATTTGGGGTCGACTCCGATACCTTTTTCCGGGTTGGTCCTTCTCAGGGGCACGTTAAGGCGATTGGGGTCATAAAGCACCTGGAGTCCTGATAGTCCCTTACTACATAATCCACCGGCTGCCCCATGCGTGCTATCGGGCACTCCCGTTATTTCGACGGCCACGCCGTTAACCCGGTGCACCCGGATACCACAGTCGTTATAGCACCTGCCGCACTGGCTGTGAAGCCAAACATCCTCTGTTTTTTTCTGCTCTGTGTTCTTCATTCTTCCTCCTTTTCTTCTACCGAAAATCCTTTTCCATCTTTAATAGAAACTGTCTGGAGGTGTTTTCTAACTAGTATCCCATCGACTTCTTCAAATTCTGGTCGAGCCAGGCGAACTGGAATCCATTGGGGCCGTTAAAGTAGCCTATAGTGGTATCGCCGTAGAAGCTCTTTAGCCACGGCCACCAGAAGGTGTGACTCGAACCGCCAGTCGGAAACGAGATTGTCCAGGCCTGGTCGTAAGCGTATTTCAGCAGGTCCTTGTATATCTTCATAGCCTCAGACGGGTTAGATAGGAATAATGCATTTACTTTATCGGAAGCCTCATTAACAACCGGGTCGTTAACATAGCTCTGATTGACCAGCCCTTCACCTCGGAACCTGGTGCCCCGAATACCGCCCGCCCCGCCATAGTTAATCATATCGTCGTAAGTCCGTGTGTTTCTAAGTGAATCAAAGACGGCCTGCTGCTTGCCGTCAAGTGTTAGCTCAACGCCTACCTTCGCCCACATCCCCTTTACTATCGAAAGATTATCGATGGCGGCGGAAGTGCTGGGGAGGAGGATTGTGGTCTTAAATCCAGTGGGATAGCCAGCCTCCTTCAGTAGCTGCTTTGCCTTCTCCGGGTTATATGTAAACAGTTCCTGAACTGATGCCGTGGCTTCTTCAAAAGAGACCCATGTTTCTGGAAACTGCGGGTCTTTCCCCGGAAAACCAAGTTTGGGAGCGGTACCACCGGTAAGCGTGGTAACTAGCGTGTCATAATCGATGGCCATAGTCAGCGCCCGGCGCACCCTGATATCGGAGAAGGGTTTATCCTTCTTATCCTGTCTCATGGCAATCGTGGTTTCAGTAGTGCTGTTGTTTTTTCTGTATGGTAGCTGAGGCATCGTCTTCAGCATCTGGGAGACGTCCACCCAATCAACGAGGTCCATATCGATTTTGCCTGTCCGAAAGGCGGCATGGCGTGTAGAAATATCAGGTAAGACCAATATTCTGACGCCGTCAACATAAGGTAGTTGTTTACCCTTGCCCGGGCCTACCGGGTCCTTCATGAAGTAGTTGGGATTTCTAGGCAGAGTCACCAAACTACTGGGAACTAAATCAGTCAGCATAAATGGTCCGGTGCCTACCGAATTCTTCCAGTTAGTCATATCGCCGTATTTGGCAATTACTTCCTTTGGTATATCGGCAACGGCAAAATCAAGAAACATATCGGCGGCATTCAAAGCCTCTGTTGGCGGAACCTTGATTTCAAGGGTCGACTTATCGAGAGCGGTGATGGATACCCCTACCGCCCCGGCACGTAGACCTGGGAAGCTACGGTAGATGTAAGTCGTTGGTTGGGTCCGGTACAGATTAAGAGCATACTCAGCGTCGTAAGCACTGAATTCCCGTCCGGCAACCAGGCGGCTCGCCTCGCTGGCTGGGTTAAGTGCGTAATGTACGCCTTGACGAATATGAATAATCCAGTGACCTGGTTCAGGCATTTCGTAGCTTTCGGCGAGATAACCGGTTTTGCGGTCATAGCGGTTGTTATCCTGAAACTGAATCTCACCTGTGCCTGCCGGACCCCTTGCCCAGTCTCCTCGTAACAGGTCCTGGTTGGTCACATGAAGGGTATTAGCCGGTGCCTGCCAGCCAATAACCTCGTCATAACTGGTTATGTCAGTGATGATGTACCAGTTGACCCACCCGCCGTATTGCGGCGTCTCCGGGCCGGACTTGGCAGGTTCCTGCTGGGGTTTTTCCACCACGGGGGATGTCGGAGCCGTGGGCGTGGCCGGGGTGACCGGAGTCGCCGGCTTGGCTGGGGATGTTGGCGTAACTGTAGTTGCCGCCGGGCCGCAGGCGGCAGCCAGCAGAAATAGCGCCATTACGCTGCTCACCACCAACTGGAGAGACAATTTTCTCATTTTTTCACCCCTGGTTTTTTCTATTTCCTTTTCCTTCTCTATCTTCCTTGTTTTAGTATCCCATCGACTTCTTCATATTCTGGTCAATCCAGGCAAACTGGAACCCGCTGAGATAATCAAAGTATCCGATGCTCTGGTCGCCGTAGAAGTTCTTCAACCACGGCCACCAGAATGTCCCGCCCGGCCCGGAAGTTGGGATTGAGATTGTCCAGGCCTGGTCATAAGCGTATATCAGCGCCTTTTTCCACAACGCTATCGCTTCGGAGGGGTTTATCAAATAGGTCTCATTTATTTTGTCGGAAAGGTCATTTACATACTTATCGGAGACATAGCTGATGTTGACCTGGCCTTCGCCCCTGAACCTGGTGCCCCGGATGCCGCCCGCCAGCCCGACGCCTGTAATCATCTCATCGTAATTGCGAGTTGGCGTAAGGCCGGCAAAGGTTCCCGAGTCCTTAAGGTCGAATACCAGTTGCACACCCACCTTGGCCCACATGTCTTTAAGTATGGACATGCTGTCAACAGATGTGCTCTGCAGGACTATATTAGCCTTAAAACCGTTGGGATAACCAGCCTCTTTCAGGAGTTGTTTTGCCTTCTCCGGGTTATAGGTGTAGAGTTCTTTCACTGATTCCGGCGCCTCATCCCAGGAAACCCATGTCTCAATAAATGTGGTATCCATGCCGGGATAGCCTAACTTCAGGCCGGTACCACCGGTGAGCGTCTTAACTAATGTGTCATAGTCAATGGCCATAGTCAGCGCCCGGCGTACCCTGATATCACGGAAGGGCTTATCGGCCTTATCTTGCCTCATGCCTACTGTGGCGCTTCCTCCGCTTTGACTCATCCTGTACAGCGCCTGCGGCATCGTTTTCTTTACCTGGTTCAGGTCTTCCCAAACAACATCGTAAGAATCGAGTTTTCCGGTACGGAAAGCCGCCAGACGCGTCGAGGCATCAGGCAGAATGAGCACTCTTACACCGTCAACATAGGGCAGCTTATTCCCTTTGCCGGCGCCCACCGGGTCTTTCATCCAGTAGTTAGGGTTCCTGGTAAGAGTCGCCGAACCGCCGGGAGTGTAATCGGAGAGAATAAACGGACCTGTGCCGACGGAATTTTTCCAGTTAGTCATATTCCCGTACTTATCGTTCACTTCTTTCGGGATATCGACTGTGGCAAAATCGAAGAACATATCGGAGGCGTTCATGGCTTCTGTTGCCGGAACCTTGATTTCGAGTGTAGTCTTATCGGTGGCCGTAATGTATTCAGGATGCCGTAAGCCAGGAAAGCTTCTGTAGATGTAGCTCGTCGTTGCGCTGACATACGTTTTCAGGGCATACTCGGCGTCATAAGCGGTAAATTCGCGTCCGTTGACCAGCCGGCTGGCTTCTGCCCAGGACGCCGGGTTGGTGGCGAACCGGACTCCCTTGCGGATGTGCATAATCCAGTGGCCAGGCTGGGGCATTTCCCAGCTTTCAGCGAGATTTCCGATTTTATAATCATACCGGTTTATGCTCTGGAATTTAATCTCGCCTGTGCCGGCTGGACCCCTTGCCCAGTTGCCTCGTAAGAGGTCCCCATTTGTTGCTTGTAAAAAATAAGCGGGCGCTTGCCAGCCTACCACTTCATCATAACTCGTTATATCAGTGGGCCGAAAGTAATTAACCCAACCCCCATATTTTGGCCCTTCCACCTCCGCTGCCCTGGGGGTCGTCGGTGTAGTTGGTGCAACCGGGGCAGCCGGGTTTACTGGTGTAGCTGGGGACGCTGGTGATGCTGGAGTTACCGGTGTCGCTGGTGCAGTCGGTGTTGCTACCTGCGCGCAGGCTGCCATCACCAGAGAAAGCGCCATTAAGCTACTCACCACTGACCAGAGAACTTTTCGCTTCATTTATTACCCTCCATTTGACCGGCCCTGTCATGTTCTGACCTCAATGTCCCATCGACTTCTTGAGCTCTTGGTCTACCCAGAGGTACTGGTGCGGAAACCCCTGAAAGCCTCCCGCGTTGGCAGCGTAGTAGTTCTTTATCCAGGGCCACCAGAAGGAGTAAATAACGCTGGTGGGGCGGCCGATTGCCCAGCTATCATAATAGACGCGCGCCATCAAATCCTTAGAGGTTCTCATCCGTTCCTTCTCATCCCCTCGTAACCAGGCTGCGTTATACTTCTCGATTGCTTCCTTAACGTATGGCTCGTTGATATAGCTGAGATTGAATTGGACACCAGCATAGAGATTGCCAAAACCGCGAGGCCAGAGCTGGCTAGTGCCGCCAATTCCGGCGTATATCATGTCCGCATGGCTCCTGGCGTTGGCTATGGTGGTATAGACACCGCTATCCCTCAATTGAAAGACCAGTTCAACGCCAACCTTTGCCCACATACTCTTGAATATGGCCAGTTCATCTACATTGCCGCCTGCACTGCTTACAATTATCTCGGCTTTAAAACCGTTAGGATAGCCAGCTTCTTTCATGAGCTGCTTTGCTTTCTCAGGGTTATAGGTAAACAGGTCCTGCACTGCTTTGGGAGCTTCATTAAGAGTAAGGAAGTAGTCCTTCAACGGTTCTGTGTAGGCGAGCGGATAGCCCGGTACAACTCCTAGACCGTCATACGCTGCCTGATTGATGGCATTGAAATCGGTAGCCAGCGTTAGCGCCTGGCGCACTCTGATGTCTTTATAGGGCAGCTCCGGTTTGTCGGTCCTCATGAATATTGCGTTGACTGCTCCGTAGCTGAACTTGTTCTCGAGTTGTGGGGAGGTTTTAAGCAAGGACTTGGCATCCTGTAATTCTACTAAAGATAGCTCGTCGATTTTTCCAGTCCGCAACGCCGCTAGCCGAGTAGATGCGTCAGGTACAATCAGTATTTTCATGCCATCAACGTAAGGCATCTGGTTGCCTGTCACCGGGTCTTTCAGGAAGTAGTTAGGATTTCTGACATAGGTTAGCAAGCTAGCCGGGACGTAATCGGTCAGCATGAATGGTCCAGAGCCGACGATATTTCTCCAGTCCTTCATACTTCCGTATTTCTGAATCACCTCTTTAGGTGTATCGGCGAAGGCAAAGGTGCCGAAGAAATAATGAGTCGTTTGTGACTGTTCGGGGTAAATATCTATCTCAAGAGTATATTTGTCGAGAGCCTTTATCTTAACATCTCTCGACGCTTCCGGAGCGGCATTATACTGATAAGACCCCGGTGTCTTTGCTAGGCGGTTAAGGGCATACTCAGCATCTAAGGCGGTAAACTCTCTGCCATTGACCAGCCGGCTGGCTTCCCACAGCGGATTTAATCCGTACTTAATGCCCGGGCGGATATGGTAGACGCCTCGTCCAGTTTCAAAAAGCTCCCACTTCTCGAACAAGAGGCCTTCTTTGACAAGGAAGCTGCCACCCGATATATCATCGAACTCGCCGGTGCCCGCCGGTCCTCTTTCCCAGGCGCCTCTCCATAGCGCCGACATCACAGGATTTTGTCCCGTTGCCTGGTGTAAGAACGTGGTAAGGTCATCGAAACCCCTCGGCTCGGCAGAAAAAACTCTTGTCAACATGCCGCCGTATTGGGGCTTTTCCACTGTTTTTTTCATTTTTGTGCCGTCTAACTTCGTTAGCGTCACAGTGACTGTGTCTGTTTTGACTGCCACCGGCTCTTTCTCCACCGGGATAGTCGGAGCAGACGGAGCAGACGGAATAGATGGAGTAGATAGAGTAGATGGGGTAGTTGGGGTGGGGGGTGTTGCTACCTGCGCGCAGGCTGACAGTATCAGGGCTAACGCCATAAGACCACTTACCGCCGGCCACAATATTTTCTTGCTCATAACGTTCCCCCCTTCAGGTTCATCTCATTTGATACACTTTGAGAAGGAATGAATATTTGTGCGGGTAAGATATTCGTATACGAGGATGATTGGGATTATAGCAACGCCGCCGAATGATGTCAAGCGGAAAAACGGGAGTTTCACTTTCCAACCGCAATGTCAAATATAACTCTGTAGAAATTCTTTGGCTGGTATGATAAGCTAAAGAACGCTGGAATATTTTGTTTTGTCCAGCCTGTACTGGTGTATTATCGAGACACTTCGCATTAACCCGGTGGAGTAAATTTAGAACAATGAAACGACCTGTAGATTCTTCCTTTAAACTGTGGGAGTTATTTAACCATTCTTTTAGAGCGACCGCTAAAGTCCGGCAAAAAGAGCTGGGTGAAGACGGCATTACCCTGACTCAATCAGCGGTGCTGCGGGTCGCCTTACGGTTAGGTGAAAAAACAACGCCAACCGAAATAGCCAGGCAATTGTTCCTGGAAACCAACAGTGTTTCAGAACAACTTAGAAGGATGGAAGCGGACGGATTAATTAAGAAAGTGAAGGACCTGGACAAGAAAAACCAGGTGCGAATCGAAGTTACTGAGCAAGGATACGAGTTATACCGCAAGGGACGGAAACGCAAGTTAATCCATTCGGTAATGTCAGTATTGACCGAAGATGAGAAAACGGAGCTCTGGGCGATGCTGGTAAAACTGCGGGCGCAGGCAGTAAAGAAACTGGGTATGAGCGGGACGGATTTGTATCCTCCTTCAGACTATGCCGATATCTTCCCTGATGATGAGCAGGACTCCTGAGGACGCATTACAGCGTAATCTTGGTTCTGACTTCTTCGGGTTCACATGAAAGCTTCTGCCCGTTATGCTCCGTCCCCGCCATGTCTTAATTAATTTTGTCAGGAGCAATGAATGAAGGCAATTGGAATAGTCGGCTCGCCGAGAAAGAACGGTAATACGGAAATCATCACCAGGCACACTCTTAAAGCCATCGAGGAAGAGGGCATCGAGACAGAACTCATCACTCTGGCCGGTCTCAATATCCAGGGCTGCAACGCCTGTATGTATTGCGCCAAGCAGGAAGGCTGCCCGATAGATGACGACGTGTTTCCGATATATCAAAAGATGAAGGCGGCTGATGCCATAATCCTTGCCTCGCCGGTATATTATGGTTCGGCGACAGCCTTGATAAAAGCATTGATGGAGCGAGCCGGTTATATCGGCCGCAGCCAGGGCAGGATTTTCGCTGGCAAAGTGGGCGGGCCATTAGTAGTCGCCAGGCGGGCAGGTCAAAACTTCACCTTTGCCCAACTCACCCTTTGGTTCCAGATTCTGGGATTCTATATTCCGGGGTCTACATACTGGAATATCGCTATCGCCAGGGAGAAGGGTGAGGTAGAAAAGGACGAAGAAGGGCTAAGAACGGCCTGGAACTTCGGCAAGAACATGGCCTTCCTGACAAAAAAGCTGAGGAGTTAAGCTAGTTAAGTCCCTCTCCCTTGACGGGAGAGGTTAGAGTCTGCCCTGAGCGAAGAGAATGGGTGAGGGTGCCTCTGAAATCTAGTCGGGTGCCTGCCTTTAGATTCTCATGTTTATTATTGTTTAGTTCTTACCGTGTTTGACACCTTAGCGAGCGCATCCGGAATCGCTAAGGCTTTTTTGTGTTTGTGCTATGTATTAAATATTAGTGGGATAGGATTTTTGTGAAAGTTTTTTCGAAGCATAAAATTAAAAACAGTCTGAAGCTGAGCGTGCTGGATGGTATTTCCTTCTCAGCGATGGCAGGGCTAACCCAAAATTACATCACACCTTTCGCACTGGCTCTTAAAGCCACCACTTCACAGATTGGCTTGCTGGCCAGTATTCCCAATCTGACTATGGCCGTATCTCAACTTACCGCCCCAGCGTTTACTGAGAGGGCAGGCAGCCGTAAAGGGTTGATATTGCCTATGGTACTAATGCATGCTCTGATGTGGGGGCCGATACTATTGATTCCGTATCTCTTCCCCACGGCGGGCGTTTGGTGGCTGATTGTCTTTATTACCTTGAGTACCGTTATCGGCGGCCTGGCTAACCCCGCCTGGGGCAGCCTGATGGCGGACCTGGTACCCGGAGAGATGAGGGGGCGGTATTTCAGCTTCAGGGGAAGAATTATGGTCCTGGTCACTATGGCGTTTTCCCTGATAGCCGGGGCGGTACTCCAGTTTTATACTGACAAGGTATTCATCGGCTTCACCATCATCTTCGGCGGCGCTTTGTTGTCTCGCCTGCTCTCGCTCTATTTTCTTTCAGGGATGTATGAACCTGCCGTTTCCCAGAACGCGGAAAAAAAGCAAAGTCTGCTTCATCTTGCAAAGCACCTTGGCTCATCGAATCTAGGCCGATTTACTCTCTATGTGTCTCTAATTATGTTCGCCACTAGCATCGCCGGGCCCTTTTTCAGTGTCTATATGCTGCGTGATTTGAAATTCAGCTACGCCACCTATGTAATGATTACGACAGCCCATGCTATCTCAAATGTCGCTTTCCAGACCTTCTGGGGGCGGCGGGCCGACCGTGCCGGCAATATCAAGGTGATTAGGTTCGTTTCCTGCCTGCTGCCGTTTATTCCGCTGCTCTGGCTGGGCAGCTACAACATGTTTTATTTGATGGGAGCCGAGGTGTTCAGCGGGATGACCTGGGCTGGGTTCAATCTGGCCGCCAGTAACTTTGTCTACGATGCTTCCGACCAAGAAAACAGGACAAAGCAAATAGCCCTCTTTAATGCTTTTAACGGTGTGGCGGTATGTCTCGGCGCGCTGTTGGGCGGCTATCTGGCTCCTCATCTTCCTGTCTTGTTTGACTATAACATCCGTACGCTTTTCATGATTTCAGGCCTGACGCGAGGTCTGATAGTAATCGTTTTTCTACGCATTATCTTTGAAGTCCGGCACGTGCCGAAAATGAATCTTTATCAGTTCCTTCTTGGACGGCCTGTTCCGGAAGAAATGCCGGACAATAAGAAATAAGCGGTTCTGCTATAATGATGTCAAATTAGATTTCAGGAGGGGGATTATGGAAAAAATATTGCTTGGGAAAAGTTCTGTAGCCGCCGCTCCGGCGGTGATAGCGGGCGCTTTAGTCAATGGAAAGCCAAACTACATTACTCTTGGCTCATACGGGGGTATGTCTATAAACCCGGCTATTGTTTACATCTCGATTAACAAAACCCACTATACTAACGCCGGCATTAAGGAAAACGGATATTTCAGTGTGAATATACCGTCAAAGAACCTGGTTAAGGAGACTGACTACGTCGGGATTGTATCAGGCAAGGACACCGATAAATCGGTTGTATTTTCCGCCTTTTATGGCTCGGTAGATAAAGCGCCGATGATAGTTGAATGCCCGGTGAATATTTTGTGTAAGCTTATCAACACATTAGACCTGCCCAGGAACGAAGTGTTTATCGGCGAGATACTGGAGACATACGTGGGCAAGGAATTCGTTGTAGATGGCAAACCGGACCTGCAGAAGATTAATCCACTCTTGCTTGCCGGAGGTAAATACTGTGAGCTTGGGAGTCCTGTCGGCAATCCCCGTCAGGATGGTAAGGCTTTGATAAAGTAAGTTTCTGGCATTAAGCGCCGAGAATCTCTGTTTTATTCGAAAACAGCCAGTAAAGCCATCAGTCCGATGCCGAGCATTATTGTCGCGAAGTGGCCGATGTTAAGGCTGGCGCTGCCGCATTCCTGTTGGACTTGGGGAACGAGGTCTGAGCCTGCAATGTAGATGAACCCCCCGGCGGTGATTGGCAGCATGACGCTGGAAAACGACTGAATGTGCGGGCCGATAGTAAAGGCCAGAATTGTCCCCAGGATTGCAGTCAGCGCCGAGGCGAAATTGAACAAAATGGCTTTTTTCACAGAAAGGCCGGCATGGACGAGAACGCCAAAATCACCGATTTCCTGCGGTATCTCGTGCAATATGACAGCGATGGTTGTTGTAATGCCTATGGGGATGCTCACCAGATAAGTAGCTCCGATTAGCAGTCCGTCAACGAAATTGTGAACGCCATCGCCGATAATATTCAGGGTAGCTACCGGGTGCACGTGCTGCTCAGAAGTTGGAATGTGGCAGTGGCGCCAGCGGATGGCCTTCTCCAGGCTGAAAAAAATAATTATGCCGAGTATGATGAGGAGAGAGGTGGACAGGTTGGTTCCTAACTTTTCAAAGGCTTCAGGTATAAGATGGATAAAGGCATCACCGGTGAGTCCACCGATGGCTAAACTGACCAGGAAGAGGAGCATCTTCTGCAATCTGGCGCTGGCCGCGGCCAGGAAGAATACCCCGACCATGGAGAGCAGGCTGACAAGGATGACGCTTCCGATTGCATAAGTCCATACCATATTGCCATCCTGATGACTAACAAGGATACGGACTTATTATATTGTGCTTCGGGTTAGTTGTAAACCTGATGCGCTTCTGATCTATCTAAATCTTATCAATAAAGTGCAGCGCAAAAATGTGTCCCTCATAAGCAACCGGTACCATTATCACACTGGCTTTGATAGTTTTGCTTGTCTTGACGTTGGTAAACCTGACATCGAGGTTACTTGCCACCATCTTCTCGGAGGCATTTTCATATGCCGCTATCACTTTCTCCTGGTCCTCTTCGATAACATCTGCAAGTGGAGCCTCAGTGTCCGCCCATTCTTTGGCTGACTTATATCCGAGCAAATCAGCGAATTTCTTATTGCAAGCTTTATGAGTGTCGTCCAGATAGACATAAATAGCCTGTGGTGATTTGTCCAGTATTGGTTTTAATTGCGCTGTGATTCCTTTAATCAGCTCTTCATGGTGGTGTTCCTGTGTCATATATGGCGCCTCCGAATGAATAGAATGATTCATTTTAGTTAATCAGGAAATGCGCGTATGTGATTAATATCGCATTTGAGCGGCGGGAAAATGCTGTCAGGTTGCGGCGGGATAACAGGTTAGCCTATAATCTTTACCAGGAGTGAGAATTGAATGAACCTTTCCGTACAATTAGCTCCTAAGAATCGCCGTGGATTATTGCTGGTTAACCCGGTTATGACCGCTTCAGGCACTTGCGGCTACGGCACTGAGCCAGGCCACCTTTTTGATATTCAAAAGCTGGGCGCTCTGGTCTGTAAGGGGACTACCCTTGAGCCTAAAGAGGGTAACCCCCAGCCGAGACTGGCTGAGACAGCTTCCGGCATGCTCAACTCTATAGGGCTGGAGAATATCGGCGTTAAAGCCCTGATTAAGGACAAGTCCCCGGTCTGGGTGAACTGGAAACTGCCGGTTATCGTTAATATTGCGGGTGAGACTGTCGATGATTACGCCAGGCTGGCCAGGATGCTCGATGGAGTGGCCGGCGTCAGCGCTCTGGAAGTGAATATCAGTTGCCCCAATGTAAAGGCGGGCGGCGCCGAGTTCGGGGCTGACCCGGCTCTGGCTGCCGAGGTGACTAAAGCTGTCAGGGAAGCCACTTCTCTGCCGGTGCTGGTTAAATTGACTCCAAATACAGCGGATATCACTAAAGTTGCCCGGGCTGTCGCTGATGCCGGAGCCGATGCTTTGACCGTAATCAACACTTTGAAAGGTATGGCAGTAGATATTGGTAAACGCAGGCCTGTTTTAGGCAATATCACAGGCGGCCTGTCCGGTCCGGCCATAAAACCGGTGGCGCTCTACATGGTCTACCAGGTGGCCGGCGCTGTGGAGATACCCGTCATCGGCTGCGGCGGCATCACTACTGCTGAAGATGCCATCGAGTTCATCATGGCCGGAGCCAGCGCCGTCGAGGTGGGTACGGCTGGTTTCGGCAATCCCCGCGCCCCGCTGGATATCCTGGAGGGCATCGAACGCTTTATGGCGAAAGAGGGGATAGACAATCTGACGGAGATTATTGGGGGGGCGTGAAGGTAGGTTTACTGCCATCGCGGTTAATCCGATTTAACAATTTTTACCCTGTAGTGATTATTGGATACTTTGCATAATAACCGGCCTGAGAGGTGGCTTCAGGCTTTCTTCAGCGTGATTCTGCTTCAACCGTTCAGGACCCGTAACGTAATCTTAACATCTACGAAACACTGCCGAAACATTATCCAATTATGCTGAATATATAAAGCAGCGCGTATTTTCCGAGGAGACTCAGTTGAAAGAAATAATTGCCATTATCAGGCCGGAGAAACATCTTCCGACTATCAAGGCGGTGTTGGAACTTGGGGTCGAAGATATTATAGACCAGCGGGTGCTGGGACGCGGACAGCAGGGCGGGCTGCGTTACCTGAGACCTGTGCCGGGACAGCAGTCCGAAGAGATAGTCCGGTTCTTGCCCAAGCGGATGCTCACCTGGCTGGTCCCGGAAGAAAAAGTGCCGGCTGTCGTGGAGTCCATCATCCGCACCAATCATACTTCTTCCTACGGCGATGGTAAAATCTTCGTTTGTAACCTGGAAGGCGTTGAGATTGGGGCTTAATCACAGGAGGGCACTATGGAAAGCGGAAACAACCCTATTGAAGGATATAAGAAAGAAAAAGACGGGCTGTCCATCATACAGGATATTGAGGAGCTGGCGGCACGTAATAATGGCTGGGAAACTATTGAACCCGGTGACAGGGAAAGGCTCAAATGGATAGGCACCTATTTTTGTAAAATCACTCCGGGACAATTTATGATGCGTATCCGTATCACGAACGGCCAGGTTTCCGCGGCTCAACTCCACCTGCTCGCCACCCTTTCACGCCAGCTTGGCAATGGTGTTTTGGATATCACTACACGCCAGCAGATAGAGGTACGCGCTATAAAAATCCGGGACGTACCCCAAATATTGGAGGCGCTAAGGGGAGTCAATCTGACCAGTTTGCAAACAGGCATGGATAATGTCAGGAATATTGTCTGCTGCCCATTGGCAGGGCTTTCTGCCAGAGAGCTATTCGATGCCTCTCCGGTAGGCGCAGAATTCACGCGTATGGTCCTTGGTAACAGAGACTTCTCTAACTTGCCCCGAAAGTTTAACGCGACCATTACCGGCTGCACCGAGAATTGTACTCACGCAGAGACTCAAGACCTGGCTATGACACCGGCGAGACGACAGGCCGATGGCGCTCCGGGATTCAATGTGGCGGTGGGAGGTAAGATGGGCTCCGGTATGAAAATAGCCCAGTCTCTGGATGTCTTCGTGGAGCCTGGAGAGGCCGCCCGGCTGGCAGCCCGGGTGGCTGCACTTTTTCGTGATGAAGGCTTTCGCGACCAGCGCACAAGGAGCCGTCTTTTCTTTCTCATCGAAGAATGGGGTATCGAGCGTTTTAGAGAAGTTTTACAACAACGTTACGGTAAGATTCTGGAAAGGGCGCAGCGGGATGCCCGTTTCCCCGTTAAAACAGACCACCTGGGCATTCATCCTCAGAAGCAGTCAGGGATGGTCTCCGCAGGCCTTTGCGTTCCCGCCGGGCGTCTCTCCGGCGAGCAAGCTGATGAGCTGGCATATCTGGCTGAAAGCTATGGCAGCGGTGAGCTGAGGTTCACGACCGACCAGAATGTAATACTGGTCAATGTGCCGGAAAGGCGGCTTTCCGGGCTTCTCTCCGAACCTCTCCTCAAGCGCTTCTCCCCCAACCCTCATCCCTTTCTGAGAGGATTGGTCACCTGCACCGGGACAGACTATTGCAAGCTGGCGCAAATCGAAACCAAGGACACCGCTTTGCGTTTGGCTGAAGAAATGGCCGCACGCTTTCCTCAGGCGCCACAGGTTACCATGCATTGGTCCGGGTGTGCCGCGGGATGCGGTAATCACCAGGCTGCCGTTATCGGTTTCCAGGGCGTGAAAACTCAGCTAAACGGAGAAGTCACGGAGGCAGTCAGCATCTTCGTGGGAGGCCGGACCGGCATTGGCGCCAAGCCCGGTGAACGGATTGTGGAAACCTTGCCGTTGTCCTCGCTGAATGAGGTCGTTCCCCTGATTCTGGAGAACCTGGAAATCCTGAACAGGGTCAGCCGGCCGCGCGTCGGAGAAAAGCGTGTCTTAATGGTGCCCATATCTACGGCGTCCGCACTGCGTTATGGAGACAATATATGAAAATGATACGAGCTATAATCAGACCGGAGAAGGAATCGCTGGTAACCGCCGAGCTGGCGAAGGCTGGTTTCCCGGCTTTAACCAAATGGGATGTGGTAGGGCGCGGCAAGCAGCAAGGCATACAAATGGGAGACCAGGTGTATGACGGACTCGCCAAATGCCTTTTAATGATAGTCGTCCATGATGACAGGATGGATGAAGCCATCCGGACTATTGAAAAAACCGCTTTCAGCGGCAATCCCGGAGACGGCAAGATATTTGTGACCCAGGTTGAGGAAGCGCACACTATACGTACCGGCAAGGCCGAGCTATAACCGCCCCCGAGTAGGAGCAGGAGAATCAAGGGAGGGGGCAAAGCCCCCTCCCTTGAAAATTGTCAAATCTTAGCCAATCTTATCATCCGCCTAATTCTTCCGGTTAAGCGTGTTCTGGTAGGCTGTGGTTAAGTCGGCTACAGTCATCTCTATGTTACCGCCATTGGTGGTATAAACCACGGCTTTCTTGGCATAGGTCATGCAGGCAGAGACTCCCCGTATGCCGGCTCCGGTGGCGGCATCGAAGACCGTGCCGCAGCTACCGCATATCAGAGTTCCGTTTTTCAGGGTGAATATTTTCGAGCCGCATGGGACACAAACGCTCGCCCGGACGTAGTACTTGCCGTCCATCTGATAAGCCATGAAAGGCATGTTGTTGACGGAGAATTTTCCATTACCGGCTTGCGCTACATCAGCCATAGAAAGGGACACGGTGCTGCCGGAAACTGCGGGGCTAAAGTTCTTGGGAGGGTAGGCCGTGGTGCTCTTCGAAGACGGCCCGGTAGTGGCCGCCGGGGTGGCGGTGGTAGCGGGTGCCGGGGCGACTGGTGCAGTTGGCGCAGGGGCAGCGGCTGGTGCGGCGGTCGTCTGGACGGGCGGAGGGCTTGAGGCCGGTTTTGAAGGTGCGCCGCTATTGCCGCTGGTAAAGCCCTGGCTGCAGCCGGACAGGATTACTGTGATACCTGTTACGACCAGGATTATTCCGAATAACCTGATTAATGATGCTTTCATTTCTTTTTTCTCCTCACTTATTGCTTAATACGCTCCGCGATTTGCCCATCGCGGAGAATCATTATTTCCTTTGCCCGGGAAGCAGCCTCCTGATTATGGGTAACCATGACGATGCTGCGCCCTTCTTTGTTGAATTGTTCGAATATATCCAGAAGCTCTTTGCCGTTTTTCTGGTCCATGTTGCCCGTCGGTTCATCAGCCAGGGTAAGCACGGGGTCGTTGACCAGAGCCCGGGCGATAGCCACTCTCTGTTGCTCACCTCCGCTGAGCTGGTTGGGTTTATGATTTGCCCGTTTGCCTAAGCCCATCCGCTCCAGCAGTTCCATTGCCCTGGGTCGTTTGCTGGTATTACCAGAGAAGGTTAGTGGTAAGAGGACGTTCTCAAGCGCGGTCAGAGAACGCAGCAGGTGATATTGCTGAAAGACGTAGGCAATCTTGCCCCTGCGGATATCGACCAGTTTGTTTTCGTCCAGGTTGTCGATGCGCTGACCGTCCAGGATAACCTGCCCGGAAGAGAGGCGGTCAAGACCTCCGATGACATTGAGCAGAGTAGACTTGCCGCTGCCCGACGGTCCCATAATTGCGATGTAATCTCCCTCATTAACCTTGAACGATACATCCTTAAGGGCGGTGACTTTCGTCTCCCCGCTTCCATAAATTTTGGTGACGCCTTTTATTTCTAACATATTATAGCCTCCTATAAAGCCCTGAAAGAGTCAGCCACTTTCACTCTTGTGGCCTGCAATGCCGGATAAAGGGTGGCCAGGAGAGCAATCAGCATTGCCACGCCTATCGATAGCGGCAGATACATTGCCACGAATGAGATGGTGGTACCCTCGAATATCAGCGGCCCGATGCCGTAAGCCAGCAGGGTTCCGGCGGCATAGCCCGAGAGGCCGCCGGCGATGCCCAGCACGATGGCCTCATAAAGGAGGGCTTTGATTATCTGCGAGCGGCTGGCCCCGACCGCCCTCATAATGCCGATGTCTTTGAGTCGCTCGTTGATTGAGGTCAGCAGGGTATTGAAAACGCCGAAGCCGCCCACTACCAGGCTCACCCCGGCCAGAGCCAGCATGAATTTGTTGATTTTTTCCAGCATGCCCATCTCGGAGTTGGCAATCTGTTTGATTGCCACAGCGCGCACACCGGAGATATTCTGGTTGATAGCCTCGGCGATAATCTCAACCGGGCAGCCATTGCACAGAGCACGGACATCTACCGAAGAGACGAGTCCAGTCTTATTGAAGGCCGCCTGCAAGGTGGCCAATGGAACAAAGACCTGATAGTCATCGCCGGCGCCGGTATCGGCGAGGACGCCGGATACGGTTAAGGTTTTACCGTTAAGCTGAACCGTGTCACCCGGATTGAGATTGAGAGAGGCCGCGGCCATCGAGCCTAAGACAACCTGATTCCCATTGCTGAAGTATTCGCCTTTGATAACCTGCCACCAGGTGTTCACTTTGAACTGTTCCTCCGGGTCGATGCCCACCGCAACCAGCGAGGCCCCCTTTATTTCTGCGTTTACAAATAGCTTCGGCGCCACTGTGGCAATATTACCCTCGCCCGGAACGTCCTCAAGGTATTCTCTGATTTTGGCGTCCGTTATCTGCCTCATGATGGGGATTTTATCCTCGGTGATGTAGTTTTCGCCCAGATTCATTGTGCCCAGGCTGAGGTCGCCTAATCCATTATCGATGGTCTTGACGGCGGGCATGACATTAAGATTTGCCCCATATTTCTCGAGCTGACTGATGATTCTTGCCTGGCCGGCGGCGGAGACGGTTAATATGGCGGTTACCGTCATCGTACCTATGACCACGCCCAGGATAGCATACATAACTCGCCGCTTCCGGCGCAGAATGTCTTTCAGGACTACCTGATATAATTTCAAATTATTACCTCCTCTAAAAATGCGGGATGTGATGAAAAAGCGTGCGGAATAGTAAGCGCTCCGGCTCTAGTGATTCAGGCAGCGACAGGCATTATGAGAGAAGGAACTGCTGATAATCGGTAGATGCGCGGAGACTATCCCGGCGTTAGTACAGAGGAGGTTCTTCGGATTGGAGAGAATTACGGCAGAGACAATTAGCTCCCGGTGGTGGAGAAATTGACTGGGGCGTATTTTGCGCGCATGGTGATTTCAAGTCAAAAGAAGACTGAGGGGTCACGCTTGCGGGCAGCCTGACAAAGTGGACAACTTTGCTCAGGGTGAGATGGCCGGGCGCGGGAGGCAGATTAGCCGTGGTAGAGTAAGCAAGCGGGCAATCCGGGGTGACACAGCAAGCCGGCAGCGGCGCATTCTCATGACTGGAGGAGGCCGGACAGGTGCTTGCCCCATCCATAGCGTGCGCCGTAACAGGCGTTGCCCCGGTCAGCAACACCATCACTATCAGAATCACCAGGCAGATGACTTTCGCCAGTTTTGAGTTCATATTATCTCAAGTATAGCAGTTTGGGGGGTGCTCAACAAGTCGGGATTTCCCTGTCAATCTGGGGGTGGGGGGCAAGGGGGGGCTAAGGCGGAGATGAAAGGTATTCCCTTAGTTTGGTTTCAATGTTCTTGAGAGACGCATATCTGAGCGGTTATATAAAATGTGATAGGAGGCCAAGGAATAATAATGATTGGGGGCACCTTAGCCGAAGCTAAAGCGCCCCATAACTACCTTATTAAAGTCCGGTCAGTTAGTGTACGCCAAACTTCTTGGTCGAGTCTACCATCGCCTTGACGAGGACCGGGTCGGCCGTATCCGTGGAGCTGCCGTTGGTGAGGATAAAGCCTCCCCCCTTGCCGCATACCTTAATGAGGTCTTTGCAGTAATCTTCTACCTCCTGGGGTGTGCCGAACTGTATCAGCGGAGACGGGACATTCCCCATAATGCAGACGTGGTCTTTCAGCACTTCTTTTGCCCTGTGCATATCTGTTAAGTCGAAGTGGGCGACTACTTTGCCCTTGGGCAGCTCGAGGAAGTACTCCAGGCGGTCGCCATACTTACCTTCACAGAAGGGCATCGGGACAAAGCCCAGTTCGATAGATTTAAGCATGGCTGCCTTCAGCCCTGGCCAGTAGAATTTCTCAAACTGTTTTCTGGACATAAAGCTCTCCGCGCCCCGGTGCAGAGCGATGAATAATCTCTTGGGGTTGCCCGGCCTGTCCGGGTCGGCTGGTTGTGCTCTTCTCACGGCTTCCCTGGAAAGCTGCTCCAGCATCCTAAGCAGGTCATCAGGGTGGCGGTACATATCCGTCATCGCTCCACGCATACCCCGGTAGAAATCCGAGATAGCATCGAAAGGCGCGCCGCCTGCCCCGCCGCCGTGGCCGTTAGGCGGGTAACCGAGGAAAGCCATATCTTCTTCCAGGTTGCCCTGGGTCTGACGCCATTTTTCCTGTTCCACCCCGGCCTTGTATAAAGCCTTGGCCATATCCTTGAATTCCTGCCTTGTAAACATGGGAGTAATTCCGGCAAAGCCCTGGGCGCGGCCGGCCATGGGAGGCAGGCTGGCCAGGGGGGCAAGCGCATTATAAGACCTGGGCAGCAGATAACGCAGGGCGAAGCCTGTCGGGTCGGAGAAGTAAATGGCGTATTCGTCCTCTTTCATCGTCTCGACGTCAACAGCCTGATGTGAGACATTATCAGGCAGGGCGCCGCCGGGCCACCTGGTTTGGGTTGGGTCAAGGGCTTCATTAACCGCCCCGGAACTGTTGCCGGATGAGCACTGGTAAATATCAGGGTCAAAATCCATAACTGTCTTGGCGATTGCCTCTCTCCAGGCCATCGAATCATAATAAGCGGAAGCCGTGGTTATGCCTGTATACTTGGCCGGGAAATAGGTCATACGGAGGGAGACGGGTACCCTGTCTGACTCTCTCAGCTCGATGGCGTCCCGGACTCTCCTTTCCTTTTCCTCATAAAGCTCTTCCGCCGTTTTGCCCGTTCTCTTTTCGATGGCGTCTCTTCGTTTCTGCTGGGCTTCCTGGAACTTTGCCGCTTTCGTCTTGACCTGTGTTGCCATTATTCTATGTCCGTCCTTTCACCGATAATATTCTATTCTACTACATTTCAGAACAGGCTAATACATAGCATATTTCAGACCCGGTATCAGTCTTTCACGGCCTTTATTCGCCGCTTTAATACCGGCCGTACTTCTTGGCGGCGTCAACCATCGCCTTGATGTTCTCCGGCTTGGCGCAATCGATAGAGCTGGAAGGACCGAGTATAAATCCGCCGCCCTTGCCGACTACTTTGATAAGTTTCTTGCAGTATTCCTCAACCTCTGAGGGAGAGCCGACTTCCAGTAATGAGGAGGGCACTCCGCCCTGGATGCACTGATGGCCGCCCAGCACCGCTTTGGCTTTGAACATATCCGTCTTTTCGAAGCGTATGCTGGCTTTGCCGTCCGGAATTTCCAGCCAGTATTCCAGGCGCTCGTCCCAGATGCCCTCGCAGAATGAGTTGGTAGTATAGCCCAGGTCGACAGCCACCATGATGGCCTTTTTCAAACCCGGCCAGTAGAACTTCTCAAATTGTTTAACTGACATAAATCCGTCAGAACCACGGTGAAGGGGGGCGCCGCCGCCCCTGACCATGTCCCCTTTTACCTTCGGGTTGGCCGGGGTCGAGCGCTCGATGCGCCATTCCAGAATCTTATCGCAGGCAGCCATGAGCTTATCAGGGCAGCGGTACATATCGAGCATCGCTCCGCGCATGCCTCTCAGGAAATCCGAGACGGCATCAAAGGGTGCCCCGCCGGGGGTATTGCCGCGCTGCTGCTGAGACGGGAAGCCGAGGCGTTCCATCTTGGCGCTGAAATCAGCCGAGTCTTTAGCAAATTTCGCCTGCTCTTCGGCAGCCTGGGACAGCTTTTCAGCGAGCTGCTTGAACTCCGGCCTCAGAAAGTAGTTTAGAGTGCCGATGAATGAGGTGCCGCCGACCATGTTTCTGAATGGGGTCATCTTGGAGAGCGGCTCCAGCGTGCCGTATAACCGCGGCAGATAGATGCGCATGATGTAGTCAGACGGGTCCGATAAGAACATATCATATTCGTCCGCCTTCATATACTCACCCTCGACGAACTGGTAGGTGCCATCTGGCGGAAGGCTTCCTCCGGGCCAGCGCTGGTGCTGCGTGCCGAGTAATTCCAGCATGGTTCCCGAGTTGGTGCCTGCGGCTGCTCCGCCTGAATCAGGCTCGAAGTCCAGGAGCACTTTGAGACAGGCTTCTCCATAGGCAACCGGGTCATAATACATCGACGAATTGGGTATCCCGGAATATCTGGCGGCAAAGGAGCCTGAGTTAAAAGTGACCGGCACCCTGTCCGGCTCTTTCAGTTCCATGGCGTCACGGATTCTCTTTTCCCGTTCCAGGCGCAGTTGGTCTACGCTCTTGCCATGTTTTTTCTCAATTTCCGCTATCTGTCTTTTTATTCTTTCCTCAGCAGACTCTTTGGTAGCCGTTCGCGTTGCCATAATACTCCTCCTCATTCAAGGTTTGAATAAATTTAAACGAAATTGGTTGGCTTGTCAAATTTAGCCACTTTAATACGAATCTCATATATCCCCTTGCTATGTTGATAGGGATTTCCCTGCCTTTGGCATCAGGTAATTAGAATACAGAAATACATCTATTGCATGATTGTATCCATCGCCCGCTTGTGTTACATTGTAGCTCCATTTGTGTCATATATGATTTAAATGGACTAGACTGACTTTGCAGGGGAAGAAGACAGAATTCCTGGATTTACCACCTTCAGTTCTCGCTATGCTTGAGTTAGGACGTAATCGGGCTTTATGGTGAATGGCGCGGGCGCCGAGATACGGCTTAACCTTTATATTGCAAGAGAAGTCCGAGCGATAAAAGGAGGATAGAGAGAATGAAAAGGAAAGTATTTTGTCTGGTGATTAGCGGAATGATGTCTTTATCCCTGATCCTCGCTGCCTGCGGCCCTGCGGCAGCGCCAACCACTCCGACTGCTCCGGCTGCACCTGCCTCGCCAGTATCGCCAGCCGCACCGGCTGCACCTGCCACGCCGGCAGCGGAAAAGCCGCAGCAAGAAGCAGCGCCTACCCCTGAGAAGCCACGATACGGCGGCACATTCAATATGGTTCTCAATGCTGAGATACTTGGCTTTGACCCGGCTTTCCCGTCAACGGGAATTCCTACTCGCATGGTTCAGGAAACTCTCATGGAATCGGACTGGGGAAAAGGTCCCGCGGGAACCGGACAGTCCGATATGCTCGGCGTAATGCCGCCGACGGATTTTTTCAGGCCGCTGGTGGCTGAAAGCTACGAAATACCAACTATTGGCACGATGATTTTCAATATCCGCCGCGGCGTCCGCTACGGACTTAACCCGGCCAGCGAAGCCAGCAAACTGATGAACGGGCGTGAGCTTACCGCTGATGACGTCGTCTTCAGCGTGAACCGCCAGATTTCCGCCACAACTTCCCCCACTCGCACCGGCGCGCCGGAAATGTCAAGGAATGCGTCGGCAAACAAAACCGGTCCATGGCAAGTAACCATCAAAACGCCAGTTGACCCCTGGTGGGGCTTTGCTAACTTCTTTGGTACCTGGGCATCTTATTTAGAGGCGCCGGACGTGGTAACTAAATACGGCGATACACGAGATTGGCGGAACCTGGTGGGGACAGGTCCATTCATGCTGACAGAATATGTGCCCGGCAGCGCTGCGACATTGAAGAGAAATCAGAACTACTGGGATAAGAACCCTGTTGGTCCCGGCAAAGGCGACCAACTTCCTTACGCTGATGCCATCAGGCTGCTGATAATCCCGGATGTCTCAACGCGTCTGGCTGCTCTGCGCACCGCAAAGCTGGATTGGGCAAGCCCGGTTTCAACAGAAGACGCCGTAACTGTAAAGCTGACTTCCAAAGAGTTGAAGTACGAGTATTATTGGGGATCTTACGGAACAACTGTCATAGGCATGAGACTGGATAAACCCGAGTTGCCGTTCAAGGATTTGAAAGTGCGGCAGGGCTTGATGCTGGCTACCAATTTTGACTCTATTGTCAAAGACCTTTTCATGGGTGATGCCGATGTTCAGGCATGGCCCACCTTGCCGGATAAGGTGAACCGCCCGGCTTATATGCCGTTGAGTGAAATGCCGGCGAACGTTCAAGCCCTCTACAAATACGGCCCGGAGAAGGCGAAGCAGCTTCTGAAGGAGGCCGGGTACCCGAATGGCTTTAAGACCAAAATAGTTGTCACCAATACTCCTGCGCTCATAGACAGACTATCGGTAATCAAAGATATGTGGGCTAAGATTGGCGTAGACCTTGAAATCCAGCCCAAGGAACCGGCCGTTTATAACTCTCTTTCGACTACCAGGAGCTATGAGGAGCTGATTTACAAGGGCGCTCCAGGCGGAACGATGAATATCGGCACCATGTCCGCTATGCAGGGCGAGACACACTGGAACATGAGCTATGTCAGAGACCCCAAAGTAGGGCAGGTTCATGGTGAAATACAGAAGAATATCGTCATCAATATGCCCAAGGTCTTCCAGCTTTATCATGACCTGCTGCCGTATGCTCTGGAACAGGCATGGGTGATACCCACTCCCTTCCCGCACCAGTACACATTCTGGTGGCCGTGGGTCAAGAACTACCAGGGAGAAATATATGTTATGGGCTTTGCCGGCTATACCTTTGCCAAATTTGTCTGGATTGACCAGGATTTAAAGAAGCAGATGGGGCATTAGGCAGCCGCAGCAAGCGGAAGTTGACAGCCGGCCGGCAAGCCAGTAAGTTATACTTAATAAATTTTAAGGGGAGCGAGATGTTGACGACGAAATCACCGGAAGTAACTATGCAACAACTGATAGCAGAAGAGAAGCAACTGATAGCGCAAATCGAGAAGAAACACGGCAAGTCCGTAAATGAGCTGCGCCTGGAGAGAGAGAAGCGCATCAAGGATGCCATCGAACTGAGGGAGCCGGACAGAGTTCCCGTGACTTTGAACGCCGGCGTTTTCGCAGCCAGAACTGCTGGGCTGCCTTCCTCATCTGTATTTTATAATCAGAACGCTTACAGGCAGGCAGGCCGGAAGATGATTCTTGAACTCGAACCTGATACTGGCGGGGTGGGTGTTGCGGCTAATGCGGGCACCGTGCTTGACTTGCTGGAGGTAAAAAACTACCGCTGGCCCGGCGGTCCGCTGCCTGATGACGCGGACTACCAGTTCGTCGAAGGCGAATATATGAAGCCGGAAGAGTATGATATTTTCCTGAACGACCCTACGGATTTTATCCTCCGCTATTATTTCCCGCGTGTCAACGGCATCCTGTCGCCTCTTACTAAAATGCAGCCCATCGGCACTCTGCGCGAAAGTGGTTTTGCCGGTTTTCTGGGCTTTTTCGCCGGGCCGGAATTCCAGCAGATAGCTGCCCGCGTGCGTGATGCGATACAGGAGCATATACGGGTGACTGAAGAAACAGGCCAGTTTGCCCGGCATATGGAACGGCTCGGCTTCCCCGCTCAATACGGAGGAGGCGGCGCCGGTGGTGGTGTGGGAGGCGCTCCGATGGACGCAATCGCGGATTTGCTGAGGGGAATGCGCGGGATAATGCTGGATATATATCGTTGCCCGGACAAGCTCATTGCCGCTTCTGAGAAGGTGCTTAATGAGCGTATTGCCAGCGCCTCTCCGGCTAATCCTAACTGGACAGGCATTCCGCAAAGAGGCGGTGGCCCGCTCCACCGGGGGTCAGATGAATTTATGTCTCTCAAGCAGTTCGAGAAGTTCTACTGGCCTGGACTGAAAAGGTCCACCGAGGCAAGCATCAAACTGGGGTACACCGTCTCCCACTTCTTCGAAGGCGTGTGGGATAAGCGTCTTGAATATCTGCTTGAGTTCCCCAAAGGGAAACTCATTTTCCATTGTGAAAGAACGGATATCTTCCGGGCCAAAGAGGTTCTTGGCAACCACTGCTGCATCCAGGGCGGCGTACCGCCTGCCATACTGACGGCCGGCTCACCCCAGGATGTTGAAGAGTATTGCAAGAAGCTTATCAAGGTCGTTGGCAAAGGCGGGGGTTACGTTCTAAGTTGCGGCAGTTCGATAGATTGCGCCAAGCCTGAAAACATTAAAGCTATGGTGGATTCTGTCAAGAAATACAGCCCGAATTGAACCGCCGGGATTTATGATTAACCGGAATTGATATGAAAGGAAGAAAATAATGACATCTGAACAATCTACCACAAGACCCCAGGCAGCGGCGCCTCAGAATATCACCGAACTCTTTAACCTGGCAAAAGAAAACCTGAAACAAAAGGGACAGGACCGCCCCGCGCCTTCGGCATCCAACATCCAGGCTTCGGCTCAGTTAAACCGCAAGTTGCTGGATTCATTATTCCTGGAGCAGAGATTGCTTGACACGGTGGAATCAGATACCAGCTCGACTCTCTTCGGGGTGAAAATGAAGACGCCTGTCTTTTGTTCGGCGCTCTCCAGACCTGGACACTTGACCGATGCTGATATGGTGGAAATCGCCCGCGGTATGGGTAAAGCCGGGACGATGATGATGCTTGGAATGTGCGGTTCGGAAGTGCTCAAGGGGTCTATCGCAACAGGCGCGCCGGTGGTAAAAATCATCAAGGCTTACCGTGATTTAGACCTCATTTACAAACAGGTGAAAGAGGTCGAGCAAGAGGGCGGCGTAGCTACGGGGATTGACATAGATTACTGGCATGGCACATTTCGTGATGGTGGTGGCAGGGGGACAGAAACCTACGCACCGAGGAAAATGAGTGAGATCCGCCAGATAATGGCATCCACAAAGCTGCCATATATCATCAAGGGCATCCTCAGCGTGGATGATGCCAGGAAGGCGGTTGAACTGGGCGCATCAGCCATCATCGTCAGCAACCACCTCTGGGCGACCTTCGATTTCGGCGTGCCGAATATAATCGCGCTGCCGAAGATAGTCAAAGCCGTAGGCGATAAGCTTACCGTTTTTGTGGACAGCGGCTACAGGACAGGCAACGATGTTTTCAAGGCATTTGCGCTCGGCGCCAAAGGCGTCGGCATTACCTCCTCCGTTGTCCACGCGGTTTCCGCCGGCGGCGCGGACGGAGTGGCGCAGTATCTTGGTTTTGTTCACGCCGAACTGAAGAGGACGATGTCTTTTTGCGGCTGCGCTAAGCTTTCAGATATTAACCAGTCACAACTGGTGGTCTCACCTGAACTGAAGCAGTGGTGGTAAGATTCGGCTTTTAAGATTCTTTGCAGGAGGACAAAAATGAGTATGGCTGTTTGGACACTGGTATTCGTGGTCGCTGCCGGAGTCTGCGCTTTAACTCTGAAGGTGGAGAATAACCCGATGAAAGGCTTCATTACGAAGCGGCTTTTCTTCGTCCATCCGCTGCTTGGCTTGATTGCCATCGTGTTAGCGGTTCTCGCAGTTATGAACTCCTGAACCGCGCCGGGGTATCGCCCGCTATTCCCGTGGTAATTCATTCTTGCTGAAGGCGATGAAAATGCCAGACAGTATGAGAATGCCGCCGCCAATCTCGCTGATAGTCGGGGTTTCCTTCAGTATGAAGACTGCCAGGGTAGTCGCCCCGACAGGTTCGCCGAGCACGGCAACTGTAACCAGGGTGGCTGAGATGAAGCGGAGCGACCAATTGACAGAAGAGTGACCGATGAGCTGGGGAACCACCGCCAGCAAGACCAGCATGATGTATGTATTAGTCGAATAGCCGGTAAGTCTATGACCTGAGACGAGTGCCGCCAGCAACAGGATTACCGCTGCCGAGCTATAGGCGAGAGATATATAGCTTAAAAGACTCATACTTCTCATCAGCCGGCGGCCGATGAGCATATAACCGACCACAGCCAGCGCTCCGAGCAAGGCCAGGCCGCCGCCGAATAGCGAGCCGGTCCCCAGTTTCCAGTTGCCGTAGCCGATGAGAACTGAACCAGCCAGGGATATGGCGATGCCGGCTCCCGCCAGCCGGCTCAGCTTCTCATGGAAAAGGAAGTATGAGGCGATAGCCACGAAAATGGGAGTGGTGGTTACCAGGATTACCGAAGTGGCTACGGAGGTATAGCTGAGTGAGGCTATCCACAACCCGAAGTGGAGGGCAAGAAATGCGCCTGAAACCAATCCCAGAGTCACTGTTTGCCGGGACAGTCGGCGCAGTTCGTTACCGGAGCGCAGCCAGGCAAGAGGAACAATCACCAGGGCAGCCAAGCCCATTCGATAAGCAGCAACAACCAGAAATGGAGCCTCGGCAAGCCTGATAAATATGGCAGCAAAGGAAACAGCTATCACCCCGATTGTTAAAACGAAATATTGCCGCTTCATGTTAAAATGATGCTCAATTTGGGCTACTGCTAACTTGCAACCTCGGAACTAATATCAAGTTGTAAAAATCTGTACTTTTGCCATAATTCCTTCTCCCTTGAGGGGAGAAGGCGAGGATGAGGGTGAAATGGAAACTACCCCTCACCTTAATCCTCTCCCCCTAGGGGAGAGGAAATGGGAATGCCGATTCATTTGTCAGTCACTTACTTCCTCAGGCTCTCAGCCGCCGCGGCTATTCCGGCCCCGGCTCCCGGTTTGGGGGTGTAGCCTTCCTCTTTTAGTTGCTTTTCCAGGGCAGTCAGGACGAGCAGCACGTTCTCGGCTGTCGAGCCGTGCCCCATCAGTCCGATGCGCCAGATTTGTCCCTTGAGCGGACCCAGCCCGCCCCCGATTTCGATGTTCCACTTATTGAGCAAAGCCTGCCTCACTCGCAAGTCGTCTACTCCTGCCGGAATGCGTACTGTGGTCAGGGTGCTCAGGCGGTAATCCTTCTGGGCATGCAGAGCTAAGCCCATCGCCTCAAGTCCAGCCTGGAGAGCCGCCCCGTGCTTCAGGTGACGGCTGGTACGGGCTTCAAGCCCCTCGTCGATAATCATGGCGAGGGCTTCGTGCAGGGCGTAAACCATGCTAATCGGACCGGTGTGATGATAGACCCTTGTGCTGGACCAATAGCCGCCGAGCAAGGAGAGGTCGAAGTACCAGCTAGCCATCTGGTGGGTGCGTTTTGGCACAGTGCTGAGGGCGGTGTCATTGACAGTTAATGGAGACAGCCCTGGAGGGCAAGCCAGGCACTTCTGGGTGCCGCTATAGCAAATATCGATGCCCCAATCATCCACGGCTACTTCATGCCCGCCCAGGGAGGTAACGGTATCTACCATAAAAAGAGCTTCATGCTGTTTTGCCAGACGGGAAGCATCGGCCAGGGGCTGAAGGATACCTGTGGAAGTCTCGGCATGAACCAGGGCCAACAGTTTCACCTTTCTCTCTTTCTTAAGAGCCGCTTCGATAGCCTCAGGTTCGATAATCCTTCCCCAATCGGTTGTCAGTTGGATGACTTTAGCGCCGTTACGTCTGGCCATCTCTGCCATTCTTTCTCCGAAGTAACCATTGACCCCGATGACGGCGGTATCGCCCGGTTCAAGGAAATTGCAGAAGCTGGCCTCCATTCCGGCCGAGCCGGTGCCTGATATAGGAAAGGTGAGCTTGTTCTTAGTCCGGAAGACCTTGCGGAGCAGTTCCATAGTGTCTTCCATTATGGAGACGAAGTAGGGGTCGAGGTGCCCCAACATCGGCGCCAGCATAGCCATCTGGACCCGGGGCGGAACATTGCTGGGGCCGGGGCCGAGCAGAATCCGCTGGGGTGGATTCAAACGCTGGTAGGTGGTTTCAGCCATAGTATTTATCTCCTTTATTGTGAATATCAGTGCTATAGATTACCATATTGAGAAGATAAAATCACTGGGAGGCCGGATGGTTAATTTGGCAGGAGGTGGCTACTGTGCTAAGATTTAGCGTTGTCGGCTATAGTAAATGACTCGAATGGAGCTAATAACCCGCTGATGGATTCTAAACCGAAGCGTTCCAAAATATTTTACGGCTGGTATCTGGTCGCCGCTTCTGTAATTATCATACTTTATACAGGTGGTATTGCCCACTTTGGTTTTACCGCCGTCTTCGAATCGATAGCTGACGAATTCGGTTGGAGCTACGCTCAGATTTCTCTGGCTGCCTCACTGCGCGGTTTTGAGACCGGACTGCTTTCTCCATTGGTGGGCATTCTGGTCGACCGCTGGGGGCCGAGGAGGCTGATATTCTTCGGGAGTATTGTCATCTGCCTGGGTTTCTTGCTCTTGAGCCGGGTTAACTCTATCGGGATGTACTATTTAGCTTTTATCGTGATAGCTCTGGGCATGAGCACCTGTACCGGCGTGGTCCTGATGGCGGCGGTGAGCAACTGGTTCCGCAGGCAAGCCGGATTAGCTACCGGGCTTGTCGCCAGCGGTTTTGGTCTGGGCGGTCTGCTTGTGCCGGTAATAACCAAACTAATCGATGCCTATCAGTGGCGGGTAGCAATGGTTACCGTCGGTCTTGGTGTTCTGCCCATCGTCTTGCCTCTCTCCTTGATGATCCGGCACAAACCGGAAGATTACGGCTATCAGCCCGACGGCGATGAGGCTGTTACTACTATCGATTCAAATGGTGTCAAGGTTACAGCCGTAACTGAAGAAATGAATGTCTCAGTAAAAGAAGTGTTAACAGGCAGAGCTTTCTGGCAAATCGGATTTTCATCAGCGTGTCACTCGTTTGTGGTTGGCGCAGTAGTGACCCATATGATGCCTTATCTCAGCAGTGTCGATATCACAAGGTCGGTTTCTGGCATGGTTGCCCTGGTTCTGCCGCTCGCCAGCGTCGGGGGTCGTCTCAGCAGCGGCTGGTTAGCTGATAAGTTCGGCAGCCGGGCTGTATTTGCGGCCAGTTTCTATTCGATGATGGCCGGGCTCTTCCTTTTCGGCTATGCCGGCGCAGCCAGGATTTGGTTACTAGTGCCCTTTATCATCACTTTCAGCCTGGGCTGGGGAGCCAGCGTTACCTCAAGAATTACCTTACTCAGGAAGTATTTCGGGCGGAATAACGTCGGCAAGGTTTTGGGCTTTAACTCGGGTATAATGATGCTGGGGAATGTGGCTGGCGCCCCGCTGGCCGGGTGGGTCTATGATACATGGGGCAGTTATCAGGGAGCCTGGTGGGGCTTTGCTATCCTGACGCTGGCCGGGGCGGCTCTGGTAACCACGTTACCCGCTGCCCCTGATAAAAGCTGAATTTCTAACTAACCATGGTTTAAACGGCGCAGCATTATTTCTTGTGTCCTAGTTTTAGAGCCATGTTAGAATCATCTGAATCCCCTGAGAGTATTGTTCAGTCCAGAAGGTGGTAAGTGGCTAAAAATAATCTGATTTATAATGTTCACGAGTTGAACAAGACATATGATACGGGCAAGGTCAGGATAAAAGCCCTGGATTGCGTTTCCTTCGCTGTTCCGGAAGGAGATATGCTCGCCATTATGGGCAGAAGCGGGTCGGGTAAGTCCACGCTGCTGAGACAGATGGGGCTGCTCGACCGCCCCACATCGGGCAGCCTGATTTTTGAGGCACAGGAAGTGACAGCGCTTCCGGAAGGCGACCGGACCAAATTACGGCTCACCTCGATGGGTTATGTTTTTCAGGAATATGCCTTGCTGGGTGAGTTGACGGCTCACCAGAATGTTTATCTGCCTGGGATGATGCTCGGTAAAACGGGGAGTGATTACAAAGAGCGGGCTAAGGAATTGCTGGAGCTGGTGGGGTTGGGGCAAAGGATAAGCCACTATCCCAAAGAGCTTTCCGGGGGCGAGCAACAGAGGGTAGCCATTGCCCGCGCCCTGATAAATGACCCCAGCGTTCTTCTTGCCGATGAACCATGCGCCAACCTGGATACTATTTCAAGTAAGTCTGTAATGGAAACGATGGTGAGACTAAATGTCCACCTGAAGGTCACCATTATTTTCATCTCACATGACCCCACCGACAAGCAGTATGCCAGAAGTTTGCTTGTACTGAGTGATGGGAAAATCGCTGAAGAGGGCAAACAGTAAAACTATGAAAACACTAAAGGTGGCCGGTTTCCTGGCATTTACCTCGCTGAAACGGGGCAACTTTGGAGTCATGCTGCTTACTATTTTGATACTCGTCCTGGTCACGCTTAACCTTCTCTTTGTGCCCTCTTTGTTGCGGGGGCTGGTCGGCGGAGCCAATGACAAGCTGAAAGACACCTTTGCCGGTGACATCGTTATCGAATCATCTCTCGATAACCCGCTGATACCGAATATGAAAGTCCTGATTCCTAAAATCGAGGCGATCGAAGGCGTTGTGGCCGTGACGCCCAGAAATAATATGGTGGCAGAAATCAAGTATGAAAATGAGCGCACGAGCGGCGTCGTCTACGGTATTATACCGGAGCGTGAAAAAAACGTATTTACCATCAGTACATCACTTGTCGAAGGCTCATACCTGGAGTCAGACGACCGCGACCAGATTCTGCTGGGCATCCAGGTGGCCGGCGCCGGTAATCCTGCCATAGAACTTTACTCACGGTCGCTGAAAAGAGTCCACTCCGGCGATAAGATATTAGTGACATTTGGTGATGGTATCCAGAAGAGCTACACAGTCAAAGGCATTTTCCGCAGCGAATTTATTCAAACGGATACCCAGGTTTTTGTCTCGGAGACTGAGTTTGAGGCAGTTAATCCGCTTGCAGCGAACAGGGCTTCATCCATTCGAGTTAAAATAAACGACAAAGCTGATGCCCGAGCTATCATCGAAAGGATAGGACGACTCACGGACGGGCTGAGAATCCTAACCTGGGAAGACTATGCCGGGATAATGCGCTCGATGACTGACAGCTTCCAGGCCATCGATACCATATTGAGTGCCGTGAATCTGCTGGTGGCCGGTATTACCGTTTTTGTTGTCACTTATATCGATGTGACCAATCGCCGCCGGCAAATCGGCATCCAGCGCGCCATCGGCATTATGCCCGGCTGCATAGCCATCGCCTATCTGCTGAGGGCGGCATTTTATGCAGCCATAGCAGCTATCCTGGCCAGCCTGGTTTTTCTCTTTATCATCGTGCCTGTCGAAGCTAAATATCCCTTTCATTTTCCCTTTGGGGATGTCAAGCTGATTATCGGTTTCTCCACGCTGGCTAATTCCTTCTTCATACTGCTTTGTGCCGCCATAGTCGCTGCTTTTCTGCCGGTCTGGATAGCTCTGAGAATGAAAATCCTGGATGCCATCTGGGGATAATGATAACGTAGGGGCAACCACATGTGGTTGCCATTCGTGAATTTGCGGGCGGACACAGGGGTCCGCCCCTACTGAGAATTAAAATTCTGGATGTTGTCTGGGGGTAGAGGGGTGGACGTAGAAATATTATACCGTCGGGGCGGGTTTCAATCCGCCCGTACTGAGTTCTTATTGTATTAAACCGATGAACAATTTCCGGTAATGATAACACCCGGGTAATATCATGTCTCGTAGGGGCAACCCCCTGTGGTTGCCATCTTTCCTCTTTGGGGTAGGCACGGGGGACTACCCCTACAATTACGTGCCCTTTTTGTGCGCCAGCCTCCCCGCCTCATCCACAACATGTGCGGCGGTTATCCCCAGTTTTTCATAGACTGTATTCCCCGGAGCGGAAGCGCCGAAGCGGTTTATGCCGATGGCGATTCCGTCCAGCCCGACGTATCTCTCCCAGCCCAGCGGTGTGCCGGCTTCTATTGAGATACGTGCCCTGATTTCCGGCGGTAGTACCTTGCGGCGGTAATCAGGCGGCTGGGCGTCGAACAGCTCCCAGGAAGGCATGGAGACAATGCGGGCTTTGATTCCCCTTTCCTGTAATTGTCTGCCCGCTGCCAGGGCGATGTGGACCTCAGAGCCGGTGCCGATGATAATAATATCCGGGGAGTCATCTATCTCCCACAGGATATAAGCCCCCCGTCTCACCACGCTGGCCGGAACCCGGCTGCGGTCGAGGACGGGCAAACCCTGGCGTGTCGTTATCAGGGCGGTCGGCCCATTGCGGCGTTCCAATGCTATTTTCCAGGCTTCGGCTGTCTCGGTGGCGTCGGCTGGTCTCAGTGTGACCAGGTTAGGCACGGCGCGCAGACCCATCACCTGCTCGATAGGCTGGTGGGTCGGCCCGTCCTCACCTACCCCGATGGAATCATGGCTGAAAATAAAAATCGCTCTGATTCCGGATAATGCCGCCAGCCTTACCGGCGGGCGCATGTAGTCATAAAAGACGAGGAAGGTAGCCGTGTAAGGGATGACGCCTCCGTGCAAGGACATGCCGTTGGCGATAGAACCCATGGCGTGCTCCCTGACGCCGAAATGGAAATTGCGCCCGGCATAGTTTTCCGAACTGTAGTCACCGCCGTCTTTCAGCAGGGTCTTCGTGGAAGGGGCCAGGTCGGCTGAGCCGCCGATGAGATTAGTGACTTTCGTGGCGATGGCATTCATCACGCGGCCGGAGGCGTCACGAGTGGCCACCGGTTTTTCATCCTTATTAAAGAGTTCGGATAGTCCTTCATCCCATCCCTGGGGCAAGTCTCCTGAGAGATTGGCTTCTAAAATACGTGCTTCATCAGGATAAGCCCGTTGATACGCCTTAAGTTTAGCCGACCATTTTTTTTGCTCTTGTTTACCCTGTTCTTTGACAACGGCAAAATGTTTACTGACTTCGGCGGGCACTGTGAAAGGCTCTTTGTAAGCCCAGCCGAGATTCTCTTTGGTCAAGCGCACCTCATCCTGTCCCAGGGGTTCTCCGTGAGCAGAGGCCGTGCCGGCCTTATGCGGCGAGCCGTATCCGATGGTGGTGCGGCAAATTATCAGGCTGGGGCGTGCCTTTTCTGCCTGAGCCTTTTTGATAGCCTCAGTAATACTCTCCGTGTCCATGCCGTCGATTGGTCCAATTACCTGCCAGCCATAAGCCTGGAATCTCCGCCCGACGTTTTCTTTGAAAGTAATGTCGGTGCTGCCTTCTATGGAAATGTCATTGTCATCGTATAAATAAATCAGCTTGCCCAGACCCAGCGTCCCCGCCAGCGAAGCGGCTTCCGAAGTAACTCCCTCTTCAAGGTCGCCGTCAGAGACGATTGAGTAGGTGTAATGGTCGATTATCTTGTGTCCCGGCCAGTTGTAATGCTCCGCCAGCCATTTTTCGGTGATTGCCATACCCACGCCGTTGGCAAACCCCTGTCCCAGCGGGCCTGTGGTTGCCTCGATGCCCGGAGCGACGCCGTATTCAGGATGTCCCGGGGTCTTGCTGCCCCACTGGCGGAAGCGTTTCAGTTCATCCATTGAAAGGTCGTATCCCGATAGGTGAAGCAACGAGTAGAGCAGTGCAGAAGCGTGTCCGGCCGAGAGGATAAAGCGGTCGCGGTCGGGCCAGGCGGGGTCGGCGGGGTTATGCTTGAGAAATTTTGTCCATAAAACATAAGCCATCGGCGCCATGCCCATCGGCGCTCCAGGGTGTCCTGAGTTAGCCTGCTGCACCATATCGACGGCCAGAAAGCGAATTGTGTTGATACTGAGTTCATCGATTTTCGAACCGGTCATCTACGTCTCGCTTCTCCTCTAATTTTTTATCATTACCAGCATCATTTTAAACCGCTTGACAGCCTTCAAGGCGTGGGGTTTATCAGCCGGCATAATGATAATTTCCCCGCTTGTCAGTTGGAACGGTTTCCCGGAGATGGTAATTTCTGCTTCTCCATCGAGAACCTGAACCAGGGCGTCAAAGGGGGCTGTATGCTCGCTTAATCCCTGCCCGGCATCGAATGCAAACAAGGTGCACGTGCCTGTCTTCTTATCGATTACAGTTCGGCTTACCACTGAGCCATCCTGGTAGCTTACCAGTTCCTTAGGATTGATTATTTTACCTGTTAATTCGTTGTCATCTTTTGGCTTTTGTGTCATATTTTTACCTCACTGTGTATTTACTTGTGCGTTGATATAGTATAACTCATATTAGCTGGTTTACCAATGCTATTTCCATACCGACGAAAGTCGGCATCCAGAACCTTAACCAAGAATAGAGGGCGGGTTTTCTGGATTCCGTGTCAAGCACGGAATGGGATGGTGTTATTGAAGCGATTTCTGATTGTAAAGCTACGTTTGAAAACCGAACGTCTTTAGGCTACACTTGAATTAAGCCATTTTAACCTGAAGGGGATATAATGAAAAAGATAAAATCCTCTGAAATCACCCCGGAACATCTTTATCTATCAAGGCGTAAATTCATCGTCGGAGTAGGGGCGCTGGCGGCAAGCGCTTTTTTCCTGAATGCTTGCGCCGGGGCATCGAGTTCATCTACGGATGAAGAGCCGGGCGACCAGCCGACGCCGCTTAACTCCGTTACCGGTTACAACAACTACTATGAGTTTACCACCAGTAAAAACGGTATAGGCTTTCTTGCCCGTAATCTTAAGATAGCGCCATGGACTGTGGCGGTGGGCGGGCTGGTCAATAAGCCGCAGACTTTTGCCATCGAAGACCTGTTGAAGAAATTTCCCTCGGCAGAGCACATCTACCGGCTCCGCTGTGTGGAAGCCTGGTCGATGGTCATTCCCTGGCTGGGGTTTTCTCTGGCTGACTTATTGAAAGTGGTGGAGCCGGCATCATCGGCTAAGTATGTCCGTTTTGAAACCCTCTATGACCCGGAGCAGATGCCCGGACAGCAAGATAATACATTCGATTGGCCGTATGTTGAAGGCCTGCGTCTGGATGAGGCGATGAACCCGCTTACACTGCTGTCTGACGGCCTTTACGGCCAGCCCTTGCTGCCCCAGAATGGAGCGCCGCTGCGCCTGGTGGTGCCCTGGAAATATGGTTTTAAGAATATCAAGGCTATTGTGAAAATCGAACTTGTGGAGAAGATGCCGGTATCACTGTGGATGGCGGCCTCCCCTGGCGAATACGGATTTTATGCCAATGTGAACCCGGATGTCGACCATCCGCGCTGGTCGCAATCCAGCGAGCGGCGCATTGGCGAAACCAGCCGCCGCAGGACTTTGCCCTTTAACGGCTACGCCGATGAAGTTTCCTCACTTTATGCGGGGATGGACCTGAAAAAGAATTTCTAATGGATAGACTAAGGCGAGACTGGCTCCGCTTTCTGGTTCATTTTCTTTCATTGTTGCTGCTGGCAAAGCTGGTCTGGGATTACGGCCAAGACCGGTTGACGGCTAATCCGATTCAGGAAATCACCCTCCGCACGGGTATGTATAGCCTGATTCTACTGGTGCTGTCTCTGGCTTGCTCGCCGGCTGCCAATTTTACCGGGCTTAAGGCGGTATCGAGTTTACGCCGTCCCCTGGGGCTTTACGGGTTTTTCTATGCCTGCCTGCATTTGTTTAATTTCATTGGTCTGGACTACCGGTTCGACTTTTCTTTGCTCAGAGAGGATGTTTTCGGCAAGGTTCACATCTGGGTTGGTCTGGCGGCTTTGCTTTTACTGCTGCCGGCGGCATTGACTTCCACTCGGGGATGGATGAGGCGGCTGGGGAAGAACTGGGAACGCCTGCACTGGCTGGTCTATCCGGCAGCTTTGCTGTCCGTGCTTCATTTCCTGCTTCTTGTTAAGGCGGATATCCGGGAGCCTGTGCTCTATGGAGTAATTGTGGGGTTGTTGCTGCTGCTGCGCTTGAAATGGATAAAGAACATGGTTGTCAGATTGCGAGGGCAGGCGGTCAAGGTAAAGGATTAACGGCTCGCGTCTTCAGGGTATCCAGCCAGGCGGCCGATTTTTCTTCTGGTTTGCTGAGATGGAATCAAAACGTGGTTGTCAAGGTGTGAGGTGAGAGGTTTGTGTCTTCAGGGTATCCAACCAGGCGGCCGACTTGACTTCCCTCTCCAGTAAGTATCTCAGGTAGCCTCTCATCACCCCTTCCAACTCATCCGAGAGTTCAGCGTCTATTCTCAGCCGGCTGACCATACCGTAGTCATCACCTTGAAGCAATCTCAGCACTTTCTGGGCGTTGACCGAGAGGACGGAGGTCATCGGCTGGGTGCGGCTGCAATCCGGGCAGAGCATGCCTCCCACATTGGCGCAGAATGAGTTGTTGACGGGCTGCAAGGCTGTCCGGCATGAGAGGCACTGCTGAAGCTGAGGGCGGTAACCGACGCTATCCAGGAGGTGCAGTTCAAAGCTGCGTAGCGCCAGCTCTTTATCGTTTGTCCCGCAGAGGCGTTCCAGCGTCTCCAGCACTAATTGAAGCAGGGCGTGGTTCTCGATATGCTCGGCGGTGAACTGGTTAACCAGTTCGATGACATAGAGTCCGTAAGAGGTAAGCTCCAGGTTTGTTTTCAAGGGCAGGAAGCTGGTTATGGTCTGAGCGCCTGTAATTGTATCGATGTTCCTCCCCCGGGCCAGCGAGACCATGCTGTGAGTGAGCAGCTCCAGGTGCCCGGCCATCTTGCTTTTAGTTTTCCTGAGGCTCCTGGCAAAGCCCTGGATTTTGCCCAAATGAGGAGTATAGAGGGTGAGGATGCAATCCGCCTCCCCCAGTTTGGTCTTCTTAATAATGATGGCTTCGGTTTGATAATTTCTTGGACTTTGCATTTTTGTATCACAGAATATCAAGTAGTTCAGTCAACGATTGTATCTCATATTCAACTTTGATTTCAGGCTCGGACTTGTTCTTCTGCCGGTTAAGCCAGACGCTTTTCATACCTGCCCCGGCAGCCCCGATAACGTCATTTTTCAATGAGTCACCAATGTGCAACATCTCTTGCGCGGTACATCCAGCCTTGTCAAGGGCAACGTGAAATAACCGCGGGTCTGGTTTATCGATTCCGTAATCTTGGGAAAATACAATGTATTGAAATGTATCTGCCAGGCCGCATTTGTCCGGGTAGCTGTTGCCATTGGAGACCACACCTATTTTATATCGTGATTTCAGGGCTTTCAGTGTTGGCCTGACATCTTCGAAAAGTTCAATGTCGTTGTAACGGTGCTTCAAATAAAACTCGGTGAGGTAAGCTGCCAGAGTATCATCCGACCTGCCAACCTCTACCAGTGTCTGCTTGAAAGCTGCCAGGCGTATTTCTTCATGACGGGCGCCTTTCCCATTTAACTCGCCGAATACCCGCTCCGCCGTCTCCATCATCCTGTCGATAGTAAGTCTGTTCGCTGCCACAGAATCTATAGTTTCAAGCTTGGTTAAAGTGAGACTGAGCGAGTGCAGTCTCACTTTTTCAAAATCCCATAGTGTGCCGTCGGCGTCAAAGGAAATGGCTTTTATTCCGGTAATTTTTTTCATAATTAGACCAATAAACACAAATCAAATTTTACGGACTTTACTGGATATGGCGTTCCTTACTTTTTCGTACGAGGGAGGAGGACCGGTATTTACCTGCTTGCCATCTATAAACAGAGCATCCGAGATTCCCCACTCTAAAAAGGTCTTTCTATCAAAGGTATTAACGGGTTGAAAGACTACCCTATCACCAAGCTCGGCAGCAGCCCTCTTTGCCCTCTCGTAGACCAGGCTCTGAGCCGGACACCACCCGTTTAACAGTGCCGTCACAGTTACCTTGCCGGGAATAAGCGCGGGTTTTTTATTCGGCCTGACCCATTTTGGAGCGATGGCGTCGTTAGTGAAGGGCTTCCAGAGGAGAACCTGCCCTAAAAATCCCATTTTATCTACTGTGGCGTATCCCTGCTTCCTGAACCAGGAGGCTTTCATCCAGAATGGTAACGGAATTCCCCATGCTGCAATGCCTTTGGAACCAAGGGTTTGCGCGTCATTTTCAGCCGCTTGAAGGAGAGCAACTCCCATCCCCTGTTTCCGGAAGTTTCCTCTGCCCTGTTTATGGCCGTGAACCCAGATACAATTTATGAAATAGAGGTCGTTGCCTTCGGCGGAGGACTGTTCGATGGGAATGTATTGAATCATCCCGCCGGCTTCTCCACGTTCGTCCAGTGCCAGTTTCACGCGGAGACCCTTGTCCTTCATTTTGCCATACCAGGCCGCTTTGTGATTGCCCGCCTCTTTCATCTCTTCATTCCAATCTTCCAGGCAGACGAAATACAGGCTTTCATTCTGTTTATCGAGGTCGATTATTTGCATATAACCTCACCCCCAGATATTTTTTACTAAGATGGGCTCGCCCATCTTAAACACCCCTTGGGATGCTAATTTCACTTCTTGATGAATATGGAAGCATAGTGATAAGTACCGACTTCTGAGACCTGCTTTTCACTGTAACGATATGGAGTAATGGCGGACGCCGTTTGTTTAGGAGATAATTTTATAGCGAGGGCCGGGCCGGGTATGTCACGCTCCTTCTTGAATTCAACGATGGCCAGCGTTCCTCCGAATTTAACCACCCTGGTGATTTCTTTCATTACGCCGTCCGTTTCTTGGTTCTCGACGAAACCATGCAAGACATTAGCGACCAGGCAGACATCGATGCTGTGGGTGGATAATGGGGTTTTATCTGTCATATCGGCAACAATAGCTTCGATGTTCCTGAGTTTACGGTCGATAATCTCTTTTTTCAGGATGTCGATGGACGGCTCATCGATATCGACAGCATATACCTTACCCTGAGCGCCGACAATCTCCGAAGCAGCTATAGAGAGATAGCCGCTGCCGCTGCCCGCATCAAGAAAAACATCGCCTGATTTCAGCCCGATTACCTTAAGGACTTTGTCCGCGTCAAGCAAACTCTGGGTGGAGCGACCCGCGTGGTGGAATCTCCATGGCTGATTATCGACCATCCTCACCTCCCTCTTAGTACCGGTTCAACTTTATGAATCTAGAACGCCTGTCTGCCCTCGATGGCGCGGGTGAGGGTGACATCATCGGCGTATTCCAACTCCGTACCGAAGGGGAGTCCCCGGGCGAGACGGGTGGTTTTGATGCCCAGGGGTGAAATCAGTCGGTTTAAATAGAGGGCGGTCTGCTCCCCTTCCAGGTTTGTGTTGGTGGCCAGGATGACCTCAGTTACCTCACTATTCTTCACGCGCTCCAGAAGCTCTTTGATTCTGATATCATCGGTGCCGACCCCCTCTGTAGGCGAGATAGCCCCGTGGAGGACGTGGTAAAGCCCTTTGTAAATGCGGGTATGCTCCAGAGCCAGGATGTCCTGGGGCTGCTCAACGATACAGACCTTGCTGCGGTCACGTTCTAGACTGCCGCAGATACGGCATGGGTCGGAGTCAGTGACGTTAAAACAGGAGGTGCACAAGGTAATCTGCTGTTTGACCGATAAGATAGCCTCAGCCAGAATTCTGGACTGCTCCTCAGGCGAGCGCAGCAGGTAATAGGCAATCCGCTGGGCGCTTTTGGGACCGATGCCGGGCAGCTTGTTAAGCTCCTGGATAAGCTTGTTGATCGGCTCGGCCGTCTGGGGTAAATTCTGATTAATTGTTGATTTTTGTTTCAACCAGTCCCCCTATATTCTCCTGAAAGAAAGGAGAATGAAAACCAATTGTAGGGGCAGGCTCCCATGCCTGCCCATGGCGCCACCGTGGTCTAATTGTAGAGGCAGTCCCCCGTGCCTGCCCTTGCCTGCCCGGGGCGACCACGGTGGGTCGCCCCTACAGCATATTTCGTAATATTGACGCTAAATCTAAGTCAATCCCGGTATCTTCAGCCCGCCGGTCAGCTCCTTGAGCTGGTTGGCTGCCATTTTCTGAGACTTTTCGCTGGTTTCGCCAATTGCTTTCATAATCAGCTTCTCCAGGTCACCCACTTTATTGGGATTAACCACCTCAGAAGATATTTTGATGGAGAGTATCTTTTGCTGGCCGTTCATGGTGACTTTCACTGCCCCCTTGCCAGCTTCTCCCTCGATGACCATCTTGCCAAGCTCCTTTTGAGCCTTGTCCAGCTTGGATTTTAGCTCCTGGGCCTGCTTTAACATGTTAAAATTCATTTTTCCTCCGCATCTATTCTTTGGGCGCCCATCTTCAACGCCGCCTTTAATAAATTATTGTTCTCGGTAACACAGCTTATCCGGCAGGGGTGCCCCAGGAAATTGCTGATGACGTTCTCAACAACCTTTTGATTTTCTGCTTTCTCAATCATATCTTTGTGTATTGTGTGCTGGAAAGCCAGGATAACTGTATCGTTTTCAATGGCTTTCGGCAAAACGCCGGCGCTTCTCAGAACGGAAAGAGCATTTGATTTTTTCACATCCCGAGGTGCATTATCGATAACCAGCTTCCAATTTAATTTTAATCGCTCAAACTCAGTGGCGCCTTCCAGTATCTGGGCGCTTGCGGCAGCCCTGACGGGTTCCTGTACCGGGGGAGGGGTGGAGTGGGGCACCGTCTTAACGGGTTGCGAATGAACCGTTACGGGCGCCGGACCAGCTTGTTTTTGGGGCGGGGGCTGAGGTCGGGAGACCGCAGGTGCCGGTGCAGCCGCCCTTTGAGGTTGGGGAGGTATATGTGTGGGCGGCTTCTCTTGTCTCTCCGGCTCTACCTCAGGGGTGAGAGAGCAATCAATAAGCGCCAGCTCCAGAGGCAGGGTGGGGTAATTGTCAAAACCGGGCTGGAGTTGGCCGAAAAGCTTGACCGCCCGTAATATCTGCTCAAGAGAGGCTTTACCTGCCAGGGCCTTCAGTTCAGCTATATCTTCGACCGCCAGGTCGACTGACTCATCCGATCCTGTTTTTATCAGAAGCAGGCTTCTGAGATAATCTACCAGTTCCCGGTTGAATTGTTTTAAATCCAATCCGTCATTATTGACGCTGTTGATGGTTGCCACACCCTGGGAAATATTATTGCTGATAATGTGCTTCGCCAGTTCCTTGACGCGCGAATCGCCGGTGACTCCCAGCATCGTCTGTGCCTGCTGAAGACTAAGCTCGGAGCCGTAGTAGGTGGTTAGTTGCTCCAGCAGATTTACGGCATCACGCTGACTGCCGGTGGCGCTACGGGCGATAAGCCGCATGGCCTCTTTTTCAACTTTAAGGCCCTCACCCTGGCACACGCGGGTAAGGTAGGCAATGACATTTGCTTGAGAGTGCCGCCGGAAATCAAAACGCTGGCACCGGGATAGAATCGTAGGCAGGATTTTGTGGATTTCCGAGGTAGCCAGAATAAAAATGACGTGAGGCGGCGGTTCCTCCAGAGTTTTAAGCAAAGCATTAGCCGCGCTGTTACTGAGCATGTGGACTTCGTCGATGATATAGACCTTATAACGAGCCTGGTTTGGAGAATAAGTGACCTTCTCGCGAAGGCTGCGGATGTCATCCACGCCTGTATTACTGGCGGCATCGATTTCTATCACATCCAATGCCCTGAGGTCAGATATCGCCCGGCACATATCGCACGTATTGCACGGCTCACCCTTGCCGTTAGTGAGACAGTTCACTGCCTTGGCCAGAATGCGTGCCGTGCTGGTCTTACCGGTTCCCCTCGGCCCGCAAAAGAGATAGGCGTGAGAAATACGTCCGCTACTGAGAGCATTCAGCAGAGTCTGGGTTACAGGCTCCTGGCCGACTATCTCAGCCAGAGTCTGGGGACGCCATTTGCGGTAAAAAACCTGGGATGTCATTTGCCTTATTATACCCTATCATCGGCCTGTTGCCAAAGTCATAATTGGATGAGCTTTCCACGAAACACCTCCTGCGGGTCTTATTATCATTATTGTCATTTCCCGCTCAGGCGGGGAATCCATTTCTCTATGGAATAAACCCTCGCCTTCGCGGGTGGGTGACAATTTCGCGGAAGGCTCTTTGTGTGACCGGATGGATGGGCGGGGGATATGGTAAGGGCGGGTTTCAAACCCGCCCTTACGATGTTGCCAGCCACGATTGATTATCAGGTTAGAGCAGAGACGGGATATCCTTCGAGGCGTCTTCGATTGATTTCAGCCTGAGGTCGGTTTCTTCCTGCCTCTCTTTAACCCGGGGAATCATAGCTGTGGACTGAGCATAGTACTGCCTGACCTTCTCAACATCGCTCAGTTCAGACAGGATGACGCTAACATCTAACGAACCCTTCTCTCTGGGGTAATCGCCGTTCCTGATTACCGCCTGCGGAGCCAGACTTCTTAGATAATCGCCCAGGTCCTTAACCAGGTCAACACTCATTTCGCGGGAAGGGGCCGAAATGAGATATAAAGCTCTTCTGGCGTCAGCCGGGTTACAGTTGAGTGACAGCTCACTGATAGCCTCATCCATAGCCTGGATACCTTTTTGAGCTTCATGACCTTTCTTCAGGAAATCGCGGCTTTGCGGAATAGGTAGCCTGATTTGAGAGAGTGGTGATATGCCATAGCCGAGTACCGTCCAGCCGACCACGGTTTGCATAATATCGCCGGCGTCAAGTAACTTTGCCCCTATATATTTGGTATTTTTTTCTTCACCGGCACAGAGGATATTATAGAATGGTTCAGCTATCAAAGCGTTAATTCTGGACAGGTTATTTCTGAGGGAGTCATCCTTTCTGATGTACCGTTGATTATCGATAAGGAAGACTGCGTCAGATACGGCGTAGGTTGATTTAAGACAGGTGGCCGTGTTATATACCGTTCTTTCTTCAGTATACTCTTCGTGTTCAAAGGGCAGGATAACGGCAGAATAGACCGGTTTGTCCGGATAGCGCTCCTTCACGTACTGCGCAATCACAGGTAAAGAGCCGGAACCGGTACCGCCGCCGGCGCTGGCAATCAGCAAAAAGGCATCTGTCTCATAGAAACGTTTGGTTGTTCTGATAGCGTCGACGACCTTATCGGCGTCCGACCGGGCTATCTCAGCGCCAAGCTCATTTATTTTACCCACGCCATGCCCCCCGGTCTTTCGCCCGCCGATGAGGATTCTATGCTGATAATCACGGCTGATAGTAGTCAGTCCGCTCAAATCAGCCCCATCCGTATTAACGGCAAAGGCGCCGGTTATTATCTCGATTCTGCGTTGGCTGATTGCCCTTTTATTTAACTTGGCAAACTCATCTGCAATCCTGCCGCCGCACTGCCCCAGACCGATAACCACTAACTTCATCATCTCACCTCGATATAGTGTTGAGTCATTCTACTAGTTTAAACGCAATAATGTCAATTTATTAGTACATTTTTCAGGATGACAGCGCTCAACAATTTTACCTTATCGCAGTATTGTGCTATGCTAGAGACCTTATCCCGAAGTCTCGATTATTGAGCCAGCCGGATATATATTAACCGGCCTGAACCGGAACGCGAAGTCATTCTAGTATCCAACCTTGACCAATCTGGCCCACTTGAAGCTGAACTGGAGACTATTGAAAAACTGAAGGGGCTATATTAGAATATTGCTAGAGGTTTTTGCAGAATGACCAGTAAATCCCCTCATAAGCCGTTGGATGATATGGAGAGCAGCATCGGGACATTTGAGGAAGCTGTCTCCAGAGCTGAAGCGCTGGGTAAAGCTGCCAGAGAGGCAGCCGCTGCATCCAGCCGGACCTCCCAGAGCGCCTTAAGCAGGGCTGAGGAAATCAGCCGTGACGTTAAACTGGCGGCTGAAGAATCCGCCAGGGCATCCCGTGAGGCGGTCAGCAAAGCTGAGGAAATCAGTAAAACAGCCAAAGAAACGACTGAGACAACCTTGAAGGCCGCTCAAGAAGCGATATCCAAAGCCGAAGCCTCGGCTAAAGCTCCAAAAGAGGCCGCCGAAGGGCTGGTGAAGAAATTTGAGCAGGCTATCAGCCGTGCTGAGGAATTAAATAAGGAAGCCGGAGAACTGGCGCAGGCAGCGCTTACCGCCTCACAGGAAGGACTGGTTCGGCTTGAGGAATCGGGCCGGGCTGCCAGAGACAAGGCTGAAGCCTCGAATAAGACTACCAGGGCGGCGCTGATTAGAGCCGATGAAATAAGTAAAGCCGCTAAAAAGGCGGCTGAAGACGCGGAGAAGTTGACTCGTGAGGCGGTCAGCAAGGCTGAGGAAATCAGTAAGATGACTTCAGAAGAGTCTGCCAGAGTGTCCAGAGAAACAGTCGCCAGGACGGAACGGGCTACCAAAGAGTCCCGGGAGGCAGCCGAAGCAGCTATCCGTGCCTCAAGAGAGGCAGCAACCAGGGCTGAAAAGATGAGCACATCGACCAAGGAAATGGTTGAAGCCTCGGCTCTTTCCGTCCAGGAAGCAGCCAACCGCTCCACAGAAATCAGCAAAGAAGCAAGGAAGACGGCTGAAGATTCGGCCCGCCTGGCACGCGAGGCCGTTATTAGAGCAGAAGCGTTGAGCCGAGAGGCTAAAGAAGTGACTGAAGGGATATTGAGAACCTCTCAGGCAGGTTTACTCCGCGCTGAAGAGATGAATAAGCAGGCCAGGCAGATAGCCGAGGCATCGGCGAAAGCTTCGCAAGACGCGGTGCTTATGGCTGAAGAGATAAGCCGGACGACCCGGAATATAGCTGACATATCGGCTCAGGCTGTCCTTGGCGCGATTGAAGCCTCAATAAAAGTTTCCAGGGAAGTGATAACCAAATCTGAGGAAATGGGCAAGCAGGCCATGGAAGTGGCTGAGGCCTCGACCAAGGCCTTTGAAGAGGCGATGAGCCGCGCCGAAGTAACTACCAGGGTAGTCAAGGAGACGTCCGAAGCATTGGCCAGAGCGGCAGAGGGGGCTGTTGAAGTCGCTATTAAAGCTTCTCGTGAAGCCATTGAGACAGCGGTTAAAGCCTCGCAGGAAGCGATAAACAAGGCTGAAGAAATCAGCAAATTAGCTTCGGAGACGGCTGTGACTTCAACACGGGCAGTTGAGGCATCAGCCAGGACATCGACAAAAGCGGCCAGGGATTTGTCTGAGGCTCTGACCAGAGAAGCCAGAAAGACCGTCGAGACATCGATAAAGGCAGCTAAAGAAGCCAGTGAAACGTCAACGCGGGCCGCCAGAGAGGCGGCTGAGATTTCGATTAAGGCTTTTGAGGAAGCCATTAACCGGGCCGAGGCGACCGGTAAATTGTCCAGGGAAACTGCCGAAGCCTCGATTAAAGCCTTCGAGAAAGCAATCGGCCGGTCCGGAACCCCGGAAGAGCCGGTCATCAACAAGCCGGTAGAGAAGCCTGTAGATAAGGCTGATAAGGTGACGGCAGAGAAAACGGATATGCTCAAGACAAAACCAAAGAAAGAAGTTGAGCCGGAAGACAGCAGGGGGAAAACAGAATCCCGTTTAGAGTTCCTTTCCAGAATGTATGAAGCCAGGAAAGCTCAGCAAGTCGATGAGGAGATAACAACAGACGACGAGGAAACGACCGAGGAGTAGTTTTTTCCTGTAATGATAAGAACAGGTGATTGTTCACTAAAAATTTGTAGAGTAGTCCCAGAATGAAGGAGGTGCCCAGGTGGTGAATCCAAGAACACAGGCTAAAAAGAATGCAGCCCAGGCCGAGGAAAAGGCAGCCAAGCCGGTAGAAGAGATCAAGGTACCCGTTAGTCCCACGCGCACGGAGGGAGAACAGTCCGTACAACCTCTTGATGAGGTCCTGGGACAAGCCCAGAAAGCCTATACGGCATATCAGGAGGCGGAACGTGAAGTCGCCCGGATGTACCGCAGGAATGAACAGCAAGTGGCTGAGGCTTACCGCAGGGCTGAGGCGCAGGCTAACAGCGCCTATGAAACCAGCATCAAGCAGACCTTAAAAGCCCGGGAGACAGCCGAGCAGCAGGCCAGGGATGCCTACCAGAGAGCTGTTGAGGGAGCCGAGAAAGCTGCCGAAGAAGCTATCGGGCTGTCTGCACAGGTGCGTGATGAGACTCTTGCCCACGCCTGGAAAGTCCGTGAAGAGACAGTAACCCAGGCCTGGGAAATATATACCAAAATTGTGAGATAACCAGCATCGTGTTTTAACGCTTCGCTGGCTGGTCCTGGTAAACCATACGACTGGCTCCGGTTGCCATCGGAGCGAAAGGGAAGTCGAGAGGCAGTAATTCGGGGACTCCTGAGGTTTTTTGAGGCTATGCCTTGCTCAGCAAGGCATAGCCTTTTATTTATTTACGAAACCAACATCCTGGTTTTGGTAGCCGCAGATAGGCAAGCACACCCTTTAAAGATGGCTTAGAGTAGCGAGGGAATATCCTTCAGGGTGCCATCGAGCGCCCGGTTTCCACTCTCTATGCCCTCTTGTCGTTTCTGGATGACGGAGATAAGGCTGATGGTTTTGGTAAAATATTGTCTGATTTTAGCCACATCACTAAACTCAGATAGTATTATCGAAACGTCCAGTGACGAGCCTTTATCTCTTGGGTAGTCGCCGCTCCTGATTATCGCCTCCGGAGCCAGACTCTTGAGATGATTGCCCAGTTCCTTAACCATATCCATATTCATTTCGCCGCCGGGCGCGGCAAGAAGATATAAGGCTCTCCTGGCGTCAGCCGGATTGCCATTAACTGATAGACGGCTGATAGCTTCATCCATTGCCTGAATTCCCCTCTGGGTTTCGACAGATTTCTTTCTGAAGTCACGCGTCTGCTCGGAGAGAAACTTGAAAAATGAAGGGGTGTTTTTACTGTGGCCGATTACCGTCCAGCCGACGAGTGTCTGGATGATGTCACCGGCGTCCAGCACCTTTGCCCCGATGTACTTATACTGTTTCTCTTCCCCGGCGCAAAGCAGGTTATAAAACGGCTCGGCTATCCGGGCGTTAATCTTGTCCAGGTTGTTCTGAAGTGAGGAATCTCTCCGGATAAATCTCTGGTTATCGACCAGTATTACGGCATCGGCAACCAGGTAGCAGGATTTAAGACAGGTGGCAGCGTTATATATAGTTCTTTCCTCTGTCTGCTCTTCGTGCTCGAAAGGAAGAACGACCATATCATATACCGGTTTATCGATGAACCGCTCTTTAATAGCCTGGGTCATTATGGCGATGGCCCCTGAGCCGGTGCCGCCGCCGGCGCCGGCAACCAGCAAAAATGCATCTGCCTCCGGCAGCCGCTTGGTAGCGCTGATGGCCTCGATGACTTTATCGGCGTCTTCCTTGGCTACCTCGGCGCCAAGCTCGTTTATCTTGCCGACCCCATGGCCGCCCGTCTTTCTGTCACCGATGAGGATTCGGTGTTGGAAGTCAGGCCTTACCCGGCGCAGCCCGCTCAAATCGGCGATATCGGTATTTATTGCAAAAGCGCTGTTAACAATCTCGATGCCACGCTGAGTGACTGCCTGTCTATTCAGCCGGGCGAATTCATCGGCAATTCTGCCGCCGCATTGTCCCAGTCCAATCACCACTAATTTCATGTAACCCTCTTAAACCCCCTCCACCTTAGTCAAGGCAACCGCTTTCGCAGCTACCCGCAATCGTAGAATATCAGGTTTTCCTTGAGTGATTCAAGTGAGCCGAGGCTACAACCCTTTGCCGGCTACATAGGCGGCCAGGTCTCCGAGACGGCAGCTATAGCCCCACTCGTTATCGTACCAGGCAATCACTTTTACCATGTTATTGCCGATGACCATAGTGCTGAGCGAATCGATGATTGAACTGGCCGGATTACCTTTAAAGTCCACGCTGACCAGTTCTTCCTCGCAGTATTCCATATACTTGGCTAACGGTCCTTTGGCGGCGGCCTGGTAAGCCTGGTTAACCTGCTCCTTGGTTACGGGCTTGCTTACTTCGGCAACGAAATCGATGACGGATACCGTCGGGGTCGGCACTCTGATTGACAGGCCATCTATCTTCCCTTTCAGCTCAGGAATGATGACGCCGACCAATCTGGCGGCGCCGGTGGTGGTCGGAACCATACTGAGTCCTGCCGCTCTTGCCCTTCGCAACGACGAGTGCGCGGTATCCTGAATGCGCTGGTCGCCGGTGTAAGAATGAACCGTTGTCATCAACCCTTTGACCACCCCGAAATTCTGGTGCAGCACTTTCACCACCGGGGCGACGCAGTTGGTTGTGCAGGAAGCGTTGGAGATGACTTTGTGTTTTGCAGCATCGTACTTCTCTTCGTTGACACCCAGTACTATAGTGGCATCCTCATTGGTGGCCGGGGCAGAGATAATCACCTTCTTGGCGCCGCCTTGCAGGTGGCCGGCGGCTTTAGTGGCATCTTCGAAAAAACCTGTGGATTCTATCACAATATCGACGCCAAAATCCCGCCAGGGTATTTTGGACGGTTCGCGCTCGGCAATCACTCGCACGTTCTTGCCATCGACAACCATAGAATCAGATGTTGCCTCGACAGTGCCCGGATAGCGCCCATAGCTGCTGTCCCATTTGAGCAGGTGAGCGTTTGTTTTGGTATTTGTCAAGTCATTTACCGCTACGATTTCCAGCTCTCCTTTGTGACGCTGGGCAATCGTCCTGAATGTCAGCCTGCCGATGCGCCCGAAGCCATTAATGCCGATTTTAGTTACCATTGTTTATCTCCTTTAAATAGTGATTAGTTTTCTATTTCTTCGCCTTTGTCGTTAGTTTCATTATAATATGCGATTTCGTCTTTCAATGTGGTTTCGACAACTCCGTTAACTTTCATTACCTTGAGGTGGGCGAGTGTCTCCATAACCGCCATCCGCTTGTCCCATGGGCGCAACTCCTCGAATTTTTTGCCGCCCACAGATGGCATCCAGGTAATCACGGTAGAAATCTCCCAGGCCGTTTTAGCCTCACCGCTGAAGGCGGCCATAATCTCGGCATCCCGGTGAGCGTGATGAGCTACCAATTCATTGACTCTTTCCCGCAGATTGGTGAATGTCTGTTCGTGCCCCGGTAAAACCAGAGCGCAATCATATTCTTTAATCAACTTCAGGGAATCCAGAAAATTGCCTAATGGACTGGCGCTTGAATCCGTCTGCAAACCGACGCTGGGCGTAATGACCGGTAAAACGTGGTCTCCAGAAAAAAGTATTCTGTGGTTCGATTCATACAGGCAGATATGGCCCGGGTCGTGTCCGGGAGTGAAAACCACTTCGAGATTGAATTTATCCACAGAAATAGTCTCGCCTCCCTCGAGCAAAGTATCCGGCATGGTCGGCTCCGGGAAATTCGGCCTGCCCTGTCCTCCCCCCTGCGGGCCACCCCGTGGAGGGCCGCCGGGACCATGCTGCATTTCCGCGGGGTCCATTTTTGGCACGCCGTTAGTCAGCAGCCATTTCTCCATCTCAGGGCCGCGCCCCTGGCGGTTTCGCATCATAAACTGTATGTTGTCCCTTGCAGTTCTGTGGACAATAATTTCGGCGTTGGAAATGTCTTTAATCCGCCCGGCCAGGCCGTAATGGTCTCCATGGGAATGGGTGGCGACGATTCGGGTAATCTCTTCAATAGAGGCTCCGGCTTCCGCCAGTTCCTTTTTGAGAACCTCGAAAGATTCATCATGGTTCATTCCCGGGTCGATGATGAGATAGCCGTTATCATCCTTCAGCAGGTAAGAGTTGGTGTTGCCCAGGGGGTTGTTAGGAATGGGCACTTTTAGCTGGTAAATCCCGGGTATTATTTCGGTCATTCTTTTCAATCCTTCCTTAAGTAGCGGAACGCCTTCGTTCCGGCAAAGGCAGCTTTCTGCCCCAACTCATCTTCTATTCTCAACAGGCGGTTATACTTGGCGGTACGCTCAGAACGACATGGGGCGCCGGTTTTAATCTGGCCCGTATCTAACCCCACCGCCAGGTCTGCGATGGTAGTATCTTCCGTCTCACCGGAGCGGTGGCTGATTACGGCTGTCCAGCCCGCCTTTTTGGCCATATCCACGGCCGCAATTGTCTCGGTAAGGGTGCCGATTTGATTGGGCTTAATAAGAATGGAATTCGAGGCGCCTATCCTGATGCCTTTGCTCAGGCGGGTGACGTTGGTAGTATAAAGGTCGTCGCCGACAAGCTGGATTTTGTTGCCTAGGTATTTAGTGAGTAGTTGCCAGCCGTCCCAGTCGTCCTCCGCCATTCCGTCCTCGATACTGATGATGGGGTAGTCCGACACCCATTTGACATAGAATTGGACCATTTCGGCGGTGCTCAGCGAGGCGCCTTCTTTAGCCAGGACATACTTGCCGTTATCATAGAACTCGCTGGCCGCCGGGTCTAGGGCGATAAAACAATCCTTGCCCGGTTTGTATCCGGCCGTTTCGATGGCTGCTAAAATAGCCTCGATTGCCTGGTCGTTCGATTCCAGCGAAGGAGCGAACCCGCCCTCATCGCCGACATTGGTATTTAATCCTTTATCCTTAAGCACCTTCTTCAGTGCCTGGTAAACTTCTGTGCCCATTTGTAATGCCTGGCGGAACGAGGTAGCTCCTGCAGGTACGACCATGAACTCCTGAAAATATGTCGAATCGGCCGCGTGCCTGCCTCCATTCAGGATATTCATCATGGGGGTAGGGGTGGTGTACTTCTCAGCCTTGCTCACATATTTGTAGAGGGGCAGGCATGATGAGGCAGCCGCGGCGTGGGCAACCGCCAGCGACACCCCTAAAATGGCATTTGCCCCCAAGTGGGATTTGTTATCTGTGCCGTCCAGCTCGATAAGCTTGTTATCGATGGCTGCCTGGTCGTCGACCGCCATGCCCGTTATGCTTCTGGCTATGAACCGGTTGACGTTGTCCACCGCTTTAAGCGTGCCCAGTCCATTAAACCGGAATTTATTCCCATCCCTCAGCTCCACCGCCTCATACTTGCCTGTGCTGGCGCCGGATGGCACCGCCGCCCAGCCGAAGGAACCATCGGATAGCCTTATATCAACTTCAATGGTCGGGTTGCCCCTCGAATCCAGTATCTCTCTGGCTTTAACGCTCTTAATAGTTGCAACTTTATTTTTCTTTTCAGGCACATAGCGATTATATCACCTGAGTGTGGGATTGGCAAAGGACGGAATATATGAATCGGGCAGGAAATATTTTTTAGGCAAACAAATCGAGGCTAATTGAGCGTGAATTGGTTTTTGTATTATGTTAATTAATGAGGCTGGGAGAAAGGGGGGTTGGCGTCCGCTTGACATTAATCCGCCTAAAGAATAACCTGTAGTAGGATAGTTGGAATGTTGGATTGTAGGAGATGACGATGGCAGTTCAGGCGCGTAAAAAGACGGAGAAAAAACTGTCAGAGCTGGTTCAGGTACGCAAAAAAGCCCAGGTGACACTGCCGCTCTCGGTAAGAAAAGAGCTTGGCATAGAAGAAGGTGACTTTCTGGAAATACGGGTCGAGAACGGGGAGGCGGTGGTGAGGGTCAAGAAGCTGATAGATAAAGACCAGGCATGGTTCTGGACCAAACGCTGGCAGGAAGGCGAGCGGGAGGCGGATGAGGATATCAAAGCCGGCAGGGTACACCACTTTGACAACGTTGAAGATGCCATTTCACATCTGCATAAGCAGGCTAGGAAGTACGACGAAGAACAAGAGGCGAAGAAGAAAAAGGCAGCCAAATAGATGCACATTGAAACCTCGTTACGCTTTGACCGGCATTATACGGTATTGCCTCCGAAAATAAGAGAGAAGACAGATAAAGCGATGCGGCTTCTCGCTGCAGATTTCCGGCATCCCGGCCTGCGCGCTCATCCGGTAAGGAGTCATCCCGGCGTTTTTGAAGCCTACGTCGATGATAAATACCGAATGACTTTTGAACGCCAAGGCGATATTTTTATTATGCGCAACGTCGACAACCACGATGAATGCCTGAAAAATCCGTAGCCTTCACATCTCCCTTTTTAAAGGGAGATTAGAGAGGGATTTTCCAAAATTGCCCTTAGTCCCTTTCCGACTCGTTACACTCATGCGGAATCCCGTATGAACGAAGTGAATCGGGACTTTTTCAAAGAGGGATACCTACAGCAGCAAACGGCTGGTATAGGCATCTTCCTTTGAAAAAGGAAGACAGGAGAAAGATTTCGTAACCACGATGAATGCCTGAGAAATCCTTAAATGAAAAGGAAGAGGGGGCGATCTACTCTTTCTTCTTATCCTTTTTTAAGCTCTCCTGCAGCTTCTCAATCTGAAGTGAACGTTCTTTTTTAATTGCAGGCAGGACATATATGTCGAACAAGACTGTCTTGAGCGTTTCGATAATCAATGTCAGATTGGGAGAATCCCACTTATCCCAAGACTGCTCGTGAATCTTATCGCTTGTCATCTGCTGAATATGTGCGAGAATGTCGAAAAGGTCGGGGTCGGAACCGGCATGTTTTTGCTTTAAGGATTTGATACGGTTCTCGTAGTCACCTCCGGCTACCTCATTTAAAACGAGTAACTCATATATTGCCTTCCGCATGCAAGCCGAGGCCCCAGTAAGATAGTTCATTTTGAGACATCCCTCAGCTTCGGTAATCAGTTCCCTAAGTATTCTCGGTATTCTGCTATCCACAACAAAGAAGGACGTTGGTTGTGAGTAGAATATGCATGAATCTATGTCAATATCAGGGGAGAAACGCCAACGACTTTTACCTCGGGATATAAAAACTTGACTCTTTTTTAGGATGTCTTGAAAGGATAGATGCATCGATACCCGCTCACAAGAGGTGCATTGTATGAGGTACAAGTAACAGGCTTTGTCACTGCTCCAACTGAACTGAAAATCACCGATTACAGTATATACAACATTTCGGCGATTGCAGAAAGGGCAGTTGAACACCTCGCTATCTATGAAATACTTCCTATCAAGTTGGGACTGGTCTTCCATATCGAATCCTCTGCCGAATTATATCACAATTCAATTGTCCAGTTTATAGCTCACTATCCAAACCCACGACAATCCCCCCTTGACCTTATCAGAACAGATGTGCTAATTTATTGCCATGAGATTTGAATTGGAGAAGCGAGATGGAATTGGAGAAGCAGAATGCGTTTGAGAGGAGTTTTCATACTGAATCTGGAACAAGCGAGAATGCAACCGATGAAGATACCCGCCCGTTAGACCTGCGCCCTGAGTTCTGCCGCTACCGGGACGAGGGCTGTGAACTGGCCGAGTCCTGCCTGAACTGCCCGTTTGCCAGGTGTATTTATGATGAGCCGGGAGGCAACCAGGGCCGGATGAAAAGGGTACGGGACAAGGAGATAGTCCGGCTCCGCAGGGATGAGAGAAAGAAATTGAAAGAATTATCGGAAATGTTCGGCGTCAGCGAGCGCACGGTGCAGAGGGCATTGAAGGCAATGCGTGGCGGAAAGGAGCGAGACACGAAGGACTCCAGGAATGACAGAAAGCGGGTTGTTTCCCCAAAATAGCGAGTTTTTTAAACGAAACAATTCAATACCTTAAGAAGAAGAAATAGGATTACGGAAGGAATAAGGAAATGTACGAAGACTTTAGCCCGGCAGAATTAGCCCGCCGCGATACAGAGAGAGTGAGGAGATACAAAGAGCTGCTTGATTTCTATCACGGCAGCCACTGGGATCCTTCGACAGGCTCAGGACGAGCGTGGGAGAGACGGAACGAGAAGCGCCTGACCTTCAACTATGCCAAGGTCTTCATCGATAAAGTGACCTCATACCTGATGTCCGGCAACAGTCTGGTTGTAGAACCTCTAACGGACACAGTTGAAGCCAGAACATTGGCGCAGAAAGCCGGCGCGGTATTGTCTAAAGTGGCTGAGGAGAATAACCTGGAGCAGCTTGATTTCGAGACGGAAATCGATTGTGCCATCCTGGGAGACGCCTGCTATAAGGTCATCTGGGACCCGGAAGAAAAGCGGGTCAGCATCACGGCCCCCGATATCCAGGGCATCTATACTTGGTGGGTGGGTGATGATACCTCGAAGGTGTGGCGCGTAGCCTCCAAATACAGCCTGACCCAGGAGACGGCCAAAAGCCTCTATCAAGTCACCGCTAAAGATAAGACCGTTAGCCTCACCGAAGTCTGGACAGTCGCTGACTTCGAGCTATGGATTGACGATGTCCGTATTGAGAAAAAAGCCAACCCCTATGGCTTTATCCCCTTTGTTATCTATCCTAACCTGAGAGAGCCGAAACAGTTCTGGGGCGTCTCGGACTTAACCAATATTATGGAACCGCAGCGGGAACTGGACCGGGCGACCTCTCAGCTATCGAAAATCCTGGAGCTTTCCGGCAACCCAATCGCCGTGCTGGAAAATATCGAGGAATCTGAGGACATAGCGGTCAGGCCGGGAGCGGTCTGGAACATACCCGAGGATGCTAAGGCTTACCTGCTCGACCTGCTTCAGGGCGGCGGCGTCAGGCTGCACATAGATTACATCAACCTGCTCTACAGAATTTTGCATGACTTATCGGAGTCGCCCCGGGCTGCATTCGGCGGAACCGAGCGGGACTTGTCGGGCGTCGCTCTTGAAATCGAGCTTCAGCCGCTGCTCCAGAAGGTGAGGCGCAAGAGGATTATCCGGACCGCCGCCTACATCCAACGAGACAGGCTGATTCTCAAGCTGCTGGAGAAGTATACAGGCAACCGCTTTGGCGATAACCAGTTAAGAGTGGTCTGGGGGCCGCTGCTGCCTCAGGATTCAACGGCATTGGTCAATAATGAGCAGATTTTAATCCAGAGCGGCATCCATTCCAGGCGGCGGGCTATGGACGAGCTTGGCATGAAAGACCCGGAGATGGAGTTCAGCCGCTGGCTTGAGGAAAGGGAAATTATTCTCAGGATGAATAAGGAACTCAATTCAGCCCCGGCCAAAGGTGGCGCGAGAGTGAGAGCTGCGCAGCCCGGACAAGAGGCTATTTGAGGAATAAGGAGGTAAAAATGGTCGAAGAACCAGGGACGGAATCACCGGCGGGCGGTGAAAAGATGCCGGAAGTGGAATTGCTTGCGCTCAAGGCACGGGTTGTTGAGCTTGAGCAGTCGGTAGCCGGTAAGGAGGATGAGATTACCGGACTGAAGCAAACCGGACAGGAAATGCGGAACAGCCTGACCGCGGTCAATGATTTGTTATCGAAAGCTGTTGCCAGCTACAAAGCAGTGGTAGTGAGGGCAAATCCGGAAGTCATTGAGGAGCTTATCAGCGGCGACTCCATTGCGTCTATCGATGATTCCCTGTCCATGGCGAAGGAACTGGTCGGCAAGGTGAGGCGGGGAGTGGAGAGTGAGATTTCACTGGCCAGGGTGCCTGCCGGAGCGCCGGAGAGGACATCGCCTGACCTTTCCGCCCTTTCCCCGCGGGAGAAGATTCAATATGCAATAGGGAGAAGGTAAAATCCAAATTACAAAATCCAAAGTTCAAAAATATTTTGACATTTGAGCTTTGACATTTGAAATTCTACGAAGGAGGCTAATATGGCTTTAACACTGGCGGAAGCCGCCAAACTATCCAATGATATGCTCTTGCAAGGGGTGGTGGAAACTGTCGTCAAGGACTCGCCGATACTGAGAGCGTTGCCTTTCGTGGAAATCGTAGGCAACGGCTTGACTTATAACCAGGAGAATGCCCTGCCCAGCATCGATTTCTACGATGTCGGCGATACCTGGGCGGAATCTACGCCGACCTTCACCCAGAAAACGGCTAACCTGAAGATTATGGGCGGTGATGCCGATGTGGACAACTTTCTTAAAGCGACGCGCTCTAACCTCCAGGACCTGGAGGCAGCCATAGTCGAACTGAAGGCTAAGGCGCTCAAAGTCAAGTTCGAGGACACCTTTATTTACGGCGATGCCACGGCCAGTCCGAAACAGTTCGATGGCATACGGAAGCTCATCGATACCACCACTTCAGGCAGCCAGGTAATTGCCGCCGGCGCCGGCGGGGCGACTCTAACCATGGGTATGCTCGACCAGCTTATCGATGCGGTAAAGGGGGGCAAACCGGATTTGCTGCTCATGAGCCGGCGCACGAGACGCAAGATTAACGCCCTGGTCAGGGCCTCGGGCGGGATGATGGAGACCGACCGGGATAGCTGGGGTAATTTCATCCAGTTCTGGGACGGTATCGCCATCGGCGTTAATGACTGGATACTGGATACCCACGTCGTCAGCAGCAGCGTCGAGACGGCCGTTACCGGCGGTGACTCCTCCACAATTTACGCTGTTCAGCTTGGAGAAGGAGCGCTCTGCGGCCTGACAGCCCCCGGCCACCTCACAGTCGAGCCAATCGGCTCTCTTGAAACCAAGGATGCCTCGCGGACAAGAATCAAGTGGTACTGTTCCCTGGCGCTCTTCGCCAGCATCAAGGCAGCCGCTCTTATCGGGGTTAAGGACTAAAATACGAAAAAGAGGGAAATCCTAAGCACCAAATACGAAAAACTAAACAAATCCAAATTTCAAATCTAAGGTTTAGGGTTTAGATATTAGTGCTTAGGGTTTGCTCTGCAGGAGGTTATATGTCACTGACAATTATAGAACACATCGAGCACCCCTTTGCCAAGGGGAATCTGACTCCGGATGGAATCCAATGGAGCGCTGAAAAAACCACCTCGACCGACGGCTATGAAACTGTGGAAGAGGTAACGGTCAGTCCGCCGGCGCTGGGCACGGTTATCGAGTTCGAGTTCGGACTTACCTGCGCTGTAAAGTCCAGCAGCACTGCGGAAAGTGTACTCTTCAAATGGCAGGCACGGAATGCGGGGGGAAGCTGGGTTGACCTCCACCCGGAAGTAACCTGTGCCGCCGACGCTTCCGCTTACAGGGAGTATACCTACAGCGGTCGCGTTCAGCCGGTAAGTAACTTCAATAGTCTGCCCTTTAATATCCGCCTGCAAATCAAGTCCGGGGCGGCCGGTGGTGAGAATGCATTGGGCAAGACCAAGAACTCAAGCTATGTCAAGGTAATCTATTCGGCTTCATAGCGAGTGGAGCCGAACTATTCGTGAGGTACAAGGAGGTACAGAATGGTTGAGGAAGTTCGCCGCAGACCAAATTTCGTTCTTGACCCCAGCCTGGCGCTTTATCTGCCTCTCGTTGAATTAGACGGCAGCGCAATCAGGTCAAGGGACGCCTGCGGCCATCCGAGCACGGTCATCGGAGCCTTCTGGAGTCCCCGGGGCAGGGGCTTCGATGGGACCGATGACCGTATTTCCATCCCCGCTTCAAGCCGGCTGACGTTGACAAATGGGTTCACGATAATCATCTGGTTTCGGACGAACGATGTGGTCAATTACCAGGTTGTCATCGGAATCGGGGTGGGGGGCGGAACGCCTAACACGGGAGACCTGAGAGTGGACGGTAACGTGCTCGCTTGCTACTGGAATCGGCCGGGAGCATACTCCGGCAGAGTGGGAACTACAGCTCTGAGCGCAACCGCCTGGTATCAGGCTGCCTGCGTCTTTTGCCCTGATGTATCTCCTCTGCTTTACCTTAATGGCATGCCAGAAGGGACGGCATCCGGAACCCCCGGCGCTTTGGGCGGCTCTGGCTGGCAGGTGCAATTGGGGCAAACCCTGTATGGGGATACTGCTAAAAACTTCGATGGGATAGTAGGCAACATTCTGATTTACGGCCGCGCCCTGACGCCGATTGAAATTCAGAATAATTATCTCGCTACGAAATGGAGGTACCAATGAAATATAGAGTAAGAGTTGATTTATCCTTTGAGAATGAAGCCGATGCCAGGTCTTTGATGACTTACGCCAGGAACAGCTCGGAACAGGCGGTCAGCATAAACGAAGGCCAAGCTAATCAGGAGATATCCTTTTGTGATTTTGAGATATGCCGGAATGACGAATCTTTCTCAGAAGGATGCCGGAGGCTGGAAAGAGTGGAGGTCAGGAGACTGTAATGTCAAGTAAATGTCAAATAAAATCTAAAATCAAAATAACAGAAAGAAAGAAATTTAATTGAATCATTTGATTTACTTTTGTCATGTTTTTTTGCATTTGCATTTGGTTAGGGTTTATAACCAGGAATTTCGAATTTCGTTCAAAAGGGGGTGGGTAAATGAATCTAACTGACATGAGAGCCTTGGTCAGGCGCGACCTCCATGACGAGAACTCCAGCAGTTATCGCTGGACAAATGATGAAATAGACAGGCATATTGCCCACGCTGTCAGGGACTTTTCTGAAGCGGTCCCCTACGAGCAGAAAGCAACCAAAGCAACTACTTCAGGATCCAGAGAGGTTAATATCTACACCATAACCGACCGCATCATGGTCGAAGCCGTGGAGTATCCGGTGGACAAATTCCCCAGGCGTTACCAGCGCATCAGCCTCTGGGCGGATGTCTTGACCTTGCTTGGTGATGAGGTGCCGGATGGTTCTAATGCCTATATTTACTACGGCAAGCTCCACAGCCTCGGCTCATCATCTTCCACTATCCCGGCCATGTATGAGGACTTGATTGCCGCCGGCGCTGCCGGTTATGCCGCTGTGGAATGGGCAATCTATGCCGTCAACCGGGTGAATGTCAGCGGCTTACCCGCTCCGGAAGGCTTTCTCAACTGGGGCAGGGAAAGATTGAGCTATTTCAGGCAAGAACTGAGAAGATTAGGGCGCAGAAACCAGCTTCGATCCCGCTCCTTATACCGGCCACATAATCCGCCGGTATCTAAAACGACTGACTTCGGACCGTCATAAGGCTAAATGGAACAAAGTAGAAGAATATGAGAACGCTATCGTCAACATTACTATCTGCCCAGCAGAGCGCCAGCGGCATTCCGTATGTTAAGGTGGAGGCTAAGAACAAAATTGCCGGTGTCGTCAGGCTCGATTGGACCCGGCTGTATATCGGCTCTGAGGATGATTGCTTTCACGCCCTGACCATGCCCGGTGACGGCTCGCTCATCCGGGTCAGGCTTACTCCGGCGGCTGATGGCCGGAAGCTCTACCGGCAAAGGGTAGCCAGTCCTGGTCCTGGCTCGGACTTCAGTGGCTGGACATACACCAACCAGTACGGCTGCCTGGCCGTCGCTGCCGCTTCTTGTGGAGCTGAAGTATCTATCATCTGGATAAACGAGAATCGGGAAGTCCGCCGCATAATAAGCTCAGACAATGGTGCTACCTGGGGCACGCCTGAGCTTATTGACTACTCTCCTACCACAAGTGTTAATGGCCTGACCGCCTCCTATAAGCCTAACGGTGACCTGGGCATTTTCTTTGCCGACCAGACTACCCTCTATGTTAAGAAGCGTGTCGGCGGCAGCTGGCAGGAGAAAACAGCCTGGGATAAGACGACCGGCGACCTTTCAGGAGTCGCTGCCGTCTATGATGCCGATTGGAATCTCATCGTTAGCGGTCAGGATTCAGCGGGCAATTTTAAGCTATGGAGCTTGATTTATGGAGACGGCGGTGATGTTGCCTCAGGAACGTGGTCGGCGCTCAAGGAGTTTGCCTCAGCCCCTTCGGATGGTAACTTTCAATATAACGGGGTATTCATGGCTAAACCGGATGTTTACCGCTGTTTTTACATCGAGACATTCAGCGGGACAGAAGCCTACCACCGACCTTTCTGGTCTCACTCGGTTCCCGGCAGCTCTTTTACGGATAATCCATGGCGTGAGCCGGTGCCTTGTAACCTGAGCAGTGAATACGGCCTGGCTATTGCCCATCACGGCGATTATTGCTGGCTATCTGCTCCTTCTGGAGTCTGGCGTGCCGGCCTGGGTGAAACCAGTCTGGACTTAAGCCTTGATGTCATTTCATTGAATCAGGAGACAGAGCCAGGGCAGGGAAGACTCACAATTGAACTTAGAAATGATGAGGGTAACTATGCCTCGCTGCCGGCGCCGCTTGAGATAGGCTGCCAGATAGAGTTCAGCCCGGGCTACGTTACCGCTGAAGGAAACGAGCTCAGTTCAGGGCAGACCTTTGCCTTGGAAGCTTGCGAGTACATCAGTTCCGGCACTCAGGCCGGCCTCTTGCTCCACGCCCGGGATGGGTGGGACCGGATAAATAAATGGCAGGCGCGGCACCAGTTCCGCTGGAATCAAGGCTCTGAAGAAATGGATGTGAAGCAAATCATCGAGTTTGTCTTGGCCAGGGTTGGTTTAAAGCTCGAAACACTATCCCAGTCATCCGTTATCACAAGCTACTACCCTGACTTTGCCATTCATACTGGTAACCGGGGAGACACTATTATCGGCAAACTGCTGTCATTTGTCCCCGATGTGCTTTTCATCGAAGGCAATAAAGCCTGTCTGGTCAATCCCCTTTCTTCCGATGAATCCGTCTATGCCTATGGGCAGGCTCACGCTTTATTTGAAAGCAGATACCAGTATAGCGCTTGGAAGGTGAACCGGATTCAGGTCGAAGGTTATGACCCCACGAGCGCTGAGCTTTTAGTGGTCGATTCTTTCTCCTGGGGCAAAATAGACAAGCTCTATGACCGGCTGAAGCAGCTTGAAGACAGGAACATAGATACAGTGACTAAAGCTGAAGAGCGGGGGTCGGCTTATCTGAGGCATGCTGAAATGGAATCAGGGCGGAGCAATATCCGGATTCCGGTTAATTGCGGCCAGCAGCTATACGATGTCATCGATGTTACCGATAGCCGGGCTGGACTCAGTGCCGAAAAGAAGCGTGTGCTTGGCATGGTCCTGGTTCATAACCCTTCCCGGGGCGAATATGAACACAGGCTGTTATTGGGAGGGGTGTAGGGGCGCACCGTTCGTGGTGAGCCTGTCGAACCATGCGCCTCTACGAACTTCTGCGAGGAATGACAAGGGAGGTAAGAGTAAAATGACTACCAGAAAAGGCGTCTTGAAGAGCTTTGATTCCGGTGATTATACGGCCACAGTGCAACTCTCAGGCAGTAACAAAGTTTATCTTGAGGGCATCTCCGTGGCCCGTAACATGCCATCGGCAGAAATGACCGCCGGCAGAAAAGTGGCGGTCATCTTCTTCGATGAGCACAATGCTAAAGAGGCGGTGGTGGTAGCGGTTTATACCTGACTTAGAAATTCCTCTCCCTTGATGGGAGAGGCTAGGTGAGGGTGAAGTCACAAGCGTATCTAGCCGCCCTCTTTACCCGCGCTTTTTGCCAGGCTCTTCAAGATGGAGAGGATTCCGATGACAGCCCTTTGCACTTCGACAGGCTCCTGCGCCAGCACCTTCGCCACATAAGGGTCCAGCCGGTCGTTGCCATAGGCAGAACTGGTCTCAGCTATCCTGGAATCCTGGTGGGAAAGGTAGCCGGCCAATGTAAAAAGCTCATCTTCCTTAAAATTCAGCGGCCTGGATATTTTCTGCAGAATATGGGCAGATGGGAAGCGCTCTCCCCGCTCGATACGGGCCAGATGAGATGCCGAAACACCCGAGACGGTTGCCAGTGCGTGAAGAGTCATCGATAGGGAAATCCTTTGCTGCTTGATGATGCCGCCCAGATGATTTCTCGTCACAATTTGAATTGTAGTTCGCCGCCCAGCAGATGTCAATGTTACGTACTGGTTCATATCAGTATGCTGGCCAAAGGTCATCGTTTTTCTTGACGTGCTTCGGCTGAAGGCTTTACAATGATTGGGTTATGCGAATTGGATTGGTCTCGGATACCCATATTCCCCAGCACGTGAAGGAATTACCTGTGGCTGAGTTGACGGAAGTCTTCAAGGGATGTGAGCTTATCCTGCACGGGGGAGATATCTATTCTCTCTCTGTGCTGGATGACCTGGAGCGCATCGCCCCGGTGCTGGCTGCCAGAGGAGATGATGACTACGGAGCTACCGTGCTGGACAGGCGGGTCAAGGGGAGACATTCTTTCAAGGTGGGGGATAAAATAATCTGGCTGACTCACGAGAGACCCTATATCCCCCGCATGACTCCTGAGTGGTGGGAAGCCAGGATTAATCCGGAAAAAGACGAGTTCGGCAAGCCGAACATCGTTGTCTTCGGCCACTTGCACAGGACCGTGCTGGAAACCGTCGATGATGTCCTCTATATCAACCCGGGCAGCCCGACCTTTCTGCATTACAAACATGGTCTGGGCACGTACGGAATACTCGAAATAAATTCAGGCGCCCCGGATGCGCGTATTTTACAATTGTAAGCCTTCCCGGATTTGCAGGGCGAGCGTAGTCTTTTATTCATAAGGCGAGGCCTTGCTTAAGCAAGGCCTCGCCTTATTATCTACTCGTTTTTACAATCCAAGTACTCTAATAGACAGGCTATTTCTTTTCCACCCTCACCGCGCAGGTCTTCAGCTCGGGAATCTTGGATACCGGGTCGAGAGCCGGATTAGTGAGAATGTTAGCTGCGCTTTCTCCGAAGTGGAAGTCCATGGTAACCACGCCGACCGGTGTAATCCCCGTTATCCTGGCCTTAGCCGCCACCTGCCCCCGGCGTGAGGTTACTTTCACACAATCACCATCTGAGATGCTGAGGGCTTCGGCATCGATGGGGTTTATCTCCACCCGTTCTTCGCCAAGCATTGTGTTAAGGCCCTTTACCTTCCGGGTCATCGTCCCGGTATGGTACTGGTACAGGCTCCGTACCGTAGTCAGCGTCAGGGGATAATCTTTATCGGCGACTTCCGCGGGCGGTTTGTATTCCAGGGGGGTGAACTTGCCTTTCCCGCGGGTGAATATTTCCGTATGTAGAATCGAGGTTCCGGGATGCTCCGCCGTCGGGCAGGGCCACTGCAAGCCACCCTTCTCTATGCGGTCATAGGAAATGCCTCCGTAGCTCGGAGTGAGTTTGGCTATTTCATTCATAATTTGAGAAGGATTCTCAAAATCAAAGCCTTTTGCCTTCATGCTGCGGGCAATCTGGCAGGTAATCAACCAGTCCGGCCTGGATTCACCCAGCGGCTCGATTGCCTTCCTGATTCGCTGAACTCTCCGCTCGGTATTGGTAAATGTGCCGTCCTTCTCAGCGAAGCTGCCCGAGGGCAGGATAACATCCGCCAGTTGGGCTGTTTCAGTCATAAACATATCCTGTACCACCAGGAATTCCACCTTTTCCAGCGATGCCTTGATATGGTTGGCGTCGGGGTCGCTCAACACAGGATTCTCGCCGACGAGATAGATTGCTTTAATCTGCCCATTCCCCGCCGCCCCGAAAATCTCGGTCAGGGTCAAGCCGGGAGCCGGGTTCAGAGTGGCGCCCCATGCCTTTTCGAATTTTTCTTTAACTGCCGGGTCGGCGACAGATTGGTAGCCGGTATAGACATTTGGCAGGCTGCCCAGGTCGCAGGCGCCCTGGACATTATTCTGACCCCTCAGGGGATTGACCCCGCTGCCGGGCTTGCCGATGTTGCCTGTGAGCATGGCCAGGTTGGCTATCGCCATCACATTATCTGTACCGTGGGAGTGCTGGGTAATGCCCATGGCATAGAGGATTGTCGCCGGCTTATTGGTGGCGTACATCCGGGCGGCTTCGACTATCTTTTGTCCGGGAACTCCCGTAAGGCGCTCCACGGTCTCTATATCAAAGTTCTTCAGAGAGGCTTTGAAAGCCTCGAAGTTTTCGCAGCGCTTCTCTATGAAAGCTGCATCATAAAGATTCTCATCGACGATCACCCGCAACATTCCCATCAGCAGGGCGACGTCACTACCCGGGCGCTGGCTCAGCCAGAGGTCGGCAGAGCGGCACAGGCCGATTTCGCGGGGATTGGCGACAATCAGTTTGGCGCCCTTGGTCGTAGCTCTCTTTATCTCCAACGCGACGACAGGGTGGGTGGATGGGGTGTTGGTGCCGATAGCTAGAACACAGGCAGTCTCACCGATGTCACGGATTGAGTTCGTCATTGCTCCACTACCGAAAGTTGCGGCCAGACCGGCCACAGTGGGGCTATGTCAGAGGCGGGCACAGTGGTCGATATTATTCGTGCCTAACACCGCCCGCCCCAGCTTCTGGATAATATAATTATCCTCGTTAGTGGCTTTGGCAGAAGCGATTATACCCAACTCATTCGGCTTATAACCGGCCAGTTTGCTGGCGACTAATTGCAGTGCCTCATCCCAGGTGGTCTCAACAAACTTGCCGTCCTTCTTCACCAGCGGGGAGGTCAGCCGGTCTGGGTGATGGACAAAATCCTGGATGCCGAAGCGGCCTTTAACGCAGGCTTGCCCTCGGTTCACCAGATTTTCCTTGTTTGGGTTCACCTCGATTATCTTGCCGTTCTTAATCTGTAAATCAAGCTGGCAGCCGACCCCGCAGTAAGGGCAGGTTGTCAATACCTCACTGTCAGAATGTCCGCCATCCCATTTTCGGCTTCGTTCTACAAGGGCTCCGGTCGGGCAAGCATCCACGCAGGCTCCGCAAAACTGGCAGCCCGCGTCCTGTAAAGAGCGGTCGAAGGCAGTGCCGACCAGCGCCTGGCTGCCGCGCGAGGTGAAGGCGATTGCTGCCGCGCCCCTTACCTCCTGGCAGACGCGAACGCACCTTCCACACAGGATGCACAGGTTGTAATTACGGTCGAAGAAGGGGTCTTCGGTATGAATCGGAAGTTCTTTATAGGCGTATGGTAGCTTGACTTCTTCAAGCTTTACGTAATCAGATACGGTTTGGAGTTCACAGCGCTCGTTCTTGGGGCAGGTAACGCAGCGCTCAGTTATATCCACGCTGCGAAGACAGATATCAAGGGGGCTGCAGCGCTCTCGTCGGTTGCACATCAGGCAGCCGTGAGGATGTTCGGTCAAAATCAGTTCGAGAACTCCCCGGCGGAACTGCTGAAGCTGGTCTGTGTCCGTCTTCACTATCATGTCGTTAGTAGCCGGTGTCGTGCAGGCAGTCGGAAAACCGCGCATCTTCTCTATTTCCACAACGCACATGCGGCAGCCGCCGTAAGGTGTCAGGGGTTCGTAATAGCATAATGTCGGGACATAGATGCCGGCCTTTCTGGCGGCCTGTAATACGGTCATACCGTCGTCGGCCTCGACTGGCTGGTCGTTAATAGTTAATTTAATCATCCGGTGTCTAACCTCATTAAAAATCTATGGTTTAAGCTTTGGCTGCTGCCCTTGGTTTGACGATTACCGGGATAGGTTTGGCGGGCACATCTATCTTCTTTCCGGAAACCTTTACCACAGCGCTGAACCGCTCGGGGCAAACACTAAAGCAGGTGTTGCATTTGGTGCATTTGCTCTGGTCGATGATGTGTATCATTCTCCTGTCCCCGGCGATGGCCTGGACAGGGCAATTCCTGAAGCAAATCTGGCATCCCTCGCACTTGTCGGGGAGGATATAGTAGTTAATTAGCTCTTTACAGGCCAGTGCCGGACAGCGCTTCTCGTTAATATGCGCTTCATATTCATCACGGAAGTAGCGCAGGGTTGTCAGAGTCGGACCGGGCGCTGTCTGCCCCAGCCCGCACAGCGAGGTGGACTTGACCAGTGTGGCAAGCCCTTCAAGGGTTGCGATGTCCTCGGGCACTCCCTTACCCCTGGTGATGCGCTCCAGGATAGTCAGCATCTGCCTGGTGCCGACCCGGCAGGGGACACATTTGCCGCAGGATTCATTCTGGACAAAAGTAAGAAAGAATCGTGCCATATCCACCATGCAGGTAGTTTCATCTGCTACCAGCATGCCTCCTGAGCCGACTATCGAGCCGGCCTGGGCTAAAGTTTCGTAATCCACAGGCAGGTCTTTAAGACTGGCCGGCAAGCATCCGCCTGAAGGCCCCCCGGTCAGAACTGCCTTAAATGTTTTATTATCTACAATACCGCCGCCGATATCAAAAATGATATCTTTGAGCGGGATACCCAGAGGGACTTCAATCAGCCCCGTGCGCACTACCTTACCAGCCAGAGAAAAGGTCTTGGTGCCTTTGCTTTTGTCAGAGCCTAATTTGGAGTACCATTCGGCGCCTCGCTGCATCACCGTAGCCGCATCGGCCCAGGTGCCGACGTTGTTGATATTGCTAGGTTTACCCCATAAACCTGAGTTAGCAGGGAAGGGTGGGCGGGAGCGGGGCATTCCCCTCTTGCCTTCGATGGAAACCATCAGCGCCGTTTCCTCGCCGCAGACAAAGGCGCCGGCCCCCTCTTTTATTTCGATGTCAAAGCTGAAGTTGGAACCCAGGATATTATCTCCCAGCAAACCGCACTCTGTCATTTGTTTTAAAGCTGTCTTTAAACGCTCGATAGCCAGCGGGTATTCTGCGCGGCAGTAAATGTAGCCCCGGGTCGTGCCGATGGCATAGGCCCCGATAAGCATCCCTTCCAGTACGGAATGAGGGTCGCTCTCCAGTTGTGATCTGTTCATAAAAGCGCCCGGGTCGCCTTCATCGGCATTACAGATTAAGAATTTCTCTGTGCCCTTTGCGATACGGCAGAATTGCCATTTCTGACCTGTTGAGAAGCCAGCTCCTCCCCTCCCCCTCAACCCGGACTTTTTAATCTCTTCGATGACAGCGTCCGGGGTCATCGCTAGAGCTTTAACGAAACCAGAATAGCCGTCATTAGCTATATATTGCATGATATCGGTCGGGTCTATGTTGCCGCAGTTCCTTAATGCCAAGCGCACCTGTGGTTTCATAACCGGCAAGTCAAGGAATTTGGGAATTCCTGAGACAGTGCCTTCACCGATGGTGCCCAGAGCGAGGTCGATGCGGGGATTATCATTAACCAGGTAGTCTTCGATGAGTTGGTTAATTAATTCCGGGGTGACGCTGCCATAGCTGATGCGAGGATGTCCCGGTTTAACGATATCTATTATAGGTTCAGCATAACAAAGCCCGACGCAGCCAACCTCTGTAATTATGGCATCGATATTCAGTCTGGCCAGCTCTTTCTTTATGGCTGCCATAACAGCTGTAGCGCCGGCGGCCTGGCCGCACGTGGCGGTGCCTACAAAAATATGGGGCTTATTGCTGTTCTGCAAAGCCCCCCATTCTGCGATTGCTTGTTTCCTAATCTCGTCAAATGACAAAACAGGACTCCTTAAATCTTACCTAATATTTCCCTTGCCTTGGACGGGGTTAATTTGCTATAGACGGTACTATCTACGACCATAACCGGAGCCAGAGCACATGCGCCGAAGCAAGCGACGGTCTCAACAGTAAACTTGTAATCGGTGGTGGTGGTTTTACCCTGGGGAAGGTTGAGTTCATCCTCTACGGCATCCAGAATACGCCGTCCGCCCTGAACATAGCAGGCGGTGCCCTGGCAGCATTTTACTGTATGCTCGCCCTGTTTTTCGAAGCGGAATTGGGCGTAAAAAGTGGCTACTCCGTAGACCTCGTTCTTGCTCATCCCCAGCGCACGGGCTACCTCTGAGATTGCCTCCTCAGGCAGATAGCCCAGCATTTCCTGCACTTTTTGCAGCACCGGGATTGTTGCCCCTCTCTGCCCCCGGTAGGCAGCTAGAACTTGCCCTAGTTTTTCCTGCAAATTCACACCTCGAGGTAGAATCGATTTGACCCCTTAATAATTTAGCACTATAAAATAAATATTGCAAGCCCTTGCAGAAGATGTGTTCTCCAACATTGTCATACCCACGAAAGCGGGAATCCAGTCATCCCCCGACTGGATTCCGTGTCGAGCACGGAATGACAAGTGTTTCTGAAACAACCCCAGCAAACTAAATTGACACCCAACGGACTCGACAGGTAAGATAAGGACAATTAAGTAGAAAGAAACCACTTTTAATCCGCTCGTGGTAAGTGAGCGACTTGTCAACATCCCGTATGAAATCGGGACCTGTCGAACCATGAGTGGACGCCCTTCGACAAGCTCAGGGCGTGCGGCTCATTATGGCTGTTTTCTAATCGCCAAATCCTAGAAGAAAAAATACAGGAGACAACAAAGATGCGGATGATGGAAATCGGTAAAACAGGATTATCTGTCACGGAACTTTGTCACGGCACATTGATTCTGGGGCCGCTTCAGGCAAATATGACACCGGAAGAAGGGGCGGTTGCTATAAGGAAGTCTTTCGAGATGGGAGTCAATTTCTATGATACCGCCCAGGGCTACCGCACCTACCCGCACATGGCGCTCGGGCTGAAAGGCGTTGACAGAAGTAAAATAGTCATCGCCAGCAAGAGCCATGCCCGCTCCTACGATGAAATGAAGGCGGCCGTGGAAGAGTGCCTGAAGGCGCTCGACCTTAAAGAGATAGGCATCTTCCATCTCCACCAGATACAGTCGCCGGAAGACCTGAAGAGCCGGCAGGGTGCTTTAGATTGCCTGATTGAATACAAAAAACGGGGAGTCATCAGGGCAATCGGGGCCTCGCTGCACACCATCGCCGGAATGAACGCTGTCAATAACGAGCCGGCCTTCGATGTGGTGTTTCCCGTGCTTAATAGTCACGGCTTAGGCATCATCGACGGCGACCTGCAAGACATGCTGAAAGTCCTACAGGAATCAAAACAAAAGGGCAAGTTCGTCTACGCAATGAAGCCCCTGGGCGGGGGGCACCTCTACCAGGAGGTGGAGGAGGCTTTCAACTTTCTACGGGAATTGCCCACCTGCGATGCCATCGCCTGCGGCATGAAGGATGAAGCCGAGGTCATGATGAATGTAGCCATTTTCAACGATAAAAAGGTGACTGAAGAGATGACCCAGCGCGTGCATACGGTGGCCCGGCGGCTGGTGGTCTATGACCGTTGTGTTTCCTGCGGGCTATGCGTGACCGAGTGCGACCAGGGCGCCCTCAGCCTGGGCGAGAAAAAGGCCGAAGTGGACCAGTCCAAGTGTATCCTTTGCGGCTATTGCGCCGCCGTCTGCCCGGAGTATGTGATTAGAGTCGTCTAATTATCATGAGCCTTTGCTCTACCCGTTTTTAAGAGTATACTCTTTTCATTATGATTTAGTAGAACTGTAAAGTCCAAAAAAGAGGAATTGAATATGCTAAGCCTTAATAACAAAATAAAATCCATAATAAAGTCTCATTACGTGGATCATGTTGGATTCGCAAATCTGAGTTCTTACCAAGAGGATTTGACTAAGCTCGGAGGCAGCATAGTTAATGGATTTCCAAACGGAATTAGCCTTGGAATTGCAATTCCAGATGCAATTGTAGATTATTTGCCAGAAAGGTCCGATACCAACGTTTCCTGCGAATACAGGATTCATGGCTATGAGGTTCTTAATAATCGCCTGAATTTAGTCGCGTCGGTAGTCTCATCATATCTGAACCAACAAGGATATCGAACTTTACCGATAGCCGTTGCAGAGAGGACGGATGAGGACAACGCTTTGCCCACCGTGTCTCACAAAATGATCGCCCATATCGCCGGGCTAGGCTGGATAGGTAAGAACTGCCTCCTAATAACGCCTGAACACGGACCGAGGCTTCGGTTGATTTCAGTATTGACAGAAGCCCCGCTAGACACAGTAGATAATCCCCTGGAACAACGCTGTAATGGTTGTAATGAATGCGCGAAGATATGTCCGGTTGGCGCTATCAAAGGCAGGAACTATGAGCTTGGTGAATCGCGAGAAGAAAGATTCGATTTCAGAAAATGCCATGACTATTTTGAAAGTATGAAAAAGACGGGGAAATACACTGTTTGCGGTCTGTGCTTATATGTATGCCCACATGGAAACAGTAAATAACCCCTCGTTGTTCATTAGTATCAATTTATGATAGGAAGTACTACAAGTAGCGCGTTAGGGTGGGTGAAGCGAAGCGGAACCCACCCCTCATGAACTGCTGATATTGGCGGCATTGGGAGTTCCAAAACAACAACATCAGAACCACTATTCATAGTCAGGATTACCATCAAAAACACAGATACGGTAAGCGGGGAATTCAAAGTAAAGTTCACGGTTGAAGCCACACTGATTTCACAGCTGCTAGAACAAACCATATCACTAACTTCGGGACAATCTAAAACTGTTGAATGCCCAGCCACCAAACTAGGCACCTGGGATGTTATCATAACCCCTGAATTGAAACTGCATTAAGCGCTAGGATTTGCATCACCGATAGACATCTTTACGGTGACCGACTTTCACAATCCAGACGGTAACCGCTCGTGGTAAGCCATTCGACGAGCTCAGGGTGAGCGACGGGATGCTTCTTTCTGGATTCCGTATCGAGAACGGAATGACACGTGGAAACATCATACCATATGGCTGAATTCATAGGCGTTTCTTGATTAATGTCAGCATTGAAACCTTGCGACTATTGTCACATACGCTTTTAATCCGGAACATGTATAATACACTCATATTCTATATTAAAAGCGAGGTGAAGTATGGTACAGATAACCGACATGGCGAAGGGGAAAATCCAGGAGATACTGGACAAGAACAGCGGCAAATATGTCCGCTTGTTCGTCCAGGGGATGGGCTGAGGGGGACCCAGTATGGGCATGGCTCTGGATGAGCCACAAGAAAACGAACAGCCGGTTCATGTTAACGGAATCGATGTCCTGGTAGAAGATTCAGTAAGGCCGCTTGTGGATGATACGACTATAGACTATGTCGAACATCCGTATGGTGAAGGGTTCACTATTACAGGGTCGAGGGAATCCTGCTGATTTAGTCCAACTTATATTCGTACCAAAAGGGGCAGCTCAAACAAGCTGCCCCTTTGCTTTTGCCTTTTCACGCGGTCATCCCTTTCCGGTGCGGAGGTTTGGGAGGGGTTGCGATAAAGATAAGCCCCGCTCCGGCAAGCATAACGAAAGACATGATGATGAAGGTCCATTTATAGTTACCCTGGAGGTCAGCTATGTAGCCGGCCACTACGGGGGCGGCAATAGTGAAGGGAAGGCTCACGGATTGTAACCATCCCCGGATGACACCCTGTGACTTCCGCCCGAAGTATTCACCCTGCATGGCATTTACTACAGGAGTGCGCACTCCCCAGCCGATACCATAGAGAATTGCATAGGCAAATGCCATCGGTAGAGAAGCGGCATTCCCCAGGACAAAGACAGATAACGCAATAAAGACCATGGATAGTCCGACCATAAGACTTTTCGGCAGCCTGTCACCAAGAAAACCTCCGGCAAGCCTGGAGGGGATGCTGGACAGGCTGGCTACCGCCCAAACCAGAGCAGATGTCGTTTTCGACAGCCCGACCCCCTGCTCCAGGTGGAGGAAAAGATGAACCTGGGCGGCTCCCATCCCAAGGTTACCTACTGCCGAGCCCATAGCCATGAGCCAGAAAGCCCGGGTGCGCATTGCCTGGCGGAGGGTAAAATCATATTCCTCGCTCACCCTGTGTTCTCCCGGAGTGTTCTGGGTAACGGCGCCGGGAATATCTCCGTCCGGCAGTAAGCCGTATGGCTCCGGGCCGGAACGCAACACTATTGAACATGGAAAGCCCACCGCCCAGATGAGAAGACCGGAGCCGATGGCCGACCAATGCCAGTTAACATAGGTTTGTACCATTACCAGCGCCGGGACGCCTACCACACCGGCCATTGTGAAGCCGAGAAGCATCACTGACTGGGCTATGGAGCGCTTACGGCGGAACCAGTTATTAACCGCAACCGACATGACCAGGATGCCTTGAAAGCCTGTACCAACAGTGATGACAATATTCGAGATGTAATACATCCACAAGTTTTGAGTCAAGCCAAAAAGGATAAGCCCCAAACCCATGACGAGAGTGCCGAAGGCAACCATGCGGCGGGGGCCAAATCTATCCACCAGAAGGCCTTCAATGGGACCGAGAATGGAATTCTCTACCTGAGTGACCGAGCGAGGTCCGGCGAGAACTGCCTTACTCCAGCCGAATTCCTGCTGGAGAGGTCCAAGATAGGTCGCAAAGCCCTGGTTGGCGATGCCCTGGAAGAACTGGGTTATCACGCCTGAGGCGACAATTACCCACCCGTAGAACGGCTTCTTGCCTATCCACGGGAACCGGGGCAGCTTCTGGGAAGCGGTAGTATCTTCTATGTATTCTCTCCTCTTTTAATTGTTATCCCTCACATAATAAGTATCAGCAGCTGAAGAGTGTCAAGTCCTCAGCCGCTGATGCCCAGTCCGTTGTCTTATATGGTTAGAACTAGTAACCCATCGACTTCTTCATCGCCTGGTCTATCCAGTGATACCTGATAAACTGCACATTAGCTACTCCCGAGGCGCTCGTCGCCTGGCCGTAGTAATTCTTTAGCCAGGGCCACCAGAAATTGTAAATGTACGGAAGTGGTCTCACGACCTGGTAGGCTTGCGCTACGAGGTGGGGTCTCAACTCCTTGAACAGGCGGAAAAACTCAGGCATGTTTATCATGTTGACCTTCTCCATAGCCTGGAAGGTGGCCTCAATTACCGGGTCTGCCCCTATCGGCTCGTTAATATAACTGGGGTTGTTCACGCTGGTGCCCCGGATGGGAGAAAAGTAGAACATCGTCGGAAAACCGCCTGTCATTGAACGATAGAGCATGTCGTCATAGTTACGGGTAGACACGATAGTGTTATAGAGGGTCACCTCCTTGACATCAAGCACCAGGTTAATGCCTACTTTTGCCCACATGTCTTTGAAGATAGCTACCTCATCCGTAGCCGCACCTCCGCCAGTCGAAGCGCCGCTGCTAACAACTACCGTAGCTTTGAAGCCATTGGGGTAGCCAGCTTCTGCCAGGAGCTGCTTTGCCTTGTCCGGGTTGTATTTATAAAGGTCCTGGACTGACTGCGGCATCTCGGCTAATGGCATATAGGCGCCGACGCCCTTGAAGTTAAGATTTGTCGGAAAGACATCTATCTCAGCCTCACCCTTATAGTAGTCTCTCTTGATTGCCTCGAAATCAGTCGCCAGCGTCAGCGCCTGGCGCACCTTGATGTTACTGTATGGCTTATCCTTCTTGTCCTGCCTCATAGCAAAGTAATCGGAACCGGCCGCAAGGTATGTTAAGTGCTGAAGCTGGGGGTTGGTTTTTATCAAGTTGCGCCCATCTTCCAACAGGACTGATGATAGCAAATCAATCTTGCCGGTGCGCAACGCTGCCAATGTGGTTGACAGGTCGGGTATTATCAGTTCCCTGGCGGTGTCCACGTAGGGCAGTTGATTACCCTTACCCGGACCAATCGGGTCTTTCTCCCAGTAGTCGGGGTTCTTAACGAAGAGTAGTTGGCTGCCTGGGACGTAGTCAACCAGCATAAAAGGCCCTGTCCCCACCGCATTACGCCAGTTCCCCAGGTCTCCGTATTTGGCCACCACCTCAGGAGGATAGACCCGGTTGTAGCCACCCCCATTGATTATCCAGAAAAAAGACGTCAGGTAGTCTACCCGTGTATTGAAGGTTACCTGCCAGGGGCCTGTTTTATTCACGCTTGTTGCCGCCAACGCCACCGGCTGACTAAGATGCATCCAGGAGGTAGGCGTCGTGGCAAGCCGGTTCCAACTGGAGACGATGTCATCAGCGGTCACTTCCCGCCCATTCATCAGCCGTCCGGCGTCAGTGTTCGGTTTCTGCCAATGCACCCCCCGGCGGATATTCAGTATCCAGACACCTTGCTGGGGCATCTTCCAGCTTTCGGCTAGCTGTGGTGCAGCTATAACTTCCCAGGTGGTGGCGCCGGCTGCCCAATCAGTCGTCCCGCTACCGGCCGGACCTGTCGTCCAGTCTGAACCCATATATTGCTGATAGACAGTATTAAGTAGAACGCCGCTTCTTCGGTTGAGACCGCTGTCAAAATTGACCGGGTCGGTAGCCGTGCGGAAGGTGATGGTGCCGCCATATTTGGGCACCTCTGCCGACGGCGCGACCGGCTCTTTCTGGGTCTTTTCCTCTACCGGCCTGGTGGGAGTGGCTGGGGCGGCCGGACTGGCCGGAGTTGGTTGAGAGATTGGAGCAGTCGGAGTAGGGGGAGTAGCTGGAGTCGCTGCCGGGCCGCAGGCGGCTATTACCAGGGATAGCGCCATCAAGCTACTGACCACCGCCCAAAGAATATTCCTGTTCATTTCCTTCCCCTCCTTTGACTCTGCAATATAGTTTTAAAAACTCCTACGGGCTATACTTTTTAACTGAATCCAGCATGGCTCTGACATTAGCCGGCTTGGCATGGTGCATGTCGCTACCGTTTGCCAGAATGAAACCGCCCCCCTTGCCGCAAACCTTGATTAGTTTCTTGCAGTACTCGTCCACATCCTCAGGCGAACCTGTGTCCAGTAAGGTAGGAGGAACGTTCCCCAAAATGCAGGCGTGACCGTCCAAAACCTCTTTAGCTTTGAACATATCCGTCCTTTCAAAGCTCAGTATGGATTTCCCTTTAGGCAGTTCCAGCCAGTACTCCAGGCGGTCATCCCAGATGCCCTCGCAAAACGATGAGGTAGTGTACCCCAGGTCGATAGCAGCCATGAGAGTCTTCTTGAAGCTCGGCCAGTAGAACTTTTCAAATTGCTTTATTGACATGAAACCCTCTGAACCCCGGTGAAGCGCCCCGCCGCCGCCCACCACAAATCGGCCTTTTATCTTCGGCTTAGCCGGAGTTGCCGTTGCGATTCTCCATTCCAGTAGTTTATCGCAGGCAGCCAGGAGCTTGTCGGGACAACGGTACATATCGAGCATTGCCCCACGCATTCCTCTCAGATAGTCCGAGATAACATCGAAGGGGGCGCCGCTGGGAGCTCCACCACCGGGGCCGCCGCCTTCCAGGGCCGGGAAACCGAGGCCGGCCATCTCTTCTGCAAAACCTGCGCCCAGCATTCTGGCTTTCTCCTGCTCCCGGGCAGCTTTCGTCAGTTTATCAGCCAGTTCCTTAAACTCCGGCCGGAGAAAGAAACCGAGTATACCTGTGAATCCTGTGCCGCCAACCATATTGCGGAAGGGAGGTAATTTTATCAGCGGTTCGAGTGTCCCGTATACTCTCGGCAGGTAGGTGCGGAAGGCGAAATCAGACGGGTCAGAAAGAAAGTGGTCGTACTCGTCCGCTTTCATATATTCGCCTTCAACGAATTGATTTGTCGCATCAGGCGGCAGCGTGCCGCCGGGCCAGCGCTGCTGTTTGGTATCCAGAAGCTCCAGGACGGCGCCTGAGTTCATGGCTATTTGAGGTACGCATATATCAGGCTCAAAATCAAGGATAGTTTTCTTGTATGCCTCTTGCCAGGCGACCGGGTCATAGTAAGAGGCAGACAGGGGCACACCTGTATAGCTAGAGGCAAAATGAGTTCCGCTGTTTCTCGCCATCATAACCGGCACTCTATCAGGCACTCTCAGTTCGACGGCGTCTCTTATCCTCTTTTCCCTTTCTTCATAGAGCTGTTCCGGAGTCTTGCCGTGTTTCTTCTCGATTTCCCCGCGGAGTCTCTTATTTTCCTCCAGAAGTTGTTCCTTCGTTTTAACAGTTGCCACTCCATGCCTCCTGTTTTTTAGCCGGCTCCCGACTCGTCAGATTTAGTAACCCATTGACTTCTTCAAAGCCTGGTCAAGCCAAACCTGTTGGGGCCAGAGGTCTAAAGTCAGAATCCCTGATGTTTTTTCGCCGTGGTAGTTCTTCAGCCACGGCTGCCAGATGGTGGCGCTGTAAGGTACCGGACGTGGTATGACATAGGCTTGCTCCATGAGATAGGGTACCAGATTACGGAACAATTCATCGACTTTAGGCATATCGACGAAGACGTATTTCTGCATCTGCTCGTATGTATCGATGGCTCTCTGGTCCTTTACCACATCAGTTAGAGATACACCTCTGTACCCGGCCAATGAAAGAATCGTAGTATAAAGAGTGCTTACGCCTGCTGCTCCCATATACGTATCCTCCCATGATCTGGCTGTACCGATAGCTGAGTATGTGGTTAGCTCCTTAGGCTGCAATTCCACATCCACGCCTACCTTGGCCCACATGGCCTTGATGACCGAAGCTGAGTCAATCTCGTTAGAAGTGCTCTGGACAATCATCGTTGTCTTGAATCCATTAGGATATCCGGCCTCTTTCAAAAGCTGCTTCGCCTTTTCCGGATTATAGGTGTAAAGGTCCTGCACCGTCCGGGGAAGTTTTTCCATAGGCGTATGGAGCCATGTATAAATCGGCGGTAACGGATAGACCAGTATTTCAGCCTGGCCTTTATAAAGGTCGTTCTTTATTGAATTAAAATCGGTCGCCATCGTCAGCGCCTGGCGTACCCTGATGTCTTTGAAAGGCAGGTCTGCTTTATCTTGCCTCATACTTATACTGCGGCCGTAAGGCAGGTATCTCTTAATCTGGAGCTGAGGATTTGTCTTGAGCAGGCTTTCGGTATCATACCACTCAACGCCGGTCGCCCAATCGGCTTTGCCTGTGCGTACCGCCGCCATGCGGGTGGAAACATCCGGCACTTGCAGCAGTCTAACGGAATCTGCGTAAGGCAGCTGATTGCCTTTGCCCGGTCCGACCGGGTCTTTACCCCAGTAATTTGGATTCTTTGCAAATGTGGTGGCCGAGCCGGCAACGTGGTCAGTTATCATATAAGGCCCCGTTCCCACCGCATTCCGCCAGTCGGATACGCTGCCGTACTTCTTGACGACCTCCGGCGCGGCCATGGAAGTGCTGGTGCCTCCCCAAACTATCCAGAAAAAGCCGTTCCAGGGATCTACAGGAGTCTTTAGAGTTACCTCATCAGGCCCTGTTTTTTCTATCGTCGTCGCCGCAGCCATTGCCGGCAGACTGCGGCGGATGTTGGCATTTACGAAAGCCGGGTCGGTAGTGAAACGCCTGACATTATAGACAACGTCATCGGCGGTGAACTCCCGCCCATTCACCAGTTTGCTGGCTTCGCTAGCCGGGTTGAGGCCGTAACGGACGCCCTTACGGAGCTTAAAGACCCAGGTGCCGACCTGAGGTATCTTCCAGCTTTCGGCAAGCTGAGGTCCCCAGGCTTCAATTGGGATAACGCCCTGAAGTCCCAGGTCATACTGACCACTGCCGGCTGCGCCTTTGCTCCAGTCCGGGTAAAGTAATTGCTCATAAACCAGAAGCTGGACATCATTATGACCTGTAGCAGAGGCCGCGGAATCGAAGGCATCCAGAAGGCCAGGCCCGACTACAGTGATAATCCCGCCGTATTTAGGCGTTTCCGGCTGCTGTACAACCGCCTCTTTCTGTGTTTTTTCTTCTGCCGGGGAAGTCTGAACCGGGGTAACCGGGGTTACCGGCGCGGGCTGAACGACCGGAGGAGCCGGGGTGGCTGGAGGTGTTGGGGCAGCCGCCGGGCTGCAAGCGGCCAGTACCAGGGATAGCGCCATTAAGCCACTCAGCATTGACGATAGAGTTTTCTTACCCAAATTTTCTTCCCTCCTTTGATATGATAATCCCATTACCTATCATCTTTTCTCAGGTTTCGGGAGCTATCATATTTATAGCCAGCCCTGCCACTAGCCCGATTTTCCCCGGGGCTCCGGATACGGGAGGAGCAAAGGAAGTTATTTAAGCTGCCAGGCGAAAAGGAAAGACCTGCAACACCCTGGTTTCCCCTGGCAGGGCCGGCTCTAAAAGCTTTGGATGGATAAATTTTGAAAGAACAACGAGTTTATTGACAAAGTGTATCGTATGTGAGTACGTAAAAACAATCGGGTGTTTGCTGAAATATTGATGGCTGATACCTGAAATATGGCTAGGGGAAAGTATGAGATGAGGCTAATACGGTGAATGTACGACCTATTCCCAACAAGTACCGCTTCCGTCGGAGGTTAAAACGCCATTCTGTTAACAAATTACCCTGCACAAGTTGATTCGTTTATTTGCCCCTGGCTGAAGGGCTATTGACTATTTCAATGGAGCCGCGGGAGGGCATAACATAAGATTTCTCGGGATAATAGCCTCCGGGAACGGAGACTCCTGAATATACGATGCAGCCTGGCCTCATCAATGTACCCGGTGAGGTTACTGAATTGCAGCCGGTTTCGGTGTTGTCGCCAAGAATTGCTCCCAGCTTACGCCGGCCGGTATTATGGAATTTCCGGTCGATAGCAACCGTTACAGTTCCGGGAATCATTTTCAGGTTTGCCAGCTTGGTACCAGCGCCCAGGTTAACGTTTCTGCCAAGAATGCTATCGCCGATATAAGCAAAGTGACCCGCCTTTGCCCCATCCAGCATTATCGAACATTTCACCTCAGTCGTATGGCCGACAACACATTTGTTTCCAATCAGACAATCACCGCGCAGATATGCACCTTGACGTACTTCTGTGTCGGCGCCGATAAATGACGGGCCTTTTATCAGCGCTCCCGGTTCAACCACTGTCCGTGCGCCGATAATGATTCTATCATCGAACAAATATGCTCCCGGCATGATAATAGCCGCATCTTCCACCAAGCTGTCTCCTTCAAAAGCCCGAACAATGTTGTCATGTCCGGAAGGACGGATAGCCAGATCTTGCCTCACAATGCCGTTTACGATAACGAGGGGTCGTTCGACCATACCGGAATAGCCGGCGAGAGGCCAGGCCCGTTCAAAAAACGAGGTAAGATAAAATGGTAAACGGTCGAGCGCCGTCCATACCGGCAAATCAGGCTGTATTAAAGCCTGATGGTCGTATTCCTCCAGATCGAAGAAATCGCCAGGAAATATCAAAGGCTTTTGCCTCCTTCTAGTCCTCTTCCAGGGTTGACGTGTCGCCCAGAGGCAGCCCCAGTTCTTTGGCCTTTAACAGGCGGCGCATAATTTTGCCTGAGCGTGTTTTAGGCAATGAATCTATGAAATCAATTTCCCTGGGCGCGCCGGCGGACGAGAGACGTTTCATTACAAATCTCTGGATATCGTCCTTCAGCTCATCACTGGGCTTGAAACCCTCTTTGAGAGATACAAAGGCTTTGACCACTTCCATAGCTATCGGGTCAGGCTTGCCAATAACGCCTGCCTCAGCGACTGCCGGATGCTCCATCAGCACCGATTCCACTTCAAACGGTCCGACCAGATGTCCCGCCGTGTTGATTACATCATCAGCCCTGGCGATGAAATGAAAATACCCGTCAGTATCTTTAAAAGCCCTGTCACCTGTGATGTACCACCCGTTCCTAAAGCGAGACTTGTACAGCTCGTCCTTCTCCCAGTAAGCACGAAACATCGAAGGCCAGCCGGGCCTCAATGCCAGATTTCCCTCCTGACCAGTCGGCAGTTCATTATATTTATCATCGATGATGCCGGGAGTAATGCCCGGGAAAGGGCGTCCCATCGAGCCTGGCTTGATGTCCTGTATGGCATAGTTGGCTATCATAATGGAGCCGGTCTCAGTCTGCCACCAGTTGTCATGCATGGATTTGTGCAGCACTTTTTCTCCCCACATAACCGCTTCCGGGTTAAGCGGCTCGCCGACGCTGCAAACATGGCGCAGGGAGCTAAAATTGAACTGCCCAGGTAGAGTATCACCGGCTTTCATTAGCATCCTGATGGCCGTCGGCGCAGTGTACCAGACAGTTACCTTCCTTTGCTCAAGAATTCTGTACCACTGCTTGGCGCTGAACATGCCTTCGTAGACCACCTGGGTAATGCCATTTGACCAGGGGCCGAACATTCCGTACGATGTTCCGGTCACCCAGCCGGGATCAGCTGTGCACCAGTAAATGTCATTGGGATGAAGGTCCAGCACATATTTGGCCGTGGCATAATGGCCGATTACAGCCTGGTGGACATGCACAGCCCCTTTTGGTTTTCCGGTAGTGCCGGAGGTGTAGTGCATAATGGCATAATCCTCTTTGCCGGTGCGGACGGTTTGAAACTCTTCCGATGCCCGCTCCATAGTTGCCTCATAGGATAAATCACCGGCATCGATTGCTTTGTTCTCCCGGTTTACTATCACAATCTTTTCCAGACGGGGCAGTTCAGGAAATATCTCAGCCACCTTCTTTTTCAGTGAGGGGCTGGTTACGAGCACCCTGGCCCGGCTATCGGACAGACGGTCTTTGACCGCATCCGGCCCGAATGCTGAAAACAGCGGCCCGATAACGGCCCCGGCTTTAAGGGTTCCCAGAATGCCGATAAAAATCTCTGGGATTCGCTCCAGGAAGAAAAAAACCCTGTCCCCTTTCTTGACCCCAATCTCATTTACCAGAACATTAGCGAATTTATTGCTCAGGCGCGCCAGGTCTGCGAAGGTGTATTCTTCGGTGTTACCTCTCTGGCTTTCCCAGATAAGCGCCTTCTTGTTGCGGCGCTCGGTCTTCAGGTGAGCGTCAATAGCAATGTGGCCGATATTGATATGCTCTCGGTCAAACCAGTCAAGCTCTTTAGAAATATCTTCCCATTTGAAGGTCTCCCGCATTTTCTGATAGTCGAAGAGGTTCGGCTTCACGGAAAAACTGTCCAGTGGACCTTTGACAATCTTCGGATAATCCATCTCAAACCTCCAAAATCTTTAAATGGGGTTCCGCGAGTAAGGGCAGGTTTGGTTTCGGCCTTGCTCAACCACAAGTGAAATCTGCCCTTACTTAAGTACGTTAATTTTTGATTCAACGAGAGAAATTAGACCGTCGACATTTTCCAGTTCTACCAGGTCTTCGCCAAGCAGTTCTATGCCGTATTTCTCGCTGACGGCGAGGGCCAGATTCTCCAGCGCCAGTGAATCGGCCCCCAGATCGAAATGAAGATGCGCCTCTTTAGTTATAGTCTCAGCTTCGATTGCCAGCAACTTTGCGATTATCGTCTTGATATCAGAAAATAAATCCATATCGCACCAACCTTTGAATCGAATTAGAAGCGACCGGTTTTTCAGCCTCAGGATGTCCGCTTAATTTATTTATCTCTGTTCGGGACGAGTGCGTATAGTGTATGACGCAAGATTTGCGCTGTCAAGCCCTATAAACAGATTGCAATAATAAACAATCGGATATAAAATCTATCCATGTAGATTAAAAGATACGAATGCCTTGATTGAGGCTGACGGAGGGGAAATGGGAAAAATCATTGCGGTAGCCCAACACAAAGGTGGAACAGGCAAGACCACCACCTGCATTAACCTGGGAGCCAGTCTCTGCGATACGGGTAAGAAGGTGCTGGTCATCGACCTCGACCCTCAGGCTTCCCTCACAGTCAGCATGGGCATCAACCCGTTGGCGATCGAAACGTCTATCCACCAGGTCCTGGTCGACCCAGATGAGGCTATCAAGGATGCCATATTAGAGACATCAACGCCTAACTTTTTCGTGGTTCCGTCTCACGTGGATTTAGCTATGGCAGAATCAGAAATGGCCGGCAAGATTGGGCGTGAGAGAGCCTTGCAAAAGAAATTGGCTCCGGTGAAGCATGATTTTGACTACATTTTCATTGATTGTCCTCCTACTCTTGGCATCCTTACCGTCAATGCGTTGACGGCTGCCGATAGTGTCCTCATCCCCATCCAGTGCGAACCGCTTACTTTATACGGCGTGAAGCACATGCTCCAGATAATCAACCTCATCAGAGAAGATGTTAACCCCTCGCTCAAGATAGAGGGCGTCCTCAGAACTATGTATGACAGGAGGACGAAACTGAGCGAGGAGGTTTCCGATAGCATCAAGCAAACGTTTGGGGACCTCGTCTTTTCCACCATAATATACAGGCATACAAAGTTTGCCGAGGGACCGGTGCATGAAATGCCGGTAATTTTCTACGCATCGAAGTCGGCAGGGGCCGCAGAATATAGAGACCTGGCGAAGGAGCTTCTGACCCATGACAAATAAAAAGCCGGACCGAAATGTTTCCAGGATGGATGTACTCAAGGATATCAGGGGACTATTGTCCGCGAGTCAGGAGCAAGTGACCCCGAAGGATGCCCGGCCGGAAGGCAAAACCACATCACAGGCTGAGATAACCTCGCTTGAGGAAGAGGTTAAACGTTACAAAGTGCTGGTGAAGAAGCAGCAGGATGAGATAGATAGTCTAAAGAGCGATAACAAAGGACTGGCTCAGAGACAGATTGATGAAACAGACAGGCTCAAAAACGAGAATAAGAGGTCGGTTCTAAATGAAGAAAATGAGATAGAAAAGCTGAAAAACGAGAATAAAGCGTTGGTTCAGAAACGTCAGAAAGAGCTGGACGGCTTGAGAAAAGAAAATAAAGAACTACTTGCCAGGTTAGGTGAACTCGCCTCAACTAAAACCAAGCCCCTTGCTCAGGAAACTGGTAAGTCATTACAGGAAATTGCTGACATCGAGGCAAGGATAGCCGAGATGTCTTTAGCCCTGTCCAAAGTTGAGGGATTGGTACAGCTCAAATCAAAGGAGTTAATGGGGAGATTGGCCAGAGTGTACCAGGAAGCTGCACAGGGTGAAATAGCCTTGGAATTTAGAAAGGGTCGCGACGAACTGGAATCTGTTGAGAATCTGGCTCATTTCGTGCAAGCCCTCCTTGGGGAATAACACAGCGCCTCAACTGCTCACTAATCGATGGCTTCTGGATTTTACTACCGATAAACGCCATATTCTTTGGTGAAGTCAATCATAGCGTGTAGATTTTCCGGTTTCGCCACATCCGGGACAACCCGGGGACAGACAATCAGACCACCGTCTTTGCCCACCACGTCGATAAGCTTCTTGCAGTAATCCTTCACTTCCTGGATGCTGCCTGCCGAGAGCAATGAGCCTGGAACATTCCCCCGGATGCACATATGGCCTTTCAGCACCTCTTTAGCCCTGAAGATATCGGTCGAATCGAAAAATCCCAGCACCCTGCCTTTGGGCACCTCAAGCAGGTATTCCAACCTGGCCGTCCAGTTACCCTCGAAGAAAATACCCGGAATGATGCCCTTATTCACCAGCGCTATGATAACCGCTTTCAATCCCGGCCAGTAGAATTTCTCGAACTGTTTTAATGACATAAAACCATCGGAGCCTCGGTGCAGCGCCATAAAAGCTGTTGGGTTGTCAGTCCGCTGCGGCATTGCCGCTATTCTGGCCAGTGTCCTCTCCAGCAGCATTTCGTTAGCTTTGAGGATTTTATCCGGCTGCCGGAACATGTCCAGCATCGTGCCGGACATACCGCGCAGATTGTCTGAAATCTGGTCGAATGGCGCTCCGCCTGCCCCTGCCGTGTTTGTCGGGAAGCCCAGTTTCTGGATTTCCCGGTTGAATTCGCTGATTTTGGTGCGCCATTTCAGTGATTCCTCGCCGGCCTTCCTGAGTTGTTCTAATGCCTGCCATATCTCGGGGTTTGCCAGCGCCTCTCCAAGCACCACCGCCCCCCGGTAGCCGTAGCCCAGTGTGGAGAGGTTCGGCAGGTTCTTGAATGGTTCCATCGTCTCCACTACCCGCGGCAAATAGACGCGCAGCAGGTAGTCTGCCTCGTCCTTGAAGAAGGCGTCCCACTCGTCCGCTTTCATCCATTCACCCTCGATGGCCTGGTGGCCGTGGTCGGCGGGAACGCCGTGTCCCGGCCACTTCTGGGAGCGCGGCGCTAAATATTCCAGGACCTTCCCCGGGGAGAAAGGCTGGATATAAAAAACGCCGTCCGGCTCAAAATCCAGCACCGTCTTTTTGGTAGCTTCCAGCCACTTGTCATAATCATAATAGGCGGCTTCGCAAGTGATGCCCGCGTATTTGGCTGGGAAATAGCCGAAAGATAAGTCGACCGGCACTCTGTCCGGAATCCTCAGCAGGGTGGCGTCCAGGATGCGCTGGTTTCTTTCCTGAAATAGCTGCTCCGGCGTCTTGTTCAATACTGTCGCCATTATCTCCCTCCCATGGTCAACGTGTTCGAAACCTGATTCTACTTAAACGTATCCGCCATGTCTTCTTTCGTCAGGTTAAAAATCGCGCCTGTCCCAGGAGCGATTTCCTTGGAGAAGAATTCCGGCAGCACATCGTCATTGAGTGTGAAACCGGCGGCTTCATTGAACTTTATTTCCATGGCCAGCGTATCGCGGCCTATCTGGAGCACCTTGTCGAACGTCCAGTCGCCGCCGTATGCCCCAGCCATCAGGCCGGGAAGAATAGTCTGGTCGCCGGAAGCGGGCATAAAGCCGTACATGCACATAAAATTGTCTGAGGTTGCCATATTGATGTGCAGCCTGCCTGACATAGTGATGCGCATGACCTTGGTCATTGTGTCGCCGTTGCCCGCCGGCATCGCCCCGGTGGTGTGATCGGCGCCCATCGGAGACTTGGCATATGTCACGCCGATTACCTGAGCGTTGCGCGGTTCGTAAGCTGAGAGAGACTGTCCCTTGACGACAGGTATTCTCTTAGCGCCGAGTTTCTTGCCCACGGTCTCGGTGCCCTGTCCCATCAGTTTGCCGAATTCGGTGCCGTCCACCATCTCTCTTACCAGGGCTTTGGCGGCTTTCGTGTCTCCCCAGGGGATTTTGCCGGCTTCCATGCAGACTCCGAGGGTAGCGCCTGTTTCGATAGTGTCCACACCCAGGTCATCGCACATCCGGTCTACCTCGGCCAGGTAATCCAGGTCGGCGATATCGCAATTAGGCCCCAGCATGGCGACGGTCTCGTATTCGAGCGCGCTGGTGACATAGTTGCCCTGGCTGTCATTGTAGATGTTGCTGCATCTGATGGTGCAGCCGGGCTGGCAGGGCAATCCGTTCCTGCCGCCGTTCTGCTTGAGCTTTTCCAGGAAGGCTGCGCCGTTCACTTTTTGCTGGTTCTCGTTGCCGTAAAGCTCGCCGCTATAGTTGTGCACAGGCAACAGGCCGGTGAAACTGAAACCTTCGATCAGGTTGATTGTGCCGACTTTGGTCATACTGGTGGACGGGCCGTTCTCAGCGGTCGTCAGATCGATAATCTTCTTGTTGGCCACGTTGAATTTATCCCTGTCCGCATAGGCGAATTCCTGTCTTTTGGCAGCCGGCTGAATGACCACTGCCTTGAGCTTTTTGGAGCCCATCAGGCTGCCCAGCCCCCCGCGGGCAGCAGCCCGGCTCGGGTGGCCGCTGCCGGCATCAGTACACTGAACGGAGGAATTCCGGTATCCGCGCTCGCCGGCCATGCCGATGGAAAGCACAGCGATGTCATTGCCGTAGGCTTCTTTCAATTTATCGACAAGGGCGTAGTTGTTCAGACCTGTATATCCCTCAGCGGACACAAGCTTCGCCTGCCCGTCCTTGTCAATTAGCAGGATATGCCAGTCGCTGCCGGCGGGAACATCCTCCACAATAATCAACCGGACTCCGTGCCCGGCGAGCATATGGGCAGCGGTGCCGCCGACGTTAGCCTCTTTAATAGTGCCTGTAAGAGGGCTTTTCCCGCCTACTGAAAGGCGGTGCCCGGTGGGCAGGGTCGTCCCGGCAAGCACGCCCGTGCTGAAAACCAGCTTGTTTTCTTTGCCCAGGGGGTCGCACTTCGGATTTACTTCATCGGTCATCACCTTGGCGACAAGGCCGCGGTTGCCGAAGAACTGGTAGTCTTTCTTTAGTTCTTCAGTGGTAGTTTTACCGGTCCTCGTATTGACTCTGATTACTTTGCTCATTTATTCTTCTCCTGTTTCAGTAGGAATCCTCAGGATTTATAACTGTAAGCAGACTTAAGCATTACCAGCCAGTCCTCGGCTGAAGCCTTCTTCGGGCTGAAGGTGGCCGGGCCTTCGGTGGTTGCGGCGGCGGCGATGGCCGGCAAATCCGACTCCTTGATGTTGTGCTGTTGCAGCCCCTTTATGCCGATTCCCTTATTCAGCGCCCTGATGGCATCGCGGACCATTTTACCTGACTCTTTGGCAGGGGTGTTTTCATCGATTTTCAAGCCCATCGCAATGCCAACCCGCTTGATTCCGGGGGTGTATTCGGCGATGAATTCAGCGATTTCAGGCATGGCTAGAACGCAGGCATTGCCGTGGGGGATATGATGCGAAGTTCCCAGGGCATGCCCGATGGAATGGCCGAGGTGAGTGATTGAATCCGTGAAGGCGTACCCGGCGAGGGTGGCGGCGAAACTCATTTTTTCGCGTGCCTCGAGATTTTTACCATCTTTGACCGCCATCGGCAGATACTGGCAAATCAGGCTGATTGCCTTTTCACCGAGTAAATCGGACATCGGATGCGCCTGACCGGAGGTAACCGCCTCGAATGCGTGAGCAAAGGCATCCATGCCCGTGTCAGCGGTGATTTGAGGAGGCATGCCGACCGTCAGCAGCGGGTCTACTATTGCCAGGTTAGCCCGGCAATAAGGTCCGCCGGGCCCTTTTTTCCTGTGGTCGCGCGTATCGGTAAGCACGGCCATGGTGGTGACTTCGCTGCCGGTTCCGGCAGTGGTCGGAATCAGGATAAGTGTCTTGCCCGGTTTGAACTGTGCCCGCATAGCACCCAGGTACTTTTGAATCCCCGGGGGGTTGGTCAGCATCAGATTAGCCGCTTTGGCTGTGTCCATGCTGCTGCCTCCACCAAGCCCTACCACCCCGTCCACCTGGTCCTTGAGGCCGATCTCGGCAGCCTCGTCAACTGTGTAGTCAGGCGGGTCGGCTTGCACCCCCTCATAGACGCTCACTTTGATGCCGAGCGCCTTAACATTCTTGATAATCGGGTCTGGGATTCCAGCCTTTTTGATTCCCTGGTCGTAGACAAATAATACCCTGGTGACGCCGAATTCCTTGAGTCTCATTCCTGTGCGCAGGGACATATGCTGCCCGAAGAAAAGGGGCGTCAAATGATTCACACTAAATGGCATGAGCGTCCTCCTTCATGCATTACTTGAATATTTGTAATAAAGGGTGTCTTTTTAATAACTAAGGCTAGCACATTACTCCTGTGCTGGCGAGCCACAACTCGCCAGCACAATTCTAACTCAGTTGTATGGTAAAGTCTAGCGCCCCATCGCCTTCTTCAGGTCCTGGTCTATCCAGATATACTGGAGCCAGTACTTGGCGGCGGCCTCCCCAAGGTAGTTCTTTACCCAGGGTTGCCACATTCTGAAGAAATAGGGGGCAGGGGTCGGAATCAGGTAGGCCTGGTCGAGAGTGTACAGATTGAGAGTTTTCATCAACTCTTCGCATTTGGGATAGTTGACCATTACGTTCTTCTGTACCTCTTCGACGGTCTTCGTTATGAACTGGTCTGTCCCCTCCGGGTCATTCACATAGCTCAGGTTAAAGTTGTTCGGGCCGCGGAAATAGCTGTTGCCGTAGCGGGTGAAGAGGGCACCGGTGCCGCCCGGCTGGGTACCGAAGAACAGGTCATCAAAGTTGCGCGTTGCGAATATACCGCTATATACGCTGGCGTCTCTAGGCTGAAGCTCGATGTCTACTCCTACCTTCGCCCACATGTCTTTGACTACTGCGGCCAGATCTCCGGCCGTACTCGGGACGACCGGTACAACCAGCTTGGCTTTGAAGCCACTGGGATACCCAGCCTCTTTCAAGAGCTGTTTGGCCTTATCCGGGTTATACTTGTAGAGCTCCTTGGTGGAAGCAGGCAGTTGATCGACAGGTGTGTATACGCCGGTAAAGGTTTTCCTGGCCGGGCTGTCCATTACTTCAGCCTCGCCTCCGTATATGCTGTTCTTTATGCCTTCCATATCGGTGGCCATCATTAGAGCGGCACGTACTTTCCGGTCTTTGTAGGGAAGGTCTTTCTTGTCCGTCCTCATGGCTATCTGGAAAGGCGCCGAGATATACTTGTAATACTGGGTTTTGGGATTTGTCTTGAGCATGGAGGTGCCGTCTTCGCGTGATACAGCGTTAATCCAGTCAGCCTTGCCCGTCCTGAAAGCTGCCAACTGGGTAGAAATATCCGGCACGACCAGGTATTTGACAGCATCCACGTATGGTAGCTGGTTTCCTTTGCCGGGGCCGGTATCATCTTTTGCCCAGTAGCCAGGATTTCTGATGTATGACGCCGATGAGTCTGATACGAAATCTTTCAGGATGAAAGGCCCGGTGCCCACCTGGTCCTGCCAGGCGTTACTGGTGCCGTACTTCTGTAGAGCTTCCTTGGCGAAAATGTACCCGTTGCCGCCACCGCCCATCAGCCAGAGGTAACCATTGGCAGGGTTGACAGGGGTTCGCACGGTTAACTGCCAGGGTCCGGTTCTCTCTACCGTGGTACCCTTTATCAGCAGCGGCTCGGACAGCTGAATCCAGGAAGTGGGCGTGTCTCGGATGTATTCGATGCTGTAGGCTACGTCTTCGGCCGTCATCTCGCGTCCGTTGACCAAACGGCTGGCAGCGCTGTCCGGATTCAGAGCAAAGCGCACGCCTCTGCGGATATCCAGAACCCAGACGCCAAGGGCAGGGGCTGTCCATTTCTCAGCGAGCCACCCGAATACATCATCGAAAGAAGTGGGGCCGTCGGCGTAGTCGGAAACGCCGCTGCCGGCTTTGCTTCTGGAACGGTCGACACCCGTGATTTGCTCAAGAACGAAACCGCTCTGACCGGAGCCTCTGTTGCTGACGGCCGCACCGAAAATTTGAATATTGGCGCCTGTAATGTAGGTAAATGTGCCGCCGTATTTCGGCTTGTCAGGAGTTACTGTCTCCTGCTGAGGTTTTTCTTGAGTCGGCGTAGGTGGAGTAGTTGGTGTTGCCGGGGCAGCCGGGGTGGTTGGAGTAGGTGCGGTGGGCGGAGTAGTTGGAGTAGTCGGACTTGTCGCAGGGGCGCACGCCGCCATCACCAGTGAAAGCGCCATCAGACCACTCACCAGAAGCCAAAGAATTCTTTTCACTCTGTTACCTCCTCGTCTAGTTTATCCTGCTATTCTGCACCACTTGTCGTGGTTAGTCTCGTTTCAAGCTGGACCCGCTACTAAGCCCGATTATCCTCAGAGCTTCGGTTACGAGAGGAGCAAAGGAAATTATTTAAACTGTCAAGAGAAGAGGAAAGCCCCACAGTACCCTGGTTTTCGCCGGCAGAAACGGGCTCCTTCGTCTTAGGCCGATGCTTCGTTTCTGCACCACCCGTGGAGACTCATAAACTAAAGTGGTTTTATGAAATCAGGAGGAGATTACAAGCATCCGATAACCTCTTTTCGGACGTGCCAAGCCTGATAATGTCACATATGATACATATAATATGTATGCTTGTCAATAGTCTGTACGCGTTCATATGATTAGTGACACTTGCCTCCTTCGAATGTACTCAGGATGAATCATTTCTGTTTGTTGTAAAATCTGCAGTTCAATCATTGTTGGCTACCGTAAACATTTCATGAATGGCCATTATAGGCTGACACATATATCCCCTTAGCTGATACTCAGGTATTTAGCAGTTATAATTCAGCATTCCCCTGATTGCATCGGCAATTGGCCTGCCTTATACTTGTATCATATATGATATTATGCTATTCAGAATTGACACTGCTGTTAAAAACTTGGGTGAGAAAAGTCCCTCCTTTCTGCCCATTCAAATGACTTTGTTGGCTTGTCCATTAGCGTGATATTTAGGAAAAGGTGCATGATACACTCTGACTAATTTAATTTCGAAACAATAGCTACCCGACCGAGGAATTTTATTGAAACATGTACTTGCAATGGTGGAACCTTACAGCGATTTTAAAGGTCGCAAGGCTTTGAAAGTCGAGTTGGAATACCTGCGCCTTGTCTATACAGTCAGTGAGATGAGAAAACAGGGTGAGAATGCGCAGGGATATTTTGTGGTCATCGCTGATAACGTACCGAACCAAGTGAGCAAGTGGGAGCGTGACTATGGTGGGAAGCCGTGTGTAGAGACGATAACTACATCACCGGACAGCTATTTCAAGTACTCCATAGAAAGTGGGAAGACATCTGAAATATCGGGAACAGCCGCCGCAGCTATAACTGATAAGGCTGCTTGCCGATCAAATTCAACTATTCGCTGGAGTATAGAAGACTTTATCCTGTCCAAGACGATACTTGCGTTGGAGCCATGCGTTCAGCGGATTAAAGATGAGAGTATATTTCCGTTGGGCATTCGGTGGGATTATTATGGTATGCTCTGATTTCTTCCAAAGTAACCGAGCATATACCAGGCCAGGCCGAACAGATTGTGACTTTAGAACAAAATAATGGAAAGCGTGGCCTTTATGAAATCGAGAAGGAGGGTTAAGGATATGAAAAGAAATATTCTGTGGCTGTTTGTGAACGGTATGATGGTGTTATCCCTGGTGATGACCGCCTGTACTCCAGCTGCCGCTCCACCCGCGCAGGTTATCCCGACCACCCCAACATATCCCCCAACCCAGAATGTTCCCTCTACTCCAACCACACCGGCTGTCCCATCTGCTCCACCTGCGCCGGTAACGGAACCGCCACAGAAAGAGACAGTGAAACCTGATTCAGAGGCGCCCAAGTACGGCGGCACGCTTACGCTTGCCTCGGCTACTGATATAACCGTCTGGGACCCGCCGCGAGTCGTAACCAGCGACGTAATCGACCTGACTAACGAGCAGCTTTACCAGGGAGACTGGGCAAAAGGTCCCGCTAGCGGTTACGGCACAAAGCAAACGGACTGGGCATATGCTAACAACGACCTTTTCGACCTCAAGACCGGTTACATTGTTGAGAGCGTCAAATGGTCGTTCGATACCGCCAAAACTGAAGGTAGCATCATTTACCAGGTACGCCAGGGCGTGAGGTTCGCCCTTGACCGGAACAGTGAAGCCAGCCGCCTTGTCAATGGCCGGGCAATGACGGCTGATGACGTCCTCTACTCTTTGCAGAGGGCGGTGTCCTGGAACCTAGCTTATCCGTACCTGAATAACCCGGAGTTAAGGACTTCCAATATAACCAAGACAGGCCCCTGGGAAATTACTGCCAAAGTTCCCTTTACGGCCTTGATGGTTGCCATAGCCCGGTTCAACGATACAGTACGCTTGGTACCACGTGAGGTAATAGAAAAATACGGCGATATGAGTCTCTGGCAGAGAAACGTTGGTACCGGGCCATTCATTCTCACCCAGGTTATCCCCGGCAGTGTTATGACTCTTGACAGGAATCCTAATTACTATATGAAGGACCCCGTCGGCCCCGGCAAGGGCAACCAACTGCCCTACCTGGACAGCGTGAGATTTATTATCTTGCCCGATGCCTCCACTCGCCAGGCCGCCATACGGACGGGCAAGATTGATATGATGAGCAGTGTCTCCAAAGATGACGCCGCTACGCTGAAGAAAACCGCCCCACAACTAAAGGAATTTATGTCGTTATCCTTCCAGGGCAGGGGCAACCCACCTTTGAATATGAGGATAGACACCAAGCCTTTCGACGATATCCGAGTTCGCCGGGCGATGAATATGGCTATCGATTTTAATGCCATACTTCAGGGTTATTTCGGCGGCGAAGGGCAAATGTATACCTGGCCTTACAGTAGGATTAAAGAATACGAAGAGCTTTATCTCGACTTCAAGGATTACCCTGAATCAGCCAAGGAGCTGTACAGCTATAATCCTGAGAAAGCGAAGCAGCTCCTGAAAGAAGCCGGCTACCCAAGTGGCTTCAAGACCTCGATAATTACCACCTCCACCAACGTCGATTTCTACTCGATATATAAGGACTATCTCTCCAGGATAGGCATCGACATGGCGCTCGACGTCAGGGAAACTTCCGCCATGACTACCATTATCAATCAAAAGACATTTACCCAGATGATGGTGGGCGATACGGCTCCCATAGCTATTTTTTATAATGGACAGCAAATCTCCGGGCTGACCTCCCAGAACAACCGCAGTATTGTTAATGATCCCTTTATCAATGAGCAAATGGTCAAAATCCGTGAGACTGTCATTACCGACCAGCACAAGGCTATGGCTATGTACCGGGAGCTGACGAAATACGTCGTCGACCAGGCATATGTCATACCTGCCGTCACAGGCAGCTACCGGACTCTGTGGTGGCCCTGGCTTAAGGGCTATTCGGGCGAACTGAAGGTGGGCTACGACGACAATATCTGGCCGACATACATCTGGTACGACCAGACGCTCAAGAAATCCATGGGATATTAAACGAAGCGTTGTGGGTAAAGTCCGGTGTGGTGTAAAATAAGGAGAAAATTAGCAGTTACCGCTTGAATAAATAAAGGAGAGTTAAATGGCATCAGGTAAAGACAAGGTCTACAAGTGTCTCAATCCGGTCGGTATACAGGAGTCGGTGGATTTGTATCCGCTGGCACCGCGTCTCGACAAAAATAAACTCGACGGTAAGACAATTTATATCAGTGTCGGCGCCGGCGGCGAGCAGGGACTTATGATACCTCTTCCAAAAAGGTTGCAGGCCATGTATCCCAATGTCAACTGGAAAGTCACTTACGCCGCTCCCCATCGCACCATTGCAGGCAGTGTCGCCCTCTCGGAAGAAGAGATGAAGACCGCCGACGGGCTGATACGCGGGGTGGTCTGGTGACATGGCGCTATATGGGAGCAGTTGCCTACCCTATCAACATATGAGAAAGCAGGTATTCCGAGCGCCTTCATCATCTTCCCCGACCAGCAAGAATGCTGGAAAGAAGCTGCCAGGGTAGTTGGTTTACCTGCGGCTCGCTATGTCTGCGAATCGCGCACATTACCCGGGCCTATCGATGTCGAGAGAGTAATTCCCGAGCTGATGGATGCCTTGACCCGGCCGTTAACTCCCGAAGAAAAGAAACGGGGCAGGTGGGAAGCACCGAAAGATAAACGGATTCTTTTCGAGGGCACCCTCGACGAAGCCGAGGATTTCTACGAGCAATCGGATATTATACCTTCGCTGCAGAACGCGCCCTTCGCCCGTTATACCGATGGTCTGCCGGTAAGGGTACCCACCGAGGAACGTGTGGCCGAGATGCTGAAGGGCACCAGCCATAAACCTGATGAGTTTATTGTATTTCATGAAGACCACAGGGTTGGTGACAGGTTGGTGCAAATGGGTAACCCAGGCAATCAAGGTGAGCCGGTCGTATACCTGCCGATGAAACGAACGGCAACTGTAGAGAAAATAGCGACTATTGCTGTGATGGCCGGATGCAAACCCGAGCACTTCCCTGTAGTGCTGGCTATGGCCGAATCGGGCGGCGGCTGCGGTGACGGCCGTGGCGGCGGCGGATATTGCATAAGCGGTCCAATTGGTCGGGAAATCGGGATGAACTTTGATGTCAACTTGCTCGGCCCCGGGAATCCGGCTAACAAGTCTCTCGGGCGCGTTGCTGAACTGATGTGGCGTAACCTTGGTGGCGAGATTCCGAGCGTCAACAACTGCGGTGTTTTCGGGAACGGTCTGGCTAACTGTTTCCCTGAGAATATGGAAGCTCTGCCGCCAGGCTGGGAAGGCTTGAATGAAGAGTGCGGTTTTGAAAAAAAGGAAAGCGTTCTCGTGAAGATTGGTTCAACCACCGGCGGCATGCATGCCGCCGCCTGGATGCCGGGGCAATACCGGGAATTCCAGAAGAGCGGTCACAGCGGCATCGCCAGACGCCTTGGTCTCAAGGGCATCCCCGGTCCGCACAACTTCCTGGACTATATACGCGGCTTCTGGGTTGACGGAGAGGGAGGTTTTACATTCCTCATGCTTCCCGAGTTAGCTAACCACCTGTATGAATACGGCTTCAAGACCAAGGCGGCAGTATATGAATACATTTACAAGAGGAGCTTTATGCCTCTCAAAGAGTACAGGCTTCACTCGGTGCCTGATGTGTGGACGAATGCCTGGAAGGGGATAGAGTCGACCTCAGGAAAGCACTGGATGGAGCTGCCCGAAGACTATATGGTGCCAGCCTGCCCATCCCCCAGCGCAAACTGCATAATCGTTATGGGAGCAGGTGAAGAGCAGCTACACTGGATGGGCGGAGCCTCCAGAGACGCCTACAGCATAGACGCATGGAGGTAGGGCACCTCAAATCTCTCTAAAACCAAATGTCCCCCGGCCATCAAGCCGGGGGACATTTTTTATCCTGGGAAGTGATACTGCGTTCAAAGTGGGGTGGCGCAGGTCAACGAAAGGTGCTCTGCGGGATGCCTTCCCGGGTCATGGGAAGGCCTGTGACCGCGGTAATATGGCGGCATAATCCGCCATGTGAACCTGTAAAAGTCTTTCAATCGATAACCTTTTCGTCAATCAGTTGAGCGATCTCGCCGTCTGAAAGACCGAGGATTTCCTTATAAACATAATCGTTATCGCCACCCATCTCCGAACCGATATGCCGCTCGATAGGTGTCTTCGAGAGCATGAACTGGACGCCAGGATTACCGCGGATTTGTCCGCCCTCAGAATCGACGAGGTCGTAGAAGTAGTTGCGGGCTTTGAGCTGGGGGTCTGATTCCATCTGGTATTCATTGGTTTCAGCGAGTCCGGCAGCTACCCCAGATGCCTGCATCAAATTCATCACTTCTACTGGTTCCCGCTTCTTCGTCCACTCGCCCACAAGCTTGTCCAACTCTTCCTCGTTTCCCTTCCTGGCGAGTAGAGTGGCGAACCTGGTGTCTTCGGCCAGCTTCGGGGAACCGATTACGTTGCAGAAGCTCTTCCATTCTTTATCCGTAAAGACGGAGATGGCGCACCATGCATCATTGCCGGCGCAGGCATAAACGTTGTGCGGAGCGGCGTAGTCGCACTTGTTGCCCGTCCTCCCGGCAACACGGCCATTGGCTGTGTAATCAAGAATAGCAGGGGACATGAACTGCATCCCGCCCTCATTTTGAGAGGCATCCAGGTACTGGCCTTTGCCGGTCCGGCGCCTGTATTCGAGGGCGCCGAGGATAGAGATGGCGTGGAAACGGGGAGCCACAAAATCCGTATAGGCGGCAAGCCAGCCTGGTTCCTTGTCCGGCCAGCCGGCAATCTGATTGAAGCCGGACAGGGCGGTCAACATATGCCCGAAGGCGGCGTGGGAGGCGTACGGCCCTGTCTGACCCTGCATGCACGTGCTTAGCATAATGATGTCCGGCTTGACTTTCTTAAGGTCGTCGTAGCCCAGCCCCCTTCTTTTGAGGGTTCCCGCCGCGTGGTTCTCGACGACCACGTCCGATTTGGCAATCAGTTTGTAAGCCAATTCCAGCCCCTTCGGGCTGCGAAAGTTGAGGGTGATGCTTTTCTTGTTGATAGCCCGGCCTCCACCCCCGGCGCCCTGGGTGCGGGTGGAGGTGCCAAGCCTGATGACCTCAGCGCCGCAATCCGCCAGCACCTGGGTGGTGAGGGGACCGGTGAACCAGACTGTGATATCGATAACCCGGATACCTTCCAATAACTTCTTTACCAATTCCTGCTCCTATTAGGTTACTTACGACAAGGGGTTCATCAACACCGCTCACCCTGAGCTTGTCTAAGGGTGAGTAACTGAACCGTCATGGTTCGACAAGCTCACCATGAGCGGCTCTAAATCACTCCTGCCTGTTTCAATATCGCTAGTTGTTCCTTCGAGAAGCCCAGTTCACCTTCGTAGATTTCCGGGTTATGCTCGCCGATGAGCGGCGCCCGGCGCGATATCCCGGGCGTCGTCTCCGACGCGATGACGAAAGGACCGGGGTAGGTGATTGTGGCTTTGAGCTCAGGGTGCTTCACCTGTTTCCAGAAGTCCCTGGCGATGAGCTGAGGATTCCCTGTCATATCGGCTGTGGTGGATACAGGGTAGAGCATTACACTGTATTTGATAGCTCCATCCAGAAGCTCGGCCTTGGTCTTGGCCATGAAGAACTTGGCCGTAGGTTCCTCTAGCTGGTCCCATTCTTTCTGCGGGACCTGGTTAAAATCCGGCCGGGCAAAATCAAAGTTGCTCACGTACGGGGTAGAGAACCCTTCAGCCTCCATCCAGGTTACAAGCGGCTTACTGGGCCAGACCGCCGGGTTTGCGCGGTAAGACCAGTTGACCCAGCCATCCTTGCAGGGGTACATCTTCCTGGACACGTGTTTGGATGGCCCCATCCCGCCGCCGCCCCGCTTGGCCACCTGTTTCCTCATCTGCCAGGCGGGCAGGCGGTTCGAAGTATCAACCTGGACGCATGATTCGAGAATCGATACATCTACCTGCTGCCCCTCTCCTGCAATCGAGCGGTGGATAAGGGCGGTCAGCGCCCCCATGCAGGCATCCGCTCCGGCACACATATAAGCTTGCGAGTGCCCGCTTATGTGGACGGGAGGGTCGGTAGCCTCGCCCCACATCGTCATCTCGCCTCCCATCGCCCATGCAACGATATCGGATGTCTTCCAATCCTTGTATGGTCCGGTCTGCCCGAAGGGAGTAATCGAGACAAGAATGACTCCGGGATTGATTTTTTCTAAAACCGAGTATCCCAAGCCAATCTTGTCCATGTAGCCTGGTGGGAAACTCTCTATAATGAAATCCGCGGTCTTAAACAGCTTTTTGAATATTTCGCGTCCATCCGGCGTCTCGATATCGAGGGTGATTCCCCTCTTACTAGTGTTCATAGCGAACCAGAAGAGGCTCTTCTCCGGGTGAATCTCATCATGATAGAACGGGCCGAGGCTCCGGGCCAGGTCGCCGCCGGGTTTCTCGACCTTGATGACATCGGCGCCCATATCCCCGAGCATCTTGCCGCAGAGCAGGCCTTTTTCATCAGTCAGGTCTAGGACGCGATACGGACCGAGCATACTTTCAGTCTTCTTGGCGCTTTTCCTGGGCAACTTTCGCTCTCCTTTCAGAAATAATAATGGACTTCTGAGTAAGCCTTAAATCGAAAAGATTCTGTCTATCCACGGAATCAAGCTGCTGGAGGTCTTCAGAGTCTCCAGCAGCTTGTATCTCACCCGGTTGTGTCAGGACGTGTAACGTCCTACTCTTCCAAGACGACTATCTCCAGGCGTCTATGCTGTAAGCTTGACCATGTCCGCCGCCGCCCCGGTCCAGTACCGTTTCCTCGCCATGAGCGAGAATAATACAGTTAGACCACGCGTCGGGGCAGACTGGAATCATGTAATCATCAGGCAGTTCTTTCCAGTGTTTGCCGGACGTTTTCTCAATGCCCATCCAGCCGTTTGTCGTTAGATCGGGCACGCCGCGCATGCGATATCTCTTTAGCGGCTCAAAGCTTTTCTTGTAGATGTATTCGTAGACAGAGTCCTTGGTCTTAAAGCCGACATCCCACAAGTCCTTGGCTATCGAGGGAATCATGGTCAGGGTAACGCCGCCCTCTCTTGTAGCCCACATACCATCAAGCAGGTAATCGAGGAAGTTGTGCGGTCCGGGGATGCCCTTCACGCCGAGCCACCTGGCTATGGCGCCATGGCCGCTCTTCTGGAGCGCCCGGTAGACACCAGGCATCCACGACTGACCGCCTCCCCCGCCGCCAGGTCCACCGCCGCCAACCATCAGAACGCTCTCGGTTTTCTTGAAACCAAGCTCCTCGTTCAATCCCCTCCAGCCAGGAGGTAGTCCCTCCGCATACTCGGCATGCAGCAATCCGCCACCGCCACCGCCGTATGTCATAATTGTCGATACTGTTTCCTTGTAGCCACCTAAATTGCGCCACATGATTCGGCCTACACGGCCTAGAGTCATATTGGGCGGGTTACTGATACTGCCGCGGCCGTAGCTGACGTTCATCCCGATTTCCTTGTAGATGGGGCCGCTGACAACGAAGCTGCCGCCGCCACCCCTGCCATCACCGGTACCGCCACCCGATTCTGCGATAGCCAGCGCCACCGGAAGATACTCCGGCCTGCAGCCGGCCATGACGGCATTGACGGCTACCTGTTCCACGGTGGCCGTTCGGCTCATCGGCATGAAGCGGATTACTTCGCCCTTCTTTCTTGAGAATCCCGCGAATAACCCTCCCGGCACTTCCATATTGCGCTGCAGCGTTATCACTTCATCCGGGCTGTGGCTGGTGCCGGTCAGCATTTCCTTCACACGTTCCTCGGTGGGAATGACGACTGGTAAACCATCGGTATACTCGGAGAACGGGGCATTCAGGATGCCGGGGATGTTCTCAGTTTGCTGGTAGAATTTCTCGGCATCGGGCAGGGTGCCCTCGAAGAGAATTCTTGGCTCTTCGGGTGACCACTCGCCACTCTTCTTCTCTTTAGCCGTAAGGGGTTTGGTTAATCCTTTGATGATATCGTCAAGGATATTATCGACGTCTTCAGGCCCGGGCGCCGTGCGTGAAGCTTCGACGACCCGCATCTCCGGGACTCCGTAGATTATCGCATCGTGCCTCACTTTGGCGGTCTCTTCAGCGAGATCGATGAGCACGGTCGGAATCCCCGATTTTTCGAGGTCTGCTATATAAGGCAACTGCCTGTTAACAGCGCCATGTCACCAGCAGACGCCGAGGATGACGCCATCGGTAGTCTTCCTCTCTTCTTCGGTTAGCGGGATAGGCACGATATTATAGGTCTTCTTGACTGTCCAGTTGACGTCCGGAAAATCACCTTTCAGCCGCTTCTCCAGCGGGATGGTGATATCCGGCTCGCCGCAGATGCTCAGATGGATGGTTTTACCATCGAGAGACTTGAGCCGTGGCGCCAGTGCCGATTGCTCTACCGGCTCCTGGGTCCCAGTGGGATTGAGACACTTGTAAACCGCATCATTTTTTGCTGCCATTATTACCCTCTTGATTTATTTCGGTTACCGCTATTCGGCGTGGCTTCATTTTCCTCTTTTTCCATTTCAACGGGTGTCATTATTTTGCCCGTCTTGTCTTTAACCTGCCTGGGTTATGCGCCGGTCTAATATCCCATTGATTTCTTTAGCGCTTCATCATACCAGATGAACTTGGGCCAGAGCGCTGCGTAACCCATGTACATTTCACCGTTGTAATTCTTGAGCCACGGCCACCATATATTGACGGAAGGCCGTTTCGGTCTCGGGATAGCGTAAGCCTGGTCGAGGAGGTAGGGGGTTAAATCCTTCATTATTTGCATAGCCTGCTTCTCGTCGGTAAGCATGGCTTTTCTCATTGCCGCTACGGCATCAATTATCTTTGGGTCGTTAAGCATACCCATGTTGGCGCCTGTTCCCTGGAGGGTCGGGGGCATGTAGAAGATAGCTAACGGGTCTCCGCCCCAAGTGCTTATCTCAGGCTGCTGGCGATTGTTCTGTATCTGCGTTTTTACTGCCGATGCTCTGACATCTATGGTCATATCGATACCAATCCTGGACCACATGTCCTTAAATATCGAGAGATAATCGACTTCGTCGGATGTGGCAAGGGCTGTAATCTTGAATCCGGAAGGGAAGCCGGCTTCTTTCAGCAGCTGCTTCGCCTTCTCCGGGTTATACACGTACAACTCTTTTACCGAGGCCGGCATCTTCGGGTCGTCAAGGCTAATGTAGAGGTCGGCGTAGGTAGGCAGATAAACGAACGGCCAGGTCTGGATTTGACCGACACCGCCGTTAAGGGAGTTGTGTATTGCCTGGAAATCCGTGGCCAGCATCAATGCGCGGCGGGTACGGACATCGTTGAAGGGCGGCTTGTCTTGCCGTATCTGGAGCTGGCCGCCATGGCCTAAGGATTGTTCTTTCTGCATGAGATTTGGTGTTGTTTTCGTTACCTGGACTGCATCTTCCCAGCCGAGGCTCATCTGATCCACTTTGCCTGTCCGGAGGGCGGCTAGCCGGGTAGAGATATCGGGAACAATCAGGAATCTGACGCTGGCGAGGTAGGGAAGCTGGTTGCCCTTGCCCGGGCCAACCGGGTCCTTATCCCAGTAGTTAGGGTTCTTAACCAGCACCACCTGGCTGCCGGGAACGTTGTCTTTCAACATGAATGGGCCGCTGCCCACCGAGTTTTTCCAGTTATCCATGCCGCCGCCGGCACTATATTTCTCGTATACCTCGGACGGCGTAACCTGGCCTGTTAATCCAAAGCGGCTGATGGCCGATATCAGGCCATCAGCCGTGGTGCGGACGGTAACCTCCCAGGGCCCGGTCTTGGTGATATTGGCTGTTCTGAGTTCAGGATTATTATTATAGAGATAGGCAGTGGGGACTGTAACCTCTTTCCTCAGCAGGTAGACGACATCATCTGCTGTGAGTTCCCTCCCATTGACCAAACGCGCCGCTTCAGCCCAGGGTTGCGGGTTGATGGCGTAACGTATGCCGGGCCGAATCTGGTAGACCAGACTGCCCTGGTTTTTTGCATCATCGAACGTCCACTTCCAGCCTGTGGCGACATCACCGACTTTCATTTCAAACCTGTCGTAAAAGCCCATCCAGTCGGTCTGCCCGGTGCCCGCAGGTCCCTTGGACCAATCGCCTTGCCATATCGCTTCATTAGTCAGCTGGTATACGGCGCCAACGCCGAGGTTTATCACCCCGTCCCAGCGTGTGATGTCATTGACAATGGCGAGCGTCAGAGTGCCTCCGTATTTAGGCGTATCGGCGGCAGGCTTCACCGCTTCTTGCTGCGGTTTTTCCTGAGTCGGCTGCGCCGGCGTTGGTGGAGTATTAGGAGTAGATTGGGCAGTTGGGGCGGTCGGTGTAGATGGGGTAGGCGGGGTTGTTGCTTGGCCACAAGCTGCTAACACCAAGGACAATACCATCAAGACGCTCACTGCCAGCCACAGAAGTTTCTTCATTTCTTCCCTCCCTTAGCTTAATAATCCTAACCCTCTCTGAGTATCCTGTCTAAGAACCACAATTTCTTAGCCGGTCCTGCCACTAAGCCCGATTTCCCCCAGGGCTCCGGTACGGGAGGAGCAAAGGAAGTTATTTAAGCTGCCAGGCGATGAGGAACCACCTTCAGCACCCTGGTTTCCCCTGGCAGGACCAGCCTTTTTCCGTATTAGACCGCCGTTTATCCTGAGTGTAACTGGCAAGATTACGGCGCTTCGATGGTTAGGAAATACGGACGGGAGTATGAGCATACATGACCCTTTCCCCAATTGCATCATATATGATAATATCGTAAATGATACACATAACAAACAGGCTTGTCAATAGTTTTTATGTGTATCTTGCGGTTTATTTCCCTGCGGGGATATGGTAAAGTCTTGTTGTAATCAAGGGTTTATGTAGAATTTACTGGGATATGAGGGAGTTCTAAAATCCGGAAGCAAACAGGGGAATGACCATGAATCAGCAACTTAGCGGTGCTTACTCTCCGGCCGATGAGGACTTTAAGCTCTGGAGGTTCCTGGACCACACCAGATATGCTATATCCAGAGTGCGGGAGCTTGAGCTTGCCCGGTTCGGTCTGACTCCGGAACAGGCCTATGTCCTGGACTTGCTCACGGACAGGGGCGGCTCGACGACGATGAACGATATTATGGATATGACCCTGCGGCAGCATCACACGATATCTACGCTGGTAGCCCGGATGGCCAGGCACGGGCTGGTAGAGAAAACGAGAAGCGCCACTGACGGTAGAAAGTACAAGGTTGTGATAACGAAAAGCGGGCGGGAGCTATTTGAGAAAGTGACCAGAGAATCGATAGTCATGGCATTCTCGCCATTATCTAAGGCGGATAAGCGGGAGTTTAGCGCACTTCTGAAAAGGCTCCTCACCAAGGCTTATGAGCTAAACGGCAAGCGGTTCAATGTTGAGCCGGAGGATGTTCCCTGCTTGTAAGGCTGCCCTGAGTTGACTCAGCAATCGGTTACTTTCACCTGTTTGACTGAGAGAGGCTGGTGGGTTCCGGTGAAACAAAATAGTGAAGGGTGACGGACAGCCCGTCACCCTTCACTATTTTACAATCGACTTCTCCTCAGAGCGAAACACCATTTTCTATTGTATTTTTTGCCATAGATTTACAAGCTGCAACCAGGCTAGTAGCCCATAGATTTCTTCAAGCCCTGGTCTATCCAGATAAAGGTAGCCCAGCTTTCATACATAAAATAGCCTACGGTCTGTTCGCCGGAGTAGGCCTTTATCCAGGGCCACCAGAAGGTGGTCTGGGGATATATCGGCCGTGAGACTACGTAAGCCTGGTCGAGAACGTATTTCATCAGGTCTTTAAAGACTCTCATACCCGCCTTTGAATCCGTCAGGTAAAGGCGCTTCATCTCGTCGGCAGCTGCCTGGAGCTTCGGGTCTTTGATGTTGCTGCCATTGCCTCCTGCCGGGCCGTCGCCGCGCATCGTGACCATATTATAGTACACGCTTATCGGGCCTCTGCCGCCATAACTGCCTACTATGTCGTAGTTTGCGCTGGTATACAGGGGGCGTCCGGAGGCAGATTCCTTGATATCGAGCGAAAGCTCGATGCCGGATTTGGCCAACATATCCTTGATAACTGCGAAGTAATCCGCTTCGGTAGAAATAATCAGAGCGGTGGTTTTGAAGCCGTTAGGATAACCCGCTTCCGCCAGCAGCTGCTTGGCTTTGGTCGGGTTATAGGTATACAGCTCTTTGACTGATTCCGGCATTTCCGGGTCATCCAGGCCGAGGTAAAGGTCTTTGTACGAGGGGAGCAATTCTGCCGGCCAGGTCAAGACCTGTCCTAACCCGTGGTTAAAAGAATTCTTAATGGCCTGCAGGTCGACGGACATCAGGATGGCCCGGCGCACTTTGACGTTGTTGAAAGGAGTACGCTGGGTATTCATATAGACGTATTGTGTGGGACCGCCCAAAGTGCCTGCGCCGGTGACTATCCTGGGGGCGGTTTTCTTCATCTGCTCGGCATCTTCGAAGGCCAGGTTGGCCATTCTATCCAGTTTGCCGGTTCTGAGGGCAGCCAGACGCGTGGACGCATCGGGAAGGATAAGATATTGCAGAGCGTCTATGTAGGGAATCTGGTTTCCCTCACCGGGGCCGATGGGATTCTTGCGCCAGTAGTTCGGGTTTCTGGGCAGCATTGCCTGGCTGCCGGGAACATATTCGCTGAGCAAGAACGGCCCGGTGCCCACCGCGTTCTGCCACTTGGACATATCGCCATACTTGGTGACCACTTCCGGAGGCACGATGCGCACGTAGCTGCCGAACTTGGCTACAGCTGATATCAGGGCGGCGGCAGTCGAAGTTTCGATTGTAACTTCCCACGGGCCGGTCTTAGTTATCTTGACATCCTTGAGGTCCGGATATGACCGGGGGAAATAAACCGATCTGGGGTCAGCCAATACCTGCCTCAAAGAGAAAACAACATCGTCGGCCGTCATTTCGCGGCCGTTGACAAGCTTGCTGGCTTCACTCTTCGGATTCAGCCCGAAGCGAATGCCCTTGCGTATCTGATAAACCAGTTTGCCTTTATCCGTTGCGGCGTCCGCTGACCAGCTCCAGCTTTCCGCCGAGAGCCCTACGTGATTTTCAAAATTGTCATATACTCCGACCCAGTCAGTTACTTTGGAGCCGTAGCCGCCGGCAGGACCCTTTGCCCAATCACCGGTCCACAGGTTCTCGTTTGTCAGTGAATTGGTGAAGCCGGGGCCGAAGCCAATGGTTATCACATCATCGAAGTTGGTCATATCGGCGCCGAGGGCGAGTCTCAAGGTGCCGCCGTATTTTGGTGTTTCACCATCGGGTTTGACAGCTTCTTGCTGAGGTTTTTCCGTAGTTGGAGCAGTCGGAGCAGTGGTGGCAGGTTGAACAGATGTGGGTGCAGACGGAGCGGATGGAGCCGTTGGGGTAGTTGGAGTTGCCGCTGGGCCGCAGGCGGTCAATACCAGTGATAGTATCATCAAGAAAGTCACCGCAATCCATAACAGTTTTTTCATTTTCCCCCTCCTGATTTATATTTTTACTGGTTGAAAGTTACCGTGAACATATCATTCTTGACCGGGTTCTAACATTAGCCTGCTTATTCACAAATGCTTCGACAGGACACATAACTTGTTTAAGGCATTAGCATCGATGTTACTAGTAAATAATCGGGCATGATAATATCGTATATGATACATATACATTGAATTCTTGTCAACAATCTTGTAAAGGTACCCACATTACCTTGCGTGAAGAAACGGAACCGGCCCTTGCTATTGTTCATAATGGTGGGTGCTTAAAGAAACGGCACCTGGTTGGGATGCAGCAGAAATCCAGGTACTGACGGAACCAAAACTTAAGATAGATGCTAACTTGAAACAAATAGCTTGTTAGAAACGAGATAAGTCACCTGGTCTTGAGTCTAGAAGATAACCTTAGCCTCGGTAAGTTTGTCTATTTCGTCCGAGCTTAAGCCTAGCAGCTGCTTATAAACGTAGTCATTATGTTCGCCTAATATCGGAGCGCCTTGTGTCTCTGTTTTTTGCCCGACTGCTAGGTGCAGCGGCGGGCCGTCAAAAGTAACGCGTCCCTGTTTGTGTGTGTCTATATCCAGCATGTGGCCTCTTTCTCTTAATTGAATGTCAAAATAGAGGTCTTCTCCATTCTGGACAGCCCCGGCTGCGATTCCGGATGACTGGAGTATCTTCATCACCTGATGCGGAGTATGCTGCCTGGTCCAGTTTTCAATATTCCTGTCAAGCTCGTCAACATTTTTCAGCCTGGCTTCCATGTCCCGGAATTTGGGGTCCTCAGTCCATTTGGGAGAATCAAGAGCGCGGCGAAGTTGCTGCCATTCGCCTTCGCTGAAAACAGATATGACGCACCAGCGGTCGTCACCCTTGCAGCGGTAAGAGTTGTAAGGGGCGAACTGGGGGTGGCGGTTGCCTCTCGGAGGAGTAACCCGGTTATTAATAAAATAGTCAATATAGGATAAACCGAGCAATGATGCCGTGGCCTCAGCCTGGGCAACCTCGATATACTGTCCCTCTCCCGTCTTCGCCCGGTGATACAGTGCGGCCAGGATTGCAGACACCGTCTTCATTCCGGAGATATAATCTGCATAAGTGTTATTGGCGACTCTTTCTTCCATCGGCGTATCCGGATGCCCCCATTTATAGGCGAAGCCTGTAAAGCTGAGTAAGTTCATCCCCCAGGTAGTCCATTGTTCATGAGGGCCTTTTCCGAGCGAAGGCATACTGACGACTATGATATTGTTTCTGAGCTGCTTGAGGGCATCGTAATCGAAGCCCCATTTGGGGACTACCCCGAAACTGAGATTATCGACGATAACGTCACTCAAAGGGACTAACTTCTTAAATATCTCTCTGGCTTCGGGTTTAGTCAGATTCAGAGCTACGCTGAGTTTATCACGATTATACCTATGGAAATTAGTACCTACCAGGAGACTCATATCTACCTTGGAGAAATCAATCTGGTCTTCAGGAATTTGAAGTGCGCCGCCTCCCCCGGCTGGAGGCACACCTGTCCGGAAGCCGAGGTGACGCCGGGATTCAACCCGGATAACTTCAGCTCCGCAGCCAGCCAGCAGCATGGTGGCAAACGGCCCTGCCACCGCATCGGTGAGGTCAAGAATTCTTATTCCCCGGAGCGCCAGCGCCATTATTTCCCCATCTCCAATGTGAAGCTCATCACATCACGTTATCAAGTTCGCTTCGGCGTGCATTCCTTCACCCTTAGATTTTTTGCGCCGCTTCAGCGCCTCCGCGTATTGCCGCGAAGATGCTTTCTTTTCCCGCGCAGTCTCCTACCGGGTACACTTCAGCAAGACCAGTAAGTTCACTGACAAGTTGGTTTTCCTTTTCGGAACCAACTGCCAGGACGACTGTGTCTGCCGGCAGAAAGGCGAAGATAGGCTCCCTTGCCGGAGGCTCGCCGGCGTCCCACCAGATGTTTATGCCCTTATCTGTAATGCTGTCTACGGTAGAATTAGGATACAAACGCACCTTGTATTTTATCAGGTATTCGAAAAAGGCTAGTTTCTTATTGCGGAAAATATCCCGGCCAATTTTGCTTCGCGTGACAATAGAGACATTTTTACCCTGCTCGGCCAGAAAGAGAGCGGTCTCAAGCCCTACGGTGCGTCCGCCTACCACTACCACTTCCTGCCCCACTTTAGCCTTGCCCAGCAGGACATCGGTTGCCTGGACGACATTCTTGCCGTTAGCTCCCGGTACAGCCAAAGTTATCGGCTTGGAGCCTGTGGCGATGACAACGGCGTCAGGTTTAAACTCCCTGACCATCTGGCTGGTAACAGCCTTGCTCAGAGAGACCTTTACTCCGGCTCTGGTTAAGCCCGTTGCCAGGTGGGTGACTAAATTTGCCTCGTCAGGTATGTGGCTCGCCACCATGTTCCACTGCCCGCCGAGCTTATCGGTTTTCTCATACAGAGAGGTCTCATGGCCGCGCTCTGCCAGGACCCGGGCAGCCTCCATACCCGCCGGACCGCCGCCGATGACCATAACCCTCTTCCTGGTGACAGCTGGTTTCACCTTGTACTCCAGTTCTCTCCCCATCGCCGGATTAACCGTACAATTAGCCAGACCGCCCTGGGTTCCTCCTGACTGGCACCAGCCGCAATAGATACAAGGGCGTATCTCTTCCAGCCTGCCTTCTTTTGCCTTGTTTGGCAATTCGGGGTCTGCCATCAGTGCTCTAGCCATCTGAATGAAGTCTGCCGAGCCTTCCCGCAGAATACGCTCTCCGTGAAAGGCGTCTATTTTCCCGACTGCGATGACTGAAGCCTTAACCACCTTTTTGATAGCCTCAGATGAAGGAACCAGAGCGCCGTACGGCTGATACATGGTGATGTATTGCCAGTGGGCAGTTTCACCAGGTCCGGATGAGACATCTAATGCGTCTGCCCCGGCTTCATCAAACAACTGGGCGTGTCTCACTGCCTCAGCCAGGCTGATACCGCCTTCCAGATGTTCATCTCCATTCATTCTGATGATGATAGGATAATCCGGACCCACTTCTTTTCGGACTCTCTTGATTATCTCACAGGTAAACCTGGCTCTGTTTTCTGGACTGCCTCCGTACTCGTCAGTCCTCTTGTTTGTCCGCGGTGACAGAAATTGGCGCAGGAGATAGGCGTGGCAAGCCTGTATCCGGACGGCATCAAAACCAGCCTCTTTACCCCGTTTGGCTGCTTGCCCGAAGGCTTCCGTAACCCCTTGAATATCCTCTTTGGTCATCGAGTGTGTCTCGAAGCCGGTAACCGGGTCCTTCGTGCCCGTGGCTGTCAATACCCTGTTTAACTCAGGATACTCTAGGGACGGCCGCTGCTGAATGGCGCGAGCGATAGCCGCGCCGTGATGGGTGATTTGAAAAGACACTTTAGTCCCATAAGCATGAATAGCCTTGGTGAAACGCTGGGCGCTGGGAATGTGGTCGTCGTCGGTTATACTCAGGATACCAGGCGAAAACACCATTCCCGTCGCATAAGGCCGGCCCAGGGCGGCAACCGTCAATTGAATAAATCCCACACCCCCTTTCGCCCTCACCTCATAGAACGCCAAAAATTGGTCCGTAAGGGAGCCATCTTTAGTGGCAAAGGTCATACCGTGGCCAAGTGGCGCCATCACTATCCTGTTCATAACCTCCATCTTGCCAATCTTACCCGGCTCAAACAGTTTAGTCAGTTTTTCCATTTGTCAGCCCTCCTGTATCCGTATGTTAAAGTTAAACCTTGTTGTCCCGTCTTGCCGCCAGTTTGGTTATTTTCTTTATGTTGTCCACTTGCTCAAGATTCTCCAGTAACTTGATAGCCTCTTTGGCGTCATTCTTGTCGATTAATTGAGAGAATTCAACCTGCTCCATGAATTTGTCAATCAACCCATCTCTGGATAGCGGATTATCCGGATTACCCAGTGCTGAACCAGCGAACTCAGTGAACTTCCGTCCATCTTTCATCACTACTTCAAGTTCAATACCTTCAGGCTTATCCAAATCTCCTAATTTCACTTTCTTGATAAGAGCCTGAAGTTTAGGGTCACGAATTTTCTTTTCGGTGAAATTCTCAGCTGTTGCGCTCTTTCTATACAGGGCGCTGGCTACAACAAAGTAATAGCTCCAGAGAGCGTTCATGGTAGGGTAGTCTCCAATCACATAAGGCGTGGCATAATGCGCCGCTGTAGCTACCGGGGAGAGGTGTAAGATGATATCGGCGATATCATCGGTATTGATATTGTGTTTATTGGAGATGGCAAGAGCAGCCATAGTAGGCGCCCCGGTAGGCCTGCCGCCGGGATAAGGCTTAAAGCAAACCTCGACATAATATGTCCTGCCTAAATCTCCGGTAATTTTTTTAGGATGGTGAACGCTGGCAAGACCGGGATAGTGCCCCCCGTTTTGGCCGAAGAAAGGGTCTTTTACCCCCGGCCACCCGGCTTTAGCCAGTTGTGCTGCATTGATGCCATTCCGCGCTGATTTACCATTGCTCATCTTGGTGCTGACATTTTTTTCGGAATCGGTTTCCGCAGCTCTGGCCATCTGAGCGATGAAGGAAGGGTCTCTTACTCCTTGCCAAGCCTGGACCTGGTTAGATGGTGCCGGAGCGCCTCTTCCCGATGCCGGCGGCCTGCCTGGTGCGGCCGGACCTCCTCCGGGCATGCCGCCACCCCCTCCGCCTGAAAACATGGTGGCGAGACCGAAGGCGTTTCTCATCTGGGCGCTGTTTAGACGGAGTATGCGCCCTGTAACGGCGGTTGCCGCAAACGCCTCTTCCGATCCTCTGGCCGGCGGAGCCGGGGGCGTGCCGGGAGGAAGGGTTTGGCCGGGTTGAGCCCGGTCGACGGCGATGTGAAGTCTTGCTGCCAGGTCGTCTCCCACCACCAGGGCCGCAATCAGCTCCTTACCGCTGATACCCTGGCTTTCTCCCAAAGCCAGGGCTGTCAAAGCCGACGTTTCAGTGATGTGATTTGGGGACCGATGACCATCTATGACGTAAGTCAATGGTCCCCGGTCGAAGGTACGGCCAAAGATGCAGTTTACAAAAGCGATGTCACTAACCGGACCCTGATAACCCCAGCCCAGCATTGTAGCTTCCTTTTTGCCTCCCCAGCCTCCAACCAGCTCCGCCAGTCCAGGATTCCCGTCACCTTTAGCGCCGGCTATAGCATCACCAATCATATCCAGGATGCGTCTTTTGGTATTGTCTATTACTTCACGGCCAATATCTTCAAAGCGAGTATTCAAAATATTCGCTATCAATGCCTCAGTAACTGCTGCTCCATCTGTATTTTCAGTAGTCAAGGGGTCCCTCCTTGTTAGTCTCTTTAATTTCCCGATTATAGCACTTGGCAGAAGTTCCGTCCTTCGGCCGAAGGACGGAACTTCTGTATTCACGTTTGTCGTTCCTGGATTTCATGGTTCCTGTGATTAGTGGGACATTGCAGCTACGCGCGGCTTCTCCCCGATAGTGGTAATGCTCTTGCCCTTGCTGATGTACTTGGGAACTGCAGCATCGTTTAATTCCAGCCCTATCCCGGGGCCCTCCGGAGCATAGAAGTAGCCATCTTTATAAACCTGCGGATTCTTGATGAGGTCGCACTCGACCTTCTTGGTGGTGTCGAATGTGTTATACATCAGCACAGGGAAGAAGACGTCGTGGTCCTGGTTGCCGAACTCAGCGTCCGAGACCAGCCAGTGCGCCTGGGCAGCGGCCTCCCATGGCCCGTTCATTGCGCCGCAATACATCGCCAAACCGGCAGCCTTGGCAACGTTGGCCCACTTCAACCCCTCGGTAATTCCGCCGGACGACGCAAGCTTGGTACCTACGATATCGGCAGCCTGCTTTTCGATGACTTGCATCAGGTCGGGAATAAGCACGCTGGATTCATGAGCGCATATCGGCGTTTTCACCTTGCTGCGTAGCTGGGCCAATCCATTGACATCCCAGCAGAGCTGCTCAAACTTAAACAGGTCCAAATCATCCATCGCTTTAGCAAGCCTCAACGCATCGTAGTAGTTGTAACCGGCGTTGGCATCGAAAGATATCCCCACGTTTTTGCCGACCGCTTTCCTGACCGCCGTCACAATCTCCACGTCACGGTCTAATGAGCGGGTACCTCCGCCAAATCCCGTTGACTTCAATCCGATGCTTTTAACACCGGCTGCTGCCGCCTTTTCCGCTTCTTCAGCTGCCTTCCGCGGGCCATCCGGTGAATTTTCAGTGTGAATAAAGAAATTGAAAATGAGCTTTTCCACGGCTTTGCCACCCAGAAGCTGGTAGACCGGCTGGTTCAGCGCTTTACCGCACAGGTCCCACAAGGCAAAGTCTATCGTGGCCACCGCAGCCGGGTATGACATGCCCCAGACAGAACGGATTGACCTGCTGAGTTTATCCATAATCAGTCCCCTGTCCAGAGGGTTGGCGCCGATGAGAATTCGCTCCCAGCCCTTAATCATCAAGGTAACAATATCCTGGTTTACGCCGCCGGCATCGGCTATTCCAGTGATACCTTCGTCGGTATGGATTTTCACAAGAAGAATATTGCCGACTGCGTTTGGACCCCTCATGGGACTCGGTACGCTGAGAGGCAGGCATTCTATTTGGGTAATCTTCATTTGTTTTACTCCTTTTTTTAATTTCCGATACTGATTTCAACCACTAATTGATGAAGCCCAATCATGGCCGCTTCGCGGGTGATTCCGCGTCAAACGATTGTCGCTGAATCACCTAAAAACTTCATATTTCACCCCCCTTATGCCGTCTTTCATCTTACCGGACATGTTGCCTAACGTCCCATCTTCTTTTTCAAGTCCTGGTCTATCCAGATGTACTTGAACCAGGCGTTCTCGTGCCCCACGCTCTCGCCAATCTGGATTTCGCCGGAATAATTCTTTAACCAGGGCCACCAGAACGTGTAGGTCGGGGCAGCCGGCCGGGGAATGTAATACACCTGGTTCAGGGCGTGGAGCCACAGCTCGTCTCCCCATATTTTCATTGCTGCTGGCTCATCCGTAATCATAGTCCGCGCCACTCTGGCTATCCCCTCAGTCATCTTCGGGTCGTTCACCATGCTCTGGTTGCTGACCCCATCCCGTCCCAGGAAAAAGGTAATGAAGTAATACATGCGGGCCTGAGGTACGCCGCTCGCAGTGATTTCGGGATGTTGCGAACTGCTGAGCAGGGTCGTCTTCGGCCCACTCTCCACAATCTTGAAGTCAAGGTCGATGCCAACCTTTGACCACTGGTCTTTCAATACCGAGTAGTAGTCCACTTCAGTTGATGTCATCAGGGCCGTTGCTTTGAAGCCTTTGGGGTAACCGGCCTCAGCCAGCAGTTGCTTGGCCTTGTCCGGGTTGTAGCGGTACAGGTCTTTAGTCTCTTGCGGGAGACGAGGGTCGTTAAGTCCGATGTAGGTCGCCTCGTAACCCTTGGTAGCGGGCCACGGGAAGGTGAGGATTTCTCCCTTGCCGGCATTCAGACCCTGGCGTATCGCCTCAAGGTCGGTCGCCATAAGCGTTGCCCGGCGAACTCTGACATCGTTAAACGGCGGTTTGTCCACCCGCATGCCGATGGGTGCTGACCCGAACACTGGGCGTTCCGCCTCAATTAGCTGGGTGCTGGTCTTGCGGAACTGTACTGCGTCATCCAGTGTAATACCATACATATGGTCGATTTTTGCCGTGCGTAAAGCGGCCAGGCGGGTAGACGCATCTGGCAGGATGATGTAACGGAAGGCGTCTATATAAGGCAGTTGGCTGCCCTTACCCGGACCGATTGGGTCCTTCTGCCAATAATTCTTGTTTTTGTTGAATACCATGATGCTACCGGGAACATAATCAACGAGCATGAATGGACCAGTGCCTGCGGAGTTCTGCCATTTGGACATATCTCCATATTTCTCTATGACCTCATGCGGTATCACCCTGCCCCAGTAGTTGAAACGCTGGAAGACAGTCATCAGGCTATCGGGAGTTGTTTTTATCGTAACCTCCCGCGGTCCAGTTTTCGATATCTGAGCAGTCCTCAGTTCGGGCACGTTAAAATAAATGTACGTTCGAGCGTCCGTAACCAGCAGCTTGAGCGTATAGACGACGTCATCTGCCGTCATTTCCCGTCCGTTGACCAGCCGGCTGGCTTCGCTATTCGGGTTGAAGGAAAAGCGTACACCCGGCCGAATCTGGTAAACTAAAGTAGCCTCGTTTTTCGTAAAATCGGCCGACCATTTCCAGCTTTCGGCGAGCATACCTGCCTTCAAGTTCAAGACATCGTATCCCATTTTCCAGTCGGTCTCGCCTGTGCCATAACCGCCGGCAGGTCCTTTTGTCCAATCACCTTCAGCCAGGCCGTCCATCACGTATCGTGATGGAACAGTGGGTTGGAAGGAGCGGGTGAACCAATCGTATGCGGTTATTTCCCCGCTGCCGACATTCAGCATGCCGCCATATTTTGGCGCCTCTGAGCTGGGCTTCACAATCTCTCCCTGTGGTTTTTCCGCTACTGGAGCGGGTGGAGTGGTGGTGGTTCCTGGAGGGGTTGGGGCAGTTGGGGCAGGTGCGGTATTTGCGGTAGGCGGAGTTGTTGGCGTCGCAGGAGCACAGGCAGCCATCACTAGGGATAGAGCCATCAATCCGCTGACCGCCACCCAGAAAAGTTTCTTCATTCTTTTCTCCTTTTCTGTTTTCCAGATTTTATCACTTCTGCTTTGCCAGGACAAACGTTTATTTCTTAGCAGCCAAAGAAGCGAACCGAGCCTGTAATTTCTACCGGCTCAGGCTCACAAAGTAATCTCGGTCATGAGCTTTGAAATATCGTCAAGTTTTTCAAGTCCCAACAGAATATCCACGGCCCGCCCGGTTTTACCTTTGGTTAGAATTCTTTCCGCATTGTGCCTGAATTTCTCTACGGCGTCTTCCTGTGTCCAGGTTACATTCGTGAAGGCGTCGCCTCGGCGATATCTGATTTGATTGGTGAACGTCTTCCCTCTGGCCGTGACCTGGACTTTTGAGGGGCGGGTATTGGGGTCGCTTTCCCTCTCCTTTTCCACCTCTTTCATATATTCCGGGTCCGCTTGAGGGGTCACTTTACTCATAAACTTGAGTATCGCCGGATTCTTCTTCGTATCCGGGTCTGCCCACTCTACCCCCCGCCTGACCCTGTGGGCGAGGAGGGACATATTGTAGGGTACGTTAAACTGGGCGGCGTAAAGACTCTCTACGGCGGATAGAGGTGAACCCGCCCCCATCATGCCCCCGGGCCCGATGACCTTAACGCTTTCTATCTCGTCCGGCATGAGCTTATTTTCCTCGATAATGTTGTAGAAGCAGTCCAGGTCTTTGTGAAAAGCTCCGCAGCACGGGTATGGCTTGTAGTGCAATTGAAGGTTATAAATCCAGGTTTTACACAGTCCTTCTGTTATCACTTCCGGATGCCAGTTCAAACGTTGTGTTTGGTCCAGAATCGTGGTGTCTCCCGTGTATCCCATCTCGGCCAGGAAGGCACCGGCCACTGCCGCTGTGTTCTGCCAGCCTGGTACCACGTATTTGGTCATTCCACTCTGGCTCATGGACCTTTCACCCGCTGCAACAGACGAACATATATGGTGTCCGGCGATGCCAAAAGCATGAGTCATTTTATCCTGGTTCAGCCCTATAAGCCTCCCGGCTCCGGCTGTAGCTCCATAATTGGAATGGGCGTTCTTGGCAGTCGGGGGATTAACACCTTTTTGTCTCTTGACCTCTTCCGGAGTAATCAGGTGCCAGCCCGACGCCCTGGCGAGTCTCGCCGAGATTTCAAGACCTAATGCTACGGCCAGGATTAAGTCCTTTCCTGACGCCCCGCTGTTTTCTGCTATTGCCAACGCCGGCGGGATAACGAACAATCCGTCATGAGCGCCGGCTATGATATCATGGTAATCGAGGGTTATCATCATTTCCCCGTTGGCCAGAGCGGCACTGGAGCAGGATACTTTATCACCCAGGCCGATTATCGATGCTTCCGGAGGTCCCCCGAACCTCCTGCCCAGAGCCGCCATCATTTTCCCTTTGTCGGTGGATAGTGCTGCTAGGGTACATCCAATATGCTCCATAAGCACCTGCTTCGTTTCCTGAACAATGGATGCGGGTAAGTTCTCCCACTTTGTTTCGATGGCAAACCTGGCTAGTTCCCGGGTAATTTCACTCATTGGCTTCTCCTCAACATCTAATTAAAATCAAGACCGTTTTTCTGAAGTTATGGTAATTTCAGTTTTCTCAAGCTCAATATCCCATCGTCTTCTTTAAGTCACGGTCTATCCAGACCCACTGTATCCAGTTGGGTTGTGCCAGGTAACCTACCGCAACTTCACCGGTGTAGTTCTTTAGCCAGGGCCACCAGAAAACGGACTGGGGGTTACCCGATACAGGGATAGCGTATGCCTGGTCAAGAACGTATTTCAACAGGTCTTTGTACTGACGCTTAGCTTCCACAGGGTTTGTGATAAGGTTTCTTTTGACTTTAACCATTGCCTCATTGATTACAGGGTCGTTAATGTTACCGGGGTTCACCGTTGAACCTGTTGAATAGACCCAGTCCGTCCCTCCGGACCAGCCTGCTATGGGAGTAGAACCGCTTCTGGTCATCCCTTTGACCTGTCCGGAGCGGATGATAGCATTCATGGCGCCCGTATCTTTTATCTCGAAATCCAGGTCGATGCCTATCTTAGCCCACATATCCTTGATTATTGAATAGGTGTCGACCTCGGTGGAGGTCATAAGAGCTGAGGTCTTGAAGCCACCGGGGTAGCCGGCTTCCTTAAGCAGCGTCCTTGCTTTTTCAGGGTTATAGGTATAAAGCTCTTTTACTGAGGCGGGCATCACCGGGTCGTCAAGCCCGAGGTAGACGTCGGCGTAAGACTTGTAATAGGCTATCGGGTAGTTCAGGATTTGCGCCCGCCCATCGTGCAGGCTCTTGTTTATCGCCTCAAAATCGGTTGCCATCATCATCGCCCGGCGAACCCGGACATCGTTAAATGGCGGCTGGTCCACTCTCGGTTTGATAGCAAAGGCCTCTAACCCTGGTCTTTCCATTTCCAGAAGAGCCGGGGACGTCTTCTTCATCTGGATGGCGTCTTCCCAGCCAAGGGTCATCGTGTCAACCTTACTAGTCCTCAGTGCTGCCTGTCGGGTAGACGCATCAGGTATGATGAACTGCCTGTAACTATCGATGTAAGGCAGCTGATTGCCTTTGCCAGGTCCGACCGGGTCTTTCATCCAGAAGTTTTTATTCTTGGTAAAAGTAAGTACGGAACCGGGCACATACTCAGTAACCATGAACGGGCCGGTACCAACTAGCTTCTTCCAATCATTCGACCGGCCGTATTTTTCTAGCACTTCCTTTGGGAAAATCGGGCTAATGTGACCGAATCGTCTTATGGCTAATTCTGTGGTCTCGAAGGGTACAGTAATAGAAATTTCCCAGGGACCGGTCTTGGTTATATTGGCTGACCTCAGGCTGGGCTCACGTACGTAAAGTAAAGCCACCGGGTCAGATATCAGGGCCTTGAGTGTAAAGAGTACATCATCCGCGGTTAGTTCCCGCCCGCCGGCCAGGCGGCTGGCTTCGTTATTTGGGTCGAGTGAGTAACGTATTCCTTTACGAATCTGGTAAACGATAGTTCCCTGGTCTTTCGCTGTGTCGAGTGTCCATTTCCAGCTTTCTGCTACGTTGCCTGTCTTTTGGTCGAAAACATCATATCCGGTGATGGCCCAGTCAGTCTCACTGGTGCCGTAACCGCCCGCGGGACCTTTAGCCCAATCACCTGCCCAGAGACCCTGGTTTGTCAACGCTGTCGCAAGTCCCCCGTAGAAAACGCTGCTGGCAAACGGGTCCCAGGCTGTTATGTCCGCGGTTATGGCTACTTTAAGCTCGCCGCCATATTTTGGTGCTTCTCCGGTGGGCTTCACAGCCTCTTTCTCCGACGGGACAGCCGGCGTAGCTGGAGAAGATGAAGGCGTAGTTGGGGTCTCTTGGGTAGCTGGAGTGGCCGGTGTAGGTGGAGTAGCCGGAGCAGTTGCCGGGCTGCAGGAAGCAATCACAAGGGATAGCGCCATCAGGCTGCTCAACACTAGCCAAAGAGTCTTCTTACGCATCTACCTTTTCCTCCTTTGATAGTAACCCGTTCTCTCAGTTACTTTGGCTCAAGAGCCAATACCCATGCTACAAAAATGTCACTAAGCCTGATTTTACCTAAAGGTCCACTTTCTGGAAGAGCAAAGATAGTTCTTTAAAACGCGCTTATGTGAAAACGGAAGACCCCCAGTACCGTGCTTTCACCGAGCATAGCTGCGCTCATCAACTCTGACGAATTATGACACCGGCCGTATTTAGCAACTGGATTTATTTTCACTTTGGTTCTTTTGATAATAGTGTCGTGAAACTAAAGCATAAGTCAGTTGAATCAAAAAAACAATCAGGTAAACAATGTTTTTTATACCTCCAATTACCTGAGTGTTGACTAGGAGAAAGTATGAGTTGATAGTGAATAATAACTGTATCACTTATGGCCGGCTTCAACCATAGGCTCTTTTACGGCTATTCTGCAGCAGATTGTTTATCTACGGAGCGAAGCAAGAATTGGAAACTCTGTTCAAACAGGCTGACGAAGTATGCCTCGCGTTATCTTCCAGGACTGGCAGCAGCAATGTGGTGCTGCCATAATTTTGATTGACACGTATAGCGTAATACTATATATTTACTGATATTTACTGCGTGAGTAACCTCGAAAGTTTACCGTTTTAGCCCGGCAGACTCAGGATGCAAAAAAATAAAGGAAAGGAAACTTGAAAAAATGGAGGCTCTGGAAGGCATAAGAGTGCTGGACTTGTCCCGTTTTCAGGCCTGTCCACTCTGTGGCATGGCTCTCGCGGACTTGGGCGCCGAAGTAATAAGGATTGAGGAGCCTCACGGAGCTGCGGACAGAACCTGGGGACAGCTTGGCCCGGATGGGGAAACGCTGCTGTATAAGGTTATCGGCCGCGGGAAGAAATGTGCCACATTGCGAATAAATACTCCTGAGGGCAGGGAAATCCTTCAGGAATTAATCAAACGTTCGGACATCGTTCTTCATAACTTCACTCCCGGAGCGCCGATTGCTGCAGAGGTGAGTTACGAACGTCTCAAAGAGGTTAATGAGGGGATTATTGTGGCGGCGCTCTCCGGCTTCGGGCAGTACGGGCCGGATTCAGAGAGGCCGGGCTTTGATGGTACTGCGCAAGCGCGCTCCGGGGGCATGGTGATATCCGGATTTCCGGGTGATGACCCGATAAAAACCGGAATCCCATTCGTGGACGTCACCAGTGGGCTGTTCACCGCCGTTGCTGTCTTGAGCGCTCTTCATTACAAGCAGAAGACAGGCAAGGGACAGGCGATTGACGTCTCACTTTTTGATACGGCAAGTTTTATTTCCCAGTCGATGGGAACCCTCCTCCTCCACCATTTCTACGGCGAGATACGGAAACAGATTGGAAACCGCGGCTTTCATTCCTACAATAGCTGTCTCGAGGCTAAAGATGGTTGGGTGGTGCTGTCCGTAGTCACCAATAGCATCTGGAGGAGATTCACTGAGAAGTTCGGCCGACCGGAGATGGCGAGCGATCCGAAATTCGGGAGTGACATGGACCGTTTCCACAATGCTGATAGTATTAATGAGGTGGTTGGACCGTGGGTGGCATCCAGAACCGTGGATGAAGTGGTCAAGCTCTGTGAAGAAGCTCGCGTCCCGTGCGAGCCGGTACAAACGATAGACCAGTTGCTAACAGACCCTCAAGTGATAGCCCGTGAAATGGTACAGTATATCGAATATCCGGGGCTGGGCAAAATTCCTATCGCCGGCATCCCAATGAAGCTCTCGCTAACACCCGGCAGCATCAAGGGACCCTCGCCGGCGCTTGGGGAACACAATGAGTACGTATACCATGAACTCTTAGGATTGAGCCTTGAGAAAATCTCCGGTCTAAAGCAAAAGGGAATTATTTAGAGTCAGCAACGTCCTCGAAGTAGTTTCAGGTCTTTGTTTTGAGCCTGGTAAGGGACTCAATCAGGTTGAACCGCTTATCCACCATCTCCTGAAAGGCTTCAATATCATTTTCTTTGAGATGATTAAAGCGTCCCATCAGCTTGGTGAATTCCTGGATGGGCAATCGATGTTTGGGTGTGTAGTTGAGACGGTATTCTCCCCTTTCGCATTCCCACAAAGGGAAATAGTTAGTCTCGACTGCCATCCGGCTTACTTCAACGGAACCATCTTCTTCTCCCCTCCATCCCGTCCAGCATGGTGAAAAGAGATGGATATAGACCAGCCCGTCTTTTATCTGTTTAGCCTTGGTTAGTTTCCTGGCATAGTCTTCCAGGTTACTGACAGTGGCAGTCGCTGTATAAGGTATTCCATGGTCAGCCATAATAATGGGCATATACTTGGCCGGGCGTGCCTTTCCCCGGGCGTGCTGCCCGACCGGAGAAGTAAAAGTCCATGCAGACAATGGGGTAGTGCTGGAACTCTGGACACCGGTAGCCATATAGGCTTCGTTATCGAAACAAATATAGATGATGTTCTCGCCGTTCTCGGCAGCGCCTGACAGTCCGGCGAAGCCGACATCGGCGGTGGCGCCATCACCGACCATAGCTACCGTCATAATGTCCTGGCCGGTTTTCTGGAAGTATCTCTTGGTGCCGGCGGCCGTGGAGGCTGCATTGGTCATCAGGCAGAAATAGCATGGAACGCGGGCGCTTGCCTGCATCCCGATTCCCTGGGTAATCCTCGAGCAGCAGCCCGGAGTCCCGAAAATAACGATATTATCTCCCAGCACTTTGCCGGTAACCCGGGACATTGTTTCGATGGGGCAACCGGAGCATAAACCCACCCCTTGCGTAAACAGGTCTTCAGTTGAAAAATAGCTGCGGATAGTTTCAGTATTGTTGATAAATGACAGGACATTATAGGGGCAAACCTTAACGCATGCTGGGTCGCCATCGCACCTGTCGCATTTAACTGACTTGCCTGCTTCGGAATCATAGTAGACCCCGCCATACTGGCAGGCCAAGGTGCATAGCCCGCAGCCAACGCACTTTTGCTCGTTAATCCGTACTATCCCGTCACTGTCGCTCTTGGTTATGGCTTGTGTGGGACATATCTCGAGGCAAGCCGGCTGACTGCACTGGTGGCAAGTCATAGCGCCATGGAACTTGGCCTGCGGGGCATGAACTGCCTGTATTCTGGAGACGCCCTGACTGTCACCGTATTTCACCTTGATGCAGGCCTCCTCGCAGAGCGTACAGTCCGGAGGACACTTCCCATATTCTATTTTCAAGGTATCATAAAATCTGGCCATATTTGCCCTCACTCCCCGAAGCCGATTTTAGACGGTGACTCGCTTCTCATTTTCCATCATGAGCCAGCGACTTGTCTCCCTGGGATGCTCAAAAAGTTGCTCCACGTATCTGCTTATAGCCACTCCTTTTTCTATGAGATATCGAATTGTACCCGGGTCAATCTCAACATTAACAAACATTGCGCCAATGAGTTTGTCATCCCGGATTACCAGCCTCTTGAAATATCTGTTCTCATCATTATGCTCGTCCAGCGTTTTCCCCTCGTTGTCCTGTGCTACGGCTGCTCCTATCGAGCAAGCCGAGTTCCCAAAGAATTTGAACTGGTTCATTGAGAGCCAACCCTCATAGCTGGATTCCCCTCCGGCCATATTTGCGCCGGCGACCTTACCCTGAGCTATGGCGCTGGGCAAAATAGCGCTGATATCAGCTCGTTTATGGAAGAAATCTGGCGCTTCTGCAACATCACCGGCGGCGTATATTCCCTCGATATTGGTTTTCATTCGGTTATCAACCAGAATTCCCTGGTTGGCGGCGATTCCTGAACCTTCAATAAGGGACAGCCCCGGTCTCACTCCCAGGCAGGAAACCAGTATGTCAGCCTTAAAAACATCACTATCAGTACAGCGGACCTCAATGCCGTCACGGGATTTTCTGACCTCGCTTATTGTTTTTCCGGTGCTAATCTTAACACCGTTGCTGATAAAGATATCACTGATATATTTCCCGGCTTGCCCATCAAAATTGGCTCGAAGAGGCCGCCCGCGCCCAATAATCTGGACATTATTACCTCTCTTCGCCAGTGCCATTGCCAATTCCATGGCTATCATCCCGGCGCCCAGTATGGCTACACTGGTGCCGTTTTTTAACTTGCTGTTAAGCTTGTGATAATCATCCAGGTTCCGAAAGTATTGGCAGTTTCCGTCATCCAAACCCTTGACCTGCTGGGTCAGCGGCTCGGCGCCGGAGGCTATAAGGAGGCTGTCATATTCGTCAACATCTCCGTTCCTGTAAACCACCTGGCGCTTGTCCGGAATTACTCTGGTGACCTCTTTGCCCCTCACAAATGATACCTTTGCACTGCGGAAGTAATCGTCATTTTTCAGCCATATAGCGCTTTCGCTGGTCCTGCCGGCCAGCAAATAGGGAAGGATAGCCGGAGAATAGGGGAGTGTCTTCTCCCTTGATATAAGTCTAATCTGGTCATTCTGGTTTTGACTTCTTATACTTTCCACAGCGCTCAGAGCCGCAGGCCCGGAGCCAATTATCAGATGCTTTCTATTTGACATTACCTTACTCAATGTTTAACCATGTAGTTTCTTTAAATGGCTTACCTTCAGCCGCGGATTTGGTGATATCGACCGCCCTTTCCACCATTTCCAGGCTGCAATCTGTGCCGCCGATGCCGGCGATAAAACCGGCCACCGGGATTTGCTTCTGTAACTGTTGGAGAGCCGCCTTTGTTTCGATAAAAACTGCGCCGGATTGCCAGCCGAATATTACGTTTCGGTCGATAATGCCGATACCTCTTTTACCCTTCAATGCCTCAACCAGTCTCTCCCGGGGGAACGGCCTGAATAGCCTCAACTTAACCAATCCTATCTTCTCCCCTTTTTCACGCCGGCTGTCAACGACCTCTCTTATTGCCCCGGTTTGACTGCCCATAGTGACCATAACAATCTCAGCGTCCTCTGTCCGGTACTCCTCGATTTGCCCTCCATAGCTCCGGCCAAAGGCAGACTGAAACTCTTTTTCTATCTCATCCAGCTTCTTTTTGGATTTTTGCTGTGCCATAGCGTGTTTATAGCGCCATTCGACGTACAGTTCCTGGCCGGTATTGGTTGGAGTAGTCATAGGTTCTTCCAGGCAGAGTTTAGGACGGTTGGCGCCGGCCAATGGAGCCAGAAAAGCATCGATGTCTTCCTGATAGGGTAGTTCGACTCTCTCTGTCGAGTAAGAAAGGTAGTAGCCGTCGAAGCAAACATTGACAGGGAGCAGTATTTCCGGGTCTTCGGCCAGACGGTAAGCCATAATCATAGAGTCCAGAATTTCCTGAGCACCCTCACAGACTATCTGAATCCAGCCGCCATCCCGAACGCAAACGAAATCCTGGTGTGAAGAGACTACGCCATCAGGGGCGGCGTTTTCTCTGGTGGCCAGCGCCATCACGATAGGGAGCCTGTTGCCGGCTGCCTTGAGATAAGCCTCATACATATATCCCAGCCCCTGAGATGACGAGCCGATAAAAGTACGTCCTCCCGCCGCTGAAGCGCCGATGCAGTAGCTGAGCGCGTTAATTTCCCCGTCAGCGGCGACAAGTTCAGCATTCAACTGCCCGTTGGCAACGTATTGCCAGATTGCTTCCACCATCGGGGTCATAGGTGTGATGGGGACGCAGGCTACCAAATCAGGTTTGCACAACAAAACTCCGTAGGCGCAAGCCTTGTTGCCGTCGAAAACTCTTACCCGTTCTACTCTCGGAATAATTCCGGTTGCCATCTTAACCTGTCTCCTCTCTTATCATGATGATGGCATGGTTAGCGCACTCGAAAGCGCAAACGCCGCATCCCTTACAGTACTTAAGATCGGGTTGGCAGTAGGTGCCCATATCCACGATTGAACTGATAGGACATTGAAGGTAACACACGCCGCAATGAGTACATTTTGCCGGATTCACTACAGGCCGGCGGCTTCTCCACTCCCCGGTAGGGTAAGCAAACAGAGCAGGTTTTGACGCCGCCCATGGCCCCTCATAATCAGACTTAAATTTTACCATTATTTTTCTCCATATCGAATAACTCTGGTCTCTTCAAAACCTCTCCTGGCGCACCGGATATTACTCTCTAAAATCTTCTCGCCATAATAATCCTTGAAGACTTTGAGAATAGAATCCAGTTTTACCCAACCTGTGGTACGCAGCAGAGCGCCCAGCAGAACGGTATTGGTAATCGGGCGCCCCATTTCCTTCAAGGCAATCCCGGTAGCGTCTACGACTGCCAGCACTCCCGCATTTTCATGCGGCTTTTTCTCAGGTACATGCGGGAGGTTCATAATCACTATACCGCCCGGTTTTAGTCCCTTAAGTGCGCCTGGAGTACGGGCAAGCAAGGGGTCGGTAACGATACAGCAATCGGGGTAATATATTTGAGACCTCAATCTTATCGGTTTATCGTCAAACCGGACGAAAACATTTACCGGTGCGCCTCTTCTCTCACCGCCGAACATGGGGAAGGCCGTGGCATACTTTCCCTCATCCACAAGAGCGGCGGCCAGCATCTCTGCAGATGAGTATGCCCCCTGTCCGCCTCTTCCTAACAATCTTATCTCAGTCATTTTTATAGGTTACTTTCTGTCTGTCTATACTTGGTCGGTTAAGTGTGCATGGTAGTCGGTATGAGCGGGGCGTAGAGTCCGGCCTTGAGTATGCAGTACCTCAGCGCCAGGTCACCCAGCAGCTCAAAAACAATCAAAGTAACGAGGAGCGCTGTCGGAATAGGCAGGCCGGCTATCCACGTGCCAAGCGCTATTGCGACAGGCAATGTTGTACCCAGGGCCGCCACCATAACCCAAAATAGCGGCGCTAATTTCCCGGTCACGATTTCCCTGACCGATGTCTTACCGGCGTCTCCCTGATATCTTGTAATAAACAGGTAGACGAACACAATGAAAATAAAGGCGGTTAAGAATATCCGAGACCACTCTTCTACAGTGGCCGCTGTCCCTGCAGCCCCCGTGGTCTTCATCGCAATTATGGTGAGGCCCAGACCACCCCAGACACCAAGTACCAAATAGAGTACCGGCAGCAAAGGGGTACTCCAGAGCGAGATAGCGTTAACGCGAGCCATCACAAACCCGACGTATATTATCGCTAGGAAAGCGAAGAAATCAGCGGCAATCAATATCCACGTAACCGGCGACGCCCAGCGAAGCAGAATCATATGTATTAAGCCCAAAACGATGAACAGTGTGACGAATATCAGCCCACGGGAAATCCACGAACTTTTCCAACCTGATGAGATTACCATTCGCCAGAATCTCAGAGGATGCCCTAAGAACATAAGATGAAAACCACCTCCCAGCACACCACACGTTAGCCAGCCCAGCAGCATCCCCAGGGGGTTGCCAATAATAGAGGACACAGCAAATGTCCCGGCGCCCAGCTCGATGAAAAACATGGCGAGCAGCATGAGTATTCCTCGTCTTTCAATCCATTCCCTCTGGGGAGTGAAGCGAGCTAAAAATTCATAAGATCGCGTTTGTATCATTCTGCCGTCCCTTTCCGTTCAGTCCTTCTAGCCGATAACGTAATATACAGACGGGTCAGTGCCAAATTCCGGATGAAGCTGAACTGCTCTTTTTTCACTGATAAGCTTGGAAATCTGACTGTTTGGGTCGTCCAAATCACCGAAAAACCTGGCCTTGGCCGGGCAAGTGTTGACACAAGCCGGGGTCGCTTCGATATCCTCGCCCGGTTTTAATCCTTTGGCGAGGCCGCCGTCAATCCTTTCTCGGCAAAAATTACACTTTAAGACCACTCCCGTCTCGTGAGGATACAACTTTTGTCCCAGCTTCTCGAACTCGGTAAAGCCCTGGCCGGGGAAGTATTCTTTCATGTCAGAATTATAGGTACGAACCTGATACGGACAGACGATTAAGCAATATCGGCAGCCGACGCATTTATCCTGGTCTATTATTACTATTCCGTCCTCACGTTGGCGGGTAGCATTCGTCGGACACGCTTTCACACAGACGGGGTCTTCACAATGATTACAAAGTACCGGATAAACGTGCTTTGTTACATTTGGATACGTGCCTGTTTCAGAGTATAATATCTTAGCCCATGTCATACCCGGCGGAAGGAAATGCTCTTCTTTGCATTTTATTACACAACTGGAACAGCCGACGCACTTCTTTAGGTCTATCACCATGCCGTATCTCATTTTTCCTTCCCCACTTTGTATGCTTTTACCATGACGTTTATCTCAAAAGCGCCACAAATCGGGTCGATATGCTTCTGGTCGGCTGGCAATAATTCGTTGAAGTTGACTCCCTTATCTAAGGCTATCGGTCGCCCCTTTGCCCACCCCCCTAAACCGACCATTGCTACGGCCTGGCGGTGTATAAGTTGGGATAGTTTTACTTTTCCGGTTACCTTGTCTCCCCGGAAATTTTCAAGACTGATTATATCCCCTTCCTTGATTCCCTTTTGATGCGCCGTCTCTTCGTGCATCGTGATATTATAGGTATACGGGTTACTCTGGCTGAGCTCGTCCACCCAGGGATTCTCAGCAGAGAAGCGGTGAGTGTGGAGGACATCCCTGGGAGAGACAGCGACAAGGTCAAATTCTGAGCCGGCAGGCACATCTGTATACATTGCAGCCGGAAAGTAACTCAGCAAAGCGGTATACTGCTCCCATTCCATGTGTATACCGATGCTCTCTGCCTTCTTCATAACCTCCGGCCTGTCATGCTCATTGATTTCATGGTAAACAGGTATCCTGGCATCGACGAAATATCGCCAGTAGCACTCTTCAGGCTTCTTGTCCCATGTCACGAAGCCGTGCTCCATTATCCACTCGATGCCCTTCTCTTTGCCGAAATAGAACCTTAGCGCCCGGTCTGTGAATTCTAGACTTCTGATTCTCTCCTCCGGTCTTATAATGTCAAAACGTGTCGGCTTCGTTTGGGTTTGCTCCCACTTCATGACCTTGGTTGAGAACCAGTTTTCCAGAAAGTTATTATACTGCTCTCTGATGCCCGTCCTGTCGGCCAGATCAAACATGATATCCAGAGTAGTCCTTCTCTCATACTTAGGCTCGCAAACCGGAATCCCGACGTGAAAGCTCCATTTTTCCATTCCTATCGGATAGTTGAAAAAATAGCCTTGGGACGAGGACGGGTCCAGATTCTCGAGGAAGTGACATTCCGGTAGAACTATATCTGCAAATCCCTCCGTGGTCTCATTATGAACAGTGTTAATAGAAAACGTGAAAGGTACTATTTTAAGGAAGGACTCGGCTGCTTTTGAATTACCGGCGCTCATCACCGTATTGGCTCCATAAAGCCCTAAGGCTTTCGGTTCATAAGGCCGCCCGGCTTTTGTCCATATCTCATCCCAATCTTCACAGTAGGGGTATGGATTCCGGCCGGCGTGAGGGAAGATGTCTGTGAAGTTCAGCAGGCCCGGGCCTGCCGGTGGAGACGGAGGCCATGGAGCTCTGGAGAACCAGACGCCTGGCGTCAGCATCCCGTCATAGCTGGCGTACGGCTGGAAGCTGGGACGACCGGTGTCCGGATGTCCGAGACCTCTTACCGTCCCGGAACCAAGAATTCCACCGCATACATCCTGATTTCCGAGTAAGGAATTTAACAGCGTTAATGCGGCATACTGGTGAAAGCCATTGCTGTGAGTATTCACACCTTTGTAACCGACCACACAGGCAGGCCTGTAGGGAACTTTTTTCCCTTGAATCTCTATCGTGCTTCCTATCCTCGCCTCCTCAACGAGTTCCTTTGTCAGCCGTCTTATCGTCTTTTCGGGTACGGTACTGATCTTGGCTGCCCAGGCCGGCTCATATTGCTTAAGATGTTCCTTGAGGAGATGGAAAGCCGGATGGCACTTAATGCCATTAACCGTGTACTCTCCCTCCAGAGCCGGTTGCGAGAGAGTCGGGTCGTCATAAGTCTTGGCTTTATTATCCTTTTCGTCCCAGAGGAATGGTTTGCCACTGGCTTCATCTCTTACGAATAGTCTATCCGGGCCGGCCAGATAAGGCCCGTTTGTCTTGTCTCTGATATACTCTCTGTCGTATATTCCTATTTCATTCACCATAAGATTGGCCATAGCCAGAAAGACGGCCAAATCAGTGCCCGGAAGAATCGGAATCCATTCGTTTGCCTTACTTCCGGATACATAACCAACTGGATCCAACACGACGGTCTTCATACCCCTGTCTCTGGCTTGAGCACCCATTCGTATGGCTGTAGCAGACATGCGACCGCCGCCTACTCCCTCATTACCGCCGCAACGAAGGACGTAATTACAATATGCATAGTCCGGAACTATGTCCCAGGCGCCGTGTACCAGCGCCCCGATATGATGGGCGACTGCTCCACAGGCAGTCCCAACACCGCCTGACGCCCGGTTAAGGCTGCCAAAAGAAACAAAAAATGGGGAGGCAAGTATCGTAGCTTTGAATGTGGTGCCTGGGCCGGGAGTAAATCCCCAAACCAACTGTCTCGGGTCTGTCTTTTTTATCTCAACGAGTTTTTCGGCAATCGTTTCCATGGCCTCGTCCCACGAGATTCGCTGCCATCCGGGGTCTTCCCCGATTCCCTTCTTCGGATTTGTCCTCTTAACCGGATAGTTAATGCGGTTCGGGTCATGAAAGTCCAGTATGGTCGCCACACCCTTTCCGCACAAGCCTCCATGGCCACCTAAATCGCTCTCCGGTATACCTTCTATGGCTACCGGCCAGCCGTCGACCACTCTTACTTTTGCCCCGCATACGGCGTAACATCCGCCGCAAATAGTATGAACCCAGTAATCCTTACTGCCACCCCGGTTGAAGATTTTGTAGTCTTCCCGTTCCTTCTTCAGCTTCTCATATTGTATTGTCTCGGTCTGCATAGGCTGTCAAACTCCTTTTCCACTTACGCGAGTTTACCAGATGGCTAACGTGGTTTCTGAGATTTTGAAAAAATTAGGCCTATTCTATAACTATTGTCGTCTGTTAGTAAAGGTATCGGTTATTTTAACGCCTGTTGTCAGGAGCTATTGCATCGGAGAAAAAGCAGCCGGCGCCATAATCTTGTTTGCCTGGGTCAGTAGCAAGTCAGTTGTCCCCGGCGGCCACACACCGAGTTTCACAGCCTGGGCGCGAACGGCTGCCCGCTGATCCAGGCTGGTGTATGCCCAAATGTGTATGAATCGGTTAACCTCTCCCAGTTCGATACTTCCTACGACCCCGAGTGGCGATAATTTCAGGCGTTCAGGAAGCTTGGATTCCCAAGTTTTCATAATCTGAGGCAGCGTACTAGGCTTCACAGTATATATGCGCATTTCGTAAACCGGTCCCAGCTTTCCGGGCTTAAACAGCGGTGAGAACGGGAATGGAACAAGTATCTCTGAGTGTTGGGTACGGATAAACTCGCCTATCTTGGGCGGCCAATTCGTTTCATTGGCAGTAGCCTGAGCCCGAATGCGGCTGCGCTCGGCAAGGTCTGCATATGGCCACACGTGAATAATCTCGTTCAGTGCGCCGATTTCCGTGTGCCAGAACGCAGCCATCTCCGAGTACTTCTTCCTGTATTCATATGCTTCACCAAATCGCTTCTCAACCTCGGCTAGACTCCCTGGAATAAGGCCGTATGTACGAATCTCATAAATCATCGTCTAGACTCCTCCCATTTGATTATATTTCAGCGGAACCCGTAGATGTTTCGAGTATATGGGATGAGCATTTTGTCTGTCAAGGAAACGGGGTGGCTGAGATTTCTCTTATCAAAATGCATTTTCAGCAGAAACTTGTTATATTAGCTTGGATATTGTCGAACGATTTTCCATGACCTGAATCAGGTCCCAGTCAGTTTGTATCCATGCGGGAATGACTCGATGCTTCTACACCTTTCGGTAAGTTCACCGGTACCTGGGTTCATATTAGCCCGTAACAACAGGGCTTTTTCTGGTAGGGTTAGGTTGGTACTGCGTCAACGTGGCAGTCACGTCCCTTATCGCTGACACTGCTGACCCGATGGAGCGGGGGCGAGCCATAGGTGTTAATGATACCTTTAGCTCCATTTCAGCCATCGTGTTGCCTCTGACAGCCGGTCCCTGGTGCAGTTTCCGGGTTTCCCCTTCCTGGATTTTCTGGGAGCGGCTATGATGTTACTGGCTCTTGTGCTGCTGGTAAAATTTGACCCCATGCGTGTAAAGCATGTGCTTAAAACTGAATTGTGCCCCTATATTTAATGGTGGGCGGTACAAGACTCGAACTTGTGACCCCCTGCGTGTAAAGCAGGTGCTCTAACCAACTGAGCTAACCGCCCTTTAACCTGTGACCCCTTGCATGTAAATAGGCGCTCTAACCGTTCGTGAACCTGTGACGCCGAGCGTGTAAAGCAGGTGCTCTAACCAACTGAGCTAACCGCCCTTAACCTGTGACCCCTTGCATGTAGATAGGCGCTCTAACCGCTCGTGAACGTGTGACGCCGAGCGTGTAAAGCATGTGCTCTAACCAACTGAGCTAACCGCCCGTAACCCAAAGCGTCAGGGACTTTTGGGAGTAAGCCACTTATTGTGGCGCGCCTGGTGGGACTCGAACCCGCGACTTCAGCCTCCGCAGGGCTGCGCTCTAATCCACTGAGCTACAGGCGCTAGTTCCTTATTTTTAACCTGTTTTATGGTTCAATGGTGCCGAAGGAGAGATTTGAACTCTCACATCCTTACGGACACTACGCCCTGAACGTAGCGCGTCTGCCATTCCGCCACTTCGGCAAGATGAACGTTCTAACTTTAGCTTATCCGATAATATTCGTCAACCACCCTGACCCGACAGCAACCGGCTCACTCTCCGCCAGATAATTTCTTTTATCTTCTCTTTGGACTGGGAGGCGTCTACAACCAGCCAGCGCTCCGGTTCCTCAGCCGCCAGCTTGAGATAGCCTTGTCTCACCTTCTTGTGAAATGCAATATCTTCCTGCTCGAAACGATCGTGCTTCCGGTTTGCCTTGCGGGCCATCCCCGCCTCAAAAGGTAAATCGAGCAGAATTGTCAGGCTGGGCTTCAATCCCCGCGTGGCCGTATCGTTAAGTCTCTTAACCATCTCCATGTCCAGACCTCGCCCGTAACCCTGGTAAGCGATTGTAGAATCGGCATAGCGGTCGCAGATAACCACCTTGCCGACTTTCAGAGAGGGCTGGATAATCTCCTCAACCAGTTGAGCGCGGGAGGCGTTAAACAGCAGTAACTCGGTCAGCGGTGAGATACCGGCATTATGTGCCCACTTCACCAGGCGGGCAATTCGCTCACCGGCTACGGTGCCGCCGGGTTCGTGAGTCAGCAGGGCCGGAATAGCCAGTCGGGAGAGTCTCTTGTAGAGCGTCCGGGTCTGGACGGTCTTACCGCTTCCCTCCGCCCCCTCAAAAGTAATGAATAATGACATCATTGCCTCTAAAAAAGTGTTTGTCCACAGTTTATCACGTTGGGGATAACGAGGCAAAGAGAATTGATTGGGCAGGTATTTCAAAATAATAGATACAAGAAAAGGGCTTTCTCTTTTTCATACGGATTACCACAACCTTTGTAAAGGTATCCGTCAAAACCACCGAGTTTAAAACCACAACTTTCATAAAACTTTACCGCTGGCACATTATTGTCCTGTGTTTCCAGCATAATACCACGCATTTGCTTCTTTTTTGCCCATACGATCGAAGTTTTTATCAATTTTGTGCCAACGTTATTCCTTCTGTACTTACTGCTGACGCTTATGTCTTCAATATAGGCAAATTTGTTCCAATTCTTGCGTAGGATAATCTGACCGGCAATGTCGTTTTCGAGATATGCTAAGTAAATTATCTTATCCGGGTTGTTGATGTAGCTTGCATAATCTAGCTCATCAGGAGGATAAGTTTTGGTAAAACTCTCAGTTAGCTCCTCTTGAGTGTAGATAAATTCACCATTTTCTAATCTTGGAATAATTCGTGAGCGAACCTCAAAAGTGGTATCAGCGCGGTTTACATCTTTGAGATTTCGTGAGTTTAGTTCAACAATATCCAGCTTCTTGACTGCGTTCTTCATAATATCTTCTCTGGTTTTACCTGCAAAGGCAGTCCGGCCACCATCAAATAAACTTCATCGACCCGCTCAGCCAGCATCCGGTTGGCCTTACCCAGCAAATCACGGTACAGCCTATCGATGGGGTTAGCCGGCACCAGTCCCATGCCCACCTCATTTGTGACAAAAATAAAACCGGCCTCAAGGCGGTCTAGGCACTCAATCAAGTCGCTGATTTCGCGGGTAACTTCTTTCTCTACCAGGGCGGAATCGATTTTCTCCTCCGTATAATCGGCATAGCGGCTGAAAACATTATTGACCAGCATGGTAATACAATCCACAATAACTACCTCTGCCCCGCCTTTCATATCCCCCGAGGGACGGCGGGCAAGCCCGCCCCCCTTTTTAAGAATCTCCTTGCCTACATTAGCGGTGGCCTCAAGTGTGCCCCAGTCAGAGGGGCGGCTAAGCTGGTGAGCTTTGATGCGCTGCCGCATCTCATCATCGCCGGCTTCGGCGGTAGCCACAAACAGAACCTTCTTGCCTGACTTTAAGGCAAGCTCCTGGGCATAGTTGCTCTTACCGCTCCGAGCTCCGCCGGTTAGTAGTATGCTTTTCAAGCCTGTCCTTTCCCCTTTTCCTTGGTAAGATACAGGGCGAGATCATCATCCACGAGTACTTCTTTGCCCGGTATGACTGGTTTATCCTTGTAGAACAAACCTAACCCGTCAGGAACATAACCCCGCAGTATGTACATACGCTGGGCGGGGCCATAACCAGCATACATCCCGAAGCCGATGCCGACAACCGGCGAGCGCTTAAAAACCCGTTTCTCAGCCTCGTCCATTATCCTGGTGGCGATACCACGCCGTCGGAAGCGAGGCAGCACGTCAAGGTCGTTTATTTCAGGAATTCCCTTTTCGGCAAATGGCGGATAATCAGATTGCCACCTGATAGTACCATAACCGGCGAATTCTCCATCAAAGTGAGCCACAAGAACAAGGCGCTCGCCCTTTTCCTGCTCGGCGAGATAACGCTCATACAACGATGGCGACCCATGCCCTCCCCCCCATCCGGCAGCCGTAAAGGCAGAGGGAATAGTTTGAACATCTTTTTCTTCCAGCAGCCTTATCGTGATTGTCACAGCTATGCAGACCTCTCCTACTCTTCCTGACTTGGTCCTGTTTTCAGATGGGAAGTATCGTTCAGCAGGCTGAGGATGGTTCTCTGCGGATAGGTGTCGACTATACTTAGCGAAGCATTATCCAGCCGGAACGTCCGCCAGTAGTTCTGGCCCACGCCCAGCAAATCGCAGAGCAGCGTCCTCATCGGCCCGCCATGAGCGACAATCAGTATTCTTTGCTCAGGAGAGCGTTCTTCCAGCCTGTCCAGGAACTTGAGCGTCCGGGTGATAAACCCCTGCAAACTTTCCCCACCGGGAAAACTCAGTTCCGGGCTGAGGTTGCTGATTGCCTCAGCCAGCTCAGGGTATCGTTGCTTAATCTCTCCGTAGGTTAATGACTCAGTCTCGCCGTAATTGATTTCCCTGAGTTCAGAGCAGCTAATAATTTCGGTGTTATGACCGGCAGAAATGACCTCGGCTGTTGACCTCGCCCGCTTCAAATCGCTGGAATAGATGACATCGAACTTTTCCTTGACCATGCGGTCGCGCAGCTTCTCCACCTGGCGGAAACCTTCATCGCTCAGTTCGACATCCGTGTGGCCGAGGAACTTATGGCTGCTGTTATGGTCGGTAATGCCGTGTCTCACCAGAAATAATCTAGCCAATTCTTATCCTCCCGGCTTAAACAAGCCAGTGGTTGTGCGCCAGCAGAATTACAATGAGCAGCACACAGACCTCGGCTATCTCATTGATGGCGCCATAGGTGTCACCGGTCAGTCCGGCAAACATCCTCTTAAAAAAGGCTGCCATAATTGTAATTATAACCCAGGCGCCCAGCATGATAACAGGGCCGGCCAGATAAAAGTAGCTCATGCCCGCCAGCCATGCCAGGCCTGTTGATAGCGCCAGAGCCATAACCGTGGCCGCGGTGAACCTCTGCCAGGTGGCTGTCTGCTTAATCGTCTTTCCCAGCCCTTCCGGCCGGGCATAGGGATAGGCGAAAATAGCGTAGACCATCGCCCACCGGCTGATTACAGGCATCAATACCAGCGTAGCCATCATCAAGCCTGCGGGAACGCTGTTCAGCGAAACATACTGCATGAGCAGTAATAAGACTGCCCCGACCACCCCGAAAGCGCCGGTGCGGCTGTCATGCATTACGTTCCAGCGAGCCTCGGCCGGCTTGTGACCGGCGATGCCGTCACAGGTATCTATAAAGCCATCGAGGTGCAGAGCGCCGCTGATTATTACAAGGGAAACAATCAGCAACCCGTTAACTACAGCCGTGGGGAACAAGAACCCAAACAGCCGGTTCAGAGCGGCCAGAATGATGCCGATGATAAGCCCGACGATCGGATAATAGACTATCGAGCCTCCGATTTCATCAAGACTATCCTCCCGCTTACTGGATAGCGGGAGGATAGTGAGAAACTTGAGGGCGGCTAAGAATTTCAACTAGTTACTCCTCGTTTTTCCCGGATACTTCGGCTTCAGCGAAGGTAGCCATTTCAGCTAAAATATGAGCTGCGGTTTCGCTCAAAAATATACCAAGGGCGGCTCCGGTGCCTTCACCTAAACGCATATCCAGATCCAGTACGGCCTTCAATCCCATGTGCTTCAGCATTAAACGGTGCCCGGATTCAGCCGAAACATGAGAGGCGATGAGATAGTCCTTTACCTGAGGCGCGAGTGCGGTGGCGATGAGAGCCGCCGCCCCGGAGATGAATCCATCGATGACTACAGGAATATGATTGGCCGCTGCTCCCAGCATCACCCCGGCCAACCCGCCAATCTCAAAGCCGCCTACCTTCGCCAGTACTTCTAAAGGTTGTTTGGGGTCAGGGTGGTTCACAGTTAAGGCTTTATTCACAATATCCACCTTGTGGGACAGTTGTTTGTCATCGATGCCCGTTCCCCGGCCGGTTACTTCAGCCGCCGTTTTACCTGTGAAGACGGCGCAGATAGCCGCGCTGGGAGTGGTATTGCCGATGCCCATATCCCCCGTGCCGACGATGTCCAGACCTCTACCTATTTCGGCAGTCACGATTTCAATACCGGTTTCGATGGCTTTGATTGCCTGCTCCGGGGTCATCGCCGGGCCGGCAGCTATATTCCTGGTGCCGGCAGCCACTTTCCTGTCCAGAAGTTGTAGATTGGCTTTCAGCTTGCCGGCTACTCCCATATCCACAACCACTACCCTGGCTCCCACCTGGCGGGCGATGACGTTGATGCCTGCCCCGCCGTGCAGGAAGTTAGCCACCATCTGGGCGGTAACATCCTGAGGCCAGTTGCCTACACCTTCAGCGACGACTCCGTGGTCGCCGGCCATTGTGATAACTGCCTTATACCTGATTTGGGGAATCGGCTTGCCCTGGATGCCGGCCATCTGGATAGATAGTTCTTCCAGTCTGCCCAGGCTGCCCTGAGGCTTGGTCAGAGTGTCCTGCCGTGCCCGGGCTTCATCCATACTTTTCTTATCCAGGGGTTTAATCTTATTTATAGTATCCGTTAAGAGTTTTGCCATCAGACCTCTCCTTTTATTTTGGGCGGCAATGCCTGCCCAATATTATATCACAGCGCGGAAACGTCGAAGCTGGTGGTTGTTTCCGCATCCCAGCCATTCCAAAGGAAGGCTTCTTCTTTACCATCGGCGATTAAGCGCAAAGCATAGCGTATCTGTTCTTCATAAAGCTCACAGAAAGCGCCGGTTTTGTCCATGCCGCCGTTCATCTCATAAGCCTCTGCCGGGCAGGGTGCGCCGCAGAAATGGCGAACGGCACAGTGGCGGCATGGCTCTATCTCTTCAATCCGGCGCCCGGTCACGGTAGTAAAGCCCTTGGTGGAAAGCGCGGCGCCGATATCGTCCGTGAAGATGTTGCCGCCGCTAAAGCCTGGCAGACCTACAAACTCACTGCATGGAAACATTTCACCTTTCGCTGACAGGGCAAAGAAACATCTGCCTCCGCCGCAAGGCGAAATATCGCACATAAGCCTCCTGGCGGCCGGCGCTATAATGCCGACCAGCACATTGGCGAAGTTGGCGATGACGAGCTTACGCCCTGTCTTTTGATATAATTCGTAGCTGCGGTCCAGCGCTGCCAGATAGTATTTTGATAATTGGGCGTCGGTCGGCTTGATGTCGCGGGCACCGGGTTGGGTGCAGCGAACGGGGTTTAACATACAGACCGGCACCTCGTGGGCGTGAAAAAAGTCTACGATGTTATCGAGTGACTTCATATTCTCGCTTGTGACAGTACAAATAACGTTGTAGCCGCTGTAGCCCTTGAGACGCTCCATGGCGGCCAGCACCTTTTTGAACGAGCCATCGCCTGTCCAGTTGTGCCGGGTTTTATCGGCAACTTCGGCGATGTGTCCGTCGAGAGAAAGTCCGATGCCAATACCCCGTGAGGTCAGGAAGTCAATGGCTTCTTCGTCTAAAAGAGTGCCGTTGGTCTGCACACCAAAGCGGAAATCATGACCGAACTCTTCAATGCCGGCAAACACGGCCTCACGGTTCATCAAAGGTTCGGAGCTGTGGAAGACAATCTGCGGCAATGAGCCTTTCGGCATCGTCTTCTTGAAATGAGCCTTAAGAATAGCGAGCGCCTTCAAAAGGTCGGACTGGGACATGTTTTGTCCGTTAGTGCGCATGTCTTCGGGGATATAGCAATAGCTGCAGTTGAGATTGCAGCGCTCGGTCGGATTGAAATAGACTGCCGTAGGTTTAAGGCCGAAGCGCAGCATCTCCATTTCGCGGGCAAAAGAGGCTGCCTTCTTTTGATACTGGGCAAGCAGCTCGCCGCCGGCCATCACCTCGCTGAGTTTTTCCTTTCTGACCAGCGACCAGAAAGCCGTGTCAGGGCTTACCAGACCGGTATATGTATCATGGTTTATATCAACCGGGTATAACACCGGACCGTTTCTGGTATTGGCGTAGCTTCCTCGCGAGGAAGCCTTGATTGGAGTCGAATTTCCGGACATCTGAGCCTCCTTATTTAAGACAATTGGCTATGGATTATTTTGTTAACTGTTTTTCTGGTTTCGGGTGGCGGCATCACGCCGCCACCCGGGACAAACTACTTGGATGTTTTTTTGTCCATCAGGATGAAATGAGAAAGCCCTGTGCCGCTGGCTTTGCACTTCTTGCGATACGCTATGACTGCTTTCTTGACCATTGCCTGTTTCCTCCTTTCTTTCAAAATTACTCTGACGAAGAGTTAAGTTAAGGACTGGGTAGCCCGAATAAGTCACGGTCAATAATAAAAAATCCCCGAACATGACTCTGTTCAGGGATTCTATAAACAAAAAATCCCTAAACCAAATCTGGTCCAGGGATTTACCATCTCCCGTTAACCCTCTACCACGAGGGTTCGGTGATTGTCAGCAGGTCTTCTGGCTCTTAGGTCATCCTACTTCCTGAAACCTTCCCATCCCGATTTTATTCGGAACAGTGGCATTTCTCCAGGGTTCGTCTCTAATTACAGCGGCGGGTCCGCGCCCGGTTCTCACGGGCTTCTCTGTTAGGTCCTTCTACGGAAGGACACTGACAACCTCAATATTCAATTGTCTCACATTATAGAGTTACTTTTGCAGGGTTGTCAACCTCTCTTAGCCCACTATCGTATTCAGTTCCCCTTTCTTTTTCATTGTTTCAATAACGGTAATTAATTTTTCACATTCGGGCAACGTCCGGGCGGCGATTCGTACATACTCCGGAAGGCCGAACGAGGCGCAATCCCGCACCAAAAGTCCCTGTCTCAATAAAGCAGTGCGGAACTCTTTAACGTTGGGCACTTTGACCAGAAAAAAATGAGTTTCTGATGGCCTGGGGTTGAAGCCGAGCCGGCAGAATTCGCGCACCAGGAACTTTGCTGCCTTCCTGATTTCCTGCTGGGAGCGTTTCAAGGATTCAGAATCATTCAGAACGACTATGCCTGCCTTCTGAGCCACGGCATTCACATTCCAGGGTTGAGAAGCCCGCCTCAGCATCTCGATAATCTCCCGGTTGGCGATAGCATAGCCAAGGCGCAGCCCGGCGATGGAGTAATCCTTGGTCATCGAGCGCACGACTACCAGATTGCCCCGGTTAATCAAATCCAGAGAAGGCCAGCTTTTCTCCACAAAAGCGACATAAGCTTCATCCAGAATGAGCAGGCTATCCGGGTTGGCGTCGAGAACCACTTTGATTTCTTCACGGCTGAGGTAGCGGCCGGTGGGGTTGTTGGGATTACAGATGAAAATTCCTTTGGGTCGAGTTCGCTTGATGAGGTCGACCGTTTCCTTGATGTTGTGGCTAAAATCGGCTGCCTCTCCCGCCCATTGCCCAATCACCGAGGCCCCGGTTATCTGGCAGGCGACTCTGTATTCGCCGAAGGTCGGCTCAAGAATCAGGACCGTATCTCCCCTCCCGAAGTAAGCCAGGGCGATGAGCCTGATAAGCTCAACTGAGCCGTTGCCGGCTATGATATTTGCTGGAGATACACCAAGCTTCGCTGCCAGGTATTCTCTGAACTCGGTGGCTTCGGAATCAGGCAGACGGCTGATGGCAATGTTCCCGATTATCTTACCCAACTCCGGCGGGGAGATATAAGGGTTGGAGCAGACGCTGAAATCGAGAATCTCTTCAGGAGACAGCCCCATCGCCTTTAGTTCGGCCTCATTCAGGCCGCCGTGAAGGGCAGGAGCCAATTTTTCTATTTCCGGTCTAGGTCGTAAGGGCAAAGTACAAGCCTCCTGCCGTAAAACAGATTACCACCCAGATTAAAGCTGCCAGCATCACCAGTTGCAACGAGGCGTCAATTGTCTGTGGAACCAGCGGAGTGCCTCCATGACCCAGTTGATAGTGGCCGACTTTCTCCAGTCGCACATTAAGGGCGCCGGCTGCGGCGGCCATCGTCCAGCCGGCGTTCGGACTTTCAGTCCTGGAGTGCTCGGCCATTGCGCCCTTCCAGGCGGGCTTAAAACCTCGGCCTGATACAAAGCTGGCCAAAACCAGAAGCATCGCTGAGATCCGGGCCGGTATGAAATTCAATATATCGTCCAGCCGGGCGGCAAACTTGCCCAGGTACTCGTATTTGCCGTGGTAGCCTATTATTGCGTCCAGGGTGTTGACCATACGGTAAGCCAGAGCGCCCGGAACGCCGAAGAAGAGAGAATAGAACAGAGGAGCCACGAAACTATCACAAATATTTTCGGCTACTGATTCTACGGTGGCCGAAATTGCCTGCGGCCCGGACATATTTGAAGTATCACGGCTGACCAGCGAACGCAGCTCATAGCGTGCCCCGTCTAACTTGTTTTTGAGCAGAGAATTTTTAACCCTCATGGCTGCTTTACGGAGTTCCCCGAGAGAAAAGGATGACTTCAAAAGCGCCGCCCCGGTGATGACATAAGCTACCGTATTCAGGCTCTTCAGATAGGTAAGAACGAAGTAGCTGACGGCGGCAAACAGCACCATCAGGAACAAGGTGAGAACAGCGCCGTAGATAAACTGGAACCATGGCCGTCCGCCGGCGCCGGGCTTCTCAAGGAGTGAAGCGAGTTTGCCCATCCATCCTACGGGGTGGATAGGCGTCGGCAACTCACCCAGAGTCAAGTCAACCGCCAGCGCCAGAGCTAGCATAATCATTATTTCCATGTTTCTTAACTTTTCGCCTTCAAGCTGTTCTTTATGGCACGTATTGTGGCTGAGGTCACTGCCTGAGCTATTATTTCACCGAGCTTGGTATGCCCACCGACATAGTTACATTTGTCACCCTTGCCTGAGACCGTGACAATCTGGTCGGTGCCGGTTCCCGTCGCCTGCCATTCAGGAGTGTAGGAACTTTTGACATTCATCTCCTGAAGAGCGATATTCTTAGCCTCGGTAATGGTAATGAAAGACGCCGCCATGGGCGTTAACTCAAGCTGGGCGCTTGTAAACAACAGGGTGTTGATGGTGCCGACCTTATCAAATATTCTACTTCGCTCGATGGTGCTTGCCTTGTCCATACCAATCCGCATGGCGTTGGTGCTCACCCCGGCGGTTACAAACGCCAGCGCCCACAGCTCCTCAAAAGTCTCTTCCTGCCAGGCCAGGTTTGTCATATTCACGCCTGTCGATAGGGCTGTAGCTTTGTCCGGCGAGAGGTTGGCTTCAGAAAGCACCTCTTTCAGGTAGTCCGGCCAGCTATCGGAAGCGGTATGGAATGTCGGCCAGAGGGATTCAGGCAGGTAACAGTTGCAGACGGCGTTTACCGTTTTGTAACCCTCCCTGCTGCTTAGAACATCGCGGACTTCCGGTAGTTTAACAACCAGAGCATTCGCCGGCTCTCCCCAGACATGGTGGCTGATTACTTCCGCCTTGATGCTGTGGAAATCGCCAATGGTTTTAGTTTTAGCGCTCTCAATCATATTATCGTTGTTCTTTAGCTAAACTGCCCTGTAGTCTCTCCGCTCACCCTGAGCTTGTCGAAGGGTGAGACTGTTTTATTTCTCGTGTCGTTCGTGGTTCGACAGGCTCACCATGAGCGGTTAATAAGCGGTCTCTTTTGTTTTGAAGCTAAAAATAAAATCCCCTTGCCGTTTGGACAAGGGGAAAACTATCCTGCTCCTTATTCTTTTAGTAATAGTTCAAAATCAAAATACGCCTTTATACAGTAAAGAATCAGAAGGTTTTTAAGTGCCGGCTCTTTCTTTTCTTCCGCATCCTGTTTGCCCTTAACCTAGACCTTTGGTTTTGTATCTTTCTTGTCTTCGCTGTCCCCCCTCTGCCCCTCACGGAAAGCCCGGATGCCTTTACCGATAGCCCCGCCCACTTCTGGCAGCCTCCCCGCTCCGAAGACAATCAAGACAATGACAACGATGAGAAGAAGTTCCGGAAACCCTAATTTACCAAACATACGCCCTCCCCGCCTCCGTAAATTGGCTGATGTGTGATTCTATGGCTATATCTCTAATCAGTTTTATGTTATCCCATCTGAGTGGTTTAAGTCAAATAATAAAGAGAAGTGGTTTCAGTTGAATTGTCACGCCTCTATTGAATCAGGCAGCCACGTTACAGGTCTTAAGAGATTCCTGTTCGGTCTCAAGTACGAGACAAACTGCGCGGGCATGACAATCGGTAGGTGCAATTGGTGCCGGGGAAGGGACTTGAACCCTTAAGGATTGCTCCGGCGGATTTTAAGTCCGCTGCGTCTGCCAGTTCCGCCACCCCGGCGAGGCGATATTGATGAACCTGCCGATATTTTACCACAAAGAAAGCTGGCCAGGTAGTCTTTTAACACTTCAGACTCTGTTTTCCAACTCGATAAGACCAGTCGCTAAATCCTATTTTACAGGCTGCTCTCCTTGTTACCCACCAGCCTTGATGTTACAATATATTTAATTCCCTCAGGAGGTCATCCCCTTTGCCGTTAGATTCAATTATAGTTAAAGGTGCCCGCGAGCACAACCTGAAAAACATAGACGTGACTATCCCCCGGGATAAGCTGGTGGTCATCACCGGTGTTTCCGGTTCGGGTAAAAGCTCCTTGGCTTTCGATACTATTTATGCCGAGGGGCAGCGCCGTTATATGGAGTCACTGTCTGCCTATGCCCGCCAGTTCTTGGGCAGGATGGAGAAGCCCGAGGTCGATTACATCGAGGGTCTAAGCCCGGCTATTTCAATCGACCAGAAAGGCCCCAGCAAAAATCCGCGCTCCACCATGGGCACCATTACCGAGATTTATGATTACCTGCGCCTGCTTTTCGCTCGGGTCGGGCATCCCCACTGCCCCCAGTGCGGGCGGGAGATAGCCAGTCAGACGGTGCAGCAGATTGTAGATTCGATTCAAGCTATCAAAGCGGGCAGCCGGATTATGATTATGGCGCCGATGGTGAAAGACCGCAAGGGCGAGTACCTGTCCACATTTGAAGACCTGCGCAAAGCAGGCTACGCCCGGGTGCGGGTGGATGGGGAAATACACGACCTTTCTGAAGAATTTCAACTTAGTAAAACTAAGAAGCACACCATCGAGGCGGTCATAGACAGGCTGGTTACGGGGCAGGGTGGGGAACAGGGCCGCATTGCCGACTCCGTGGAGACGGCCCTGAAGCTGGGGTCGGGGGTGGTGCTGGTGGCTGTGGATGGCGGCGAGGAACTGATGTTTTCCGAGCAGTTCGCCTGCGCCTTCTGCGGCATCAGCCTGGGTGAGATTGCCCCCCGGACATTCAGCTTTAACAGCCCCCATGGCGCCTGTCCTGCCTGCACCGGACTCGGTTCAAAACAGGAAGTAGACCCGGATATGGTGCTGAACAAAGACTTGACCATTAGAGAGGGCGCAATCCGCCCCTGGCAGTTCCATAACTGGTATCTCTACCGGGTAGAATCTCTGGCCAGAGCCAACGGCTTTTCCCTGGATAAACCCGTAAGAGAACTGAATCAGGAACAGCTTGACCTCTTGCTGTATGGGGAAGGCGGCGAATCAAGGGTGTACAAGCGCTTCGGTAAGGTCAGACACTACACCGAAGGCTTTGAAGGCATCATACCGTCTCTGGAACGTCTCCATCATGACACCGAATCGGAAGCCTCGCGGATTAATATCGAGCGTTATATGATGCTAACGCCGTGCACAGTTTGCCAGGGCAAACGGCTTAAGCCAGAGTCTCTGGCGGTAACCATCGGCGGCAAAAATATCATGGATGTTTGCGCTATGTCAGTATTAGCTTCGCTGGAGTGGCTTGACACCATTGCTGACAGCGTTTTCACCGAGCGGGAAATGATGATTGCCCAGCAGATCTTTAAAGAGATACGGGCCAGGCTGGGCTTTCTTAAGGATGTTGGCCTGGAATATCTCAGTATCGACCGTGCCTCAGCCACCCTGAGCGGAGGTGAAGCCCAGCGCATCCGCCTGGCTACCCAGATTGGCAGCGGTCTGATGGGCGTGCTTTATATTTGCGATGAACCGACGGTGGGCTTACACCCGGCCGATGGCTCCCGTTTGATTGATACCTTACTCAGGCTGAGGGATTTGGGTAACAGCGTCTTAATTGTTGAGCATGATGAAGCCATGATGCGGGCGGCTGACTATATCATAGATATGGGGCCGGGGGCCGGGGAGCACGGCGGTCACGTCGTCGCCACGGGAACGATGGACGATATTATGAAATCAAAAGGCTCCCTCACCGGACAATATCTCAGCGGAGTGAAGGAGATTCCAGTACCTGGAGTGCGCCGTCCTGGCTCAGGTCAGGAAATAGTCATTAAGGGCGCCAGGCAAAATAACCTCAAAGGGCTGGATGTCAGCATCCCGCTGGGTAAGCTGGTCGCCGTTACCGGAGTTTCAGGCTCGGGTAAGAGCAGCCTTATCAACGAAATTTTGTATAAGAAGTTGGCGCAAATATTTTACAGGTCGCGGGAGAGACCTGGCGATTTCGATAAGATTAACGGAGCTGAGTTTATCGACAAGGTAGTCGATATTGACCAGTCGCCTATCGGCCGCACTCCGCGCAGCAATCCGGCAACCTATACCGGTGCCTTCACCCCTATCCGTGAGCTTTTTGCCGCTGTGCCTGAAGCCCGCCTCAGAGGCTATGGGCCGGGGCGGTTCTCTTTTAATGTGAAGGGTGGGCGCTGTGAAGCCTGCGGCGGCGAAGGGTTTATCGAGATAGAGATGCAGTTTTTGCCTGATGTCACCGTGCCATGCGAAGTCTGTCAGGGCAACCGATATAACCGTGAAGCTCTGGAGATTAAGTTCCGGGGTAAGAACATCGCTGAAGTCCTGGATATGACAGTCGAGCAGGCCATCACTTTCTTCGACCATTTCCCCAAGATAAAGAATAAAATGGAAACCATCAAAGATGTCGGCTTGGGTTATATCCGGCTCGGCCAGCCCGCCCCCACCCTTTCCGGCGGCGAAGCCCAGCGAGTCAAGCTGGCTACCGAGCTGTCCAAGCGCTCAACAGGCAGGACGCTCTATATTCTCGATGAGCCGACTACTGGGCTGTCTTTCGAGGATGTGGCCGCCTTGTTGAGGGTGCTGCAGCGTCTGGTTGATGCCGGCAACACGGTGGTAGTCATCGAGCACCACCTGGATGTAATTAAGAATGCTGATTATATCATCGACCTTGGCCCCGGCGCCGGGCAAGAGGGCGGCTATATTGTCACTTCCGGCACCCCTGAAGAAGTAGCCCGTGAGAAATCTTCGGCTACCGGGCGTTATTTGAAACAGGTATTGACCAGAAAAGAGACAAGACGGAATGCAAAATCAGTCCTTCCGGGGAAGAACCCCTAAGCGAGATTTATTGGCTAAAATTGACATAACACCTCTAACATCTGCCCGCAAGCCAAAGCTTTTCTACGGCTATATCGTTGTTGCCGCCAGCTTCTTTGCTATGGTGATAATCCATGGTATAGTCAACACCAACGGCGTTTTTTTTAATCCCTTGCTTGACTATTTTCAAACGTCAAGAGCGGCAATCTCGGCGGCTTCCTCGATCAGTTTTTTTGTCATGGGGTTTGCCGCCATACTCATGGGGATACTCGGCGACCGCTTCGGTCCCCGCATCGTGCTGTCTATCGGCACCGCAATTTTTGGTCTGGGCTACATATTATTGTCTCAGGTTACCTCCCTCTGGCAGTTGTATCTGGTCTTTATTATTATCGGTATCGGCTTCAGCCCGTCGGATGTCGTGCCGCTATCGGTCGTGGTCAGGTGGTTCGTAAAAAGGCGTGGAGCCATGAGCGGTATCACCAAGGTCGGCACCGGACTGGGGATGACTGTCATACCTGTGGTAGCCAGCGTATTGATTGCCCGGTATGAATGGCGCACTGCTGTTGTTATTCTGGGCGTACTGGTGCTGGTGACTGCTATCCCTCTGGCTCAGTTGTTGAAACGCGACCCGCGTGAGATGGGGCTGCTTCCGGATGGGGAAACGCAATCAAATACGAATGGTACAGCCCCGTCTGAAGCTGGATTATCCTTTCGCCAGGCTATCCGCACCCGCCAGTTGTGGTTGGTGTGTGGTTTTTATGCCACGCTTCTCTTCTGCGCACAGAGCGTCATGATTCATGTTGTTCCTTATGCTGTGGACCTGGGTGTTTCACAGACTATCGCTGCCAGTCTGATTGCCGTTGTCGGAGGCAGCAGTATTATCGGCCGGCTGGTGATGGGCTTTTCCAGCGATAAGATCGGGCGCAAACGGGGGATTCTAATCTGTTTTCTGATTCTGGTTACGGCTCTCTCCTGGCTTCAGGTAGCCAGGGAATTATGGATGCTCTATGTCTTTGCCGCCATATATGGCTTTAACCATGGCGGATTTTTTGCTCAAATTTCGCCTCTGATAGCATGGCTTTTCGGTACCCGGTCGCAGGGCACCTTGTTGGGGGTTGTCATTTTTAGCGGTACCTTCTTCGGCGGTCTCAGCCCGATATTTACCGGGTGGATATTCGATGTCACCGGCAGCTACCGCCTGGCATTCTTCATCTTGCTTTCGGTGGCGATTGTTGGTTTAATACTTATCAGTTTGCTCAAGCCAATCAGTCAGGAGGTAAGAAATGAACCGTGATGAAGCCCTTGAATCAGTAAAAGATAAGGTGAAGACCGAAAATTCGGTCAAGCACATGCTGGCCGCCGAGGCGATTATGCGGGCACTGGCTAAACGGCTGGGAGAGGATGAGGAGGAGTGGGGGTTGGCCGGTCTGCTGCACGATATTGACCTGGAACTCTACGGGGGAGATATGATGGTTCATAGCCGCATGGGGGCTGACATGGTCAGGGGACTGGGCGTCAGCGAGGCTATATGCCAGGCAATCCTCTGCCACAATGAAGCCCATGGTGTCCCGAGGGAGACCAGGATGGATAAAGCCCTCTTCTGTGCCGACCCGGTCACCGGTCTTATCACCGCCTCCGCCCTGGTCAGACCGGATAAGAAATTGGCCAGCGTTGAGGCTAAATCAGTCAGGAAAAGGTTTAAAGAACCGAAGTTTGCCGCCGGCGCCAACCGGGACAATATCGCCAAGTGCAGTGAACTCGGCATCGAGCTTGATGAGTTCATCGAAATTGGCCTAAAGGCAATGCAGGGCATTGCTTCTGATTTAGGCCTCTAATCTTCGTGCCATCATAATTTTTCCTCTCCCTTGAGGGGAGAGGATTAAGGTGAGGGTGAAAAGCGGGCATACCTTCATAGCAGCATGAAAAAGCCAAACATCGAACGGACACTTGACCTTTTGACGGGAGCGTATGGCGCTCGTACCTGTGAGCCGACAGGGAGGCCGCTCGATGTTCTTGTTGAGACCATTCTCTCTCAAAATACCTCGGATACAAATTCCGGTCGTGCCTTTAGTTCCCTGCGCTCCGCTTTCCCGGATTGGGAGTCTGTAGCAGAAGCTCCGGTGAATCACATCGCGGACTCCATAAGGGTCGGCGGCCTGGCGCAAATCAAGTCCAAACGTATCAAACAGGTGCTCGCCGAGATACGGCAAGCGCGCGGTCGGATTGAGCTGGACTTTTTGAGCGAGCTTCCTCTGGATGAGGCACGAGACTGGCTGAGACAACTGCCGGGGGTCGGCGATAAGACTGCCAATTGCGTGCTGCTTTTCGCCATGTGTAAACCCGCTCTGCCTGTGGACACGCACATTTTCCGGGTGTCGAAGAGGCTGGGGCTTATCGATTCCAGAGCTTCAGTGGAGAAAGCCCACAAATTACTTGAAGCGCTGGTGCCGCCGGACAAGGTTTACCAATTCCACGTACTGATGATTGAACACGGTCGGAGAATCTGCAAAGCCCAACGTCCCCGCTGCATGGAGTGTGTTTTAGGGAATATCTGCCCCAGTTATGAGGCGTTTGTGGGGATGGGGACGAATGGTGAAGTAACAACAGTGACAGACAGAAAGTAGGGGCGGGTCTCAGACCCGCCCGCAAACCTTGCCACTCTCGTCCATTCCCTGCATAAGTGGGCAGGAAAAGACGGGAAGACGTTACGCCGTTCTGTTATATTGCTGTTGAAAGGAGGGCGGGATAGTGGAGTGGTCTGAGAGAATGAATTCGGCAATCAGTTATATCGAGGAGAACCTGGCTGAAGATATTGATTACAGAGAGGCGGCCAGACTAGCGTGCTGTTCTATTTTTCACTTCCAGAGGACATTCTTTGTTGTCATCGGCATGACGCTGGCAGAATATGTCAGGCGCAGAAGACTGACGTTGGCAGCGAGAGAACTGTCCTCAAGCAAGGCCCGGGTGCTCGATGTCGCTGTGAAGTACGGCTATGATTCGCCGGACGCTTTCACCAGAGCATTCCGAAATATGCACGGCATAACACCTCAGGCGGCGCGCGAGCCTGGGGTACAGCTGGTAGCGTGTCCCCGCATCTCTTTTCAGGTAATTTTGAAAGGAGGTAACGATATGGATTACAAAATAGTCGAGAAGGCAGCCTTCGATGTCATAGGTATGGCCCGGAGATTCACAACTGAAAATGGTGAGAATATCGTTAAGATACCGGAGTTTTGGGATGAGTTTAATAAAACGCAGGACTTTGCAGCTTTGCTCAAACTGAACAACGGCAAACTCGGCCCCGTTACCGGAGGAGAAACGCTAGGCGTGTGCCTTCCGGAAGATAAAAATAAAGAATTCAGCTATGCCATCGGTGTCGAGAAACCTGCTAGGGCTGTCAAGTCCGGATTCGAGATTATTCACATACCGGCATCGACCTGGGCGGTCTTTGATGGTGTGGGGGCTATTTCTAGAGCGATGAACGACATCTATAAAAGGATTCTCCAGGAATGGTTTCCGTCTACTGGTTATGAGCATGCTAACACGCCTGAGCTTGAAGTCTATTTCCCGGGGGACGTCGATAGCTCTGACTATCGCTTCCAGGTGTGGATACCAATTACTAAGAAAAAGAAGTAAAGAGTATTGGGTTGGTTGTCTCTTTGAGGCTGCCTCCACTTCAGATAATAGTGAAGTGGAGGCAGCCTAGATCACAGGTTAGCGAGTCGACCTGGCTTTTCTCCGCTGTGGCTCCTTCTGCCCGACGGCCATAGAAAGCGTTGACACCAGAAATTGATTTAGGCTGACGCCTTCTCTTTCGGCTAGCTGGTCCAGCTTGCGGTGCAACTCTTTGGGCACGCGGACGTTAAACTTGCCGCTGTACTTCGTCGGGTCTGTTGGCAAAGGAATTGCCCAACCGTCGTCATAGGCGCTTTCCATCCACATCCGGCGTGCTATTTCAATCATCTCTTTCGCCTCTTCCACCGTTTCGCCCTGCGCATAGCATCCTGGAAGGTCTTCAATTTGAATGAAATAGCCGCCTTCCGGAGCTTCTTCAAAGGTGGCCGGATATTTCAAACCTAAATAATATTCAAGGGGTTTGCGTGCGGTCGTCCTTTTCATGTTGCCTCCAATCCTGAGTCTCTGTTTATTCTCGTGATGGCATTATTCCAATAGACGTCCTCTCCCTTGAGGGGAGAGGACTAAGGTGAGGGTGAAAACGGGATTTATGACACCCTCATCCTAGCCTTCCCCCATCAAGGGGGAAGGGACTGTTAAACCAACTGTCGTATGATTTACAGGAATACTACCCCACCTCTATCGTCGACCCCTCTGCCGTTTTGATGACATCGATACGGGTGGGGAAGGCGTCTCTCAATTCTTCGACATGGGTGATGACCAGTATCATTTTGAAATCGTCCTGGATGGAGATTATCGCCTCTTTCAGCTTTTCCAGGCCGACGGCGTCCTGGGTGCCGAAACCTTCATCTATAATCAGGGTGGGCAGTGGCGCTCCGGCCCGCCTGGCTAGCAGCTTGGAGAGGGCAATCCGGATGGCGAAGTTGATGCGGAAGGCTTCACCGCCGCTGAACTGCTCATAAGGCCGTGTCCCCCGCTCATCGGCGATTTTGATGTCCAGGGTCTCGGCAGTATCTCCAGCCCTGGTCTGACGCTGGGTCTCGATTTTGATGTGCATCCTGTTATCTGTCATGCGGCTGAGCAAATCATCAGCGTCACGTTCGATCTCCGGCAGCGCCATTTCAATGAGCCAGGCCTGGATGCCCTTCTTGCCGAAAGCCTGGGTCAGCTCCCGGTAGATGCCCTCTTCTTTTGAGGCTTGGCTGAGTGACTTTTCTTTTTCCTTTGCTTTAATCTCAAGCTCGGCAAAGTGCTCCAGCTTGCCCTTGAGACTGCCCACAGTTTCTTGTCCCCGCTTTTGCTGGTCGTTTAGCCTCTTATGTTCAGACTCAGCCCGGGTTAAATCATCAGAGAGTTGTGGCAGCAGCTTCAGTTCTTCATTTAATGCCTGTTTCTTTTGACTTTCCGCCTCCAGGCTGCGGCTCAGTTCCTGAGCAGCCTGTTCGGCGCTTGAGGCCGACTCTTTTTCCTGGCCGATTAGCCGTTCCGCTTCCTCCAGCTTTTGGTGGGGCTTTTCCCATTGTTCCAGACCGGCTAAATGCTGCCGCACCTCATCATTTTGCTTCGGGTCGTAATTCAAACTGGTGAGTTCGCTTTCAAGCTGGCGAAGGTTTTCCTGTTCGCCGGCGGCGAAAGCCTTGCCGGCTAAACGCTCCTCGATTTCCGAGAGCCGCTTTCTTTCCTCATCCATCTGTTTAAGCGCTTCATAGGCTGAATTAATTCCCTGCTGGAATAAACCAGCCGTTCTCTGTGCCTCAGGTGTCAGCTTTTGGAGTCTTTGTTCCGCACGCAGATTTTCACCGGCGGCTGCTTTTAGCTCGGTTTGTTTCCGGGCCATCTCTAATTGATTTGACTTCAGGGATTCAGATTTCTCCTGCTTCTCCTTGTTGTACGTCGTCTGAATCAGCAGGCGGTGGTCTTCACCCAGCTCTCTTTCGCAGAGAGGGCAAACCGCCCCGGTCCGGGTCGCCAGCAGTCCGAGCTTTTCATCTATTTCGGAGATGTCCTTCTTAAGCCGCGTTGTATCTGATTCCAGGCTGTGGATAAGAGTTCTTAGCCGCTGCTCGGACTCTTTATTTTGTTTGAGTATCTCCGCTTCTCCGGCCAGCTTGTTTAGGGCTGCCTCGGCTTGCTGTAAGTCGATTTTAAGCTGAGGCAGTTTTTGTTGGGCGACCTCCAGTTGGCTGATTCTTGATTCGGCTAATTTGTGCTCTGTGACTATGATTGTCTGGGCCTGGTCTATCGCCCTGTTCAGTTCGTACTTCCGCCGGTTTAGTTTTTCGACCAGCGCCAATTTGTGGTTTAGCTCCTCGGACAACTTTCTGGTTTCAACGAGCTGAGAATAACCAGATTCGATGCTTGCTCGCTGGGCTATTAATTCTTCATATTCCTTGATTCTAGCCTGATGTTGTTTAATCCGCTCAGTCTCCCGCGCCAGGGTACGTGCCATTTCTGCCAGGTGCTTTTCCAGTTGGGCTAGTTGCTGCCTTTTGTTGTCTAATAGTTCTTTTTTCTGGCGTAATTCGTTCAGCCGGCTTTCGCCGTCTGCGATTAGTTTTTCTATTTGTGCCAGTTCACTCAGAGCCTGCGTAAGTTGAGACTCGCAGGCTGATTTCTGGGCTAATTCATCATTGATAAGTTTAATGGCGCTTTCAGCCTGAGCTTTTTCAATTTCCTGCTGTTTGGCCTGTTCCCTGGCTTGCTCTTCGAGTTGGTCGTAGAGCGAAAGTCCCAGAATATCGGTCAGCACCTGCTTGCGCTCGGCCGCAGTGGCGATGGTGAACTCATCGGCGTGACCCTGGCTGAGATAGGCGCTGTTATTAAACGTTTTGTAGTCCATGTGCAGGATGTCCCTGATTTTCTGTTCCGTCTCCCGGATGGCCGTGCCGGAGAGCACCTTGAAGTCGTCCTTCCCAGGGGAAGGACTGGCGATGAGCAAGTCCAGGCTGCTTTGGCCGGAGCCTCTCGCCCGTTTCGGTCTTGTATGCTTGCGGATGACGCGGTAGGTCTCCTGCTCCACGGAGAAATCAAACTCGACCTCCATCTCATCCTGTCCCTGGTGAATCAGGTCATCATCGCTTTTGGCCCGGGTTTTTCCCCAGAGCGCCCAGGTCATAGCTTCAATCAGGGCTGACTTGCCACTGCCGTTTTCACCCCAGATGCTGGCCGTATGGATGCCGGCAAACATCAGGGGCGGTACCTTATCACGGTAGGGCATAAAATTGCGCACGGTTAACTTGATGGGAATCACTAATACAGCTCCTCAAACGGGTACGTTTGTCTAGTATTTTAGCATAAATAGTTCAGGGATAAGCCGTTGAAGTCCAGGTGATTCGGCTTCGCTCACCACGAACGATTCGTTTTCGTTTTTCAGGAAGAAAAAAATTTCATCGGGCGAGGGGCTATTTTCGTGCCTGCGAGTTTACATATGTTGAAATTCAATTGTTAAAGTACGCAAAAACAGGCTCGGTTTCGTTTCATCAGAATTGCTTTGTTTCCGGGAGAGGTGGGGAATTTTCCGAGATGCTCTGTGAGCGGAAATCCTAAATCCCAATCTCTAAACCCCAAACAAGCTCAAATGACATAAGAACCGACCTCACCCCTGACCCCTCTCCGCTTACGGAGAGGGGTGTAAGGATATGGTAGCACAGATGTTCTAATTAGACAAGAGGAAGATGTCCAGTGGGGTGCAAATAGGTAGGGGCGGACACGGGGGGCCGCCCCTACGGTAGACTCGCCTTTCTCTCTCCCCTTTGCGGGAGAGACGCAAGTGAGGGGGTTGTAAATCTGGTATCACCCTCACCCCATTCGACTTCGCTCAGGGCAGGCTTAGTCCTCTCCCGTCAAGGGAGAGGGAAGACCTCTCCGCCCCCAGAGTCTTCGTCGTTTCGCTCCTTTCAGAATGACACGAGGGACAGATGGTTCGACAAGCTCACCATGAACGAAGGACGGACAGATTGCTTCGTCCTTCGGCGGAAGGACCCTCACCCTAACCCTCTCCCCTCAAGGGAGAGGGGACAGAGCGAGGACAACATGGTGAAGTTGATAACCAGCGCTCAGGCAGGCTATAATTTCAGGATACAGTAGTATATTGAAGAGGAGAAAAATGGCTAAAGTTACCGTGGAAAACAAGACACTGGTTTATCCGATGCCGGCTTTTGTAATCGGGGCTAATGTGGACGGGAAGGCGAACTTTATGACCGCCGCCTGGTCCGGGATTGCCGGCAGCACGCCTCCGATGATCACGGTTGCCCTGCAGCACCACCGCTACACCCTCAAAGGCATGAAACAGAACATGACTTTCTCAGTCAATGTACCGTCTGTCGATTTGGTGAAGGAGACAGATTATTGCGGCGTTGTCTCAGGGAGCAAGACTGACAAAGTGGCCGATTGTCACTTCAAGGTGTTTTACGGCAAGCTGGTTACTGCGCCGATGATTGACCAATACCCGGTCAACCTGGAGTGCAAGGTGATGCACATTCTGGATTTGGGCAGCCATGAGCTTGTCGTCGGCAGGATTGAGGAGACCTATATCTCAGAGGAATGCCTGACGGATGGCAAGCCGGATGTTAACAAAATCAAACCGATAGTTTACGCCGGTCGACGCTATCAGGCGCTGGGCGAAGTGGTAGGCGGCGCCTTTACGGTTCGAGAAATGAGCGGCGCCAAGTAGAAATCTCAGAGCCTGGCTTGAAGTAAATAACCGAAGAATGATTATCGCTCGTGGTGAGTGAGCGATTTGTCGCCATCCCTTATGAAAGCGGGACTTGTCGAACCATGAGCGTTCACCCTTCTACAGGCTCAGGGCGAACGGAAATCTTTAACATCGTTGTTTGAAACTCAAACTAAGCCGGTGACTTGGAATACATTGTCCTGGACCGTTTAGCGTCATCGATGCGGCCTTGAGCAAGGCTATCGGCAGCCTTGGCCGTGGAAATCTGTTTTGCTTTAGCCAGGCTGATTACCTTTTCTAACGTGCCGTGTATTTCGGCTACCTGGGTATATGCCGCCTCAGCCTTGTAGCCGGTAAGCTCAAGAGACAGGTTGATAATGCCGCCGCCGTTTATGACATAATCAGGCGCATAGAGAATCTGTCTTTGCATCAGCAGGTCGCCGTCTTCGTCCTCTTCAAGCTGGTTGTTGGCGCTGCCGGCCACAATCCGGCATTTGAGTCTGGGGATAGTACGGCGGTTCAGGGTAGCGCCGAGGGCGCAGGGTGAAAATATGTCGCATTCCACATCGTAGATGTCATCTACGCTCACAATAACGGCGCCGAATTCTTCCCTAGCCCGTCTGGTGGCTCTCTCATTAACATCAGAGGCGATTATCTTGACTCCCTCATCGCGAAGGTGAATCGCCAGATATGAGCCTACCTTACCAAAACCTTGAATCGCAACGGTCTTACCTTTAAGCGAGCCTGAGCCGAAGACCTCCTCGGCGCAGGCCTTCATTCCCTGGAAAACGCCGAAGGCGGTGGGTGGGGACGGGTCTCCGCTGGCCCCCCAGCCCAGGGGCAGCCCTGTGACATGTTTGGTCTCCGCGTAAATCTGCTGCATGTCACTGACAGTAGTGCCCACGTCCTCTGTGGTTATATATCTCCCGCCGAGCGATTCGATAAACTTGCCCAGGGAGCGGAATAATCCCACGCTTTTATCCTTGCCTGGATCGCCGATGATGACAGCTTTCCCGCCTCCGAGATTCAATCCGGCTGCCGAGGCTTTGTAGGTCATGGCCCGGGATAGGCGGAGGACATCGAGAGTGGCTTCTTCTTCAGATTTGTAAGGCCACATTCTAGCCCCACCCAGCGCCGGTCCTAGTGTAGTATCATGGATGGAGATGATAGCCTGAAGTCCGACCTGAGGGTCGGAGCAAAAAACCAGTTCCTCGTGGCCGTACTTGTTCATATAATCCATGATTTTCATCATAGCTGCCTCCTGGTTTTCGGTTTTCGGAATATGCTACTGACTCAATTATACCACCACAGAAAATGGAAGAAACATAAGAGGGGCTTTGCCCCTCTTAAACTAAACCTCTTCCCCCGATTTAATCGGGGGAAGAGGTTAAAGGTTAGGATTTTTACTATTATTATTCCAGATAGTCTTTCAGTTTTCGCGAGCGGGATGGGTGGCGGAGCTTGCGAAGGGCTTTGGCTTCAATCTGGCGGATACGCTCCCTAGTGACGTTGAACTCCTGCCCTACCTCTTCAAGAGTGCGGCTGCGTCCATCCTCAAGCCCGAATCTCAACCGGAGCACCCGCTGTTCACGGGGAGTCAGTGCCTGAAGCACCTCTTCGATTTGCTCTTTAAGCAATTGTTTTGAAGCGGCATCGACGGGAGGTAAGGCATTGCGGTCCTCGATAAAATCACCCAGGTGGCTGTCTTCCTCTTCGCCGATAGGCGCTTCCAGTGACACCGGCAACTGAGCCACTTTGACAATCTCTCTCACCTTGGATGGGGGCAGCTCCATGACATCGCCGATTTCTTTGGAGTTAGGCTCCCGACCGTATTCCTGGGCCAGCCGCCGGCTGACCCTCAGCAGCTTGTTAATCGTTTCAATCATGTGGACGGGCACGCGGATGGTGCGGGCCTGGTCGGCTATCGCCCGGGTAATCGCCTGCCGTATCCACCAGGTGGCATAAGTGCTGAATTTATAGCCTCGATGGTGGTCGAACTTTTCTACGGCCCGGATTAAACCGATGTTGCCTTCCTGAACCAGGTCCAGGAGCGACATACCCCGCCCGATGTGCTTCTTGGCTACGCTGACCACCAGGCGCAGGTTGGCCTCCACAAGATGGCTCTCGGCTTTTTCAGACTCATTCTGGACATGCAGAAGGTGCTCTTCAATCTGGCTTTCAAGATTCTGAATGGACTTGATGAATTTTTCCTTTGTTACCAGTTCCTCCAAATCAGTCAGCTTAACATTATTCCCGATAACGTTAAGGACTGCCCGCGGCAGCAGGGTGCAATTCAGTGACAGGTGAATCATGAGATGCTCTATGTCGGGCAGGAAATCACCGGTCTTGGTCGCAATGGCCTGCACTATTTGCTGGTCTAATACGTCCTCAATGCTATGACACAATTTAGGGTCGGCGATGCTCTCCTTAAATTTGTCTGTCTGCGGCAGATTGAGCTGTTCCTGGATGAGAGGGATTACCCGGGCGCTCCGCCCGATTTCTTTAAGCATGGCGAGCATGATTTCTGACGCCGAAGGGTCCTTCTCGTTTTTCTCCAGGAAGGCTTTCTTAATCTCCCTGATGTGTTTGGCGGCCTCTATTTTCTGAGCCAGGACTCGTTCATCCTTGGCAGTCAGCAGGTGCACCTTGCCGATTTCATGAAGATATAAGCGGACAGGGTCATCGGCCACTTCCTGCTCTTCCAGTGGTTCCAGGGTTGCTTCCATTTCAAGGTCTTTAGAAACCTTGAACTCATTATCCAGTTCTTCAGGTGAAATTAACTCCTCATCACCCTCTTCTTCTGGTGTGAATTGTTCTGTCGTGTCATAGGTATCTAAATCCATTCTTTTCTCCTTGCTGATGGGCTTCGGGGGAATCAGGTGTTTTTCTGGGGACGGCCCTGCCGCCCTTTTCTGCCTTGTTGGGTGAAGACTTCGCGCAGACCGCTGCTGGCATCGATGCCTTGCTCTTTAAGCATAGCCAGTTCGGCAGCGGCACCTCCGGCTTCGGCTTCCAGGGCCAATGTGGCAGCCCTTTTCCTCTCCAGATTCCTGAAGTACTCTCTTTTTAAACTGAGTACATAATCATTATACCTCTCTTCTATCCTGGTGGCTAGTACTGGCTTGTTAATCAGAGCCTCAAGATATTCCCGGAGAGGGGTATCGATGGTTTCCCTGAGGGATGCCGAGTCGCTGCCCCGTCCACTAAGGGCTGAGAAGATTTCGCGGTTGGCGCTGTTCTCAAAGTGCTCGGGCAGCAGGTCTGAATCCCGGCTCTTGAATTCAGGGTGCTGAAGGAGCAGGGCAAGGTAATTCTCTTCAAGAGCGTTTGAAATAAGGGGTTTTACTGCCTTGGTAACTGCTTCTGTCCGCGGCCGCCGGGCTGCCTGGCGGGTACGGAACGCCTTCGCCGCCGATTCCAGTTTTTCATACCTGATGCCGGTCAATTTCTCAAGCTGGGTGAGATAGCGGTCTCGGCGCAAATCGTTTTCCATCCCGGCAATGATGGGAATCAGCTTGTTTACCGCCTCGTTCTTATCTATGTTAACCGTGTAATCGACCACGGGCAGGGCATTAGCGATGACCTTATGCCAGGTCTGAATGTCTTCTTTAATAATATCGTCGGGGTCTTTCCCTTCCGGCAGAATGACGAACTTCATCTCGATATCGAATTTATCTTCGTATTGTATGCAGCGGAGCATGGCTTCTTCACCGGCAGCGTCGGCATCGAGAACCAGTAATATGTTCCGGCTGAGTCTCTTTAATAAGTTTATCTGGTTATCAGCAATTGCGGTGCCCATAGAGGCCACCACGTTATTCAGGCCGTACTGGTGAGCGACTATGACATCCATATAGCCTTCGACGATGACAGCCAGGTTTTTTTGCCTGATTGCTGATGAGGCAAGGTTTATGCCGTAAACGGTGCTGCTCTTATCGAAGAGCGGGGTCTGAGGTGAGTTAACGTATTTAGGCAACGAATCATCGAGCACCCTTGCTCCGAAACCGGTGACCCGCCCACGGCTCTCCCGGATAGGGAATATAAGGCGGTTGCGGTAGCGGTCGTGGGTCTTGTTCTCTTCCGTTAAGACGAGCAAGCCGACATCGACCAGCTCTCTTTCAGTAAACTTTTTTTCGAGCATGGTTTGCTTCAATGATTCCCAGCTTCCCACGGCATATCCAAGCTGAAAATCTATGATTGCTTTCTGGTTAAGCCCACGCCTGGCTAAATAACCTCTAGCGTGTTCCGCTGCCGGGGAGTTGAGCAGCAGGTTGTGAAAATACAAGGCGGTCGTCTCAGTGACCTGATACAGTCTTTCATTTTCGTCTCTTCTTTTGTCCAGTTGAGGCTTTGAAGGGAGAGTGACCCCGGCCCTCTGGGCAAGCTGGCGGAGCGCCTCACCGAAATCGATAGCCTCTTTTTTCATCAGGAAAGAAAAGACATCGCCACCTGTGCTGCAAGCTCCGAAGCAGTGCCAGCTCTGTTGCTCGGGATAGACGAAAAAGGAGGGGCTTTTTTCGCTGTGGAAGGGGCACAGGGCAGTCAGGTTCCGCCCCGCCTTTTTCAGGGTAGCGTACTGGCCGACAAGCTCGATTATATCTGTTTTTTGCTTGACTTCGTCGATGACACCCATAGGTTAATTATACCACCTATCGCTATGAAGACAGGCATCTCCCTTTAATAAAGGGAGATAGAGAGGGATTTTAAATCCCCCTTAATCCCCCTTTACCAAAGGGGGAGAAGAACGGAGGGGGACTCCCTACCAGCTACCCTAACCTCTCCCTCAAAGCCTTGAGATTTATCACATCCTCCTTGTTATAGCGCAGAAGCAAATCCAGGGCTTCCTGGTCGTTATATTCCAGGTATTTTCGCCAGAGTAATACCGCCTGCCAGCCGTCGACACCCTTTAACTCCCTGGTAATCCCCAGTTGACGTTCTACAGCCTTGAAACCGCCTTTCAGATTGCACCGCCAGCAGTCATACATCAGGTCATGGTGGGCGGCTATGGATCTAAGGTCTACCCCCAGCGACCCGTGAATAAAGGGCAGGTCAAACCGGCTGCCATTGTAGGTGTAGATGGTACTCACCCCATCGACTGCTTCCAGCAGGTTATTAACATTTACTTCTCTACCGACCAGCTGCAGGAACCGGGCTTTTATGCCGCCGACCAGGTATATGCCGATAACGGTTATATCCGCATACTGGCAGGACAGGCCGGTCGTCTCGATATCAAGATAGGCGTCAAACCTTTTTATATTTGCTGCTTTCATGCGCCCTCATTTTTCAGGATGCGTCTTAGCTGGACAATCAGCGGCGGCAAATCCCTCGTGACGATTGTCCAGATAATATCCAGGTCGACGTCAATGTACCCGTGAGCCAGGCGGTTTCGGGTTCCGCTGATGGATTCCCAAGGCACTTCAGGGTACGCGCGGCGCAGTTCCTCAGATATAGTCCTGGATGCTTCCCCGATTAGTTCTACGAGGTGAATGGTGGCCATTGACAGCATTTCGTTAGAATCCAGGTCTGCTCGTTTTCTCCCCTTGTTGAACCCTACGACCTTCCGGGCAAAGTCCAGCATGTGGCGCACCCGGATGATGTCATCATTACGGTTGGGTTTGGGCATATTCCACCCTGGCTTCTTTTACCACGCGGTCACGGAAATAGCGGCTCAGGTCGCCGGGCGTGCGAATGTCTACTTTTCGCCCTACCAGTTTGGAAAGCTCACTTTCCATTTCGATAATGGCGAATCCGGGCACGTTGCCCGGCTCGAACTCGACAAGCACGTCCACGTCGCTATCGGGGCGGAAATCATCCCTCAGCACCGAGCCGAATAGTGCCAGCTTCCTGATATGGTGGCGGCGGCAGAATTCGGTCAAGCGCTCTGGCGATACCTTAAAGCGCTCTGCGACCGGGTCAAGCGTCTTTCCGTCTCTTTTTTGTTTGCTGTGCCCGGTGTGAACCTTCGACCTAGCCAAGTGCTCCTCAAATTGCATCGACGGTTCTGGGTTCAGCTCAGAGTCGTGCAGTTCGGCGGTATCCGAAACATTTTCAAGACGTTCCAGCATGTCATTATATTGGTTTAATCCGATAAGAACCGCCTTAACCTTGCTGCCCGAAACTATCAAATACGGCTGGCTGCTCTTAGATACTTCATCCACAAGCTGGGTTAGCTTTGGCCTAGCCTCAGCCATTCCAATTGATTTTATTCTACTCATGTTGTACTCCTTAACACTCATATTAATGTTAGCGTTAATCTTTGTCAATGAGAAACGAAAATAGCTGTTAAGTACCTATCTCGTGTCTAACACCGCAGTCGCTTCAACCAGCGACTTAACAATCCAATGGTCTAGAGCCTTTACTTTTGCGGACGGCTCTACAAGGTCAGGGACTTGGATAACCGTGAGACCAGCGTTGAATGCGGCTAAAACACCGTTGTCTGAATCCTCTAGCGCGAGACAATTAATCGGGTTTTCGCCCAACTTGCGGCACGCGGTCAGGTATATTTCGGGATTTGGTTTTCCGTTCAATACCTGATCTCTACCTAGAACGAATTTGAAGAAATGAACTATTTGAGCATTGGTTAGTTTCCTGATAGCGAGTTCATAGTCAGTGGACGTAACAACCACCTTTTTGATACCCTCCTTTTCCAGGTGTTGTAACAAACTTAATGCGCCTGGTTTCAGAGGGACAGGTTTATTCAACACTTCATTTAGATATTTCTTTTTCCAAAGCTCGGAAATCATTTCAAAAGGGAAGTCCCTGCCGTAACCGTTCAAAAGTATCTCTTTTGTCGCATAAGAAGTTGTCCCAATACATTTATTGTAGACATTTATGTCCGGCTCAAAGTTATTTTCTCTGCAGGATTCTACAAAGGTAGATAACGCGATTCTCTCACTATCCAAAAGCAGCCCATCCATGTCGAAAATTATAGCTTTATATATCACTTTTGTCGGTAAATCCCTCTTTCAGTTATTTCGTTGCATAGTGGGGACAGTCCTTCGGCGGAAGGACGAACCCCACATTGCCGGGTGATGACTGGCGGGTTACACTCGCCCTACTTAAGCTCCTCCGCTACCCTGGTGGCGTACTGGTCGGTCATGCCGGCGATATAATCAACCACCCTTCGCTCGGTATCGTCCCCGTGAAGGCAGTACTCCGGCGGTAGTTTGTCTTCATGTTTGCCGAAGTAATCATACAGGCGGCGTAATGTTTGTCGCGCCTGTTCTGTTTCTTCTTTGGCGCCTTCTCTATCGTAAACCCGCTCAAAAAGGAAGTCTCGCAGAGAGTTGGCAGCTTCCAGCACCGCGGTGCTCATGCGTATGGAAGGGTCAAGCACAGGCACGGAGGCCTGTGCCACGGCCCAGTTTGGCAAGCCCGACACACCCCATGATTGTTCGATAATATCCGAGACGAGGTTGTTAATACGTTCCCGGTGGGAATGTCCCAGCAGATTGGTGGCTGAAGAGGGGAGGTCATTTTCTTTAATCACCTTGGCACGGATGGCGTCATCTATGTCGTGGTTGACATAAGCAACGACATCCGAGATTTTGGCGATGCTCCCTTCCAGAGTGCTCACCTGTCCCCAGTCCTTCAGGGTTTTCTCGCCCGTTTTCGAGTGATTGACGATGCCGTCTCTCACCTCCCAGGTCAGGTTCAGCCCCTTGCCGTTATTCTCCAGCAAATCGACTATTCTCAGGCTCTGCTCGTTGTGCCTGAAACCATCGTGGTAAAGCTCATTGAGCACCTCTTCCCCCACATGCCCGAATGGCGTATGCCCCAAGTCGTGACCGAGGGAGATTGCCTCGGTTAAATCCTCATTCAGGTTAAGGGCGCGGGCGATGGTGCGGGCTATCTGGGAGACCTCCAGGCTGTGGGTAAGGCGGGTCACATAGTGGTCGCCCCGGGGAGAAATAAAAACCTGGGTCTTATGCTTGAGGCGGCGGAAAGAGTTCGAATAGATAATACGGTCGCGGTCGCGTTGAAAAGCGGTGCGGATGGGGCAGGGGTCTTCGTTCCTGAGTCTACCCCGTGATTGTTTGCTCTTTACCGCATAGCTGGAGAGGTTTTCTTCTTTCTCTTCGGCTCTCTGGCGGATATTGAGCTGCCCAATGTTCAATCATTCAATCCATTCCGGTGAAATCCGGAATCCAGTTAATTTCTGAATATCTGGATCCCGACTTCCGTCGGGATGGTGTATTAGGCTATGCCGAGTTTGGCCTCTGCTTTGGCGATTATCTCCCGGGTAACATCGATCATATCCGGGCTGACTGAAACAGATGTAACGCCCCAGGAGACCAGTTTCTCAGTAATCTCAGGATAGACCGAGGGAGCCTGCCCGCAAATGGAGGAGGTCACCCCCATGCTCTTGGCAACCTTAACGGCTCTTTCCAGGGACATCATCACGGCTTCATTGCGCTCGTCGAAGGTTTCCGCCAGCTTGGCGCTGTCCCGGTCGATACCCAATGTGAGCTGGGTTAAATCATTCGAGCCGATCGATATGCCGTCGATGCCGAGGGCCAGGAACTTTTCCAGGAGGATGATATTGGAAGGCACTTCAACCATCATCCATATTTTGAGTTTGTCAGAGCGTTTAAGCCCCTCATCTGCCATAATTTGTAATGTTTTAGCCATTTCATTAATCGTGCGAACAAAAGGAATCATCACCCACAGATTTTCATATTGCTTTCTGACCTTCTTGATGGCGGCCAGTTCCAGCTTGAAGGTCTCTATATCGGTAATATACCGTGAGGCTCCGCGGTAGCCGAGCATCGGGTTTTCTTCAACCTCTTCATATTTCTCGCCGCCTTTAAGAGAGCGGTACTCGTTGGTCTTGAAATCATTAGTCCGGTAGACTACCTGGCGGGGATAAAACGCCTTGGCGAAGTTGGTCAGCCCATCGGCAAGCTTGTCAGTAAACTCCTGCCCCCGGTTTTGACTGAGCATATAGCTGGGATGCTCGCCAATCTGGGCTACCATGAACTCAGCCCGCAGCAGGCCGATGCCATCCACATCACGGAGCGCTACACGGTCGACTATATCAGGTTGCGCCAGGTTCGCAAGGAGCTTGGTCCTGGTCTTGATTTCTCCCCTGGCGCGTATCGTTGTAGCAGTAGCAATGTGTATCTTACCGGCATAAACCTTGCCGCTGGAGCCGTCAACCGTTATCACCTGGCCGTTTTTCAGAACAGTCGTGGCATTTCCGCTGCCGACCACGCACGGGATACCCAACTCACGGCTGACAATGGCAGCGTGGGCGGTTCTGCCCCCACGGTCGGTAACGATGGCAGCGGCACGCTTCATTGCCGGGACAAAATCAGGCGTAGTCATTTCGGCGACGAGGATATCGCCTTCCATCACTATGTCTATGTTAGATGGGTCGCGCACAATCTTGACTGGTCCGGAGGCTACGCCGGGGCTGGCCGGGGCGCCGGTGACGAGGACTGTGGCATCTATATCGTGGAGGGTCTTGGCTTTTTTCTGAGTTGTGGTTACCGGGCGTGTCTGGACGATGTAGATTGTACCGTTCTCTTTTGCCCACTCGATGTCTTGAGGGAATTGATAATGGTCTTCCAAGCGCTTGCCGATTTTCGCTAGGGTAATAATATCGGCATCGGATAATTTCTGCTTCGCTTGTTCCTCATCGGTCAGGTTCACCTTAACGTTATCTGCTTTGCCCTCGACGCCTATTGGCCTTATCAGCTTCCATTCCTGACGCTTGATTTCCTTACCAAGAATTTTCATTTCCTTTTTATTCACTGTGTAATGGTCGGGAGTCACATCCCCGGAGACAATCATTTCACCCAGCCCCAGCACGGCTTCAATAGTGATGGTTTCCCTGTTGCTGGTATTCGGTTCTACCGTAAACATAACCCCGGAAGTTTCGGATTGAACCATTCTCTGCACGGGTACGGCAATGCCGACTCTAAAATGGTCGAAGCCTTGCTCCTGGCGGTAAAAAATAGCCCTGGCTTCAAAGAGAGACGCCCAGCATCCCTGTACGGCCGTGACGACCTCCTGCTCTCCATGGATATTAAGGAAGGTGGCTTGCTGTCCGGCAAAGGATGCTTCCGGCAGGTCTTCAGCGGTGGCTGATGAACGGACGGCGACCAGCCCATCGCCCATTTTAATATAGGCGGCTTTAATTTGCCTGGCTGTTTCGGCAGGCATTACCGCATCCTTTAGCAGCTTCTGGATTTTAATAGCTATGCCCTGGAGCTGTTTGCTGTCATGAGTGTTTAGCGGTTTGAGCAAAGCCAGTATTTTATCGGTGACGCCTGACTTTTCTATGAAGTCATAATAGGCGTTAGCAGTTACGATGAAACCCGGGGGGACCGGGATGCCGGCATTGGTCATTTCTCCAAGATTGGCGCCTTTACCGCCAACCAGAGGAATATCATGTTTGCCGACTTCATTAAACCATACAACGGCCTTTCGGTCTTCGGGCATAACTGAGTTCCCCCTTCTTAGTTGTGCTTGATGCTGGATTTAATAGTAGTGGATTTAATAATGATACCGAACTATTATAGCATAGTCAAGTTAGCTAAAATCAAGCTTGATTCACAAGGGTAAAAGAGGTTCGGAGCGGAGACCTTTCAGGGCATTGTCAAGTTGACAGTGGTAATAATGAGGTTTAGAATTAAATTTGGTGGGTTTGAATGGAGGAGTCTCTAAATGATTGAAGTGGCTATCGATAGCATCCGCGTTAGCGTGATGAATTATCACCGGGTGGTGATTTTGAAGGAAAAAACGGCGGAGCGTTACCTGCCTATCTGGATTGGTCATGCCGAGGCAGATGCCATCGCCATGAAGCTGCAGGGAGTCACCGTCTCAAGACCGATGACCCATGACTTGTTGAACTCGGTCATAGATACTCTCGGAGCAAAGGTCATTTTTATCCTCGTTAATGACCTCCAGAACGACAACTTTTTTGCCAAGATTGCTCTCCGTGTAGATGGTCAACAGATAGAGGTTGACTCCCGTCCAAGTGATGCTCTGGCCCTGGCGGTGAGGGTGGAGGTGCCTATCTACGTCGATGAGTCAGTGATGGACAAAGCCGGCGTCCTCCTGGATAAAGAAACCGGCAAGCCTCTTTCGGATGACAGCGAGGGATTAGCCAGGGAAGGCAAGAAGATTAGTGACGAAGAGCTGAAGAACCTCGGCCCATTCCGTGACTTCATAGATACAATCGATTGGGATGACTTTGAGAAGCGTAAGTCTTGAGCTGGAGCGTGGACAAGGTTGATGTTGGTATTAAAAGCCCTACAGAATCTTCTGTAGGGCTTTTTGATGACAAAAGTGACTTCTAACTCATCTGAAATAGGGCTTGACCTGAAGAGGTAGATTTGTTATACTGCCAAACGGTATGAAGAGGTGGGAAGCTGCCTTCAGACTGGTAGGTTTGGGGTGGTATGTCGGGATATGCATTTATCTAGGTGTGATTGGCGGCCTCTGGCTGGATAAAAAATTAGATTCTAACCCTGTTTTTGTAATAGTTGGCTTGCTATTGGGGATTATCGTTGCTTTTTATGGCGTTTATAAGATGATTCTCCCTAATTTTGATAAATTTGACAATAACAATAAGGATGAGGGTAAGAGCTAGTGCCTGAACAAGAAAAAACAGGGCAAGAGGGAGCTCCCGCTCCCAAGAAAAAGGGCGTCTTCGGTTGTTCTTTCCCTCTTTTTATCGGGCTTCTGGTTATTGTTTTAGCGCTTTTAATAGTCGGTCTGGCTAGCGGACCCATCGGAAAAAGTCTAGGCGCTAAAATGCCCGGGTTCCTTAGCCTTCCTCAGCCGGAACCTGAGTTCCCTGCTGAAGTAGTATTCCATATTTTCGGCTTTCCGATAACCAACAGCATCGTCGGAACCTGGTTAACCATGATAGTGCTGGTCGGCATCGCTTTCGCGGCTACAAGGCGGATGAAAATCGTTCCAGGCAAGCTACAGACCCTGCTGGAGTTTGTCTTGGGGACATTTTTACTCAGCTTCTGTCAGACAGTCGCCGGTAAGAAAAACGGACGACGCTTCTTTCCCATCGTAGCCACCATCTTTCTCTTTGTTCTCTTCAACGGCTGGTTGAGTTTGCTCCCTGGCTTCGGCTCTATTCTGATTGAGGCTGAAGAACATGAGGTTCACCTGCTGAGAGGGGCCAATACGGATATCAATACCCCTCTGGCTATAGCAGTGATGTCATTCATTTTTGTCGAGTTTTTCGGTTTAAGCGTGTTGGGTATCGGATACCTGAAAAAGTTCTTTAATGTCGGTCAGATGCTTACCTCCCTGGGCCAACTGGTCAGGGGTAAGATAGGCGCCGGTCTAAGTGGATTTTTTATGGGATTTATCAACTTCTTTATTGGTATAATCGAGTTATTAAGCGAACTGGTTCGCATCGTCAGTTTTACACTCCGTCTTTTTGGCAATATGACCGCCGGTGAAATACTACTTTTAATGGCTGCTTTCCTGGTTCCTTTCGTGTTTGCGGACCTTTTTTACGGGTTTGAGTTGCTCTTTGGTTTTATCCAGGCGCTTATCTTTGCTAGCCTGACCCTGATTTTTCTTACCGTGGCAGTTACTTCCCATGAACATAAAGAGCATGGTGAAGCGGCGCATAAATAAAAGCAAAAAAATAGAGGAGGTAGATAATGGATCCGGAAGTAATGAAAATGTTCGCAGTGGGGTTGGCCGCCGGGTTAGGTATGCTGGGGCCTGCATTGGCTCTCGGTCTTATTGGCTATTCGGCGCTGACAGGAATATCCCGGAACCCTGAGGCGAGCGGTCCAATCCTGACCAATATGATTCTGGTTGCCGCCTTTGCCGAGGCTATCGGTATTTATGTCTTGATTATTTCCATTATCCTTGCCATGGTTGCCTAGTCATCTTTATCATCTTTGGCAGAGGATGGGCTTGATAAATAATACAGATAGGGGGTACTTATGGGACAGGAAAGTGTACCTATGTCAATTGCGATTATTATTGCTTCAGCAATCCTGGGGGCGGCAATAATAGTCGGTATGGTAGTGACGGCAGTATTCAGTACCGTTCAGTAACATAATAGAGGTGTCAAATGGAAGGTCTAGCTAAGCTCGGTGTTAATTTACCGATTTTGCTGGCACAAATAGTAAACTTCGTCATTCTCTTTGTGCTGCTGTATCTGGTTGCATACAAACCGATTCTCAAAATGCTCGATAAGCGCTCTCAGGCAGTTGAGGAGAGCATGAAGCAGACCGAGTATATCAAGGAGCAGGTGGCTCATGCCGAAGATGAGTCCAGGAAGCGCATTGAAGCTGCCGGCAAGGAAGGGCAAGAGGTAATTGCCCGCGCTACGCGCAATGGGGAAGAGGTCAGGCAAAAGGCGCAGCAGGATGCTCAAAAGGATGGAGAAACTCTCATCGCCAGGGCAAAAACGGAGATTCAGCGGGAAAGAGATGACGCTATCGGCGATCTGCGCCGGGAATTTGCCGACCTGACGATAATCGCGGCGGAAAAGGTAATTCAAAAATCTTTGGATAAGGAAGCGCACCGCCAGCTCATCGATAAGACCCTGGAGCAAAGCACAACCTTCAAAAAGGGGTAGCCCTTGTGTATTAGGGGGATGATTTAGTGGCTAACAAAGCTCATGTCAAGCGGTATGCTCAGGCTGTGTTCGATATTGCAGTCGAGAGACAGGAACTGGACGAATGGCAGTCTGAGCTAAGAAAGATTGCCGTCCTGGGTGAAGACCCGGCAACCGCTGCTTTGCTTGAAAATCCTAAACTTCGTTTTGAAGACAAAAAGAAACTCATATCCGGGGTGCTACCTGATATTAGCCCGCTGGCAATGAATCTGGTTTACCTGCTGGTGACTAAAGGTAATCTGAACATAGTGACCGAAATTGCCGATGGATATCAGGAGATGCTGGATAACCACCGGGGTATCCAGCGTGCCGATGTTATTACGGCGGTACCCCTGGATGAGGACGATAAGCGAAGGTTGGAAACCCGCTTGGGGGCGATAGTTGACAAGAATGTAATCATTAAACAGAAAGTCGACCTTGATTTGCTCGGTGGGATAGTGGCCAGAATGGGGGGCAAGCTATTAGATGGCTCGGTTCGCAGCAGATTAGCGGCTTTGAAAAGTGAGATAGAGAAAGTCCCCCACTAGGCTATTGGAAGTGGGGTATGCAAAGACCTGTTAAAGAAAAGAGGGGAGGTCAGTAGATGACAACCAGAGGACAAGAAATCTCTTCTATTATCAAGCAGCAGATTCAGAATTTCGGTATGGCGACGACTATGGTGGATGTGGGTACCGTGATTGAAGTGAGTGATGGCATTGCCCGTATTCATGGACTGGCTTCAGCTAAGTATAATGAACTGCTCCAGTTCCCCCATGATATAATCGGCATCGCTATGAACCTGGAAGAAGATAGCGTCGCTTCTGTTATCCTGGGTGACTACGCAGTTATTAAAGAGGGCGATGAAGTTCGCACCACCGGCAGGATTGCCGAGGTGCCGGTGGGTCCCGGGCTTATCGGCCGCGTCGTCGACCCATTGGGACGTCCTCTGGATGGTAAAGGCGCTATCAAAAGCTCGAAGAACCGTCCTATAGAGCAGATTGCTCCTAACGTCGCTATACGTGCAAAAGTAAACACCCCTGTCCAGACCGGCATCAAGGCAATCGATGGCATGATACCCATAGGCCGGGGACAGCGGGAGCTGATTATCGGTGACCGTTCGACCGGCAAATCGGCAATCACCATAGACGCTATTATTAATCAGAAGGGCGGTGATTTAATCTGCATCTACGTGGCTATCGGCCAGAAGGCATCCAAGGTGGCACGGATTGTGGCCACCCTGGAAGAACACGGAGCTATGGAGCATACTATCGTGGTTGCTGCTTCTGCTTCTGACTCGGCTGCTTTACAGTATCTTGCGCCCTACGCTGGCTGCGCTATCGGAGAGGACTTCATGGAGCAGGGTAAGGATGCCCTGGTTGTCTATGATGACCTTTCCAAGCACGCCTGGGCATACCGTCAGCTTTCACTGCTGCTGCGCCGTCCCCCGGGACGTGAAGCTTACCCGGGTGATGTCTTTTATCTTCACAGCCGCTTACTTGAGAGGGCTGCTAAATTAGACAAGGCTCATGGCGGCGGTTCCCTGACTGCTCTCCCGATTATCGAAACGCAGGCGGGCGATATGTCTGCTTATATTCCGACTAATGTTATCTCCATTACGGACGGTCAGATTTATGTGGAAGCGGACCTGTTTAACGCCGGTCAGAGGCCAGCCTTGAACGTAGGCTTATCGGTATCCAGGGTAGGTGGCGATGCTCAGACCAGAGCAATGAGGAAGGTAGCTGGCAGACTCAGGCTTGACCTGGCTCAATATCGCTCTCTGGCAGCCTTTGCCCAATTCGGCACTTCGGAACTGGACCAGGCGACCCGGGACCAGCTTGAGCGCGGACGCCGGATTACCGAGGTATTGAAGCAGGGGCAGTACAGCCCGATGTCAATGGAGCAGCAGGTCATCATCCTGTTTGCTGCTATTAATGGATATCTGGATGACGTGCCCATAGACAAATTGGCTGCTTTTGAAGCTGATCTGCACAAATCTATGGAAATAAGTCACAAAGATGTATGCTCTGCCATCGCTAAGGAAAAGGATATTAGCGCCGCAACGGAAACAGCTCTCAGAGCCGCCATTGATGCCTTCAAGCAAGGACGAAAGTAACAGAGAGAGGTTAAAGATTGGCTGATATTCGGGCAATCCGGAGTCGAATAAAGGGCGTTCAGAGCATCGCCAAGATTACAAGGGCGATGGAGATGATTGCTACCTCCAAGATGAGGCGTACCCAGGACCGGGGTCTAGCCGGGCGGCCTTACGCAGAAAAAATCAGGCAGGTCATCGCTGATTTGGCGTCGCTGTCTGAGAGTGGTGAGGAGGTTCATCCTCTGTTGCAGCGGCGGTCGGTAAAAAAGATAGCTATAGTTCATATTACTCCTGACAGGGGTTTGTGCGGCGGGCTGATTGGCAATATAAACCGTAAGACGGTTAGTTTTATTCAGGAACAGAACCTACCGACCAGCCTTATTTGTGTCGGTCGTAAAGGCGTGGATCTTATGAAGCGCATCGGCCGGGATGTCCGGGCTGAGTTTACCTGGCTGGGCGATCGCCCCAGTTATCTCGATACTTTGCCGATATCCCGGATTATCATCGATGATTACACTAGTGGCGCTGTAGATGCCGTTTACGTGGCATACGCCAGGTTCGGTTCCGTCCTGGCGCAGAAACCGGTGGTAGAACAGATATTGCCGGCCGAACCGCCTGATTCAACTGAGGGCGCTAAACTGGATTTCATCTACGAACCGGATGTCAAGTCAGTACTTAGCGGGCTTTTACCCAGATTTGTTGAGATGCAGATATATCATGCCATCCTGGAGGCGATTGCCAGTGAACAAGCGGCTAGAATGGTCGCCATGCGTAATGCCACGGAAAATGCGGGTGAGCTAATTGACGAGTTAACGTTAATGTATAATAAAGCCCGGCAGGAGTCTATCACCAAGGAACTTCTGGATATCATCGGCGGTGTCGAGGCTATGACCAAGTAAGAAATAGGTGACGTTCGTTTGCGGGTTTGAAAACCGCTCTAAATAAGAAAAGTGTGCGAGGTGGAAAATGGCCACAGGTAAAGTGGTTCAGGTAATCGGGACTGTAGTCGATATCGAATTTCCTCCGGGGCAGTTGCCCGGACTTCTTAATGCTATTGAGATTACTATTGGCGCTGAAAAGGTTGTTTTTGAAGTTCAGCAGCACATCGGCAATAACTGGGTTCGCTGTCTGGCAATGGCCCCTACAGACGGACTTGCCAGGGGAGCTGAAGCTATAGATACCGGAGCGCCTCTGAAAGTGCCGGTAGGCCGCGCTTCTCTGGGACGTTTGTTCAACGTCCTGGGCGAACCTCTGGATGACCTCGGTCCAGTTAAAGCTGAAGAAAAATGGTCGATTCACCGCTCACCACCTTCTCTTGAAGAACAGGCAACGACCACTGAGGTGTTGGAGACGGGCTTAAAGGTTATCGACTTGGTTACTCCTTTTACCAAGGGCGGTAAAATCGGAATTTTCGGCGGCGCCGGGGTGGGCAAGACGATTGTTATTCTAGAGCTTATCCGGAACGTAGCTACCGAGCACGGCGGTTTCTCAGTCTTTGCCGGCATAGGTGAAAGGTCACGCGAGGGTAATGACCTTTGGCACGAAATGAAGGATTCAGGGGTCATCGATAAGACCGCGCTCGTCTTCGGTCAGATGAATGAACCCCCGGCCGTCCGTCTCCGCATCGGCTTGACCGGACTGACAATGGCTGAATATTTCCGCGATGTTGACCATCAGGACGTCTTGTTGTTTATGGATAACATTTATAGATATACATTAGCCGGTATGGAAGTCTCGGCTCTGCTGGGACGCATGCCTTCGGCGGTAGGTTATCAGCCGACTCTGGCTACCGAGGTCGGCGAACTAGAAGAAAGAATTACCTCCACCAAGAAAGGCTCGATAACATCTGTTCAGGCGGTATATGTACCGGCTGATGATTATACCGATCCGGGTGTAGCCACCACGTTCGGTCACCTTGATGCCATCGTTGCTCTGGAGAGGTCTATCGCCGAGCAGGGCTTGTATCCGGCCGTCGATCCTCTAACCTCGACCTCCCGCATTCTAGACCCCCACATCGTGGGTGAAGAACATCATTCTGTAGCTCGTGGCGTACAGCAGGTATTGCAGCGCTACAAGGACCTCCAGGATGTCATTGCCATCCTCGGTATTGAAGAGCTTAGTGATGATGATAAGATTACCGTAGCCCGGGCGCGCAGAATACAGAGGTTCTTGTCCCAGCCGATGTTCGTCGGTGAAGCTTTTACCGGCAGACCGGGCAGGTATGTCCCGGTAGCTGAAACGGTTCGAGGGTTTAAAGAAATACTGGAAGGTAAGCACGATGGCTTGCCGGAGCAAGCTTTCTATATGGTGGGGACTATCGATGAAGCCGTCGAGCAAGCTAAAAAACTGGGGAGCGCAGTCTAATGCCAGGAACAGTCAAGCTGGATATTGTTACCGCTGAGAAGGTAGTCTTTTCGGAGGACGTGGATATAGTCGTCGCCCCCGCTGTCGGTGGCGAGCTGGGTATCTTACCTCACCACACTAACCTCATGGCTACCTTGACGGCCGGCGAATTGCGCATCAGGCACGCCGGTGAGGAGCTTTATATGGCTATTTCAGGCGGCTTTCTTGAGGTACGGCCGGACAGGATCATAATCCTGGCTGATTCCGCTGAGAGAGACGAGGAAATAGATTTGGCCAGGGCGGAAGAAGCAAAACGCCGTGCCCAGGAGAGGCTTGCCCATCGTGTTCCCGGGATTGATGTGGCCAGGGCTGAAGCGGCATTAGCCCGCTCTATTATACGTCTAAAAGTGGCGCAGAGGAGAAGAAGGAAAGCTTTGGGCGCCTAGCCCGGCGGCTGGTCGATATAAATAGTTTCAGGAAAGCGGCTAAGTTATTTAGCCGCTTTTTTGTTTAGGTCTAATAGCCCTTTGACAGGCTCGATAATGATTATGCCTCTGTCCAGGTCAATGGATTTTACTATCTCATCCGTGGCCGGAATCAGAATTTCTCCGCCATCCCCCCTGACTACATAGATGTCATTATTTGATGTGGGAAGAATATCGGAAATTTCTCCCACCAACTCTTCTTGCCGGGTTCTTACTTCCAGGCCGATAAGTTGAAACTGGTAGTAGTGCCCATCAGGCAGGGGTTGCAGTTGGCTGTGGTGTATCTCCACTAGTTGCCCGCGCAGCTTTTCAGCATCCTTTTCCGTATCGATATTGTCGAGTTTGATAATCGCCTTACCTTTGTTCCATGCGACGCTATCGATGGTCATAACTTTCTGATTAATATACACAGTGGAGGCAGGGGCAAAGCGTTCTGGGAAGTCCGTTATTACTTCCACCTTCAGTTGACCCTGGAATTCCCATGGCGCCAGGATTCTGCCAATGGTGATGAATTGCGGTTCGGTTTGTTTCATTTCTTTGGGTGGTGGATTATTTGATAGCGTAGAGACTGCCGTCTTCTGAACCGACATAAACTATGCCATTTGATATTGCGGGCGTTGAGCTGATTGGGCCGCCTGTGAGAAAATCCCAAAGTTTTTTACCGCTGGCCGCATCTACAGCATAGAGCCGCCCATCGTCACTGCCGAAATAAATAATGTTGTCTGCTAGAATAGGGGTTGACCTTATGGTGCCTCCGGCGGGGAATGACCAGAGCTTTTTCTTGCTCGTCAGGTCAACGGCTACCAGTTTATTCTCAAGCCCTAAATAGAGAGTATTACCTGCGACTACAGGAGAAGAGTTGGTAGCACCGCGCAGATTTTGGGAAAATATGAAACCGGACTGGTCGGGTGGTTGCGGTATCAGGGGTATGCCCATGAAAAATAATTGGACCCAGAACGGTTTTATTTCATGCTCCCAGAGCCAGGTACGAGCCGTACCGTCAAAAGAGTACAAGAAACCGTTGGTGGTAACGACATAGACGGTGCTATCGACCACCACCGGTTGAGCATAAACGGCGTAATGAGATTCGAAGCGAAGCCGGCGCTGGCCGTTCAAGGCATTAAAAGCGTATGAATAACCATCCGCCCCCCCGATATAGAGAATGCCTTTGGAAATTACCGGCGGAGAAACCGCCGGGCTGCTGGTATCATAATCCCAGAGCCTCTTGCCGCTGGCTGTGTCTAAAGCGTAGAGAATATAATCATCGGAGCCGAAATAGACGATGTCGCCGGCTATTGACGGAGCCGATCTGACGGGGAAAGCTGTCTTGAAGTCCCAGACTTTTTCACCGCTTTGAGCCTTAAGAGCATATAACTTACCATCGTTGGAGCCGAAATACACGACTCCCTTGGCGATTGACGGTGAAGAATCTACCCAACTGCCCGTCTCGTATGCCCAGCTTTTTGTACCTGTATCTGCATTCAGAGCATAGAGATAAGAGTCTTGAGAACCGATGAATACGCTACCCCCGGCTACTGCCGGCGACGAATGAATAGGTGCGCCGGAGGCAAATGACCACTTAAGAGCGCCTTTAGGAACGATTCCCGTGCTGCCGGTGCTGCCGGAACCGTCTGAATCATGCCGGAACATTGACCACTCATCGATTCGAGAGTTAGAATTTAAGGTCTGAACAGGCTTATATATCAGGTCTGTATAAGCGTAAAGAAAGAGGAATATGACGAATAAGAAGGTCAGAATACCGGCGCTAATCGCGCCTATTTTAATTCTGCTTTGGTGTTTCAGGTAAACTGCCCGGTGCTCGGTGGCTTCATTCAACTCTTGAGTGGTTAAGGGAGTTTCAGAATGAATCACAGCTCCCCAGCAGTGTTGGCAGAACCGCGCTCCAGCAGGGTTGGCTTTATGACAAACGGGACATATAACCCATAGCTTCTCTTCAGTGGTCGAACTCATACAACTCTCAGTCTGTTTGATGAAGGGAATGCGTTGACCTGGTTAATTCGCCAAATACTAAATTTCCCTGCCCTCTCGCCGGAGACCGTGAAAATACGCTCTGAGGCAGGTAATGGATGACTTTTATGGTTTGTTTCGGTCTATTTTTTTACGTGATTTCAAGGATGACACGCGTACCCGCTTTAGCCGCCTTCACTCTGACCAGGGTGCGCATAGCTTCAGCTATACGGCCTTGCTTACCAATAACCCGGCCTTTATCATCATCGGCGACCGAAAGTTTAAGAGTAATGCCCTGCTCGGTCGTCTCCTCAGTTACCACTACGGAATCGGGTGCGTTGACAATTGACTTCGCGATGTACTCCACAAGTTCTTTCATGTTATCTCCTTGACCGTCTTGAACTTTTCCATTATGCCTGCTTTGGCAAGCAGTCTGGCAACAGTTGTCGTCGGCTGTGCGCCTTGCCTCAGCCACTTTAGAGCCTCTTCTTCATTGATGACTACTGTTGCTGGATCGGTTAGAGGATTGTAGTGCCCGATAATGTTAATAAATGCCCCATCGCGAGGCGCACGGGAATCCGCTATTACCACACGGTAACTCGGTCTATTTTTAGCTCCCACCCGTCTTAACCTGATTTTAACCATTCTTCCTCACTCTTTATAGTATAGAACATTATGCTCTATTGGTAACTGGCTGTCAATAGCAAGCTAAGTAAGGCGTGGCAAGGCCACGCCTTACAAGACGACTTATGAGATAGTGAGACTAAAAGAGAGGGGGCAGCCCTCTCAGAAACCGGCTTATTTAACTTCACCTGATTTAACAATTAAGCAAAACGACCTGGGTAGTGATGGGTAAGTTGGCTTTAGTCACGGTTAGCTTGGGCTGAGGGGTGACTTCTTTTACTCCCATCTCGGACAGGAACTTATCTACAGGGTCTAGCTCCCGTTTCAGTAACAGGGTCTTGTAGTGCATCGGCACTACGATTTTAGGCTCGAGCTGCCGGACTACCTCGGCTGCCCCGGAAGCATTAATCGTGGATACTCCGCCGACCGGCACCAGCAGCACATCGATGTCACCAAGCTCTTCAGCCTGCTCGGCAGTCAACACGTGTCCGAGGTCGCCAAGGTGGCAGACTGAAATATCGTCAATCTCGATGAGGTATATGGTATTCTTGCCCTTCGTTTTACCCTTTTCCCCGTCGTGAAAGGTTGGCATTCCGATAATCATTACGCCACCGATTTCATACTCGCCCGGCCCCTTCACCTGGCGCGGCTCACCTGCAACGCCTGAAACATAAGAATGCTCCGGGTGCTGATGGCTTACGGTGACGATGCGCGCGGTCTGCTTGCCTAATGAATAGCCGGAATTGGGGGAGTATGGGTCGGTGATGACTGTAGTATGAGCGCCCTTGATTCTAAAACAGGAGTGTCCCAACCAGTTAATTTCCATTTTTCAAGATTAAATATAGCACAGGTTGCTCTTGCGGTCAATAAATTGATGTAATAAAAATGTGATAATAAACATCACCAAATTCTCTTGACAAGAGGGGTCGAAAAGGTGTTAAATAATAGTTAGCAGTCTAATGGTTAGATTGCTAACTGAGGTCGAGATGCTTTCGCCGAGAACAGAAATCATACTTAAATCTATCGTGGGACAGTATATTATCAAAGCTGTGCCGGTGCCGTCTCACAGTATTACCAATGATAATGAGTTGGGGGTAAGTTCGGCTACCATTCGTAATGAGATGGTGCACTTGGAGCAGGCGGGCTATATTACCCGTCCCCATACCTCGGCGGGAAGCGTTCCGTTAGATAAGGGCTATCGCTGTTATGTGGCGTCTCTAGGTGATGTCAAGTTCCCCCAGGATGAGCAGCGCCTTGTGAGCCATATGTTTCATCAGGTAGAACTGGAACTGGAAGCCTGGCTTGACCTGGCTGCGACTTTAACCTCTCAGAAAGTTCAGAATATGGTACTGATTTCCAAGCCGAAACCAGAAGCCTGTCAGTTTAAACGTCTGGAACTGGTCAGCCTGCAGGAGTCTCTGGCGCTGGTGGTCGTAGTGCTTCGGGGCGCTAAGGTTAGACAACAACTAGTCACTTTCGACCATGCTGTGTCTCAGCAGGAACTGACAATAATAGCCAATAAGCTGAGCGATACTTATTCGGGCGTAACCGCCTCCCATATTGTGACTAAGAACGGCGGTCTTTCTGTCACTGAGCAGCAGGTAACCGATTGCGTTGTGAAGTTAATGGAAGCTGAGGATAACCAAGAGCACGATGATTCTTATATCGATGGTTTGCATTTTACACTCAACCAGCCCGAATTTGCCCACAATCGCTTTCTGGCGCAGACTTTGACGGAATTAATCGAGCAACGGAATCTGTTGAAAAGTATCGTTCCCTCTCTGCCAACCGGCAAAGGGGTGCACGTAATTATCGGTAAGGAGAATGGGGCAGAGTCCCTCCATGATTACAGCGTGGTTATCAGTCGATATGGGCTGCCTGATGAGGCTGAAGGCACTATTTGTGTTATCGGCCCTACCCGCATGCCTTACGCTCGCACTATCGCCACCGTCGGCTATCTCTCACTGGTGTTGAGCGGACTGGTGGCCAAGCTTTATGGAGGCGAGACATTGCCTGCCGCGCCAGCGAAAAGTAACTGATACTTATTGCTCTAAAAAGTGAAGCAATTGACATCAAATCCGGAAAAATTGAAGTAGGTAATTAATGAATCAGAGAGACCCGGAAGAACAAGAGGAATTAGAGTTAGGCATTGCGCGCATTGAAATCAAGGAATTGCGGCAGGCCTTGACTGAGGAAAAAGAAAAAGCGGAAAAAAACCTGGCTAACTGGCAAAGAGCCCAGGCAGACTTCTCTAACTACAAGCGCCGCCTTGACCAGGAAAAGGAAGAGATGGGCAAATTCGCCAACTCCGGACTGATTCTCAGTCTCTTGCCCTTTCTGGATGACTTGGAACTGGCTTTGGGTTCCATACCGCCCGAGCTGGCCGATGTTGGCTGGGTTGACGGCGTCAAACTAATCGAGCGTAAATTTCTGGCCGGTTTGGAAAAGCAGGGCGTTTCAGTTATCAAGGCGGTGGGTGAGCGCTTTGACCCCCGTTTACACGAAGCGATAAGGGAAGATGCGGGTGAAGAAGGAATAATAATCGGAGAAATGCAGAGAGGTTACAAACTTAATGACAGAGTTCTTCGTCCCAGCCGGGTAGTGGTTGGTAACGGAGAAGCAGAAGAATAATAAGAAAGTAATATTTGCGCTTATCTTAATGTGATTAGAGATAAGCGCTCTATAATTCAGGAGGGGGTAAATGGGAAAAGTTATTGGAATCGATTTAGGGACAACATTCAGTGAGGCGGCAGTGATACAGGCAGGGGAACCGGTGATGATACCATCGGCTGAGGGAGGTAATATGACTCCTTCGGTGGTGGCGATAAGCAAGACAGGGGAACGTCTGGTCGGGCAAATAGCCCGGCGCCAGGCGATTGTCAACCCTGAGAACACCGTTTACAGCATCAAACGGTTCATGGGTCGCAAGTGGGGAGAACCGGCCGGACGGGAACTACCTGTCGAGGAAGACGCCAAGCGTAAAACATATAAAGTCACCAAGGCCGCCAACAATGATGTGCGGGTGGTTTTAGGTGGGAAAGAGTACAGTCCGCCCGAAGTCTCGGCAATGATTTTGCAGAAGCTAAAGGCTGATGCCGAGGCTTTTCTCGGTGAGAAGGTCACCGAAGCCGTCATTACTGTGCCGGCCTATTTTAATGACAGCCAGCGGCAGGCGACCAAAGACGCCGGCAAGATAGCCGGTCTCGATGTGCTGAGAATTGTCAACGAGCCGACAGCGGCCGCCCTGGCTTATGGCCTGGACAAAAAGGGCGATGAAACCATTGCCGTCTATGACCTGGGCGGCGGCACCTTCGATATCTCTATTCTGGAGCTTGGTGAGGGCACCTTCCAGGTGAAATCTACCAATGGTGATACTCACCTTGGCGGTGATGATTTCGACCAGAAAATCATGGACTGGCTGATTTCTGAATTCAAGCGTGACCAGGGAGTCGACCTTTCTAAAGACAGAATGGCCCTGCAGCGGGTTAAGGAAGCGGCTGAAAAAGCTAAAATCGAGCTATCCACAGTCCAGAGTAGTGATGTAAACCTGCCCTTTATCACAGCAGACGCCTCGGGTCCTAAACATCTCAATATCAACCTCACCCGGGCTAAACTGGAGCAATTGGTGATGGATTTGGTAGAGAAAACTCTAGGTCCATGCCGACAGGCTTTGACCGATGCCGGTAAAACGGCTGCCCAGATTAATGAGGTGGTTCTGGTGGGTGGGCAGACCCGGATGCCTATTGTTCAGGAGAAAGTGAAACAGCTCTTCGGCAAGGAACCCAATAAGGGGGTTAATCCTGATGAGGTGGTTGCCATCGGCGCCGCAATCCAGGGTGGGGTGCTCAAGGGAGAAGTCAAAGACGTTTTACTCCTCGATGTTACTCCCCTGACTCTGGGTATCGAAACACTTGGCGGCGTGGCCACCCCGCTGATTACCCGCAATACCACCATCCCCACTTCCAAGAGCCAGATTTTCAGCACCGCCGCTGATAGTCAGCCCAGCGTGGAAATTCATGTCCTCCAGGGTGAGAGACCCATGGCCATAGATAACAGGACACTGGGACGGTTTATGCTGGATGGCATCCTGCCGGCGCCGCGGGGCATGCCTCAGATCGAGGTTACTTTTGACATCGATGCCAACGGTATTCTCAGCGTTAACGCTCATGATAAAGGTACCGGCAAGCAGCAAAAAATTACCATCACTGCTTCCAGCGGTTTGTCAAAGGATGAAGTTGCCCGGATGCAGAAAGATGCTGAGTTGCATGCCTCTGATGATGCCAAGCACAAGGAAGAAGTCGAAGCCAGGAATAGCGCTGATACGATGGCCTATACCGCGGAGAAAACACTGCGGGAAAACAAGGATAAAATACCCTCCGATATGAATACGGAGATCGAGGGTAAGATACAAGCAGTGCGCTCTGCCCTGCAGGGAACTGATACCGAGGCCTTGAAGAGGGTAACCCAGGAGCTTAATGAAGCCATGCAGAAAGTGGGAGCTGCAATTTATCAGCAGCAGCCTCCGCCCCCCGGCGCCCAACCTCCCCCCTCAGGTGGCGAGCAGCAACCCCCTAAGGCAGAAGGCGAAGGCACTGTAGAAGGTGAATTCCGCGAGGTATAGCCAGCTTGATAGAGATTTGAAGAGGGGGGGCTTAAGCCCCCCTCTTTTAGTTTCCGGCCAACCGCGTAACTAATCCGGCAACCATTCCGTTGAAAAACGGAATCCAGAGGTGGTGAAAGATGCTGGATTCCGGCGCAAGCCGGAATGGTGATTTCAGGCAACCTGAGCCTGAAAGGTGAACTTTGTCACGTAATTTGCTATAATACAGGTTTAGTATTGGCTAAATTCAGGGCATATTATCTATTGTTAAACGGATTAAAGGAATAAGGTAAAAAGTGCAGCAAAAACGTGATTATTATGAAGTCCTCGGCTTAGGCCGTGATGCCTCAGAATCTGAAATCAAAGGGGCTTTTCGTACTCTGGCCCACCAGTATCACCCCGACAAGAATCAGGGTGATGGGGCGGAAGAAAAATTCAAGGAATTAAACGAAGCCTATGAAGTGCTTTCAGACCAGGAGAAGCGCTCCAACTATGACCGCTTCGGGCATAGCCAGAGTGGCGCTGCCGGGCAGGGCTTCGAGGGATTCGGCTTTGAAGGCATGGGCAGTATCTTCGATGCCTTCTTTGGCGGCGGGACGGCTACTGCCGGTCGCCAAGCGCCGGTGCGGGGCAATGATTTACAGCACAATTTGGCTATTACTCTGGAGGAGGCTGCCACCGGAATTGAAAAGGAGCTTAAAATCTCCCGGACTGAGCATTGCTCCACATGTCAGGGAAGCGGCAGTAAGCCTGGCACACAACCCGGCCAGTGCCCTGAGTGCGGCGGTTCCGGGCAGGTGCGCCGGGTGCAGCAGAGTATCTTCGGCCGCTTTACCAATATTTCTACATGTCTGCGCTGCCAGGGTGAAGGCAAGATTATTACCGACCCCTGTCCCCAATGCAGAGGCAGCGGTAAAGAGAATTTCCAGCGGGTTAGGACAGTTAAGATACCAGCCGGAGTTGACAATGGTAACCGGGTGCGTCTGAACGGTGAGGGTGATGCCGGTGCCAGGGGCGGTCCGGCGGGCAACCTATATATCAATCTAACCGTGAAAGAGCATAAGCTCTTCATCCGTGATGAAGACGATATTCTCTACGACTTGCCTGTAAATTTTGCCCAGGCGGCGCTCGGTACCGAGGTAGATGTGCCTACCCTGAGCGGCGAGTTTAAATTGAAAATTCCGGCCGGCAGCCAGGCGGGGCAGGTCTTTAAACTCAAAAATAAGGGCGTTCCCCATCTCAACGGCCTCGGGCAGGGCAACCAACTGGTCAAGCTGAAAGTTGTCACTCCTGAATCCTTGACCAAAAAACAGCGTCAATTATTCGAAGAATTGGCTAAAGAACTGGGTATGGCGAAGAGCTAGAGACGTAGTTCAAAAATTCGAGGCGTTTTAAAATATCCTCTCCCTTGATGGGAGAGGATTAAGGTGAGGGTGGCGCAGATTTGATTTACACCTTAGGCTTTAGAACTCTTACGCGCTTTCAGCGCCGAGAACAGCTTCCACCTTCTACCGGCAAGCTCATGGGCTGCTTCAGCATTCATTAGTTCGTCTGCTGCCTGGTGAATGTCAGCGCCTTCGTATAAGACCTTGTAAATTGTTTCTGTAATCGGCATTTCCAATCCCATTTGTTTGGCAATCTTCCAGACGGCTAGGGTCGTGGTTACGCCCTCAGCTACGCCGGTCGGGGTCGTCCCTCCGGCTGATTCATTCATCGAGTCTGTTATTTCCTTGAGAGAACGTCCTTTAGCCAGTTCCACACCAAAGTAGTGGTTGCGGCTTAACGGGCTGGCGCAGGTGGCTATCAGGTCGCCCAGGCCGGTCAGGCCGGCAAAGGTAATCGGGTTGGCTCCCAGGGCAACCCCGAGGGCCGTCATCTCAGTCAGTCCCCGGGTAATCAGGGCGGCTTTTGCGTTGTCTCCATAGCCCAGCCCGTCAGTGATTCCGGCGCCCAGGGCGATAATGTTTTTCAGCGAGCCGCCAAGCTCGACTCCGAGCATATCATGATTGGTAAAGACACAGAGGTTGTGGGCGGTTAACAGCTTCTGGGCTTTCCTGGATACGGCTTCGTCATCCGCGGCTACTACAGTCGCGGCAGGCAGACCGTTAAGAATCTCCTGGGAAAGATTGGGGCCTGAGAGGGCGCAGATATTAGAGCGGAAGTCCGGATTTATCTCCTCGGCAATTACCTGTGACATACGCTTGCCGCTGTCAATCTCCAGTCCTTTTGCTGCGCTGATTATCAGCATTGACCTGGTGATATGCTTGGCAACCAGCTTTATATTCCACCTCATCCGCTGTGACGGTGGCGCCAGGATGACCGCTCTGGCTTTAGATAATGCCTCACTTAATGAGCTTGTAATGGATAACCTGGGGGGAAAACAATTACCATTTGTCAGCACCGGATTGGGTCCGGTTCTGGTCAGTTCTATGGCTTCCTGCTTTGTCCGTGCCCATAGACTGATATCATTTCCGCAGCGTGCCAGCACCATGCCCAGAGTAATTCCGAAAGATGTGGTGCCGATGATGGCTATCTTTGGCATAATATGTATATTACTCTTCTCAATTGGGAGTGGTCTATTTACCGGGGCTGCTCTATGATTTAGAGGGTATATTCATCTCAGGCAAGGCTTATCGGTTGCTATTCTCAGTTGGGAGTGGTTCTGATGCCGGTACTTTCTCCCCCACCCTGCGCTCTTTACCGGCCAGCAGCCTGCTGATATTGTCCCGGTGCATGTAAATAATTACTATTGTGCCGATGAGGCTGTAAACGAGATATTCAACGGGGAAACCGTCCAGGAGCGTCAGCGGGATTAAGATGGTATAAGTGCCTACTACTCCAGCGATTGAACCCAGAGAGGCAAATCTGGTCAGACCGACTCCGATAACGAAGACCTGGCCGCCGAACAATGCCACAACAGGAGATAAAGCGGCCAAACCTCCAAAAAAGGTGGCAACCCCCCTGCCGCCCTTGAAGCCAAGGAAAATAGACCAGTTGTGTCCGGCTATCGATGACAAGGCTGCCAGGCACTGGGCAACCAGCAGCCCGAATCCGAAGTTCCCGACTACCAGGTAGTTTCTACCGAATATCAGCGCCGCGAATAATACCGCCACGGCTCCCTTTGAGCCATCCAGGAGCAGGGCCAGAATTGCCGCCTTCTTACCTGCGGTGCGCAGCACATTGGTCGTACCTATCTTGCCCGAGCCATAATTTCTGATATCCACTTTGGCGAAGTGCCGGCCTATTAACAGTCCGAATGGTATAGAACCTAAAAGGTAGCCGATAAGCATTACAAGCAGCAGTTTCAAAATCACAATAGCTATCATAGCTCTTCTTTCTCTCCTCGGGCTTTAAAAACTAAACGAAGCGGCGTGCCGGCAAAGCCAAATGCCTGGCGCAGTTTGTTTTCAAGGTAACGCTGGTAGGAAAAATGAATCAGTTTGGTATCATTGACAAAGAAAACGAAGGTGGGGGGATTGACTTCGGCTTGAGTGGCGTAGAGGATTTTGAGTTGCTTGCCGCGTGTGCCTGTCAGACTGTGAGCGGCGGCGGCCCTGTGGACAACGCTGTTAACCTCGGCGGTCGGCAGCCGTTTTAGTCTCTGTTCGTAGACCTGGCATACTTCAGGCATAACTGTATTCACACCTTGCCCGGACTTGGCCGATATATAGACTACCGGAGCGTAGGGCATAAACTTGAGCTGGCTTTTGATGTGTTTATCCCATTCCGGCATATTCTTTTCTGTAACTAAATCCCACTTATTAACTACCAGAACAATCCCCTTCGCCATCTGGTGAATATAGCCGGCGATATGCGCATCCTGCGCCGTAAACGGCTCACTGGCATCTATGACCAGCAAAGCTATATCAGCCCGCTCGATGGCTCGCAGGGCGCGGACAACGCTATACCTCTCCACCCCATCCCCGAACCGTCCCCGCCGCCTAATTCCAGCGGTATCAATAAGTAACACATTTTGCCCCTGAAAGTCAAATATTGTGTCTACGGCGTCCCTGGTTGTCCCCGCAATGTCACTGACTATAGTCCGTTCTTTGCCCAGCATGGCATTCAGCAGGGCGGACTTGCCGACGTTAGGTCTGCCGACTATTGCCACCTTCATCATATCCGGCTCGGTTTCGGCAGGTGGCGCTCCCGGCAGCATGGTAATCAGCTTGTCCAGTAACTCGGCTGTGCCTCTACCGTGCTGGGCGGAAATTGCCATCGGCTCGCCCAATCCCAGTTCATAAAAGGCTACTGAATCAGCCTCGAATTTATCATTGTCTGCCTTGTTAGCCGCCAGCAATACAGGCTTTTTTGCCCTGCGCAGCATATCGGCTATGTCCTGGTCGGTCGGGGTCACTCCATCCCGGACGTCCACCAGGAAAATGATGACATCGGCTTCGGAAATGGCCGCCTTAATCTGCTCGTTGACACCAGTTGAGATACTGGACTCAGGGTTAGTCTCCAGTCCGCCGGTATCGATGAGTGTGAACTCATTGCCAACCCATTCAACGGTGGCAAAGATGCGGTCACGGGTCGTACCCGGTAAATCTTCGACAATGGAGATTCTTCTGCCGGTCAGCCGGTTCAGCAGGGTGGATTTACCAACATTCTGCCGGCCGATGATAGCCACAACTGGTTGGGTCAATATAACTCCTCATGGGTATTGTTCATCGTAAATTCATTTTCTTTATTCTTGAAAAGGAGGGGAATAATTATGTGAGGTTACTTACTTCTCATAGCCGGATAGAGGGCTGTTTGAGCCGCTTAGCATCATAGCAAGCAGCGCCTTGACGGCATGCATTCTGTTTTCTGCCTGGTCGAAGACAAATGATTGCGGACCATCGATTACTTCTTCAGTCACTTCCTCGCCGCGGTGCGCCGGCAGGTCATGCATAAAGATGGCATCCTTTTTCGCCAGAGCGAGCAGCTTTTTGTCCACACAGTAACCAGCAAATGCCTTGCGGCGTTTTTCAGACTCAGCTTCTTGTCCCATGCTCGTCCAGACATCGGTATAGACAATATCAGCGCCAAAAACAGCCAGACGAGGCTCTTTCAGGCACATTATTTCGGTGCCACTCTTTTTAGAGTATTTCTGAGCTTGCTTTAATACGCTATCCTGAATTTCGTAACCAGACGGAGAGGCTATTCTGAAGTTAATGCCCATCAGCGCCGCCGCCAGCAGCAAGCTGTTAGCGACATTATTGCCATCGCCGATAAAAGCTAAGGTCAAACCTTTCAGCTCTCCCTTTTTCTCGTAAATAGTCAGCAAGTCGGCCAGCGCCTGGCAGGGGTGCTCAAGGTCGGAGAGGGCATTAATGATAGGCACGCCGGAATAAGCTGCTAGAGTCTGGACGGTTTGATGTGAAAATGTGCGCGCCGCGATAACATCCACATACCGGCTGAGCACTCTGGCTACGTCCGGAACGGATTCACGGCTTCCCAATCCTACCTCGGATGGCGATATGTAAAAGACTTGCCCGCCAAGTTGCCGCATGGCTGCTTCAAAACTCCCCCGGGTCCTTAATGAAGGTTTCTCAAAGAGCAGAGCCAGCGTTTTGTGCTGAAGCAAAGACAGCCAGCCGCCATCTTTGCTATCGATAGCGGCGGATATCAGCGAGTGTATGTCATCAGCGCTAAGGTCTGATATTGAAAGTAAGTGTTTCGCTTTGATTCCAGTCTCCCCCATATTCTTAAAGTATAGCACGAAAACCGATTATTCCAAAGTCGGAGTGTGGGTATTGACAGTGAACTGGCATATGTTATAATTATCTTATAAAGATATTTAGATATATTGAAAGTAACTACTAGCCTGACTATCTTGAGGGGGTTTTATGGACCAGCTTTATTTCTACCATGCCGAAATGTGTAAGGTGTTCTCTCACCCGAAACGGTTGGAGCTAATCAATATCCTCCGGGATAAAGAAATGAGCGCCGGGGAGCTTGGGGGAAAACTAGGACTGACAGCGGCTAATCTTTCTCAGCATCTGACGATGATGAGAGAGCGCCACATCCTCGTCTCCAGGAAAGAGGGGAATGTGGTCTTTTACCGTATAGCCAATCCTCGCCTTCTTAAGGCTTTTGATTTATTGCGTGAGATACTCTTTGAACAAATCAGGCAGGATGCTGCTTTGATTCAGGGTAGAGCGAACTAATTGCTAATAAGAGAGGTTGAGCAATGAAACTCGGAATAATCGTCAATACTAATGAAGCTGAGACAGCCTGGAACGCCTTGCGTCTGGGTAACGAGGCACTTGTCGGAGGCAATGCGACCACCATGTTTCTTCTTGGCAGCGGTGTAGAGATGGTGGCTATTAAGGATAATTCCTTTGATGTTCCTGGAGTCCTCAAAAAGTTTCTGGACGGTGGCGGTAATCTTTTAGCCTGCGGCACCTGCCTGAAGTCGAGACATCAGGAAGCCGGGGTATGTCCTGTTTCAACTATGCCGGAATTATTCAAACTGATTTCTGATTCGGACAAAGTAGTTTCTCTTGGTTGATTAGCCACTGGAAGGCCCTATGCCCAAGAAGGCTGTACTTATAGATTATAACAAGTGCCATCCTGACCGGTGTGGTGATAAGGGTATTTGTCCTGCCGTGTTGGTGTGTCCTCATAAATTGCTCAAGCAGGAAGCGCCTTACCAGCCGCCGATGCCTGACCCGGCAATCTGCAAGGGTTGCTCCAAATGCGTCCTGGCTTGCCCGTTTCAGGCCATTAAGTTATGCTAGAACCGGTTTATAAAAATTAGCAAAAACTCCATACTTTCTTCATATTACTCTGGTATCCTGAATATAGAGAGCAAGAAGTTATTAATAAATGAGAGAAGGAGGAAGGTTATGGACAAAGGTTTGAAGACTGCTCTGATTATCGGGGGTATAATCGTGGCGATTGTTGTTCTCGTGCCCACTATAGTCGGCGCCTTTACCGGGTGGCAGGGTGGAGGCTATGGATGGGGAATGATGGGGCCGGGAATGATGGGAGGTTTTGGAGGTTTGGGAGGTTACGGAGCTATGGGATTGATGTCTGTTTTCTGGATTGTTGTTCTCGGTCTCATTATCTGGGCGGTGGTTGGCGCAGCGCGCGGGACAGGTCAGTCAGGCAGTTCTGATTCCGGCAGCCACTCTGAATCATCTCTGGAAATTCTGAAAAGGCGATACGCCAGCGGTGAGATAAACAAAGCCGAGTATGAAGAAAAGAAGAAGGATTTAGTGTAAGAATTCATGGAGGTAAGCTTATGATGTGCTGTTGTATGAACCATGACATGAACCATTCTTCGGAATCCGAACAAGCTCACACCACTTCTGAGTCCGCTCTTGAGATACTGAAGAAACGTTATGCCCGGGGCGAGATAAACAAAGCGGAATACGAAGAGAAGAAAAAAGACCTGGTCTGAAAAGATTAGCTGGTTATGGGGTTTTTGATGAAAAGGATATATTTGTTCCTCATTCTTGTTGCTTTGGTGATATTGCTGGGGCTGACGTCTTGCGTCCCTGTTTGGGGGCAGCCAGGCTGGGGTGGGGGTATGATGGGGTCCGGCGGGATGATGGGGGGTGGTTGGGGCAACTACAACGCCAATGCCAGTCCTATCACTATTGAACAGGCGGCTGACGCCGCCCGGCGGTACGTGAACGCTTATCGCGGGAATCTGGTTGTGGCCGAGGTCATGGAGTTCACTCAGAATTTCTACGCTGAAGTCGAAGAGAAAGATACTGGTATTCACGCTGCTGAACTGCTCATCGATAAGTATACCGGACGAGTGTCCCCGGAGTACGGACCTAACATGATGTGGAACACCAAATATAGTATGATGAGCAACATGATGGGTGGTTACTACCGCGAACAAGCTACTGCCAACATGTCTGTAACTCCTGCTCAAGCTGAGGCTCTGGCTCAGAAGTGGCTGGGTGTTAATCTGCCTGGCGTTGGCGTGGAGGAGCCTGATATTTTCTATGGCTACTATACCCTGCACACCTTAAAAGATGGCCTGGCCGCGGGGATGCTAAGTGTTAACGGCTATACCGGGGCAGTGTGGTATCATAACTGGCACGGCTCTTTTATCAGGATGGAAGAGTTCGAGTAACCGTGAGGCTTACAAATGAATCCTATTTATCTTGACTACAATGCGACGACCCCAATCGACCCGAGGGTTCGAGAGGCCATGCTTCCTTACCTGGGGGAGCATTTTGGCAATCCCTCAACCACTTACGGTTATGGACTGCGTGCCAGGGAGGCAGTCGAGCAAGCCCGAAGACAGGTTGCGGCTCTTATCGGGGCCAAGCTTGAGGAAATTATCTTTACCAGTGGCGGCAGTGAGAGCGATAATCACGCCATAATCGGCGCCGCGCTGGCCGGTATGGATAGAGGAAGGCATATTATCACCTCACGCATCGAACACCCTGCCGTTTTGAATACATGCCGGTATCTGGAAGAAAGGCTGGGCTTCAAGGTCACCTATATTCCCGTAGATGGATGCGGTCTGGTAGACCCTGATGACGTGCGTCATGCAATCGTCAGAGAGACTATCCTGATTACAATCATGCATGCCAATAATGAGGTAGGTACAATCGAGCCTATCGAAGAAATTGGCCGGATTGCCGTGGAGCGAGGTGTTCTGTTTCATACCGATGCAGCTCAGTCTTGCGGCAAGATTGATGTAAGCGTCAACCGCATGAATGTTGACTTGCTGACCATCGCCGGGCACAAACTCTACGCCCCTAAAGGCATCGGAGTCCTCTTTGTCCGGGGCGGGACGCGTATTGACCCCTTCATCCACGGAGCCGGACAGGAGGGAGGCAGACGGGCCGGAACGGAGAACGTGCCGTATATAGTGGGGCTGGGTGCTGCCTGTGAGATTGCCCTCAACACACTGTCTGACTATAAGAAAGAGGCTGAGCGCTTGCGAGACAGGCTTCACACCAGGATTGAGGCGGGTTTGGGCAAAGAGAGGCTTCGGCTCAACGGACATCCGGAGAAAAGGCTGCCAAATACACTGAATATCAGCATCTCCGGTATAGTCGGGGAGGACTTGCTTCGCAATATCCCTGAGATAGCTGCTTCTACCGGCGCCGCCTGCCACGCCGGTTCTACAGAACCATCGAGCGTGCTTCTGGAAATGGGATTAAGTCGTGATTGGGCACTGGGTGCGCTTCGCCTAACATTGGGCCGATGGACTACTCAGGAAGAGATTGATACGGCCGGAAAACTTATCGCGGAGCGGGCGCGAATTGTTAATTGACAGGCGATTGTCGCCTCTGCATAAAGGATAAAATATAGTGAATAAGGGGGAAACATGGCAGGTAAAATGGTTGTCATTCTTGGAGGGGGTTTTGGCGGTCTGTCTACAGCACAGCAATTGCGCAGACTGTTACCGCCCGAGCACCGCATTGTAGTAGTGGAGAGACAAAACACCTTCTCTTTGTGCACTTTCAATATGCGGTTTATGGTTGGGGAGATAAAAGACCAGCGGGATGTGGAAAGGCCGCTTTCTGGTTTGGCAAGCAAAGGTATTGAATGGGTTCATGGAGACATCTTGGAAATCGACCCGTCGGCGCGAAGGGTGCGCACTTCAGCCGGAACGCTCGAAGGAGATTATCTTATTGTCGCTCTGGGAGCCGAAAAAGACGGGAGTATCATACCCGGCTTCGCCGAATCAGCCTATAATCTGTATGATGCCAGCGCAGCTCTAGCGCTTCATAAGTGTTTGGCGGAGTTTAATGCGGGACGGGCTATCGTGCTGGTGTGCCGGACTCCTTTTTCATGCCCGGCTGCTCCTTATGAGGCTGCCTTTCTGATGGACTCGGAATTCAGGAGCCGGGGAATCCGGGAGAAGGTGGAGGTGGCTGTCTACACGCCGGAACCGAGGCCCATGCCAGCCGCTGGGCCCCCGGCTGGTGAGGCCTTACTTAACATGCTGAAAGAGCGGGATATTAAGTACTACCCGCAGCAAAAGCTGCATGGAATAGAAAGCGGCTCCAAGAAGATTATTTTTGAAGGAGGCGAAACTCCTTTCGACTTACTGGTAGGTATACCTCCTCACGTTCCGCCTAAGGTGGTGCGGGAAGCCGGACTTGCCGACGAAACAGGCTGGGTGACTGTTGAGATAGACACTTTGGAGACGCGTTATCCTGGTGTCTTTGCCATTGGCGATGTGACAACCATTAAACAGCCTAATCCTACAGGTCTTCCACTGCCCAAGGCGGGTGTATTTGCTGATGAGCAGGCACGTGTGGTAGCAGCGAACATAGCTGCCGAAATCGAAGGGAAAGACAAGTCCAAAAGGTTCGATGGCAAGGGTTTTTGTTATATCGAGGTTGGCGGCGGCCAGGCAGCTTATGGTTCCGGCAACTTTTATGGCTACCCCGGACCCACAGTCTATCTGGACCCGCCCTCGCGAAACTTGCACGAAGAACGGAAAAAACTCGAATTAGACCAGTTAAGAGACCTGGTGTGAGAACGCGGTGTTCAGGGACGATTTAGCTGGTTTTAAGGCTTGCCTGTGAAGGGGATTTATCTCCTGGTTATCAAGATGCCTGATGAGCAGGATATCAGGGTAGGCAGCCTTGGCCTGGTACATTTCTCTAGTGGTCACTACGCCTATGTGGGTTCGGCTCTGGGCGGGTTTAAGTCCAGATTGAACCGCCATCTGCGTAAGGACAAGAAGCCCAAATGGCACGTTGACTACCTGCTACGGCAGGATGAAATACCGAAACGGCACATCGACAACAAGCTGCAAAAAGCCGCTATCGAGAGTATAATTATCTGCGAGACGGAGGAGAGGGTTGAGTGCGCCATTGCCCAGGCTATCCGCCGAAAATTCGATTCTATTCCCCGCTTCGGCTCCAGTGATTGCAAATGTCCCAGCCACCTCTTCTTTGCTACTGAACAAATGGAATCTGGGCTAATAAAGGTGCTTAACTCGCTGGGCTTGAAGCCAAAAGTTTTGGATGACCTGAGCAAGATTGGGAAGTATATTTAGAACTGTAAACGGGGGTAAGGTTGGCTAAAACCATTTTAGTCAGGCATGGAGAAACCGAATGGAATCGGGCCGATATATTCCGGGGCAGAATCGATGTCGAGCTTAATGAGACCGGCATCAAGCAGGCAGAGCTTCTTGGCGAGTATCTGAGTGACAGAGACATCGAGGCAATCTATTCCTCGCCGCTCAAACGGGCATTGCGGACGGCACAGGCGATTGCCAAATACCACCGGCTCGATGTCCAAACCAATTCAGGATTGATTGATATGAACCTCGGTGAATGGGAGGGCTTGTCCCGGCCGGTGGTAGCAGAAAAGTATAAAGACGTTTACAATCAGTGGATGACCCACCCCGAGAAAGTAACAATACCTGGTGGGGAAAGCCTGGCCGAAGTCAGGCAGAGGGCTGTTGCTCTCATAGACGAGGTAACAGCGAGGCATAAAGGCACCGTCGTTTTAGTCTCCCACCGCGTTATCTGCAAGGTCCTTACTTGCACTTTGCTGGGGCTGGATGACTCCCATTTCTGGAATATAGAGCAGGGTAACTGCGGCATGACCACATTTCTGTATGAAAACGGGCAATTTATCCTGACTGAGCATAATAACACCTCTTTTCTGAAGCCGCTACAGAAAAAACCTCTCGGTGATTTCTAACGGAACGGGACAAGATTGTGGGTCTAGCATTGGACTGGTTCTGGTAAACCATACCGACGAAAGTCGGTATCCAGAATACGCGAACTAAGAATAAAAGCCGGGAATTCTGGATTCCGTGTCAAGCACGGAATCCAGAATTGTATTGCTAAACACTCTCGCTAACCCAAATCACTCCCGCTCTGTTATAATAAACTTATGGAAAAACCGCGTTTAGTGCTCTTCGATGGTAATGCCATTGTCCACCGTGCTTACCACGCTTTTCAGACATCTAACCGTCCTATCGTGCTGACCGTGCCCAGGACGGGCGAGGTTGTCACCGCCGTTTTCGGCTTTGCCCAGATGCTGCTCAAGGTCATTAATGACCAGAAAGCCACCTGCTACGCCGTCGCCTTTGACACCAAAGCCCCCACCTTCAGGCACAAAATGGTTGATACTTATAAGGCGCAGCGGCCCCCCACCCCACCTGAACTTATCGACCAGTTTGGGCGGGTCAAGCAGCTTGTTGAAGCTTTTAATATTCCCATTTACGAGCTTGACGGCTTTGAGGCGGATGACGTGATTGGAGCGCTTAGTAAACAGGCGAGCGAGCAGGGCATCGATACCATGATTGTCACCGGTGACGCCGATTCCATGCAATTGGTCTCTCCCACGGTCACCGTTCTTTCCCCGAAGAAGTCCTTCAGCGATACCATGATTTACGACGAGGCTGCTGTAGAAGAGCGGTTTCACGTTAAGCCGAAACAGGTTGCGGATTATAAAGCGCTGGTCGGCGATGCTTCAGACAATATTAAAGGAGTCCGAGGAATTGGCGAAAAGACCGCCGTTAAGCTGCTCCAGCAGTTCGGCTCTATCGAAGGTATTTACACCAATCTCGATAAGGTAGCTCCGCCTCGCATCCAGATAATATTGCGGGAACAGGAAGCCGTTGCCCGCCAGTGCAAGGTTATGACCACAATTGACGTCAATGCTCCGGTTACGCTCGACCTGAATGCCTGTCACGTCAGCAATTACGACCGGACCAAAGTAACCGAGCTTTTCCGCGAACTTGAATTCTCCAGCCTGCTGGCCAAACTGCCAGAAATGGCCGGGGCGGAACCCGAGGCTGTGGTCAAGGTAGAAACCGCTCCGCTGCCGGAGTGTACCTACTGCACGGTTAATACCGCCGAATTGCTTGATAAGCTCATCGCTCGTTTATCATCGGCCAGGTCATTCGCTTTTGACACGGAGACGACAGGCTTGGACCCGATGACGGCCAGGCTGGTCGGTATTTCGCTATCACCGGCCTCGGGTGAGTCTTATTATATTCCGGTGGGTCATCTGGGCTTTATGGGCATTGCACAGCAGCTGCCGATGGAAAGCGTCATGGAGCGTCTTAAACCTATACTTGCCGACCCGGCTCTGGTAAAATTTGCCCATAACGCCAACTATGATATGACCGTGCTGGCTAATCATGGTGCGCCTGTCGTGAATCTTACCATCGATACTATGGTGGCAGCTCATCTGCTGAGTGAAAACTCTTTAGGCTTGAAAGCCCTCGCTTTCAGCCGTCTGGGTATTGAGATGCTGCCTATTACAGACCTCATTGGAACAGGTGCAAAGCAACTGAATATGTCTCAGGTGGAGATAGATAAGGCGGCCGCTTACGCCTGCGCCGATGCCGATATGACCTGGCGGCTGGCGGAATTGCTGGCTCCTGAACTGCGAGACTCGGAATTATTGTGGAAGCTATTTGCCGATGTCGAAATGCCTCTTGTGCCTGTGCTTGTCGATATGGAGAGGAATGGCATTGCCCTGAATACCGGGTTATTGAGGCAGATGTCGCAGGAGTTTGGTGAGCAGCTCCGTAAGCTTGAAGCTGAGATATATAATAGCGTCGGTCATCAATTCAATATCAACTCGCCCCAGCAGTTGGGCTTGATACTCTTTGAGGAACTGAATCTGCCGACCAACCAGAAAAAGAAAGGCAGCTATTCTACGTCAGCCAATGTGCTTGAGGACCTGAAAGGAACTCACCCAGTTATCCAGGCTATTCTGGACTACCGCACCTTCACTAAACTGAAATCTACCTACATCGATGCTCTGCCCGGCTTGCTGAACTCCAGGACGGGCAGGCTGCACACAAGCTTTAATCAGACCAGGACGGCCACCGGCCGCCTCTCTTCCAGCGACCCTAACCTGCAAAATATCCCTGTCCGCGGTGAGCTGGGCAAACAGGTCAGGCAGGCGTTTATCGCTCCGTCCGGCTCGCTGTTACTGAGCGGAGATTACTCACAAATCGACCTCCGCGCCCTGGCACATCTATCCCAGGACCCGGCGCTGGTCCAGGCCTTTGAGCATGATGAAGACATTCACTCGGCTACCGCCAGCCGTCTTTATGGAGTGGAAGCCTCGAAGATTACTCCCGATATGCGCCGCTTTGCTAAAACAATAAACTTCGGCGTTATCTATGGCATGAGCGGTTACGGGCTGGAGCAGGCAACAGAACTGTCCCGCGAGGAAGCCAACAAGTTCATCACCGCTTACTTTGAAAAATACCCCGGCATAACGAAATATCTTGAAGCTACCCGCCAGCAAGCCCGCGATACCGGCTATGTGCAGACCTTACTGGGCAGGAGGCGGTCCATTCCCGAAATCAACTCGCCCAACCGCCAGATGAGGGAAGCCGCTGAGCGCATGGCAATCAACATGCCTGTCCAGGGCACCTCGGCGGATATCATCAAGGTGGCCATGGTCAAGCTCTTCAAAGTGATGAATGAGCGCCGGTTAAAGAGCAAGATGCTCCTCCAGGTGCATGATGAGCTTCTCTTTGAGGTGCCTGAGGACGAGCTTGAGGAAATGCGCCGCCTCGTTCCCGATATAATGTCCAACGCCATCAAGCTCAGCATTCCTGTCAAAGTGGATATCAAGGTCGGGCCCAACTGGGCGGATATGAAGTAGTAAAAGAAAATCCTCCTTAGTCCCCCTTTTTCTAAGGGGGGATACCTAAGATACCTTTGGTTTGCTAAGGCATCTCCCTTTATTAAAGGGAGACTGAGAGGGATTTAAGAGAGAAGTACGAAGGGGCGAAGCTCCTTCGAAAACCAAAATTCCCCTTCCCCTTTTGAAAGGGGAAGGGGATTAGGGGATAAGGTTAGGAGGAACTAGATGCCTGAACTGCCTGAAGTCGAAACAGTAAAAAATGAGTTGACTCCATATGTGGTAGGGCGCAAGATAACCGACGTTGTTTTCTTGTGGGCGGGCCTGGTCAGGGAACCCTCGCCGGAAGAGTTCCGCAAGCGGCTCATCGGCCAGAAGATAACGGGCATCAGCCGTCGGGGTAAATATCTCCCTTTCAGCTTGAGCGGCGGTGATACGCTCATAGCTCATCTCAAAATGACCGGCTCGCTGCTTGTGCAAAAGGATTCGGAGGAACTGCCGCTCTATGCCAGGGTGGTGTTTCACCTCGATAATGACACGCGGATTGTATTCCGCGACCCCCGTAAATTCGGCGTGTTGCGTCTGGTGAAGGACAGGAGTACTGTCATCGGCAAGCTCGGCATCGAGCCGTTCAGCGACGAATTTATCCCCAAAGCACTGGAGGAGATTCTAAAGAAACGGAAGACTCCGATTAAAGCATTGCTCTGCGAGCAGGAGTTGATTGCCGGTATCGGCTCGATGTACGCTGATGAAGTCCTCTTTGCCATTAAAATCCACCCGGTAACGCCGGCGGATTCCCTGACCAAAAAAGACGTAAAGAACCTTCATGAGGCAATCCTGCGGATACTTTCAGAAGGCATTGAAAACAAAGGCGCCAGCGTCAACACCTATTACCGGCCGGATGGCAGCAAAGGCACCGCCCACTACCAGTTCAAGGTCGCCCACCGATTCAAAGAACCCTGCTATGTCTGCGGCACTCCCATCGAGCGCCTTAAAGTCCGCCAGCGCGGCAGCTACTTCTGCCCCAAGTGCCAACCGGCGCCGAAGGGGTGATGATGTTTGATAACCCCATTTTTCTTTTAGTGGTGTTCATTTTCAATCCTATGTATTTCTAATCTGTCACCAACAATCTCGACTCTAAATTGCCTCTCTAATGGTTTTATATCCTCCCCTGTGGCATATAATGTCAGATTGTGCGTACCTACGGCTATTGCATCCACCAATCTATCACGAGATTTGCTGAGGTCTACATTTGCCTCCCTCAATTGTGCCGTTAAATGATACGGTATCCCCATTTCTTTTGCGGATGTGTTCCAGTGCAATATCTCAATGTAGCGCTGGGTTTTACCAGGGTTTATATTTGTTGCTCCGGTAACATTGCGTAATTGAAGTGCTGGATGCAGTGGAGCGTCAAATAAATCATTCTGATTTTCATCAATCTCTGTCAAGTAAATGAAGACACCGCGAATTACTCTTAGCCCTAATGCTCTTACTCCTATTCTTGCTACCCAAACATCCCCAATGCTTGGTAATTTTTCTAATCTGCAATGAGGCTCTAGCTCAATCGCCTGCGTCTCATATCCTTGCACCTTGTTCGCTTGATATTTATATAAGATATAAGGATACCGTATCATGTGAAAAATAAATGATAATCCGAATATCGCTACAGGAATAAACCACCAGAGTATACTTAAGAGATGTTCCCATCGTGAGGCAAACCGTGCAAGAACGAGGGCCACAACACCAAGAGCAGTGGCAATTCCCGCGAAAATGTTGAATGATGATCTAAGGGAATACTTGATGCATTCCCACCAAAACGTTTTATATGTTGCGAGATATTTATCCATACCTCACCCTAACACTTCGTGTACCCGCAGGCGTGGCAGACGAAGCAGCCTTCCTGGTAAGCCAGCAGGTTGCCGCACTCGGGGCACTGGCCGGCGATGTTCTTGGCCGGGCCTGCAATGTATTCGGTCTTTTCCTCTCTGATTATGCTGTTTCCACCGCTCGTGTCACCCTTGATGTTGTGTTCCAGGACGCCGGCGATGGCATCGGCGCATGAGAGCACAGCCTTGCCGTCTTCCCATGCTATAGAGGGGCAGCGTATGCCCCGAATCTGTTTCACTATCGCCGCAGGTTCTACTCCCGCTCTCAGCGCTAAGGTGATGAGGCGGCAGGTGGCTTCGAGCTGGGCGGTGGCGCAGCCCCCGGCCTTGCCCAGTGAGGCAAAGACCTCGAAAAGCCCCTTCTCATCCGAGGCGACCGTGACATACATATTGCCACAGCCTGTCGTCACCTTCTCGACGAAGGCGGTCGTCCTCTTCGGGCGTTCCCTGGGCGTAATAGTTCGTCCTTGCTCACTGTGAATGTCGGCTTTCTTCTCCACCGGGGCGGTGCTCAGGGGCTGGAAATCACGGCTCTTATCCCTGTAAACTGTGATTCCCTTCAGCTCAAGGTTATGAGCCATCAGATATACCTTGGAGATATCTTCCCGCGTGGCTTGCTCGGGGAAATTGACCGTCTTGGAAACGGCGTTGTGAGTCGATTTCTGGAAGGCGGCCTGCATCCGCACATGGCACTCCGGGCTTATCTCATGGGCGGTGACAAACACCCGCTTGATATTATCTGGAATGTCTTCCAGATTGTGCAGTTGAGTGCCGGTGGCAAGTTGCGCCATCAGTTCCTCGGAATAGAAACCGCCGTTCCGGGCCGCCTCCTCAAAGAATGGGTTGACCTCGACCATCCGGGCGCCGTCCAGGATATTGTGTATATAGCTCAGGGCAAAGAGTGGCTCTATTCCGCTGGAGCAGCCGGCGATGATGCTCAAAGTGCCGGTGGGGGCAATGGTGGTGCAGGCGGCGTTTCTCATCTTTTCGCCGCCGTTTACATCATAAATGCTGCCCTTGAAAGCAGGGAAAACGCCCCGCTCTTTAGCCAGTTCCACAGAGGCTTTAACCGCCTCGTCATTGATAAAGCGCATTACATCGGTGGCAATCTCCAGCGCCGCTTCCGAGTTGTACGGAATCTCCATCTGAATCAGCATATCGGCAAAGCCCATCACGCCCAGCCCGATTTTTCTGGTTTCTTTGGTTCTTTTCTCGATTTCAGGCAGGGGGAATTTGTTGACATCGATGACATTATCCAGGAACCTGACTGCCGTCTTGATTATCTTAGCCATTTTGACATAATCGATAACTTTATCGCCATCGTTGTCCATCAGCATCCGGCTCAGGTTGAGAGAACCGAGATTGCAGGATTCGTAAGGCAGCAGGGGTTGCTCGCCGCAGGGGTTGGTGCTCTCTATTTTGCCCAGGTTGGGTGTGGGATTGTGCCTGTTAATCTGGTCGATGAATATAATGCCCGGGTCGCCTGTTTTCCAGGCCATGGCTACTATCTCATCGAAGACAGCTTTAGCGTTGAGCTTGCCTTGAGCTTCTTTTGTGTGCGGATTTATCAAGTCGTAATCGGCACCGGCCTTGAGCGCTTTCATAAATTCGTCCGTCATGGCTACCGAAAGGTTGAAGTTATTAAAAGCCTCCGGATTGTCCTTGGCGTGAATGAATTTCTCGATGTCCGGGTGGTCTATATTCAGGATGGCCATATTGGCGCCCCGCCTCATGCCGCCCTGTTTGATGACGTCGGTGGCGGTATCGAAGGCGCGCATGAAAGAGACAGGCCCGCTGGCTACCCCGCCGGTCGAGCCGACCCGGTCTGTCGCCGGCCTCAGTCTTGAGAAGGAAAAGCCGGTGCCGCCGCCGCTCTTGTGAATCAGGGCGGTGTGCTTTACCGCGTCGAAAATGGACTCCATCGAGTCCTCAACGGGCAGCACGAAGCAGGCGGATAGCTGCCCCAGTTCCCTCCCGGCATTCATCAGGGTAGGGGAGTTGGGCAGAAACTCCAGGTTAGCCATCACCTTGTAAAATTCAGCTTCTATGGCCTTAGTGTCTGCATTCGGGTGATAGATAAGCTCGGCTGCCGCGATGGCCTGGGCCACCCGGCGGAGCATATCTTCCGGCGTCTCGATGGGCTTGCCCTGCTTATCCTTTTTCAGGTATCTTTTCTCCAGCACCTGGCGGGCATTCTCGGTCAGATTGACGCTGAAATCAGGCTTGTCCTGAGCAGCGCCGAAAGGCTGAACTTTCGGTTTAGCTTGAATAGTTTGCTTGGTCATGGGTTTGGTCTCCTTCTTCTTAACGATTGGTGTCTCCGTTGGTTCAGCTTTTTCGAGTTTCTCCACCGGTTCAGCCTCTGCTAATTTTTCAATTTTAGTTTTAATCTTTTCGGTTTCTTTTGGCTCTCCGCCGGCTATTATTTCATGTACAATCGCCTGTATCTCCGCCCGGGTGGGTGCCGGACGCCTCCTCAGACTTGATTTTGGCACCAGGTCTTCCATTCCGGGCAAGGTTTGCGGTCTCTCCAATCTTTCGATTACCCGGGCGGTCAATTCCTCTAGCTTGTCCTTATCCCTAAGACCCATAGATTCGGCGTCAGCTACCACCGCCCGTAGAATCTCGGTGCGGTTGAGGTCGGCCTGTTTTTTGTTTCCTGATTGACTCATCGCCGGCTCCTCTGCCGTCCCCTGCTTGTTGTCTCCAGGTCCTCAGCGGGCATCAGGGGTAGCTGCGTGGTGGGTGTGTAAGGCTCGTCATCCTTCCCGATGGGAAGGACCAGGTTGTCTATCTCCCGTTTCAGGGCGGTAATATCTGTGAAGTCCCGGTAAACGCTGGCGAAGCGGATATAGGCGATGTAATCCGTTTTCTTTAGTATTTCCATCACCAGGTCGCCGATGACTGTGCTGGGTATTTCCCCTTTGCCCCTCCTGTAAAGCTCGGCTTCTATGTCATCTCCCAGCTTGTCGACGATGCCGGTGGGCAGGGGGCGTTTTTCGCAGGCCTTGCGGATGCCGCTCAGCAGCTTTTCCTTGCTGAACGCCTCGCGCCTCTGGTCTTTTTTAATGACAAACAGGATGGCCGGCTCCAGGCGCTCATAAGTGGTAAAGCGGGAGTTACAGCTCAAGCATTCCCGGCGGCGGCGGATGCCGTCATTTACATCACGGGAATCAATTACCTTCGAATCATCATGGCCGCAGTGGGGACAATTCATATATAGCACCACAAATTATGGGATACAGAAGTTAAGATACCACAACATATAGTGGCTGTCAAGGGATTTTCCGGATAGTTTTTCAGGAAAATAGTTGCGCCGTTCCGGTTGTCATTGCGAGTCCCGATTTTATCGGGACTCGGCAATCTGGGCGGTTGGGCGGAACCCGGTTCGGAAAAAAGTCCCCCCCCTCGCGCAGACCTTAAAAATGACCTTTGTTAAAACAAAAGAAACAAAGGCAAGTCGACCAGGCAAAACACAGGGAAATCTCGATAACAGCAATCAGGGGCAAGCGATGGATTCGAACTACGCCCACCGCGGGTGTCGGGCCACCTAAGAAAACAGATTGTTAAAGTGCATTGGAACCAGGTTTAAGAAAGGAACAGCACGGACAAGATGAATATAGCACTAATGTTCTAGTTTAGCAAGGGGAGTTTGGCGGGGGGTGGGGTGGGAAGCTATTCTCCTAACCACTGTTTGAGTGAAGAGGAAATATCATCATAGAGCGAATGCAGGTCTTCTTCCTTAGCTTCGATCTCCATGACTTTCAGAAACGCCAGATCTAGCTGAGTTCTGAGTTGCCTGCCGGTGCCTTTGATGTCGAATTGTTCGGGAATTCTGCCCAGGTCCTTCGATTGATAATCGTCAAAAATCAAGGAAAGAGCCTTGACCTTCTTCTGGCCTAATGCATCGATGTCCAACACCGGAAGCAATCTCCAATGAGATTGATTCAAGCTTATGAAGCCACCGTGAGTCTCTTCTCGACTTGCCAGAATTGTTAGAATACCCCAAGTGCTATTGACCCATATGCACAAAGCCTTCAGCCGGTCTAAGTCTTCATTTCGTAACTTAGCAACATAGAAGATATTAGATAATATAGGCTCAGTAGAGAGCAAAGAAACTGTATGTGCTGTATTGACCCTGATGCGATTAGGCAATAGTAAAATACCGGTTTTTTCTCTGAAGATACTTTTTGCGCTTTCTGTTCTAGGCAAGACATAAGCATTGGGTGAAGTTGTCATTATTATTCTTTGTTCTTCTTCACCTCCGTGTAAGACTTTCATACTGCCTGGAACGGCATCGTTTACTAGTTGGAAAGTATCGGTAAACCGATGTCTATCTACTCCAATAGAAGAAATAATATTGTTTAATCTGGTCAACTGTACTTTCCCTTCAATGTTACCAATCTTGAGCGTTCCAGCTAATAGTTTAATAACTTCATCCTGAAGCTGGATATTCGGCAGGAAAACGAATCTTCCCCAGTTATCCACATTGTCCAACAGTTCTCGCCGTTTGACGGTTGTGAGGAACGCTGAGCTTTTTCCCGCTTCAATAAAGCTGCCCTCTCTGCCATCAATCCGGTTGGCCAAGGCGATAGCCTCGATACTTGTATTCGGTTTTTTTAGCACGGTGACGAATATGGTCTCTTCACCGTCCAGATGCTTATCCGTTCGCTCGGCGACAAACATACATTCACTCAAGCTAGTCGATTCTGAGAAGTTATAATTGTTAGGTTCGTAGCTTACGATGACATATTTAAGATGGTATTTGGCGGCAATCAAGGTTCTTCCAAGAAACCATGATATGCCGCTTAATAAACCTTTGGGCAACACAAAGCAAATCTTGCCATCGCCCTTCAATCTAAAATTTGCCAGATACAGGAACAGGAAACCCTCTCCGGCCTGCCAGATTTGCGTGTAAGGGCGGAACTCACCATCTTTGAGCAGCAGGTCAAGGTCGGTGCCTTTGAGTAGCGCCCTTGCGGTGCCTTGAAGGCTCTTTCTTACCTCTTCTCTGACCTCGGTGTAGTCTTTCAGCACCTCGGCGCGTATGTGCTCGTCACTCATAAACCCGAACATGCCGCCGCCTTCTTTACCACCTCTGCCGGTAGTCCTGGCGAAGGGCGGATTCATAACAATAAGGTCGAAAGGTTCGAGGCGGGTGAGCTTCTCCATTAGCTCTCGGCTTTTCCGTTTTTTCTTGAGGCCGACCTGTGTGGCCTGGGCCAGCATCTTCCCGAATTTGGGTTTAGCTCTGGCAAGCTCAAGAGAACCAAGGGATACGGCATCGTCTTTTTCTCTGTAACCAAGGGGCATTGTGTAGATTGATGAATATTCAGGTATGGGCGTTTCAGGGCTGTGCAGAGCAAGATTCAATGCCGTAATCTGGGTGGCATATTCCAGCACGTCAAAGGCATAACAGGAGTTAATAAATTGAGAGTGGAATTCTGTCTCGATTTCCTTCGGGTTTTGGTCCGTACCTGTTGCCAATAATTCCATCCGGTAAAGAGAGTTGGCGGCGCTGTAGGCGGCAACTAATAGAGTCCCGCTGCCGCACGAGAAATCGGCTATTCTGGACAGTCTGGGTTTAGCCAGATACAAGAGAAGATAGGCTGCCGGTATCTGGGTATAGAAGGTGGCAAGACCTTTTTTCAGGCTCCAGCTTCCTACTACTTGATGGTATACCTTGCCAGCCAGGTCTCTTCTGAGCAGGGTTTTCTTTGAAGCGATGTCACCGGCAAGGCGCACCAGCCTGGAAAACAAGGTGGGTAACGATGGGTAGGATTTCAGCATCTCCTCAATGGCTTCAAAAATCGGCTCATAGTCTATCTCAAGAATATCGTGGGTGGCTTTAGCGATTGCCTTTTGAGGGTCGGTCGAAAGAGCCAGGTTTTCCAATGAGTCAAGCTTAAGGGCGTACCTGATGGAATCGTAATAAATGGAACTAAGCAGCATGGCGAGAACAGACTGCGCGAAAATAGCTTCCTTGATTTTAGCTGGGTCACCGATAGAAAAGCCGTAAAGCTCATAAAGAACATCATGAATGTTCTTAGCGATAGTATCCGACTCTTTGTGGAACGTTAAAGCGCTCACGAAGTCCTGAATAAGAGCGCCGACCTCTTCCTCAACCTTCTTAATACTCTCTTCGGTGATAACAAATTGCGTTATTTCCTGAATTAGAGTAGTGAGCAAGGGGAGACTTACATCATGCCAATCATCAACCGGTTTGGCGATTACGTTCTTCTGATACAGTATCTTGAAAAGGGTGCCCGATATATCTTCCGGGACTATCACCCGAACGGAAAGAGTTCCATTTTGAAGTTTTGTCCTGATTTCGCCGTCGCTTAATTCCTGCGGGAATTCCTGGGGATAAAAGACAGCTATTCCGACATCTGCTGTGAGTTGCTCGATACGTTTATTGGTGTCCTTCTCGGCGTCATTGCGGTCATAAGAGCCTTCGAGGACAATGGCCAAACCTTGATGATAGACGATGACGTCTTTGCGGCCTTTTCCGATATACTCTGACCTGGACACAATGCCTTGCTGTTCCAGTAACTGAGAGAGGATAATATTGAGCCGGCTTTCGTATGCTTGAGTCATTGACAATACTTTAGTGAGACGGGGGCGGGGTGTCAAGTTTCGTTTAAAGGGGGACGGCGTCCCCCTTACTGGATTCTATGCCCGCACACTCAAGTAGTTGCGTCCTGTTTGCCCGGCCAAAAAAACAATTCAGCTTCATATATTTACATAACGTTGGAAACAACTCAGGCTCGTTTAGCCTCGAGTTGTTTGCCTTAAAAAAAGTATTTCGGGCATTGTTGGGTGGTTTCTGGATTCCGTCCTTCAGCTGAAGGACGGAATGGCAGGATGGGTGGATTGGGCTAAAAAAGTGCCCCCTCCCTTGGCAGGGAGGGGGCTGAAGGGGGTGAAAGCATTCAATTTTAACGGGCGAGTCTAGCGGAAATTATTGCGTGACTTTGTTTTATCTATTTGCGCCGACGGCGGCATTACATGGTGCTGGCGGCCGTACATCGGGCTGCGCATGAATGATGGCATATCCAGTTCCTCTTCACTATTCTTTATAGTGGTGAGGAAGTCAGCTATTTCCAGGTCCTTTTTACTGAGAACTGCTGGGTTGGATGACTTATCTGCGCTAAACCCGGTAGCGATGAGCGTAATTTTCACTTCTTTATCCATAGCGGGATCTCGTGCCACGCCGAAGATGATATTAGCGTCGGGGTCGACTGCCGCCTTGATGACTTCAGCCGCCTGGTTGACCTCGAACAAGGTCAGGTTATCGCCGCCGACAATATTGAATAGCACGCCTCTTGCGCCTGAGGCGGAAACATCCAGCAGGGGACTCGATAAGGCTTCCTTGGCCGCGTCAGCGGCTCTATTTGCCCCTGAGCCTCGGCCGATCGACATCCAGGCCGGACCAGCGTCCTTCATCACGGCTTTAACATCAGCGAAGTCAAGATTGATAATGCCGGGAACTGTGATGACTTCAGCGATAGCCTGAACGCCTGCTCTGAGCACGTCGTCAGCCATCTTGAAAGCAGAGTCAACGCCTGTTTTCCTGTCAGCCATATCGAGAAGCCGGTCATTAGGAATGATAATCAGGGTATCTACCTTGCCTAAAAGCTGGGCGATACCTTCTTCGGCTGTCCTGGTCCGGTGTGCTCCTTCAAAGCTGAATGGCTTTGTGACCACAGCGATAGTGAGGGCGCCGGTCTGTTTGGCTATTTCAGCCACCACCGGGGCTGAACCCGTGCCTGTACCGCCTCCCATACCCGCTGTTATAAACACCATATCCGAGCCTTGTATGGCTTCTCTGAGTTCCTCGCGGCTTTCTTCGGCGGCTCTCGCTCCGAAACTATTATCGCCGCCTGCGCCAAGTCCTCTGGTTATTCTTTCTCCAATCTGTATCCGTACCGGCGCTTCAGCCACTGCCAGCGCCTGAGCGTCGGTGTTAGCGGCGATAAACTCTACACCAAGGATCTGCTGCTGGACCATCCGGCTGACTGCGTTTGAGCCGCCGCCGCCGAGACCGATAACCTTAATCTTAGCCGGGCTAAGGGTAAAGCTTGTTCTTGCCATTTTTATCCTCCTTCCTTAAAATAAGTTAATTTATTAATGTTATCCGAATAATGTCATCAGTCTTGAAGCCAGGCGCTTTATGCTGCCCCCGAAGCCGCTGGGCTTCCAGCTCTGCTGAGGCCCGTTTTTGGCCCCCCAGAGTAACAGGCCGACGCTGGTGGCATAAGCCGGGTTATGCAATATGTCGCCGATGCCGTTTATTCTTGCCGGCACGCCTATTCTCACTGGAATCGGCATTATTTGGCGTCCCAGGGTGTCTATGCCCGGCAGATTAGAACTGCCGCCGGTAAGTACCAGTCCGGCTGGTACCGTAGACGCAAATTCGGAGCGGGGCAGTTCAAGCATAACCAGCCTGAGAATCTCCTCGACCCGTGCCCTGATAATATCATTCAGGTCCTGGTAGTTGATGCCATGCCCGTTTTGAGCTATTTTCTGAGGTTGGTCTGTCTTGCTGCTTTCACTAACCGGCAGCACGCTGCCGTATTTTCTCTTCATTTGCTCGGCGACATCGAAGGGCAGCCCCAGGCCGATGGCCACATCCCGCGTCAGTTGGTAGCCGGCTACCGGTAAAATAGCTGTGTGCCAGATGCTGCCGTCCTTAAAAATGGCGATGTCTGTGGTGCCGCCGCCGATATCGGCCATCATAACCCCTACCTGTTTCTCCTCCTCGCTTAATACAGCTTCACCGCTGGCGAGAGGCTCCAGGACAAGGTCGTCGATTTCTATGCCGATACCCCTGATACATTTGGCCAGATTCTGAATTGAAGATATCGCGGTAGTAATGACATGTGTTTCCACGTCGAGCCGGAAACCATGCATGCCTACCGGATTCTTCACCCCTACTTGACCATCGACAGCGTAACTCCTGGGTATAACATGGAGTAACTTTCTATCGCTGGGGACTTTCACACTCTCAGCGTTTTGAAGCACTCTCTTCAAGTCATCCGAGCGCACCAGGCGGTCATTGCGGTTGATAGACACCACTCCCTGGTTGTTCAGAGAGGAAACCTGTCTGCCGGTCACGCCGACATAGGCTGATTCTACCTTGTATCCGCAGGACTGCTCTGCTTTGACGACTGATTCGTGGATGGCTTGTTTGGCTTCATCTATATTGACCACTATTCCTTTGTGTAATCCATTGGAAACGGTGAGACCGACGCCGACAACTTCCATGCCGCTCTCACGTATTTCTGCGATGGTGGTACATATTTTTGTCGTACCAACATCTATTGAGACTATCGTATTTCGCCTTGCCATATACCCCCTCCTTATTGAAACCGTTGCCGTCTTATTTCCTGGACCGTATGATTATCTACATATTTTAAATCCCCCTTGCCGATTTCGTAATTTATTCTTAAACTAAACAGCATCAAAAGCCGTTCTGAGCATTTTTAATAGAGTCGGTCTCCTCCAGCCGTTACCATGCTCCTTAACCTCAGGTGACGAACCTAATCTTTCTACCAGGTTAAAGTGCTCATCTTCATTCATAATGCGCTCCGCCGCCCTTAGTTTTGCCGAGCGGCTGCGGGGATTATTTTCAATTTCTGTTTCAGAAGGAACAATAACCCGCTTGTTAATCAATCTCAGGCTGGCTGTGTGCCCGCAAACACAGGTCGGAACGTTTGGCGGGCAGATGCAGTCTTTGGCTTCCTTTTGCATAAACTGTTTCACTATCCGGTCTTCCAGAGAATGGTAGCTGATAACCACCAGCCTGCCTTCATAACCGAGCAGGTTGACCGCCTGCTTGAGTGCCAACTCCAGATTCCCCAGTTCATTGTTAACCAGTATTCTCAGCGCCTGGAAGGTCTTTGTAGCCGGGTGGATTTTTTTACCCTTTCTTCCCCCGACTGCCCGCTCGACTATCCGGGCCAGTTCCAGAGTATTATTGATTGGACGCTCCTGCACGATTCGCCGGGCTATCGGCCGGCTGTAAGTCTCCTCGCCGTAGGTTCTTATCAGGTGAGCTAGTTCGGCTTCCGGGTAGGTGTTCACGATGTCCCCGGCCGTCATTTCCTGGTCCGGGCTGAAGCGCATATCCAGGGGAGCTCTCTCCTGAAAGCTGAATCCGCGGTCGTCACCCCCGAGTTGCAGGGAGGAAAGACCTAAATCGAAGAGAATGCCGTGCACCGGCACAAAATCATACTTGTAGCAAATCGCTTCCAGGTTCACGAAATTGTCGTTAACCAGGGTGATTGAATCGTAAGCTGCCAGCCTCTCCATGGCGGACTCTATCGCCTTGGGGTCAGCATCGATACCGAGAAGTTGTCCCCCGGGTGAACTCCTCTCAAGAATAGCGGCCGCGTGTCCCCCGCCGCCCAGGGTGCAATCGATATACCGCCCTCCGGGCTGTACGGACAGCGCCTTAATAGTTTCTTCAACTAGAACCGGAATGTGTGCGGGTGCTACCATCGTTTGCCCCATCAACGTTTTTTCCATTAACGCTGTCAATGCCGTTCTAGACTTTCAATTATTTGCCAGCTTTGTTCCTGGCTTATCGCTTTCTCGGTCTCCCACTGCTGCTTGTTCCACAGCTCAAGATAGGTATTAGCTCCGGCAATTATCAGTTCGTCTTCGATTCCCGCGTAGTCCCGGAGTGGAACCGGCAGGGCAATTCTCCCCTGGCCGTCGATTTGCAGTCTGAAGGCGGTGGCAAACATAGCCCGGTTAAGCCTTCTTGCTTTGCTGGCGGGCATCGTCCCGCCGGTCAGACTGGTTGCCAGTTTGTTCCAGGCGGGCAGCGAGTAGGCGACGATGCACTGTTCCGGCCCGGCAGTCAGTACCACTCCATCCTTCAGTTCAGTCTTGAACTTGGGTGGGATGGGTACCCTGCCCTTCTCGTCGACCTTGTATTCGAATTCGCCTAAAAACATTTTTAGCTCTTTACTCTACGCCCTGTTGTTACCTTAATTTGCCGTGTTCTACGTCTGGTTGCCACCACAATTTACCATATTTCACCATTAATCCCCATTTTGAACCAAAATATTCCATTTGTCAATATGTTAAGGAGGGGTTTTGAAAAAATATTTTGGGGGGAGGGATGAGAAGGGGTACAATGATAACTTTAAACTTCTTTCATATTGTTGTTTGATTACCAATCTGCTATCCTGATGGACAATGAGTGTTAAGAAGCGGGACATCAGAGTAGCTCAATGGAGCACGGGTAAATTGGTATCGACCGTCTATGGGCTTTTTACACTTTATTTTTTGGTATTGGCTGCCTCATTGTTGTTTGCCCCGAACCCGTTAAAGCTATATTTATCATGTGGATTAGAGGCCTTTACGGGGCTGGCTTTTGTTATATATGGTGGGGTCATCGGAGGTTCGTTATATGAAACGAACCGAAGGATGAATGAGGGGATTATGAGAAAAATAATGCGTCTCGAGGAGTCGGAAATTAAAAGCCGGTTACTGAAAATTGACACAACAGTGCCTGATAATTATAAATTTACCGTCTGGATAGTCCGAATCCTCGGAATCGGGTTGATAGCAACATCAGCGTTCAGTTTTGTAGTTTTTGGTTTTAAGTAACGAAGTGCTTTTGAAACTTGGCTGTCGTGTTAAGAATTTTCTCCCCCGCCTCTCTCTGTGTTAGAATAGGGCAGAATGAGAATCGATATTTTGACCTTATTCCCTGAGATGTTCAGTAGCCCGCTGAACTCGGCAATTTTCAAACGGGCTGCCGACCGCAAGCTGCTTGAGATTGCCATTCATAACTTTCGGGACTGCGCCCATGACAAGCACCATACAGTCGATGACACCCCCTACGGCGGCGGCGCCGGTATGGTGCTCAAGCCAGAACCTCTTTTTGAGGCTGTCGAGGCTGTAAAAGCAGGCCTCGGCACTGAAGACACGGCTAGCAAAATACCGGTTATCTTGCTCACACCTCAGGGACGCCTCTTTTCCCATCAGATTGCAGGCGAGCTTTCTGTGCATAAAAATCTGATTTTCATCTGCGGCCATTATGAGGGAGTGGATGAGCGGGTGCGCCAGAACCTGGTTACTGACGAAATCAGCATCGGAGATTATGTCCTGAGCGGCGGCGAGTTGGCCGCTATGGTGGTCATCGACGCCGTCATCCGGCAGGTGCCCGGCGTTCTTGGCTCGGAAGATTCGGTTACGGATGACTCTCACGCCAACGGGTTGCTGGAGTATCCCCAGTACACCCGCCCCCCCGTCTACCGGGACTGGCCGGTGCCTGATGTTCTGCTGTCCGGCAATCATGCCGAAATTGCCAAATGGCACCGGGAGCAGTCGATTGCCCGTACCGCTGAGCGCCGGCCTGACCTGTTGGACAAGGCTAATCTGACTCCGGCAGAAAGACGACTTGCAGAAGAACTGAAAAAACATTAATATAGTATGTTACGCTAAAATATGTGGGGAGTATTGAATAAATGAATATAGAGTCACTGCTTGAAGTTAAAGCGAATCCTAATATCCCGACCCTCACACCCGGCGACACCGTCCGGGTGAGCAGCAAGGTCGTCGAGGGTGACAAAGAGCGCACCCAGGTATTTCAGGGAGTTGTCATTAAGCTCAGAGACCGGGGAGTCGGCTCCAGTTTCACCGTCAGGCGGGTTACCTACGGCGTCGGAGTAGAGAAAACCTTTCCGTTAAGTTCGCCTCGTGTGGAAAAAGTGGAAATAGTGCGCCGGGGCAAAGTGCGGCGTGCCAAGCTGTTCTACCTGCGCGGCCTCAGTGCCAAGACCTCCCGTCTGAAGGAAAGGCGTTTAAGCCCGCGTGAGCAGGAGCTTGAGCGGGAAGAAGCCGAAAGAATGAAGCGGGAAGAGGCAGAAATGGCCAAAGCGGCTGCAGAAGCCCCTGTCAACGAAGCGGCAACTGAGGCAGCTCCGGAAGCGGAAGCCAAGAAATAGTTTTCATTTTGTCATCTATGCACCGTACCCTCCCCTCTCCCTTGAGGGGATAAGGAGAGGATGAGGGTGAACCCATCACTCCAGTCAGGTGTAGGTAGGTTAAGCGAAATATACCGTTCGTGGTGAGCTTGTCGAACCATGAACGGTATTTGAGTTATCCTTCGACAGGCTCAGGATGAGCGGGCCTGCGGTATAGATTGTTTTTCCTGGATAGCTCATCTTATTGAACAAAGAGGCTGCCTCTTATTTGGAGTGTGGGATGAGGTATGCTGAGGTTTGTGTCAACTCCCCCATCGCCGGGCGGCGGACTTTTAGCTATTCTATCCCTGAGAATCTGAGGGTTGAAGTCGGCCACGCCGTCTTTGTCCCCTTCGGCAGCAGACTGCTCCAGGGCGTCGTTCTGGAGCTAACCGACACCCCCGCCGTCGAGCAGACCAAGGACATCATCGGTCTTATCGAGCCGAAACCTGTCTTATCGCCTGCCCATGTCGCCCTGGCTTACTGGCTCAGCCGGCGATATCTATCTCCCATCTTTGACGCCGCGGCGCTTATGCTGCCGCCGGGCTTCGAGAGGAAGGCGCTCACTTTTATCTCCGCCCGCCCGGTGCCAGATGGTTTTGACCCATCCTCTCTTAAAGAAGACCAGAGCCGCACCATTGAACTGGTTAAAAAAGAGGGCAGAATCAGCCAGAAAGCGCTTGAGAAGGCTCTAGGGATTAAAAAGACCCAGCGCATCATTTCTCAACTGGTGGGGCGGGGGTTGGTAGAACGAAACTACGAACTGGAGCCGATAAAAGCCCGGCCTAAAATAGAAACTTACCTCAAGCTGGCGATTCCCGTCAACCAGGCTCGGCCGGAGATATCTAGCCTGGAGAAAAAGCGAGCCGGTAAGCAGGCTGCCTTGCTCTCTTTTTTGACCGAGCAGTCTGAATCAGTCTCATTGTCTGAAGCAAGGCAAGAGACCAACTGCGATAAAGCCACCGTCGATGCCCTGGTTCAAAAAGGTTTTATTACTGTCGAGCAAATTGAGGTCAGGCGCGACCCCCTTACTGCCCTTGCCGTTAACCTTTCTTATCCCTTAACTTTTACTCCCGACCAGGCTGCGGCTTTTCAGTCTATAAGTCATAGCCTGAGTCAAGAGCCGCGAGAAAAGCCGGGCGTGTTTTTACTGAACGGAGTGACGGGAAGCGGCAAGACGGAAGTCTACCTGCAATCTCTGGCTGAAGCGGTGAAGCTGGGCAAGCGGGGCATCGTCCTGGTGCCGGAAATAGCCCTCACTCCCCAGACCATCGAGAGGTTTTCCTCGCGGTTCCCCGGCAGGGTAGCCGTCCTTCACAGCCGGCTATCGATTGGTGAGCAGTTCGATGAATGGCAGCGTATCAGGAACAGAGAATTTGATGTCGTCATTGGCCCCCGGAGCGCGCTCTTCGCTCCCCAGCCTGACCTCGGCCTCATTATTCTTGATGAGGAGCATGAGTGGACTTATAAGCAGTCCGATGCCTCGCCCCGCTACCACGCCCGCGATGCGGCTATCAAGCTGGCCGAACTGACCGGCGCGACTGTCGTTCTGGGCAGCGCCACTCCTGACGTTGAAACCTACTACCACGCCCAAAAGGGAGATTATCAATTGCTACAGCTCCCGGAACGGGTGACTCCGTACCAGAATTCGCCGATGCCTCCTGTTGAGGTCGTGGATATGAGGGAAGAGCTTAAGTCCGGCAACCGTTCCATGTTCAGCCGCTCATTGTCTCAGGCTATTACCAGAGCCGTGGCCGGGGGAGAACAGGTCATGCTTTTTCTTAACCGGAGGGGTGGCGCCACTTTCGTGCAATGCCGGGACTGCGGCCACGTTCTCGCCTGCCGCCGATGCAATGTTTCTATGAGCTATCATCCCATCGAGGATATCCTTGTCTGTCACCAGTGTAATTACCGGATGAAGGTGCCTCAGATTTGTCCCAAATGCCAGAGCCGCCGCATCAAGTTTCTCGGCGTCGGCACCCAGAAACTGGAGCAGGAGGCGGCCAGTACCTTTCCCGGAGCACGGCTGCTGCGCTGGGACAGCGATACTACAAGGGAGAAGCAATCCCACCAGGAGATTCTCGACAAGTTCCGCAGCCATGAGGCCGATATTCTTATCGGCACGCAGATGATTACCAAAGGTCTTGACCTGCCCCGGGTTACCCTGGTGGGGGTGGTTAATGCCGATACCGCCTTACACCTGCCCGACTTCCGGGCGGGCGAGAGGACTTTTCAATTGCTGACTCAGGTGGCTGGCAGGGCCGGGCGAGGACCTTTGGGCGGGCAGGTTATCTTTCAGACTTACTCCCCTGAAAACTATGCCATTCAGTCCGCCTCCAAACATGATTATGCTTTGTTTTATGAAAAGGAAATTAATTACCGTCGCCAGCTCAACAACCCCCCCTTTAGCAGTCTGGCCAGGCTTACTTACACCCACACCAATAACGCCGTGTGCCAGAGGGAAGTTGAAAGAATGAAGAAACTGATTGCTGATGAGATAGCCGCTCAAGGCATTGCCGGTCTTGGTATCATCGGCCCTGCCCCGGCCTTCATTCCAAAGCTCGGGGGCAGATTCCGCTGGCAGCTCATCCTGCGCGGCTCAGACCTGACCGCCTTCCTCTCCCCGCTGCCTATCCCTCAGGGCTGGACGGTTGATATTGACCTGGTGGGACTGTAAAAGGTCGGGCTCACCAGTCATTGCTTCGTCCTTCCGCAGAAGGACGAAGCAATCCGTTTCCGTCTTTTATAAAACAGTTTGCGGATTGCTTTGTCCTCGCAATGACTGAACCACCAAACCAAAACCGATTTAATTTTACCTCTCGTCTCAAATTGGGTATAATTTAATTAGATAGTCTTTGAGGTGAATATAAATGGCGGTTCTTCCGATTCGCGTAGCTCCCGACCCGGTGCTGCGGCAGAGAGCCAAGCGGGTTAAGTCCGTTGATAAATCAATCCATAAACTCATCAAGGATATGATTGAGACAATGAATGCTGCCCCCGGCGTAGGCTTGGCCGCTCCCCAGGTAGGCATTCCCCTCCGCGTGATTGTTATCGGCATACCTGAAGAAGAGGAGATATGCCTCATTAATCCTGAGATTGTGCGCCGTAAGGGTGAGCGAATCGTCGACGAAGGCTGCCTCAGTATTCCGGGCTACACCGGCCGGCTCAAGCGCTCTGAAACTGTTACTGTCAAGGGGCGTGACCTCAAAGGTAAGGAAATCAGGATTAAGGCCGACGAGCTGCTGGCTCAGGCTCTGGAGCATGAGATAGACCATATCAATGGGGTGCTCTACATCGACCGTATGGAAAATATGGATACTTTTCACAAGGTCCTGCCCAAGAAACCCCAGGAAACCGAACTGGATAAGGATGATGAATCCGAAGAAGCTGAACTTTAGTTAGACCGTATTATACGCAGATAAAGATAGATAGGTATACAATAATGCAGGGGGTCTGGTATTTGCCAGACCCCCTGCTGTTAACTCTTTTGTAAAGAAAGCTTTGCGGTTAAGGCTTCTTTCCCTGTGTTGAGTTACCACTTCCTTGTCCTGCATCACTTGGCTTACCAGCATCGCCTGGTTTACCAGTCTCGCTCGGCTTGCCAGTTATATCTGCCTGTCCCTGAGCTGTTTTCCCTCCGCTGTTCACGAGCAGTTTGACTACCGGCTTGAAGAGGAACTTGCCCTGGCCAGTCTGGATGAGAGATTTTTCTCCATCGAAATCCAGGGTAAGGGTGGTCTTGTTGCCACCGCCGACATTGAATGGCCCGACTATTCTCAGCTTGCCGCTGGGAACTTCGGCGGTGTAGGAGACGTTGTCAGTCGTCTCTCCGGTAACTTTGGTGACGTCCATGCGTATCTGGGTAAATTTGCCAGCAGTTATATTGGCGCTGCCCAGAATCTTTTCCACGCCGATGACATCCATCAGGTCGAAGCTATCTGGAACTCCCAGTATGGATATCCAGCCGCTGGCATTTTCCGAGGTATCCGCCGCGGCATTACCTGTTGCCTGGTGAATTTCCAGGTTACTCAAATAGACCACAGCGCTCTTTACATTAGCAGGCGGAGGGTCTGTGGCACGAATTTCAATAATGCCCCATTCTTTTGTCGGTGTAGCTGCTGTAGACGGTGCGGTTGACGTAACTGGTGTATTCGGGGTAGTTGATGTTGCCGCAGGGGTGCAGGCTGAGAGTGTCAGCAGCAGGGCGGTAACCAGCGCCATTGTAATTTTACCTGTACTTCTCATCTTTGAACTCATCATAGAATGTCCCTTTCTCGCCTCCTTATTGAATTTAGTATTTTCTAATATATAACGTACACATCGGCAATTAGTTACGTTATTGTTCCTTTAGTTTTTCTTGCCGTGCAGATAGTCTATCGCCCATTGGGTAGCATTGTCTCCGTGAAGCTCAAGCCTGATGTCAGGCTCTATGCCTTTACCTTCTATCAGACGCCCATTAGGTGTGGCCCAGCGAGCTATGGTGAGATATATTCCCGAGCCGTCCTTGAGCTGATAAAAAGTATCGACACTGCCCTTGCCGAATGTTGTCGTGCCGGCAACTGTGGCGCGCCCATAGTCCTGTAACGCTCCCATCAGCACCTCGCTGCCGCTGGCGCTGAAGTTGTCAGACAGGGCAACGATAGGCAGGGTGGTCTTTATCTCAGTCGGTTGAACAGATGAGGGGGTCCTCCCGCCTTGTTTGTCCACCACATATACAACAATGCCTTCCTTGATGAAGTGGCTGGCCACTTCGACAACGATGTCCAGCAAGCCGCCCGGATTGCTGCGCAGGTCTAGGATAATTCCGGTAGCTCCTTTCCCGGCCATGTCCTTCAACACTTTTGTTAGTTCTATGTCCGTGCGCCCGTTAAACTGGTAAATCCGGATATAGGCTATGTCACCCTTCATCTCTAAAACGACTGTGGGCACTTCTATCGCAGCTCTGACAATCTTAATCTCATCCGGCTCGGTTTCACCTATGTGGAGAACCGAAAGCGTAACGGTGGTTCCCCGCGGCCCGCGGATGTGGAGTATCGCCTCTTCCAAACTCATTTCTGAGGTTGGTAATCCGTCAACTGCCAGAATGATGTCCCCGGCTATTATGCCCGCTTTGGCTGCCGGCGAATCCGGCATCGGTGAAATTATCGTTATCCTCCTGTCTTTCACGCCGACAAAAGCGCCGATGCCTTCAAACTGTCCGGTCAGGTCGGTTTGGCTCATCTGGTAGCTTCGAGGGCTGAGATAAGAGGAATAGGGGTCGTTCAACGCCTCTAACATGCCCTTGATAGCTCCTGCGGACAAGTTAGCGCTATTGATTTTGTCCTTCTCGACATAATTATTAAGGATAACCTGCCAGGCTTCATTCACCACATCCTGCCCCACCCCCTGGCTGGGATTGGCCGGACTGCTGATTGTAATCGGCGGAGTGCTGTTGAGCGTGCAGCCGGCGCTAAAAGACAGCATCAGGCTCGCCGCTATCAGCAGGGCGATAATGGCAACACTTATTGTTTTCGGCATGAGTAAATATCCTCCTGGAAGTGTTTTGGCTCGATTTAATGATACCAGTCACCGGTTGGTCATCAAAATGGTGACATTATTAACAAAAAGTGGGTTAAGTGAACCTGTAAGCCGAGTTCTGTATCCCGATGTGCCGATTCGTTTCACTCCTGCGGCATCCCGCAAGAACGAAGTGAATCGGGATAATCGGGACGGTGACCATCTATCTAGCCCCGGTGTTACCACCGGGGTCAAGCGACCAACCCGGGGACTGGGCCGGGCGTCCCTCATATCCCTCTATTTGGTCTTGCTCCGGATGGGGTTTGCCCAGCCGGCCGGTCACCCGGCCGCTGGTGAGCTCTTAACTCGCCATTTCACCCTTATCCTCGACTTTAGTCGGGACGGTATGTTTCTGTGGCGCTTTCCGTAGGGTCGCCCCTCCTGGGTGTTACCCAGCATCCTGCCCGGTGGAGCTCGGACTTTCCTCCCCGATGTTAATCGGGGCGGTCACCCGGTTTACTCAACCCATTAATACTGTAATCAAGAAGGCGTCATAAGTCAAATATCAGGCTTCCTAGACACGTGGTAAAAACCCTTAGTGAAAAAATACATTGTTCTGTGTATTGATGTAAGGGAAAATCGGGACTAATTTGATATTGGGAATCGGCGCCTGCTGCTTACCTTTCTGCCCGGCTCGCGGCGCATGTGTCACTACTTGCTTATACATCAAGAGCTTTGTCAGTGAAGCTATCTTTCACTGTAGATACCGGATGGCGTCAATAAGTCGAACCGCCAATCTCCTCCATCTTCCCGGTAACAACAAAAACCACCCGTTCGCAGATATTGGTGACTCTATCGGCGCTGCGTTCCAGATTATGCGCCACCCACATAAGGCGGGTTGCCCTCGTAATTGTCTTCGGGTCTTCAGCCATAAAAGTAAGCAACTCCCGGAAAATCTGGTCGTAGAGATTGTCTATAAAGTCGTCTTCGGCGATGATTTTCCTGGCGGTTTCAGCATCCCGGCTGACGAAAGCATCCAGGCTGCGGCACAGCATATCGACGGCCTGGTCAGCCATCCGGGGAATATCGATGAGCGGTTTTAGCGGAGGCTCATCGCCAATCAAAATAACAATTTTCGAGATGCCGGCGGCGTAATCGCCAATTCGCTCTACCTCCGTTATGATGTTTAGCACAGCTACGATAACACGCAAGTCGCTGGCCATAGGCTGCTGGGTGGCTATAAGCTGAATGCACTTCTCTTCAATCTCGAACCTTTTATTGTTTACCTTCCGGTCATCGGCGATTATCTCATGAGCCAGTTCCATGTCTCTCTTCTTCAAAGCCTCGATAGAGCGAAGCATAGCCTTGCTGACCATGCTGCCCATAGCCAGCATATCATCCTGTATTTCTCTCAGGTGCTTATGAAAGACTGTTCTTATTTCCATCAGTATCCTCCCCGGGGTTATTTATCCAAACCGGCCCGTAATATAGTCCTCGGTGCGTTTATCCTTTGGGTTGGTGAAAAGTTGAGAGGTCGGCCCATATTCCACCAGCGCTCCGGACCTATCCTCTTGCATCATCATAAAGGCAGCCATATCCGATACGCGGGCTGCCTGCTGCATATTGTGGGTAACGATAATGATAGCATATTCTTCAGCCAGATTCCTCATCAAATCCTCGATTTTAAGAGTAGCTACCGGGTCCAGGGCGCTGCATGGTTCATCCATCAGAATCACCTCCGGCTCAAGAGCCAGCGTCCGGGCAATACATAGCCGCTGCTGCTGACCGCCCGATAGCTCCATTGCGCTCTTGAGCAGACGGTCTTTCACTTCATCCCAGAGCGCTGCCCGGTGTAGCGCTTGTTCTACGGTCTCTTCCATATTATCCGTAATGCCGTTAACCCGGAGACCGAAAGCCACATTCTCGAAGATTGACTTGGGAAATGGGTTCGGCTTCTGAAAAACCATACCGATTCGGTAGCGGACCTCGGTGGGGTCCACACCAGGAGCATAGATGTTCCTGCCATCGAAGAGCACTTCCCCCGTGATTCTGGTGCCCGGTATCAGGTCGTTCATTCGATTGAAACAACGCAATAAGGAGCTTTTGCCGCAGCCGGAAGGGCCGATGATTGCAGTAATCCGGTTGCGGGGTATTACCATAGAGATGTCACGGAGAGCCTGAAAATGACCGTACCACAGTTCCAGTTTCTTTACTTCTAAAGACGCAGTATTGCTTTCCATATTTTATTTATTCCTCGGCTCTCTTCTGGTATCGGTTCCTCAGAAAGATAGCGGTAGCATTCATGCTCAAGAGAACGATAAGAAGAACGATAATCCCGGCAGCAGCCAGGTGCTGGAAATCCTCCTGGGGACGGGAAACCCAGTTGAATATTTGTATTGGCAGGACGGTGAAGCGGTCCAGGGGGCTGCTCGGAATGAAAGTTAAATATACCAGGGCGCTGATGGCAATCATCGGGGCGGCTTCCCCGATAGCCCGTGACATAGCCAGGATGGTTCCGGTCAGGATGCCGGGGAGGGCAGACGGAAGAACGATATTACGCACCACCTGCCACCGGGTAGCTCCCAGGGCGAAGGCGCCCAAGCGATGGCCCTCGGGGACACTGCGGATAGCCTCCTGTGCAGCTATGATAATTACAGGTAAGGACATCAGCGTTAAGGTTAAAGCCCCGGCCAGAATGCTCCTCCCCATAGCCAGAGCCTGAACAAAAAAGCTTAGCCCTAGTAGTCCGTAGACAATAGAAGGTACGCCGGCAAGGTTGTTTATGTTGGTCTGGATTATCCGCTGCAAACGGTTATCTGGGGCATACTCCTCCAGATAAATAGCGGTCCCGATGCCGATAGGCAGGGAGAAAAGGGCTGTCATCACCATAATCCATAAGGTGCCGAAGAGAGCAGACAACAATCCGGCTTCTGCTGGTTTTCGCGATGGATAACTGGTGATAAACTGCCAGTCCAGCCACCCCGCGCCGTCCCTTAGAACATCCGCCACAAGAATAATCAGGACAAGAATACCTGTCAGGGTCGCCCCCAAAAATAGGGCGCTGAACAGATTTCCTCTAGCCTGCCTTGTTTTTAGATGCCGCTGGAAAGTGAAGCCGTTTTTCATTCTAATATTTCTCCCGGTAGCGCCTGACGAACCACTGGCTGAATAGATTCATCAACAGGGTCATAATAAAAAGGAGTAGCGCCACGGCGAAGATGGTGTAATACTCCACTGTCCCATGGGGGGTCTCTCCCAGACTTATCTGAACTATATAGGAGGTCATCGTCTGAATGCTCTCCAGGGGATTCAGAGTTAGTTTCGGCGTCGAGCCGGCGGCAATGGCCACTATCATCGTTTCACCGACAGCCCTTGAAAGAGCTAAAATCAAAGCCGCAACTATCCCGGATACTGCGGCGGGCATTACCACGCGGGTAGCCACCTCAAACCGAGTCGCTCCCAATCCATACGCCGCCTGACGCAAAGAACGGGGTACGGCTACCATAGCATCCTCGCTGAGAGAAGAAATCATAGGGATAATCATCACTCCCATAACCAGACCTGCGCTCAGGGCATTGAAAACTATCATATTGGGAAAAATGTTTCTCAGCAGAGGCGTCACAAAGGTGAGGGCAAAGTAGCCATAGACTACCGTAGGTATGCCGGCCAGGATTTCCAGAAGCGGCTTCACTACCCGGCGCACCCTATCCCTGGCATACTCGCTAAGGTAGATGGCGCTGGCCAGGCCGATGGGCAGCGCCACCAGGATGGCAATGCCGGCCGTCAGTAAAGTTCCGCCCACCAAAGGCAGAACGCCGAAGTTCTGAGGTTGAAATAATGGCGTCCACTTTGTTCCTGTGAAAAATTCAAAAAGGGAGACCTCCCTAAAAAACCCGGCCGTTTGTACTACAAGCATTATGACGATGCCGATTGTCGTCAAGATAGATACCAGAGCACAGGCAATTAGTACCTTCTGAATAACCGCTTCTTTGAGGCGGTTCTGCTGTCTTAGCATCCTCAGAGACGAAAAGGATTTGCCAACTGTATTATTCGAAGGGTCTATATGTTCGGATAACATTTGCTTCCTTAAGACTGTTTAATATATATCTCACTCAAAGCGCTTTCCCACTCTCCTTAAGAGGAGAGTGGGAAGAGGGGATGAGGTTCAGTTCAGTTCTTCCGATTCAGTTTACGGAAGTTTGCCCGTGTTTGCAATATATACGGAGGGTTGCATGGGTATATAGCCTACTTCGGCTACCAGCGCCTGCCCTTCCTTCATGTAGAACCGGAGGAACTCTTTCACTTCCGGGCGAGCCAGGGCTGCTTTGTTAGGATAGATGAAGAGCGGCCGGGACAGAGGAGTGTAAGTAGCGTCGTCGATGGTCTGTTTTGAGGGGAGCACAGGGCCCTTGCCAGAATCGACAGCTACCAGTTTTAGCTTGTCCGTATTCTCCACATAGTAGGCATAGCCGAAGTAGCCCAGGGCATTCTTGTCACCGGCAATTCCCTGCACCAGGACATTATCGTCCTCACTGGCCGTAAAGTCAGCCCGGCTGGATTTAGCCTTGCCCACGATAACCTCAGTGAAGTAATCGAAGGTGCCGGAATCGGTACCCGGGCCGTAGAGATTGATGGGCTGGTCAGGCCATTCGGAGCGAATCTGGTTCCATCGCTTTATCGCGGATGCTGGCTCCCAAAGCTTCTTCAATTCAGCAACTGTCATGGAAGTTGCCCAGGTATTTTGAGGATTGACCATCACGGAAAGTCCATCGACGCCTACAGGCATTTCAACCCACTCGATACCATTCTTGGCGGCTGTTTCCTTCTCTGATGTCGAAATCGGGCGTGAGGCATCGCTAATCTGGGTTTCGCCGGCCACAAACCGCTTGAAACCGCCGCCGGTGCCGGAGATACCTACATTGATTCGTACCTGGGGATGAACCTTTCGGAACTCCTCAGCTACAGCTTCGGTGATGGGAAAGACCGTGCTGGAACCATCGATTTCTATAGTGCCGGAGAGAGTAGAGGTGGCGGGTTTGGTTGGCGTGGTCAGTGTAGCCGGTATGGTCGGTGTCGCGGGCGTGGTCGGTGTCGTAGTCGGTGTAGCGGGTGTGGCTGGTGTAGCCGTTGTGGTGGGCGTAGCTGGTGCTGCCGTGCAGCCAGCCAGGATAGCACTTGCTAAAAGCAGCATTATCCCAAGAGTCTTGAACCATTTTCTTGTTATTATTATCAACAAATCTCCTTCACTCCTTCTCTATTTTATCACTTATTTTTGTTTCTATCTTTGGCATTCTTCTAGTTATGGACTGACGCCATTTCGGCAATGAACTGAGCCGCCAGGTGATGTCCGGCCAGCGTTTCAGGGTGCTCGGCAATCAGGTGTAATACCGCCTCAGCGGTAGCCAGGTTTGTTGCCAGCGGAACATTATGAACATCGCAAACCCTCAACAGGGCTGATACGTCCGGCTCGTGGGGATGCGCTGTTAGCGGGTCACGCAGGAAAATTACCGCGGTCACCTCTCCGTTGGCTACCAGGGCGCCGATTTGCTGGTCGCCGCCTAGAGGTCCGCTCTGTAGAAGCATAACCTGCAGCCCGGCCCGTTCTTTTATGGTCTGTCCGGTGCTCCGCGTCGCAATCAGATCGATTTCGCACAGTTCCTCTTTATGCGCTTTCACCAGTTGTACCATCTCTTCTTTCTTGGCATCATGCGCCACCAGCGCCAGGGTCTTTCTCATTTCTATTCTATTACCTCCTTTTTACCAGTCTCCCGGGAATCCGCCGCTGTGTCTCCACCAGTCATCGCTATTATTAGCCCCATCAGTAACTATCCGCTTAAGTAATCTTGCTGCCCACTGCTTCAGACCGGAGAACCAGGCTTTGATTTTCATTTGTTTTTCCTCCCTTTTTCAACTCTCAACTTCATCATAACCGGTAGAGATTAAGGTTGATTTAAGGCGATGTTAAAACTGGGTAAAATTTCTTCTCCCTCAAGTTCCCTGATTAACCCTTCGACTTTGGCTTTCACCTGGTCTCTGATTTCTCTTACTCTTTCTATCGGCTTGCCTGCCGGGCCTTCGATGTGCCAGTCATCAGTGGGTAAAAAACTGGCCGGGCAATTCCCCTCGACACCGCAGCCCATATTAATAACAAGGTCGACGTATTCCAGCATCTCAGCGGTTAGCAGTTTTGGCTTTCGGCGGCTGATGTCCAGGCCCACTTCGCGCATCGCTTCAGCCGCTACGAGAGTGACCTTACTAGCTGGTTTGGTTCCTGCTGAAAAACCCCTTGCCTTTCCATTTGCCATCTGGTTGAAGAAGGCTTCAGCCATCTGACTCCGTCCGGCGTTATGCACACAGACAAACAACACTTTTTTCATTTTGCCTCCAAACGAAAAGCCTTAAACTACCCTTTTCATCTCTAAGTGTAAAAGATGGAGTTTAAGGGCGGTTTAAGGCTTTGTTAAAGTCTTGTTAAATCTGTGGATTGATTGAACCGGGGTTGGATTTAAGAGGGATGCTGAAACTGAAGGTAGAGCCTTTGCCCTCTTCGCTTTCAGCCCGGATATTGCCGTTGTGAGCCTGGATGGTGTGTTTGGCGATAGCCAGTCCGAGTCCGCTGCCGCTCCTGGTCCTGGCTTTATCCGCTTTGTAGAAGCGTTCGAAGACATGGGGCAGGTCATCTTTAGCGATTCCCAGCCCGGTATCTGAGACACTAACGGTAACAGACTCTCTGTCCGCTTTTGTCGATACCGTCACCCTTCCACCGGCGTGGTTAAACTTGATGGCATTATGCACCAGGTTAACCACAGTCTGTCGAATTCTATCGCAGTCGACCGTAATGATGGGGAGGTGTGAGACGAGCTCGGACGTCATTGTTACCTGCTGTCTTTCCGCCAGCGGCTTTAATTGGGCAATCACTCCTTCTATTAAAAGGTTGAGGTCGGTAGGCGACTTCTCCAGGTCGGCTTTACCTGTTTCGATGCGTGATAGCTCGGTAAGCTCCGATACCATCTGGGTCAGGCGGTCGACCTCATTATCAATCCTGATTAAGAAATCCGCTGCCGCCTCTTTATCATCGAGAGCGTTATCCCTTAACGTCTCTACCATCGCTTTGATGCCTGCAATAGGGGTTCTTAAATCATGGGATATGTTGCCTACCAGTTCCCGCCGCATTGTTTGCAGCGAGCGCAGTTCCGTCAGGTCTTGAAAAAGCAGGAGCGCCCCGCTTAGCTCGCCCTCTGTAATCGGGGTCGCGATAGCCCTGAGAAATCTTTTTGATAGAGCTGTCTCAAACTGGACGCTTTGCGGTTTGCCGGTTCTCAGGCATAGTTTCAGAATCTCATCGGCTTCATGGTCACGCACCGCTTCTATCAGGGGTCTGTTTATCACATCTTTCTCACGGAAATTGAAGAGTCTTTCTGTGGCCTGGTTGGCCAGGATTATCTTTCCTTCCGTATCTGTCAGGACAACCCCATCAGTCAGTCCCGATATTATAGCAGTGAGCCTGCCTTTTTCATTAGATAGTATCCCCATAGTATTCTTAAGGGTGGATGACATCTCGTTAAATACATGTGCCAGCCGCCCGATTTCGTCATGGCTCCGCACGGGAATCAGTTGCTCCAGTTTTCCGGCGGCGATTCCTTCCGCAGCCCGGGTGATTTGCCTCACCGGCCGGGTTACCAGCCTGGCAATAACTACTGCCGCCAGGATGACTAACAGCGTGGCTGCGCCTACAGCTAAGACGATTGTTATGACCGTGGTGTTTACTGAGCTTTCCACCCCTGTTAGCGGCAATGCGACTCGGGCTATGCCCAGGACTTGCCCTTGATTAATGACAGGTACGGCGATATACATCATATTTTGATTGAGAGTGGTGCTGTAGCGGGTGGCCTGCCCTATTCCGGTGGCGAGAGCACCTTTAACCTCAGGACGGGCAGCGTGATTTTCCATGCCGGCAGGGTTCTGGTCTGAGTCACCGAGGACGGTACCATTATTGGAAATAAGGGTTATCCTGGCGCCTATTTCTTTCCCGATGCTTTTTGCTATGCTATCCAGAGTCTCATTCTTAGCCGGGTCGATGAAACCGGGGAGGCTTATACCGGCTACCAGCCTGGCTTCATTAGCTAACTGTGACTCTAACTGGCTGATTTGTATGTCTTTGGTGGAGTCAGTCATATAGAAACCCAGCAGACTCATAGTCAGTACCACCAGGGCGATAAGCGGAATGGTTATCTTCCAATAAATGCTACGTGACAATTTCACTCCTCAAACTTGTAGCCGGTCCCTCTGACTGTTAGCAGGTGCTTGGGTTTTTCAGGATTATCTTCTATTTTTTGTCTCAACCACCGGATATGAACATCGACGGTGCGGGTATCACCGGTATAATCGTAATCCCACACCTTTTCCAGAAGCTGGTCCCGGCTGAAAACAAAGCCCTTATTCCCGGCTAGAAATACCAGTAGATCGAACTCTTTTGGAGTCAGTTCCAGAGGTGAAGCCCCTTTTGAAACCTGGTGACGGGCGATGTCAATCCTGATGTCACCTATAGTTAGCAGGTCACCCTTGACTTCCGGTTGGATTTTCGCCATCCTGGCACGGCGGAGCATGGCTCTGACCCTGGCGATAAGCTCTCTCAGGCTGAAGGGCTTGGTCATGTAATCATCGGCGCCGATTTCCAGCCCGACTATCTTATCGGTCTCTTCGGTCCTTGCGGTCAGCATCAATATCGGCGTCGTCACCTCTTTGCGGAGAATGCGGCATACCTCAAGACCGCTGACCTCAGGCAGCATCACATCGAGGATGATGAGGTCTGGTTTTTCCCGGCGGGCTGTCTCCAGAGCCTGGGCGCCGTCAACCGCCGTTGCCACCTCATAGCCCTCTTTGTGAAGGTTATACTTGATGGTATCCAGCAGGTTGCGGTCATCTTCCACAATCAGAATCTTGTCCGTGACGCCAATATTGGTCATTGCCTACAGTATAGGACGAACGGCGACTGCTATCAAATGCGACATTAAAGCTAATGGCTTAAGCTTCAATCCATTAGAAACGAAAGTACCTGACCTGCTTGCTGGTGGTTAAGGGGGCATCAGTCAGAACTAACCTGCTCTGGCGTTTACAAGCACCAAAGGTATTTCTCCGTGGCGCAGTATTTTCTCAGCCACGCTGCCAAATGCAAAGCGGCCTAAACCGGAGCGGCCGTGGGTTGACATAACCATCAGGTCGGACTTGGTCTTTTTGGCTGTTTCAATGATATCCTCGGCGGCATCGAAGCCCAATGTTACTATGTGGCTGACATCGAGACCCTTCTTTTTCAATTCTTTTTCCAGCGCGGTCATTTCCCGTTCAACCCGTTTCTTCTCAGTCTCATTTAATTTCGCATAATCGACAAAAGCCCCGGACTCAGAGCCATTGTCCAGTAGCCGCACCAGGGTAGCCATCCGGAAGAGAGTGGCGCTAATCTTTAATTTGGAAGCCAACTCTTCTGCGATAGGCAGAGCAAGTTTACTAAGCTCCGAACCATCCAGGGTTATCATCAGTTTGTTAATCAGTTGCTCCTTCTTTTTTGTCTGCCTGGCGCTTTGTGGTCTGATGAGCATTACCGGCTTGGGTACGGTCCGGCAAACATGGTCGGTTACGCTGCCCAGCATCTTACCAATCTTGAGCCCGGAGGTGCTGACGGCGGTCATAATTATCAAATCCACATCGTTCTCATCCACCAGTCTGCAAATACTCTCCTGCGGTTCTCCTGAGACGACTTTTGTGCTAACTTTAACTTTCCTGGCCTTGGGCTGTCCGCCTTTAATATTAGCCTCGACAGTCTCAGCCAGCCTGTCCAGATACACCTGGTGGATATGTTCATACTCCTGCTGGCGTTCCGGTCCCCGTACGTGGAGCAAAACCACCTCGCAACCCATCCTCCTGGCTAATTCCTCACCATAAGGCAGGGTAATCTCAGCTAGTTCAGACCCGTCAAGTGGCAATAAAATCCTTTTAAACATGTTATACTCCTTTAGCTTTAGCAAAAACAGGCCGTTTGAGTAAATTTGTTCAAGCAGCGATTATTCTGGTTGCTGATATTATATCACAGGGCGCAACTGGGGTTAAGAACCATTGCCTTCAGGCGGGATTAGTATGGTAAAATTGTAGGCAATTTCAGAGAGCCGGCTTGGCTGTTTGTGAGAATGGTCGGAGAGAGTATGGCACCTGCCAGACGGTATAGTCTAAATAAAGTTAAGTTACTGCATTTGCTTGAGGAGTTAAAAGCCAACTCTGTAGATGTTGGCTCTCTTTGTGTTCCGCCCGGAGCTTCAAGAGCAGCGATACTGGAAATGGTGGAAAAAATATTGGGAACAGAAGTACAACCTGAAGACATGGCTGATTCAATCGCGGGGTCTCAGACCGGAGCGATAGTTTTCTGGGGGCCGCATCACCGGTATCTTGTGATGCCGCCATTCCCGGTGACTAAGGGGAGTTTTTCAAAAACGTGTGAAATCGAGCCTTTGTATTCTCTGATGCATCGGGAATTCCTGCTGGGACTGGTGATGGTGAGGCTCGGAGAGTATAGTGTCGGCGTCTTTCAGGGCGAGAAATTGCTTGCAAGTAAGGTAGGCACCGGGCTGGTGCATGCCCGCCACCGGCAGGGAGGCTCATCCTCCAACAGATTCCGGCGCCACCGTGAAAAACAGATGGAAATATTTTTTACCCGGGTCTGCGGGCATGCCAGAGAGCAATTGGAGCCTTATGTCAGGCGATTGGACTATGTTATTTACGGAGGTACAAAGGAAACAATACTTGATTTCCGCAAGCAATGCCACTTTCTTCATGAGTTTGATAAAGTGACCCAGGATAGGTTGCTTAACATAAGAGACCCCAAAAAATCAGGGCTGGCAGAAGGGATCCAGGAAGCCTGGTCAAGCCGGGTAATCCAGTGGGATTAGAAAAAGATGAGAGGCAAGCGTCACTAACCACGTGAACGGGCACACCACCTTCACTATATTATAGCGTTGGTGTATAATTAGATGATTCTACCGGATTCACTTCCGAACCCGAAATATCTATTATAAATGAAAAGGAAATGTGATGGAGCAATACAGAAGTCAATACAAAGGCAAGAAAGTGCTTATCACCGGCGGGGCCGGTTGCGTCGGCTCGAATCTGACTAAAGCCCTGACCGAGGCTGAGGTAGCCAGAGTTACAGTTCTCGATGACCTTTCCTCAGCCGAGAAATGGAACATACCATTTGCTCCTAACGTCGTATTCATCGAGGGCAGCATTCTGAATGAGGAAGTCTTGAAGAGAGCTTTCTCGGATAGGCCAGATGTCGTTTTTCACCTGGCAGCTCACTTTGCCAACCAGAACTCGGTGGACAACCCGGAGACCGACCTTAATGTCAACGGACTCGGTACCGTGAAGGTGCTGGAATATTCCCACTTGGCCAGAGTATCCAGGTTTGTCTTTGCCTCCTCCGGCTGCTCCGTCTATGGCAGTCAAGCGCCTTTGCCGCTCAAAGAGGACTTCGTTTCCCTGCACCTGGATACGCCCTATCAGATTACCAAGCTGCTTGGAGAGCTGTATTGTAATTATTACTACAACTATTTCGGTTTACCGGTCGCCATTGCCCGCTATTTCAATATCTACGGGCCCGGCGAGATACCGGGCGCCTACCGCAATGTGATTCCCAATTTCACCTACTGGGCGCTGCATAGGAAGAAGTTGCCTATCACCGGCACCGGTGAAGAGACCAGGGATTTCACCTTCGTTGAGGATATCGTCGATGGCACACTCAGGCTTGGGGTTTTACCCGAAGCAATCGGCGATGCCTTTAACCTGGCTTCAGAGACGGAGACCAGGGTCATCGATATCGCCAATATGGTCAATAAGCTCACAAGTAACCCGAGTGGAGTGGAGCTAATTCCCCGAAGAGATTGGGATAAAATTACCCGCCGGCGCGCCTCTATTGAAAAAGCGCATAGAGTCCTTGGCTACACGCCCACGATGAAGATTGAAGAAGGCGTCAAGAGAGTTTACAAGTGGGTTACTGAGAACCGGGATAAAATCGAAGCCAGCGCCAAGTTCTGATCCGGTCGGTGAGCTTCTCAATCCCATCTCTGGAGCAATATACGAGGGGGCAGTTACCCAGCCTGATGGCGGCCAGAGAGAATGGGAACCCGATTCAATATGAAAATATTACATGTTTTTGACTTCTTTTCACCTCATGGCGGCGGGACAGTAGACCTTGTCTATAAGATTACCAGGTCCCTGGCGCAAAGGGGACACGAAGTAACCATATATACCAGCGATTTCAAACTGGACCGGGATTATATTGCCTCTTTACCAGAAGTTAAGATATATCCATTTCATTGTGTCTCCAATCTGGGCTTGTTCTATATTACTCCGTCTCTGGTGCGGGCGGCCAGGGAACATCTGGAAGATTTTGATATCATCCAGTTAAACTGCTTCCGCAGCTTTCAGAATATCGTTATCCATCACTATGCGAAGAAATATAAAGTGCCTTATGTACTGGATACTCGCGGTTCCCTGCCCAGGAAAGCGGCCGGGGAAGCCGGATTTAAATGGGTGCTGCGATGGTTATTCGATGTCCTTTTTGGCTACAGAATATTGAAAGATGCGGTGACGGTCGTTGCGGAGAGTGAATATGGCTACAGAGAATACAGAGAATTGGGTGTGGAACACGAGAGGATTGCCGTCATCCCATATTCTTTTCCGACGGAGGACTTTGCTCATCTTCCATCAGCGGGTCAATTTCGCAAGAAGTATGGCATTGGTGATAAACGAGTTGTAATGTCCTTAAGCAGACTCCATAGCATAAAGGGTATTGATTTCCTGGTGGAATCGTTTTATGATCTAGCCCGCTCCAGGCAGGATGTTGTCCTGTGCATCGTTGGCAATGACGATGGCTATCTTGGTAAGTTGAAGCGCTTGGTCCATAAACTGAATCTTGAGGACAGGGTATTGTTCACCGGCTTTCTGGGTGGGAAAGATAAACTTGCTGCCCTGGTGGACGCAGATGTGTTTGTACAACCTTCCAGATACGAATACACTGCCTGGACACCGATGGAAGCGATTCTTTGCGGGACGCCGATAGTTGTGTCTAAAGGAAGCGGCGCCAGCATCGATGTTGACAGGATGGATGCTGGTTATATGGTAGAATACGATGATAAAAGTCAGATGGTGCAGACGATACAGGCGATACTCGACAACCCGTCTGAAGCAAGAGGCAAGGTCCGCCGGGCCAAGGAATACATTCATTCTAACCTACAACTAGACAAGATGGTTGATAATTACGAAAGACTCTACCAGCGCGTATCAGGTTAAACGTCCGCTCAGGGGGACAGAAAAGTGTCTATAACCGGGCGTGTCACCAGATGCTTATCGGAGCCTGAATGAAAAAATTGCTCCTGATAGGCTTCCCCTTTCCGCTCCGCCAGGGAAGCAGCCCCAGATTGCTGGGTCAGGCCAAGTATCTGCCTGAATTCGGCTGGCAACCCATTATTCTCTCTGCCCCTCTTAATGGGAAGCTCGACCCGAAATACCTGATTGTGGAGACAGGTTATCGTTATGCCCTGAGCTTCTGGATTAAGCTGTTCAGACTTAATCCTGGACGGGACTTGAGAGAACAGGTAATACAACGGTTTGGCGTCACGGCCAGGAAATCCCTGATGGGCAGGCTGCTTACTTTCGCCGGGGAAATTATCAACTACCCGGATTCGGACAAAGGTTGGAAATCATTTGCTGTCAAGGCTGGTGATGAAGTTATCAGGCGTGAAAGCATAAAAGCTATAATCAGTACATCGGCTCCGGTTACAGGTCACTTGATAGCCAGAGAACTGAAGAAGCGGTATAATATTCCCTGGCTGGCTGAACTGCGCGACCCCTGGAGCCAGAACCATAATTACACATATAGCCGGGTAAGAAGGTGGTTCGATAGAAAACTGGAGCTGAAGACGCTATCTACAGCCGATGCCCTGATAACAGTAACTCAGCCGTGGGCGGAGGGTCTGAGTGCGCTGCACAAAGGCAAAGCGGCGTATACCATTTACAATGGTTTTGACCCGGATGAAGTGAACGTTCCTCCAGCCAAAGTTACTGATAAATTTACAATAACCTATACGGGGCTTATCTATACCGGAAAACAAGACCCTGCCAGGCTTTTCGCGGCGCTGCAAGAGTTGATAGCCGAAAAAATTATGGCGCCTGAGGACATCGATGTCAGATTTTATGGTACGGGAGTGAGTTGGCTGCCTAGTGAAATCGAAAAATACGGATTAACAGATATTGTAAAATGTTACGGTACGGTATCTCATCAGATTGCCCTGGAAAAGCAAAGGGAGTCCCAGGTATTATTGCTCCTGGATTGGGATAACCGTATTGAAAAAGGAGTCATTCCTCTCAAACTATTTGAATATCTCTCAGCAGGGAGGCCGATATTGGCAACAGGCGGCACAGAAGATAACGCTGTTGCCGGGCTGCTGGAAGAAACCAGGGCTGGTATTCAGGCCGCCAGGGTACAAGATATTAAAACGGCTCTTGGAACGTTATACCGGGAATATAAAGTTAACGGCAAACCAACTTATCACGGAGACGAATCAAAGATAAATAAATATAGTCACCGTGAAATGGCGAGAGCACTTTCTGAGATTCTTGACCGGCTGGTATGAAAATCTTGTAGGTCGGGATGGTCAATATTGACTAAATTATCAAACAAGTCTGTTATCGCTGTTATGGGGCTTGGCTATGTCGGTCTTCCTTTGGTTGAGGCTTTCTCTAAACATTTCAAGGTAATCGGCTTCGATATCGATGGAGAAAGGGTCAGGAAGTTAACCGAAAACAGCAGTAACAAGAAGCTTGTTTTCACCGACAGGCCGGATGAGATGGCACAGGCAGATTTCATAATTATTTGTGTGCCTACGCCTTTGAACAAATCCAAAGAACCTGACCTGTCCGCTGTGCAGGAAGCCGCCGGGATTGCCGGACGCAACATTAAAAAAGGAAGCGTTGTCATTCTGGAATCGACAGTCTACCCCGGTGTAACCGAGGAGCTTCTCGTGCCTATTCTTGAAAAGGTGTCAGGTTTGAAGTGCAGTCGTCAGTTTAAAATCGGCTATTCTCCTGAGAGAATTAACGCCGGCGATAATGAGCATACTTTGGACACGACAACCAAGGTAGTAGCCGGTATGGACGAGGAGACCAGCGAGCTTATGGCCGAGCTGTATGGTAAAATAGCATCTGAAGTATTTATCGCCAGAGATATAAAGACCGCTGAAGCGGCCAAGCTAGTCGAGAACATCCAGCGTGACTTGAATATAGCCTTGATGAATGAGTTTGCCATCGCTTTTGAAAAGATGGGTTTGAATACCAGGGCTGTCCTCGATGCCGCGGCGACAAAATGGAATTTTCACCGTTATTTCCCGGGGCTTGTCGGCGGTAATTGTATTCCTATCGCTCCTCAGTACTTTAATTACAAAGCTAGGAAGCTTGGTTACCAGCCTGGAATCATCCCGGCCGGCCGGGCGGTAAATGAGTATATGCCCAGACATCTAGCTGAACTGACTATAAAGGCAATGAAAAGGGTTGGCACCGTAATCAGAGGCTCCAAAATATTGATCCTGGGCCTGACTTACAAGGATAATGTCCCTGATGTTCAAGACGGTCAGATTAATGGTACGATAGCTGCGCTTAGAGAATACGGTGTGCAGATTTATGGATTTGATCCTTTACTGGACAGCACCTCGGTTAAGATTGATATTGAGACAATACGCAGTCTCGATAAGGCGCCCAGGGTCGACGCGATTATTGTCAGTGTCGCTCACGATTCATTTAGAGCGATAAAATTGAGAGACTTGAAAGCACTGATGAACAGCAATCCTGTGCTGATAGATGTCAGGCAAATATTTGACTGTAACGAGGCCGAAAGCGAGGGATTCAATTACCAGACTTTGTAGCGCCTTATGTCTTTTTCCGATAGGTTGCTGCTACGATATGAAGTCATGGCTATTACATATTACGCATGATTAAGTTATTGAGAAACCTCAGCTCCGGCAAATTCCTGTTATCAACCGTGACATTCCTTGTCTTTATGGACCTTTTTGTACTCTTCAACGTTCCGGTCCTAAGACAGCTCTTCAGCTTTGTTTTTCTAGCCCTTGTCCCCGGCTTTCTCATCTTGACCGTTCTAAAACTGAATAAGCTGGGTACTGTTGAGAAAATCATCCTCTCGGTAGGTCTAAGCGTTTCTTGTATAATGCTGTTTGCATTATTAGTAAACTATGTATTTCTCACCATCGGATATCCCAAACCGTTATCGACGATCCCTGTTCTGGTCTCATTCACCATCGGAGCATTAGTTTTAGCCATCTTTGCAGGTAGAAGGAATAAAGCTCTCACCTTTCGGTTTCCCGGTCTCGGGCTAACCACAAGGGAGAAAGCTCTCTTGATAGTTTCTTCCCTTTTCCCGCTCTTAAGTATCATCGGCTCGCGTCTGATGAATACTACCGGTAATAACATTCTTTTAATGTCGCTTCTGTTAATCATCCCCGCCTTCGTCATCTTTATTGCCGTTTATGAGAGCAAAGTTACCGAGAGATTGTACCCGGCGTTTATCTTCTTAATCGGCATTTCAATCTTGCTGCCTCTATCACTCAGAGGCAATCACATCACAGGTGCGGATATTCATGAGTCATACTACTTCTTCCAGGCCACTGTGAACAACCAGTACTGGAGCGTGATAACGCCATCTCTTATCGATAGTCTGCTGAGCATTTCTATTTTACCATCAATTTACCAGATATTTATGAAAATGAATCCGGAGTATTTATATAAATTACTCTATCCTCTTGTTTTCTCCATTTCACCCCTCATCATTTATGTTATCGCTAAAAAATATTTAGGCGGTTTTTATGCCTTTGTTAGCTCATTACTGTTTATGTCGCAGTTTCTTTTCATGTGGACGACAGCTACCTCTCAGACAAGCTTGGCAATTCTGTTCTTTGCTCTGGCAATGATGGTCCACTTCCAGGATGGCATAAATGAATTTGCCAGGAGATTGTTCTTTCTTATCTTCGCGGTTTCCTCTATCGTGTCGCATTACTCAACAGGTTATATTTTCTTTATTGTGGTACTGCTGACCTGGATTGGAAATCATGCTTTGCACTGGGTGCACCTGAACTGGAGAAAAGGGACTTTTATCACTGAAGCGCTCACTGCCGGTGATATCGATGCTTCCTCGACAACTGATGAGCCGGCCGACAGTTCTCTCGGTGACCCTGTCACCAGGGATAAGCTTCACTCGTCATCTCAGGGAACAGGGATGTCGATTACCGCCATACTGTTGTTTTTTGTTGTCATCTTTTTGTGGCATGCCCAGATAACCAAAGTCGCTTTTGATATGGCTGTTGGGCTTATAAACAGGACTCTCTTAAGCTTGCACCAATCATTCATAATGGAAACTAAAGATACGCAGGTAATCGGCGCTTTTGCTCAAAGTGTCTTACCTTCCATTCCGCAGCAGATACGGTTTGTTTTTAGCTGGCTCACCGTGATTTTTGTTGCTGTCGGCGGATTGAGCATTGCCGCCAGGTATAAGAGCGCCGTGGCATATCCTGACTCCGGGCATACCAGGGCAACTTTTCTAAAGTCGAAATTTGAGTTAGAGTATTTTGTTATCTCAGGTGTTTGTGGTGTTATACTGGCAGGGGCGGTGGTGGTGCCTTTTATATCGAAAGCCTACGGAATGGAAAGACCATATTTTCAAGCACTGGTTATTTTATCTCCGTATTTTGTCATCTGCGGCATAACGATAGCCAGGCTGCTGAGAACGAAACCTTACTTGATTATTTTACCTGTGCTAATACCTTATTTTATGTGTATAACAGGCACAATGTATCAGTTATTTAGCGTGCCTGCTTCGTTAATTCTTAATTCAACGGGCCGGGAATACGAGAGCCTCTATATTTCAGACGAGATTAGCAATTCGGCCAGATGGCTGGCGCAAAATAATGCCGGAGCGCCAATCTATACTGATTTTTATAAACCAAGCATTCTAGCCAGCCAGGGTGGAATCCAGATGGCGCGTATTCAAGGCTCATTAGTGCCCACGTCTCGAATAGGGAATGGTTATGTGTACCTGTTCTACCCCCAGGTAGTCAAAGGTGAGGTGGCTCCATCCGCATGGGCTAAGGCGGTAGACATAGAGCCGCTTCCGGAAGTGCTCGCCATACGCAATGCGATATTCAATAACGGCTCCGTAGAAATATACCGCTGACGCGGCAGTAACCAGCTTCGCTATGAGCCGGAACCTCCCATTGTGGAACGTGCCTTTGTAACTAACCTCTCGAAAACTTTGAACAGTACTAAGAGAAATTTAAAACGTGGATGGATGATAGGCAGGGCACGAATCCGAAAATAGATATGCCTTGGCGATAAGGCTGGTTTCAGACCCCGCGGGGTGAGCACAAAGCTGGCATACTCCAGGCTAAATGCATGGTCTTTACCACCTATCAGTTCTACGCTGTGCTGGAACTCGGTGCCACTCACAAGGTCTGTTTCGCCCTGGGGACCTTGTAAACCAACCGATGCATATGTGCGCTCATGATTCGCGTGAACACAGGTTACCACCGGCGTTGCGTCGATGACGGGAATGCCCAGTGTCCGGGCTTTGTAAATAAACCAGTTATCCATTCCGGTACGGCCTATTGCGAACGGAGGAATTTTACCAAATAGTCCTCGTGGGAACATGTAATAGTCACATCCGACCGGCGGATGCAATTGGCCGTCCTTGAAAACTCTGGAGCGCAAAATTGAATCCCAGTCAGGTTTGCTAAAATCAAGTAACTCATTCATATCGAGGTCCCACCGCCGCCCGGTCATAAAGAACTTCTCCATATGGATTTGAGAAACGGCTTGAATAAAATCTGCCATAAGGATAATGTCAGCATTAACGTACGCTATCAGCCGGTGCGTGGCAAGACGCTCTGCCTGTTCGAATAGAGAATCGAACAAAGGCGAACCATACTCGTTTCGTGCTATCTCGGGTATATGCCGGATATTAAACTCGGCAGCCACTTCGGCGGTGCCTTCATCATTTCCAAACAGTATGATTTCACAAACCGGGCGCAGTCTGCACCAGCTCTGGATAGCATTTCTCTGGATAATGCCGATGTTCCCGCGGAACGGTTTGGGAATGGCAAAGATAGTCAACATATTATCGTGTCCTTTAAGATTACTACGGCTTCAAACCTGATAAGATTCTCTCAAATTCGTCGAGAGATTCAGGAAATAGTATTTCAGAATGGCTAGATTTTATCAACATCTCTTTCAGTCTCTCTTTAACGGTCTCGCTCTTAAAATTGACTATATTTATCAGTGAGACTGCCAAACCTTTTTCTACGTTGGATAATGCCCTGGAGCTAATGCCCAGATACATCTTTATCTTATCGTTGTATAGAAACTCAGCAGGGATGAAGTCAGGCAACCTGATTCCGAAGGGCACAGCGGTCTTACTTTCAGGGTAGCCGGGATGGTACTTAATCGCTACTTTGTCTTCCGGTAAATGCTTCCTTATCACATTGAAGACATCAGCTAATATTCTTTCGAAGGTTGAAGCATCGGAAATATAATCTTGCTCAACCAATTCTTCGTGGAAAAACATAATGCCGTAATCGCTATCATCAAGAAGCATAATCCTGCTGACGTCAAAGCCCTTGATCATGCTTTCTCTTTCTCCCCCACTGATAACCCTGTCCACACGCGTCTCAAAGAAACTGTCCGGCATGCGAGGTACCTTCTGACGCAGCGGATGTTTGCCGAGAACCATGTCACGACCATAAATCAGCTTGTACCTGAGGAGATGCACCATCTCGATAAGATTTGAGGGATTCGCTTCTGGTATGGATACGGAATCATACATGGGGTCAGGCATAAAGACCAGTCGGTTTGTTTTACCAAAAGCATTCAGCAGATAATAAATGACGGGATTAAAATCCATGCCAAAAAAGAAGACATCGGCTCCTTGTATCAGAGCGAGGCGCTTCTTAAAAACACTTCTTAAGTATCGCCTTTCTTGTATTATCTCGGGAAACAAGAAGAAGGCTTTGATAATCCTGCTGCCGGGCTTGCCTATCCGGCCACGGTAGGCATCAAAATAGACTACCTTCAGCTTGCTTTGAAATGCTTTCTCATTAACCAGATTAATAAACTTGTACAGGTCAGTCATTCCGGGAATCACGATAGTAACCGGATGATTCTGATAGTTTTGCCCTGCCAGATATAAGGTGTTCTTAATCTGGGGATAGGACTCACAAAAAATAACTACTTCGTTTATCACTTGCCTGGTGGACGGCTTATTTTTAATAGGTAATCTTCTTCTGGAACAATCCGGACGTCTTTTCCACGTCGCTCAGTATTTTAGCAATCCTGGGGCTGGCTTTGCCGTCTCCATAGGGATTATGGCATTTTTTTACAGTATTCAAGAAAATTTTATCGTCAAGCGCTTTTCTCACCGCCATGGTTATCTTATGCCTGTCATATCCCACATCGATGACGTTATCGCCTCTTTCTCTGCCTTCCTGGCGGGTGCCGATATTGACTACAGGCACCCCGAAGGAAGGGGCGTCTATCATCCCGCTGCTCGAATTGCCCACCAGGACACTGGTAATTTTCAGCAGGCTGAGATATTCCCGCCGGGGCAGACTCTTAAAAGTCTTAATCAAATCGTACCTGCTCTCGTAATCCTTTATCACTTGAATTATCGTTCGCCCGCCGGCGTCAGCATTCGGATATAACAGGATGACGGGATAACCCAGTTCCAGGACAGCCTCCATCGTTTCTGTCATCTGCTCGCCGGCTTTGTCCGCCTCGGTAGTTACCGGATGCTGCACCAGCAAAATCAGCGGCTTTGAAACATCTATGGCAAATTTCTCAATTATCTCTTCCCTGGGCAATAGCGGCTCATTTATAATAGCATCCAGAGCCGGAGAGCCGACTACGTGTACCCGCCACTCATCCTCACCCATTTTGATTATTCTTTCAGCGCTTTTTTTTGTTGCCGGGAAGTGGATATGAGCGAACTTGGTGATGGCATGGCGGGCATACTCATCCAGCCCTCCTTTTGAGCTGTCTCCGCCATGAATATGAGCCACCACAATATTCATATATGCCCCTGAAATGGCTGCTGCCAGCGGCTCGACACGGTCACCCAGCACCAGTATTATATCCGGCTTCAATTGCTGCCAGGTCTTCGCCATGCCGATGATTCCCGTCCCTACTGACTCTGCCATCGCTTCCAGGGTGTCGCTGCCGGGCATCATATCCACACGGGAGCTTATCTTGAAACCGTCCTTCTCAATCTCATTTACAGTATAACCGAACTCGTTGGAGAGGTGCATTCCGGTGACTACTAATAATAATTCTAACCCTTTCTGAGCCTCGATAGCTCTCATAACAGGCTGGAGAATACCGTATTCGGCCCGTGTACCGGTAACAACGGCAATTTTTTTCATGTCTTCATTAACCCGGAATGGGTTATAATCTCACCGCGGGCGAAGCTTTTCTTCGCTTTTTTGCCGATGACCAGATTTATCAGTCTGGGTTCTATCCCGGTGCCTGGCCTCTTAATATCCAGGACATCCCCGGTAATAATAGTGCCTGCCGGAATGTCCTGTTTAGCTACCAGGCTGCGCCGGGCCACCCTTTTTATTTCTTCCTCACCGGGCGCCGGCCGTTTTATTCCATTGCCAAGAGCGTTTTCAACATCTCTGATGGCCGATACCATCTGTTTCAGCTCCTCCGGCTCCAATGAAGCTCTATGGTCGGGGCCGGGCAGATTCCTGTCCAGGGTGAAGTGTTTCTCGATGATGCAGGCTCCTAGAGCCACCGCCGCTACCGGTATATGAATACCTGTAGTATGGTCGGATAGCCCCACCGGCAACTTAAAGGTACGCCTTAAAGTCTCCATAGCCCTGAGATTAGTGTCTTCTGCGCTGGCAGGATAGCATGAGACGCAGTGAAGCAGGGCGATTTCTCCCGAGCCTTCTTTTTTGAGCACTTTGATAGCTTCAGTTACCTCATCCAGAGTGGACATGCCTGTCGAAAGAATTACCGGCTTTTGCTTCATGGCGATGTGTTTCAATAATGGTAGATTGGTTATCTCGCCGGAACCCACCTTGAAAGCCGGAACACCTAGCCTATCCAGCAAATCGACACTCCCTTTGTCAAAGGGGGTGGACAGGAACATTATTCCTTTCTTTTGAGAATATGTGAACAGTTCCTTAAAGCTCTCGTCAGAAAGCTCGAGTTTTTTTATCATTTCAAACTGAGATTCTTTTGAACCTGTAGTTTCCTTCTGGTATTCCGCCTTCTCAGCCGTTTCGGTAACAAGCTCTTCCGCCTGAAAGGTCTGAAATTTGACGGCATCGGCGCCCGCCCGGCTGGCGACATCGATGAGTTTCCTGGCCAGCTTGATATCACCGTTATGGTTAACCCCCGCCTCAGCGATAATGAAACAGGGTGCGCCTTCTCCTATAATTCTGCCGGCAATCTTAAATGTTTTCATCTTTCGTACCAGGACAGTCGGCTGAAACCAGCATGGGCTACCGGCCTGTGTGGCAGGTCCGGGGTGTTTGACTGGATATGCGGGTACAGCGGGCTTAAAATCTCACCAGGAGCCTTCAAGTAGCCATATACATATTCAGCAGCACTTGCGTTTTTCATCTTGCTTGGCGCTTCCCTTCACTTAAACGCTGGAAGAGGCCGCATTGCTTGACAATGACTCATAGTTGCTGTATTTCTTATCTAAATAATTTTCGATTTGCCCGCTTTCAATTGCCTGCTTAATCTCGCTCATGCCGTCATGGACGGTCTTTTCTACATGGTAATCGAGTACCTTGGTTATCTTGGCGAAATCGACACGGTAGTCTCTCGTATCGACGGCGTCTTCCTTTCGGTCGATTTTTAGAACCGGGAAAATTTTGTTTAAGATTGGTTCCAGGTCCGAGATTCTGTAATTTTGCTGGTTGGAGCCGACATTAAATATCTGGCCTCTCACCTTTTCAATCGGAGCTGCAAGACACCTGACGTATGCCTCTGCGGCATCTTCAAGATGAAGTAACGGCCGCCACTGATTTCCCCCGAAAATCGTGATTACCTCTTTATTGGTAGCCTTAGCGGCAAAAAGATTTACTACCAGATCGAACCGCATTCGGGGAGACAGTCCGTATAGTGTCGCCATTCGTAATATCGTCGGTGAAAAGTTATCATCGACAGCCTCGAGGATTGCCATCTCAGACTTGATTTTCATTTCCGCATACAGTGAAACAGGGTTCAGACCGGACTCTTCGGTAATAAGCGAGCCTGGTTTGTCACTGGCGCCGTAGACGCTGCAGGTCGAGGCGAATAGCATCCGGTTAACCTGGCTGTATTTGCATATCTCGGTAATTGTTTTCGTGGCCAGATAGTTGATGGTTATTGTTTCTTCGGCGTCCAGTTTGCAGGCCGGGTCGCCGACGATTGCCGCCAGATGTATGACGGCGTCACAGCCCTTTATCGCATCCATCAGTACCTTGATATCACGAATGTCACCCTCGATAAACTTGAAGTTGTGTTTATTGTATAGCTCGCTGATGCCCTTATCTCCATACATCAGCTTGTCAAGACCATGGACGGTAAAACCCGCTGACAGCAATTTCCTGACCAATACCGAACCCAGATAACCGGAACAGCCGATTACAAGAACCTTCTTAACTGCTGCCAGGTCTGATGAGTGGTATTTGCTCAAAAAAGCCGGTTTTTGACCGCTGTGATAGAGAAACATGATATCCTTGACCATCGATTCACTGTCCAGGACCGGGATTTTCATAGAATATCCTAACCCCAGCTTGCTCTTAATTGGCTCACTATTTTGCAGCGCCAGCAGTTCTTCATCACTTGCCTTATTGGTAATGACCACCGGCTTGGTATTCACAATTTCACTCACCGGGCTCTCTATCCTCACACCCCGTAAAATAGCTCCCCGGACATCGCCATCGGTCACCAGGCCGACGAATTTTCTCTCATCATTCACGACAAAGGCTATCCCGAGAGCGCCCGCGTCAATAGCCCTCATGGTATCTTTGATGCTCTGCTTTCTATTAACGGTCAACCGGGTGATTCTTTCATCGAAATATTGAGTCATGACTTTACCCCTTTTTAAAAAAGCTCCGGATTTCCCGGGCTATGGAGTCAATTTCCTCTGTTGTCAGCGTGGGGTACAGCGGCAAGGTTAAGGCCTGGGATGACAACTCCTCAGTGACAGGTAATCGTGTATCGTAACCCAACACATTCTTGTAATAGTGGGTTAAATGGACAGGAGCAAAGCTGATGCGGGTCATTATTCCCTTGCCGGTAAGGTGCGCCCGTAAGGCGTCCCTGGCTTTCAGCCCGTCTTTGACTTTAATAGCGTACTCCTGGTAAACATGAAAAAGTTCTTCGGGGACATTCGGAATGACTATCTCTTTTATTCCGGATAACGCTTTTGTCATGTACTCCGAATTATTACGCCTCATTGCGATAAGCCTGTCGACTTTTCTTAATTGGGCAATTCCCAGAGCCGCAGTCATATCAGACATCCTGAAGTTGTAACCCAGGGTTACATAGTCCATAAACTCGACGGAATTGAAATAATTGGCTGTCTCTGCTCTGCCATGTGACCTGATAAGCTTGAGTTTTTCATATATGTCTTTTGAATCCGTGACAAGAAAGCCGCCTTCCCCGGTGGTGAAGACCTTTGTCTGGCAAAGACTGAACATGGCAGAATCCCCGAAAGACCCTACCTTATCACCACCCAGCTTTGCTCCAAAGGATTCAGCCGCATCTTCGATAAGTACTAAATTGTGTTCTTTCGCCAGTTCTTTCAATTCCCTTATTTTCAGGCAGGTAAAACCACCGTAATGAACGGGAATGATAGCCTTGGTTCTGGAGGTAATCTTACGTCTGACATCATCGGGGTCAAGCCCGTATGTTGTCCTCTCGATATCAGCGAAGACTGGTTTAGCGTTAACAAGCTTGACGCAATTGGCCGTGGCGATGAATGTAAAGGAAGGAACGATTACTTCATCTCCTTCTCCAATACCATAGGCTAGAAGGGTAGCATGCAGGGCAGAAGTCCCCGAATTAAATGCAAGGCAATATTTTATGCCTAAATATTCCGAAAGCATCGCCTCAAATTTCTCAATATTTGGTCCGACAGCCCAGAACATTCCCCTTTGGATAGACTCCGTAACCATTTTGATATCTTCGTCATCCCAATATATCTTGAATAGTGGTATCTTCCACTCCGCCATTGTCTCTCCTCTTATAGACCGGACAATCGGTTCACTTTAATGATTCTTCCCGGGACGCCTACCACGGTCACATTATCAGGTACATCGGCAATCAGCACTGCCCCGGCGCCTACAGTCGAGTTCTCGCCGATGTTGATATTCTGTATTACCGTTGCGCCGATACCGACTTCAGCATATGCTTTTACAGTAACTGTACCACCCAGACTCACTCCCGGCTGTATGTTTACGTGGTCTCCGATAATATTATCATGGTCGATGGTAGCCCCGGTATTAATAATCACATCGTCACCGATTGCGCTATTCGTATTTATTATTGCCCCCGGCGCTATCATTACTCCTGCGCCTAGCTTTACATTCTTGGAGATAATGGCGCTGGGATGAATTGCATTGATTAGTTTTAAGCCCATTCCCTTTACCTTCTCGAATACGGTTGCTCGTACTCCCCGGTTGCCTATGGCAATTATAGCACCTTCGATACCATATTTCTGCCGTAATTGGGGCAGAGAATTGATGGTCCCTATTACGGGGATCCCGTTAATCTCCTTACCTTGAGATTTCTGACCGTCATCGATAAAACCAATGACTTCGATAGACGGCGTATTCTGTAAGATATCCAGAATCACTTTCCCGTGCCCTCCGGCGCCGACAATGACCACATTCATCTTAATCCTTAATAAAATTTCGCTTCGAGCCTCGTTCCTTACTTTTTTGATGTCCTTTTTACCGTTCCATTTTTCTTGAACACTGCTTTTGGGGCGGTTCGCTGCTCTATTTCGGCATTTAGCTTCAACATTTCCGGATTATCGTCCAGCATCCGGCAGATATCATAGATATCGAAGTTTGCCTTCTTCTTCAAAAGTCTATCGAATATCCTGGTCACCAGGTCGAAGTCCTCCTGGGTATCGACTGTAACCCGGTAATTGGGACGCCTTATTCTCGGGTCGGTAACGTGGATGACATCGCACTTAAAGATACCGGCTTCTTTGAGGTAAGGTCCCCAGAATTCAGTATCGGAAGCATCTTTAAGTTCGCATGCCTTTTCGACGGCAGTCCTTCTCAGGGCATAGCACTCGCATCCGTTGGGGGCGCCTTCCATTTCGCACATATCAAAACCTTCATCGAGGTATTTTCTTATCATTTGCTCGATTAGAACAGGCTCTTTTAACGGGTCATCGGCAGTCGCGCTGATAATCAGGTCGACATCGAACTGCCGGGCGCAGTCCCTTATCCGTAACAGGACATCATCCTCACTCCCCCGGAAACATGGAATGCCATTTCTCTCGGCAGCCTCCACAAGCGGGTCGTCCTGGGGATTGGTCGAAGTCATCAGCACCAGCGGGTCGATGTTGCATCGCTTCAGGCGGTCAATCATCCAATCGACCATCGGCCTGCCCAGTAATGGCTTGATAACCTTGAGAGGTAATCTTTTTGATTTTAACCGCGCCGTAATAAATATTCCTGCCTTGACAAGCTCGCTCCGCTTAATCGGCTCGAATTTCTTGTAGTCAGCGTTCGCCTTCCTGGTGAGCAGGGATTCTATTCGTTTGCCCTCGATTTCTCCCTTCCTGGCTCTCATAATCGTGAGGTTATCCCGGGAAAATACGTCGCCGGTCTTGATATTCTTGCTGGCGACGACCTTCATTAACGATTTATATTGCCGGTAGATAAGTTCATCGGTGGAGACAACATCGGCCTTTTTATTCAACATGTCATCGACAATCCGGATGTTTCTGACAAAGGCGGCAAACTCATCAGGATTCAAGGCAGCTTCATAGTCCTCCCCTTTCAGGCTCCTGTCGGGGGTGATATGTTTTTCGATGACTGAAGCGCCGCCGGCGATGAATAGCACCGGCAGGTACATCGAGGCTTGTGAAGTAGGCTCAGAATGATCCTGATACCCGAAATCGAGACCGGTTTCATCTGATAGTTCCTTGATAAAATTCAAATTGATGCCTTCGGGGTTAGTAGGGAAATTTTGCAGGCCGTACATCAGGTGCAGCTTCGCCTTTTTGTCTACTGAGTAAATCAGCTTCAGCACTTTCAGGATTTCACTTTTCTCCATACCGCCGACCGAGATAGCAATTTCCTTTTTTGCCTTGACCACTTCCTTTATCAAGTCATTGTTTTCCAGATTGGCCGCATGGAATTTGTATCCTTTGATTTTTTTATCTTTGCAGAACCGCGCGCTGGCCAGGTCGTAAACATTTGCCCAGACATCCAGACCCAGAGAATTTGCCCTGTCGATTAGTTCCGACCAAGACCTTTGACTTATGCCGCACGTCTTAATCTCCGCATAGTCCTGGTCAGCCGGAATAATATAGGTATCCGGGTCGATAATCTGAAACAGAATCCCGTTCGCCTTGGCTTCGGCAGCAGCCTCGATTATCCTCTTGCCAATCTTGAAGTCTCCCTCATGGGAAGCTGCCATCTCTGCCAGAATGTATGTAGACATTTGTGCTTTCATATTTTTCAGCTATTCTCTTAATTAATTTGATGCAATATTAGCCACGATTTAAGCAGTCGCAAGCATGATTACTGTATCATAAAACGGTATGTTTGGGTCAACGTGCTGCAATTCCTGACGAAATATTTTATAGCCATGTTGTTTAAAGAGGTGTGGGTAATTGTAACTGTAGGCAGCCCGTCCTCTGGGTTTTGAAATTACCTGGCTGTCAAGGTTAATGTTAGTCGGTTCGCTTATGGCGATTGCCACCGGGCTGATATTCTTACGGATAAGATCCAAAAGCTCTTCGAGCGCTTTTTGAGAAAAATATTCTAATACACAGACTGTAACAAAAATAATTCCATTCTTGTTCTCAGTCCTTACCCAATCTGTGATTTCAGTATGAACAAATTCCAATCCGGAGTTTTTATAAGTCTTCTTGTTGTCGGTTATCTGTTGTTGATTAAGGTCGATACCAACGAATTTTTTGATAGTAGGGAACTCCCCGGACAGATAATCCAGAAACATTCCATTCCCGGTACCTATTTCGCAAATAGTGTTATAACTCTGATTCGCAGAGAGCAGTTCTAAAATTTGGCGTATAAGAGGACGCCTGTACTTCAGGAAGGATTCTGTTCCGGTAAATTGTTCCTTGTCGCCTTGAACAGATTGGTTCATAACATCGTGCCAATTCTTGCCTCCCTGGCTGCCCCAAATATTCTCCCGGTTTATTCTTTCCCGTTCCTTTTCACTCATAGAATAGTATTGCAGGTCCATTGCCGGATAAAGCATTGCGCCAAAAGTATCTGCCGACCCGGTATAAAAGCCTTCATAAAGACGAGACTTATACGAAGCGGGTAGTAGCCTTAGTAGAAAACGACCAAAATAAATGCCGGGGGGCTTACCAAGAATAAAGCGGGTGAAGCGGATTACGAAATCACCTAACGACCTGAGTACAAAACTACCAATAAAAATGCCGTAGGGCTTTCTAACGGCAAAACGTAGAGCACGGACTATGAAATTACGGAGTCGTTTAATCTTGTTAATCATACTTAATAATTTTCTATTTGCACTAATGAAAATAAATAATGTAGCCGAACATTGTTGCTCTAACTCGGTGTTATTTCGGAGCCTTACGGAAAAAGTCCCTGATATCCATAAATTCGCTCATTTTTCTTAGAGTGACATTTTTGTTCTTATGCTCATATTGCTTAAGCAATATCTTTAGGGCTTTCTTTTGTTCCTCCGGCACGTAGAGCAGAGCCTCTCCGCCTTTTGCCGTCTGAAGTTTTTCCAGGTCGCTCTGATACCCTGATTCTCTCCAATCCAGAATATCATAGCCCGGCGCGATAGCCCTGTCTTCGAAGACCTTGTCTTCACTCTTCCTGAAATCGATGATTGATGCTGACAGAAAATCTATTATCGTTCTGAAGACGGCTTTCTTATCGGCGCGCATCATTGCCGCCGTCTTATAAAGGTAGTCTTCAAAGCCTTCTTTATCTTCAACGAGAACCTTAAAGATATATTTGCTGTTCATTTTGCCGTAGTTTCCCTGGGTCAGCCAGTCAAAGTTTTCAGGTTGGCTATAATGCTTCCTGAGGGCTTCCGGAGTATCAAACCACTCATCTCTGGCGTCTGCTCTGAATTCGCGGAAAATCCTCTTAACATCTTCAGGCGCGTCCTTATCAACATTGTCAATCAGGGCAACGATATAGTCCAGGGGATTAATCCCTAAATACTTGAGATACTTCAATAAATCATAGTAAAACCGGTAATTCCATAGGAACTGAATGAGCCAGTGAACCGGCCTGAAATATAATATTTCCTCTTCGCTCATCGTCTGCATCGAGCGGATGCCCTCTTCTGCCTCAAAGGACATCAGTCCGTCATACTTCCCGTAGGAATTATCAATCAGTCTGAACTTGGTCTTGCACACGAACTCACCACTTTCCCGCGCCAGGTAAAGCTCCGAGCCCTCCAGTATCAAACAGTTATAGCCAATTATATATGAGACATCCCAATTAAAGAGCTGCCTCAGGGTATTCAGATGGCTGGCTTTAGTCTCACCGGGCAAACCCAGGATTATCTCAGTGCCGGACATGCCGCCCTCACGATTGATCCTATCGAGGATGTCCTTGAAAACAGCAATCTTGATATTCTGTCTTTTGACGTTCTTTAAAACAGTTTCATCCAGAGATTGCAGGGAAATTATCATGTTGATATTCTTCAGTATCTTGCCTATTTCAAACAGCTTGGGCTGGTTTTTTGCCCAATTGCAATTGAATTTCCGTGGATAGCCGGTCTCGTCCATCAGCTTGGCTATGTGCCTGGCGATTTCTATGTCTCTCTCCACAATCCCAAAGTTGGCATCGGCAAAAATCAAGAGATTAGTGTTTTTCGCCCGGTGAGCAATATAATTCAACTCCTCTTTTACCCGCTCCAGACTGAATAATTCCAGCTGGCTATGTGAAGAAAAGCCCTGGCAGCAATAGGTGCACTGGTAAGGGCAGCCCCGGTTAGTCTCGGCAATGGGAATCAGGTTGGTTTCGAAGAACTTATCCAGCAGTCCAGTTAAAAAGGGTGAAGGAATGGTATCCACATTCTTCATTCTGGGTAAATCTTTTCCTTTGACGATTTTCCCGGTACCCTTATCATGGAAAACCACGCCATCAATGGCTTCGGCCTGCATTCCCTGAAGGGTCAGCCCCTTATCCAGCGCCCTGCGCAGAATGTTTTCAAATGGCGTCTCCCCCTGGAAAAGCACGTAAAAATCAGCTCCGGTGTGTTTTGCGAAAAACCTGGCGTATCCTTCAGGAGAATAAGTTATATTCGGCCCGCCATATACTACGATGGTCTCCGGAGCAGTAGTCTTTACCCACTTTGAAACATTGCTGTTTAAGTCCGTGTTCCAGGTATAATTACTGAACCCGACCATGTCAGGTTTTGATTCCTTGAACTTTTCCATGAAGTCTTTCGGGTACTTGAAAAGTTGGATGTTGACATCTTCCGGGAACTGCTTCTTTGCCCACGCGGCAATGAATCCGATGTTAAGCGGAAACATGTAGGTGCCTACGCCCAGGTAATTATGAACAAAGTCGCAGAGATATATCTCAATCTTTTTAGTCATTAAGCTTAGCGTCCTCTATTATTACTTTAATAAATCGTCCAGCCGCCATCGATGACAATGTTCTGCCCGGTGATGTATTTAGACCTGTCACTTATCAGGAAACTGATGAGGTCGGCAACCTCGCCGGACTGTACCATTCTTCCCAGGGGAGTTCGCCCTGAGTATATTTTTTCGAACTCTGAACCGCCGCGCTGGGAATCTCCCAGTCCTCCCGGCGAGACTGCATTGCACCTGATGTTCCACTGGCCGTATCTGGCGGCAACCCACTTGCAGAAGTGGATAATCCCCGCCTTGGCAACTGAGTAAGCAAGGGGCGAAGTAATATTCATGCCTTTGTAAATTTCAAAGGTAGGGGCAACTACTCCCTGAATTGAGCCGATATTGATAATGCTGCCTGATTTCTGCTTCTGCATAAACGGGATGACAGTCCTGGTCAGCAAAAAACTACCCACCAGGTTGACTTCCAGGACCTTTTTAAAAGTCTCCACAGGGTAGTCTTCCAGTTCTCTGGTAAATCCCTCCGGCTGGCAGGAAGCATTGTTTATCAGCCCATGTATTTCATGGCTGGAGGAGACTAGATAATCATTTAACTTCTTAACGTCTCCCTCGATGCTTATATCGCATTTAAAGAATTCGCCGGTAACTTTATCTCTTGCCGGAGGCTCCTTGACGTCCAGCAGCATAACATCATATCCATCTCCGGTCAAAACTCTACTAAAAGCTTGTCCCATCACTCCCAGACCGCCCGAAATGATTACATATTTTTTCATTTATTCGCCCCAAAATGGTTAAACATCTTTAGTGTAGACCCATTTCTCTGTTTCTGAAGAAACGCATATTGCCTCGGTCACTCTCATCGTCTCTACTGCATCGGAAATACTAACCGTACCTTCAGCTTTTCCCTGGATTACGTTGATGAAATTCTCCATCTCCACAATATATGTGTCGTTGAAATCATAGTTCGGGCTGAGAGTAAAGACTTGCCTGGCTGTTTTCTGCCCCTTCATTGTGGACAGTACAGCGCCGCTGTTCATGTCCCATTCCAGATTACCATTTTCGGCGATAATCTGACAACTGCGCAGGTACCTGTGCGACAGGTAATCGAGGTGCAGTTCGACTATGGAACCATTCCTGTATTTGAGTATGGCGGCGCAAATATCGTCTGTTGTTATCTCAAGATTGCTTATCTTGTTTACGTAGCCGGTAACTCTCTCCGGATAACCGAAGAACCAGAGGAGATAATCTATTTCATGCACCAGTTCGATGTGTACTCCCCCGCCCAGCTCCCGGCTGGCGCTGGACGTATCCCGGTAGTCAATGCCCTTCCTCCAATCCGGCAGGTAATACCCGGCTGCTATCCGTGCCGAATAAATTGGTCCAAGCTCGAGCAGAAAATTCTTGATGAAACGTAGGGCAGGATACTGCCTTAAATTAAAACCGATATCATAGTTGGTAAAGTTGCTTTCTCGCAGCAGTTTTTCCATCGATAGGGTTGATTTCAAAGAGTCCGCAGGAGGTTTTTCCAACAGGAAAGGTATCCGGTGACTGACCAGCTCTTCTACGTCCGGTAAATGTCTCGATGTCGGAGAGCAGACGATTGCCCCGCTGGTTTTCTTTCCTGCAAAAGCTTCCTCGAAGGAGTAATACTCCCTGAATCCGTCTTTATTCGGGTTCTCCTTCGAATGCCGCAGCAACACCACTTCATGCCCTGCTGCCTTGAAATTAGCGGCATGTCTTTTACCTATCGAGCCGTAGCCGATGATGAGAATTTTCACCGGTTATCCTTTACCTTCTCACCCCGAAGGCGCTGATAGCCTTGCCCTCGATTTTACTCTTAAGAGTTTTGTCGGCCAGAGCTTTACTTAACAGTGAAAAAACTTCATCGTATACTTTTAGAGTGTAGTTGATGTCCTCTCGGGTATGCCCCAGGCTGGGATGGTGATAGCCGACAAACAGCACACTCCTCTTCACGCATTCCTGCTGGATAAAAGATTTAATCTCGTTTGTCGTAAGCCCTGGCTGGTCTGAGAGTATCAGGTGCGTCATCGGCGCCAGCCCGATAATCTTCATCATTCCTGACAGCTTGTGCTTCACAATGAGGTCTGCAATTCCTTTCTTCAGTATCCTGCCCATTTCCCAGATATGTTTGAGCGCCTCGCCTCTCTCCAGTATTTCTATCGTTTTTAGAGCTGCTCTAAAAGACATCTTTTCCGTGGCGTAGGAACCTGACATAAAGCAGTTTTCATCTTCGAACTGTTTCATCAGATCTCTTTTGCCGGCCAAAGCGCTCAGCGGGAATCCATTGGAAAGTCCCTTGCCAAAGACGGCCAGGTCAGGAGTAACTTTGAAATACTGCTGAGCGCCGCCCAAATCCAGCCTGAAACCCGTTTTCATTTCATCGAATATCATGACAATGTTGTTTTGAGAGGTAAGCTCACGGATTTTCTGGAGGAAACCTGTTTCCGGCTCGTAATTGACCAGAGGCTCCATTATTAGAGCAGCAATCTCGTTACTGCGAGTCGCTATCGTCTTTTCGATAGAGTTAATGTCATTGTAAGGCACATTGATTACCCATTCCCTGAGCATTTCCGGTATTCCTTTGTTCCGCGCCGTAGAGGCGGTAAACCAGTCATGGAAGCCGTGATAGCCACCGACGCTGATGACTTTTAGTTTGCCGGTGCAGTATCTGGCTAGTTTTATAGCTCCCTCGCAGGAATCGGAGCCGTTTTTGAAGAATCTCACCATATCGGCACAGGGAATAATTTCGGTGAGTTTTTTTGCCAGCATTGTTTCTTCCGGGCAAGACAGGGTGTAAATCAGACCTTCATCGATGCCTGTTTTAGCCGCCTCATTGACTTCAGGGTGAGCATAACCGAGGGTCACCATGCTTAAAGACATCGAGTAGTCGATAAATTCATTATCATCGACATCATAGATGCGGCTGCCTTTGGCGGACTTTATGAACAGCGGTGAGCTTCCGATGACAAAGAGATTGGGATTCCGGCTGAAGGTGGACGTTCCCATAGGAATCACCTTCATCGATTCGTTATAGATTTTTATCGAATTATCAAAATTCATATTGTTTTCTTCCTTCTTTACTTTAAAGAGCGTACTATCTTTGCAATCTCGTCTTTGCCGAATTTGACCGGGTTTTGCAGAAAAGCGGCTTCCAGTTGCATCGAGTTATCGATGATTGATTGCACATCTTTCTCGGTTTTGACCCCGAAACCTTTCAGGTCGGTGGGAATACCCATTCCCTGGCTAAGAGACTCGATTTCGGCTGCAAACCGCAACGATTTCTCGGCGTTGGAGAGCTTTCCTGTCTGGAAAACAAGGTCGTAAAGCTCCGAATATTCGGTATAGCCGTTTTCCACGTTATACCTTATCACTGCCGGCAGGAAAACAGACCCCGCCAGCCCGTGGGGAACATCGAAATAGACGCCGAGGGGGTAGCTCAGGGCGCCCGAAGGCCCGGCGCCGGAATTCATTAAGGCAACCCCTGCGCAGCCTGCCCCGACCAGGAGGTTTAACCTCGTCCCGGTCGACATGTCGCCATCGGCGACTTTTTTCAGGTTTTCAAATAGTAACTTGAATGCCTTCAACGAAAATATCCGGGATAAAGGAGTGGCGTTCCTGGCCGCGAAGCTTTCCAGCGTATGGGTCATGGCATCCATTCCTGCGGAAGCGTATATTCTGGCCGGGCAGGTGTCCAGGAATTTAGGGTCATAGACCGCCAGCCGTGGGTAATTATATTCCGTATTGATACCGAACTTCCATTTCGCCGTGGTATCGATGAAGACGGCGTAAGGCGTTACCTCGCTGCCCGTGCCTGCTGTCGAGGGTATGGCTACTACAGGTGAAGGCGGGCTTTTTACCTTGCCAAAACCACGGTAATCTATTGCTTTACCCTGATTTGTCTTCAGGGTGGCGCAGCCTTTAGCCAGGTCAAGTGTGCTGCCGCCGCCGATGCCGACGAAACAATCCAGTTCGCCATCGGCGAACCTCGCTTTTACCTCATCCAGGTAATCATATGTAGGCTCAGCCATTTGATTAACCAGCAGCACAACACGCTCTAAGGAGCCTTCAAGTAAAGATATTATCTCCTTCACATAGTTGTTGTTGTCGTACAGGCCCTTATCCACCACCAGGCCGATTCGGTTCCACGAGTTAGCTTTAAGCTGCTCAGGCAAGCCGGTGGCGCTGCCCTCACCAACTATCAGCTCTGTCTTCATCACAAATCTTATTTTTTCTGTCAGATAATCCTTCATAGCTCTCCAAAACTCCGGACTACGATTCTCCATGCCAGTGTAGTCCGGTTATTATTTCCGTATTATACAATACTTTCAGACAACCTGGCTCTATGGCCTCTAGACGATAAAATATGTCGGCGTATGCCGGAAGCTGAAAACCTTACTTCTTTTTGTCGCCTTCCTGCCACTTAATCTTTTGCGCCAGAGCATCGAAGCCTTTCAGATAGCGTTGATGAACCTCGCGGGTTATTTCGAGCAGCTCCGGCTTCCGGTTGAAGAGATTGACGATTTCCTTCAGACTGAACACAGAACCGGGTAGGTATAATTCATTAAAAATCGCCTGAAACAGCTTAAAATCCTCATCGTAATCAAGAGTCAGCCTGATGTCCGGCCTGTTCAAATCCGGTTCCTCGACTTCAAGTGTTTCCACCTTATAGGCTTTGTTGTTAGTGAAGTAACCGCCCCAAACCTCGGTATCGTTTTCCCCTTTCGTCTGCACCACCTTCCTCAAAGCTTCGACCTTGATGCCGTTACACGCCGCCCCCAGCGGCAGAGCATCACACTTGACCATATCGGCGCCTGTGGTTTTGAGCTTTTGAATCGTCTTATCGATATACCCTGCATCACATAAAATATCGTCACCGTCCACGGCAGCTACTAAATCGATACCGTACTTATCGGCCGCTCCCAGGAATCTATCCAGCTTGTCAGCCTCGCTGCCCTGAAAACCTTCGATTTTGTTTCTTCTGGCGACATCCACGAGAATGGCGTCATCCGGGTTAACGGATGTGCAAAGGACGATGAGGTCGGCCTCCTTGGACGTTTTCAGGCGGTCTATGAGATGCTCGATGACAGTCCTGCCTTTAATCTTAAGCAGCGCCTTTTTTGGCAGCCTGGTCGATTTCATCCTGACGGCAATGAAAATAGCTGCTTTTTTAGGTTTATTTGTCATAGTAGTTGTCCCGGGTTAGCAGGGGACATCCTCCTTTGTATCTTGGCTACTGTTCTTCACGTGCATATAGGACATATGACTGTTGACTGGCGAGGATGATGGTAACCAGCCCTCTTATCAGTCTAGAAATCCAAATCTGAAAACTGTTTCTGAACAGGCGTGTCCCAGAGTTGTCCGCTGGTCAGGACTTCGTAGAATCTCTGGCAACTGTTTCCATCGCCGAAGTGGCTGACAGGGCTGAATCTCGTTTTCTCTGCTTTGCTTATCGCCTTTAGAATCGCATCCTTATCGTCGGCGACATTTATTACGTTCTTGCTGATAGTTCTATTCTTTTGCCTGCTGCCGATGTTTATTGCCGGGATTCCAAATACCTCAGCCTCCCTGATTCCGGCGCTTGAGTTACCGATGATGAAGCTGGAATTTTTCAGCAGAGTCAGGAAAAACTCGAACCTCGCCGAAGGCAGAACTCTGAAATTATGCCTGTTCTTAAATTCTTCGTATTCCTCTAATATAATATCCGAGCCTTTATCATTATTCGGATAGATTACTACGTAATTTCCAGCCGAGTCTATCAAAGCCGATACCGCTTGCTTTACATCTTGTCTCAGAGTTACCAATTCCGTAGTAACGGGGTGATAAATGAATATGGCAAATTTATCGAATGGAACCTCGTACCATTCTTTTGCCTGCTCGATTGTCGGCAGTCTGTCTGACTTCATAATGTCGATATCCGGAGAGCCTATTACGAAAATACTGCTATCGTTCTCACCCATTTGAATCAATCGTTTTTTTGCTTCCTCATTAGCCACAAAGTGGACATGTGATAGCTTACTGACGGCGTGTCTTAACAGTTCATCGACGGTGCCTGATACTTCTCCGCCTTCGATGTGTGAAGTCAACACATTATTCAAGGAACCCACAATCGCTCCGGCCAGGGCTTCGACACGGTCGCCGTGAACCACTATCATATCCGGACAAACCTCTTTCACAAAGTTGCTGAACCCTATGATAGTGTTTGCCAGGGTTATATCCATGTCTGTTTTACTGGTCTGGTTGGTATATACAAAAATGTTCTGGTAGCCCTGCTTTTCAATTTCTCTGTATGTGAAGCCATATCTTGATAAGGTGTGCATTCCTGTGACAAAAACATAAGCCTCGAATAAATCCGAATTTTCGATTATACCTATCAGGGGCTTCAGCTTGCCGAAATCAGCCCTTGTTCCTGTCAAAAAAACGATTTTCTTCTTCTCGGTCATTTAGCTATCATATTCCTCTGTATTTGAGTATCCTTTTTAATATCCTTAAGGGATTTCTTCCCTAATAGCTCATTGTAACCCTCTGCCTTTATTTCACCCGTGCCGGGTCTTTTAACCCAGATATTGTCCCTGGTGAAAGATTCCCCTTTGCCGATGTCCCTGATGGCAACGACACAGGCATAGGCAAAATCAATTGTAGGTTTTTCCTCTTTCAAGACTGATTTACTTCCCCCAAGCGCCTGGTGTATCGCTTTGCTGCCGATTATCAAATCCTTCAGTTCGGCAGGAGTTATTGAAATAGACACATCAGGACCTGCCCAGCTTCTCTTTGAAGTAAAATGTTTTTCCAGGATCGAAGCCCCCAGTGAAACGGCGCCGAAACAAGTGTAGTTCCCGATAGAGTGGTCGCTAAGCCCCAGAACTGCCTTTGGGAATGCCGCTCTCAATTCAGACAAAGCGCCTAACCTTACTTTATCATAGGGCGTAGGATACATGGAGGTACAATGAAGCAGGGCATACTCCACCCCCGACCTCTCCAGAATTTTTACGCCTTTGGAGACGCTCACTAAATCATTCATTCCCGTGCTTAGAATAACCGGCTTGCCGAATGCAGCGATGTGTTCTATTAAGGGATAATTGTTACACTCACCGGAGCCAATTTTATAGGCTGTTACCCCCATTTTCTCCAGCCTGTCAGCGGCCGCTCTCGAAAATGGGGTGCTGAGATAAATCATGCCCAGTTTTTCAACATATTCCTTGAGTTTAATCTCTTCTTTTTCATTCAGACTACATCTTTCCATTATCTCGTAAATGGATACTTTGGCATTGCCGGGAATTACGTTCTTTGCCTCCGGAATCATTTCGTCTTCAATCACATGCGATTGAAACTTAACGCACTCCGAGCCCGCATTAAAGGCATCCAAAACCATCTTTTTTGCCTTTTCCATGCTGCCTTCGTGGTTGATGCCTATTTCAGCGATGACAAACGGAGGGTAGTCCTCTCCGATTTTCCTGTTTTGAATTTTTATCTCAGGTTTCATAATATCACCAGCATGTCCATCCGCCGTCTACAACCAGATTTGAGCCTGTCATGTAAGCCGAAGCGTCGGAGGCTAAAAACAAGATGGCTCCGTTGTAGTCGGTATTGGTCGCCATTCTTCCCAGCGGCGTCTTTTTACGGTATTCTTTCACAAACTCTTCACTCTGATTGTCCCATACTCCCCCTGGAGTAAGCGTATTGACTCTGATACCCTGTCCTCCATAATAAGCGGCGAGATACCTGGTAAAATTCAGCACAGCCGATTTGGTTGTTGAATAATCCACGGGTTTTTTATATTTCTCACCTGTCCCGGGGCGGGTTATCGATGAATAAATTGATTGGTCAGGCCCCACCAGACCATACGTTGAAGAGATATTGATGATTGAACCGCTGACCTTCTTCTTCAGCATCGATTTGATTACCTCCTGGGTGCAGAGAAACATTCCAGTGAGGTTCACTTTCAAGCTTTTTTCCCATGAGTCCAGCGGATAATCATGAAAATCAACAAAATTGCTGCCTCTATCGTCTGCCGGAGTAACAACAGCGGCATTATTAATCAAGACATCAATTTTACCAAGCTCTACTTCGATTTTGTGCACTACCTCCTGCACTTCTTCTTTTTTTGTTATATCCGCCTTGAGACCAAGCATTTTGCGTTTGAATGCTTTCTCTAATTCTTTAGCTTGTGCTTCACATTTTTCTTTATTTAAATCAACAAGGACAATATTGGCGCCGTATTCAGCGAGCATCCGGGCGTACTCCAGCCCCAGCAAGCCGGCGCCTCCTGTAATAACTGCAACCCTGCCATTAAGGTCGAACAAATATTTGTTGCCCAATTCACTCATTTTAATTTCCCAAAAACCGCATTAATATCAACCGCCATAGAATTTTATGGCCTTTCTGAGTGCCTCTACTTTCGGCTCGGCTTCCTCAAGACTGCTATAATTATTGACGAACTGCATCAGCTTTGGCTGAGTCTCTTCCGCCACCGGGCAAAGCCCTTTTTCATACTTAACTGGCTTACCCTTATACATCGGGCACTGAACCGGGCAACCTTTCCCATAGAACTCTCCCTTCTGGAAAACTGTTTCCAGATATACTACGGACCAGGCGGCATATATACCATCGCCACCAAACTCCATATATTTTTTTCTGAAGTCTTGCCAGCTTATTCCGTTCTTCTTCCCCTCGAACTTTACCGCGTATGTATAGTATGCGTTAACATAACCTTTAGGTACATATTGAGGGACAAGCCATTTACACCCGCTGATGGCTTGCGCGTATTGAGCCGCTATTTTCTGTCTCAAATCGACAAAGAAGTCAAGCTTCTCCAGTTGGGCAAGACCTACTGCTGCGGCAACCTCCGGCAGCCTGTAATTCCAACCAAAGGAGTCGTGCCTCTTATAATCAGGGTCCTGAAGCGTGTCCTTATGCGTTCTCACCCTGCCATCACTAGCTTGCACGGCGTGGTATCCCAGACAGCCATGCCTGCGAACTCCTTCAGCAAGACGCTCATCGTTGGTAGTAACCATTCCACCATCGCCGGTAGTCATATGCTTTGAGTTTTCAAAACTAAAGCTCGCCATATGCCCGATTGAGCCTGTAGTTTTGCCCTTGTAGATAGCCATCGGGGCCTGGGCGTCATCTTCGATAACAACCAGATTATGCTTTTTAGCCAGGTCCATCAGAGGGTCAAAATCAGCCGCCAATCCGTACAATGACACGGGGATAATAGCCTTAGTCCTGGAAGTAATCTTCCGCTTAACATCTTCGGGGTCGATGTTAAAAGTATTCGGGTCGATATCGGCAAAGATTGGGACCGCATTCTGGTGCATTACCACGTTAGCCGTGCTAATTACGGTAAGCGCCGGCACGATGACCTCATCCCCCGGTCCAACCCCGGCAGCAGCCAGGCACGAATGCATGGTAGACGTACCGGAGTTAAACGTTATTCCAAATTTTGCGCCGACTTTTTCAGCAAACTGTTTTTCAAGCCTGTTGCACATAGTGCCCTCTGTAGAGGCAGCAAAACCTGAATCCAAGACCTCCTTAACGTATTCGAGTTCCTTTCCCTGAAAGCGCCATCCTTTACTTACCATCCCTTACCATCCTTTCATGTTATATAGTTTATGCCGTTTGCCCTCACGGGCTTCCTCCGGCGAGTTTCTCACTATCTCACAATAATTTGGCCCATGTGATTGGGGACTCTTCTTTAATATCTTCACTGGCTGTTCTGCCAATGATGAATTTACTTTCATCGGGGGAAAGCCCATCGTCGGAACGCTTAAAAATTATGTCCTGCTGAGAAAGCTTTTCTCCTTTCTTGATGGCTCTGGAAGCCACTGTCTTTTTCCTCGATACTTGACGGTAACGTATTTCCGCAGCAGACAGCGATTCAAACGAAGAACTACCCATTGCCTTCTCTATCTCCCGGATATCCGCGACAAGCTGCTTTATTTCCCCAGGGTTCAGAGCCGATTCAAAATCCTCACCCTTCTCCTGCCTGTTAAAGGTGATATGTTTTTCGATAACCGCCGCCCCGAGGGGCAGAGCCAGCAGAGGGACAATCATAGCCAGACGTGAATCGCCATCCATATGCTCGGCCAACCCAACCGGCAGCCCGAAAATCGCTTTCAAAGCAGGTATCAGGTTCAAGCGGGTATTTTCTATCCTGGTTGGATATAGCTGAATACCATGCAGCAATATTATATCGTCCGTGCCATTTTTCTTGATTATGTTTACCGTGCTTTCTATCTCTCCCAGAGTCGCCCCGCCAATGCGCAGAATCACGGGTCTCTTCTGTTTAGCCACCTCGGTAACGAAGTTTTCATCCACAAAGCAGGAAGCGTGGATGACATAGGAGTCCGGCTTCAACTTAATACATAATTTTAAACTCGGCATATCATTCGGCATAGCGCATATTGCCAGCCCAAGGCTCTTTGCATAAGGGAAAAGGTCTTCCCAGTCATTATCTTTGAGGTTAATTCTTTCCTGGTAGTCAAAGATTTTCTCTGTTTCTTTGCCGGCTGAGACGGTCTGTCCGGCGAGCGACCCGTAATCTTTAACCATGTAATCTTTCATACTCGTTATATGTACGCTGATGGCATCAGCCCCAGCGTCACTGGTTCCCTTGATAATCTGCCTGGCCTTCTCCCGGGAGCCATCGTGAGACCAGGCCATCTCAGCGATGACATATGCCAGTTGCCCGTCGCCGATTACCTTGTTGCCCAATTTAACCTGCTTCAAGTTTCCCCCCTCCCGCTTTGTGATTGTTTATCATTTCCTTCATCAGATTCACTATTCTCAATGAAGCCCTGCCATCCGGTTCTCCCGCCCAGGCACGGACAAATTTATAACTTCCTGCCTTCAGCCGGCTCCTGGTTTCTTCATTATACAGCACTTCCCGTATGGCTGGCTCTATATCTTCAAATTTGTAGACGCCGAGAGCTGCTCCCTCCTCGGCATAAGGGACAGGCACCGGCTGCCCGGACAGATTGATAGTAACCACCGGTTTACCAATCATCATCGCCTCCAGGGCAACAGTGGAGAATTTCACTATGATAAGCTCGCAACTGCTAAGCAGCGCATACAAATCGATATCCTTGACAACGTGAAGCCTTGGGTCATGATAGTGTTCAGCCGCGGCTTGAAAAGGCCCGATTCCTTCACCGGGGTGGACCTTCACCACCAACTGAATATCCTTCACCTTAAGGACAGCCTCGATAACACCGTTCAGCGCTTCCACAGTTTCACCGACCTGGTTATTCTCAGTCCCGAAGACGATGATTCTCTTACTCGGGTCAATGCCATGCTCCGACAGAACCCTGTCATCCTGCCCTTTGTTCCTGTTAAACAAGCGGTCGAAGTGGGCTACTCCGGTAGCTATCACCATGTCCTCTGCCAGGCCGCTTTTCAAGTAGATGTCCTTTATTCCTTCCCCCATCACGGCGATTCTATCCGCGTGTAAATGTCTCCTGAATGAGCGTGCGTCCCATGTTTCCCAGGCGGCGCTGCAGGCCAGTGTCGGGATATTATACTTTTTCGCCAATTCCGCTGCCAATTGCTCCAGGAAATCGTTATGAGGCATGACACAAACCATATCCGGTGATGCCCCGTTTATTAACCGCTTCAGGAAGCTTATTCCGGAGATTGCCTTGTGGCAGAGCTCCGGCAAATCAGCCAGCAGAGTTCTCTGGCAGAGATATTCCGCTGAAAACTCATCCGGCTTGGCGCTGTAAAAGGCCTTTACATGCTTCTTAAGCCTGCGAAGCATCAGGTGAAACGTTAGCGCGGATGAGGAAACGAGCGAGCCGAAGAGAGGTGGTTGTACAGAGTACAGGACATTACCGGAACGTAATAGTGGTAGCAAACTCGGGTCATCCGTAGCAAAACTGGGAGCCAGTCCGTTTCTCAGGCACTCCTCGCCGATGGCCAGCGCGGGTCTGGTATATAAAGGAGCGGAAACAACAAAAAGTACCCGGCGCTGCTTCTGGTTTTTGCCAGCCTCATCAGATTGTCGCTCGCCATTAGCCGGCTTATTGAAGTAGTTCTTGATAAGAGTAAATATCAAACGGCCTTGATGCATCCGGCGCCAGGCCAGTCTGATAAGCGTAACAAGAGCTTGATCGGTCTTACCGAATGCAACTGTCTTGATGCTGGATGAGTTTATATCAGCCAGCCAGTTATTGAACGGCGCCGTAAGAACGATGATGATTAATTCCCAGTTTTGCGCCTTGATACCGGTGAGCAAATTGGATAGTTTAACAGCATACACATATTTGCTGATATGGTATTCCATAGTCAGGAAGTTTACGCCGGAGTACTTTAACGAATCATCATTGTGAACGGAAGACCGCAACTCGTCAGAAAGCTGGTAGACTTTTTCCCAACTGGGTTCGTCATCACTACCGTGGTCACGCTGAAAATCATTCAGGATTTCACTGTAGATGCCTGCTTGCTCAAGCCTTTTCTTTATTGGCTCGTTAACACAAAAGACTTTCAGCTTATTGCCGGAACGTTTTTTCTCTCTCGAAACAAGCCTGTTAATCTTCCGTTCAATATCTTTTTCATTGAAGAACTTGCAGATAACAACTCTCATACTTGGTCTTCTAGTCCGGCTGGACCCCGTCTCCGGCAGTTACAGCTCGGTATATTGGCATGAAGTCACTATGGTAAAGTGAAGACGGATTCAGCAATTCAGCCAGCAATGAGGTTTCCTCGCGTCCTTTTGATTTCGATGAATACAAGGCCCCCCAGACCTGAAGCACTCCTGGAATCCTCGATATGAACTTCCTGAGATTGTTATAGACACCGGGATTCGGTAAACCGCTATGGTTCCGCCAATCTCTGCCCAATAGCTGTGTCATATATAACCCGAAGGCTTGTTCGACTATTTCTTTCGCCGCTTCCCCTGTTATTCCATCTTTGGCCGCAACTTCTCTTGCCAAAAGGTCAATAAAAACCTGATATAATTTAGGCCAGTTGGGGTTCCTGACCCAGGCGTATTTGCCTGGTAAAATGTATCGTTGCGGATGTTCCTGCCGCATCAGGTAAAGACAGTCCAGTTCCTTTACTTTTCCCAGAATAACGGAAAGACAACACGGTAATAGCTCCCAGGAAAAGGTTTTATCATCATTCAACAGGTGAACATCCCTGTACATCACCCGCCAGGATTCAATCCGGTGTACCGAGAATAGTGTAGTCGTATAGTTTTTCAGATGGTCGAGAATTCTCTGGGAGGCGCTTTCACTCTCTATTACAGACCTCTCGTAAGGACGAACGAAGCTAACCTGCCCGTATGGTCCACTCGCCTGAAGGGAAAGCGCCATTCCTATCCCATGGACAGCGCTGTAGTCAGGGTGGCTTTCCAGAAATAACCTGCATTCTTCCAGCGCAGCCGGAACAATAAAATCATCATCAGGCATAATCGCCACATAGGGTGTGGTCACTAAGTCAATTAGCTGCTGCTGTCCGCGCACATCGCCGATTTGGTGGTACTCCCGGTAAATGATATCCAGACTACCCTTTAGTGCCTCGATTTCTTTCCTGGTTCGCTCGATATGATCGGCGTTACTGGAATCGCTTATTGCGATGCAGCCCTTAAAACCGAGGTCACGGTAGTAACGTAACAACCGGATAAGGAAGTCCGAACGGTTCATCGTCGGTACTATCAGCGTAATCATCGTGAATGCCCCCTATAGACAGCCCGGGTTCTTGAAAAGAACAATACATGAAGAAATGCCATGCCGGCATCACCATGCCGGTTGTGACCAGCGCGAGAGAGTCTAGTTCTTTCCATGTTTTGTCCTGTATTTATTTGATTGTATCATCTCCTTCATCAGATTTACTATCCTCAGTGAGGCTTTGCCGTCCGGCTCTCCCGCCCATGCGCGGACAAATTTGCCCCGCCCCGCCTTAAATCTGTCTCGGGTTTCCCCGTCATACAGCGATTTGGAGATGGCTGACTCGATGTCAGCTAACTTATAAACTCCAAAAGCCGCTCCTTCTTCGACGTATGGGACTGGGAACGGCCGGCCGGAAAGATTGATTGAAACCACCGGTTTATCTATCATCATTGCTTCAAGGGCGGTGGTGGAATACGTGGTTACCCATAGTGCACATCTGTTAATTAAGGCATACAGGTCGATATCCCTCACCACGTGAATTCTGGGGTCATGATACTGTTCCACGGCTGCCTGATACGGCTCTATACGCTCACCCGGGTGAACTTTTACAACCAGATGGACATCCCTCATCGTTAGAATAGCGTTTATGACGCTGTGCATCCTTTCCACAGATACACTTGTCGGGGGGTCTGTAGCAAACACCACCATTGTATTGGTTGGGTCTATTCCCGATTCCCGTAGAATCTTGCCGTCCAGCTCCCTGTTTCGCTTGAATATGAGGTCGAAGTGGGCTATTCCGGTGGGCACGATTCTCTCCGGTTCTACGCCGCTTGCAACGTAAAGGCGCTTCATTCTTTCGCCCATCACCGCGATTTTATCCGCATGCAGATGTCTCCTGAATGAGTGCGTGTTACTGGTCTCCCAGGCGGCGCTGCACGTTAGTGTGGGGATATTATGCTTCTTCGCCAGTGCCGATGCCATTTGCTGTAAAAACTGGCTATAGTCCATCGGACATACTATCTCAGGAGATACAGCATCTATCGATTTCTCAAGGAAGGAAACCATGGAAACTGCCTGATAGCAAAGCTTTGGCAGTTCTCTCAACAGAGTTCGCTTGCACAGGTATTCGGCTGAAAACTCATCCGGCTTTGCCCCGGGATTGCTCTTATCGTAGAACAAATCAACGTGTCTTCTGAGCCTGAAGAGCAGCAAGATAATTCTAATTACGTGGGAAAGGGAGAAGATTGGTGAAATCGATAGAGGCGATTTTACCGAATACTCGATATGAGAACGTTGTAATACCGGCAGCAAAGCCATGTTATCCGTAACGGCGCAGATATAGGGTGTCAGTCCATTGCTGAGACACTCCTCACCGATAGCGAGCGCCGGCCTGGTGTATAGGGTTGAGGATACAACGAACAGCGCCTTCGTTTGAGTTTGGCTCCTGTCTTTCTCTTGAGTGGAGGTAACCCGGCGCTTCATAGCCGGTTTCCGAAGATAGCTCGCCAATCGTAAATACGCTTCACGAATTAGACGATAGCCTTGCATTCTCACCATAGCCAGGAAGGCGCTGGTTCTGCCAAAACTGACCGTCTTGATTTTTGACGAATTTACGTTGACCAGCCAGTTAATGTACTGTCCCGTGAGAACAAGAAGGAGAACCTCACAGTTCTCTGCCGCCATTCTCTTGCACAGATTGGCGAATTTTATGGCAAAAACGTATTTCTCAATATGATGTTCAAAAGTCAGGAAATTTATGCCGGCGTATTTCAAAGAATTGTCAGTTTCGGCAGAGGCTTGCAGCTCATCAGACAGAGCATAGGCTTTATCCCAATTAGTTTCATCATCAGGACTATCGAGGCTGTGAAAATCATACAGGACTTCACTGGGAATACCTGCAGCCTCAAGCCTTTTCTGGACTTGCTCGGTAGCGCAGAATGTTCTCAAAACAATCCCGGCTTGCCTTTTCTCTCTGGACGCAATCCTTCGAATCTTGGTTTCAATGCCTTTTTCATGAGAGAACTTGCAAATAATTACTTTCATGTTATGCTCATTTTACCGTACCATTCACATCGACTCCGGTGACAGTACGGTATATTGGTAAGAAGTCAGCATAATAAAGTGAAGACGGGTTAAGTAATCTGGCCAGCAGCCGGGTGTCTTCACGCCTGTCTGATTTTATCCAGTGCAGAGCGCGCCAGGCCGGAAGCACCCCGGGGACTGTCCGGGCAATCAGCCGTATTCTATTCTGGATGTCCCCGTTACCTTTTCCGCAATAGTTTTGCCATTGCCTGCCTAAAAGATTTACCATATAAGAATCAAACGCCTGTTTTATTGTCGCCTCTGCTTTGAACATGCTTATATCGTCCTTCTTCGCAAGTTCCTTGGCTAACAGGTCCACAAAAACCTGGTACATAGACGGCCACTTCGGATTCCTGACCCATTTCTTTTTATCAGGCAGAAAATACCTCTGGCTATGGTCCTGACGCACCAGATAAAGGCAATCCAGCTCTTTTGCCTTGCCTTGAATCACTGACTGGCAACATGGCAACAGTTCTGAGGCGAAGGTCTTATCCGCCAGCAGCGAGATGTCTTTGTACATTTCCCGCCAGGACTCGATTCTATGCAGACAGAACAGGGTAACGGCGTAATTGTTCAGGTGAGCCAGGATTCTCTGCGCTGCGCTCTCCGCTTCTATAACCGGCAGGTCATACAGACCAGCCCATGCAACCTGACCGTACGGCCCGCTGGATTTCAGGCTGAATGATATGGCCGCTCCATGAGCGGAATTGTAGTCAGAGTGGCTGTCTAGAAACAGCGCACATTGCTCGAGTGCGGACGGTATAAGAAAGTCATCATCGGCGACAAAGGCCGCGTAGGGCGTAACCACCAATTCAAGTAATAGCTTCAAAACCTCGGCGTCATTAAGTCCGGGATATTCCCGATAGATGATATTAAGGCTGCCCTGGAATGACTCAATGGCCTTTTTCGTTGGCACAAGGTGTTCTGTATTGCTCGAATCGCCTATGCAAATATATCCCTGAAAACCAACATCCCGGTAGTAGGTTAATTGCCGGATAAGAAAGTCTGACCGGTTTATCGTCGGGATTAGTAATGAAACCATGGTAGATGCCATTTATTCACAGCCTATATTCTTGAACAGGATGCAGTAAGAAGAATGAATTCTTTCCATGTTCTATCCCTATTTCAAGATTTCAGCAAGGACATTACGATGTCTAACAGGCTCTTGCCCGGTTCTAACATTATTGTTTTACAGTCGGCGGCATGACCGGCTTCGATATCACGCTGGTCGTCACCGATAAAGGTGGCTTTTGTCAGGTCAAAATCATGCTCGCTGGCTGCCTTGAGGAGCATGCCCGGCTTCGGTTTGCGGCATTCGCAGTTGTCATCATCCCCATGCGGGCAATAATATATCGCTTTAATAGCTGCTCCGTTTTTCTTCAGTTCCTCTTTCATCCTATTGTGGATTGTCTCTAAATCATGCTCGCTCATCAGGCCGCGAGCAATTCCCCGCTGATTGGTAATGACATAGGTCTCATATCCGCTTTTGGTTAAAAGCCTCACGGCTTCGACTGCCCCGGGTAAAAACTCGAATTCACTCCAGTTTTTGATGTAGTCCCCATCGGCGGCTTTACGGTTAATTACACCGTCCCTATCAAGGAATATGACCTTACTCATCTCTGATTATGCACATTACCAGGTGCGATACAAGCAGGTGGATGTCTTCGACCCTTTGCATATGGAAACTTGGAACATGGATATTCTCTTGTGCGCATTTTAACAATTTACCGCCGTCATACCCGGAAATCCCGATGGTAATTCCGCCATTGTTGTTAGCATACTCTATGGCCTTAATGACATTCATAGAATTGCCGCTCCCGCTGAATCCGATAACAATGTCTCCCGGCTCCATTAGGTTCTTTAGCTGTTCGATAAAAATTTGTTCGTAGCTGGTATCATTCGCCCATGCCATGATTCCGGCGATGCTATCGGTAAGCGAGATTACTTTGAATCTGGGTAATCCCTCGGCTATTGTGCACTTGGCAAGGTCTTCAGCAAAATGAGTTGCTGTAGCGGCGCTGCCGCCATTGCCCATCATAAAAACCGTGCTTCGTTTCTTTCTGGCTTTGACCAGTATAGACGCTACTTTATCAAGTCCTACTGTTAGGTCTGCCTCCATTAAGTCCAGTGTCTTTTTTATCTCTACCAGATATTCCTTAACAATTTTTTTTCTTACTTGTTTCATAAATGACCCCCTATCCGGCTAATCACTGAGTAACGTATTCTTTGCTTCAAAGTCTTCCAAATAAAAGCTTTCAAGTTAAATTAGCATTTTTTTCTGAACTCGACAATACATGAACACGTATCCTTTCAAAATCATCATAATCCTTTGAGGATACGGTCATCTTAATGAAGTCTTTCCTGGATAAGGGTAATACGGGCGTCTCTACAGGATGCTTCTTGTCTTGCCTCAACCCGGTCACTCCGGCATATAGCCTTTTCCCTTCCCGGTTTACCCAGTCAGGCAAATTCAAACTGTCCAAAACGGGGCGCATTTTGCTTTCAAATTCTATCCTGCGCTTTGGGATTCCACTCTTCTTCAAGTAGGCAGCCATTGCCTCGTCCACCAGCTTCGTGGACTCTTTAATACTCAGGTGAGACTGTTTGCTCAGATGAACTGATAAACACTCTCTAAACTTGGCATATTCTTTATCGTAGGTACCGCTTTCAATAGTATCTTTTAGAGTTGGTCGGTAACCTGTGACCGGAGTAGAACCAGAATCCCGGGCGGCGTAAAGCACATCTAGAAATTTTAATTTGCCGTATATCAAAGTGAGCATGGAGAGAAACAACTCTATCAATAATCCATTAAATGTAAACTTTATATTTTCGGCATAAATCATTTTTAAGAAATCAGTCCTGCGGACAGCATAGAAGGTTGACTGTGAATATTCTGACAAGTGGTGACTGAATCTCATTACCGGGTCAGAAAAAGTAATTGATTCATGTGAATCAAAACTGGGTACCCAGTACAATCGCTGGTTCCCTCGCCCATCTTCTCTTAAATAGAATCCAAGATAACGACCATGAGCGGCGGTAAAGTCCGGGTTCTTTTCCAGAAATTCTAACGATTGTTTGATGCCATTTGGAGTAATAAAATCGTCATCGGCACAGAACACGCAATACCTGGTAGTGACGTGCTCTAAAGCATCAGCGATACGAACATCTGGAGTAGTTCCAAAAGAATATTTATCGAGGTGTTGAATATTTAGACCCGGAAATGACAAAACAATCTCCTTGTTTAACTTTCTAATCTTCTCTGAGCTGCCATCGGCAATAATTATGTTGTAGACAGCATGAGAGTCATTATAATAACCGAGTATTCGCTTCAGATAGCCGGGTCGCTCATAGGTTGGAATAACAATGCTACATTCAGTCATTTAATACCATCTAAGTTCTCATAAATGAGAGTTTGATTGTCGCTTATCACCTTTTTACGAGCCACTATTATTACTTTGGAGTTATTTTATTCTTCGCAGAAAACCATCTGGAGCGCCGGTAATCATTAGCTTATGGGGAAGAGAGGCATCGATTTCAAAGTATTCTGTACTTTTTAAATACTCATGAACAGCAGTCTGCGGATTGTTTCCTTTTCCCCATGGACGATCAGCACAGAAATCAGCAGGCAAGTCTTCAATGCCGGTATCCCACACCACACAGTAGCTGCCCACAGAGGTCAGCGGAGCGTAAGCTTTTAGTTCCGCCAGAACATGGTCGTGTGTGTGAGTTGAGTCCAAGAACACAAGAATATTCTTGTGTTCCTTTGCTATCTGCCTCACCTGCTGAACAATATCGGGATTAATGGATGATCCCTCGAACATATGAATAAGGTGAGCCATCGGGTGCTCTTCAATCGCCTTGCGATTGTGAGGACGAATGTCGATATCGATTCCAACTACACGCCTTCTGGACTCGTGAGGATTCAAAGCCGTATTCCGGCTAGCCGCCTCACAATAATCCAGCAAAGCCAACATAGATGCGCTCATGATTAGAGAGCCTCCGTGTGCTATTCCAGTTTCGATGATCAAGTCTGGTTTTATTTTCCAGGCTAATTCCTGAATAGCGTAAATATCCTGAGGAACTTCCAGAATCGGCCGGCCTAGCCATGTAAAGTTATATGCGTATTTATACCTGATACACTCCCGCACCCATATATTACTCAACCCCAGAAAGTCTCTATCTTTCGCCATCAAGTCGATGTTCTTTAATACTTCATCGGAAAAGTTGCCGGGCTGTGTCATTTTAACTATCCTCCAAGATTATTGTCCTGTGCTGCCTGATGACCAAAGTCAGGCAGCTCTCTTGCTCAACAACTGCTTATAAATGCCTTGCTCTCTGTTTGGCAAGACTTTCGAGCCTGATGGCGTCAAACTTCTTCCTATATTTCATCAGTTCATCCAGGCTCATTTTGTACGGTTTAATATAGAAGTAGCCTTCAGTGGCATCCATTATCCAGCTTCCATTCCAAAGTGAATCAAAGTCGATAGCATCAAAAAAAAGATGCTCACGTACCGCCTGGTCAAAAACCTTTGTACCAGGGAAAGGAATTAAGGTATGAACATTGACCACATCCAGTTGCAATTCATCAAGTAAATTCAGGGTGTCATCAAGAGCCTCGGTTGTGTCCTCGGGAAATCCCATGATACAGGATGTGCCTGTTAATACATCATAACGTTTACATATCGCAACCACTTCACGAATCTTATCACGCGAGAGTTTTTTACCGATGATTTTATTGCGAATTTCGTCATTGCCGTGTTCGATGGGTAGTATAAAATATGTAGCACCAGCCCGAACCATTGCATCGATGATATCTTCATCTAAACTATTTATATGGTATCCAACATAAGATTCGAACTGAATATTCATACCCCTGCGAATGATTTCATTACAGATGGTCATAATATGTTCTTTACGCACGACGAGATTGTCATCAATAAATCCAAAATAGTTTTGGCCATAAGTTTTATAAAGCATTTCCATTTCATCAACAACCCGAATTGGAGAACGTAACCGTAATCCGCGTCCCATAAGACTGTCACTGGAACAGAAATTGCAGTCAAATGGACAACTTCTACTGGTGTATATCGGTACTGACATATTAATTTTCAAACCACGGGGATTATGCCAGACGGAATGGTCTGCATAGTATTCCTTAAAATGCAGGAGGTCCCATGCCAACATTGGAAGACTGTCAAGGTCTTGAATAAAGTCTTTTCGCGGATTGTAAATGATTTGTCCATCACGGTCTCGAAATGCCAGGGCATGGATGTTTTGCAGTCCTCCCCTGGTTGCCATTGTACCAGAGGAATAGGCCTCTGCAAGTGCGACAGCTTGCAGTTCACCCTCACCGATGACAACGGCATCAATAGACAAACAATGCTCCAGAATTTCACGATAAAATAATGTAGGGTGCATGCCCCCAAGAACTATTGGCGAGTTGGGGAGATGCTTCTTGATTGAATCTGCAAGGCGTCGAACAAATGGAAAACGGGCTGCAGTAAAACAATTGATACCAACCATACCGGGGTGAAAATCAGAATCCTTAATCACATCGATAACGTAATTAATACAGAAATCGTTAATGTTATCAGTCGTGTTAGGGGGATGCAAAAGATTAAGGTCAATAATCATTGGCTCATGGCCGGCTTTGCGCAGTACTGCGGCAATGGCAAGCAAGGTAATAGGGGTCATTGCCCCCGGTCTAAAAACATGTTCCGACACATGTGGCATTATCAATAAAACCTTCATAGGTTGCTCCTTCCAAGTCTATCCTGCTCGGTATATCTTTTATCCAGATAGTTATTTAGCAGGGGCATTTCTTTACCGTATCGCTTCCATTGTTTAAGTGATTCATTATTCTTACTGATAAGTTCTGCGCACATTCTCAGGTCTTCAATTGCATGGTCCTTCTCACCAAGCCTCTCATATGCAACTGAGCGTGAGTAACGGGCAGGTATATGGAATGGATACTTGTTTAACACCATTACATTGAATGAGTCGATTGCTCGTTTGTATCGACCGTATCTGATGTTCTTATTCTTGAAAAAATTTGTATTTATGTTTACATCATAGACCAGTTCAGATAATTCTTTTGCAGATATCTCCTCTGTATCGAAGTTCCTTAACGGATACCTGGACATATCCCAATCAAAATTGTTCGGGTCAACCACACCCATGTCAACATATTGGTAAAACAATTCTGAACCAGGGAGCGGTAGTGCGGCGAAAAAATGAACCCAATCGACATCTATGGTCTCTATGTAGTCAATCGTCTCTTGCATTAATTCTCTTGTTTCACCAGGAAATCCCAGGATAAAATTAGTTTCAATTGGAAGATCTTTTGTTCTCATATAGTTAATAATCTTCCTTGCTTTTTCAAGGTCCACATTTTTCTTTATAACTTTTTGTTGAATATATCTAGAACCCGATTCTATTGCTACTCTAAAGAAATCAACGCCCATAGAATAGATTTTATCTACGATCTCCTCTGTCATAACCGCAACACTTAAACCATTAGGAAGAGAAAATGATAGCTCCTTATTAAGGTTATTTCTAGCAATCATAGATTCTAACTCAATAAACTTCTTTCTATTTGCAGCAAAAAGGTCGTCCTGAATAATAATTCTTTTAAAACCTTCTTCTTTCCATAAATACAGTATATCCCTTAATATTACTTCGTTTGACTTGCTTCTAATTGCTTTACCGTGGACAGTTCCTGTTGCACAAAATGAGCAGTTGAACGGACACCCTCGTTCCGTCATTATGCTAATCGCTCCTTGTCCGATCTTATTGGATGTTCGCCTGTATGCGTCCAGGTCCAGCAAATCATACGCAGGAAGACCTATCAAATCCAGGTCCTTAATCACTTCTGATAATTCAAGGCTATGTCCGTGAAGGTTACTTTGGTCTTGATATTTTTTCTTGTTGTATACACCCCGGATATCGGCTAGATTTTCTGTATCAGTCTTTGCACTTGAGAATTTCCTCAGGAATTCAGTGAAGGATATTTCTGATTCACCCCTGAAGACATAATCAATATCTGCCGTATCATTAAATATCACATCACAGCTTGATGTTGCGAAATTACCGCCAGTAATTGTCAATGAGTCTGGCCATTTATGTTTTATCAGCCCCGCTAATATAAGAGAACCTTTGTAGGCGGTTGAAAAAAGTATTGATATACCGATTATATCGGGGGCATAATCTAATTCGTCAAGTTTCTCATTGTAAAAGCCCTCCAGAGAAATGGGTTCTTTTTGGTCTAATGATAAGTAATGGAGATGCAAATCCTTGGATATATCCAGTAGACTAAATTCGATATTATCAAACTTACTCCTTGTATAGGATGCGATCTCAATCATACCGATTGGAACTGCAAAATCAGGCACCGTGCCGATAGGCTGCTTTGCTAGCAAAGCAGCCTGCTCTACCGATGGCATTGGGCTGGGATTTATAAATAGCACCTTTACTTTATTATTCATAATGAAAAGCCCCTTTTTTCTCGGAAGCGCATAGATAACGCTACAGGCGTCCTGCTAACTAAGCATTAGGTGGTCCATAATGTTAGGACAGGATAACAACTAACTTAGGTGATGTCCCACTATTCTCAACGAGCCTGATGATATTGATTTTACCATAACTTCTTTAGTAATTTCTACTGTGGTTGGGGTATAATGAATAAAATATGAAAGCACTAATTCTGGCTGGAGGTAAAGGCACTCGGCTTGAACCGTTAACTTCTTCCACGCCTAAACATTTGATACCCATAGCTAATAAGCCGATTATTTTCTATAGTATCGAGCAAATTCTGGAATCCGGAATCGATGATATCGGTATCGTGGTATCCGCGGACGGCCTTTCCAGTATTCGCGAGGCGGCTTCCCGGTATTTTAAGGGCGCTAAGTTTACCTTTATTGTGCAGAAGGAACCTCTGGGCCTTGCCCATGCGGTTAAGACTGCCCAAACTTTCATTGGTAATAGTAATTTTTTGCTGTTGTTGGGTGATAACCTGTTTCAGGATAGGATAAAAAACATGATTACCCAATTTAATCAGAACTCACCAGACGCTTTGATTGCCATTAAAGCGGTGGCAGACGCTAGAGCCTTTGGAGTGGCTGAACTTAACTCCAATAACCAGGTTAAACACGTCGAGGAAAAGCCGAAAAAACCCAAAAGCAACCTGGCACTCACAGGAGCTTATCTCTTCACACCAGAAATATTTGAGATTATCTCTCAGCTCAGACCTTCTGGGCGCGGCGAATATGAGATTACAGATGCTATTCAAAGGCTGATTGAAACCGGTAGAGTTGTAGACAGCATGGTACTTCAGGGATGGTGGTTGGATGCGGGGGAAAAGATAAGCTTGCTGGAGGCTAACCGGGTGACGTTGAGCGAATATATCGTCAGGCAAATAAAAGGAGCGGTTTCTTCAGATAGCCAGGTTATCGGAAACGTGGCGATAGAAGAGGGTGCCAGAATCGAAAAAAGCATCATTGTCGGCCCGGTATCGATCGCCCGGAATTGCTATATAGTTGACTCGGTGATTGGGCCGTACGTCAGCATCGGACCAGAGACAACGATACAGAAATCCGCCATCGAATATTCGATAATTCTAAGAGGCTGCCGGATATCTGGCGTTAGATCCCTGAAGAAAAGCATCATTGGCAATGCTGCCGAGATCATCATGCCTGAACCTGTCGATGGAAATTGGAACCTGTTTCTTGGTGATAATTCTGTTCTCAAATTATAACTCTTGCTAGTTATGAGGAGTGTTCTTAGTTGGTAAATAGGGCCTGGATATGTGTCTTTCTTACGACACTACCTTCATCTACTGGCGTTTTAAACGAACATTTCCGAAACCACATATTATTACCCGTCCCTTGAAGCCTACCTGCTCGATAAGGTAACGATACATTTCTTCGCTGTACGCTGGCGCACCGATAACAACAACCTCTCGCTCATTTGCATTAGCAAGAGCTTCTAAAGGATAAATCCTTTTACCGTTAATGGTTTTCTCCCGGGTTCTTTCATCTTTATCAACAAAACATTTAATATTACAGTCTCCAAGCTTACTCATCCCCAGCATCATCTGAACATGGATACCTATTCCCCAAACATATACCGGCACATTACTGGAAGCTAAGTTGGCCAGAATATCATCTTTATCTAAAGACAGATTGCCAAACCAGGTCTTGACCTGGCAGGCAAGATGATAATCAGGCTTAATAACGCCGGACTTGGTATTATCTTTGCGGAAGACTCCCCACACGCAGGGTATCTGTAATTCACCTTCCACACGTATATGATGCCCGCTCGTTACCTGTTGATACCCGTTAGCTGTAAAAAGGTTAAGCATATGATTTTCGTCAAAATGAATAATATGCAGAGGATAAAAGAAGCGTATAGGAGAAGTATCTTGAAACGACCCGTATTTCATCGAATCGGGAACTTCAACGTAAACCATTCCAGCCTCAGAGAGTTTGCTATTGATACCTTGAAAAGCTTTCGGCAACTCAACTACATGCTCTAAAATATGACATAATATGATGACATCAGCTTTTATGCCGTTAAAAGGCACGCTGGCAAGTGAACCGATTTCGGCCTTTATTCCCTGATATTTGTTTATCAGATTAACACACGAGGGTGAAAGGTCAACGCCATAGAGGTTTTTATAGCCCAGCGGGTGCAACCTTTGCAGCAGATTGCCTGTGCCGCAACCTATATCAAATATTGAAGCATTCTTGTCCTTAAGATATGGCGATAAGATGTTCAGTGTTTGGTCTAGGTATCTCTTTTCTTCGGTACTGACTTCCCGGCTAAGGTAGGCGGAGCTGTAATAATATTGTTTATAAAGCTGATCATAGTCATTCTGGGAGGAAGGCACATCGCAAAAAACAAAACCGCATTGAACACAACAAACCACGTTATATGTATCGGTCACGGGACTATCGTCAAATAAAACATATTTCAGATGCCCTAAAATTGCGCCTTCTTTTGCCTGGCAAACCGGGCAATCGTGGTTAAGACGTTGTATTTCTGAAAGCTGTTTTGGCAATTTTTCAAACATTTGCTAAATCCTGGATTATGAAGTAGTCATTTTTATAGACAAACCAATCGGATGAGATAGCCTCATTCGAACAAGCCCATTCATGTATTTTGCGCTAATGATTTCAGGTTCTTTGACCATAGTTTCAGCTTAATATTATCAGGAAAATAGGCGCTGAAATGAAACACCGTTCCTTTATTTTTTTCAAACAAGCCGTAACCGAGGGGAACAGAACTATCAGCGCTAATACTTCCGTCTTCCCCGAAAATGTGTTTATCCTTCTGACAGGAGAGGAACCATTGTGCCGGATCTTTGCCGAAAACTTCAGAGAACTCAATTTTCCTTTTCTCCATGGATAGAATTTCCTGGTAATATAGATTAAGAGATGCCTCCATTTTTTCTGCGGAGAACCTTTCACGAACCGATTTAGCAGCCTGATTTCCAATTTTTTGCCGCTCATCCGGATTACGTGATAGCCGCTCGATAGCTTCAGCGAATTCACCTGGCGAGTGTACGATTAATCCCGTAGTATGGTCTTTTACAATCTGGCGCTCAGCCGGGTTATCCAGAACGATGGGCACGATGCCCATAGCCATGGCTTCAAGGAGAGCATTTTCCGTAGTTCCATAATGTTCCGGGTTCAGAAGATATGCAAGTACATTGATTAAGGAGAGTTCAGAGGCAATATTCGATACGTAACCTCTGAACTCCAGCATTCCTGTTTTACCAACCCTGTCACACTGCTGATTCAGAACATCTTGATTGATTAAATCTCCAATCATCCTGACTCTGAATCCGGGTATCCTCACCGCTGCCAGATAGTCGACGTAGCGAGGGTGAAGCTTGGCAAAATTCAGGCTGCCGATATATCCTACGGCAATGGGTTCATCTGCCGCAGGTCTTCTCTCGGGTAATCCCTTAAATCCGCCACTGCTTGATACAACGCCTAACCGCCCCCTGAACTCGGAACCCAGACTCATTACTTCCTTGCTTTCGAATGAGCATTGGGATGTAAACAAGAATTTTTGAGAAGCCCGGATAAGACCTTGAGGAATGACAGGATTGTACAATCCAGAAACGTGACACCATGTAATGAGCCGGATAGGGGGTATCGATACCGAACAGAGATGTTTGATGGTTGCAGGATGGTTCCACCACTCCAATTGAATTATGTCCGAATCGCTCATTAGCTTCTCAAGCCTCTTATTATCCGGGCATACGATTACCTCACATCCGCAATCGCGAACCTGGTTAACAAATTGATCCTTTTCAGGAGCTTCCAGTAAAACGAACAGGTGCTTAACACCTGAACCTGATGTGTTCGCCTGCGCAACCAGCCCGCTTAAAGCCTTACCTACCCCCCCACCCAGGTGAGCGGTAAGATGTAACACCTGCATCATGACTCCTGTTTATGTGAATCCAGTAATCTTTCGGCAATAGCCTCTACATACGGGTCAATGTTGTCAGGTAAGCCGTGTGAAAGCTGGCTGCATCCCGCACATACGTCAATAGCTATTCTTTTTCCCTGCAGGTGCTTGAGCTGATATTGAAAAAGCGGTTCTCCTCGCCAGATTTCCTTTAGACTCTGCTTCCGCACATCTCCGATCAACAATTTCCTTGCCCAATCCACGAAACATAGACTTACGGTTCCATCCGAGTTGACCGATATCGAATAAAAAATATACGGGCAAGTATTTACATTGCCGATTGGTTGGTCATATATCCCTTTTGTAATTTCTACCCCAAGTTTATTCTCCACATCGAATTCCGGCCAGCAGGGTGCTACATTCTCAATAAAAATTCTATCAGCATAGTTTCCAAAAGTATCGAAGAAGCGCTGTTTTTCTGCTTCGTTCATGAAATCTCCAGTAGTCTTGACGACAATTTCACAATTGCCTTTAATCTCATACAGGTGACGGATGTTTTCTACATACTTCTTGAAATTCACCTTAGCACCGGTAAATTCCAGAAACTGCGCATCAGACATGCCGTCGACAGATATATTGATTTTATCCAGGCCGGCATCAAGAATGGGCTTTATTCTCTCCGGCTCTAAAAGAAAGCCATTTGTCGTAGTATCTATGTAGTCTACTACCCCGCTTTGCTTTGCATAGCGGACCATATCGGCAAGACGGTCATTAAGAAGAGGCTCTCCGTCTTTGTACAAACGAAGAACTTTTAGATGCTTGTCGAATTCTTTAAGGTCATCGATAATTTTCTTATATAGCTCGAAATCCATCAAACCCTGCCAGCGGCCAGTTTCCTTTATCAGATTATGGTCGCCGGTAGGACAAAACTTGCATCTAAAGTTACATACGCTCGAAGGATCAACGAATAGAACCATTGGTGTGGAAAGCGGTATTACTTTCTCCAGGCGGGTTCTATTGTTAAGGTTAATACGCGGCTCGATCTTGGCTTTCATCTTTGCCTCCATTAAATCATGCCCCTCCGTTTAGCGCGTTTTGAAGCTTCTGGTCACATCCCCAGAAGGCCATCGGCTCATAATCAGGATAGGGATAATAACCCAGCTTCAATTCGATGCTTTTATTTCTTTCAGCAAGATAATTTTCCACCAGTTCCCTGATAGAAATCGGCTTACCCGAACAACAATTAATAATCCCGCTTACCTTATCCTGCGTCGATATTCTTACAATGTACTCTGCCACCTTTTCAATAGGCAAATAATCCCTTAACTGCTCTCCACCGGACATATTGAATACCTTTTCTTTTCTTTCAAGCGCCGCATCTAATTGTGATAAGAGCGAATCTGGTCTTTGTCCCCTGCCATATATATAAAAGAGACGAATCCACTTCAGGTCAAAAACGATAGTTTCCTGGAGCTTTTCCAGAAATTTTCTCAAATTATCCTTGGCCAGGGCATAGGAATTATCTGGCTTGGTTTCCAAATCTTCCCTTAATGCGCCGTTTTGCATTCCGTATTCAAGGCAGGTGCCGATAACGACTACTCTTTTCAATCCACCCTCTATCATGCTTTTTAAGAAGATACGATTACTGGGAAGGTTCCGCTCCAGGTGAAACGATTCCTTATAATTAGGTAATCCCTCCCAGGCCAGATGTATTAATAAATCAGGTTTGCCAAAGAAGGAAAACCAATCTTCCCTGCTTATATTTAAATCGGCCTGAACATAGTTTACTTCCTTAAGCCAGGAGAAATGTATTGCCTTTTCAGGTAATATGGAGGTGGCTATTATATCAAAGTTGTTCTTTAATAACTCTTCAACAACATAATTTCCTATAAAGCCGGTGGCGCCTGTCACCAACACTTTCATCTGATTTAACTCCAATACAAGTCAGAATTTATAATCCGGTAGATTTTTATCTTTATCTGAGATGATTTTTGGTTTGACAGGCCATTTAATCCCGAACGCCGGGTCATCCCACCTCACCCCTCTGGCACACTCAGGATGGTAAAACTCAGACATCTGGTAATAGACAACCGTATCATCTTCCAGAGTCTGAAACCCGTGAGCTAAGCCGTTTGGGATATAAATCATTTTATTGTTCTCGCTACTCAGCTCCTCAGCAAACCACTGAGAGTGAGTAGGTGAATTTGGTCTCAAATCAATAATTACATCATATATTGTGCCCCTTACGCAACTCACCAGCTTTGCCTCCTCATAAGGAGACGCCTGATAATGCATCCCGCGCAGAGTCGCCCTCATTTTGTTATAAGAGATATCGCACTGGACGATGCGGAGATTTAAACCGTTCCTTTCAAACTCCTCCTGACAGAAACTGCGGGCAAAAAAGCCTCTCTCATCTTTTAACGGTTCCAGGCTAATAATGTATGCTCCTTTGAGTTTGGTTTCTTTAAATTTCACCTTATACCACCCGCATCTCAGGTATGGGAATAATGAACTTTCCCCCTCGTTTCCGGTATTCATCCTGTTGAGCTAGAATCTCTTCGGCAAAATTCCAGGCTAATATCATAGTGTAATCAGGCATTCTCTTTAGTAACTCGTCCGTGTCTAAAACCGGTATTTTGCTTCCGGGTAAGAGAAACCCATGTTTATGTGTGCTCCTGTCAACCACGAAATCAATTACATTATTATCTATCCTCATATAGTTTAGCAATGTATTCCCTTTTGCGGCCGCACCGTAAGCGGCTATAGTATTCCCTTTGCTCTTGAGTTCTTTTAACAATCCAACTAACTTAGCCTTCAGCTTTTCCACCTTCGCCGCAAAATCAAGATACAAGCTCTTGTCTGTAATTCCAAATTCCTCTTCCTCTAACAGGATCCGTTTTACATTAGCGGACACCTTGTTTCGGCCTTCTTTTTGAAGAAAAACTCTCAGTGAGCCACCGTGAATATCCTGCCTGCTTGCCTCGTACAATTCCAATCCGGCTCGTTCAGCAAGTATCTTAATAGCACTTAATGAATAATAGAAGATATGCTCATGATAGATTGTATCGAATTCAGTATGGTCTAATAAGTCTTTCAAATAGGGAAATTCAAATACCGCGCTACCGGTTGACTTTAAGCATTTACCCACTGAAGATAAAAAATCATTGATCAGGGGAACATGAGCCAAAACGTTATTGCCGATAATAATATCAGCCTGCCCCTTTTCTTTGAGAATCTCATCGACGGACTCAGGCCCAAAAAACTTATTCAGGGTAGGAATACCTTTTTCAACAGCGACTTTAGCGATGTTTTTAGCTGGCTCAATTCCTAGGATGGGAATACCTTTTTGCTTAAAAAACTGAAGCAGGTATCCGTCATTACTGGCAATTTCCATTACCAAGCTATTGGCATCTAAAGTGAATTGCCTGGTTAAGCTTTCCGCCATAGCAGCCGAATGTTTTACAAAGGCATCCGAATAGGACGAAAAATACAAGTAATTACCATATAATTTCTCAGGGTTCACTCTATGAGTAATCTGTACTAAATGACACTCTGGGCAATAGGCGACAGCAAGTCTGTAGAGCGATTCTGCCTTGTCTTTCTTTTTGGGTTCGAGGTAGCTATTGGCAAGAGGCATTTCACCTAAATCTAGGAAAGCACCGGGTAATTTATGGCCGCATCCTAGGCACTTGCCAATGGTTTGGGGTAAGAAGTACTTATCCTTCATGGTTACTTATCTCTTGTTTGCCAATAACTTATCAACATAATCATTAATCTGGTTTACGCAGAAATCGTAATTGACATTATCCGTTTTATACCAGTTAACCGTATATTCTATAGCCTCATTAACACTTAGAGCAGGTTTCCAATTCAGCAAACTCATCGCTTTTGAGGCATCCAGTATTAGTGATTTTGTTTCGTGAGGTTCATCTGATAGTCTTGTTGATAAATCTTTATACTGTCCCTTGCCCCAATGTCTAATCAGGCTTTTTACTAAATCTTCCACAGTAATAATTGACTTGTGGTACGGCCCAAAATTCCAGGCTCCTGAATACTTTGCTCCATCTTCATACATTCTTGAAGCAAGTAGTAGATATCCGCTCAAAGGTTCAAGTACATACTGCCACGGCCTGACTGACAGGGGAGAACGAATACCAATAGGCTCATTGTTTTTCAGCGCATTGATACAATTCGGGACCAGCCTGTCCTCCTGCCAATCGCCTCCGCCTATTACATTCCCTGCCCTTACTGAAGAAATCGATTTATTATGTTTATTATAGTCATTTACATTAAAAAACGAATTTCTGTATGCTGATGTTATAAGCTCTGAGCATCCCTTACTAGAACTATATGGGTCATAGCCACCTATGGAATCCTCCTCTATGTACCCCCGGCTCCATTCTTTATTCTCATAGCACTTATCACTGGTGACATTGATTATTACTCTTACCGAGTCAGTAAGCCGGCAGCATTCCAAGAGATTTACAGTTCCCCCTATGTTGGTGTCATAGGTTAGTTTTGGTTGCTGGTAAGACAATCTGACCAATGGTTGAGCCGCCAGGTGGAAAACGATTTCCGGCCGGAATTTATCAAACACTTTTCTAAGCCCTTCATAATCTCTGATATCTCCGATGTTGCTTATTATCTTACTGCCTATCCGAGACATAACGTAGTTATCTCTCTGTGTGTATGGCTCTAAAGCATATCCAATGACATTAGCCCCCAACTCTCTTAACCAGATAGAAAGCCATGACCCCTTAAAGCCTGTGTGTCCTGTGACAAGGACAGTCTTACTTTCAAAGGCGTTATTAAATAGTTTGTTCATTTCCAGACTTTCCAAAACGCCTTATTTTCCTTCCACAACTGGTTGAGATAAGCCACGTCTCGTTCATGGTCCATGCAGTCCCAGTGTCCATCATGCTTGTAGGTCATTACCTGTCCTGCTTTAGCTAAATTATCAAGAGCGCCTATTTCAAAATCACAATCTTCGTCCTCAGTCAGGTAATTCATCATTCCTCTATTAAAAACCATATACCCACCATTAACTAAACCTGTAGAGAGCCGAGGCTTTTCTTTAAAAGAAAGAACTTGACCATTTTTTTCAATCAGTTCTCCAAACCGGGAAGGATTATGTACGCCTGTAATGGTTACGAGTTTATTATGGGATTTGTGGAATAGCAATAGTTTTGTTAAATCTACATTAGCTAGACCATCGCCATAGGTCACCATATTAACTTCTGAATCCAGATATCTTTCAACTCTTTTTATTCTTCCACCTTTCAAAGTATCTTGCCCTGTATCTACCAATGTGACCTTCCAGTTCGTCTCATCATGGGAATTGTGATATTCAATATCTCCTGTTGACAGATCCATTGTGAAATCATTATTAATGATCTTATATTGGTAGAAATAACTTTTAATGACATCTGCTTTCGTTCCCAGACAAATGATAAACTCATTGAATCCGTAGTGAGAGAATATTTTCATTATGTGCCATAGAATAGGTTTACCGCCTATTGGCACCATTGGTTTGGGAACGGCTTCGACTAGTTGGCCAAGTCTCGTTCCTAAACCGCCGGCAAGAATTATGACTTTCATATCTTAACCTATCCCCCCTTCCTTACGACATCGGCCGGTATTATTGAACGGCACTTATATGGTTTTCCACTCTAATAATGGCCTTACAGCAACGTCCGGCCACTCGCGCGTAAAGTCGCCTCTGACGCCGCCCGATCCCGGGTCAAATACATGAAAACTTATGACATCGCGCTCGCGCGCGTGTAACGCTATGGTACCAGACATAATCGCTATCGTTACGACATAAGTTCCTTCATTCAAGAAATTACCTGGTATGCTACATATACCCCTGTAGATACCGACCGGCCGTTTTCGGTTGTGCCATTCAGGGTCTAAATTATTCATTGACACAAATATCAGCAGGCCTGATTCGTTCTTAAACTCAAGTCCGTCCAGAATGTCGCTCTCTTCCAGGACTTGAAATTCTATCTCCACACAGATAGGTTCCTGGATATTGAACTCGTTGGCAACTTCTCCATTAGCATTCTTGGCCCGGACGGCACGCAGGCGGACAGTATCGTTTCCTGGGGCGCTTTTTATATCGTCCCACTTTGTTTCAGCGATAGTACCCAGGCCGGAACTAAGATAACGTTTGACAACTCCATCCGTCGCTCCATCTGCAATGAGTGTGCCCTTGTCCAGCAATATCGTTCGGTGGCAGAGGCCCTTAACAGCGGACATATTATGGGAGACGAACAGAACTGTTCGCCCTCCGGTAGCCAGGTTCTCCATCTTGCCCAAGCATTTTTTCTGAAATTCGGCATCCCCCACTGCCAGCACCTCGTCCACCAGCAGAATCTCCGGCTCAAGGTGGGCGGCTACGGCAAAGGCAAGACGGACATACATGCCACTGGAATATCTCTTTACAGGGGTATCTATGAACTTGCCAATTTCGGAAAAGCTGACAATATCATTAAACTTCTCCTCTATTTCTCGCTTTCTCATGCCAAGGATGCCGCCGTTAAGGAAAATATTCTCCCGTCCGGTAAGCTCAGGGTGAAAGCCTGTGCCGACCTCAAGCAGGCTTGATATTCGGCCGTGAATCTCGACTGACCCGGAGGTAGGTTCGGTTATGCGCGATAGTATCTTCAAAAGGGTGCTCTTGCCTGAACCATTCTTGCCGATGACTCCCAGCACCTCTCCTTCTTTCACCTCAAAAGAAACATCATTGAGCGCCCAAATAACATCTGCTTCATCCTCATTGCTGAATTTTGTCAACTTACGTAACCGGGTAAAATTCCGTATCGGAGCGCTGAAGCCTTCCATAACGGTTTCCCGGAAGGTCTTACCGCCCTTTTCGGCCAAGCCGATACGGTAGCGTTTTGACAGATTGCTGACCTTTATCATTGTGTTTGGCATATCTTTAAATAATATCGGCAAAATAGCGTTCGGTTTGTCTGAAATATAAAGCCCCGATTATAAACAGGCTCAGGCTTACTATCACAGAGACAAGCAGCATCTGAGTCGGGAAAGCAACCGTGCCCAGCAAAGCCGAGCGAAAGCCCTCGATAACGCCGGCCATCGGATTCAGTGAATAAATAAAATGATATTTCGCCGGTATCATTGAAGCGGGATAAACAACCGGCGATGCGAACATCCAGAACTGAATCATAAATGGTATGGTGTAGCCAATATCACGGTACTTGGCGTTAAGGGGGGCAAGAATCATACCTACCCCGGCAGAGGTAAGCATCATAAGTATAACCAACAAAGGCAATAATAATGTCGTGATTGTGGGATATATACGGTAATATATCATCATAGCAATCAGGATGAAGAACGCTATGACGAAGTCTAACAGGCCGGAAAGAACCGGAGTTAAGGGAGCTATGAGACGGGGAAAATATACCTTGGATATCAGGCCGCCGCTCGAAATAATGCTGTTGCTGGAACTTATGACAGAACTGGAAAAATAGCCCCAGGCTACCAGTGCCGCATAGCTGAATATGGGGTAAGGGACGCCGTCAGAGGGTATTTTACCCAGCCTGCCAAAGAAGACGCTGAAAACAATCATCAGAAAAAACGGCTGGATTATTGCCCAGAGACCCCCAAGGACTGTCTGTTTATAGCGTACCTTGATATCGCGGCTGATGAGAAAATAGAACAGGTCCCTGTAGGCCACAAGCTCTTTGAAATCAATCAGCTGCCAGCCGCTCTTAGGCTTGATGACCAGATATGGTTTTGCGTCCATACGCTATTTGGCGTCCTTCTGTTTAAAATAAGATTTCAAAGAGTCACTGATATAGATAATATCGTCTTCGGTTAAATACTGGTGGATGCCGAAGTGCAGGCCGTTTTTCCCCACATATTCGGCGGCCGGAAATTGACCCTCTTTATAGCCCAGGAATTTGAAGACGGGGTGCTGGGTCGGCAGGCTGCCAAACAGCGTCTTGCATTGAATGCCCTTATCTTCAAGATATTGATAGAGTTTGGCGCAGTCGTACTTTTCATCTTTTAGAACCAGAGGGAAGGCATGAGGGCAAATCTTCTCGTACTCTTCCTCCTTGATGAAATAGCAATACTTACCCAGTTCCTTGGTTAAATCAAGCAGCTTGTACATATTGTTCTTCCGTGTCTTGAAGTTAAAGTCAAACAACTCGATACCTTCCAGCCCGATTGCCGCCGTCAGATCGTTCATTCTCGAATTGAAACCGATTCGCTGGAAGTCGAAGTAGATGCTGCTGAAAGGCCGTCCGTGAGATTTTACAGACTTGAGCACCTTCGCTATTTCATCATCATTGGTGACCACCATGCCCCCCTCGCCCGCCACCACCAGGTGAGCCGCGTAAAAGCTGAAAGCGCCCATGTCACCGATAGTGCCGACCACTTTCCCTTTATAGGTAGCCCCGTGCGCCTCACAGGCGTCTTCGATAATTCTCAGATTATTGGCTTTAGCGATTTTCAGTATCGGGTCCATATCACAGGGTTTCCCCATCAGGTGGACAACCATGATAGCCCTGGTCTTACTGGTAATTGCCGCCTCAATTTTTTTAGGGTCGATATTCAGCGTCTCCACTTCGATATCGACGAACTTTGGTGTGAAGCCGGCGGCCAATATAGCATTGGCTGAAGCAACAAAGGTGCAGGCAGGCACGATAATCTCATCGCCCCTCTTGGCTCCGAACTCGTATAGCGCGGCGCAGGCGACCATATCGGCATCGGTGCCCGAACTGGTAGCTATGGCATGCTTATAGCCGAACTTGGAGGCAAATTTCTGCTCGAACTCTTTGACATTGCTGCCTTCTGATATCCAGTTCTTGTCCAGCGCCGCCTGCACGTATTTACGCGCCGTATTGCCGATTTTAACGTCACCGAAATTTATTCGCAATTCATTCCTCCAGACAAACCATACTTTTTATCAAGCATACTTCCGCTGAACTTTGTGTTTCAGCATGTCTTTGATATGTTCTACCACTTTAGCCCCAAACTTCTGCCTAATCATCTCCAGATATTTCGGATTGTTGAAATACTCTTGGAAAGCGCTGTCCCTGAAACGCATGACTTGAGCCGCGGAGAGATGCTTTGTAGGCACAGGTATCGCTTCAGGGGAGAGCTGCCCGTAACCAAGCCATGTCTCAGGCAACTTGATATCCTGCTTGACGGCATCATTATATAATTGAGAGCCGGGGTAAGCCATAGCCATATAGAAGTTTACATATTCAAAGTTGTATTCCTTGGCCATGTCCAGTGTCTCACGCATCGTATCCAGGTCGTCATCCGGCAGGCCGAAAATAAAGTTTGCCATGATATATATTCCAGCTGCCCTGGTCATTTCAATAGCTTTTTTCGTTGTCTCTTCATCCGTTTTTTTATCGACTCCGGTACGCACTTTTCGGCTGGCCGATTCAAAGCCGTAAGAAACCCATTTTATCCCGGCCTGTTTCATCTTGGCCAGCATGGGTACGTTGACAGTATCGACACGGGCATAGGCCCAGATGTTCAAATCATAGCCTCGTTGAATGAGCAGGTCGCAAACACGGTTAACCCGTTCCTCCCTGATGGCGAAAAGCTCATCGATGAACTTGATATTCTTTACTTTATAATTTTTGACTAAATAGTCTATCTCCTCGACTACCTTCTCAGGACTGCGAAACCGTATACCCGGTGTATCATTATAGAGAGCGTGGATATTGCAGTAGCTGCAATTGAACGGACAGCCGAGGCTGGTATATATAGCGGCATAATGCTGTCTCTGGTCGATGTGTTCGAAGCAATGCCAGTTATGTGCTCTGTACTTATCCATAGGCAGCAGGTCCCAGGCGGCCATGGGAAGCTCATCCGGGTTGACCATAGCCGCCATCGGACTTGATATTATTTTGTCACCCAGGCGGTACCAGAGGCCTGGTATCCGGGCAGTATCAATCGGGCTGCCTGACTTTATCGCTTCCAGGAGACGTAAAATGGTAAAGAATCCCTCTCCCTGGGCAATGAAATCGACTGGCTCTTCCCTTAAAGTTTGTTCAGGCAAAGCCGATGGATGCAACCCGCCGGCAATCGTTTTGATATGAGGCGCCTTTGTCTTGAGCGCCTGTAAAGTCTCTCCAGCGGCGGTCATTTTAGGCGTGGATGAGGCAGATGGGTTAGTGCCGAGCACAATAATACCGGCCAGGAGAGGATTAGCTGCTGCAATCTTACCCGCAGTACCCGCGGGACTCAAACTCTCTGCCTCGGCGTCGATAATTTTCACTGAATAGCCGTGCTCCCGAATAAACGCCGCCAGCAGGGCGCACCAGAGCGGAGGTTCGATGCCGGCCAGGGATGAACCCAGACTGCCGTATAGCTGGGCTCGGGCGCCCGGGTTTACCAGCAGGAGGTCAAGCTGCTCGCTCATTTTCCTCCCAACCAGGTCAATGTTGTTTTGGTGATAGCCGCCACATCCAGGCCGCAAAGCTGATGCAGTTCCTGTCTACTCCTGCCGGGAGGGAAAAACTGATTGGGAATGCCAAGCCGCTTAATTTTTATGTTTTCGCCCCGCTCGGTAATAAGGTCAGAGATGATACTGCCGATGCCGCTATTGGTAAAACTTTCTTCTAGAGTTATCACCCGTTTTGTTTTATTGATGTTGGACATCAGCAAGTCTTCATTAAGGGGTTTGATTCTGTATAAATCGATAATTCCAGTATCGATAGAATGCCTGGCAAGTTCTTCAGCCACCTTAAACGCCTGATGCACCATAATACCGGTGGCAACTATAGTCAAGTCCTTTCCGGTTTTAAGGATGCCCAAACCTTTAGAAAAATTCTCTTTATCTTCATCATACAAAGAGGGCAGTTTTTCCCGGTCGAACCGGACATATTGCGGTCCCGGATTCTCATAGGTCATTCGGGCAAATGCCGCTCCCATTACGCTATCGGAAGCGTTGAGAATCGTCATCCCTGGCAGGGCATCCATAACGGCAATATCCTCCAGCGCCTGGTGGGTTGACCCGGAAAGGTCATAAGAATATCCGGCGCCGACCGCCACCGCGGTTATATGAGGGTGTCGTAAAGCCATGTGTACTCTGATTTGCTCGTAGCAGCGCAGGGGAAGAAACGGGGCGATGGAATACATATAGACAATCTTGCCTGCCATAGCCAGTCCGGTAGACACGGCTACCAGATTCTGCTCGGCAATACCGGTATGGATAAACTGGCCGGCGAGGTCCGCCCTGTACTTATCCAGACTTGGCGCCCCGAAGTCGTTAGATAGCAGCATCACCCGCGAATCTTTTTGAGCTATAACATACAGCTCATCGAGGAAGGCATCCCGCTGGGCGATACTCACTGTCGCAGTTCCTCCCTCGCCTTTGCCAGTTGCTCACCAGTGGGTATCAGTACATGTCCCATCGGGTTGTTCTCCAGAAGGGAAACGCCCTTACCTTTGACTGTGTTTGCGATAATCATCAGCGGTTTTTTTGACTTTCTGGTTCGGAAACCCTTGAAAGCGGCGAATATTTCTTCAAAGGAATGCCCGTCTATAGTCACGGCATCCCAGCCGAATTCACGCCATTTGCTTTCCAGAGGTTCGAGTTTAATGCAGTTCTCAGTAAAATCGATGGTGCAAATTCCGTTACGGTCGATAATTCCTACCAAATTATCCAGTTCATGGTGTGCGGCAAACATAGCCGCTTCCCATATCGAGCCTTCATAGCACTCACCATCACCGAGCATCACCACGGTCATATACTTCTTTTTGTCCATCTTGGCTGCCAGAGCCAGCCCGGCGCCGACACCCAAACCATGTCCCAGAGATCCCCAGACCGCTTCCACACCGGGAATATTATCCCCGTACGGTCCCAATATGCCTTCTGATTGACAATACTTGTCCAACTCTGTGCCGGGGAAGAAACCGACGTCGGCAAGTATCGGATAAAGCCCGACTGCTCCGGGGCTTTTACTCATTATAAAACGGTCTCTCTCCTCCCACTGTAGATTCCCGGTGTCAAAACGAAGAATACCGCCCTGAAACAGGGCGACTAATATTTCCGTGCAGGAAAAGGCTGAAGCGACTCTGCCTTCTCCGGCGCGGGTACACATCTCCAGGACTTCCTGGCGGGATAACTTGGCTTTCTGCTGAAGTTTGTCTATCTTATCTACAGGCATTAGACCCTCTAAAGTGATTTTCCATAAAAAACATCGGGTTCGTAAAATATAATCTGGCTTCCTGAGCTTTCAAAACGGAATGGGACATGCAGGAATTCACTCAGCGCCTTTCTAACTCTTGGTTGCAATTCTGGTTTGACGAAGAAGATAATGAACCCGCCGCCCCCGGCTCCCAGGAGCTTGCCCCCGGTAGCCCCGGCTTGCATTGCTTTCTCGTAGATGCAATCTATGTCAGGTGTAGATATCTTGTCAGTCAGGCTGCGCTTCAATTGCCAGCTTTCATGCAGCAAGCTGCCGAAGTTCGATAGGTCGTTATTACCGTTAAGAATGTTAATAGCTTCGTCCACCATGCGGTGCATCCTGACCAGTTCCTGTTTCTTGTTGGGAGTTTGCTTGATTTGTTCTCCGGCTATTTCAGAAGCAGTCCGGGAAAGACCGGTGAAGAACAGCATCAGGTGATTTTGAAGGGATTCCTCCCTTTGTGCGCTGATAGTGATACGCTGGCTGTCGATATCGTGGTCGCCGCTGAAGTCTATGCGTCTCAACCCGCCGAGAGCGGTCATAACCTGGTCCTGGGAGCCTACATTTTCCTTGATTACATCTTGCTCGATGTGTATTGCGTCCCTGGCCAGTTGCATCTTTGAGGGCATGATCCCTTTTAGAGCATACAGTGCGTGAAGGAGTCCAACGGTGAAAGACGAGCTTGAGCCTAGTCCGGTTCTCGCCGGCAGGTCCCCATCGTGGTGAATTTCAACACCTTCTTTGATACCCATGAATCTCAATACCTCCCTGACGGAGGGATGGTTTATCTCATCGAGCTTGTGGACAAGCTCTGACTGAGAATATACGATGCGGTACTTGTGTCCGAAGAACGGCGGCAGGCATCGGCAGGTAATATAGCAGTATTTATCGATGGTCGTGCCCAGCACCGAGCCGCCATTCTCCTGGTACCAGACCGGATAGTCCGTACCACCGCCGAAAAATGAAATGCGGAATGGTGTGCGGCTGATAATCAAATTATCGCCTCGTTATCCATAATAAAAACTGTGCCGGCTATCTTAATCACCTTAAACATTACTGAATTGATTGCGGCTGATAACTTTATACCCTTTTATCAGCTCTGCAATACCCTTTTGAAGAGACATATCAGTTTTAAATCCGGTCTTTTCTATCTTGGCATTGCTGACGATGTAATTCCTTTTATCCGGGTCTTCACCCACGGCTGCTTCGACAAAATAGAAGCCTGGGACCTGCTTTTTTATCTCTTCACACAGCTCCCACTTACTCAAGTTAGCTTCACTTAAGCCGACATTATAAGGCTCGTTCATCATCGTACCATAATTATCCAGGCAATGGATGAATGCCTTGGAGATATCCCTTACATGACAATAGTTCCTTTTGAAGTGAGCCTCGAAGAGTATAACAAAACGGTCATTGACGGCGCGATACGTAAAATCATTTACCAATAGGTCAAGACGCATTCGCGGGCTGATGCCGAAGGCTGTTGCCAGCCTTAGTGTAATGCTGTTTCCAGCATCGAGAATGGCCTTTTCCGCGTCGACTTTCAACCTGCCGTAGAGGGAGACCGGCCTGAGAGGTGTCTCTTCCGTGCAATAAATCCCCGCCTCTCCCACGCCGTAACCGCTGTTTGTGGTCGGGTAAACTACAATCTGGTCTTTACTGCGGAGTTCCAGCAGCATTTTGATGGCATCGAGATTGACTTCTTTTGCCGCGAATGGGTCCTTATCACACAGCGGCGCTCCGGTAAGGCAGGCCAGCGGGATGATGACATCGACATCCTTGAGGCACTTAGATATCAAATTCTTGTCGCGGGCATCGCCGCGGATAATTGTCAGATTGTTATCGTGGCAGCAATCCAGCAGTGATGATTGATTATATAAAAAATTATCAACGGCGGTAACTTCATACCCCTCTTTTAACAAGGTCGGCACCAATACTGACCCTATATAACCGGCGGCCCCGGTGACTAAAGCTTTCATCGACCGTCCTCCATTTTATTTATAACTAAATACAATGGTCTTTATACCATTGGTAAGTCCGTTTGATGCCGTCTTCGAAGCTTACCCTCGGCGACCAGCCCATACCGCTTATTTTACTGATATCCAGCAGTTTGCGGGGCGCCCCATCAGGTTTGGTTTTATCGAAGACGAGGTCTCCATTGAAACCGACCGTCTCTTTTATCGATTGTGCCAAATTTAGAATCGAGATGTCATCTCCGGAGCCGATATTAATCATCTCGGAATCGTCATATTTATTCATTAAGAAGAGACAGGCATCAGCCAGGTCATCGATATAAAGCGCCTCACGCCTCGGCGAACCGCTGCCCCAGAGAACTACAGTTGGCTCACGCTCAATTTTAGCACGGTGCATCTTACTTATCAAGGCAGACTGGACATGGCCTGTTTCCGGGTTAAAATCATCGCCGGGCCCGTAGACATCGGCGGGGACAACAGAGATAAATCTGGCTCCGTACTGGCGGTCATAGGATTGGCACATTCTGATGCCGGCAATTTTGGCTACGGCGTACGGCTCGCTGGTAGGCTCAAGTTTGCCGTTCAGCAGGTATTCTTCTTTCATAGGCTGGGGACAATCCTTGGGATAGATACAGGAGCTAGCCAGGAAAAGCAGTTTCTTAACCCCGGATTTCCAGGCGCTGTGGATGACATTGGTCTGGCTCATCAGGTTAGTGTAGATGAACTCAGCGGGATGCTGGCTGTTTGCCATAATGCCGCCTATCATCGAAGAGGGTAGGAAAACATAACCCGGTTTTTCCTTCTTGAAGAATTTCCCGACCGCCTCCTGGTCGGTCAAATCCAGCTCGGTGGAACTGCCTGTTATCAGTCCGTTGAAACCGTTCTTCTCCAGCCGGCTGAGGATAGCCGAACCTATCATCCCGTCATGCATCGCCACAAAAATCTTCTCGTTCTTTTCCATCAGCCTTAACTCGCAGTGTTATTGTTTACAAAACCACGTCGATTATTTCATAGTTTTTTAACATTTAAATTATAGCATGTATTCTACAAGAGCGGGGGTATCTTTTCCATAAACGGGATAGGCAGGCACACCTTATCATAAGACTGAAATAGTGCAAGCCTGAGACCTCAAATCAGAAATATGAGCCAATAACGTAATCGTCTCTTTGGTGATATAATGTCACCAGGTAAAATTCAAAGCAGGTGAGGATTTATGAAAAGCTCATTTCGTCTTTTCCGCATTGCCGGAATCGATATCGGAATCCACTACACATGGTTCTTTATTTTTCTGCTTGTAACTTGGTCGCTGGCTCAAGGGTATTTTCCTCAACTTTACCCACAGTGGGACACGCCGGCTTACTGGATAGCCGGCGCTCTGACAGCTATCATGCTTTTTGTTTCAGTCCTGACCCACGAGATGGCACACTCTTTAGTCGCCCGGGCCAGAGGCATGGCGGTAAACAGCATTACTCTGTTTCTGCTTGGCGGGGTCAGTAACCTTCAGGAAGAACCCAAGCAGCCCGGCGCTGAGTTTGTTATGGCTATCGCCGGCCCCCTGACAAGCCTTGTCCTGGCGGGCATTTTCTGGGGACTGAGCATGGTACTGGATTCCCAAAGCATGGCAGGGGCGCTGGTAGGTTATCTGGCATTAATCAACCTGATACTGGCTATATTTAACTTACTGCCCGGCTTTCCTCTGGATGGCGGCAGGGTATTGCGCTCCATTATCTGGGCCAGAACCGGGAGTCTAACCAAGGCAACCAACGCCGCCGCCCTGGCAGGCCGTATTTTTGGCTGGGGACTGATAACGTACGGAGTGCTCCAGGCGCTCTCAGGTAATTTATCGGGCTTGTGGACAGCTTTCATAGGCTGGTTTCTAAACAACGCCGCCGATGTCAGCCGCAAAGAAGTTACCCTCAGGGAAATATTTAGTAACATAAAGGTTAAGGAAGTTATGGGCGTTAACATGGAGACCATTTCTCCGGAAACTTCTGTGGAACAGGTTGTCACAGGCATTCTTCATAGAAAGTATGACCGCGCCGTGCCTGTATGCCGGGACAGCCGGCTGCTTGGCATAGTTACCATGACCGACATCAAAGGACTGCCAAAAGATAAATGGGCGACAACACCTGTAGAACAGATTATGACCCGCAGCCCTCTTTATACGGTGACCGCTGAAGATACAGTAAAAAACGCCTTGGACCTTCTGGCAGGACATGACATCAACCAGGTGATTATAGGCGAGCAGGGAAGCTGCTCCGGAATACTGAAACGCGCCGACATTATCAACTACTTGCAGCTGAGCCACGAGTTAAACAGAAAAGTAAGTAAGCGTTGATAACAATCATGTGGCGTGACTGCTTCGGATAAGGGATTTTGATGTTGAAATGGTGGTCGGGGTGGACGGATTTGAACCGTCGACCACCTGCACCCCATGCAGGTGCGCTACCAGGCTGCGCTACACCCCGCTCTATGAGAGAATATTACCGTGACTGTCTTGAATGAGTTACGCTTACAAAGTGTAAACGACATGTCATGGCTTGTCAAGCAAAATGGCTGTTTTTTCACCGGGCGGTTTTGTCTTACTAACCTGGCCGGCTATTGACAGCCATACCTCTCTAAAGTATGATTTACTATCAACTATTAAGAATGCACAAGTAGTGTCTGTGAAACAAATTCCGGCTATAGTCTAGACTTCACATAAAGAGGAATTAGAAATCAATTATATTGTATTAGTCAAGCAGGTGCCCGATATCAAGAATATCCCCAATGAAGCCTGGGACAGGGAGAAGGGCACCTTAAAACGGGGACTGCTGGATAACGTCTGCAATGACCTTGATAA